>Ga0209061_1000333_pt1 | contig 132919 bp, 125 predicted proteins | sample Coa_R1_10_FD_187157 | JGI IMG/M metagenome (GOLD analysis project Ga0209061, IMG submission 187157) | Surface soil microbial communities from Centralia Pennsylvania, which are recovering from an underground coalmine fire - Coalmine... | ecosystem: Environmental > Terrestrial > Soil >... | reverse complement strand
TCGAAGGCGAGGGTCGTCCCCACCCACTCGTCTGCTCCACCGACACAGCTCCAGCACACCTGCCCGGCAGGGTCCAGGCGCGTGACCTTCATGACTGCTGCGGGCTCAGGATGCCCGAAGTAGAAGCGGACCAGCGATCCCTCGGCCGACTCTCCTCGCACCCCGTCACGGGTCCACCACTGCGAGATCCCTTCCGGGGTGGCGATCGCCTCGTACACCTGGCCGAGCGGCGCGGTGATGGTCACTCGATGTCGAATATCTGGCATGTGATCTTCCTCCTCGGGTCGATGTCTATAGGCAGCCTGTCGGCTGCCTATAGATAAGCAGCTAGGCAGCTGCCTGTCAACCCTCCCGCCCGGGCTGGGAGATCCGTAGAGAGCTCGCCGGCGTCGCTGTCGGCCTCGGCTTGTCGCATAAGAGCGCAGCGTGTGCAGGCCTACTGGCCAAATCCCTGGACCACTGAGACAAACTGGTACCAGGGGCGACGCCGAGAGACGACTTTGTTGGGTGCGATGTTGGGTGCCCGCTTAAGCGCCCACTCCGGATTTGTAGTACGATACTGGCGTGTGGACATCCTCGGGTCGGCTAATCGCCACGGCATCGACCCCTCCGATGTCGAGCATGCCCTGCGGCATGCACTGGTCGTGGAAGAGGTCGGAGAAGACCCGCTCCGCTACCTCGTGCTCGGTCCCGATGCGGCCGGCAACATGCTGGAGCTGGTCGTGATGGACCGCCCACAGGGTCCGGCCGTCATTCACGCAATGCGGATGCAGGCGAAGTACGAGCGCCTTCTCGGAAGAGGGAGGGCTTGACGATGACGACCATCCACGGCACTCGGGCTGACGGCAGCCCGATCACCGACCGCGACGTCGAGACCATGGCCGATGAGGCCGAGGCGGGTTACGACGTGGAGGAGATCCTCCGTCGGCGCCAGGGAGGTCGTCCCGCCTTGGGTCGTGGGCCCTCCACGGTCGAGTCCGTGCGGCTTGACCCCGACCTCAAGCGTGACCTGTTGCTCAAGGCAGCCGAGGAGCACATCAGCGTGTCAGAGCTGATCCGAAGGGCGGTGCGCAACTACTTGCGCGCGAGCTGACGCGCAAGGGGGCCAAGAGCCAGCTGCGTGCTGCGCTGTGTCAGCCAGCACAGCCGACCGGCCCGGCCTGGCGCGCTCGGAGGGATTCGAACCCCCAACCTTCTGATCCGTAGTCAGATGCTCTGGTCCATTGAGCTACGAGCGCTCGTGCACCGCCGGCTAAGGGCGGCCATGGCCCCAAGCTAGCACTGCCTGTTAGGTCGTGCCCCAGCCCTCCGGGCCGGGCTCAGGGAAGGGGGCCAGCCTCCACGACCGAAAGTTCGTGACGGCTTGGCCGGGTGAGCGGAGCGTCAGGGGTAGTTCACTGCCGCAGTGAGGGCAAGGTTTGCTCATGGTCAGCGAGCGGCCGGCACGCGAGACATAACGTGAAGCCCTCCCCAGGAGGTCAGCCTCACGGAACACCCTCGTCTTACCACACGACCCACAGTTGAGGCGCAGCCAGCGCCAGTCTCTCGCCACGGCAGCTTCAGGGTACAAGGCTAGCGAGGCGAGCTCAAAGCGGGCAGGCTTAGGGCCGCCGGCCCTCGGTGCCCCCTACAGGCTCAGGGCCGCCGGCCCTCGGTGCCCCCTAGTCGAGACGCCGGCCAACTTGTTAGGGTGCTCATAGGGACGAAGTGAGACGATGAGCGACCACCCGATAGCCGCCGGCCGCCCCGACGACGCGCACCTCCTAGGGCCAACGGGGGGCCCAGGGGCAGTTGCCACCTCGCCCAAGAGGGAGGGCGCCCTGCCGACAAGCAGCCCTTCGGTCCAAGGAGTAGAGGCCGAGGGAGTGCAGGCGCTCTTAGACGCCTTGGAGCTCGCTCAGGGGGTTGAGCCTCACAGCTTGGTCGTCGTGCGCCACGGCTATGTCGTGGCCGCCGGCTGGTGGCACCCTTACACGCCCGAACGAGACCAGTTGGTGTACTCGGTGAGCAAGAGCTTTACTGCCACCGCTGCCGGCCTGGCCGCCGGCGAGGGCCTCCTCGACTTCGACCGGCCCGTCGTGTCCTACTTCCCCGAACTGGACCGCGAGGTGACCGACCCTCGCTCTCGCGCCATGCTCGTACGCCACATTGCGTCCATGGCGAGCGGCCACGCCAACGAGACATGGCCACGCGTGCTTGCAGAAGACCCTGCCGAGCCCGTGCGAGCGTTCCTGCGGCTCCCGCCCGACCAAGACCCGGGCACCATTTTCGCTTACAACCAGTCGTGCACGTACACGCTCGCAACGATCGTCCAAAAAGCGACTGGTATGCCGCTTTCCCAGTACCTGAAAAGAAAGCTCCCGGCCGTTTTTGCGGGTACCGAGCTGCGCTGGCAGAAAGATGCCCTAGGCCGCGAGCTCGGTTTCACTGGCCTGCACACCACGACCGAGGCCCTGGCCCGCCTCGGGTTGCTCTACTTGCAGGGAGGCAAATGGGAGGGCGAGCAAGTCCTCAGCCCGGCTTGGGTGCCCGAAGCGACCAAGGCCCACGTCCCGACCGCCCAGGCAGGCATGGGCGACGGTGGTAGCGACTGGGCGCAGGGTTACGGGTACCAGTTTTGGGCCTCCCGCCACGGTTACCGTGCAGACGGCGCCTATGGCCAGTTTTGCCTTGTGCTGCCCGAGCACGACGCCGTCGTCGCCATCACTTCGCAGTCGCCTCACATGCAAAACGTTCTCGACGCAGTGTGGGAAAACCTCCTCCCGGCGTTGCTGGACGGCCCTGTGACCGAAAGCGGGGCCGATGCCCGGCTGCGTGAGAGGCTAGCTGGCTTGTCCGTTCCCGCTTTGGACGTCCAGCCCTCTCCGCCCGCGGGCGGCCAGCAGGTCTGGGCCGGTGCGACGTTTGCCCCCGAGGGTGGGAAATGCGACGAGCAACCTTCGCTAACGGCTGTGACTGTGAGCACCGACCAGGGGGGCTGGCTGCTGGCTCTCCAAGAAGGCCCACGGTCGTTAGATGTGCGCCTCGGTACCGAGACCTGGCTAGTGACAGAACCTGACGGGGTGCCAGTTGCCTGCCTAGGTGGGTGGGAAAGCCCTGAAAGCTTGCGGGCAGACATCATTTTCTTGGAGACGCCCCACCGGCTGGCCATAACTTGTGCCATTGCGAGCAAGACCTTCAGTGCGGCTTGGGCTACTCGCCCGCTTCATGCACCGAGCCTCAAAGACCTTCGCGCGCCCGTTCAACCGTAAGCTCAACCGGTGCGGGCCGAAAAGCCGCACATCCCCCAGACAGCCAGTACGGGTGCGGGCACCCATTCGCCCGGGCAGTTGGCTTTGGGCACGGGCCCGAGCAAGGTCCACGTCGAGCCGGTCTGCAAGCTGAAGACGTAGTCGTAGCCTGAGAACTGGCGAAGTTTTTCTTTCCCGGCCGCTGTGCGGGCCTGAGCCACCAAAGTCGTTGACGGTTGGAACGCTACGACTGCGAAATAGGTTGATATAGGCACGTCGTAGGCGTAGTAGACCTGGCCGGGGGCGGTGCCGGCGACGTCTTTGGGGCCGAGGCCCACGCCTCCGGGGTTGGTGGCAAGCCAGGTGGCCACGAGCGACCGTTTGGTTGCGGCGCTGATAAAGAGGTTTTTGGCCAGCGGGTGGGGGCGGGCCGTAGTCGTCGTCCGGTCCGGCGCCGTTGTCGTGGGAGCGGTCGTGGTAGTCGTCTTGGGGGCAGTCGTCGTGCTGCTCGAGCGGCTGGGAGCGGTGGTGCTCTCTGCCGTTGCCTGAGCCAGAGGCTTGGAGGTCCGCGGCGGGGTCAAGGCAAGGGTGACAGCGGCGGCCACCACAGCCACTGCGGCGACCATGACCAAGCGTGGCCAAGGCCCAGCGGGCCTGGCCGCCTTGGCTCGTCCGGTGGGTACCAAGCCCGGGTAGGTGGCACCGGCGCGGTAGGCGGGCCCGACCTGCCCGGGGTAGACGTACGTTCCATGTTCGGGCGCCCAGCCCTGTTCGGGTATGTGCGCCCAGTCTTCTTCGGGTAGGTAGAGCTCTTCGTAACCGTCGTCGTAGCGGTCGTCGTAACCGTGCTCGTAGGCCTCTTGGCGTGCGTGCTCGGCTTCCTCCCCTTGGCGTGCGTGCTCGGCTTCCCAAGGCAGCTCGTCGTAAAAGGTGCCTTCACTATGGGGCCCAGGTGGCACCGCCCCCCCCGCTGTCGCAGGGGCTTCAGTTGCCTTGTCTTGTTCGTCGGCAGTGCCGCTATCGTGCGTAGCCGCCGGCGTGCTGAGCTCGTTGGGCTCCTCGCTTAGCTCTGCGGGCCGCGCGGCATCACTCCTACGAAGGCGGGCCAACAACCCCTGTTTTTGGCCGCTGCGCCGGGCACCTCGCGCCATGGCTCCCCTCTTAGCCCGAGTCGTTCGAACTTGTTGACGGCCCACAAGTTAGTTCGGGTTGGCCCGCCGCCGGAGCCCGGCCGTAGGCCATAGCTGTGGGCAGCCACCGGGAAACCAGTTCATAGGCGGCCTCGATGAGCTCTGCGGTGTGGTCGAACCTGAAGGGCGAGGCGCCGGGGACCGTAGGCGCCGGTACGACGAAAACCTCACAAGAGCCCGCCCATGTCGCTACCTCCCTTGCGCTTTGGCGGCCGAGCGCGATGGAGCTCGACGCCAAAAGGGCACCGAGCGCGCTCCGTGGTTTCGCGAGCTTCCCTTCGGGCACGCAAGGAAGTACCCACACCCGGTCCGCGCCAGCCTGCACTGCCCTGCCGACCGGGGTGTCGTTGGAGATGCCACCGTCCATGAGCCAGCGCCCGCCGATGTTCACAGGTGGGAATATGCCGGGCACCGCGCACGAAGCGAGCAGTGCCGGCACGGCCGGGCCGCTCTCCAGCAGGACTTCTTCGCCAGTTTGGATGTCGGTGGCCATGACGCCCAAAGGCAAGGCACCCTCCTCCAGCCGGCGCAGGGGTGAAGCTTGCCGAAGCCAACGGGCAAAAGAGCGTGAGCTAACCGTGTGGTCCAGCAGGCCGGCAAGGCCGGCGACGACGGTGACAGGGTTGAACGGGAACACGGCTCGGGCCCTCATAGCCGTCCAAAGCTTGGCCAAGGTCGAGAGGCCCTCCAAGGTTGGGTCAGCGGCGAGCCAGGCGGCATTGAGGGCACCGGCTGACGCCCCGTAGAGCAGGTCTGGGTGGTGCCCCGCTTCGAGCAGCGCTCGGGCCTGGCCAACCTGGACTGCGCCGAAACTGGCACCCCCTCGCAACACCCAGGCCGTCTTCATGGGGCCTTCAGGTAGCCCTTCATCGGGCCTTCACGTCGTGGAGGTGGTGCTCGCCGGCGAGCCCGTCCCGCCGGGCGTGCTCGTAGTGGTCCCGCCGAGGGTGCCGGTCGTCGTCGTCCCGCCGGGCGTGCTCGTCGTCGTGCTGGTCGTGGTGCTGGGGTTGCTGGTTGTCGTGCCGGCGTTGGTGGTCGAGGAGCTGCCGGGGAAATTGGGGCCGGGCAGTTCGACCTCGAGCTGCTTGGTGACGCTCGGTTGGGACGAGCCGGGCAGGGCAGCCGACACCGTCACGGTTACCGGCGTGGAAGCTGGCGGCACGAACCCTGTTAGCGTCACCGCTTTGGCTTGGCCTGGCGCCAGGTTGAACTTGGCAGAGGCCTGCTGGACGGCGGAAGCCCTTGCGGGTGACACCGACACCGTCAGCGCTGCCCCTGTGAGCGGGGACGTGGCCTCGTTGGCCACCACGACTGTGACCGAGAAGCTGCTCGCCGGCGAGAGGACCTCCACCTTGCCTTGCAAGCTGAGCGGGGGAGGCGTTGTCGATACGGCGTCGAGAGCCATCACTTGGGCTGGGGCCTTGCTGGCGGGTGACTGGAGGCGGTGGGCAAAGCTGGTCAGCAGGCTTTGTTGGTAGCTCCCAGGGCTCACCCAACGCGACGGGGGCATCGTGGCCACCGGGCGCGACATCTTGGCGAACAGAGCGTACGCGTTGTCCGAAACCTGGAAGTCCGCGACTGCTGCGGACATGGAGGCGACAGCCGAGGAGACGGGCCCTCCTCCCAACAGCGCCGCCGCAGCGGACGCCATCTCGGCCGCGCCCTGCTCGCGCGCGGCTAGGCAGGCCTGCAGGAGGCCGGCTGCAGGGGTGACCTCTTGGGGCGGGTCAGCTGCGACCACCGAGCGGTAGGTCTTCTCTGCGGCGGCTGCAACGGATTGGAGCTCGCTCACGGCGGCTTTCGGGCCAGCGGGCAGCGGGCTGGCCGCCAGCTGGGCGATCTGGCTGCCCTGCTCGTTGGAGGCGGTTATGTACGGGAGGACTTTGTCCACCCAGCCGTAGTTCGACAGGGCCGTCCCGGCCTTGGGCGAGCGCGAGTGCACCGAAGCGTCGACCAGCAACGCTACGACCGTGACGATGAAAGGGACTATGAGCCAGCGAGGCGGGGTGACGCGGCGCCTGTTGGACCGGGGTGGCGGCATCGCCATAACCCCTCCAACGATACAAAGCCGGCTGGCCAGCCCGTCTGGCAAGGTTTGCCCTGCCCAGGGTGGTTAGCAAAGGCAGGCCAAAGCTAGTCCAGGCCGTCACAAGCTAGGCCAGGCCGTCACAAGTTAGGCCAGGCCGTCAGAAGCTAGTCCAGGCCGTCAGAAGCTAGTCCAGGCCGGCGGTCAGCAGTTCGACTACCTCGTGGGTGGCCGAGAGGTCCGGCAGGACAGCGTCGGCGCCCAACTTGGACAGCTCAGCCACGCTGAAGCGCCCAGTGGCCACCAACAGGGTGTGCGCCCCCACCGAACTCGCGGCTTCGTAGTCCCTCGGCGTGTCCCCGACGACCCAGACCTCCTCTGGCCTGAGGCGCACACCGTGGCGTTGGGCAAGCCGGCCGAGGGCAACAGGGACGAGCTTTGACCGCTCCTCGCTGTCGCTGCCGTAGGCGCCTGTTTGTAGGTCGAGCCACTTGTCGAGCCCAAAGGCAGAGAGCTTGACGAGGGCGTTTGGCGCGATGTTGCCAGTCAGGACCGAAAGGTGGAGCCGGGCGTCGCCGGCGAGGGTTTCAAGCAGCTCGTGCGCCCCTGGCAGGGCCTTCCCGTCCGCAGCCAGTTGCCTGGCAGCCGCGGCAAGCTCGCGCTCGAGCTGGGAAAGGACCAGCGGCAGGTGGGCCTCTCCGTCGACGTTCATGAGCTCGAGGTGCTCCCTCACTATGAGCGGGTCGGTCTTGCCGCTCATCGAGAGGCGCCGCGGGGGGAGCGCGCCCACCACAGCCTCGATGGCTCGGTCGAACACCTCGGCGCCGACCTCGCCCGCAGCCACGAGAGTCCCGTCTATGTCGAACAGAACCAGCCGTTCGATGCTCACGGGCCGACTGTAGGGGCCCGGCGGTTGGCGGGGCAATTGCCTGGGGTGCTACCCAGGCGCTGGCCCAGCACCTCGTCTTCACGTGCCAGACTGCGGGCATGGAGATCAAGCCGGTCCGCATCACCGAGACTGCCGAGTGGAGAGCGCTTCAGGAGCATTTGGGCGAGGTCCGCAAACTGCACCTGCGCCAGCTCTTCGCCGATGACCCGGGCCGAGCTGAGTCGATGACCATCGAGGCTGCTGACCTCCTCCTCGACTACTCCAAGAACAGGGTGACTGGCGAGACCGTCCGCCTCCTCGTGGCGCTGGCCGAACGAGCGGGGCTGCACGAGAGGACAGAAGCCATGTGGTCGGGCGAGCACATCAACACGACCGAGGACAGGGCCGTGCTGCACATCGCGCTCCGTGCGCCCGCAGGCACGTCCATCTACGAGGGCGGCCGGGACGTGGTGCCCGAGGTGCACAAGGTGCTCGACAAAATGGCAGAGTTCGCAGACGCCGTCCGCACCGGGCGCTGGCGCGGTTTTACTGGGAAAAAGATAAAGAACGTTATAAACATCGGCATCGGTGGCTCGGACCTCGGGCCGGCGATGGCTTACGAGGCCCTGCTGCCGTACTCCGACCGTTCCCTGACGTTCCGCTTTGTGTCCAATGTGGACGGTTCGGACATCTGGGAGGCCACTGCTGACATAGACCCTGCCGAGACGCTTTTTATCGTCAGTTCCAAGACCTTTACGACCTTGGAGACCATCGGCAACGCGAAGACAGCGCGAGATTGGCTGCTTTCGAGCCTCGGTGACCCCGCTGCGGTCCGCAACCACTTCGTCGCAGTGTCCACCAACGGCAACGAAGTGGCTAAGTTCGGCATCGACCCGCAGAACATGTTCGAGTTTTGGGACTGGGTGGGCGGCCGGTACTCCTACGACTCCGCCATCGGCTTGTCGCTCATGATATCGATAGGGCCTAGCGCCTTTAGGGAGATGCTGGCAGGTTTCAGGTCTGTGGACGAGCACTTCCGCACAGCGCCGCTGCAGCGCAATATGCCTGCCCTGTTGGGGCTCCTCGGCATTTGGTACATCAATTTCTTTGGGGCGGAGACGCACGCGGTGCTCCCGTACAGCCATTACCTGTCCAAGTTCCCCGCTTACCTACAGCAGCTCGACATGGAAAGCAACGGCAAGTCGGTGACCCTCGACGGCCACCTTGTGGGGACGCTGACAGGGCCTGTGGTGTGGGGGACACCGGGCACCAACGGCCAGCACGCCTACTACCAGCTGCTGCACCAGGGCACCCGGCTCGTGCCGGCGGACTTCATCGGTTTCTTGCACCCTGCACACCGCGTTGGTGACCACCACGACCTTTTGATGGCCAATTTCTTCGCCCAGACCGAAGCGCTCGCCTTTGGCAAGCCTCCCGAGGAGGTGCGGGCAGAGGGGGTCCCCGAGCAGCTTGTGGCGCACCGTAGCTTTGCGGGCAACCACCCGACCAACACGATCCTTGCACCGGAGCTTTCTCCTCGCGTCCTGGGCGAGCTTGTGGCCACGTACGAGCACAAAGTGTTCACTCAGGGGGTGATCTGGGGCATCAATAGTTTCGACCAGTGGGGCGTAGAGCTTGGGAAAAAGCTTGCCTTGCGGATAGTGCCCGAGCTCACAGCGGAGGCAGCGCCGGCGCTGGCGCACGACAGTTCCACCAACTCCCTGGTGCGCCGTTACCGGGAGGCTCGCCGGCCGTGAGCGCTTACGTCGGCGGGCCGCGCCGGCGTAGCAGCCCCCCGCGCCGGCGTGGCAGCCCCCCGTGCTGTGCAAGCCGCTCCGGCAGGGCGGCGCCCTCATGTAGGGCGGCCCTCTCGCGCCCACCGTGCTAGTGATGGTTGCGTGAGCGCGGCGCGGGCAGAAGGGGACGGCGGGTTCAGAGTGCCGGAGGCAGCGCGCCTTTTGGGGGTTAGCGCGGACACGGTGCGCCGCTGGGCGGATTCGGGGAAGCTGGTGGCGAGGCGCGACGCCGGCGGGAGGCGGCTCATCGAGGGAGCGTCGCTCGCAGAGCTCGCTCGCCAACTTGGACGGGACTTGGCAGCAGACGTCGGGCCGACGGGAGCGCACTCGGCGCGCAACCGCTTCCCGGCCATAGTCACAAGGGTTGTAAAGGACACTGTGATGGCGCAGGTGGAGCTGCAGGCTGGCCCGTTCCGGCTCGTGTCGTTGATGAGCCGGGAAGCTGCCGAGGAACTTGGCCTGGTTCCCGGAGTGAGCGCTGTCGCCTCCGTCAAGGCAACGAACGTCACGGTGGAGCTGCCAGCTGGCAGCTCCTGAACCGGCTCGGGCTCGGAGCTGTCGCTGCTTGAGCCGGGCCCCCTGGCGCCGAGGCGCTTGCCGGCGCTAGCCGGCGCTGGCCGTACTAGCATGAGGCCAACTCGGGAAGTAGCGCAGCTTGGTTAGCGCGCAGCGTTCGGGACGCTGAGGCCGCGGGTTCAAATCCCGCCTTCCCGACCAAGAAAGCCCTGGTCAGAGGGCCTGTCCGGACCGCCGCCACGCAGGGCACAAGCCATTTGGGCCCGAAATGGGCCCGAGAGGGCCCAAATGGCTCACTCCCCCCCACAAGAGGGCATGAGCACGCTGCTGCGCCCCGAGGAGGTGGCCAGGGCCCTGGCCGTCTCCCGCACGACCGTCCTGCGCCTCGCCCGCTCAGGGGAGCTGGCGTCGCTGCGCACCCGAGGCCAGGTGCGCTTCCGGCCGGAGGCAGTCGAGGAGTACCTGGCGCGGGCCGAAACGGGCCCGCAGCCGCAGGCACCGCCCACGCCTGCGGCTGCCCCCAGCCCGAGACGGGGATGGCCCCGCAAGCAGTGGGTACCCAGCTATGGCGTAGGGCCGCCAGCGTCCAGCGGCGCACCTGGGGCTCCGGGCGGGTTACTTACCGGGCCCGCTGGTACGACGCCTCTGGGCAGCGCATCTCGGGCTCGCGTCCTACATAGTGTGGAAAGGAGATTGTGAGCCATGGATGTCGCCGTACCGCTCCCGTGAAGGTCACCCGATGCTCCCGAGGGCCCTGGAGCGCTACGGCCGGCGAACGGCGGCTGCTGCAGTCGTCGCAGTTATCGTTCTGAGCGGGCCAGCGCAACCGGCCCGTTACGCAAACAAACGGCCCGTTACCCAAACAAGTACTGGCAGTAGTAGCAACAGCAGCCAAGCGGCGCCCCGGTTGCCCTACGGCCTTTCCGTGGCCGGTACTGCTGCGTTCTCTGGTCGCGGTGACCTCGCCTTCGTCTCCCGAGGGCAGCTGCTCGTGTTGGACGGGGCGACCGGCAAGATAAGGGACCTCGGGACTGAATACGTGGGTGGCTACAGCGCCCCCGAGTTCTCGCCCAATGGCAGGTGGCTCGCCTACAACCTCGGCCAGCGCTCCGAGTGGGTAGCGCGAGCTGACGGGACAGGTGCCCGGGAAGTGGCTCGCCGGGGGACACCTGAGTGGTTGCCCAACGGCCTCCTCGTCGCCGGCAAGGAATTGGTCTCGCTGCCCCCGAAGGGGCCCTTGCGTAACGCAGGCAGCGCAGCTGGCCTCATCGCTTGGTCGCCCATGGCAAGGAGTACGTGTTCTTGCAAACGGGTCCCACGGTGACGAGGAGGAGCACCTCGGAGACGGCGTGGCGGCTCGAGGTGGCCCCCTCGCCCGGCGGGCCGCGCACGACCTGGTACCAGACGACGATAACCGTGGGCAAGAGCGGCGCGCACGGCAACTACATCACACGGGCCTTTGCCTTACCGGGTATAGGCAAGGCCTGCTAGTCGAGCTCGACCCTGACGACGCCGATGACGCCGACGGCCAGCCCATGTACGAGATCCGCTCGCCCGGGGCCCCCTTGGCCCAGCTCGGCTACATGCTCGCCCCGGCCGCCGGCGGGGTGGTCTCCTTCGGCCCCGGCGGCACGTTCGCGCTGGGGGCTGGGCCGGGCCGCTACGCCTGGATGACCAAGTCGGCCCTCATCTGCCAAGCGGCGACCGAGCGTTGCCGCGCACTGCCCGCGACGCGGGGCACCCTCACCCTCGACCCGGCCTGGTCGCCCAACGGCAAGGCACTGGCTTTCGTGGAGGCGCCTTCGAGCAACGCGGGGAGCCTCTAGCCCTCGCAGGTAACCGCTTGGTACGCGACGCACCACCTTTTCCTCCTGAAGGGCAACTACTCGGCGACCCTGAAGGGCAACTACTCGGCGACCGCCGAGGTCCCCGGTACGAAAGGAGCGAGCGCCCCGGTGTGGTCCCGGGACAGCAGGAGCCTGCTTTACGTGTCGGGCAACGGGCTGTGGCTCTTGCCCGGCCTCGACAAGGCTCCCGTCGAGATAGCTGCGCCCTTGTTCGCGCCTCCCTGGCCTTCGTACTACGGGCAGGTGGACTGGCCCGACCAGTTCGCTTGGTCGGAGGAGGCCAGTTAGTTCTGGCCAGCTCGCCAGAGCCGCCGAGGTGGCACGCTCTTGGCCTATCCGACAGCCCGAACTGCGCGACAAGGTCGAGCGCCTGCAGAGAGCCACAGAAAAGGCGGCCCTAGGTACGACCAGCGCGTCAGCGCCGGCTCGCTCCGACAGTACCTGCACGTCTACCGCCATGGGCTCACCCGCCTTCGCGCGGAGGACGACGCGTTGAACGAACAGCTCGCTCGTCAGCTGGGGGCAGCCCGGCCTCGGTCACGCTGACTTTCTGACTTCAGCTACATGCCGTCCACGTTATGTTGCCCATTTACCAGCTCGGACGTCAAGGACGCTCCAGAAAACTCCGATTACGCCGAGGTTCTTGTTAATTAATCACCGCAAGCTCGGCGCTTTCTATGGGTTGCGCTTGTAAAACTTCAGCAATTCCTCTCTACCGGCCACGTAGGGGCCAAGATCTCGGACGGCGCGCACCTCCGTCTGCTGGGGTGTATAGTTGAACGCAACAATCAGAAGAGAGTAGTGCTCGAACCTAGCGGCAGCGCACCATCCTCGCAGCGTCCTCCAACCCTCGAACTCGCGGCGCAACCCATCAACGGGGATTGTCGTTTTGACCGGGTGCCCATTGCTAGCCTCGAGTTGCCCAGCTGGCCTCCCGAGCGCAGCTTCGTAGAGAACCTGTTCTGGTTGCTGAGGACTGTAGTTCGGCGTGACCGTCGCTATCTCGACGGAGATCCCACTGCCATCTATTGGTTGGAGGTGCGCGAGCCCCAGCCACCACTCAGCTGGCTCAACCAGTCGTCCGCGAGACCGGCGAGATTGCCGCTGAAAGCTTGTCCTCGCGATCGCCCGCGTACCAACGAAGCCAGGCCCGAGGCCGTACACGGGCAGCCCCGCCTTTGCGATCAGCTCGACCGGGTCGTGCCGCTGCGGTGGTACAGCTTCGTCCGAAAACATGTACACCAGGGGTGACGGTTAAGACACGTACACTGTGTCGCTTGGCCCACCCGAGAAGCATATCCCACCGTTGTCTAGGATTGCGTAACTGGTGCTACTTACGACCTTGCCATTGTAATAGCCAGCGTCGTCGACGGGTATTTCAGGTGCCCCATTACTCCAACTGGTATCAAAAGCCAGTGCGCCTCCGTAGCCAAGATGGTTCTCGTAGTTGTACGGCCCGGAGATAACAAGGTTCCAGGGGTCAGAGCTGGCATGAGCTGAGTGAGGCCCGGCACCCTTTTCGGACAGTCCGACCAAAGACGCTCCGAGGAGATGCCGGTGCCCCGTCCCAACATTGCCATGCGAAAGATCAGAGATGTCCTGAGGCTCAGCTCGGGCCAGGGCCTGAGCCGGCGCCAGGTCTCTGCGTCCGCGCAGGTGCCGTTCACCACCGTGGCCGACTATGTGAGGCGGGCCAGGGAGGCGGGGCTCGGCTGGCCGTTGCCCGAGGACCTGGACGACGAGGCGCTCGAAGCCCGGTTGTCCCGCACTGGCGCGGGCCCGGTGACAAAAGCGCGCCCGCTGCCCGATTGGGCGAAGGTGCACGACGAGGTGCGCCGCAAGGGCGTGACGCTCATGCTTTTGTGGCTCGAGCACAAAGATGCTTTTGTGCCTCGAGCACAAAGAGGCCAACCCCGACGGCTACGCCTACACCCAGTTCACGCGGCGCTACAAGGCCTGGGAGCGCCGCCTCGACGTCGTTATGCGCCAGGACCACAAAGCCGGCGAGCGCCTTTTGGTCGACTTCCCCTGCGAGACCCTGGTCATATACGGCCCCAAGACCGCCCAAGTTGCCATGCAAGCTGAGGTCTTCGTGGCGGCGCTCGGCGCCAGCGGCTACGTATATGCCGAGGCGTCGCTCTTGACCCGAGCAGGTGACGGCGACAGGGTCGCCGGAACGCTCGCTAAGGGAGTCTCACTGCCAGGACGGCTCTGCGGTTGGAGGCCGTACGCAGACCGCAACTGTTCTGCTAGCATAGTGCGACATGAGGACGATCTACCTTCGCAATGTGCCCGACGAAGTTGTCGAGCGCCTGGAACGGCTGGCCGCCCGTGAGCGGATGTCGGTCGCGGCGGTAGCGGTGAGGGAGCTCGAGGAGGTCTCGCGCCGAGTGGACAACCCGGCGCTGCTGGACGACCTGCCGGACCTAGGCATTGACCCGGTCTCTATCGTCGCCGACGTGGATGCGGGGCGCTCCGCGAGGTGATCGTCGTCGACGCGTCGGCGGCGGTCTCTGCGCTGCTCAACGCTGGGCCTGCTCGTCGGGCATTGGCCGGGGAGCAGGTACACGTGCCTCACCTGATCGACCCTGAGGTCGCCAACGCCCTTCGCCGCGGGGTCGCCGCCTCGCGGGTCGAGGCTGGCGATGCGTGGACGGCGCTCGGCCGGTGGCGCCGGCTCGGTATATTGCGCCATTCCGTCTTCCATCTGCTGGAGCGCGTTTGGGAGCTGCGAGAGAACCTCTCTGCCTATGACGCCTCGTATGTCGCGTTGGCCGAATCACTCGGGTGTGCACTGCTTACTGCGGACGTACGGCTCGGTGGAGCTCCAGGGCTCCGCTGTCCAGTGACGGTGGTCCCCCGGTAGTAGTGGTCCACGCACGCCCAAATCGACGACAGCCTGCGCTCAGTCCCATGCCAGTCGAAGCGGTTGCCGACAGCCTGCGTTCGGGCGACGCTGAGTGGTCGCCTTCCGGCGCGCGATAGCACTGGCCGCAGGCAGGGAGGGGCCGCCCCGTTGGCCTTTTGGCATAGCCACTTGCTGTCTCTGACCTACGCCTGTTCAAGGCCGGCAGTGCTCAGCGACTAGCCAGTCGCCCTACTTGGCCCGCCGGCCCGATCCTTGTCGAAGACCGCCACCCACTAAATGTCACCACCGTGCGTGGCAACCGAGCCTTCGCGCAGGTCACTTCACCGCCCGCGTTTTCACGCGCGATAAAGCCGATTATGCTCCGCGCGATAAAGCCGATTATGCTCCGAGGCCCTGTCGGGGGGAGGAGTGAGGCGAGACGGCATCAAACGCCTGTGTGCGGCCCGATCTGCCCCAGTGCGACGTGCGGAGGCCTTGGACGACGCGTAGTCCCGATAGGTCCCTGGCCACGCCACGACCGAGAGGTTGGGGGAGCCAATGAACGACGGCGTTTCGTCAAGCGCTTCCATGCCAGCGTCGGTCGCCGCCGCGAACTTGCCGAAGAGCTTCTTCAGGTCCTTGCCGGCCCTGGGGTCATAGCGCTCGGCGGCAACAGGCACGCAATGGCCTGTGGCACGGCTAGGCTCATCGTGTGATGACAATATTCGTGCCCCAGATGTAGCGATGAGGACGACCCTTGCTCTTGATGACGACCTCATCGCCGAGGCGCAGCGTCTTACGGGGACTTCCGAGAAAAGCGCCCTGGTGCGTGAGGCACTGCGAGCGTTGATCGAACGGGAGAGTGCCAGGCGCCTAGCCCGGCTCGGTGGCAGTGAGGACGAGCTGACGGCGGCAAGGCGGCGCCGCCCCGAGCCTCGGTGATCTTGGTCGACACCTCCGTATGGGTGCACCATCTCCGGACCGGTGAGCCGGCCTTAGCCTACCTACTGGACCACGGCTTAGTGCTCGCTCACCCGTGGGTGATAGGCGAACTGGCCCTCGGCCACCTCTCCCAGCGGCATGAAATCCTGGGCCTGCTGGCCGACCTCCCGTCGGCCGAGATCGCCACCGATGCAGAGGTGCTCGGCTTGATCGAGGCAGAGCAGCTCTACGGGCTGGGCGTCGGGTACGTCGATGCCCAGCTTCTCGCCGCCACCCGGCTCACTGCGGACGCTCGGCTGTGGACGGTGGACGAACGGCTCGCTGTGGTCGCCCGCCGTCTCGGTCTGCTTGCTGACGTTGAGATTGAGCGCAAACGCGAGCGCAGCCCCCGCCTTATGGGCGGAGGCAAGCGACCTCGGTGACGCTACGACGACGCGGTCTGCCTTTGGGTACCCAGGCTTGCGGCTTGGAGATTGCTGGTCTTCGATGTAGGTCTTGACCACCTGAAGAGGTGCGCCGCCGCATGACACGACGGCATAGGACGGTGTGGAGGAGTGCCACCCGGGACTGATCCGCGGCGGCTCTCGCCCGCGAGATCGAAACATGGCCAGGTTGGCCCTCTTGAACCGGCCTGGGTAGCCCGGAGGCTCCCCCGCTTGGAACTACACGAGTCGGACCAGGGAGGATGGAGCCATGCAAGGCCAAGACAAGCCGCTGTCGCACCCCTCGCAGCGGCGTTACCCTCGCGAGCTGCGGGAAAGGGCAACGAGGCTCGTGCTAGAGGCCAAGGCCTCGGGCGAGCGCTATGGGGCCGTGAGCCGCGTCGCCCGCCAGCTCGGTATCGAGCCTGAGACCCTTCGCCACTGGGCCGCCAAGGCCGAAGTCGGCGAGGGGCTGCGGCCTGGCGTGCCGACCAAGGAGAAGGCTAGGACCGCCGAGCTCGAACGAGAGGTGAGGGAGCTCCGGCGCGCAAATGAGATCCTGAAGGCGGCAGCAGTGAACGACCCCCAGGGGTGATGGAATTCGACCGTGCCTTGAGCACTTTCATGCAGGATGTGACGATCGCGGCCTAAGCTAAAAGGTGACCTGATCGTGAAGTTCGTTTTCAGCAAGTCGGATTAGGAGCCCAAAGAACTCTGGACCATCCCATCCCTCAGGTGGACAATGCGGTCGAGCATCGAGGCCACGTCTTTGTCGTGGGTGGCTACGATCAGCGTCGCACCGTCGTCGCTCCGCAGCTTGAGGAGCAACTCCAGGACCTCGGCCCCCGTGGCGCTGTCCAGGTTACCGGTAGGCTCGTCAGCCAGTACGACGCGGGGATGGTTTACCAACGCCCGGGCGATTGCGACGCGCTGTTGCTCGCCGCCGGAGAGCTCACTCGGCAAGTGGTGGGCGCGATCGGCCAGGCCGACCCGGTCAAGTAGCTCCAGGGCGCGCCGGCGTTGCTGCCTCGCCTGCCCGAGCGGCAGGAGCGGGACGAGGACGTTGTCGAGCGCGCTTATCGAACCGAGCAGGTGGAACGCTTGGAACACGAAGCCCACTCGTTGACGGAACTTGGCCGCCTGACGAGGTTTTAGCGCAGTAAGGTCGGTGCCGTCGACCACGAGCTTGCCACCGGTAGGTCGGTCCATTGCGCCGACGAGGTGCAACAACGTTGATTTCCCCGAGCCGCTCGGGCCTACGAGGGCCACGGCCTCGCCGACGCGAACCTCCAAATCTGCGTGGTCCAACGCGACAACGCTTCCGGTGCCTCGCTCGTAGGTCTTGGTGAGCCCCGCCGCACGAACGGCAAGGCTGAGCTCCGGCTCACTCACCTGCCAGGGCACCCGCAACGTTGTGGCGGGACTGGCGGAGCAACGGTACAGCGAGGGTCGTCATCGTGAGCGCTATTCCCGCCGCGGCCGCCGCTGCGGCCGATGCAACGCTCAGGCCCAACGCCCCACCGAGGCCGAGCAGCACCACCAGTCCGACCAACCCACCGAGGAAGGCACCTACGCTCGCGAGCAAGGCCGACTCCAAGGCGGTGAGCAGAGCTACTCTACGCGGGCTCCAGCCGACAGCTAAGAGGACCGCGAGCTCGCCAGCCCTCTCGCGCAGCTCACCCAGCCGCACGTCGGCAAGGGCGACCGCCCCGATCGCGACCACGAGTGCCGCGCTCACTACGTCCGCACCGCGTACGTTGAGCACCACTACGTCTCCCAGCAAACTGTTCGACACTGCACCCCTGAAAACGAGGAGCAGCCCGAGAAGTGCAGACAGCACCGCTACCGAAATGCCGAGGGTGACGATCGCGACGCCCGACCGGGCAGGCTGCCCGGGCACATCGGCGAGCGCCAACCCCCAGATGGACGAGACCTGGAGCCGCCGGCGGTGGTAGCTGCGCACTGGGCGGAGCACGCTGAGCGGCGAAGCTGCGCCCGTCTGCCAGGCCGGCAGCAGGGCGCCGGCCAAGCTAACGGCGAGCGCAACGGGTAGGACCAAGACCAAGCGACCGGCCGGGACGAAGAGGCCCCACAGGCGGGCCACCACCCAGGTCGTACCCAGGCCCACCAAGCCCGCGAGCACGCCGACGGAGGCGCACTCGCCGACCACGAGGCGAGCCACAGCTCCCGAGGGCCACCCAAGAGTGCGCAATGTGGCCATTTCCCGCCTGCGTCCCCGCACCGTGACGGCCGTGGCCGACCCAACGAACAGCACCGAGGCGACAAGCACCAGCACCGCGAGGTCGGTGTCCTGCCCGGAGAGGGAGCGGATGATGCGCGAGTCGACGCCCAGGCGCACCCAGCCCTGGTCCACTGTCATCGCGGGTTGCCCAAAGTGGCCTTTTGCGAGACGGACCCGTTGCTGGTAGGGCGAGCTCCCGGCCGTCACGTTCACCGTGAGGCCGGTCTCCCTGGCTATGCGCTCAGCCACGAGCTTGATGCGGGCCAGGCTTAGGCGGTTGGGCCCGCTCACCCCGGCCACGCGGACCTCGATGACCGAGATGGGCGCCTTGGGGGAGATGCCGATCTCATTGGAACGACCGTCAAACGACCATCGCTTCATGAAGGGGGCTACGAGGCGACCGTTTAGCCTACGGACCTCGCCGTCGCCGTTCTCCAATGCTATCGCCCCCTGGATGGTGGTCAGCATGAGCGGCGGCTGGGTCAGGTAGCCCGCTACGTTGCTGGTCGGGCCGAGCGGTTTGCCCTTGAGCAACCGGGCGGCTTGGGCGTTCCCGGCGTTCACCGTCGGCGGGAAGAACGTCTGGAGGGGCACTTTGGAAAGCGGCGAGAAGTGGCGCAGGCGGCTCGGGTCGAAGGTCCCGATGACATCTTCTTTCGGCAAGAGGACGTGCTGAAGTTTGCCATCAGACACCTGCCAGTCCACTGCGTTTATGAGCGTCAACCTGCGGTACTGGGTGTCGTTGCTGCCTGGAGGGGCGAAGTCACCAACAAACACCGTCTGCCACACCGTTGGGGGGTTAGCCACGGGCACCGGCGCCAGCACATCGTGTTTTTCGACCTCATAACGGGCAGGCGAGACCCGCCAGTACCCAGGCGACAGGTACGCCGCCTCCGTGCGAGCCTCGAGGCCGGATATCTCATGGGACCAAGCGGCGTCGGGAGTGAGAACGACGTGGCCCACCACCTTGCCGTGCAAGTGGGTGACCAAGTCGTAGGCACCCGGCTTCGACAGGGCTTCGGCTAGCCGCACCCCACGAGGCACTTCAAGTTCCGACACGGTGAGGCGCGCCACTTGGTCGAGGTAGGTCTCGTCGCTTGCGATCAAGGGGAGGAAGCGGTACTTTATGGACTGGCGCGTGCCGGGGAGCGATGTCCACGGCCCGGGGCCGGCGCCCTCTTTCAAGTAGTGGCCGGAGGTCATCGCTTGGCGCAGCCCCACCAGCTTTTCCTCGTCGGCGGGGTCGATACCTGCGACCAGTACGGGTACGGACACTTCGACGATCGCCCCACGTGTGCCCGAGGGCTCGCCAGCGAAGAAGGCGGAACGCTCTAACTTCGCCAGCTCCGCCTGACTATGAACCCCGTAATATCTCAGTACCCGGGGGGCCACGACCACCTTGGGGGAGGCGACGGAGAGAACTGGTTGAAGGAGGACGTCATCGGCCTGGGAAAAGGGGTTGCCGGCCCCTCCAATGCCGGCGTTGGTGAAAGGCTTACCTGCGTTTGCACCTTCGAGGAACCCCTTGCAGACATCCAGCATCTGTCGGTCCGGTAGTTCCTCCGTACAGCTATGGGTGTCGAGCGAGCGGAAGTCAATAGGTCTTTTGGTCCAATACAGGTAGGACACGCCGCCCGGGTAGCTGGACAGGCCGTCGTGCACGTCCCACGTCGTTTGGATCCTATAAAGGGTCTGTGAGCTATGAGGCACCGAGGGGGGGAGCGGGACGAAAATCGCGTCCGTCAAGGTGAAGTACCCGACGTTGGCCACTGGGGCGGCCAGAGAGACGCCGGGGGTGTGCTCGACCTCATGCCACTGCTTTAGCGTGATGCCGCCAAAGAGGCCCGAAAGGAAGGCGTCGTCAACCACGTGATGGGCGATCTCGAAGCGCGTGGCTGCTCCCTTCGGCCGTACGAGGATGTCGTAGGCAGCTCGAAAGTTGTGCCGGACAATCGACGTCACTGCAAGGCGGCTCGTAGCCGTTTCGGACGACAGCAGGCCGAAGCACAGCACCGCCACCGCTACTCCGGCACCGAGCACTATGGCCCGAGCTGGGCGGGCTACGACCTCTGCCACGGCGAGGCCCCCGACGCCGCCGGGAGAGTGCCGCCTACCGAGATGCGCAAAAGCGGGTCGTGGCAACACCCTTCTAAGCCACCTTGCTGACTGAGCCTTGGCCGAGGGCAGCCGCTATCGAAAGGAGGCTGTCAAAGCTCGTAGGTACCCCCCCTGCGCGCACCACTCCATCTCCGTCAACGGCGAGGGCGTAGGGGGTGGCCCTGACTCCGAAGCGCTCCTGGAGCTCGACGGGCGTCGAGGTGACCAGCCGCGCAGTTCCGAGGGCACCGGGGTCGAAACCGCTGTCGGCCACCGCCACGACCTCCAACCCTCGCCCTGTTACCAAGCTCCAGTCTGCCCCGCGCAGCTTTTCGGAAAGGCTGCGGCAGGGACCGCAACTGCTGTTCAGGAATAGGTACAGGCGGGCTCTGCCCAAGGAAGCTTCCGCGCCTGGAAAGTGAGGCAAGGTCGCACCCACCGGTGGCGCAAGGGGAGCCGGCCGGGCAGCATTGGCGAGGCTGGCGACGCGACGCGTTAAGGTGAGCACGACCGCCGACAAAGCAATGACGGCTACCCAGAGCGCCACCACGACGACAGCCCACCCAACCGGCATGGTTCGGGCTATCTTGTGACCCGGAGCGGCCATGCTACCCGAACGCAGCGAACGGCCAAACAGAGGGCAAGCATCGCACCAGGGACCGGTAGGAGGTCAAGCACGGGCTGTCCGTGGGCCGGCCTCACCAGCCAGGGCCAGGCGGCCAAGGCCGCTGGTGGCACCCACGCGACCGCGCAGGCTAAGCCCGCTAGGGAGAGGTTGCGAAGGACCAATAGCGAGCTGATGTCATGCGGCTGAGAACCGCAGCCACAAGAAAACCTGCGGCCTCGCGCTAATGCGAACGCGATGGCTGTTGCGAAGGCCACCAACAACGCCGCACTAGCGCAGCCTACGGCTGGAAGAGCCACTCCTACTGCCAAGCCGACAGCAAGCACGAGCTCGACGAGCGGGAGCCAGCGCGCCACAAGAGTTGCCGTCGAGGGCGGCAGGCCGTAGTTCCTGGCAGCTATCAGCGTGCCAGCTGGGTCCGCCCGCTTGGCCATAGCGCTCGACCAGAAGACTGATGTCAGCAACCATCGAGCCGCCAGCAGCACTATCATCACTTCAGCCCGCGCCCGAGTCAGTAAAAGAGCAGCCCTAAACACATATATACGGCTCTCCGTCCGACGCGAAGCACAGCGGTGGGTCACCGGGACACTTGTAGCAGTAGTGCCCGGATGGGCACGGCCCGCCGCAGGCACCCTCGTCGAGCGTGCATTTGACTTCGCCGGGCGGGCACGATGACGCGGGCACACCGACGGCTGGTGCGGGGACAGTGGTTGAGGCCGCCGTAGGAAAGGGACCGCTGCTTGGGGCTGTAATTGCACCTCCACTTGAAGCGGGCGTGGGCACTGGGCTGCCACCTGGGCCGGTGATCGCGCCACCACCCGTAGCCTGGCCGAAGCCGGCACCCCATGCCGAAGCAGGACGGCCACCAAGTGCATCGAGGAGACCAGCACCCAAGGCGGTGAGGATCCCGGCTCCGCCGAGACGCGCTAGCAAAGACCGTCGGCTCATCACGCTGCGCAATGCGTTCTCTCTGGCCTTTGCGGTTGGCCGCTGTCCCTCGCCGGCGGGATCGCTATGTCCACCTGTAGTAGCTCTCACAGACTGTACGATACGGCATAGCGCCGGAGGTGTCAAGCCGTAGGTGGAATTTTTTGAGCGAGCTAGGTGCTGGGGCAACCGGGAGCACGCGGGCAAGGGTGGCGGCAGCAAGCGGCCACTCGAGTAGCGCGGCACCCAACCCGCCGTCACGCCAAGCGCGGCTAGCAGAGCGGCACTCGCTAACAGGGGCCGCAGAGGCGTCGGCAGCTTTGGTGCTCCACCTGTCTCCAACGCGTAGAGCCGCGGCGCGAGGCCGCAGCGGCCGGCCGCAGCGGCAGCCGTGGGCGGGACAATACGGCCTGTCCGCACGCCGCCTGTCGGAGCAGGCTGATCGAGCAACACGATCAACGCGGCAACCAGGTTGGCTCGCCCAACCGACGCGACGGCCTCGCGGTCGGCTACGAGTTCCTGCTCGACCAGCATAGTCTTGTACAGGTAACGCAGTGCCGGCACGAAGAAAAGTCCTTTTGCCAAGCTCTTGGCCAGCGAAGCGCGAAGCGGGTCGCGCTTGCGCTCGTGAGATGCCTCGTGCGCCAACACAGCCGTAAGCCTGTCATCTTGTAGGGCCCGGAGGAGCCCAGTCGAGATGACAACACGGGGTTTTATGAGCCCAATGCAATACGCTGTAGCTACATCGGCTTCAACTACAACCAGCCGCTTGGGCCAACTGGCCGTGCTCAAGCCCTTTGCCTTGGGACAAGCAGACCCCTCGACAACCAGCCGCGCAAGAGCACGCCGGTACAGGTAGTGCTCAGCGAAACAGCCTGCTAGGCTCGCAGCGAGCAGGCCAACCGACGCAACCACAATAGAACCCGATAACATGGCAGGTATAAGCGACCTGGGGCTGAACAAGGCCTGTGGCGCTGGACAAGCATGGCCACTTGGCCAAAGGACCGGCGGGTTCTGAGCAGACTGGCACAGCAACACTTGCGCGGTCCACTCATAGGTGAGCCATGCTGCGACCCCCTCAACGGCGAGACCGATGCCTGCAAAGGTGCAAAACGCTCGACTGCTAGTCCTTCGTAGCTTCATTGCGTTCCTCGTGTTCAAGCTCTTCGGCTAGCGACCGGAGCCGAGCTAGTACATCCGGTGTGGCCGCCAGTTGCCCCAAGATGCCAGGCAGTGCCTTTTCCCCAAAGCGGTTCAGAACATCAATGACGGCTGCGGCACCTTGGCGCGCCGCGAACTCTTCTTCGCTGCAAGTAGCGCTGAAGTAGTACGTGTTGCCACGCCGACGGTGGCGGAGCAGCCTCTTTTTGGTGAGGCGAGACATGACAGTGAGGATCGTTCGGTAGTCAAGCGGTTGGGCCCGACCGACATTGACTCTCTCGGTCACCTCGGCCACGGTGCGCAGGTTCTCCCTCCACACGAGCCGCATCACCTCCGCCTCAAGAGGCCCAAGCGTGGGCGAAGAGCCTCGAACTGGCCCTACCATGTCCGAAACCGACCTCCCTGCGCCTGCCAGCGCGTCTTTAGCCTGAAGCCCGCGGCCTCTGGTCGTGCTTTACCGTACTAGCCACTGCCCCCGGGGTGCGGGCCATTGTTACGGGTACGCTGAGTGAGGCCACCGCGCAGCTAGTCTACGGTTCCGCCTGCCTCGGGTTCTCCCTTGAGCGCTAGGTGGCGCCCAGGCACCTCTGGGCGGCCCAGCGTTGGCACAGCTTCCGTGGTCCTCAACATACTCCCTGCGATTGCCTCGGTCACTCAGCACCACCCCTCTGCCTAAGTCTCGGTATGTCCGGGCATGAAGGTCAAGGGCTTCCCAACCCCAGTGACAATGCCGGCCAACCTGGTACCGCCCGATGGGCCAGTGGCACTCTCGGCTGACCGCGGATGCACGCGCTCTTGGCCAGGAGCATCGTGACCCTGGGGTGCCCAGCCCCGAGGGAGACGACGAGGCGCGCCCCTTGGCCTGTGAAGCGCAGCCCTGCCCGTCCTGCCCGGCTCGTAATGCCGGCCGCCCACTCGTCCCGGCCGACCCGGCCGAGCTCGTGCTGGCCGCCCACTGGAAGAAGGCCCGCTGGGGTGACGCGAACACATCGCGCATTATGTGCTCCGCGCTGCCCGCGGACAGCGTGGCCACCCGGTCGGCACGTTGGAGCCCGGCACGCATCGCCTTCATTACTAGCTCCGGGCCCCCGAAGGCCCGCGACGGCGAGGCGAGCTCTTGGAACTCGTCGAGGAAAGCACCAGGCGGCGTTACGGCGGTCGGCCAGCCAGAGCTACGCACTCGGCATCGTCTTGGTTACTCGAAGCGGCCCGTGACCACCATGCTCGGGACCGGGCTCTCTCAGCCAGTGCTCGCCAGCTCGTCCGTGACAATGGCTCCCGGGTTCGGAAAAGGCCATTCAGGTCTTCCATGCCAAGATTGTTGGGGTACCTCACACTTACCCGTGATCGACTCGCCACCGGTAACCAAGAGCCATGCCGGCGCTCGGGCAACAAGCATATCGGCTCGTTCTTGCAGGTAAGATACTGACAAAATGTTGCACTTTCGCGCTCGGGCCCACTTTATGGAACCGACTGACCGTTTTTCAAGGGTCGACCACCGCAACCAAGCTGATGTGGGTGCTGAAGGTTTAGGCGCGGCGGGCAGGCTAACGGTAACGAGCGCAAGCGGCACAGGGTTGCTGTGACTGCTGGGGCGCTGCTCCGAGACGCCAGCAATAACCGGAGTAGCTACAGCCAGAGAGATTATGACTAAGACACCAAGAGCCGTGCCAAGCCCGCTAGCCATCGGGCTCCTTCTCTTGGAGTAGACCACTGTCCTCACCCGTCCTGGGAAACTCACCCTCGGCATGGTACGCAAAAGGACTTAGGGCCTCTGCTAAGCGCTTATGAGCGGCTCAAATTTACCTTGCTTCAAGGGAACATCGACGTCAGATAGAAGCGCAAGCATTACCCCAGTCGCTGTAGGGTAATGCCCCCGCATGTGCCCACGCACCGGGCCTATGACGTCACGCTCGTAGGCGGCACAGAGGAGGGCGTCGCGAAGGATGAACTGGGGGACGAAGTCGCCGCAGCCGAACATGTTCCCACGATCGTTGCGATGGTCATCATGGCCGATGGGGGCACATTGGAGATTGCGGCACCTACCGGTACCTGCAAGTAAGAGACGGACGTTATGGTGCAACCCGGAGCAGCCGTCCACTGTGTGGACTCAAACGCCTGTCGCTGTTGCTGTGACCATCCCGTCCAAGTAGAAGAAGGCGGCGGGGTGGGCGACGTGGGTGGAGCGGGGATATCTAAGGCCACTGGCTCTACCATACCTTCGGTGGCATTGGCGGGGGTTGACGCGCTAGCAGGGACCGCCGCGGCGACAGCCAGTAAGAGCACGGCAAATATTGGCGTGACAAGCCCTACCATGAGCTGACCGAGGCGTACTTTGCTTCGCATGACATGGTCCCTTCGTGTCAGAATTATCCTGGAGAAGTGGACGTTGGCCAACGCAGACAGGGTTCGGGCCTCACCAAAGGAGCATCTGTCTGAGGCCACCCTGGCGTTGCGTTGCATATGATGAACATCATGATAGGCTCAAAGTGGTCGCAGGCGCGTACGCTGCTTGACGTATTTTCAGGCTCTCGACCGGCCCACGGCCGCTGGGACGTGGGTTTGTGACGGTGTAGTGAGAGGCCAGGTGAGCCGGCATGGCCGGTTGGCCTATCGTGGTGCCTTCGCTATGTCGGCAGCGGGGCCCTAAGGGCGGGCGACGCGGCACCGGCATGCGGCGCAACCACGGCAGTTTCGTGTTCATCGGCTCTACGAGGGCGTTCGGCACGCGGCCGGCGTGGCTGCTTAGATGTTTTTCTGCTGCCGGGGACCTTACGGCTGGGCGCTAAGTTCCAGGAGAGCCCATTTCAAAAGGTTTCGAGGTGGGGAGGACATAGGGCACTGTGGCACACACGAGGAACTTGGTGCTGGTGCTAGGCCGGCCCTCAGCGGGGGCACTGATTACCGTAGCCGCAGTCGTACTGGCAGTCGCACTAGGCGTCTCGGGGTGGCCGCAACTTTGGTGGCAACCCGGAGAGCTATCCGTCCGCCCGGGTGCCTTCGCCGACAGTTTGGTGTTGGTCGAGACTACAGCCCTGGTACTGTGGCGCTGGCCTCTCGCCTGTTTCGCCCTCGCCGAGCTGGCCATGATCGCTTACGGAGCCCTTGGCTACCCGGCGTCCCCTGCCGACTACGCTGCCCTCGTGGCCACCGCCGTAGCAGCGTGGGGCCTCTCAGAGGTGGCACGCTGGTCGGTGCTTGCTGTGTCGCTCGCCGGGATGCTTGGTGTTGCCGCAGCACGTCCTCAGGCAATGACATGGGCGGGTGCGCTTGCAGATGTCGCCCTCGTCGGGTTCGCCTGGGGCGCGGGGACCGGCGTTCGTTCAACCCAAGAAGTCCAAGCGGCCCGCGCTCATCTTGCGCGAGAAACTTTGGCGCGTGAAACCGCACAACAACGCCTAAGAATGGCTGAATGCCTTCACGACCGCGTTGGCGCAAGCCTGGCTCTTGCCACCCGTCAGCTCGAAGCTGCCCAGGTTGTTGACACAGACCGTTCACGCGAGCTGGTGTCTAGCGTTTTGGCTCAATTGAGAACGACTTTTTCGGAACTGGCGGACCTAGTAACGACATGGTCACAGACCTCGAAGTGTGCCAGCTGCCATTCTTCGGCTGCAAATAGGAGGAGCCTGTTTGAGGTCCTGTCCCGTTGGCAGAGCGCGTTGGCCGAAGCGGGCACGGAGCTCCGAGTCTCCACGAGATTGGGCCCGGGCCTCCTAGGAGCTGGCACTGAGGCACTTTTAGCTGCAGCCCTAAATGAAGCCCTTGCCAACTTTGCACGCCACTCGGACGCCCGCTCGGCCGACGTATATTTGGGGACGTCCTCCGGACGGGTACGACTTGTAGTTCGCGACGCAGGCCCAGCGAGACCGCGCTCAGCACTAGGCACCGGGCTTGAACACCTCAAGCGCCTTCTCGAAGAGGCTGGCGGTTCTTTGGAGGCCGGCCCATTGCCCACTGGAGGTTTTTGCCTCAATGCCGAAGTTCCTCTCGGGTGGCCCGAAGGGGGGCCGACATGACTGCCCGGTTGCCCACGGTTATCTTCGTCGACGACGACGCCAGGCTCCTCGCTCAATACGCGCTGCTTGCACAAGGCTCTGACCGCCTGAGGCTGGCCGGTACGGCTTCTTGCGCCGCAGAGGCACTCCTTGCCTGCGCAAACAGTTGCCCAGACGTCGTGGTGGTTGACGTGCGCATGCCAGGCACAGACGGCCTGAGCCTAACGCGCACGCTCTTGCGGGAGCAGCGCAGGCCCCAATGCCCCAAGATATTGGTTTTGACGGCATTCGCCTGCGATGAGTACTTACTAGAAGCTCTCGGTGCGGGTGCGCGCGGCTTCCTCCCAAAGTCGTGTTCGTGGCCGGAAGTGGAGGACGGCGTGCAGGCACTGGCTGCAGGCCGTGTCGCGTTACCACCAGCCCTCTCAGCCAGGCTTATCGAGCTTGTGCTGCCCGGGAAGGTCGACCTGAGTAGCCTGAGCTCACGGGAGCTTGAGGTTCTCAGGCTTTTAGGCTCGGGCGCTTCGGTGAGGGACGTAGCCGCCAGGCTCTACATCGCAGAGGCCACTGCTCGCACTCATGTCGAGCGACTAAGGAGAAAGCTTGGGGTCAGCAGCCGCACCCAGTTGGCACTGGCGGCGCGCGCTGCTGGACTGTGGGTGCTACAGGACGACGACAGCTGACACTGTCGGGTTAGGGGGCCTTGCCACTATTACCCCGTCTAACGCTTTCTAAGAGACGGTCACCTTGGCTTAGAAACTATTAGAGCGCTGGACGGGCAGCCGCGCTGACAACCCCTACACAAGGCCTGCGGTCAGAGGGGCCACACGGCTAGGCGGGTGGAGAATTGCCGATAGCCATAGCGCAAGCCGGGGGTTAGCCGGTAGGACGCGACAGCACCGAGCGCCTCAGTCCCTGGGCGGGAAGGGGCTGGGGTCGACTCGGTGCTCTGCCTTGGTCGCCAGCGCCTCGAGCGCCGGCTGCGAGAGGAGGGCCTGTACAGCCTGTACGCTGCCGGCAATATAGGTGGAATAGAAGTCGAGGTCGCTTGCCACGCACCAAGCTCGGTCGTCTGGCCACCAAAGCGTCGGGGACTGGGACCAAGGCGGTGAGCGGAAAGCCGTGGCGGCGCTCACCGGCCCCCTGAAGAGGATGCAGTCGCGGTGGGGCACCTTGACACGCGGCGGCCATCCGCGAAACTGGTCGAGCTCTGGCCAGCCGTACCCCTCCCAGAGGCAGAACCAGCAGAGCTCGGGCGAGGCGGTGAAGCCGGCCAGGACCTCGGCAACCAGCGCGCACTGGTCCTTGGTAAGCGAGCCCCGATGGGGGGCTCCGTAGGGCTCGGGCGGGTCTTCGCCATCACGTGCAGGCACCCAGCCGACGACGTCATTGAAGCGGGTCTCGGCACCTAGTTCGAGGCCGCGCTCGGCAGCTATCTCAGCCCAGCGGACCGGCCCCTCCCGGTCGTCGCGGTAAGCGGGGTGGAGCAGCCGAGCGTAGGCCGGGTAACCGTCGGGGACCACCGCGCCCACTCGCAGTGCGCCGCCTCGCCAGGACCGGAGCCGCTCGACGACCCAGTCTGCTGGCGCGGGGTCTTCCATGAGCTCAAGCGGTGGGAACGGCGTAGGGCCCCTCCCTCCTCCAGTCACATCGCCAGAGTACAGGCGCTTCATGGTGCGACCACTCGTGGTGCGGACCACGTCTTGGGGACTTCGCCCCGGCCACGTCTTGCCGAACTTCGTCGGCTCAGCCTGCACAGCCACGGCCCTGGCTTGTAACAAGGGGAAATAGGGGCACGCTCAGGGGGGATCCCGGTCCCAGGCGAGAGGACGAGCCGACATCATCAGTGCCATGAAAACTCCCACTTCTACTAGGCCAGTCGCGTCGGGAAGCACAACTGGCCAAAGCGCTGCCATAGCCGCCGTTCGGGGGGCCCGTAAAGTCTATGGCTCGGGCGAAGCGGCCGTCGTGGCCTTGGACAACGTAGACCTGGACGTAGTACCTGGCCGTTTCACGGCCATAATGGGCCCTTCGGGCTCGGGCAAGTCCACTTTGTTGCACTTGCTAGCTGGGCTGGACCGCCCCACCGAGGGCCAGGTCGTCTTGGACGGCGTGGACCTCACCACCCTGGACGACCGCCGGCTGACCCGGCTCCGCAGGGAAAAAGTGGGCTTCATTTTCCAATCGTTCAACCTCTTGCCCGTACTTGACGCCCGCGACAACGTGCTGCTCCCGCTGTCCATCGCCCACCGGCGTCCCGACCCAGCCTGGTTCAACCAGTTGGTCACGGCCATGGGCATCGCCGACCGGCTCTCGCACCGCCCCGCCCAGCTCTCAGGCGGCCAGCAGCAGCGGGTAGCGGTGGCTAGGGCATTGCTCAGCCGGCCCGCGGTGGTCTTCGCCGATGAACCGACGGGCAACCTCGACTCCAAGGCTTCGGCGCAAGTCCTCGGCCTGCTGCGCCAAGCGGTCGACGAGCTCGGGCAAACGGTCGTTATGGTCACCCACGACGCGCTCGCGGCTTCGTTCGCTGACCGGCTGGTACTGCTGTCCGACGGGCATATAGCCCATGACGGTGCCGCTGGCAGCCCGGAGGAGATCCTCAACCTGCTAGGCGAGGCGTGCTGATGCTGCGCGCCATGTTGGCCGGTTTCGTGTCCCGTAGGCTGCGGGTCGCGCTGACGGCGACCGCGGTGGCCCTGGGCGTGGCCCTGATGGCCGGCACCTACGTGCTCACAGATACGATCAATGCCTCTTTCACCAGCATCTTCGCCTCGACCAACGCCGGCATATCCGCGGTCGTCTCTCCCCGCAGCATCCTCGGCGGGGACAACGGCCCGCAGCTTTCCCCAATAACCGGCCAGGTCTTGGCTCGGGTGCGCCGCGTCCCAGGCGTCGCCGAGGCCGCCGGTGCCATCTTCGGCACGGCCACTTTGACCGGCCCTTCGGGAAGGTCGCTCACGGCGTTCGGCCCCGGGCTGGTGGCATCGGCCTTGCCAGCACCGTTCAATGCGGTCGTTGTGGTGAAAGGGCACCTCCCTGAGGCCCCTGGCCAAGCCGGCCTGGACGAGATGAGCGTCGAGCGGGCCGGCCTGCACCTCGGAGAGGTCATCCGGGCGGCGGGCGCAGGCACAGCCCGGGCCTACCGGCTGGTGGGCACCTACCGGCTGCGCACGTCCGGCTCCTTTGGGGGTGCGGCCGTTGCCATCCTGACGCTCCCACAGGCCCAAGCGGTGGTCGGGCAGGCGGGCCGTTACGACGAGGTGGACGTCGCCGCCTCCCCCGGCGTGAGCCCGCAAGCCCTGAGCGAACGGCTGGCAGCGGCCCTGCCGAGCGACCTCACCGTGAGGACCGGTCGCCAGCAAGCGGCCAGCGAGTCGGCCAATGCCGCCAACCAGCTCGGTTTCCTCAGGACTTTCCTGCTCGTGTTCGCCTACGTCGCCCTGTTCGTCGGTGCGTTCATCATCCTCAACACCTTTTCGATAACCGTCGCGCAGCGTTCCCGTGAGCTAGGGCTGATGCGCGCCATAGGCGCTTCCAGGGCCCAGGTGCTCGCCTCCATGGTCGGCGAGTGCCTGCTCGTCGGCCTCGTCGGTTCGGCTGCCGGCCTGGGCCTTGGGCTCCTGGCCGCCCCCGGCCTGGACCAATTGTTCAAGTCCTTGGGGGCTGACCTCCCCGACAACGGCACCGTCCTGCAAGCCCGCACGGTCGTCGTCTCGCTGCTGGCTGGGGTGGGCGTCACGCTCGTGGCCGGGTTGGCACCTTCGCTCCGGGCCACCCGGGTACCACCGGTCGCCGCCCTGCGCGAGGGGGCCCCACTCCAGCCCAGCCGGTGGGCACGCTGGTCGCTGCCCGCGTGCCTAGCGGCCTTGACGGGCGGCGCCGCCCTGGCGGCCTGGGGGCTGGCGGGACGAGGCGGGGCCGGCGCTGCAGGGGGAGGGGCCCTAGCCCTGCTCGTTGGGGTGGCCCTGCTCAGCCCCCGGTTCGTCCCCCCGTTGGCCTACGCCTTGGGTGCAACAGTCGCCTGGCGAGGGGTCGCGGGCAAGATGGCCAGGGAGAACGCCCGGCGCCAACCGGGCCGAACAGCTGTGACCGCTTCGGCCCTCATGGTCGGCCTCGCCCTGGTGACGTTTGTGTCCATCGTGGCGTCCAGCACCGAGGCCACCGTCAACCAGGTGCTCGACGAGGACCTTGCCGGCAACATGGTTGTGGAGCCCTCGTCGTCGGGCGGGGGGCTCGGCCTCCCGGCGGCATTGGCAACGGCACTGGGACGCCTCCCCGGCGTGGTCACAGTGGCCGCGGTGACCTTCTCAGAGGCCAAGGTGGCCGGCCTGCGGGGCACCCAGACGGTGACTGGCATCGACGGCGCCGCCTTGGCTCGGCTCTACCGGGTGAAATGGGTGGTGGGCACGTCATCGGTGATGGCGCACCTAGGCGGTGGCGCTGCGATCGTCACCCGGTCGTTCGCTTCCGCCCACCACCTGGTCGCCGGCCAGCGGCTGAGCCTGCTCACCCCTTCCGGCCGCCACCTGGCCGTCGTCGTGCGGGGGGTCGTCTCGGACCAGGCCGGCCTCCTCGACGACATCACGCTTCCCCGTGCGGTTGTCGAGCGGGAGTTCTCCCAAGCCACAGACGCCGTCGACTTCGTCGGCTACGCCCGAGGAGCGACTGGCGGTTCGGTCAAGTGGGCGGTAGGCAGGCTCCTGGCCAGCCGGTTCCCCCAGGCCGAGGTGTGGACCGCGTCCGAGTTCAAGCGCCACCAGGCCAACCAGGTAGGGTCGCTGCTGGCCCTCATGTATGTGCTCCTGGCCCTGGCCTTGGTCGTGTCCCTGTTCGGCTTGGTGAACACCTTGGCCCTTTCCGTCTACGAGCGTTCACGGGAGCTCGGGGTACTGAGGGCGGTGGGGGCGAGCCGCCGCCAGGTGCGCCAACTTGTGCGTTACGAATCGGTCGTCACCTCGCTCATAGGGGCAGCCAGCGGCCTTGCCGTCGGGGCACTGTTCGGCATTGTGACGGTGCTGTCAGTGGGCGGCTCGACAGCTGTGCTGGCTGTGCCCATGCCCACTCTCGGTGCCCTGGCCGTGGTAGCAGCCGCTGCCGGGGTAGCAGCAGCCGCGTTGCCGGCCCGTCGGGCTTGCCGTCTGGACATCCTGGCCGCCCTCGCCGGCGAATGACGCTGCCGGGGTTGTGGCGGCACGGCTCTGCGCTTGGGCCTGCTGTCCCTGGGCCGGCTGTGCGGCGGCTTGCTGGCCGTCCCTGGGTTGCTTGCCTCGGAGAACTGTGGACGTGAAGGGGTATACGGGCGGGGGGTAGACGAGCCTCCAGGCAGTTGACTCAAGCCTCTCGATCGCCAATGATGGCGCTCGTGCCCATGAAGCGTGACAGGAGGCGGCACCGCAAGGCCCGAAGGGGAGGCCAGGCGGGCCCGCCCCAGGCCAGTAGGGATGAGCAGGTGGGAGGGCTCGCAGGTCGCGTTGTTAGTGGGGGGCGCCAGCACGAAGGCTCGCGCAGCGAGCGCAGGGGGCAGGCCGAGCTCGCCGTGAAGCAGGTCGACGAAGCCTTCCGAGAGCTGACCGAGCTGGCCCGGCCTGGTCGCGACGCAAAGCTTTTTGCCGAACGCTTGCCCGAGCTGCTTGCCGGTCCGACGGCCTTCAGCTTGTTCCAGGGCCCAGAGCTCGGTGCCCTTGAAGCGGAGGTGCTTGCTCGCGAAGTCGGTGCGGACAGGGCCCGTGAGCTCGCGGGAGTGCTGTCCTCTTCGGCCGGCCACCCCGGGGCGCTTTGGTGGGCTGTGGGCCTCTACCAGGGGGCCGGCGAGGTGGCAAAGGCCGAGCAAGTAGCGACGGCCGCACGTCAGGACGCGCTCGTCAGAGTGCGGGCGGCGGAGGTAGCCGACGAGCCGGCTGGCCAAGCTGTGGCCACTGGGCGAGGGACGGAAGCTGCGGCAGGCGCCGGCGGTGCAACCAGTGCAGGCCCTGGTCCTGCTTACGACATAGCAGCTATGTCAAGGGTCGTGGCCGGCTTGCGCTTGGAGCTAGGCCGTGCCGTCGAGGCGGCGGAGATGGCGCTGGAACTTTGCGCAGAGGGCCCAAGTGACCCCGAGAGCATCGACCTATTTGCGCGCGCTGTGTCGAAGGTGTACGAGCAGAAGGGACGCAGCGCCTCAGAGGAAGCTATCTTGCGCCGCTTCGCCGACCGCTCTCGCCTGGACCGGCTTCGCGAAGCGGTAGCCGGGTTCCTCGCAGAGCGCCCCGAACTGGCGAGCAGGGTGGCCGAGGCCCGGGAAGAGTGGGTTGAGACATTTCTTCACGATGCCAGCGTGGACGACCTCGACCGCCTTGCCGGCCAGCACCCCTTCGCCGTAGAGCCGGGCCCCGGTGGCGAGGCCGAGGGCATGGCAGCGGCTTACGAACTTTTGGCCGCAGAGAACATCTGGGCGCTGGCGCCGGCGCTCGGGCCCGAGCCGGCTGAAGGCTCGCCGCCCGACGAGGCGAGGCCGGGAGGCGCTGGTGCAAAGGACGAGGGCAGCAGTTCCGTCGACGACGATGAAGGTGCTAGGCCCGGCTCGGTCTTGGAACGCTTTACCGCCGAAGCATCAAGCCCGGCCGAGCTCAAATTGCTCGCCGAGGACTGGCAAGGCGAGGCTTGTTACGGCCTGTGGCAGGTAGCCAACCCTGTTGCGGCGCCTGGTGTTTGGGTGACCGATATCGTGACGAGGCGTTCTCTTTACGTTGCGGTGCCACCCGCGCACCTCGACAAGCTTCCCCGGTGGTCGGTGCTGGCCGGGTTTTTCCTGCCCGACCAAGGGATCTGGCGTAGTGGCGGTGCCTTTGCAGTGCTCAGCCCTTCCGAGGGCGACCGCGCCGCGGAAGTTGCGTGGGCGCTTGTCACGAACATGATGGGCGCGATGGCCAAGGACTTGAAAATGAAAGAGGCCAGGCGTTGGAAGCCAGTTTCGCCACGCCTGGACAGCACCCCACCTTACGGTGTGGCAGCTTCTTTTGAAGAGCCATTGGACGAAGGCCTGGCCGAGCTTTTCGCTAGCGTGATGGCCGTTGCGTTCCCTAGCATCCTGGGAAGGGCTTGGGACATGCGCCGCCAAGCCCCAAAGATGGTGAACACTGACCGTGAACCGCTTGAGTTTTTCAAGCTCACCGGTTACGTTGAGGATCCCCGAGAGTTGAAGTCGGCCCTTGCGAAGAGGCCTGACTTCGACGTCAGCCCAGATGGGCCGGCGGTGTGGCTGGGTAGGCAAATGACGCCCATGGAAGCAGAAGCGGCGCGGGCTGAGTTGCAGGAAATGGCGGCCAAAGAAGGCTTAGGCCCCATCGCGCCTGCCCCCGGCCCTCGAAAGTGGGCCCGCGGCGTAGTCCATATCTCCGCTAACCGTGTAACAGTCGAAGTCAATTCGAGGAAGCGCCTCGAAAAGATAACCCGGGTACTTGAGCGGCTAGGAGTGCGTGAGCCAGTGGTGGAGAGCCAGTTCAACCCGCAGCTCGACATGGCGCTCCCTGTAGGTTGGCGTCCTTTTGTGCGAGCCGGCTCACCCGCGTCCGAAGAAGCCTGGTTGCGTAACTGGCTGGACGAGGCGGTGCCTGCTCTCGGCACGACCCCGCGGCGTGCAGCCCAAGAACCAAAAAAGGCTGTCTTGCTCGAGCAACTGTTACGCGAGTTCGAGTTCGGTGCCGACCTGGCCCGTTTTGCCGGGGAACGGCCACTTGACGTGGAAAAGATCCGCTTTGCGCTCGGAGGTGAGGGCGGACGGCGCTTTGGTGTCGACGGTTGACCTAGGCGCCTGGGCGCACCCGGCGAGTAGGAACAGTGCGCGAGCCCGCCCCCTAAGGGCCGCTATCGCTCCTCTTGACGTCCAATGGGCAGGGGCCTCCCACGTCCCCAGGCGAGGACAGCTTGAGCTACCTATGGCTCCTACCGTAAGCCTGGGTGGCGCCTACCGTGAGCTTGGGCCCTAAGTAGCGCTTGGGCGCTAAGTAGGGCTTGGGCCCTAAGTAGGCGCTAGGCCTACGCCAACAGGCAAGGCCGGCGGGGCCAAGGCCTCGGAAGGGTGGTACCTTCGTTGGCCCTGGCACCGGCTGGCCAGCTCAGCGGGTACTAACGTTGCTTGCGTGGAGGCCTTTGGGGCCTTGTGCCGTCTCGAAGTCGACCCTTTGGTTTTCTTCGAGGCTGCGGTAGCCGTCCCCTTTGATGGCGCTGAAGTGCACGAACACGTCAGGGCCGCCATCGTCTTGAGATATGAAGCCGAAGCCCTTTTCGGGGTTGAACCATTTCACAGTACCGGTTGCCAATGGCGGTCCCTCCTTTCCTGGCCTGATTAGCTCGCGGACCAAACGAGCCATGGCCTGGCCCGAGACGGGCCGGAGGGAAAACTGTGTGCAGCTGCCCTCGTGCGGCCATCATAGCCGGTCTTGCGGACTTGCCTTCAGCGGTAGGTGGACAGTGCCCTTCACCTGGTTGGTGACCCCCTGCAAGGCTTGGCCACCTCTGTGAGGCTTGGCCGACGTCTACGCCGGCAACGACCAGGCTCTGCCAAGGCCGGCAGAAGCGCTTTCGCCAGCGCTTGAGCTTATGCGTTGGCGGGGCGCTCATGGGAAGCGGCCTGCGTGCCGAGAACTTAGAGGTGTTCGCTAAGCACCAAGAGAAGAAGCTCGAAAAGCACTACGAAGACGAGCTTGAGCACTGGCAGGCCAGGCGCCAGGCCTACGCTGGCCTGCTCCAGTTGGCCGAGAGCTTCAAGGGGGTAGCCACCGACGAGATAGTGCTCGCGCCCGGCGAAGCGCTTTTTTACAAGGTGAGCGGCGCCGCCCTTTTGGACTCTCGGAGCACCGGCCACTGGGAAGGCGCCTCGTCGGGTTTCTCGGTCCCTGTAGGTGGCGGCGTGCGCTACCGGGTGGGGGCGACACGTGGCCACTACGTCCAAGGAGAGCCGGTGCTCGCTGCCATAGACCACGGCACGGTATATGTCACCAACCGCCGTGTGGTCTTCACGGGCCCCAAGCAGACCCGCGAGGCTGCATTTGCCAAGTTGGTTGGCTACCGCCACGACGCGAGCTCCGGCTCGACCACTTTTTCGGTCTCCAACCGCCAAAAGCCAGTGACCGTCCATTACGGCTCTGGCCTCTCGGCGGCGTTCGAGTTCCGCCTGGAGCTGGCGCTCGCGCACTACCGGGGCACGACGGAGGCCCTTGTGGCCCAGCTACGAGAGGACCTGGCCAAGCTCGACGCTCAGCGCCCAGTGGCGCCGCGCCCGCCCACTAGGCCCCGGCCAGTTGCGCTCACAGGAGCGCTACGAGCGCTTCTCCCGGACAGTAGAGGCCCCTCTGGGGGCGCTCGCCCTCTTGTGGCTGGTAGTGGTCGTGGTGCCTCTGGTCGCACGCTTGCCCGCGGGCGTCGCCAAGGCCTTGAGCGGGGTTGACTATTTCGTCTGGGCGGTCTTCGTCATCGAGTACCTGGCAAAGCTCTCCCTTGCCCCCTCGCGCCGCCACTTCGTCGTCAACCATGTCCTCGACCTCGTCGTGGTCGCAGTCCCCGTGCTGCGCCCCCTGCGCGCCCTTCGGCTCTTCCGTGTGCTTCGCTTAGCTTAGCCCGCGTGGGCACCCTCCTTGCTGGCGGGCTTGAGCGTGCCCGGGCCGTCATCACCCATAAGGGCTTCCACTTCGTCCTTTTCTCCGCCTTCTTGCTCGTCTTCTCCCTCGCCGCTGTCGAGTTCGGCTTCGAGCACGCCGCTCCTGGAGCGAAGATCCACACTTACGGTGACGCATTGTGGTGGGCGGTAACAACCGTCACCACCGTTGGTTACGGGGACAAGTTCCCTGTCACCGCAGGCGGGCGGGCCGTCGCCGTCGTACTGATGCTCGTTGGCATCGGCCTCATTGGCACGCTCACCGCTACGGTGGCGTCGTTCTTTGTCGAAAGTGGCGCCGGCCGGGACAAGCAGGACATCGAAGCTCGCTTGGGACGCATCGAAACGATGTTGGCCGAGCTGCTAGCAGCCGCCCCTGGGCGCGGTGCACTCGACGAGCCTCCAGCGCCCGCCCCGTCAGACGGCGCCGTCGCCGGCCCACCCGCATCGCCGGCGGGGTTGGTGCCGTCAATAGGCGGGGCGCCAGCTTCCCGACGGGGTTAGATGATAACCATCCTCGTCGGGGGAGTGCCGAGGCGCTCCTTGTCCCTCCCGGGATAACTCGCCTTACCTTGCTGCTAGGTCGAACGTTAGGCAGAGCGAGCGCGCGGACTGGTCCAACCGGCTAGCACGGTAATCGCAAGTCAAAATTACGCGGTCATTGGCCAGCCAAGTGCTAGACGGGCTCTTCTCAAATCGTCTACAATAGCGTGCTGCTGGAGGCGCAATCTCCTGACATTATCGCGGAGATTGTGGGTGGCCAGTTTGAAACGATCCAAGATTGATAAGGGGGTAAAAGTAAGCAGTGATTTACGTTAGCTTATCGACGTCTATGCTTCGGCGTGCATGCACGCTAAACCGAGGCAAGGCGAGCCCTAAACAATTGTTAGGGAGAGCAAGGTTGATCTGCTCTGTAATATGCGCTTTTTGTGCAGTCGGCTTGGCTACAGCAACATCCGCCGGTGCCGTGGGTATTGCCTCAAAGGGGCCCATGGCAATATCGCCTGTTCCTGCCAGCAATGCATGGTTGCGTTATGTGGAAAGTAATGGAGGCTCAAGGGTGCGCCCGGTGGCAGTAACCAGTATTGGTGACGTTACACACCCAGAAGCGCTGGTCGACGGTAGCGGAGTGACGACCCTTACATGGGCCCCTGGCGAGGTGCAGCCTATTGTCGTGCTCGACTACGGCAGAGAAGTCGGAGGGTTGCCGTTCTTTGATGTCTCTTCGGTCACTCCAGCGTTAACGGCGAGCTCCGTCACGATGCTCGCAGGCTATAGTGAAGCCAAGCAGTACCTCTTGGGCGCGCCTCCGGTCACGAGCCTTGCTCTGACGGCTACGGCGGGCGACAGCAACATCAAAGTTGAGAGCGTAGCCAATTTTGTGGCGGGAGACCCCGTAACGATCGGCGCCGGTGCATCTGCGGAACCTGTTATCGTTGCAAATGTCGGTACTGCCGCCTTTTCCACCACGCTGGCGGCACCGGCTGCCACGGGCGACACTGTCATCAAGGTAGCCAGCACTGGCCAGCGCTGTTTCTCGTTCGGCGGACAGTCGTTCTGCTTTGGGACGCCACAGTTCACTGCAGGGGGTACAATCACTCTCCAGAGCGGAGCGGGTACTGAGTCAGCGACTGTCCAGTCTGTAGGCAGCGCTGGCGCGACAGGGACTGGGCTGACTTTGACGGCGCCACTGACTGTGCCGCAACCCTTGGGCGCGTCCGTGTTCGACCCGGGAACTGGCCTCACGTTGACTACTCCCTTGGTGCAGGCACACGCGGCGGGAGAGCCGGTGACCACGACCTCTCAGCCCGTCGTGGGAGATGAAAACGGCAACAACGGCGTGGGCACCGACCCAACTAGGACTGATACGTTCACGCTGACACCCGCTTCTGACAACACGACTGTCGCAAATGCCGTCACAGACGTCCAGGGTGGGGAGCGCTTTGAAGCCATTACCCTCATGACACCCGGGGCGGTGTCTTTATCGGGCGCGGGTACCACAGTTCGGTTCAACAATGTGGGCGCGCAGTCGTACCAGGGGTACTTCCTATCGAGCGACAAGACGCTCAACCGTATTTGGTACGATGGCGTTTACACCGTGCAGACAGACTCAATCCCGGCAGGAGATGCCTGTAGCAGCCCGACGAACTGTAGCAACGTACCTGTGGTGTTGGACGGGGCAAAGCGTGACCGTCGGATTTGGAGTGGCGACTTGTCCGTCGAGGGCCGAACCATTTTTGATAGCTTGGGTTTCGGCCCGAACGGCTCTGATTACATCAAGAACTCCATCGCCGCTATTGGGTCAGCGCCTCTGTCTAACGGCTCGACGTGCGGCCAGGTCAGCAACTGGGCCCAGTTCCCAACGGCTCCTGCAACATGTGAGTTCTACTCGCCTACGTACTCGATGTACTATGTGATTGACCTTGCCGAGTACTACCTGTATTCTGGGGACACCGCGTTTGCCGAGTCGCAGTTCCAGACTATGAAAAACGAGCTTGCTTACAACGCGACGACGGTCGACCCGACGACTGGACTGTCGACAGCATCTGGTAGTGACTGGGATTTCTACGATGGCAGTAAAGGTGGTAGTCCCGCGCAAGGAGGTGCGGTTTCAGCGACCAACATGCTCTATTATGAGGCTTTGGTAGACGCTGGGTGGCTGGCTCGTGAGTTGGACGCGCAGGACCCGACGAACCCCAATGCCGCTACTTGGTCAACTGAGGCGGCTAATTGGACAGCGCAGGCAGCCTCCCTCAAGGAAGCTATCAACGCACAGCTGTTCAATAAGGCTTTGGGCGTCTACCAGCTGTCCAGCTCTAATAATGGCGCCCACCCTGCTGTTGCTGTGCCCGAAGACGCGAATGCTGAAGCGATCGACTTTGGGGTGGCCCCACCGTCAGCCGATAGTGGCATCCTGAGCTACCTGGAGGACAACCTGTGGGGGACTTATGGGCCGCAACCCTACAGTGCCAACGCTGGCTACTCCAACATAATAAGCCCCTTCGTCACTGGCTATGAGCTCGATGCGCGCTTTGCGAGTGGCGAAACTGCCAGTGCGCTCGAACTTGCGAACCTAATGTGGGCGCAGATGGTAAAATCGTCGGGGCCATATTATACGGGCACGCTCTGGGAGAAGCTCAACCAAAATGGCACGGACGTCAACTCAAATGCCAGCCTGGCGCATGGTTGGTCGACTGCGCCCGTTTCTGCTTTCTCAAGCTACCTCCTCGGCGTCCAGCCAACCAGCCCTGGCTACAGGACGTGGGAGATCGCTCCACAGACAGGAGACCTTAAGTGGGCGCAGGGGCGCGTGCCTACCCCATTGGGGCCCATCGTTTCGCGCTGGCAAGTGGGACATGGCGGTTTCAAGCTGACGATGGCCGCTCCTCCCGGTACCCAGGGCACCGTGACCGTACCTCTGATAAGCAGCAGGGGCACAATTGCCGAGAACGGCCGGGTGGTATGGGCGAACGGTGTGGCAAGGAACGGAGCTCTTGCGAGTGAGGTCGATGGGGACGTAGTGTTCTCCGACGTGAGCGGTGCCAACACATTCTTCTCGTCACGCGCCGCACTTCAAGGTGGCCATTAGCGTAACGGGCTGCCCATGGGCGACGCCGCCCGCTGGTGGAAAGATGAGGCTTCCTTCCAGCGGGCGGCGGCTACCCGCCGTGAGGGGCCTTGTTCGCATGGTCACGCGTGGGCGCAGGTAGGAGTGATGGTACCATCGGCTTGCAGGCGCACCTTGGGGATGTCTCGCGCGCCCTCTGGTAGAGGGCATCATGGGCGTCCTCGGTGGGGCAGGCCATAACCCCCTCGTCGAGGGAGGTGCCTAGGCGCTCCTTGGAGCCCTTGGCTCTGCACGGACAACGAGCGTCCGCCGTCGCGCGAAGAACCCTCGAGTGTGACGCCTTGGGCCGGGGCAGGCGTCGGGCGACCCAAGGCGGAACAGCTCCATACAGCCCCGTGCCCCGCTCGCTCCTGTACCCCGTCCGCTGCTGTACGCTGTCCGCTGCTGTACGCTGTCCGGAGCCTTCCTTGTTCGTCTAAGCGTGAACCTACCGGCAGGTGGGTTGGCCCTAGTGGGAACGGTGCCGGAACAGCGCTCGGTACTTGCTAGGGGACATGCCGTACGCTGCGCGGAACCGCCTTGTCATGTAATTGCTGTCAGACCACCCAGCACTAGAACTGATTAGGCTTATGGATAGGTTGTCTTCGAGAAGTAACTGCGCTGTGCGTTCCAGCCGGTGGCGCTCTAGGTAATGAAGGGGGCTGATCCCAAGGTCACGAGCGAACAGCCGGCACAAGTAGGAGGCCGAGACATGAACCCGTTCTGCCAGGTTGGCCAAAGTCCATTGGTACTCGGGCATAGTGTCCAATAGCTCCGTTGCCGCACTTACCGCTGGATGGGTTGTGGCAACTGTTTGGCCCGGCCGCAAGAACGTGAAGGCTGGAGCAAGCTTGTCCAAGACGACCAGCACGAGCCCGAGGCGTGTGAGGCTCCTGCCCCCTGCTTGCGAGGGCTGGGACAGCTCGATCAGGTAGGGCTCGGTCGAGCTGATGTCGACTGACGGCCCTGGAGCGGGGTTGCTCGCGCCACCCTCGTGCACTACCGAGGTCGTTGGGCCAGTGGCAGGGACGCCTGCCGTCGCGACCCGAGCCGACGTTAGCGCCGCAAGCACCGGGTGGCTACGCAATGCGGCAAACTCGCCAGTGATCGTCTTGTAGGGGATGTACAAGTTCCAGATCTGGAAATCTCTGGGGTCATCGTAGGCATGCCACTGGCCCGGGCGGATCAGCAGGACGGAGCCGGCAGCGACCCGGCAGGATCCCGACCGCATGCGATGGACAGCGGTGCCCGACTTCACGAGCACGATTTCCATGAACTCGTGAGCGTGAACTGGTTGTGGGTCGTCGTGCCTCCAGAGTTCGGCTGAAGCGACTACCTCGCGCCTGTGCATGACCGAGTGCTCCGAGAAGACGTGGACTGAGCGCGGCCCCGCGCTGGGGTGGAGTACGGGCCCCGGAGGCGAGAGCCGTTGGGAGGACCGAGGCCAAGGGGCCCCCGTGACGTCCTCGGCACTCATGTAAGCGCAGTGTAGGCTTTCGTCCTCATAACTGTAGCCTGGACCTCCACCAGCTTGTCACTTCTGTGCTACAAGACGTCACTGTAGTGCTAGTCTTTACCCCTTCTCAAGTGCCATCATCATCACAAAGGGAGCTTATGTGGTTGCCCGGGACAACATTCTCCTGGGCGTAGGGTCATATCGCAGGAAGACGCAGGCAATGTAGGCCAAGGATGTTGTACCTGATGACTAACCATCCATCACGTTCGACGGCCCTCGTAGGCCGCGAGCGCGAACAGAAGCGGCTGGCCAGCGTCAGCCCGCGGATGGCAGGCGTGCCTCGAGGGAGCTCGGGTGGCCGAAGCGCTGGCTTGTGGCAGGGCCGTGGCCGCTGGCGGCCAGCCCTTGGGGCCCTCCTGCTGCCCAGCCTGCTGCTTATCGGCGTCTTTACCTATTACCCCGCAGTGCGGAGCCTTATCGGCGGCTTCTACGCCTGGAACGGGTTCAGCCCTCCCACTTACGTCGGGCTGGCACAGTTCAACCAGTACATCCACTCACCGACTTTTGGCCCCGAAGTGGTCCACCTGGTAATCCTCGTTGCCGGGTCCATCGCAACGACCCTCGTCTCACAGTTCACTGCGGCCGAGGTAGTCACTCATTTGCCTTCCAGGGTAGGCCGCATCGTCAAGTACGTCCTCGTCCTTCCCATCGTGTTCCCACCCCTCGTACTGATCGAAGTGTGGGACTACCTCCTTGAGCCGAACGGCCTCATCGACCGTATCGCTGTTAATGTCGGTTTGCCCCACCCGTCCTGGCTGAGCAACCCCCATACTGCTCTGATCGGCATACTACTCATAGGCTTCCCGTGGATCTCTAATCTCGGGTTCTTGATCTTCCTCGGTGGGCTGCAGAACCTCCCGAAGGAGATAATGGACGCCGCAAGGGTAGACGGGACAGGGGCATTGCAGAGGACCTTCCGTATAGACGTCCCCCTCCTGTTCCCCCAGTTTCGCGTTGTGGTCATCCTATCGGGGATCTATGCTGTCCAGAACTTCGTACCTATCCTTCTTTTGACCAATGGTGGCCCAGGCACGGCGACGCTCGTGCCCGGGCTCGATATGTACCAATCTGCCTTTCAGAACGACCAGTACGGCTACGGCATGGCCATCGGGACACTCCTTTTTGCCACGATGCTCGTTTTCACTGTGGTAGCCATGCGCGCCCTACGCCCACGCACCCACTAGCCCCACCTAATGGACCAACTTTATAGGGAAAAAGCACAATAAAGCACCTCACAATAAGAAGAGCAAAAGAAAGGAAATATATGCCGCACACAACTAAGCGAGCCCGGCTCGCCCTACTGACATCCGTAGCAACGTGCCTGCCAGCCATAGCCATTGGCACTGGCGCAGTGCCGGCTGCCGCCTCCTCACCGACCGTTATAAAGGCGGTGCTCCCTCCCAACACCGGCCCGATCACAGCCTCTGACAACGCTGGGCTCTACCAGCTTACCAAGGAGTACGAAAAGGCGCACCCCAGCGTTAGCGTCCAGTGGTTGCCTAACAACACTTCCAGCATCACTCAGGCCAATGCGACGGTTGAGAGCCAGGCCTCGGGCGGTGCCGCACCGGACTTGGTCTGGGAGCAGTACGGTCCAGTCACATCAGGCTCCATCCCCGCTGGCCTCCTACAAAATATCAAACCCTACCTTGAAAAGCCCAATCCTTACGTCCCTGGCAACAAAAGCTGGCTATCTCTCTTCCCGGCTTCGGTGATAGCATATATGACTTCGCCGAACGGCGACATCGACATCATCCTGGGCTCCGCCGTGGAAACGGGGATGTTCTACAATAAGGCAGACTTTGCCAAGGCAGGCATAAAGTCCACTCCCGCGACCTGGGCTCAGTTCATGGCTGACCTCGCCAAGTTGAAGGCCGCTGGGTTCCAACCGTTCGTCTTCGCCGACGGCGGGCTGTGCAACCCATCGTGGTTCGAGCGCCTCGCTACGTCGTCGTTACTGGCCAACGAAGTACCGAAGTTCGACGTGAACCATGCCCAGGTGACGACTGGCCTTGACGACGCGATCGGCATCAAAAAGGGCATCATCAGCATGGACAACCCCCGCTATGCGGAGGTATGGAAGCTCCTGGGACAGTTGAGGCAGTACAATTACTCTGGGGCGGCTACCTACGACGCCTGCACTAGCCAGACGGCGACTACCCCGCCCCTCGACTCCCAAGCTCTTTTGTCGGAGGGCAAGGTGGCCATCGTCTGGGGAGGTAGTTGGTACATCCCCAACCTCAACTCTATCAAGGGTTTCGCTGGCAAGTACGGCGTCTTCCCTGAACCCACGATCACTTCTGCGACCACCAGGTACGCTCTGAACACTGTGACCCGAGGCGTCATTGGCGGCCCGAACGGCAATGGGCAATGGGGAGTGACCTCGGAGAAAGCCGACCACACGATGACACCCGCCAAGACGGCCATCGTCATGAACTTCCTCGCCTGGTTGTTCAAGCCTGCTAACCTCGGGTACTGGATCAACCAGAGCCAAAAGGGCGGTGAGATCCCGATCGAAAAGGGTGCGCCCGTGCTCAACCTGCCTGGCCTTAGGAGCCTGCTGCCAACTGGAAAGGTCCCGACCGTCGTGGACGTCGTGCTCGACGATGTGCTAACTACCGCCGCGACGACCTCAGGGCTGCGGCTGGTACAGGAGTACATGGACGGCTCCCTTTCGTACTCGAATTTCGCCTCCCAGTGGCAGTCTCTGCTGACCTCAGCGGCAGCTGCTTGGGCGGCGGCGAACCACGTCAACTTGAGCAAGTACTGAGCTAGGCTGTGTCAGCTATGCCGTCTCAGCTATGAGAGGGATGGCAGTGGGTACGCAGTTTCGACCCCACCGGCTGAGCCGGTGGGGTCGCGCGCGCCGCCGGCGGGCCATCTTTGGGGTTATAACGTTGCTGGCCGGGATGGTTATCGTGGCCATGACGTACTTCCCACTCTTGTTCGTTGCCTCAAATTCCCTTAAGACAGGTGGCAACATTTTTACTAATGGCGTCTTCAGGTTGTTCAACCAGTTTGACGTGCACAACTATTTGGTCGCGTGGGATGGGGTCGACCAGTTCCTACTCAACACGGTCATAGTGGCCGCACTTTCTATCGTCATTGGAGTGCTCGCTGCCGCCCTAGGTGCCTATGCCTTTTCGCAGCTGAGGTTCCGAGGGAAATCAGTTCTTTTCATGGCCTATATCAGTTTGTTGTTCGTGCCCTGGACCCTTACGCTGATCCCGCTTTTTCTCACAGTACAAAAGCTCCACCTTTTCAATACCTGGTGGGCCTTGGTCTTGCCGTACTCAGCGACGGCGCAACCGCTTTTGGTGCTCATATTCCGCGGCTTCTTCGACCAGATACCTGAGGACTTATTGCAGAGCGCTCGTGTGGACGGAGCCTCCGAGCACCAGGTCTTGCGACGGGTCGTTGCACCGCTTACAAAGCCCATACTGTTTACTGGAGCCATACTGGTGACGATAAATGTGTGGGGCGACTATTTGTGGCCAACTATCGCGATACAGGACCCGCACCGGCTCACAATTTCGGCGGGGATGATCCAGTTTGTGGACAGCTTTGGTGTCAACTTGAGCCAGGGCGGGGCGGTGTTTGCGGCTTATATAATTGTCACGGCACCGATGTTCTTACTGGTCGGCTTCAGCATGCGCTATTTCGTGTCTGGGCTGACGGAAGGGGCATTGAAGCTGTGAGCAGGGAAGAGCTGGTCCCCGTGGGGTTGCGTTGCGGCCACAAGGAGGCACCTTTGGCCGTCGAGGCAGACCGGGTAAGGTTTAGCTGGGCACTGGAGGGGCAAGGCACGGGGCGCCGCCAGAGCGCTTATCAACTCCTTGTGTCCGACCTGCGGGAGTTGCAGTGGGACAGCGGGCGGGTCGAGTCGGAGTGGTCTACCGACGTTGCTTATGAGGGGCCTCCGCTGCGGGCTGCACAGGAGTACCGCTGGCAAGTTCGCGTGTGGGACGAGGGGGGCCGGCCCGGCCCGTGGAGCCAGGGCTCTTTTGAGACAGGGCTTGGTGAGGCTGGTTTTCGGGGTGCAGCTTGGATAGGCCTTGGTCGGGGAGAGCTGGGCTTTGATGTGCCGTCAGGCGACGGGCTAGGGGACTTGGTAGTGCTGTCCATGAAGCCTGCTCCATACTTTCGCCGAGTGTTCAGGGTGGAAAAGGAGATAGCAAAGGCGCGCTTGTACGCGACCGCCCTCGGTGTATATGAGCTGTCGCTCAACGGGCTGCGCGTGGGGGACGCCGTGCTCGCCCCTGGCTGGACAGACTACAACCGCCGTTGTCTTTACCAAACTTACGACGTGACTAGGTTGCTAGTGCCCGGCGACAACGTGCTTGGGGCGGTCGTTGCCGACGGCTGGGCGTGCGGCTACGTGGGCTTCGACGCCAAGCGCAGGGCGGCTCACTACGCTTCGGATCCCCTGCTGCTGGCACTGCTAGTAGTGCGTTATACGGACGGGAGCGAAGAACGCGTCCCGACTGATGAGCGTTGGATGAGCTCGACGGGTGCCGTCGTTTACGCCGACCTGCTTATGGGCGAGCGCAGGGAACTGGTTTTCGAGCCCAAGGGCTGGGACCAAGTCGGTTACGACGCCTCATCGTGGGCCCCGGCGTCTTGTCGCGAAGTGAGTGCTCGGTCACTGGTCGCGGACCCCGGGCCACCCGTGAGAGTGCAGGAAGAAGTTTCGCCTAAGAGGCTCGTGGCCCTTCCGACAGGGAGCCTCATAGCCGACTTCGGCCAGAACCTCGCTGGCTGGGTACGGCTGAAGGCACATGGGCCACAGGCCAGGGTTGTTGAGGTCCGCCACGGCGAGATGCTCAACCCAGATGGCACCTTGTACGTAGAAAACCTTCGAACGGCCCGCCAGACGGACAGCTATGTGACCACCGGTGGTGAGAACGTCCTTGAGCCACGTTTCACGTTCCACGGCTTTCGTTACGCTGAGATCTCAGGCCTCGATGGCACGTCAGGTCCCGAGGACATCAGCGCGTGCGTGGTCCATTCCGACATTGCCCGCACGGGCTATTTTGATTGCTCTTCGAAGCTAGTCAACAGGCTTTACTCCAATATAGACTGGAGCCAACGTGCCAACTTCATTAACGTCCCGACCGACTGCCCGCAGCGGGATGAGCGGTTAGGGTGGCTGGGCGATGCTCAGATCTTTGCCAGGACGGCGGCTTACAACCGCGACGTAGCAGCATTTTTCTCGAAGTGGTTAGACGACGTGGCGGATGCCCAGTTGAGTTCTGGCGCGTTCTCGGATTTTGCGCCGAGGATGGGCTACGATTGGGCAGGTGCCCCTGCCTGGGCGGACGCAGGGGTTATCGTCCCTTGGACGATGTACAAGATGTACGGTGACAAGGGGGTTTTAGAAAGACATTTCAACGCTATGGTGTCGTGGATGGACTTCGTGTCTGCCCACAACCCTAGCAGGCTCTGGACGTCGCACCTGGGCAACAATTATGGCGACTGGTTGTCCCCGAAGGGGGATTCTACACCGCGTGAGCTCCTCGCCACGGCCTATTGGGCATACGACGCCACTTTAATGGCAGAGATCTCCGAAGCGATCGGGCTACCTGGGAGGGCTGACGAATACCGTCGGTTGGCCGGGGAAATCCGTGCGGCCTTTCAAGAGGCGTACGTCCGCGCTGATGGGAGGATCGAGTCGGGGACTCAGACCGCTTACGTCCTTGCTCTGAACATGGGGCTCGTGCCGGACGACCTGAGAGCCATCACGGCGTCGCGCTTGGTCCGGGCGATCGCCGAGGAGGACTGGCATATTTCAACTGGCTTTGTGGGCGTCGGGTACATCTTGCCTGTTCTCAGCTCTAATGGCTATTCCGACGTTGCCTACAGGCTGTTGGAACAACGGTCTTACCCATCCTGGCTGTACTCGGTGGAGCGCGGTGCGACGACGATCTGGGAACGTTGGGACGGCTGGACAGCCGAGCGCGGCTTCCAGTCACCGAAGATGAACTCTTTTAACCATTACTCCTTAGGCTCTGTCGGGGAATGGTTGTACCGCTTTGTTTTAGGGATTGAGCTGGCCCCCGGCGCTGCCGGCTTCAACCGGTTGTTGCTTAGGCCTCACCCGGGTGGTTCGCTGAGCTACGCGCAGGGCTGGTTCCGGTCGGTGCGTGGGGTGATCTCGAGCAGTTGGGTACGGCAGGATGGCCAGTTTACATTTGAGGTGGAGCTGCCACCTAACGTTACAGCGAGCGTCCACGTCCCCTCCGCTGATCCCGAGGAAGTTGTGGGCCCAGGGGGCGCTCGGCCAGAACGGATCGGTGACTACCCAGGCGCGTTCGGGCAAAGAGAAGCCGTCTTCGAGATCGGTTCGGGCCGGTCCTCTTTTCGTGGGCCCGAGCCCCTGGCGGCTCCGCTCTTAGAAGCCCAGTCGGAGCAGCAGGCCCGGCTCGTCCTCGAACCATAGTTGAACGTACGCAAGTTGGCGGTAAGAAGTTGGGTCTGTATAAGCCTGGCGAGTGTGTCTACGCCGCTGTCACTGGGTGCTCCTGGTCGGGTGGGAGCTCGGTAGGAGGTTGTCAAGCCAGTGGTCAAGATAGTCCCTATATCGGTCAATATGGTACTGGCCCAGCGAAAGAGTGCAGCATATAATTGGGCAGCACAGTTTCTGGTGTACCCCCGGTAAAGGGTCTTTGATTTCCGGCCTAGGTACTCCTGGCACGGGCGACATTGTAGGGGGAGGAGCAATAGATGGGACGTCATTGCCAAGGGGCACAGGGGAAGAAGTGGGAAGGAGTGCTTAGGGCCAGTGTAACCGTTTTGACGGTCATTGCTACTGCCGCGAGTAGTACCGTTGCAACGAGCCCAGCGGTGGCGAAGGCCCAAGGGTTAGGTGCTGGGTTGGCCGGTACGACCCTTTCGTGCCCATGGATGAACGAGGGTCTGCCGGCATCGGAAAGAGCGAGCTTGATGCTCGCGTCAATGACCCTGCCAGAAAAGCTAATGTGGCTGAACGAGCAAAATTCTTACGCTTTTCCGACAGATTTTCCCCAATTTTGTCTTCCGAACCCAGATCTCAAGTACACGAACGGCGCCACGGGTGAGGAGGGGAACGGGTCGGGCGTCACGGCCTACCCTGACTCGATGGCTATGGCTTCAACGTTCGACCCGTTGCTGGCGGAGCAGGAAGGTTCTGAGCGCGCGGAAGAGGCGTGGCTCAAGGGCACGAATGTGATTTTGGGACCGATCGTCAACCTCGTGAGGACGCCATTGTGGGGACGAGCGTATTCCACTTTCGGGGAGGACCCGTACCTGTCGGGGGTCATGGGCGCGGCTGAAATCAATGGCATGCAAGGCAATCCTAGTTTTCCAGTTATGTCGGTCGTCAAGCATTGGGATGCCTACAACCAGGAATATGGACGTCAAAACATGGACGTTAGTGTCTCGGGTACAGTGTTGCATGACATGTACCAATTGCCGTTCGAGATAGCTGTCCGTGACGCCAATCCTGGCGGTGTGATGTGCGCGTTCCCGATGGTGAACGATGAGTACACATGTCAGAACCCTTCGTTGAACGACGTGCTGAAAGCCCAGGACGACTTTACGGGGTGGGTCGTCTCGGACTTCTTCGCGGATCATTCAACGTCGGCTGCCATGAACGCCGGTATGGATGTCGAGTTGAATGTTCCTCGGTACTATTCGGTGCCAAGCTTGGAAGCGGCGCTTCAGTCTGGCCAGATCACGATTGCACAGGTTAATGAAGCAGTGTACAGGTACCTGTACAGCATCTTCCGGCTCGGCTTGTGGGACGTACAGCTGCCTTCCACGCCGGCCTCTGATGTGTCGACAGCCCAGGACGTCGCGACAGCTGCTCAGGTCAGCGCCGAGGGGACGGTGCTACTGAAGAACAAGGTTTTGACTGCTACAGCTGCGACAGTTGGTGCGGTCACGGGGACAGCGGGGACTATCTTACCATTGAGGGGCGGAGGTAAAATTATCGCTGTGATCGGTCCGACCGCGAGCACGTCGGTCACGAATGGCGTGAGCGCACTGAACGCGTGTTCTGGTAATGCGATATCTTTTGGCAATAGAGCACCGCAACAAGTCATCGACTGCTCGGGAGTGGTAAGTGCTCTTCAAGGGATCGAAGAACGAGCCGCTGAGGCGGGTGATATTGTCGAATACAACAGCGGTAGCGACCCTGCCAGCGCTGCGGCATTGGCGGAGAAGGCGAATTATGCTATAGTATTTGGATATTATGGTGAAGGCGAGGGTGCCGATCGTAGCGATATTGCATTGGATGACAACGGTGATAAGCTTATAGAGGCGGTGGCGGCCGCGAACCCTAACACGATCGTGGTCTTGAGCACGGGTGGCCCTGTCCTCATGCCATGGTTGAACCAGGTAGCAGCGGTGCTGGAAAACTGGTACGGTGGCCAGGCTATGGGCGAAAGCATAGCCGCCATACTTTGGGGTGACGTCGACCCCTCTGGGAAGTTGCCAGTGACGTTCCCGGCCGCTATGAGCCAAGTCCCTACGGCGGGCTCTACGGCTCAGTACCCGGGCGTGAGTGGTGCGAACGGTATATTGCAGACAGATTATTCTGAGGGTCTGGAGATTGGTTATCGGTGGTACTTGGCGCAGGGCATTAGGCCACTATTTCCGTTTGGGTATGGGCTGTCGTACACGACTTTCAGAGAGCGGATCGTGGGAGTGCATATTGATCCCGCGGGTGGAGTGAATGTCCAGGTAGTGGTTGAAAACACCGGCAACGTAAACGGCAGTCAAGTGGTCGAGCTGTACTTGCAGTATCCGGCCGCTTCGGGAGAACCTTCGCGGCAGTTGGAGAGCTTCCAGCGTGTCGACCTGAGGCCACGCGAGTCCAGGGTGGTTGATATGCACCTTACGCCGTGGGCGTTCGCGAGTTGGGATAGCGCTGCACAGGATTGGCAGGTGGTCAATGGTTTCTACGAAGTGCAACTAGGTATGTCTGCGTCCGATATTGTGGACCAACGTAGCTTGTACTTGACGGGTTGCACGATTGGCGCGTCGGCAACGGCTGCGGAATGTAACGAGAACGCGAATGGGGGAGTTCGTCGTCAGGGTAAGTGGTACTTCGATTCGTACAACCCGGCAGCGGGATCTGGGGAGTACACCGCGACGATAAATTGGTCAGGAGGCGGTAGTGCAGCGGCGGAGGTCGTCTCAGCTGGTATGGGGCTATTTGTAGTGCGACCGGCACCGGAGGATCTCAAGTTGTTCAGGGGTACAGTGAGATCTGTTACGATAAGGGATAATAGTTTTGGCGACAGCGTGCAGGTGAGCTAGAACGTATAGCAGAGAAGGGCTTGCAAAAAGGCACTAACGCCGGGTGCTGTTGTCGTTCGGCCCTGGCGTCTTGGGGAGCCGTGCGGATCTGGAGAACGGGCACTCTGTTGAGTACGAGGACGTCATTAGTCTGTTCGCTGATGGCAGGGCAGCTGCCTAGTTTCTGCCTATGCTGGTGGCTTGCGTTATGGTCCTGCAGGCCGTCGATGATGTCTGGGGCCGTGAGCGATAAGTAGGCTGCGCACGCGCTCGGAAGTGGAGGCGTGGCTTGTGGCCTGTCCGTCAGCCACGAGGGTTTGGACGTGGCCGTGCTCGCCTAATGCCGGCACCTGGCTTCTAGCTCCGGTGGGTGGCTCGAGCCTGAGGGTGGCGTTGGCCTGTAAGGGTGTGGGACCACATTATACCGTGGCAGCTTCGCCAGAGGTTCCTCGGCCCGATCGGCCAGGGCGCGGTTGAGCTGGGGAGCACCGCCGGAAAGTAGCGCGGAGTTGTCTTTGCTAGCGGCGCGGTGTTTGGGACAGGGGCACCGAAGCGCACCCGACAGGGATCTGCCCAAAGGTCGGCTTGGGCACCGTGGCACAGGAGGGCGCGTCGTGCTGGGCGCCATACGAGCGCGAGGTCACCCCAGGGGAAGACAACCAGGGGTCTAGCAGCAATTTGCTAGCTCCCGAGAAGCGTGTAAGGTACGACCTGGGACTGTGGTGGGACTTGGACAGTGAAGCTGTGGCCCCACTGGGAAAAGGTCGCGACCTCGACTTCGGAGCCAGCGACCGTCGTTTCGCGTATGGGGAGCGGCTTGCCGGGGGCTAGGGTGAGCGTCTCGGTAAGCGGCGTGCTTTGGCGAGAAATGTGCGCAGTCCAGGTGAGGACGTGGGGCCGGCTTGGGAGGACAGGTACGATGAGACGAGTACTGGTTACAGACAAAGGTAAGATGCTGGTGGGGAGGGCGTCGATCGTGTCCTCGGCCGCTAGGTCTAGATATTCGCTAGTGCCCCTGGGGAACTCCACCCACCTAGTGCCGGCATGGCGCGCAAAAGGCGCCGGCAGGCCGAGCAGCGAGGACAGGCCAGCTGCATTGCCGTGGAGAAAGGCCGCCTTTGATGTGAGCTTGATGGCGGCCTGCTTCTGGCCCGCGACCAGGGTCTCTTCACTGATCGCCCTCCCCACGTCGGCACTGATGGTCTCGACGAGAACACGTCCTCGGTGGCTGTAGCCCTCTATGAGGACATGGACGCTCCCTTCGCTAATGATGGCTTTGCTGGACTCGGCTACCAAAGAGAGGGCTTCGGCGTTACCAGGCGAACTGTGCCGTAGCGGTGGCACTTGTGAAACTGGGATCCGCCAGCTTCGTAGCAGGCCGCCGAGGACCGACGCGGCGTCCAGAGAGCCGCGGGTTTCGGAGAGGGCATAGTTGTAGAGTTGGTCGGCGAGTTCTAACGCTTGAGGGACGGAGTCCCGACGGCCGAAACTGTACAGGAAGAAGATGAGGGGCGCGCAGGCGAGCAGGTGGGCCGATCCCGCCTGTGCGGTCACTTCTTTGGCAGGGGTGGTGCAGGCACGGAGAACTGTCTCAAGCGAGGACATCGTGTACTCGACGTCTTGAACGACGAAAGAGTGGGCACGCGGGTCGTCCTGGTACAAGGCCTCTATCTTTCGGTCTAACTGACGAGCGCTAAGTTTCGGGGCTGGCGTGCCGAGCGACGTGCGGACTGAGCTCGTGTCGCCGCAAGCGCCCGTGAGCCCCAAAATGACGGCGAGGCAAAGAGGAAGCACTACAGAAGAGCGCGCTCGCTGCGGCGGCCTTCGAACCGTAGCGGGCACGCTCGGGTGAATGCTCTCGATTGCCTCCTGATCAGTGTGCTTGGCCGCCGCAATCTCCGAGTGTTCGACCCTTGGTAGTGTTAGCACTGACGGCAACACCTCCGTTGGCATTGCACACGAGGTTGCCACCGACCGTATTGCCAGTAATGGCGTTACCTGCAGCCCGGTTTGCGTTGAAGACAAGGTTACGCCCTATGGTGTTGCCGCCGCAAAGGCCGATGTCCCAAGGGACTTGGCTACCGCTCGAAAGGATGAGCACATTGCCTTTCACGGTTGTGTTGCAAAGGACGTCGAGCCCGGAGCTGAGGGGATCCTGGGCCTTCGCAGCTGCAACCGAGATGAAGTTGCCGTCGACTGTAGAGCCAGCCACTCGCGCGCCCAGGCTGCCTTGGTCGAGCGTGAGGTTGCCTGTGACTGTAGTGTCGATGACGTCGCACCATTGTCCTTTCGGGACGACGAGGTTGCGCACAGTCGTCGCGCTCAGTTGCTCGTCGTCGCAGCTTACGTCGCCGGCAGAGCCTCCTACAGCCGCAGTCGCGGCGTCATGCTCGGAGCTAGGACCGAGCGGTTCGATCGTGACAGTCTGTGAGAGCGGGAGGCTGCTCCCTGCAGTGGGATCTCCGGCAGGGCCGGAAAGCGAGTCAGCGTCACCGACCCATATGGTACGCTCGCCCGTGGCGAGAAGCCACTGTTGGCTCGAAGCCGACCAGTATTGGAGTTGGCGGAGCCCTACATGCAGGTTGACTAGTTCACTCTGGCCAGGTTGAAGCGGTACACGGGTGAACTGGACCAACTGGCGGACGGCAAACTGCACCCCGGCGGGAGCGCTTGTTGGCGCACCCAGGTATACCTGCGGCACAGCCGTGCCGGCCACCGCCCCGGTGTTGGCGACATCGAAGCTCACGTCGAGGCCGCCATCGCTTGCCGGCGACACATGTAGGTGGGAGAAGGCAAAGGTCGTGTAGGAAAGGCCCCAGCCGAAGGGAAACAGCGGTGTGATACCTTCTTTGTCGAAGAACCGATAGTCAGTATAGATTCCTTCGCTCTCCACGGTTGTAGTGTCGGGGGGACAGCCGAAGCCGGCAGCGCTGCAGCCTCCGTTACCGTTGAGGCGCTCGAAGTGGGGGCCAAGGGTGTCGCCGGGGTACAAGGGGACGGTCTCGTTGTAAGCCCAGATTGTGTCCGTAGCGTTTGCTGGGAAAGTGATCGGCAAGTGCCCGCTCGGGTCGGCCAAACCGAGCAAGAGGCGGGCGGTCGCTGTCCCACCTTCCTCGCCCGAATACCACATTTCGAGTACCGCTTTTACGTTGTTTACCCACGGCATGAGCACCGGGTCGGTGGTATTGAGCACGACGACCGTGTTGGGGTTGGCAGCAGCAACTGCTTCTACCAGTTGGGTCTGGTTGGCAGGGAGCGACTCGACGCCCGCGATGTACGGTGGGTTGGAGTCGCTTACGGGCTCCGAGGGGTTGTAATAAGGGTTTTTTATCATTGTGAGGGCCGTTGGGGTGTTGCCCTCCGGAGGTGCGCCGTTGTCGTCTAGGAACACGATAGCGAGGCTCTTGCCCTTTGCTGCTGCGGCCGCGTCGACGATGTCGCCGTTCGCCCTGTTGTAGCCGAAGCGGAAGCTAGCCGGTGCACCCGTATTGTTGTCGAATGTGATCTTGATGGGGTAGAAGGTCCCGCCTGACAGGGTCCCCGCTGAGTACTGCATGTTGGTGAGCCCGGCTTGAGTGTAACCAGCGTTGGTCGGGGAGCCGGCGATTTCTACCGAGGCACCACCTGTCGAATTTACCGGCGCGGCCGGCCGAAGGGTCACCGGAGAGCCATTGAAGTTGACCTGCACCCCTCCTATCGAAGCTGCTCCCGCTGCGGAAACCGCGACGGTGCCTCCGCTCGCATAAGGCCCGGGGTTAGAAGCAAGGTCGTAGGTGACGGAAGTCGCCGTGGAAGAGGCCACTGTAAAGGTGCCGTTATAGCCGGACGGGCTCACTCCTGTCACAGTTATGGTCGAGCCCTGGCTTGGCGGCGTCGAGGTGCTGGCGAAGTTGAGCGTAGCTTGGGGGGGAGAGGAGAAAGGACCGAAGCTGAACCCCGGCGACCAAGTTGCCCCTGTGACTGAGAGGCTTTCGGTGCAAGTACCGGGGTTTACTGGCAGGGCATAGGACACCGAGGTCGCCGTCGACGCAGTGACATCGAAGGTGCCGTCGTAACCAGGAGGGCAGGCCCCGGTCACAGTGACCTGGGACCCAACCGGTGCAGGTGTCCCGCTAGGAAGGGTGAGGGTAGCTGTACCTGCGGACCAGTTTTCTGAGGCGACAGGGTCGGTCGCCGGCGGGGCGATAGTGGGTGAGAACTGGAAGTCGAGTGTATAGGTGTCAGTAGTTGGGACGTAAAGATAACCACTCCAGGTATAGGTTGCCGGCGCCAGCTGCCCCTGGGCCGACGCTGTTGTGAAGTCGATCGACGAGGCTGTGCTGGTGAGGCCTCCGTTTGTAGTTTGCGTCAAGCTTCCGGTGACAGAAGAGCTAGACGTAGACAGGGCCGATGAAGGCACGGGGTAGCCGACTGGGTCAAGAGCAGGAGCATTAAGTGAAAGCTCGTGGGTCCGCGCTGAAGGCTTGCAGTTGCTCGAGAGGGTTAACCTGGCCACGGTCCAGGTAACCGATCGAAGCTTCTGTGGTCGGGTCGGCGATCGTGTACTGAGCACCAGGGCCAGTTACGAGGATGCCGCCTTTCAGGTCGTCTGGGGTGATAGGCAAGGTGTTGCTATCATTTTTCAGCAACACTCCGCCCTCTTCAGCTTCGAGCTCGACCACGGCGGCGTCCCCGCTCTTGGTCCCCAAGTCAGCAGAAGGTGTTGCCCCGCTGGTGGGCCCCGCGGGTAGCGGCGCCAGCCCGCTCCTATCCCCGTCGACACCGCCTGGGTTGGTGCAGGTAGCAGAAACCGGCGTCTGGTCGCAGCCGAGCATCCCGAAGCGCTCTTCCTGGTAGAGCATCGTAGCGAGCGCCTGGTTGAACAACGAGAGAGGCACAGTCCCATTGGCTACTGCTTGGACCAAGGTGCAGCCATAGGCCGGGCAGCCGGGCCCGGGGATCCCGGCAACGTGGACGGCCCCGGGGGTGTTGCAAGGTTCGGGGCCCCCGGACGCATCGGCACAGGTGTCACCGGTCGGGTCGTAGGCAGATGGCGAGAAGAAGCCGCCACCTGAGGTGCTTAACGAGTTGCTGGCGCTAAAGTACCCATTGTTGGTGGGTTGTTCCTGGTCCTCACCTTGCAGTATGGCGGCGGTGCTGTGGGTGGCCGGGTAATCGGACCCAACCAGTGCCTTGGAACCCCAAAGATCCCGGAGCGCGTATGTTAGGGTGAGAGGTTGCTCGCAAGAGAAATGGGCCTCGTTGAGGGGCCATGTATTGGGGCTCGTCCCAGTCGCGTACGGGTTCGTTGGGTAAGTACTAGCCAGGGATGGCTCTGAGGGGGGCAGTGTGGTGGCTGTGTCCTGCCAGATCTGATAGGAGCACATGGTGGCGGCTGCCTGACCGCCAACGAAGCCCGCCTCGTATGGGGTGAGGTAGAGCTCATGGAGCGCTTGGTCCTGCAACTGAGAAGTCTGGTTTTGGTCTTCACCATTGTAGGCGGCGAAGTGCTTCATCTCGGACATGAGGCCGGCCGCCTGGATGCCGTTTATTTGGGCCTGCACGAGTTGCGCGGAAAGGTAGGAGTCTGCTCCCGTCGTAGTCAGGTTGCGGCCCCAGTTGGGGAGCCGGTCGAGGTCGGTCTGCGGCCCGAAAAGACCGGTCACCATAAGTTCGCGACCCTCGGTGCCCTCGGTTTGGCCCCAAATGTTGGCTAGGGCGCGGTCGAAGGTCGCGCCTAACCCCATTAGGTCCATTGGGCCCGTCGTGTTACGTACATTGGGCCCCGAAGTGACGTTGATGCCCTGAGCATCAGACCAGCACATTGGCATGATGCTCGGGGTCGTACCGGTTGGGGCAGCAGTTGGCCCGACGTTGTGGCATGTCGAATTGGTGCCGCCGTGGAAGATGGCGTCAGCGTTCGCGAGCTCTGCCTCAGTGGGGGGGTTAGAAGGCTCAAGTTGGGCTATGAGGTTGAGCACTGCTGGTGTGTAGGGAGCGTCCGCGGCGACAGGTGGAGACGACTTTACGCTTGGGAGCTGAGTCACGGGGAGGGCGTATGGCACGTCCGAAGGGACTGTCGAAGTGGCATCAGCAAAAGCTGGGTTCGCCGCGAGCGGTGCGAGTGGTAGGGCTATCACTGAGCATGCAGCCACCAGCAAGGCTGGGCGACGTAAGGGCGATGGTCTACAGTTGGCTGTAAAGCTACTGACGCCCGCCACTACGTTGCGGTGGCTCCTTTTCATGGTCTGGCTCATTGCTTACCTCCTGCCCTCGGAGCAGCTCCTTGTCACGGGATCGTAAGGTTGCCGGCTCGGCACCGTCAATGAACAAACTTTTTAAATAGTGTGAACAAAGTGTTAAAATTGAAGGTTTGCCCACACGGCGGAACGGAGGGTGTTGAGCTCGAAGGTTAGGGCCATGGGTGTACGGCCTACTTACCGCCTAGGCCCGCTTACGTCCAGCAGCTTGGGCGTTGGCTCTCGCGCCTCCAGCTTTCACATAAGGGGAGTTAGCTCAGCTAATTGTCCAGCCCAAGGGGCATGGGCAGCCATAGCCTAAGTCCCAAGCTGAGCTAACTCTTCTGCCTTTTCTTATTTGCCTGATTTGTCACATTACGGATGTGCTACGGACCTCCTGGTGCGCGGAGGCACGCGGGATCACGCCGACGGCGACCTTGACCGCGCGCGCCCACGACCGCGTGGTGCCGACGCTGGTTTTAGGGCGCAGTACAGGCTCGCCATCTTGGAGAAGTAAGAGGGGCTGACCGGTTCAGGCGCAAGGGCGCGGTACTGTGTCGAGAAGGCCTGTGCTCGAGCCACATCGTCGAGTGGTACCGGGCTCAGGGCACTGGTGCCATCTCGAGGCTGGCTTCCAAGCACCGCAAGAAGCGCTCCGGCACCGGACGCGAGGCATGATAAGGCACTACGTGGCGACGCAGTTGCTGGCGGCCGGCGTGGACGTCCGCACCGTTGCCGGGAGGCCCGAGCACCGCAACGCCTCCACCACGCTCAACGTCTATTCTCATTTCTTGGAAGACGCCGAATGCCCTTGTTTTGGTGTTCGCTGTGACCTCCCGACGAAGGGTATTGGCCACCCGGTCAGCAGCTTCTTGGGGCACGACCGCCGAGTTCAGGCCCGACGAGGCCGCCGGTCACGGTGTCGTGCGTATGCATTGCATAGGCGACCTGCCTACTCAATGTTCGCCAGCCGGTGCACTTGTCCTGAGAAACCGCTACCGGCTGGGCCCTCGGGGTTTGCTGCCCGGCGGGCGGGGGACCGGCCATGGGTGCGGCGAGCGCTGTGCGCCAGTCGGTTCAGCGCGGCCGGTAGACGTCGGCTCGGTGTTCGACCCGCACCAGATGTACGGCTCGTTTCTCGTCATCGATGCGGCAGATGACGCGGTAGGCACCGCGGCGAGCCGAGAAGTAGCCGAACAGCTCGCGTCCGAGTGGCCTTCCAACCCGGTGAGGGTCGTCTCGAAGTGGTCCATTGCAGAACTCCCACACGGCCAGAGCCACCGACAGCAGTAGCCGCTGCTCGAAAGCTCGGCGGGCTGGGCCATAGACGCGAAGCTCGTAGCGCCCGCTCACGCGGCGCCGCTTTGGCGGCGGCGCCGTTCCTCCAAGAGTTTGGCCATCTCTTCAGCAGAGGTGAACTCGCCCCGGCTCGCCTCGGCCTCGGACTCGTTGATATCGGCCAGGGCCTTGGGATCCGCGAGCACTTCGAGGGTCTCCTCGATCGCGGCGAGGTCTTCGGGAGAAATGAGCACGGCGGCGGGGTGGCCGTGCTTGGTGATGGTTACCCGGGCGTGGGTGGCCTCGACCTCGGCCACCAGCTCCGAGAGGCGGTTCCGGGCATCAGCGAGGGGTAGCTCGTCCATCGCCATAAGTATAGGCAGAAATCTAGCGTGGCCTTCTCCGCTCGCCCGTCCGTGCCGCGAGTGTGGTCCATCGGCTGCGAAATGCCAGCCATCGGCTGCGAGCCGCCTCGACCCGGGCGTAGGCGGACTTGGGTTGGCCGGTCGCGTCTGTGCTGAGCGCCGCACTGGCGGCGGACTGAAGCTACCCCGGTTTAGGGAAAAAGCGGTGGCTTATGTTTTGGAGCAGGACAAGTCGGTCGCGGCTGGGTTCGGGAGTTAGGTGTAGGCAAGTCGACGTTGCGGTCGTGGGTGCCGGCTGCGCGGGGTAAAGGTGCTGGCGGCGTGTCGAGCCGTGAAGGACGCGACGAGGTGCGCAGGGGGCGGCCGGCGACCTCGCCGTTGGAGCTCGGATATCGGGTAGCCATAGGCCTTGTCCACCCGGGCCATGGCGGCGGTGAGCAGCCCGAAGGAGTTTACGACCCGGTGCCCGCCTACCACGGCATCTGGCTCGCTGGCAGCGAGCGCCAGGGCCCAAAGGCCCAAGTCAATGGCCACCAGGCCACCAAAGAGCGTTGGAGCGTGGCCAGCACCTTCCGGCGCTTCGTCGCCAGGGCTGCGCTGCCCAGCCCGCTCCCCGCTGCGCGAGCTTATGCCTGAACGCTCATGTGCCCAAGGTCCGAAGGCACCGCTTGCCCATCCAGGCCCCGGTTGCCCCCTGGGTACTGGGTTACCTCCCCGGGGGCCCCAGGCAGCCTGGTCGGCAGGGTGTGGACTGGGATGGGCAAAAGACGGGCAAACTGACCCCCAAAGCCGTTTACTGCTCTCCGCCTTACCCCCTCTGACCTGCTCTTTTACTGGCAGCCCCAACGGGGTTCGAACCCGTGTCTCCACCTTGAGAGGGTGGTGTCCTAGGCCTCTAGACGATGGGGCCAGCGGGGCAAGTCTAGGCTATGCAGCCATTGGGGGCCCGGCGCCTTCGGCCGTTGCGACGACCAACGCACCGCCCGCTCAGCTTGCGGAGCCTCGTGGGCTGTGGTGCGGGCACCTGCTCAGGGGCCACTGGGCTAGTTTGCCGTGCCGGCTGGGGTGGGGACGCCGGCGTCCCCAGCGAGAGGGAAGTTGTGCCCTGAGGCCTCGGCTCGAGAGAGGGGCTCGCCGGCGGTTTTGCCGTCACTGTTCCAGCGCTTGAGCTCGAGGCGCGGGATGAACCACGAAGCCAAGAAGGCCAGCGCCGCCACTGGTACCGCGTAGAGGAACACCGACTGGACGGTGGCTGCGTAACCTGAGATGAAGCCGTGCAGCACCGGTGCCGGCAAGTGCTTGAGGGCAGCCGGCGTCAGGTCCGCCGCGGAGAAGCCAGCCGGCAGGCTGAGGCCGTGCATGTGGCTCCGGAGGTTCCCGACGAGCAGGTTCGAGAAGATGGCCCCGAAGATCGCCGTGCCAAACGAGCTGCCGATGGACCTGAAGAACGTCGCCCCAGAGGTCGCCACGCCAAGCTCTGAATGAGGCACGGCGTTTTGCACCACGATCACAAGGACCTGCATAACCAAGCCGAGCCCCATGCCAAGCACGACCATGTAGAGGGCGCCCAAAACAGACGAGGTCCCCACACCCATAAGCGATAGCAACCAAAGGCCCAACGTCGTCACGGCAGAGCCGACGACAGGGAAGGCGCGGTACTTGCCTGTTTTCGATATCACCTGGCCTGACCCGATGGACGTCACGAGCAGGCCGGCCATGAGCGGCAGCAGCTGCACGCCCGACGTGGTCGGGGAAACACCTTTGACCACCTGGTAGAAAGCGGGCAAGTAGGTGATTGCACCGAACATCGCAAAGCCGATGATGAAGCCCACCAGGCTCGTCACCGAGAAAGTCCGGTCCCTAAACAGGTGCAAGGGGAGGACTGGTTCTTTTGCGCGCCGCTCGATCAGCACGAAGATCCCCGTCAGCACCACGCCGGCGGCACCCATGGCGATTATCGGCGCCGAAGCCCACTTGTAAGTCGTGCCACCTAGGCTTGCTACCAGTACTAGGGCCGAGGCTGCCAAGGTGACCGCCGCTGCGCCCAGGTAGTCGATCACGTGGCGCACCCTGCCCAAGTGGCCTGGGACCTGTGCGGCGACCACAGCGAGCGCAATGGCGCCGATGGGCAGGTTGATGTAGAAGATCCAGCGCCAGGAAAGGTCGTCCACAAATATGCCCCCAAGGAGCGGGCCGACGACGCTGGCGACCGCGAAGACAGCTCCGAAGAGGCCGACGTAACGTCCCCTCTCGCGCGGCGAGACTATGTCGCCGACGATCGCTTGAGCACCGACCATGAGGCCGCCACCACCGAGGCCCTGCAAGGCCCGGAAGGCGATGAGCTCGACCATCGAATGGCTGAGCCCTGAAAAGACGGAGCCAACAAGGAAGATGACGATCGAGGCTTGGAAGAAGATCTTCCGGCCGTACTGGTCGCCGAGCTTTCCCCAAAGGGGCGTGGACACCGTCGACGCCAGCAAGTAAGCCGTCACCACCCAGGCGATGTGGGCGCCTCCGCCCAAGTCGCCGACTATCGTGGGTAGGGCTGTAGAAACGATTGTTTGGTCGAGGGCGGCCAGCAGCATCCCGAGCATGAGCGCCCCGATGATGAACAGCACCCTCCTTTTGCCCAGGTTCGCGAGCGCGGGCACTTCGGTGGCCACTGCCTGGCGAGCAGCGCCCTGCCGGGGGCCATCGCCTGGCCCGGTGCGGGGGCCTGTCAAGCTCATTTAGTCCTTTCTCCCTTCTGTAGTACGTCCAGCAGGGGTTTGCAGCCCTGCTCAAGTCCTTTGCCCAGAGACGCCAAGGCTGACTTGGCGAGGTCGGCGAGAGGCAAGTCGCCACCGCGGCTTGCCCAGATGAATATTGCTGTCCTAACTGCGGCGACAGCTGAGCTGGCAAGGAGCAAAGGGTACGGGTTCGCGTCGTCGGCCGTGCCCATCCGCTCTGCTAGGCCTTCTGCGAGCGCCCTTTCCAATGTCGCCATGTGCGCCGCCCGAGCGGCTCTGAAGTCAGGGTCGTCGGCGGCGACCTTCATAAGCTTGAAGACCTCGCCTGGCTCTCGTCCCGCCTCCCGCACTTCCTCGGCCACGCTGGCCATCTCGTCCACGAGGACCGCTGCCAGCGCCTGGAGGGGAGAAAGAGAGCGGGGCGCTGTGGCCACCCGCCGGCGTAGCTCCTCTGTGCTGTGCGCCTCCGGCCCGAACAGGACAGCTTCTTTTGAAGGGAAGTAGTTGAAGAACGTCCTTGGAGACAGGTCGGCAGCCGCCGCGATGTCTTCAACCGTCACCTTCGAGAAGCCCCTGTTGGCGAACAGCTCAAGGGCGTGCATACGCAGCGCCCTGCGCGTAGCTAGCTTCTTGCGCTCTCGCAGGGTTGTCTCGTGCTGCTGCTCGTCCTTGTCGTCCACCATGCTCATCTTGCATCCACTATACACTTGCTTTGAGTGCAAACATGCGACGGAAGCAAAAATATTCCGGGAAGCCCTCCCCGCCGCGCACCCGCACAAGCCTAAGCAAACACTTGTACGAGACCATACCATCTTGCCCGAGACGGCGGGGTGCACCACGGCCTGTGCCTAGGGAGGGTAGTGGCGGCCTTGCTGGGCACAGGACCTTACTTGCGGGCCCAGGACCTTAGCCGTGGAGCGGGAGAGGGCTGCTTGCGGCTCTCAGCAGGGACCTCGGAGGCGCCGGTGGCCCTGGGGCCCCGCTCAGTGAGCCGCGCGGCTGAGGCGCAGCGAACTGGTGACGAGGCGCTCCACCGAGAGCTGGTCGATGTTCAGCGACCGAGCCCCCAAGGTCTCGTCGAGGAAGGCCCTGATTTCCCATTGGGGCTGGGGCGAGTGGTGCAGGAGCATGTCCACTTCGCTTGCCACGAGCTCAGGCAGCTGTTCGGCGCTTTCAGCTACCGCAGTGAAAAGGCCAATTCGCGCGGCTTCACAACCGTCGATCCTGACACCAGAGGCCACTAGCCGAAAGGCTCGGCTCCTCCCCACGAGCGCCGGCAGCCATGAGAGCACAACGGTGGGAGCGAGCCCTGCCTCCACTTCTGGGAACCATATCCTTGCTGACGGGGAGACGAAGGACAAGTCGGACAGTGCCGCAAGGCCGACTCCGTAACCTGCGGCGTCGCCGGCGACCTCTGCCACGGTCACGAGCTTGCCGGCCGACAGCGCGCGGTTTAGCCTCACGAGCGTCTCGGCTTCTTCGCGCAGCCCATCTTCGCCGGACTGCCCGCGGTCCCTACCCAGGCAGAAAGCCGGGCCACTTGCGCGCAAGTGCATGACGCGCGCCCCTGCCGGTGGTTGAAAGAGAAGATCTGTCAGCACCCGGCACATTTCCATGGACATCAAGTTGGCTTCTCCACGCTGCATGGTCACCTGCAGCACTGGCCCCTTCAGCCTCAAGTCCAACCCGTCCACGCTAGGCAGGCTCATGTGCTAATTGAGCCTTTCTTCATGCCCACCGAACCAGTCGACGGGTTCTGGTGCTGTCCTTACTGTGACGGCGCGCAGGTGCGTGAAGTCGTGGAACGACTCCCAGCCCCCCTCTTTCCCAATGCCGCTGTCCCTCACGCCGCCCCAAGGCGACGCCGGGTCGAGGCGGTGGTGGTCGTTGACCCACACGATGCCGTGCGTGAGAGCACTGGCGACGCGGTGAGCGCGCGCGACGTCCCTGGTCCAGATGGCAGCCCCGAGCCCGTACGGCGAGTCGTTGGCGAGCCGGGCTGCCTCTTCTTCGCAGGAGAACGGGACCACGACCTGCACCGGGCCAAAAATCTCCTGCCTAGCTACCTTCATTTTGTTGGTAACCCCCGTCAAGACGGTCGGCTCGACGAAGTACCCGTCCGGAGCGCTCTTTGGGCATGCACTTGCTCCTCCCGTCGCCACGGTTGCCCCCTCTGACACGGCTTCGTCGATGCAGTTGAGGATCCGCTGCCGAGCGGCTGCAGAAATGACAGGCCCGACGTCAGTTGCTGGCGAGGTTGGGTCGCCGACCCTGAGGCGGGAGACGGCGTCCACGAGCAACTCTACGAATTTGTCGTGGACGGCTTCTTCGACCAGCAGACGGCTGCCAGCGATGCATGTTTGCCCTGCTGCGACGAACCCCGCGAACAGTGCCCCGTTGACGGCGTCCTCTAGTGGCACGTCCCCGAATATGAGCACCGGCGTCTTACCTCCAACCTCTATCGTTGCTTTGGCGAAGCGTCGGGCCACGGCCTCCGCAACCGCGCGGCCAGCTTCGGTGCCACCAGTGAAGGAGATCTTTGCTATATCAGGGTGCTGGGCGAGGGCCTTGCCGGCCACGTTGCCAAGCCCTGTCACGACGTTCAGGACGCCAGGCGGGATGCCTGCTTCAATTGCCAGCTCGGCCAAGCGGAGGCTAGTCAAAGGCGTGAGCTCCGACGGTTTGAGCACCACGCTGTTGCCAGTTGCAAGAGCGGGAGCCAGGCTCTTGGAGCCGATCATAAGCGGGTGGTTGAACGACGAGATTATGCCTGCAACACCGATCGGGAACCGCGAAGTGTACGAGAAGTAGGGGCCGCCTATCGGGACAACGTCGCTCCGGTCGGCGAGGAGGAGCGCAGCGTTGTAGCGGTACCACTCCGGGGCTCGGCCAACTTGTGCACGAGTTTCTCTTATAGGCCGGCCATTGTTCGCCGTCTCCAGGGTGTAGAGCTCCTCGAGGTTGCCTTCGATAAGGTCTGCGAAGCGGTTGAGCACGCGTGCCCTCTTGCTGGCGGCAAGGTCTCGCCAGTCGCCACGTTCGAACGCCTCCTTAGCTGTCCGGACGGCAGTGGCGACATCGTCTGCGCTGGCGCAGGCCGCCTCAGCGATGACCCGCCCAGTTGCCGGGTTGCGGATTGCCAAGAGCTCGCCGTCGTGCGCTTCGACCTGTCTGCCCCCGATAAAGAGGCCGTGACGTGGGGGAGCTGGGGCTCGCATATGCCCGTCGGCCTCCTGCGCGGCCCTTAGCGGCGCCTCGTTTGGGTGCTTGCTGGCAGTCAGTGGTAGCCCCCTTCTGGCGGTCGACCTCGGACCACAACTGAGTTGTTGAGCTCGCCGATCCCCTCTATCCGGCAGACAACATTGTCGCCTGCAGCCAAAAAACGCGGGGGGTCGAAACCTACGCCTACCCCGCTTGGCGTCCCCATCGCGACAAGGTCGCCCGGTTGCAGAGGAAGTACTCGCGAGATGCTCGCTATAGCTTCTTGTACGGAGAAGATCATCTGGCCGAGGCGAGCGTGCTGGCGCAGTTCGCCATTGACGACTGAGCAAATCTCTCGCTCCGCGAAGGGCTCCAGTTCGTCTGGCGTCACCACGACAGGGCCCCAGGGCGTCGCCTTGGGCAGGGACTTGGACAAGAACCACTGGGTGTGGAGGCGTTGGAGGTCCCGTGCCGTGGTGTCGTTCAGGACCGAGTAGCCAGCGACGTGGTCAAGGGCGGTCTCGGCACTTATTTCTCCTCCACCCAGCCCGATGACCACCGCCAGCTCCACCTCGTAGTCGAGCGCTGCAGCCAGTGGAGGGGCGACGACCAAGTTGTCCCTCGGGCCGCACAACGCCCAGCGCGACTTGGTGAAGACAACAGGTGCTCCTGGCACCGCCTGGGCGTCGCCGCTGAAACGAGAAAACTCCTCTGCGTGAGCCCGATAGTTCTTGCCCAGGCAGAAGACGTCCCGAGCTGGCAGGTAGGGCATCAGCGGTTGCAGCTCGGCAGCCGGCTCCAAGGGGCGCGCAGTGGCGAGGGCGGTCGTCGGGTCAGCTAAGGCGGCTAGCATCGCCTCCCGGTCGTGGCCTGGGGCGGCAGGGACCGCGTGCCAGTCACCGTCACGCCAGACGCAAACAAGGGTCTCAGCGCCGCAACGGAACCTAGCGGTACGCACCAGCGTGGCCTTCAGCCCTCGATCACGGTGTGGCACCAATTGAGCGTCCGCTGCAGGTGCTGGCGGACGAGGCGCTCCAGCCTGTTTGCGTCTTTACGTTTCAATGCCTCGTACATCTGCTGGTGCTCGCGGTCCGCGCGAGCGCGGCCCTCATCTGAACGGGCCAGCAAGTTGACGTAGAGGGCTGCACGGTTGCGTAGCATTGCGATTATTTCCAGCAGCAATGGGCGGTTGGCCAGTTGGTATATGCTCGTGTGAAATGTTATGTTGCTCTCGACCCAAGCGGTGCCGTCACTGCTTTTGTAATGGTGCATGAGCGCCTCTTCCACTCGGGCTAAGCCTTCGATAGAGCTGTTGGCAGCGGCAGAGCGAGCAGCCGCGGCCTCAAGCATTATTTGGAGCTCGTAGATTTCGTCCACCTCAGCAATGGTGGGCCGCGCCACGACAGCTCCCTTGTGGGGGTCGAGGCGGACTAGCCCTTCGGCTGAAAGGCGCTGCAACGCTTCGCGAAGCGGAGTGCGAGAGAGCCCCAACTGTTTGGCGAGCTGGGACTGGTGGAGGAGCGCGCCCGGCGGCAGTTCACGCGAAAGTATCAAGGCACGAAGCTCGCGAGCAGCGGCATCTGTGGCGCTGGTCCTGTCGATCACATGGTCTTCTGCTAAGCGGACGCGAGCCTGGTCGAGCCTTTCGCTCAAAGGGAAGCTCACCTGCTGGCCCCCCCGCGCGCTTCTTGGAGCCCTGTACCGAGCTCGCTGCCACCGTGGCCGAGGAAGAGGGTGCCAAGGTCGGGCCTGGACTGGAGGGCTTTGCAAGGCTCGGCCAGCCGGACGCGGCCATCGGTGAGGACGTACCCCCAGGAAGCAACCTCGAGGCCTAGGCTAACGCGCTGCTCGACCAGCAAAACTGCTCTTCCCGAACCGGCCAGGCTAGCCACGATGCCGTGCAGCACGTTGCGGGCAATAGCTGGAGCGAGGTTGGCTGTCGGCTCGTCCAAGACCATTAGCTTTGGCTGGGCCATGAGGGCGCGGCCTATTGCGAGCATCTTGCGTTCTCCACCCGACAATGACCGGGCGAGGCGCCGCCGCATAGTGGACAGTGCTGGGAATAGGGAAAATACTTCTTCCTGCCGGGCCGCGACCTCCTTCTTCGTCAGTTGGTAACCGCCCATCTGGAGGTTTTCTGTGACCGTGAGCGGCCCGAAGACGTCGCGCAGCTGTGGCACGTAGCCGACCCCAGCACGGCTACGGTCCTCTTCTCGAGCCGCCGTCACGTCACGGCCACCGAGGACGACTCGGCCAGCCAAAGCGGGGAGTTCTCCAGTCACTGCCTTTACGAGAGTGCTCTTGCCTGCCCCATTGGGCCCCATGACGAGCACGACTTCGCCGAGCGCCACCTGCAGGCTCACCCCTCGTACGACAGGCACGCGGTTGTAGCCGGCGTCGAGCCCGCTCACCTGCAAGTAGGGCGCTGGCCTGCTCGGCTGTGCGTCAGCACTTGGCTCTCGCAAGCCTTGGCCCAAGTCGTTCAACGCCATTTGCTCAGCCTCATCTCAGGAGCCGGTGTGGTGCAGGCAACATTTTAGCTAACCGAGGTAGGCAGCTTGGACGGCATCGTTGCTGACTACCTCCTCGTAGGTGCCGCTGGCGATGAGCCGGCCAAGGGCCATGACGTTGACACGGTCGGAGACCTCTTTTACCACTTCGAGGGCGTGCTCAACGATGACGAGGGCGATCCCGTCGTCGCGAAGTGACTTGAGGTCGCTGACGAGCCTGGCCACGAGGTGGGGAGCGACCCCGACCATCGGCTCGTCGAGGAGCAGGACTTTAGGTGAGCGCATCAGGCAGCGCATGATCTCGACGAGCCTGCGCTGGCCACCTGACAGCTCTCGGCCATAAAGGTTCGCTATGTGCGTGGCGTCGAAGCGATGGAGGACAGCCCAGGCTTGGCGCTCGACCTCTCTGTTGTGCGCGCGGTTGGAGCGGTGGTGGAGGACGACATTGCTGAGCGCAGCGCCTTGCACGCCCATGCCAGCAGTGAGCAGGTTTTCGAAGGTGGTCATGTTGGCGAACTCGCTCGTCATCTGGAACGTCCTGGCGAGGCCGAGGCGCGCCCGCTGGTAGGAGGGGAGCCTGGTGACGTCCTTGCCGTCGAGGAGGACCCGTCCTCGGGCGGCCCTGTTTTGCCCTGCCAGGGCGGCGAGGAACGAAGACTTACCCGCCCCGTTCGGCCCGATCAGCCCGACCGCCTCGCCCGGTCGCACTTCTAGCGACATCCCGGCCACGGCGACGACGCCGCCATAGGAGACAACGAGGTCTTGGGCAGCGATAACGGGCTGGCCTGCACCGGTCGTGCTCGCTTCAGCGCGCCCAACCGCCCCATGGGGGATGTCAACCGCGGCCCTTGGGTTGGCGGTCGCCACTCTCTAAAGGCTCCTCAGGCGCCGGCGTAACTGGTGTAGGAGGCCAGGAGCCGCAAACTGCAAAGAGCTGCCCTCGAGGGCTATGGGCTTGCGCTCAGGCAGGATGCCTCGCGGGCGCACCAACAGGCAGACCATGAAGAGAAGGCCGATTACCACCCATTCCAGCGAGTCCATAAGGCCCGGGTAACCGATCTGGGGGAGGAACTGTGTGACCTGCAAGAAGACCACAGGCACCAGCAGGACGCCAAGTACGACGCCTCTGTAGTTGCCAAGGCCACCGACGAATATTGCTGTGAAGATAACGAAGGTCTCTGCGTAGCCCCATGCGCCGGGTGACCACGCGCCGATGTACTCGACGAGGAGCCCGCCCGAGAGCCCCGCGATCAAGCCTCCGACCACGAACACCTGCAGGCGGAGCACAGTTATGTTGAGGCCTATTGCGCTGGCTGCTTCCTCCTGGTCACGCATGGCCTTGAGCGCCCGGCCCCAGGGAGAGCGCGACAGCCATTGGACCAGCAGGTAGACAGCTGCACAGAAGACGAACACCCAGCCGGCGTAAACCCACTGGTAGGCAAGTGGCCCCACTGGCAGGAAAGACAGTGGCCTTGGAACGCCCGTCAAGCCATTGGAGCCATTGAACAGCGGCACGTCTGCGGTCACCACTTGAAGGGCGATGAGGGACACGATGAGCATGATCGCACCCTGGTAGTCGCGGCGCATCCTGCGCAGGCTGAACAGCCCCACCACTCCTGCCAGGGCGCCACCGGCCACGGTGGCAAGCAACAACGGGATGGGGAAGGGCAAGCTGGCGGCGAAAATGTAATGCTGGAACGCCCCGGCACCCGTGTCTGGCCCGAGCGCCGTTGCGGCAGCGACGTAGGCTCCCACGGACTGGAAGATGATGTACGCGAGGTTGACGACGCCGGCGTAGCCGTACTGCAAGTTGAGCGAGATCCCAGAGAGGACGTCGACGCCGAAGTACACGGCCAAGGTTGATATGTAATAGGACCAAGCGCTCATGCGAGGGTCAGCTCCTCACTAGCCTGCTTGGTCAAAACGGCGCTGGGCCGGCTCAGCAGCACTACTACGAGGACGCCAAAGCCTGCTGCTGTGCTGTAGAGGGAACCTCCGTAAGCAGCAACTACCTGGGTCACGACTCCCATCAGCAATGAAGCCAGCACTGCCCCGGCGGGTGACCCGGCACCTCCCAGGATGGCGGCAGCGATGACCAGTGGTAGGAACAGTTCTCCCGTCGTGTAGCCCACGCTTTGGGAGTTGATGATGTAGACCACACCAGCCAGCCCACAAAGTGCGCCGGAGAGGAGCCAAGTCAGTACGACGATCTGCCGCGTGCGGATGCCGCAGGCGCGTGCCAGGGCAGGGTTAGCGGCCATGGCACGCAGAGCCTTGCCGACCTTCGTTAGGCGCAGAAGGCCCTCTAGGCCTACGAACAGCGCCAGGCCTACTCCTATTATGGTCACCTGGGTTGGCGTCAAGATGATTGGCCCGAAGCTGAAAGGGCGGCTCTGCAAGACCGTGAACTCGTAGATGTTGTTGCGAGAAAGCGCTTGCAGCCCATAGTCGATCACCAGGCCGAGGCCCAAGGTGACCATCATCATCTCGAAGACTCTGGCACCCCGTCGGGCGTACACGGCGAAGATGCCGCGGCCTACAATTAAAGTTACGATAGCCCCGGCGACCGCCCCGACGGGGAGCCCGTACCAAGCGGACAGCCCGTGAGAAGCGACGAGGTAGGCGGCGAAGCCCCCGATCGTCATGATCCCCCCGTAGCTCAAGTTGAGCACGTTGGTCAGGCCGAACTGGACCGTGAACCCCATTGCAGCGATGGCGATGACCGAGGCCAGCACCACGCCAAAGGCAACCGCCGAGGCTAGCGTGCCGAGCACCTGCTATGGCACCCCGACGACTGGGACAGCCTCGATCTGCTGTGCCGTGACCGTGCCGAGCTTCACGGGCTGCGAGCCGCCGTTGCTCCCGACGGCCTCCTCGTTGCCGAACGAGTTGTGCCACTTGTTGAAGTCGATAAGGCCACTGGCCCCGTAGTACTGGATCTTCTTACCAGCCTTTAGCGCCGCCACCCCTTGAGAGTAGGTGTAGACGATGACCTTGCCCTTTCCTGGGTTGGCCACGGCAGCCATGTCATTGTTGTAGACCGATGGTTTGGTGCTGTGGGCCATCGTCATTGCGAGCGCTGCGACCATGATCCCGTCCCAGTAGGTGATCGAAAACGGGTTTGACAGGTACGACTGCCACGGTTTGGGCACTTGGGACTTGTCAGCCGTGACGGCCTGTTGGTAGGCAGTGACTGCCGGCGTCTTGGCCGATGGAGCGGTGATCATGGAAGTGACGTCCTTTTCGAAAAGAGACTTGCCGAGGGCTCCCTGCACGGCTGTGATCCAAGGTGCAGTGAAAGTGGCCTCTGTCCCGATTATGGGGACAAGGCCCCCAAGCTCCTTTAGCTCTCCGAAGAACGTACCTGCTGTGGTGGCGTCGGACTCTGTCATGACCACCTGCGGGTGAGCGGCCATGACGGCGCGCACTTGGGAAAGGTAGTTTGGCTGGTCGGGGGTGAGGCCGATATTTTTTACGATTGTGATGTGGAGCGCCTTCAGGCTGGCGATGACGCCTGGCAGGTCTCCTTGGGAGCCCGTGTCGGTCCCAAAAACCGCCGCGACCCGCGTGTAGCCTTTTTTCTTTGCCCAAAGGCCCATTGCGGTCCCGTTGGCCGCGTCGGGCGGGAAGAGGCGCCAGAAGTACTGGTAGGGGCTGCGGTCGAACGCCGACTCGCCCGCAACTGCCGTCATGGTCACCTTCGCCCTGTTGAGCACGGGCACGATGGTCGGCGCAGAGTTACTGCCCGGGCCGGCAACGAGCACGAGGTTGCTTGTAGTTGCGAGCATCTGCTGCACGGCCGGCAGGGCGTCGGCGGGGTCCGCTTTGGTGTCGACGCCCTTGTAGACGAGCTTGTGCCCAAGGACGCCGCCGGCTTTGTTGATTGCGTATATGGCGGGCAGTACACCCCCGGCCTGGTTTTGGCCTTCGAAGTCGCTAGCACCTGTGATAGCGATGACCCCCGCTATGACTAGCGGGCTGTTGTTGCTGGAGTGCTCAGGTCCGGCTGGCAGCTCCTTAGCGCCTGCTGTACCGGACAGCACACCCATAGTGGCGGACAGCATGACGATAGCGGTGCAGGCGGCGCCCGCCTTCACACGGACAGCTTTCATTGTCTCCCTCCTTGCGAGGCCCCCTTTTGGTCCCTCTTTTGGTCCCTGCTGTATCCAGTATACAACATGCACACTTGACGTCAAGAGAGCTAAGCCTGGCGCCCTGCACCGGCAGGGCACTGGCGCGCTGGGTACCCGCAGGCACCCTGTACCCGCAGGCGCCTTGGGTACCGGCAGGAGGCAGCGGTAGGTTCTGGCTCATGGAGGGCTGGGCTATGCAGGGAGTTCAACTGGGCAGTGGTTGGCGCTTTGGTGCTTATCAGCCAGGTTCGGAGCGGCCCGAGTTCGATGACTCGGGTTACCAGCTGGTAACGGTCCCGCACTGTGCGGTCCCGCTTGGGTGGCGGGACTGGGATCCAAGGGACTGGGAGAAGCTGTGGACTTACCGTCGACAGGTCGACCTGCCTGGCCCGGCTAGTGAGGGGCGGTGGGTGCTCGAGTTCGCCGGCGTCCTCACTGGCTGCACTGTGTGGTTGAACGGCGACCACCTCGTGACCCATTTGGGGGGCTACCTCCCTTTCCAAGTTGAGCTGACTGGGCACGCCAAAGCAGGCGCCAACTTGCTCGCGGTGGTCGTGGACGGCAGGTGGCTGAACGTGCCGCCACAAGGTCGCCCAGGCGGCGCCACCACCGTCGACTTCTTCGAGCCAGCAGGGATCTATAGGGAAGTGACACTGAAGTACCTACCGCCCGTCTCGGTAGAGGACCTTTTCGTTGTTGGCCTGGACGTCCTTGGGCCAGGTCGCCGCGTTGAGGTTAGGTGCTCGGTTGCGGGCCTCGAACGTCTACAAAGCACAGCCGTCCTGAGGGCAAGGGTATGCGACGGCCCTGCCACGCTTAGCGAGGAACAGGTCCCGTTGGGCCAGGCGGGCGAGGCGGGCGAGGTGCGTACCGTGCTGGCGGGCCTTGAGAGGTTGTGCTTGTGGGACGTGGACCAGCCGGCGCTTTACGACCTCGAGGTGAGCGTCGAAACCGGGGGGCGTGCGCTGCACACTGTTAGAAGGCGTTTCGGCTTACGAGAAGCACGTTTTAGCTTGGATGGCTTTTACTTGAACGGCCGACGCCTCCAACTGCGCGGGCTCAACCGTCACCAGCTGTTCCCTTTCCGAGGCATGGCAATGCCGGCGCGTGCGCAAAGGAAAGACGCCGAGCTGCTCAAGTACGTGCTCCATTGCAACATGGCCCGCTGTTCGCATTACCCGCAGTCGCCTGCGTTCTTGGACGCCTGCGACGAACTTGGGCTCTTGGTCTGGGAGGAAGTGCCCGGGTGGGGCTATGTCGGTGACGCGAACTGGCAGCGTTACCTATTGCGTGATGTCGCCGACATGGTGCGCAGGGACCGTAGCCGGCCGTCGGTCGTTATTTGGGGCGTGCGCGCTAACGAGAGCCCCGACGCCCGACGGCTGTACGAGGAGGCCAGGCGTATCGCGTACGAGCTCGACGGCACGCGCCCTACGTCAGGCTCGACCTTGGAGCACGACAGGGACGACTGGGACCAGGACGTGTTCGCCTTCGACGACTACTGCACAACTGAAAATGGTGCACCGTCCCTCAGGCCACCGGTCGCCGGCGTGCCTTACTTGGTGACAGAGGCCGTGGGCGCACTGTCTGGCCACGCGTACTACAGGAGGGACGACCCCCAGAAAGTACAACAGGACCAGGCTCTGCTTCACGCGAGCGTGATGGACAAGGGCCTTTCGGACCGCCGGTATTGCGGCGTGCTCGGTTGGTGCGCGATAGACTATGCGTCGGCCAACGGGCGCACTTGGCGCCACATGAAATGGCCGGGGGCCCTCGACACGTTCAGGGTGCCAAAGCCAGGTGCTGCCATCTACCGTTCCCAGGTGCCTGTTCCGCGTGAGGTGGTGATAGAGCCTGCCTTTTACTGGTACTTTGGGGAAGGCTGTTCTGTGCGAGAGCTGGCCGAAGCCATGATCTGCTCCAACTGCGAGGAGCTGCGCGTTTGGCTGGACGGGGCCGAGTACGCGTGGCTCCTGCCGGACAGGCAACGCTTCAGCAATTTGGAGTGGCCGCCTTTTTTCCTGCCACTTTCCAGGTTGCCCTTGGCAGGCTGCGAGCAAAGTGAGCTCACCATAGAGGGTTATGTGGGTGGCCAGCTTGTACTGAGCCGACGGCTGTCCGCGGACGTGCGCTACGACAGGCTGTCGGTAGAGGCCGATGACAGCGAGATCGAAGCAGACGGCGTCGACGCCACGCGTGTGGTCGTACGGGTGACGGACCGGTATGGCTCAACGAGGCCGAAGGCACAAGGAGCTGTGCGGGTCTCGCTGGACGGGCCCGGAGAGCTCATCGGTGAGAGCCTCTCGCCCATGGAAGACGGCGGCCCGGTGCGCGCCCTATGGGTGAGGAGCCACCCTGGCGAGCCGGGCCTGCTCCGCTTGGCAGCCTCGCACCCGAGCTATGAGCCCGTGGAGCTGGCAATTGTGGCACGTTGACCCCGACTTGTGCCCGACTTGACCCCCCCTTGGGCGCGACTTGGGCCCGGCGCCGAGCTTTTTGAGCCGGCCCTAGCCCTGCGCGCCCGGGTTTATGGAACGGTCGAGCACTTCAGCAATGTGCATCGTTGGCATGTAGTGGCCCATGTCGTGGAGGGAGGCTGCAATCTGCATCAAACAGCCGGGGTTGGTGCTCACGACCACGTCTGCCCCGGTAGCCAGGATGGCAGCTGCCTTTTTTGCTCCGAGCTGTCTTGCTGCACCTGGCTCCAAGAGGTTGTACACCCCTGCGGAACCGCAACAGGTGTCGTCTCCTATTTCGCGCACTTCAAGGCCTGGGACCCCTTGCAGGAGCTCTCTAGGCGCTGAGCGGACGCCCTGAGCGTGGGCGAGGTGGCACGCGTCGTGGAAGGCTACCTTGACCGGGAGGGGGCGCCTCTTGGCGAGCGTCCCCACCTCTACGAGCAGTTCGGAGAAGTCTCTCGTGTGGCTGGCGAACGATTTCGCGAGTTCGGCGTCGGCCGGTCCGGCGGCGAGGAGCCGGCCGTAGTCCTTCATGGCTGAGCCACACCCTGCAGCGTTGGCCACGACGAGGTCAGCTCCGGCCGCTCGGAACGCAGCAATGTTCCTCTTTGCCAAGCGAACTGCCTGTGCCGTGCGACCTGTGTGCAGGGAGAGGGCGCCACAGCAACCCTGGCCGCGGGCAATTGTCACGTCGAAGCCCTCAGCGGCTAGGACACGCGCTGTAGCAGCGTTGACCCCAGAGAAAAATATGCTCTGCACGCAGCCGACAAGCAGCCCTACAGTACCCCGCCGGGCCCCTTGTGCCGGGAGGTGCTCGGGGAGGTGCTCAGGCCGGCTGGCCCTCGGCGCCAGGCGCTCCATTTCTCGGACAAGCGTGGGCAAGCGGCTCGAAACCCCCGGGCTGCGGAGCAACTTGCGTATGCCGGTTGCTTCGGCTGCCCTAAGGACGAACGAGGCCGCGCGAAGCCGCCGCGGGTACGGGAACAGGGCAAAGACCGCCTCCCGCGCCAGGCGTTGGTGCAGCGGGCGCCCAGCGTCTTGCTCGATTAGCGAACGGGCCTGCTCGATTATCTCGCCGTAGCGGACCCCCGAAGGGCAGGCGCTCACGCACGCCATGCATGAAAGGCACCGGTCGAGGTGCTGAGCCGCCGCGCCTCGCGTCGGTGCGCCTGCGAGGAGCTGGCCAACGATGTGGATCCGCCCACGTGGAGAGTCAGCTTCCTCACCCCAGAGTTGATAGGTGGGGCAGGCAGGGAGGCAAAAGCCACAGTGCACGCAGTCGCTCAGGAGGCTGTGGAGGTCCCCGGCCTTTCCCGGCATGCCCGCCTTAGCACTCGCCTTTTGCCCTTGGGTGCCCAAATCAGATGCCCCCCACAAAACGCCCCGGCGCGAGCAGCCGGTATGGGTCGAACTGCTGCTTGACCCGTTTCATGAGCTCGAGCCCAGGTACCGGTCCCCAAACGTCAAGGCCGAGCTTGAGCGGGGCGGGCGCGCGTAGCACGGTAGCGTGGCCTTCTGCACCACTAGCCGCGCGCCGGAGTTCGGCGAGCAAAGCCTTCAGGTCTTCCTTGGGCGTGGCTGCGGGGAGGCCCAGGTACAATACGCCGGCGCCAGCGCTGCCAGACAGCGTGGCCGGAAGGCCTAAGTCGTCGCAAGCTTTCCCGGTTTGGCCTATGAGCGCCGGCACATTAGAGAGCACCGAGGTCATCTTGACTGTCAGCGGGCCGGGGAGCCGTCCCCACCAATCGGGAGCCAGGTTGCCCACCGTGGCGCACGGCACCAGGCGCGCCAGCTGACGGGCTCGAGCTTCTACTGGAGCGGGGCGGCCTTCCACCAAGCTGCACAGCTCTACAGGCGAGCGTGGGCTAGCCCTGTTGACCTCTATGGCGGCAGGGGCGGCCGGGCAGGACAGCAAAGTTGCCAGGGTGGGGGCAACATCTGCCGGGTCTTCGTAAACGGCCGACACGAACAGGCACGACTGTGGGACAGGCCTTAGCTTGAAGGTCAGCTCAGTGACGATGCCGAGCGTGCCGTAAGAGCCAGTTAACAGCTTGGGGAGGTCGTAACCAGCCACGTTCTTCACGACCTTGCCGCCGGAGCGGGCTACCACGCCGTCGCTACGGACCATCGTCACCCCCAAAAGTAGGTCCCGCACCGAGCCGTGGCCGTAGCGCAATGGGCCAGAGGTGGCCGTGGCGACGACCCCGCCGAGAGTCGAGCCGGGCACCACTTCGTCCAGTGGGAGGCGCTGGCCGGCTCCTGCAAGGGCTTGGGAAAGCTCTCTCAGTGTCGTCCCGGCTTTCGCGGTGACTACCAGGTCACCGCTCACATGCTCGAGGATCCCCGACATCTTGGATATGTCCAGTACAAGGCAGACCCGTTCGGGGGGTGCTCCCCAGTCCTGCTTGGTGCCCGCACCCCGAGCGACGACGACGAGGCCGTCGTGCGCAGCGACCTTGAGCGCCGCAGCCACCTCTTGGGTATTGGTGGCGTAAGCGACGAAGTCAGGCACGCGACCGTCGACTGTGTCGCGCTCGCAGCCCGCGCGGGCTCCGGCGGGGCAAGCGTGCCCCAAAGCCGCCAGTGTGGTGCCGCGCTGAGGCACCTCAGAAGATCTCCGCCACGCCAGCCTTCTCCATCGGGTGCGGGCCGCGCCGGGGGCGTGGTGGCTCCCCGCAAAGCCTGGGTGTTGGCACAGCTTTGCCAGGGTTGCAGATGCCGGCAGGGTCAAAGGCCCGGCGCAACAGCAACATCGTGGCGAGGTCGTCGGGCGTGAACATCTTTTCCATAGCCCCGAGCTTGTGGAGCCCGACGCCGTGCTCGCCAGTAACTGAGCCGCCAAGGGCGATGCAGCGTCCCACGATCGCCTCGGAGAGCTCCTCAGCGCGCTCTTCTTCACCCGGGGCGGCGTCGTCGAACAGCACCAACGGGTGCAGGTTGCCGTCGCCGGCGTGGAACACATTGGCCACTTTGATGCCAGCTTGTTGCGAAAGCAGCTCAATTTCATGTAGCACGTCGGCGAGCAGGCTGCGAGGCACCACGCCGTCTTGGACTATATAACAGGGGCTCAACCTGCCCATGGCGGCGAAGGCGGACTTTCGCCCTCGCCAGATGCGCGCCCGCTCGGCGGCATCTGCTGCCACACGGATCTCGAAGGCGCCGTTTTGCTCACATATCCTGCACACCTCGGCCAAGCCCTCCTCAACCTCGCCCTGCGGGCCGTCTAGTTCGGTGACCAGCACGGCCCCGGCACCCTCCGGGTAGCCGCAATGCACGGCAGCTTCGACAGCAGAAATGGCGAGCGAGTCCATCATCTCGATCGCTGCGGGGACCAGGCCTGCAGCGACCACCTCCGACACCGCGCGCCCAGCGCTGTCAACATCGGGGAACGCTGCCAGCATCGTCTGGACGGCCTCGGGCAATGGCAGGAGCCGCACCGTCACTTTGGTTGCTACGCCCAAGGTGCCCTCTGAACCGACGAACGCCCCCACTAGGTCATAGCCCGGCGTGTCTGGCGCCATACCTCCAAGCTCGGCCCGTTCGCCGTCAGGCGTTACTACCTCGATGCCAACGACGTGGTTGGTCGTGAAGCCGTACTTGAGGCAGTGGGCGCCGCCGGAGTTCTCAGCCACGTTGCCCCCAATGGTGCAGACCTGCTGGCTCGATGGGTCCGGGGCGTAGAAGAGGCCGTAGGGGGCGGCCGCAGCGCTCACTTCGAGGTTGGTGACACCAGGCTCGACTACGGCGCGCTGGTCACCGGGGCGGACCGAGAGCACAGAGCGCATCTTTGAAGTGACAATCAACACCCCGTCCGCGCGAGGCACCGCACCACCGGAGAGCCCAGTGCCAGAACCTCTTGCAACGAAAGGCACCCCAAACTGGGCGCACACCCCGACGGCGGCCTGGACCTCTAGCGCAGAGGAGGCGAGGACGGCTAGTGCTGGCTTCGCTCGGAAGTTCGTGAGGCCGTCGCACTCGTAAGTCGCAAGCTCGACTGGGCCCGTTACGAGGGCGGTGGGCTTGAAGGTACGAGCGAGGGCGGCGGCGGCTTCCTCGAGCGGGGAAGCTGTCACAGCGGCAGCCCCGAGCCGGGCGCTTGGCCCATTGGCCATGAAGGCTTCACGAACTCCATTATATGAGATTTTGGATCTGGCACATGAAATAGCTTACTGCGTACGCCTACTGTGCTGGGCCCTCAGCGGGCAAGCCTTGCTTGCTCCTTGCTCCCTGGCTCCGAGGCCAGGTCGCTTGCTGCCCGTGGCTAGCCGGCGCAAAGCGCTCCGCCAGTTGCTGCCCGGCCTGCAGTTGCTGCCCGGCTTGCACCTGTGGTGCTCGGCGCGTAGCATGAAGATGCCGAAAAAACATTTTTGTATCGCGGAAGAAGGGAGCTCTCAGTGGGCCAAGAAGTCCGGGCCGTGCCGGGCCTTGTAGTAGCAGGTGCTTTGGAAGAGCGCTACGAGGAGATCTTGAACCCTACAGCGATGGGGCTGCTGGTCGAGCTCGAGCGTAGGTTCCGGGCGGAGCGGCAGGCGCTGCTGCGTAGCAGGAGAGAGCGCCAGCGCGAGTTCGACAGCGGCCGGGTGCCCGACTTTTTGCCCGAGACGAAGGAGATCCGCGAGGACAGCTGGAGCGTGGCGCCTCCCGCACCAGGCCTAGTCGAGCGCAAGGTGGAGATCACCGGCCCCACTGACCGCAAGATGGCCATAAATGCCCTCAACTCTGGGGCGAGCGTCTGGCTTGCGGACTTCGAGGACGCCAACGTCCCTACTTGGCCCAACATGGTGCAAGGCCAGCTCAACCTGCTGGACGCTGTGCGACGGACGATCAGCTTTGTTAGCCCCGATGGCAGGCTTTACACGCTCTCGCAGGTGAACCCAACTATAGTTGTGAGGCCGCGAGGCTGGCACTTACAGGAGCGCCACCTGCTGGTAGACGGTGAGCCTTGCTCGGCAAGCTTGGCTGACTTTGCGCTCTACTTGGCGACCGCCGGCCGCGAACAGCTCGGCCGCGGCTACGGCCCTTATTATTACCTCCCCAAACTTGAAGGCCACTTAGAGGCCCGGCTCTGGGAGGAGGTCTTTTCTTTTGCCGAAGAGGCGCTCGGGCTGCCTCGCGGCAGCGTGCGTGCGACGGTCCTCATTGAGACCATCACAGCGGCTTTCGAGATGGACGAGATCCTCTTCGAGCTGCGGGACCACGCGTCGGGGCTGAACGCTGGCCGCTGGGACTACCTCTTCTCGATCGTCAAGAGGTTCCGCAACCGCGGTGCTGGTTTTGTCCTGCCCGACCGCAACAAGATAACGATGGACGTACCTTTCATGCGCGCTTATGCTGAACTGCTCGTGTCTACTTGCCACCGCCGCGGGGCGCACGCCATCGGCGGCATGGCAGCGTTCATACCTAGCCGCAGGGACCCCGAGGTGAACGCGGTCGCCTTGGAAAAAGTACGCCAGGACAAACGCCGCGAGGCCGCACAAGGCTTTGACGGCTCTTGGGTTGCGCACCCTGACCTCGTCAAGGTCTGCCGTGAGGAGTTTGACTCTGTCCTGGGGGACAAGCCAAACCAGCTCGGCCGTAACGCCGGCGCTTGCCAGGGGAGCGCTGCGAGTTTGTTGGACTTCGCATCAGCGGGCACGTCTTGCACCCAAGCAGGCCTACGCAACAACATAAGCGTCGGCATCCAGTACTTGGCGTCGTGGCTACGAGGCAGCGGTGCGGTGGCGATATTCAACCTTATGGAGGACGCGGCCACCGCCGAGATCGCCCGCTCTCAGGTCTGGCAGTGGCTGCACAACAAAGTGGTGTTGGACAACGGCGAGACGGTGACCCGTGACCTCGTGGAGCGCCTCTTGAGCGAGGAAGCGGCAAAGCTGAAGAGCGGGACGGCAACAGCTGAGGAGGACCGTTACTTGGCTCAGGCGTGCGACCTTTTTGCCAGAGTCGCTATCAGTGACGACTACTTCGAGTTCCTCACCTTGCCGGCGATGGAACTTCTTGCAGGGCGTTGTTGATGCCCGGCAGGCCCTAAGCTCTGGTGCGCTTTCAGGCCTGCGCCACTTTTTGCCAAGTCGTACCCGAGAGCTCCGTGAGCGTTAGGAGGAGCGAGTGGGTACCTTTTTCTCCGAGGCCCCGGGCTTTCGTCGCCACGTAGAGCTGTTCGGCGAGGGCCAGGCCAGGCAACGCCAGGTTCATGCGGCGGGCCTCTGCAAGGGCTATGCCCAAGTCCTTTATGAAGTGGTCGACTTTGAAGCCAGGTTCGAAGTCGCCCTTCAGGGCCCGAGGGCCATAGTTGGTGAGCGACCACGAGCCGGCGGCCCCAGGGGAGATCGTCTCGACCACCTTTCCCACGTCCAGCCCCGCGCTGCGTGCGTAGAGAAGAGCTTCACAGACTCCAATCATCCCTGAAGCTATGGCTATTTGGTTCGCCATCTTGGTGTGCTGGCCGGCGCCTGGGCCACCTGCCAAGCTGACGGCCCTACCAAGGACGCGAAAAACAGGGAGCGCACGTTCAAAGTCCTCTTGCCGTCCACCGACCATGATCGTGAGAGTGGCGTCCCGGGCACCCACGTCGCCTCCCGAAACGGGGGCGTCGAGGGACGTGGCTCCTCTGCTCGCGGCCGCCTCGAAGATCTCAATGGCGAGCTGCGGTTCGCTTGTTGTCATGTCAGCCACGATGCAGCCTGGCTGGGCGGTGCTGAGCGCCCCCTGAGGGCCCAGGATGACGTCTCGCACGTCGGACGGGTAGCCCACCATCGTCACTACCATGTCGGCCTCTTCGGCGACTTCAGCTGGCGTCGAGCACCAAGTTGCACCGCGCTCAACGAGTGGCAGCGCCTTGTGCTTGGTGCGGTTGGTGACCTTCACCTTGAAGCCGGCCTCAATGAGGTGGCTGCACATGTGGGCGCCCATAATTCCCGTGCCCACCCAACCTATCGTCGAGATGTCTTTTGGGCTCTGCGGCGGCAATTTAGTTCCCCTCCCGTGTGTTTGTCCCTGTCGTTGGCTCTGTCTTTGGAGCCAGCCCTGGAGCTGCCTTTGGAGCCGTCCTTGGCGCCGTCTTTGCAGCTGTTTTCGCCAGGCGCCCAGCAGTGGTGTGGTAAAGTTCGGTTGCGAGTTCCTTGGCTGTGAGCTGGAGGAGGGGCACAGCGTTAGCGACCATTTCGTCGTTCAGCCGGGTGCTCGGTGCTGAAATGGACACAGCCGCCCTCGGGGGTTCTCCTGGGAGCGCGACCGCCACGCAGCGCACGCCGTCCTCCTGTTCAGCATTGTCCAAGGCGTAGCCCTCCCGGCGCACACGGCGAAGCTCGCTCAACATTGCCGGGAGTTGGGTTATGGTGTTGGCGGTTTGCGCCTGCATGCCGGACCGTGCCAGGAGCCCGACCACTTCGTCCTCGGGCAGGTGCGCCAGCATCGCCTTTCCCACCGCCGTACAGTGGGCGCCTGCACGCCGGCCAACCTCAGTGAACATCCGCATAGAGTGCCTGCCAGGGCAGTGCGCGACATAAAGTACTTGGTCCCCGTCGAGTACTGCGAGGTTCGCGCTCTCGCCCAGGTGCTCGACTAGGCGCTGTAAGTATGGGCTGGCCCACTTGGCGGTGAGCCGGTTGGCCCGGTCACCCAACTGCGCCAAGCGAGGCGCGAGCGCGTAATCGCGCGACCTTTCCTGGCGGACGTAGCCGAGGGTGACCAGCGTGCGTAGCAGCCTGTGGACGGTCGGTAGCGGTAGGCCCGAGCACTCCTGGAGCTGAGAGAGGCTGGCAACGCCACCTAGGTCCGCCATCGCCTCGAGAAGGCCGAACACACGCACGATCGACTGCACGCTGCTGTCGCGCGTGCTTGAGGTCGTGCCCTGGTTGGCCCAGTGGCCTTGCCCATGGCCTGCCGGCCCAGCTGCGGTAGCCGGCGCCCCAGCCGTGGGAGCCGGCGCCTCTATGTCCTTGGTCCTCGCCAACTGCTTCTGCCAGTGCTATGGGTGCTTCTGCCAGTGCTAGCGGCGTGCCAAACCAAGTTGCGCAAGTTACCACGGAACAGATCTCTCACGTCGTGGAATAGCCTACCAGCTCCGGCCGACCCTTGGGCCCCACGTAGGCTTCCCTCGTACCTACACGTAGGCTTCCTCCGTACATAGATGTAGCGAGTTCTACGGTCAAAGGTAAAAGATGTTACCGAACCGCGCGTTTTGAACGTTCAAACGTCACCAGTCCCATGGCGTAGCTGGGAACTCACTACATCCCTGCACTCCTCTTCGTGCAGACTGGCACCACCGGCTCAGTTCGAGCCCTGTGACGTGCGCCCTTCGTACAGACTGGTACCCGTGAATGTACCCGTGAGTGCCCCGACGGGCAGAACAGCCCGCATGGCGGCGAAGGCAACGCGGCTCGTGACTGGACTGGCCAGGCTGACCGTGCCGTTTGCGTTGAGCGCTCCCTTGGCGGTGAGCATGCCGTCGGCGACCGCAGCTACCATAGGGGCCGCCTCGGCCGGTGCAGTCAGCGCGACCCGAACCCTGGCTGGCACAACAACTACGTTGGGGCCGGCGTTCAGGTGTGCCAGCCCTACCTCTTTCTACACGAAGTCCTCGGCCTCGAAGGTCGACGTCACTGTCAAGTTGGGCGACGTCACGGCGGCCTTTAGCGCCTCGCCGGCGAACCTTCCCGCAGCCGGGCCCAGCGGCTTCCGCCACGGCGTCATCACTGTGGCGGCGCCGGGAGAGCCTGCACGACGCGTGCCAGTGAGCCCCCCTTGGGGCTTTTCGACCATCCGCGGGGTGGTGGAGCTGACGCCGATAACGGGCGGGCCGAACGGGAGCCCGTTTTGCGTGGCGCGCTTCGGACGGGCAAGCCCCGAGACGGCAGTAGTCGTCGGGACCTTTAGCGGCGGTGCCCATTGTTGCACTTGGCTGGAGGCGCTCGTCGCCCTGCCCCGGGCCGCAGCGGGTGCTAGGCCTATCTGGCAGGACATCGGCAACCCTGGCGTAGGGCTGAGGAGCTACGCAGGTGCGACGTTGCTCCTGACAGCGGACAATTCCTTTGCATATACCTTCGACTCGTATGCAGGCTCCGGCATGCCCATAAGGATCTTGGAGCTAAAGGGGCACGAGTTCGTGGCCACGACTCGTTCCTACCCTTTGTTCGTCAAAGCAGACGCAAAGTTTTGGTGGCAGCAGTACGAGCAGGTGAGCGGGCCCAAGGGCTCCGAACCGCGCGGTGGCCTTGGGCTGCTGGCGCCGTGGGTGGCCGACGAGTGCTTGCTCGGCGACTCGTCAAGTGCTTGGGCGACTGTCGCTCGGCTGCAAAGCCAAGGGCGTCTCGCCGGCGGGACGCCAGGTTGGCCACGGGGGGCCGCTTATGTGAGGGCCTTGCGGGCTTTCTTGGTGAGGCAAGGTTACTGCCCGGCTTCGACTGGCCAGGCGTAAAAAGGGCAAACTAGGAGCCTCAGGCCCTTTGCCGGGCGCTGTGCGCTCGCTCGCACCGGGGCCTGTCGGCGAGCCCCTGGCTAGGCTCGAGGCCCTATGAGCGTTGTCCCTGTAAAGGTACGTTTCGAGCACCACCCGACAGGCCTAGGCGTGGGGACCGCCAAGCCAAGGATCTCTTGGTACTTGGAGGGTGAAGGAGACTTCAAGCCGCTCGCGTACGAGGTCGAGCGCCGAAGCCCGGCCGACGCCCCGCCCACCAAAGCCCCGCCGGCCAGCGCCCCGCCGGCTAGCGCCCCGCCGGCCGACGCCTCGCCCACTAAAGCCCCGCTGGCCGACGCCCCGCCGGCTACCGTGAGGGTGGAGCCTTACGAGCAACTCTACGTGCCGTGGCCGTTCGACCCTCTGGAGCCTCGCGAGGCGGCCATCGTAAGGGTCCGGGCGCAGTCGGACGCGGGCTGGACTCCCTGGAGCGCACCCGCGCTAGTAGAAGCTGCACTGCTTTCCCCGGCCGACTGGCACGCCCAGTTCATTTCCCCCCGTGACATCGGGGGCATTGGGGCGCCGGCGCCGTGGGTGCGCAAGGGCTTCACAGTGCAGGGGGAGGTGGTGCGAGCGCGCCTGTACACGACAGCCCTAGGGGTGTACGACGCGTACATCAACGGCAACCGTGTGGGCGACCACGTGCTCGCCCCTGGGTGGACGAGCTATGCCAAGCGCCTTTCCTACCAAGTTTATGATGTCGCAGCCTTGCTGGCCCAAGGCCACAATTTCCTCCAAGCCCTGCTGGGCAACGGGTGGTACCGGGGGAGGCTCACCTGGAGCGGCCGGCGGGCACTGTACGGGGACCGCCTCGCCTACCTGGCGCAGCTCGAAATAACTTACCGGGACGGTAGGACCGAGCTCGTTGTGAGCGACGGGTCCTGGGAGGCAGCCGAAAGCGGCGTCCTGGCGGACGATATTTACGACGGGCAAACGACCGACCTGCGGTTGGGCCAGCCAGCTGGCCCCTGGGGGCCGGTGGAGGTGCTGGAGCGGGACATGGCGGCCCTGTTCCCCGAACAAGCGCCACCAGTGCGCGAGCTGATGACGCTGCCAGAACTCAAGCGGCATGTCTCACCGAGCGGCAAGACTGTCATCGACTTTGGGCAGAACCTCGTGGGCTGGGTGCGCCTGCGGGTAAAGGGCGGCCGCCCAGGCCAGGAAGTCGTTGTCCGCCATGCCGAGGTGCTCGAAGCCGGCGAGCTCGCCACCCGCCCGTTGCGCAGCGCCAAGGCGACCGACCGTTACCTGTTGAGCGGCGGCCTGACTGAAACCCTCGAGCCCAGGTTCACCTTCCACGGTTTTCGCTACGCAGAGGTAAATGGCATCGTAGATGACCAGCTCGAGGCTATAGAAGCGGTGGTCGTCGGTTCGGACTTGGAGCGCACGGGCTGGTTCAGCTCTTCTAGCAGCGCGCTCAACCGCCTGCACGAGAACGCTGTTTGGAGCATGCGCGGCAATTTCCTGTCCGTGCCGACCGACTGCCCTCAGCGCGACGAACGCCTTGGGTGGACTGGCGACATACAGGTCTTCTCGCCGGCGGCGGCAACTCTTGCGGGCTGCGCCGGCTTCCTCGCCTCGTGGCTGGCCGACTTGGCGTTGGAGCAGCACCCCGACGGAGCCGTGCCCCACGTCGTGCCTGACGTTACGCCATGGCGCTCCTCGGCAGCTGCTTGGGGAGACGCCGCCTGCGTAGTGCCGTGGGTGCTCTACGAACGCTATGGCGACCTCGAGATCTTGCGCCGCCAATGGGAAAGCATGCGCGCTTGGGTCGACCACGTAGCGTCCCAGGCCGGCCCGAGCCGGTTGTGGCGGGGCCGGCTCCAGTACGGCGACTGGCTCGACCCCACGGCGCCGCCTGAGGCACCGTACAAAGCTCAGGCGAGCCCGGACCTCGTGGCTACCGCCTGTTTTGCGCGCTCGGCAGGGATCGTGGCGCGTGCGGCGGCACTACTCGGCAAAGGTGAAGACGCCGAGCGTTACGAGGCCCTCGCCGGCGAGGTACGCCGGGCGTTCGCAGACGCTTACGCCACGCCGCAAGGCCTGCTTATGAGCGACGCCCAGACCGCCTATGCTCTCGCCTTGGCTTGGGACCTCTTGCCCAGCCAAAAGCAGTCCGAGGGCGCCGGGAGGCGGCTCGTCGAGCTCGTGCGGTTGGCGGGCCACCGGATCGGGACGGGCTTCGTAGGCACGCCCTGGGTGCTTGGAGCTCTCGTGTCTGCCGGCTATGGCGAGGACGCTTACCGTCTACTGTTCCAGGACCGCTGCCCTTCGTGGCTCTACGCGGTGTCGATGGGGGCAACGACAATATGGGAACGCTGGGACTCCATGTTGCCCGACGGCTCCGTCAACCCGGGGCAGATGACGTCTTTCAACCACTATGCGTTCGGTGCCGTGGCTGAGTTCTTGCACCAGCACGTTGCGGGGCTGTCTCCCAAAGAGCCGGGCTGCCGCTCGTTGTGGGTGCGCCCATTGGTGGGGAGGCAGCTCAGTTCTGCCAGCTCTCGCCAGCTCACCCCCTACGGTGTTGCGGAGGTTGCCTGGCGGCGCGCGAGCGGGCGCTTCGAGCTCGATGTCACCGTACCTCAGCTGGTCGAGGCGCACGTGTGCCTCCCAGGCCAGGGTACAAGCGTTCGAGTCGGCCCTGGGCGGCACCATTTTGAGGCACCCGACCCCGTCGTGACAGGCCGGCCGCTCCCACGGGGCGCGAATGTGTTCGACCTACTTGGCAACGAGGAGGCTTGGGCGAAGTTCCTGGAGGCCTACGAGCAGCTGACAGGGGCGGGTGAAGCGGTAGCCCTGGAGGCGCTCGGGCGCATGGCCGGTACGCCCCTGGCGGAGCTTGCAGGCTTGCAGGTCGGGCCGCGCAACAGCGCCCTTGCACCGGAGGCAGCTCAGGCCTTGGCCGGTGTGGTCGGCCAGTTGACCCTCTGAGCACCCCAGTTGGGCGTCTGAGCACCCCAGTTGGGCGTTTGAGCGCGCCCAGTTGGGCGCCTGAGCACCCCAGTTGGGCACCTGAGCACCCCAGTTGGGCGTTTGAGCGCGCCAGTTGGGCGCCTGAGCACAAGGCAGCTCTAGCCGACTTCACGCGCGGCTTTTTGTCTGGTAACGTGCCCCGCTGGGTGGGAGCGCTCCCAAAAGCGCCCAACCCGACCTTTAGTCGTGACCTAACATAGGCCGGGCCAGTGGGGGCCCGCAGGAGGGGATAGAGGCATGAAGCTGAAAAGACTCGCCACACTGGGCGCTGCGGCCGCGGCTCTTGCCGGGGTCGTGGTGCCTGCGGCGGCCACTGCGTCGGCAGCGCCAGCCAAGATCACGTTCACTTGGTGGACATGGACAACCAACCCGCAAAACGTCATAGCGAACTTCGAGAAGGCATACCCCAACATCTCGATACCCAAGCCTCCTGAGTACGGCTCTGGAGGCACGTTTTACTCGAAACTGACCACTGCCCTGGCGGGTGGGACTGGCCCGTGCGTGACACAGGTTGAGTACGACCACCTGCCGCAGTTCCTCGGCGCCCACGACCTAGTCAATATCTCCCAGTACGTCAGCAAGTACAAGAAGGACTTCCCGTCGTGGGTTTGGGGCCAGGTGTCGCAAAATGGCGGGGTTTACGCCGTGCCTGAGGACATCGGCCCGATGGGGCTCATGTACCAACCAGCTGTGTTCAAGCGTTACCACCTTCCTGTGCCCACCACTTGGAGCCAGTTCGCTTCCGACGCGGTCGCTCTCCACAAAGCTGACCCCAAGATGTGGCTCGACTACTTCGCTCCCAACGACGCGGACGTGCTGGAGTCTCTGTGGTGGCAGGCCGGCGCCAGGCCCTACGTCCTCGAGCCGAACGGGACGTGGAAAGTCACCGTCGACGGGCCCATTGAAGAAAAGGTCCTCAACTTCTGGGGCAACCTTGTCAAGCAGGGCGCCATAAAGGTCGACGACGACTTCACGGCTGACTGGGGCCACCACATCGCCGACGATTACTATGCCGCAATGGTCGGTGCCGGTTGGTCGCCTACCTACATGGTCGCCACTTACCAGGCCCCTCGGTCAAAGCAGCGCTGGGCGGTGACCCAGATGCCTCAGTGGGTGCCCGGCGGCCACGCTACGGCGAACTGGGGCGGGTCGACCAACGCGGTCACCAAGGACTGCCCCTCTAAGGACGTCAAGTACGCTGCGTTGTTCGCCGCCTACATCAACACTTCTAAAAGCGGTTTGACGATAGACGAGAAGCCGGCGACCGCAGCCGGCGGTGGGCGTGGGCTGTTCCCGGCTGCGCTCGCCCGTGCAAGCATCCCCCAGTTCAACGCCCCGGTCCCGTACTTCATCGGCAACGTGAACGCGCTGTTCAACAAGTACGCCGAGCAGGTCGTCACGAACTTTGAGTGGAGCCCCTGGGACACCGAGTTCGGCAACTTCGTCACCACTCAGATGGCGTCGGCCGCGGCGGGCAAGGAGAGCTGGGACAAGGCCCTCCAAGTGACCGAGTCAGAGCTGGTCAGCTACGCCAAGTCAGCCGGGTATTCGGTCGAGGGCTGAGGCTTATACTTTGGCACATGGGCTGGGGGGTGCTCGCCACCCCCCGCCCGGCCACTGACGACCGACAGGAGGCCCCATGGCAGCAAACACCGTGGGAGGGGCAACCACCCTCGAGGCGCCGGCTCTAGCAAGGAGCACGGCGAGGCCGCTAAGGAGGCAACGCCCGCACCTCGAGGCTAAAGAGGGCCGCGCTGGGTTCTTCATGACCACGCCGTTCCTCGTGTTGTTCGCGTTGTTCTTCGCTGCCCCGCTCGTCTATTCGGTCATACTTTCTTTCAAGAGCCCGCTGACGGGCGCCTACTCGGGCCTGCTCAACTACCGCTCGGTCTTCTCCAATGGCGCTTACTGGGCCGCCGTGGTGCGCATGGCCTACTTCGGTGCCATACAGGTGACCGTGATGATCTTGCTGGCGATCGGCCTTGCGCTGCTCCTCGACAGCCCTTATTGCCGAGGGCGCAAGATCTTCGCTCTCCTTTATTTCCTCCCCTTCGCGATACCAGGTGTGATAGCTGCGCTCATGTGGAGCTTCCTGCTCGAACCGGACCTGGACAGTGCGCTAAAGGTCCCTCACCTGCTCGGGCTCGCACCTGGGCCGCTCCAGCCCCTCTCTTACCGGGCCGCGCTCTACGCGATCATGCTGATCGTCACTTGGGAGTGGACAGGCTACAACATGACGATATTGCTTACGAGCTTGACGAACGTGCCCCACCAGGTCCTCGAAGCAGCCAAGGTGGACGGGGCTTCCGAGCTTTCCATCGCTGCGCGGGTCAAGCTCCCGATGGTCCGGCGGACGGTCGTGTTCTTGGTGGTACTGTCGATTATCGGCACCCTCCAGCTTTTCAACGAGCCGCTGATCTTGCAGAACATCGCCTCCACTGGCAACAGCCTTGCCCCCAACCAGATCATCTACAACACTGCGTTCAGTTTCGGGAACCAGGAATTGGCAGCTGCCCAGTCGGTCATATTGGCCCTCATTACGATCGTCGCTACCGTCGCCTTCTTCAGCATCGCGCGCCGGCGCGGCAACCCCCTCGCTACCAGGACGGTGGCCAAGTGAGCTCAGTTGCCGCCACGTTGAGGGCGCCGGCGTCCAGGGGTTCGGGTACCCGCCTCTCCCGCCACCTCAAAGTCTCTGCCACTACGGCGCTGTTGGTGCTCGCAGCCGCCGTCGTCGTGGTGCCCATCTACTGGCTCGTGATCGCTTCCTCAAAGAGCACCGCCCAGCTGTTCTCCACGAGCACCTTCCTACCCCCTTCGCATTTGTCCTGGGGCGCCAACTTCCGCTCGCTGTTCAGTTATGGGGGCGGTTACTTCGGTTGGTGGCTCTTGAACAGCTTCATCTACTCGACGCTGACAGCTACGCTCGCTACGGCAGTTTCGACGTTGTGCGGTTACGGGCTCGCGAAGTACACGTTCAAGGGCAAAGGGGCGGTCCTGGGCCTCGTGCTAGGCTCGTTTGTCGTCCCGTCGACTGCGCTGGTGCTGCCGATCTTCCTGTTGGAACATTTTATGGGCCTCACCAACACCTACGAAGGCGTGGTCCTGCCGCTTGTGGTGTACCCGTTCGGCGTGTACTTCATGTCGATCTACTGCACCGACGCTGTCCCCGACACCCTCATAGACTCGTCGCGCATGGACGGCGCCGGCGAGTTGCGGACGCTGTGGCAGGTGGCGCGCCCGGTCTTGATGCCTGGCATGGTGACGCTGTTCCTCTTGTCTTTCATAGGAAGCTGGAACAACTTCTTCTTGCCTTTTGTCCTTCTGGGCAGCCAGAAGCTGTTCCCGGTCACGGTCGGCCTCGAGGCTTGGTCGACTGCCCTCAATATCGCCGGGGCTGGCCAGCCCCTTTACCCGGAGGTGATCTTGGGCTCCCTCGTGTCTGTGCTCCCCATGTTGGTGCTCTTCCCGTTCCTGCAGAAGTACGTAGCCAGGGGGCTCACTTTTGGGGCGGTCGCTGGTGAATGAGGCAGTGGCGCCAGTGAACGAGGCGGCGGCCGGTACGGCCAACCAGGAGGTGGCCGGCACTACCAACGAGGAAGTGGCCGGCACTACCAACGAGGAAGTGGCCAGCACTGCCAACCAGGAGGGTAGTAAACAAAGCAATATAAGGGGGAGCAAGGACTGGGAAGACCACAGGGTCCTCGAGCGAGGGCGGCTGGCCCCAAGGGCTTGGTTCTTCCCCTTCCCCGACGCCACATCTGCCCGCACTTTTGACCCAGCTCTGTCCTCCAGGGCCCGCTGCTTGTCAGGGACCTGGCGCTTTCACTACGCTCCTCGCCCAACTGCGGCGCCGGCGGGCTTGGCAAACCTCAGTTTCGACGATTCTGGCTGGGCGGAGATCCCGGTGCCTTCGCACTGGCAGCTCCTCGGTTATGGCAGGCCTCAGTACACGAACGTGGCCTACCCTTTCCCAGTGGACCCCCCCAAGGTCCCTTCCGACAACCCAACGGGCTGCTACCGTCGGGAGGTTTTCCTAGACGAGGGCTGGGCCGAGGAAGGCTCTGTCATTTGCCGCTTCGAGGGGGTAGACAGTGCTTTCCACCTCTACTGGAACGGGGAGCTCGTTGGCTACAGCCAGGGTGCCAGGCTGCCGGCCGAGTTTGACGTGACGCTCCACGCTCGCCCTGGGCGAAATGTCGTGGCAGTCCTCGTCTACCAGTGGTCGGACGGCAGCTACCTCGAGGACCAGGACATGTGGTGGCTCTCAGGCATCTTCAGGGACGTGTTCTTGCTGTGGCGCCCGTACGCGCACATGGCCGACGTGAGGGCCCTGGCGAGCTACGACATCAGTGAGCGGAGCGGTTCAGTTTCGTTGGAAGTGCCCCTATCGGTGAGCCCTCCCCCGTCCCCAAGCCGCGCACTGGCGGGGCTGGGGCGCCAAAAGGCGTTCGAAGGGCTTGAAGTCGAAGCTGCCCTGTACGACGGCGCGCGGTTGTTGGCCAAGGCGGCCTTGCCAGCCGATGCCGGCAAAGCTGAAGGCACTTTGGGCCCAGTCGAGGTCGAGCCCTGGTCGGCTGAGGTGCCGAAGTTGTACGACCTGGTTGTCAGCCTGCGGGATGCCAGTGGGAGAGACTTGGAGGCAACGGCAATGGCGGTGGGCTTCCGCAGCGTACAAAGACGGGACGGGCTTTTCTTTGTGAACGGGGTGCCCTTGAAGCTACGGGGCGTGAACCGCCACGAGTTCCACCCTGATTTTGGGCGGGCTGTGCCCTATTCGGCGATGGTCGAGGACGTGGTCCTCATGAAACGTCACAACGTCAATGCGGTGCGCACGTCCCATTACCCGCCTGACCCTAGGTTTTTGGGCCTTTGCGACAGGTATGGCTTGTACGTCATAGACGAGGCTGACCTCGAGTGCCATGGGATGGGCTACGGCGGGGACCTCTCCAGCCTTTCCAACGACGCGTCCTGGCGGCCAGCGTACATAGACCGTGTGGAGCGCTTGGTCGCCCGGGACCGGAACCACCCCAGCGTCATCTTTTGGTCGCTCGGGAACGAGTCTGGCTGCGGCTCCAACCACGTAGCCATGGCCGAGAAGGCCCGCTCGATGGACAGTAGCCGGCTCATCCACTACGAGGGCTGCCGGGGAGCGGAAATGACCGATGTTTACGGCTCCATGTACACGACCCACGCTGAGCTGGCCGCGCTCGGCGAGAAAACCGCTCTTGCCAAACCGCATGTCTTCACCGAGTACGGCCATGCCATGGGCAATGGCCCCGGGGGCTTGAAAGAGTACTGGGAGGTCATGGAGCGCTACCCTCGCCTGCAGGGCGGGTTCGTATGGGAGTGGGCCGACCACGGGCTGCGCCTGCCCGGGCGCCCTGGCGCGTTCGCTTACGGGGGGGATTTTGGGGACGTGCCCAACGACGGCAACTTCGTCATCGACGGGCTCGTCTTCCCCGACCGCCGGCCCTCGCCGGCCCTGCGGGAGTTGGCTAAGGTCAGCCAGCCCGTGGAGATCTCCTTGCTGGGCGGCGGCAAGGTGGAGCTGCGCAACCGGTACGACTTCTTGGCCCTTTCAGCCCTGGAGGCGAGCTGGGCGCTGGCCGAGGACGGGGTAGTCGTCGCCGGAGGCCAGCTAGGGCCGTTGTGCGCCGGGCCGGGGGAGGCCGACGTCGTCGAGGCAGGGCCACTGCCAAGCGTCACGGGTGAGGCTGTCCTCGAGGTCTCGGTGCGCACAGCGGCTGCAAGTTCGTGGGCGCCAGCAGGCTACGAAGTGGCCTGGGAACAGTTCGTGCTGTCGCCTCCGCAGCACCAAGCCCACCCAGGCGCGTCCGCGAGCAGCGTTGAGCCGCAGCGGGCAGCCGTGCAAGTGGGGCCTGACGGGCAGGCAAGCGCCGCTGGCGAGCGGCCCGGCCTTGCAGCGCCTGGTGCGGGCAAGCTAAAAGTTAGCCGTCTGGCCGATGGCGCCAGGGTCTCGGGGCCGTCCTGGGAGGCGCGCTTTGCGGGCGGTTGGCTCTCCTCGTGGTCGGGCGGTGGCCTGCGCGAGCTGGTCGACCAGCCTCCTAGGCTCGAGCTTTGGCGTGCGCCGACCGACAATGACCGTGGCGGGCCGTTCGTAGCTTCTCTGGCGAAGCAGTGGCACGAGGCCGGCCTCGACCGCCTCGAGCACCGGGTCTGTGAAGTGGAGGCACGCGAGGTAGGCGCCTGCGCCGTCGTCACGGTAAGGGCCCGCGTCGCACCGGCGGGCCTGGCCTGGGGCGTGCAGTGCACCTACCGGTACCGCTTCGACCCAACCGGCCGGCTCGCTTTGGAGGTAGAGGGTGAGCCGGAAGGGCAAGCGCCAGCGGCTTTTGGCCGTATCGGGCTCGCGTTAGCGCTCAGCGAGGGCTTTGAAGAGATCAGCTGGTACGGGCTCGGCCCGGCAGAAACGTACCCTGACTCTAAGTGCGCCGGCCGCTTGGGCCGCTACGAGATGCCGGTGGACGAGCTGGAAACGCCCTACGTAGTCCCTCAGGAGAACGGCCACCGCAGCGACGTGCGCTGGTGCCAGTTGACCGCGGCCCACTCGTGCCTGCTCGTCGTCGGGGAGCCGCTGTTCGGGTTCAGTGTGCACAGGTGGTCGACAGCGGCCTTGGCGAAGGCGCGTCACCGAGACGAGCTGGTCGCTGAACCACGGCTGTGGGTGCACCTGGACCACCGCCAGCAAGGCCTCGGTTCGGCCTCATGTGGCCCGGGCCCGCTCCCTCAGTACGTGCTGCGGCCACAGCCGTTCAAATTTGCCTTGGGCCTCTGGCCGCTTGCGCAAGTACCTGCCGACCCCGCGCCCCTGGCCAGGAGCCTGCGGGGGTGGCTCAGCGGGACCTCACCGGCGGGTGCCGCCGGCGGCCCGCCAGGTAGCGGGCTCGTTGCCACTGAGTAGCGCGCTGGTTGCTGCTGAGTGCAGCTAAGAGAAGTTTTTTGGCAAACCGGTCAGCAGGTGGCCACTTTGTGCAGGCATTGTGGTTAGTGCTTAGCGCGAGCGGTGCTCGCGACCGGCTGGGCCAAGACCACCCCAGTCGGTGACAGCCGAGAGCAACTCAACCAAGGAGGCTCACACCATGGCACCAACCGACCACCGGCCTGAGCTTTACCAGGCCTTCGACCAAGCTGCAGGGGTCGTTGCTGGCATCGGCCCAGGCCAGCTGCCCAATCCCACACCGTGCCGTTCTTGGGACGTCTCCCAGCTCCTTGACCACACTGTCATGGCCGCGCGGCGCATCGTCGGCATAGGCCGTGGGGAGCAACCAAAAGACACTGGCACACCGCATATCGAGCTCGCTGACGCACCCGAGGAGCTGCGGCGAGCAGGCGCTGAGGCCAAAGAGGCCTGGGCAGACGAGGCTCGCTTGTCCATGGAGGTGGTGATGCCGTGGGGCGAGACGTACACCGGTTCGACGTTGGTGGACATGTACCTGGTGGAGCTGGCAGCCCATGCGTGGGACCTGGCTTTTGCTACGGGCCAGGTTGGCCGGCTGGGCCCGGCGTTGGCAGGCCCTGCGCTGCAGGCAGCGAAGGCAATCGTGAAACCGGGGTACCGCAACGCTGATGGCGAAGGTTCTCCATTTGGCCCAGAGGTCGAGCCACCCGCCGGTGCCACCTTGTGGGAGCGCTTCGCTGCTTTCATGGGCCGCCAGCCTCGTTGAGCAGCGTTTAGCAGCGCGCCTGGCCTTGTCGAGCAGCGCGTTAGCCGGCGCTGGCTTTGGGCCTACGTGCCCGGCTCGGCGCCACCCTGGGGGGTTCGCCGGGCATCTTCGGGTAAACGGGGGGCCAGGGCGCGTCGGGGATGCCCGCAGCCAGGTCGCGCCCGTACATATCGAGCAAGGGCTCCAAGGACTGCGGCTCAGCAGCCATCGAGGCCCAGGGGTCGCCGCGTTGTCTGACCCTTTCGGGGACGCTCGCCACCGTCAGCTCGTCTGGCGAGACCGAAGGAAGTTCTTCCCAGGCAAATGGGGTGGACACCTGTGCTCCCGGCCGCGCGCGGACTGACCACGCCCCGAAGATCGTCTTGTGGGGGGCGTTTTGGTTGAAATCTACGAAGACCCGCCGGCCGCGCTCCTCCTTCCACCAAGAAGCCGTTATTAAATCTGGCCGCCGCCGCTCGAGCTCTCGCGCGACCGCCACGGCGCCGGCGCGCACTTCGACGGAGCTCCAACGAGGCTGGAGGGCCACGAACACGTGGATGCCGCGGTTGCCCGTCGTTTTGGGCCACGTTGGCACCCCAAGCTCCATGAAAAGTTCGTGGACCGAGGTTGCTGCCTCGCGGACCATTTCGAAACCAACTCCAGGGCCAGGGTCGAGGTCGATGCGCAGCTGGTCGGCGTGGGCAGGGTCGTGCGCCATGTACGGCCACACGTGGAAACCTAGGCAGGCTAGGTTGACCGCCCAGACGATGTGGGCGATGTCGTTGGCGACCAACGCCCGCGACACGGTGCCGTTAGGAGTGGTGACCTCTACAGTCTCCAGCCACTCGGGACGGTGCTCTGGCACTCTCTTTTGAAAAAAGGAAGGCCCGGTGGCACCACTGGGGAACCGCTGCAGGAGCACTGGGCGCCCACCCATGGCTCGCATGAGCGGGCCTTCCATGGAGAGGTAGTAGCGCACAAGGTCGAGCTTGGTCTCTCCTCGCTCGGGGAAGAGCACCTTGTGCGGGTTGCTGACTCGCACCTTTCGGCCTGCCGCCTCAACCACCGTTTCGTCGGCCACAACTCGAGAGTAGGCCAAACGTTGTGGCGGTGCTCGTTTGCCAGCACCGCCAGGCTGGGGAGAAGACTTATAAACTCGGGTGCCGTGCCCATTTTGCAACAGGGGCCTTGCCCTGCCCGACGGCCATTCCCAGGCCTTGCGCCGGGCCAGACGTTGACGGGCGGTGCTTTCGTGCTGGCGTTGCGGCCAGGGCTCGGTTAGGGCCGGGGTCGTGGGCCTCCCTCTTGTCCACCAAGAGCCGGTCATGGGCACCGTCGTAACCTTCCAGCTCCATAGCGACGTCCCGTTGGGCAAGGCTGAGGCGGCGCTGGGCGAAGCAGTGGGGTGGCTGCACTGGGTGGACGGTACCTTTAGCACCTACAAAGCTGCCAGCGAAGTCAACCGTTTCGACCGAGGAGAGCTGGAGGCGGGCTCTGAGAGCGAGGAGCTAAGAGAAGTTATCGCGCTTTGCCGTCGGATGTCGGAAGCTACGGGCGGCTTTTTCGATGCCTGGGCCAGCACGCACTTCGACCCGAGCGGGGTCGTGAAGGGCTGGTCCATAGACCGGGCGTCGAAGTTGGTCGCCTCTTACGGGGTCACGGACCACCTGATAGACGCAGGCGGTGACCTGCTCATGCGCGGCCACCCCGCCGGCGGGGGGCCCTGGTGCGTGTGCGTCCGGCACCCTTCTGTCCCCGGTGCCTACTGTGCGGCCCTGTGGCTGGACGAAGGCGCCGTGGCGACCTCTGGCACTTACGAACGCGGCCTGCACGTGATAGATCCGACTAACGGCGAACCCGCCGACGAGCTTTTGTCCGTGACGGTCGTGGGCCCGGACCTGGCCAGTGCGGACGCTTATGCCACTGCGGCCCTTGCGATGGGGGCACGGGCGCCGGCTTGGCTGTCACGCCTGGAGGGCTACGAGGCGCAAGTTGTGACGCCCGAGGGCCGAGGCTGGTGGACGCCCGGCTTCGCTAGGCTTGCGGCGCCACCGAGCGGCCCCCATGCTCAGCGCCTCTGGGCCGGCGAAGCGGGGGCCGGGCTGGGCACCCAAGGCTGAGCTACGCGGGCACCCGAGGGAGCCGGCAGGCGCTCAGCGCCAACCTGCAAGCCCTCAGCGCCAACCCGCAAGCCCTCAGCGCCAACCTGCAAGCCCTCACCAACCTGCGAGCCCTCAGCGCTGGTCCGCAGGTTCGGGCACGTTCGGCAGGCCGGCCTGTTTGCGCACGATGAAGTACTTGGCTTGGGGGTGGTGGCAGATGATGGCAGCGGTTGTCTGCTCGGGGTGGAACTGCCAAGACGTCTCTTCCGAGCACTCGACGCCTATTCGGCTTGCGTCGAGCAGCCAGGCGCATCGAGCGTTGTCCTCGAGGTCGGGGCAGGCCGGGTAGCCCCACGAATAGCGCCCGCCGCGGTAGTGCTGGCGGAACAACCCGTTCAAAGTCGGGCCGTCCTCGTCTGCGAAGCCCCATTCCTCGCGGACGCGGCGGTGCCAGTACTCGGCCAAGGCCTCCGCCATCTCGACTGACAGGCCGTGCAGGTGAAGGTACTCGTTGTAGCGGTTGGAGCGGAAAAGCTCGCTAGCTCGCTGGGAGGCGGCGTCGCCCATGGTGACTATGTGGAAAGCGGCATAGTCGGCTTCACCTGATGAGGCCGGGCGGAAGAAGTCCGCTATGCAGAGCCAAGGTTCGTCGTCCTGACGGGGGAAGCCAAAGCGCGTCAGCTCCGACGTGCGTCGTTCGTCGGCCCATACCACAAGCTCGTCGCCGTCGGAGTTCACGGGGAAGTAGCCGTAGACCACGGCGGGGCGGAGCACGTTTGCCTCTCGGGCAGCAGCGAGCTGCTCACGCAGGACGGCTCTCACTCTGGCTTTGAAGGTGCGGTCGTCTTCTCCTGGGAGGGGGCGGTAGCCCCACTGGTTGCGGTACAGCGAAGTCTCGTTCAAGTACCGGGCGATCTCGTCAAGCGAGATGCCGCGCTCTACACGCGTCCCAAGAAAAGGCGGGCGAGGCACTGGGTTGTCCGTCGCCACCGAAGGCGCGCGCGGGGGCCGCTGGGCCGTACGGGCCTCCTCGGGGGAGGTGCGCGTCCGGCGCAGTGGGGGCACCCCGGCCCGCCCGCCGAGAGCCCGGCCGAAGTCAGGGTCGTCCTTGCCCGAACGAGCGAGCTCCACCAACTTGTCCATCGTCCTCAAGCCCTCGAACGCGTCCTTGCCGTAAAAAAGGCGGCCGTGGTACTGGGAGCGCAGGTCGCGCTCGACGTACGTGCGGGTGAGGGCAGCGCCGCCGAGGAGGACCGGGTAGTGGTGCAGGCCGCGCTCGTTGAGCTCCAAGAGGTTGTCGCGCATTATGAGGGTCGACTTGACGAGCAGACCCGACATCCCGATGGCGTCCGCGCCTACCTCTTCGGCTTTTTGCACCATGTCCGAGAGGGGCACTTTTGTGCCGAGGTTGTAGACCTCGTAGCCGTTGTTGGTGAGGATTATGTCGACGAGGTTCTTGCCGATGTCGTGGACGTCGCCTTTTACCGTGGCGAGCACGACCTTGGCCTTGCCCCGTTCCGCCGCCTTGTCCATGTGGGGCTCGAGGTAGGCGACGGCCGCCTTCATGACCTCGGCCGATTGCAGCACGAAGGGCAGTTGCATACGCCCGGAGCCGAAGAGGTCCCCCACCGTCCTCATGCCGTCCATGAGAGGACCGTTCACTATGTCGAGCGCGGGGGTGCCCTTGGCGAGCGCCTCGTCGAGGTCGGCTTCGAGGCCTTCTCGGGCGCCGTCTACCACCCGCTGGCTGAGCCGGCGCTCGACGGGCCAGCCGCTGCGGTCTTCGGCTTGCTCTGCCTGCGAAGAAACCCCCTCGAAGAGCCTTAGCAGCTCTGCCAGGGGGTCGTAGCCTTCCGAGCGCCGGTCGTAGACCAGGTCGGTGCACACTTTCACAGCCTCAGGAGAAAGCCTGTCGAGCGGGACTATGCGGGCCGAGTTGACGATGGCCGCGTCGAGGCCGGCTTTCTGGCACTCGTGCAGGAACACCGAGTTGAGCGCTTGGCGTGCGGCAGGCGAGAGGCCGAAACTGACGTTGGAGATGCCGAGGACGGTGCGCACGCCGGGCAGCGAGGCCTTGATGAGCCGCACGGCCTCTATCGTTTCTACCCCGTCACGCCTGCTTTCTTCCATGCCCGTGCTAACCGGCAGCACCAGTGCGTCGAAGAACAGGTCCTCGGGCCGCATGTCGTAGCGGCCCACAGCCAGCTCGTAGATGGAGCGGGCGGCCCTCAGCTTCCATTCAGCCGTGCGCGCCTGGCCTTGTTGGTCTATGCACGTGCAGACGACGGCCGCGCCGTACTCACGGGCGAGGCGCAAGAACTTGTCGAGCCGGGTGCCGGGCCCGTCGCCCTCTTCCAAGTTGACGGAGTTGATTATGGGCTTCCCGCCCACTCGCTGCAGGCCGCACTCGATGACCGGGGCCTCAGTAGAGTCGAGCACGAGCGGGAGGGTGGACTGGGTGGCCAAGCGGCTGGCCAGCTCTGCCATGTCCGCCACGCCGTCGGCGCCGGTGTAGTCGACGCACACGTCGATGGCGTGGCTGCCAGCGCGCACCGCCTCTTTGGCTATAGAGACGCAGCGCCCCCAGTCTTTTGCCAGCATTGCCTCGCGGAAGGCCTTGGAGCCGTTGGCATTTGTGCGCTCTCCGATGTTTAGCACCGAGGGTGCTTGGTCGTAGGGGACGTGGCTGTACAAAGAGGCGCACCCAGGTTCGAACTGGGCGTCGCGCGCAGCTGGTGAGACGCCGGCGAGGGCCTCCACTACGGCTCGGAGGTGTTCGGGCGTCGTCCCGCAGCAGCCTCCGACCACTGAGACCCCTAGTTCGCTGACGAAGCGGCGGTGGTGCTCAGCTAGCTGGCGAGGAGTGAGGTCGTAGTGCATCTTGCCGTCCACGACCTTGGGCAAGCCTGCATTAGGCTGGCAAGACACTGGCACACGCGAACGGGCGCACAGGTAGCGCAGGTGCTCGCCCATTTCCTCAGGCCCGGTCGCGCAGTTGAGGCCAACCACGTCTGGGCGGAGCGCGTCGAGGACGGTGAGGGCCGCGGCGACCTCGCTCCCCATCAACATGCGCCCGGTCGTCTCGACCGTCACCTGCACCTGGACCGGCACAGCTCGCCCGGCCGCTGCCATCGCCCGCCTGCAGCCGCTCAACGCCGCCTTGGCCTGGAGGAGGTCTTGGACGGTCTCCACTAACAGCAGGTCCACCCCACCGGCGAGGAGCCCCGATGCCGCCTCCTCGTAGCCGTCGCGCATTTCGATGAAACCGATCTGGCCCAAGGAGGCGACCTTGGTCCCTGGACCGAGCGAACCAGCTACCCAGTGGCCGTCCCCGTAGCCGTCCGCGACGTCCCGCGCGATCGCGGCAGCAGCCTTGGCAAGCTCACGGGCGCGCCCAGCGATGCCGTACTCGTTGAGGACCCAAGGCAGGCTGCCGAAGCTGTCCGTCTCGACGACCTGGCAGCCGGCGTCGAAAAAAGACTGGTGCAGCTGCGCCACCACTTCGGGCCGGCTCACGCAGAGCGCCTCGTTGCAGCCCTCGAGCGCCGGGCCACCGAAGTCGTCCGGGCCTAGGCCGAGCGCTTGGATGTTGGTGCCAGTGGCGCCGTCGAAGATGACGACGCCGTCGCGGACGGCTTCGAGGTAGCTAGCCGGGCCGGCTCTCATTGAAGTGACGGGGGCCACTCCAAGCTGGCTTTTTGCTTGGTCACGACCCTCTAGTCACCTACGGACACGATCTCCACTTCGAGCTTGCCGCTCGGGGCGTCGTAGGCCACGGTCTCGCCGGCACGCTTGCCCATGAGCGCCTGGCCGAGCGGGGAGGCAGGTGAGATCACCTGCGAGCCCGAGTCGCGCTCTTCTATCGAGCCCACGAAGTAGCGCTCGACTTCGTCGTCCCCCGCGTAGCGCAGGCGGACCGTCACGCCCTCTGCCACTTCCTCAGCGGGCCCCCCGCTCGCCACCACCTCAGCGTCAGCGAGCATCGCTTCGAGCTGGCGGATACGAGCTTCCATCTTGCCCTGGGCGTCCTTGGCTGCGTGGTAGTCGCCGTTTTCCGAGAGGTCGCCAAGGGCTCGCGCCGCTTCGATCTGGCGAGCGATCTCCACCCTCCCGCGAGTGCGCAGGTCCTCGAGCTCGGCTTGCAACCGTTCATAGGTGCTAGGCGACAACTTGGTGGTAGCCATAGCCGCAGGGTACCGTCTGGCTGGCTTGACCGGGCTGTGCCCCTCTGCGAAACTAGGAAGGCCTATGAAGTTACCGACACGGCCCGCTGCCGGCGTAATTACCACCTGACGCCGCCCGGGCAAGGGTGTGCGTCGTTCGGCCGCTCCCTGGGGGCGGCTGTTTTCGTGTAAGGGAGCGAACACTTGAGCCATCGCATAGCAGTGGTCGGAGGGGACGGTATCGGCCCCGAGGTCGTGGCCGAGGCCCTCAAAGTCGCGCGTGCCACCGGTGCGCCGCTAGAGGTGAACGAGTTCGACCTTGGCGCCCGCCGGTACCTTGCGACCGGTGAAGCCCTACCTGCCGAGGTGCTCGCAGAGCTGCGGGGCTACGACGCGATCTTGCTGGGCGCTGTGGGCTCGCCGGAGGTGCCCCCGGGCGTCTTGGAGCGCGGGCTGTTGTTGCGGCTGCGCTTCGAACTGGACCTGTACGTCAACTTGCGGCCCTTTTGGGCCCAAGCGAGCTTCGGCGCGGGCGTACCTGTCGACTTTGTGGTCGTGAGGGAGAACACCGAGGGGGCTTACGCCGGCGAAGGCGGGTTCCTCCGCAAGGGCACGCCTGCGGAGGTCGCGACACAAGGTTCTGTGAACACGCGTTTTGGCGTGGAGAGGTGCACCAGGTTTGCCTTCGAGCTCGCTGAGTCGAGGCGCCGCCACCTGACGCTGGTCCACAAGACCAACGTGCTCAATTACTCAGGGGACCTCTGGCAGCGGGTCTTTACGGAAGTGTCGGCCGAGCACCCCAACGTCACCACCGACTACAACCACGTGGACGCGGCCTGCATTTACATGGTGAGCTCGCCCGACCGCTACGACGTAGTCGTGACCGACAACCTCTTCGGGGACATCCTCACAGACCTGGCCGGCGCGGTGAGCGGCGGGATCGGCATGGCTGCTTCCGCGAACTTGAACCCGGCTAGGACGGGGCCATCGCTTTTCGAGCCCGTGCACGGCAGCGCCCCGGACATCGCAGGCACTGGAAGGGCCAACCCTATAGCGGCAGTCCTTTCGGCTGCGATGATGCTCGATTTCTTAGGGATGGCCGAGGAAGCCGCGAGGGTCACCAAGGCCGTGCGGGGTTTCTCGCCCGCTGAAGGCATGACCACAAGCCAGGTCGGCGACGCAATAGCAGAAAGGGTGTGACTTTTTGTGCCGATAACGAAAACTGAGCTCATATGGATGGACGGCGAGCTGGTGCCCTGGGACCAGGCCAAGGTGCACGTCCTCACCCACGCGCTCCACTACGGCTCGGGCGTGTTCGAAGGCATCCGGGCGTACAAGACCGCCTCTGGGCCCGGCATCTTCAGGCTGACAGACCACATAAACCGGCTTTTTGCCTCGGCCAAGATCTTTTTGATCGAGATCCCCTACAGCCGGGCGCAGCTGGTCGAGGCCGTCAAACAGACGGTCGTCGCCAACAAGTTGGACGAATGCTACATAAGGCCGCTCGTCTACTTGGGTTACGGAGAGATGGGGCTGCTGACCCTGGGTTGCGAGGTGAAGGTGGCCGTCGCAGCCTGGCCCTGGGGCACGTACCTGGGCGATGAGGGGGTGCGCAGCGGCGTAAGGGTGAAGGTCAGTTCCTGGCAGCGTCACGACCCCAACGCCCTGCCACCGGCGGCCAAGGGGACCGGCATGTACCTGAACTCCTCGATGGCCAAGGCCGAGGCCCTAAAAGCAGGCTACGACGAGGCAGTCATCCTTTCCCCCCAAGGCTACGTGAGCGAGTGCACCGGCGAAAACGTCTTCGTACTGCGCGACGACCGCCTCGTCACCCCTCCCTCGTCAGCGGGCGCGTTGGAAGGTATAACCCAGTCCTCGGTCATCACGATCGCCCGGGACCTCGGGGTGGCAGTCGAAGTTGGACATGTCTTGCGCAGCGACCTTTACACGGCCGACGAGATGTTCCTGACCGGCACAGCAGCCGAGGTGGTGCCTGTGCGCTCGGTGGACGACCGAGTGGTGGGCGACGGTACGCCCGGGCCGGTCACCCGCAAGATCCAAGAGGCCTACAGGGCAGCTGTCAGGGGAGAGGTGGACCGCTACCGCCATTGGGTCGAGCATGCCTGCTGAAATGCCCAGCGCGGGCCAGCCTGGGGGCGCCGGCACGCAGAAGGTGGGCACGCAGAAGGTGGGCACGCAGAAGGTGGGCACGCAGAAGGTGATGACGCGCAGGGTGGAGATATTCGACACCACTTTGAGGGACGGCAGCCAGGCTGAGGGCCTTTCGCTCACCGTCGCTGACAAGCTGCGGGTGGCCGAGCAGCTTGACCGTCTGGGCGTCCACTACATAGAAGGCGGGTGGCCCGGCGCAAGCCCCAAGGACAGGGAGTTCTTCGCCAGGGCACTAAGCGGCGAGCTCAGCTTGGCCTCGGCCAAGCTCGTCGCGTTCGGCTCGACGCGCAAGGCCGGAGGGCGTGCCGAGACCGACCCGGTCATGGCGGCCCTGCTGGAGGCTGGGACAGGCTTTGTCTGCCTGGTCGCGAAGGCTTCGCCCTGGCATATCACCGAGACTTTGCGGGCCACCACCGCAGAGGGGTTGGACATGGTCGCCGACTCCGTTTCATTTTTGAGGGGCAACGGCAAAAGCGTCTTTGTGGACGCAGAGCATTTCTTCGATGGCTACGCGGAGGACCCCGGCTTCGCGCGCGAGTTCTTGGCTGTCGTCGAGAGCTGTGGGGCGACCCCGGTCCTTTGTGACACAAACGGCGGGACGTTGCCCCATCAGGTGGCCGAGGTCGTAGCGGAGGTGCGCGCGCTCGTGCGGGGCAGCCTGGGGGTGCACTTCCATAACGACTCGGGTTGCGCCGTGGCCAACTCGTTGGCCGCGGTCCTCCAAGGCGCAGACCACGTCCAAGGTTGCGTCAACGGTTACGGTGAGAGGACTGGCAACGCCGACCTTGTAGCGGTGGTAGCCGACCTGTCCTTGAAGCTTGGGGTCGAGACCATAGGCGCCGACAAGCTGGCCCTCCTGACCCCGGTCGCCCACCATATAGCTGAGATAGTCAACGTCACGCCGGCCCCCAACCAGCCTTTTGTCGGGGTTTCCGCCTTCACGCACAAAGCCGGGATCCACACGAGCGCGATCGCCAGGGCCCCGAAGGCCTACTCCCATGTCGAGCCCGAGTCGGTCGGCAACACCACCCACTTTGCCCTCTCGGAAATGTCCGGCCGCGCGAGCGTCATGCTGAAAGCAGAGCAAATTGGCCTCACGCTAAAAGACGAAGAGGTTGCCTACGTGGTGGAGCAGTTGAAGCAGCTCGAGCATGCCGGCTACCACTTCGAGGTGGCAGATGCTTCGCTGGAGCTGTTGATGAGGCAGGCCACCGGGTGGAAGCAGGAGTTCTTTAGGCTGGAGTCGCACCGGGTGGTGACCGAGCTGCGGTCGGACGGCACTTTTTCCACCGAGGCCACGATCAAGCTCTGGGTGGGGGACGAGCGGGTCATGGAGGTCGCAGAAGGCAACGGCCCCGTCAATGCTCTCGACGCCGCTTTGCGTAAAGCCCTTGGGCGCAGCCACCCCGAACTTTCCCGTATCCACCTGACCGACTTCAAGGTGCGGGTCCTCGACTCCACTGCGGGGACCGCAGCGGTCACCCGCGTGCTCATCGACTCGACCGACGGTGAGCGGTCGTGGACGACGATAGGTGTGTCCGAAAACGTGGTCGAAGCGTCCTGGGAGGCACTTTGCGACTCGATCGTCTATGGCCTGCTCCACGCCGGCCCTCAACCGACCTGCGCCCCAGAGCCATTTACGAGCGCTCCTTGAGCACTGGCTTGCCCGGGCCCGGGCTCGCCGCCAGGCGGCTCAGGCGCTAGCTTGCCAAGCCATGGCCCAACCCGACTTCGTCCCCATCGTCCCGAGCGACCGGGCCCGACCGCTGCTGCGGCTTTCCACGCCCGCGGCTTGGCGCCAGGAGCGGCCCGCCGAACTGGTAGACCTGCGAGCGGCCGACGGCCCGGGCCTTGGCGCTACGGGGCCTGACTTGGGCTTCGGCTTGAAGCTCGCCCAACAGGTGGCGCGACGCGCGGTCCTAGCAGAGGGCGAGCGCCTGCAAGACGCCATCGCAGGCTGCTTCGCGTGCGGGGCTCGCCGGGCCTCGCTGTTCCACCGGGCACCGGTCAGCTACGACATGGAGCTCGCCTTTGCCCTGTGGGGCTTCCTGCCGGGTGCCCCTGACGAGCTGGTGGCCTTCCGGCGCCCTATTTTCGCCGGAGTGGCGCACGACTATGCGCGCCAGCGCGCGCTCGCGGGCAGCCTGAGCCCCGAAGTGCTCAGGCTCTCGCCCAAAGAGGTCGAAGCGGGCTTGGAGGCCAATTGGCGACGTTGGCTGGGTGCGCCGGCGCCGGCGGCGAAGCAGTAGCGGACGAGCAAAGGCGCTTGGTGCGCCCCTTGTACGGGCTATAGGCCTCTATAGGAGGCCCAAGGGCCTCTATGGGCCGCTACGGGCGACATGGGCCGCTACGGGCGACATGGGCCGCTACGGGCGACATGGGCCGCTACGTGGCGACGCCGCTTATGGCTGCCTCTAGGGCCGGCAGGTCCAAAGGGCTGGCCACGTTTGCCCTAGGCAGCTCGGGCACCGCGCGGCGGGCCATGCCCGTAAGCTCGGTCCCCGGCCCCAGTTCGACCAGCAGCCGAGCGCCCCTGCTGGCGAGCGTGGCCAGCGACTCGCGCCAACGTACCCGCGAGCAGAGCTGAGCTGCCAGGAGAGGCCCGAAGCCGTCGTCGTGAGCCGTAGCGTCGACATTGGTGACGACCGGGCATTGCGGGCGTCGGAAGCCCGCATGGCCGAGGGCCTCCTCGAGCGCTGGCTGAGCCGGTGCCATGAGCGGGGTGTGGAAGGCACCGCCGACCTGTAGGGGTACGACCCGCTTCGCCCCTGCCAGCCTGGCCCTGTCCGAACAGCTAGCCACACCTTCGTGGGTGCCAGCAACCACGACCTGGCCAGGGGCGTTGTCGTTGGCGACCCAAGCACCATTTTGGCCTTGGCAGACCTCTACGACCTCGGCTAGGCCCAAGCCCAGCACGGCTGCCATCGTGCCCGGGTTCGCTTCGGAGGCTCGTTGCATGGCATCTGCCCTCGCCCGCACCAGGCGTGCGCCTGCTTCGGGCGACAGCGCCTGGGCAGCCACAAGAGCGCTGTACTCGCCGAGGCTGTGGCCGGCTACGGCGCTCCAGGTGGTGGCGGGCAAGCCTTTCAAAGGCCCAGCCAGGGCCGCGTCCAGCACTACGAGGCTGAAGGCAAAGGTCGCCAGCTGCGCGTTGCGGGTCTCTCGGAGCACCTCAGGGCTCGCCGACAACAACAGTTCGGCGAGGTCCCGGTCCGCCGCCTCGGAGAGGCGGCCTACAAGCTCCCATGAAGGGTGGTCTCGCCAGGGCGCGCCCATGCCTGGCCGTTGGGCGCCCTGACCGGGGAACACTAGGGCAAGCACGAGCCACGTATGCTAGGTGCTCGCAGCCATGGACCTCGCCCTAGTGGGACCGGCACAGCCGGCGGGCGTCGCGGTGTACGTGCACATACCGTTCTGCCGGCGCAGGTGCGACTATTGCGCTTTCGCGACTTGGCCCGGGCGCGAGGCCACCTGGGACCGCTACATCGGTGCGTGCGCCACCCAGGCAAGAGGGCTGGCGGGCAGTTGGGCTGACAAGGGGCCTGTGAGCTCGGTCTATTTCGGCGGTGGCACGCCTTCGCTGTTGCCAGCTGGCCACCTGGCCCGGCTCCTCGACGTCCTGCGCTGTTCGGTCGGCATCGCTGAGGGGGCAGAAGTGACCGTGGAGTGCAACCCCGAAACAGTGGACAGGGCCAAGCTCGCCACCTACAGGCGAGCCGGCGTGAGCCGGCTTTCTTTTGGGGTGCAGTCGATGGTGCCACATGTGCTCCGGTCCCTTGGCAGGCAGCACGAGCCGGGTTCGGTGGCCAAGGCCGTGGAGGCGGCTGGCGCGGAGGGCTTCGCGGGCCGCTACAACGTGGACCTGATATTCGGGGCTGCTGGCGAGAGCATGGCTGACTGGGAGGCTTCGCTGCTGGCCGTTCTGGCCCTCGAACCCCCGCCGGCGCACGTGAGCTGCTATGCGCTAACGGTCGAGGCCGGTACCCCTCTCGCCCGCGACCCCTCCCGCCACCCCAGTGACGACGACCAGGCCGACAAGTACGCCCTTGCAGACGCTGTGCTGTCCGCCAGCGGCTTTTGCTGGTACGAGATATCCAATTGGGCGCTGCCCGGGGCCGAGTGCAGGCACAACCTGCTGTATTGGTCCCAGGGCGAGTACGCGGGCGTGGGCTGCGCTGCGCATTCCCACCGGGTCGGTGCCGACGGCTCGTCGAGGCGGTGGTGGAACGTCCGCACACCGGAGCGTTTCTGCCGCCTGGTCGAAGCAGGCGAGCCCGTCGAGGTTGCCGGCGAGCACCTGGGCGTCGAGCAACGTGCTTTAGAAGCCCTCTTGCTTAGCCTCCGCACCCGCTGGGGGGTACCGGCAGACGCCTTGCCCTCATATGTGTACGAGGCGGGCCTGGCCGAGCGTGTGTACGAGGCAGGCTTGGCCGAGCGCCGCCCCCAGCAGGGGGGTGTCTGCGAGGGGGCTGTGCAGCGCGACGGGCTTGCAGGGGGTGAAGAAAGGGGGGCCCTCACCTTGGCCGGCCGCCTGCTTGCCAACGAAGTGAGCACCCGGCTGCGCTGGCCTGCCCAATTGAGCGCTTCGCAGGGGGTGGCCTGAAGTGGCCCAGGGGGCCGAGCCACCCGTCGAAGGTGGCGACCGGCTCGACGAGATGCCGACCCTGCCGCCGACGCCGCAGGCGCGCCCTGACGGGCTGCGCTGGGCGACCCGGGTGCCCCCACCCTCGCCACCTCCCCGGCGCAAGGTGGCGCCCAAGGCGGGCCCTTTGCGCAAGGCGGCACCAACGCCAGGCCCGCCACAAGGGCCCTTGTCACCTACGGAGCCGTCGAGCCGGCAGGCTTCCCCGACATTGCCCCTCCCGCGGGTTGTGGCTCCGCCAGCGCCTGCTGGCGGGCGCGCCAAGCTTCCTGGGCCAGGCGCACCGCCCCCGCCGAGCCAGCCACGCAGGGCGCACCGGCCGATGGGGCCACTGCGGCCGGGCCAGGCGCGCTCGCCGAGGCAGAGGCCCCATCGGTGGCTGCTGGCGCTGGCCGTGGCCCTCATAGCCGCAGGAGCCGCCGTCTTTGTGGCCCTGGGCACCTCCGCTGAGCGCTCGGCAGGGGCCTTGGCCCCGGCAAAGACCTTCGAGTCGCTCCTCCGCCAGCTTGCCGGGGCTGACGCTCGGGCCAGCAAGGCTGCGAACGCTGCCTGCCTGGGACGAGCACCCGGGTCGGCGGAGCGGCAACGGGCCCTCGCGAGCCTTCGTGGCTCCGAAGCGGCAGGTCGTGAGGTCCTTAGCGTCCTGTCCGCCGAACGTGCCCGGTTGCTGGCGTGGCCCCCCGGGCGCGCGCTGTACGGCGACCTCGCCGGTGTCACTCGGCTTTTCCTTGCCAAAGGTGCCGACCTGGAGGCCTGGGTGTCGGGCTTGCAAGCCACGGGCTGCTACAGTGCGCCCACCAACAACTTGTTCCACGTGAGGGCGGTGCAGGTGGCGAGCGCTCAGCGGGCTGCCGCCAGGTTGCTGCTGGTGGCTTGGGCTGGCCCAGCGCGCCGTTACCACCTCCAGACCTTCGGTTCTATCTGAACTGGATTCATTGAAACGCGCTAAAATAGGTCTATGGCCCAGCCTGTGAAGTGGATCGGTACGCCTGAGGCATGTGCCCGCCTCGGGGTGACGCTGCGCACGCTCTATCGGTTCATCGACGAGGGTCAGCTCCCCGCTTACAAGATGGGCCGCGTCATACGGTTGCAAGAGCACGAGGTCGAGCAGTTCATCCAAAACGCACGTATCGCGCCCGGCACCTTGGAGCACCTCTACCCCGAGGCACGCCCTGGCCGTGCGGGCCATGGGAGAGCGTCAGATGGCGGCGAGACCGCCGCCGGCGCGCCCGCTAAGCCACTGCGAGGGCGCCGGGGCCAGCGCGGCCCAGAGGGGCCGAGGCCAGCGAGCGGGCCCGACGCCACAGCCCCCGGGCCGGCTGGCCCCGGTACGGCTGGCCCCGACGTGGCTGTCTCGGAGGCCGGCGACCTGCCGAGGGCTAGAGAGCAGCAGTGAGCGTGCGCGCCCACTTGGGCAGGTGCCCCCAGTCGAAGGGGTTGAAGTGAGCGGCCAGCGCTAGCCGGCGAGCTACGCTGAAAGACTGACAGGTGCCCGTAACCGTAACCGTCCCCAACCATCTCATGGCCGGCCTGGTCGGCCCGCTCAATGAAAACCTTCGTTCGCTTCAGGCAGCCTTTGGTGGCTCTCGGATCATCGCGAGGGGCAACGAGGTCAGCATCGAAGGCCGCGAGGAGGCCCTTGTGGCACGCCTCATCGACGAGTTGCGGCTTTTGCTCGAGCAGGGCCACGTAGTGGACCCGGGTGTGGTGTCACGCACCATCGACCTCATCCGGGCGGACGAGCGGCCCTCCGAGGTGCTTACTTCAGAGGTGCTGCGCTCTGCGAGAGGGCGCAGCGTGCGGCCGAAGTCCGCCGGCCAGAAACGTTACGTTGACGCGATTGGGCAAAACATCGTCACCTTCGGGATCGGCCCCGCCGGCACGGGCAAGAGCTACCTGGCGGTGGCCCTGGCCGTCCAGGGCCTTCAGGCCAAGTCGGTCGAGCGCGTGATAATGACACGCCCAGCTGTCGAGGCCGGAGAGAACCTCGGCTTCCTGCCAGGTGACATGATGGCGAAGATCGACCCTTACCTGCGCCCCTTGTACGACGCCCTCTACGACATGATCGGCACCGAGGGCGCCAGGCGGTTGCTGGACAACGGGACCGTCGAGGTGGCCCCGCTCGCTTACATGAGGGGGCGCACCCTCAACAGGAGCTTCATCATCTTGGACGAGGCGCAGAACGCCACGCCCGAGCAGCTAAAGATGTTTTTGACCAGGATCGGGTTCGGTTCCAAGGTGGTGGTCAACGGGGACGTGACCCAGGTGGACCTGCCCGGCGGGCGCTCCGGGCTGGCCGAGCTCGAGACGGTCCTGGCCGGCGTAGAGGGCATAGCTTTCGTCCATTTGACAGGGCGCGACGTGGTGCGGCACAAGATAGTCGCCGACATAGTCTCCGCTTACGACGCTTACGAGGCGTCGCGTCCGCCCCGAAGGGGTGCCGGCTAAATGGCAGTGGACGTCTTTGCGGCCGACGAGCAAGCCGACCAGCCGGTGGACGCCCTGCGGTGGGCCAGGCTAGCTGAGGCGGTCCTCGAGGACGCCGGGCTCACCGGGGACGCCGAGCTGTCGGTGCTCTTTGTGGACGAGGCCTCCATATCCGAGCTCAACTCACGCTTTTTGGGCAGGCAAGGGCCTACGGACGTCTTGGCGTTCCCCATGGACGAGGAGCCCTTGGAAAGCGGGAGGTCACCCGACAGCGGAGGGACGGGCCCGGGGACGCCTCCCGAGCCCGAGGACATGCCGGTGCTCCTCGGCGACATCGTGATCTGCCCTGCGGTCGCGTACCGCAATGCGGCCGAGCACGCCGGCAGCTACGAGGACGAGGTCGCGCTGTTGGTAGTGCACGGCTTGTTGCACCTGTTGGGCATGGACCACGAAGACGACGACGAGGCTGAGGAGATGGAGGCGAAGGAGCGCGAACTGCTTGCGCGCCACTACAAGGAACTGAGCCCATCGGCTTGGCCGGCAAGGCCTGGGGCTCCGAGCACGCAGGGAGGGGACGTGGGGGGCCTCGGCGGCCTCGCCTGGCCTACAGAGTAACAATGCTCGCAATCAGCGGCTCTGGTACGAGCCGCTTTACGGGGGAGGACGCGGGGCTAATAGCGCTGGCCGCCGTCCTCGTGGTGTTCTCTGCCTTGCTCGCCCTCTCGGAGACCGCCATCACCCGCACGTCGCGGGTAAAGGCCCTCGCCCTGGCAGAAGAACGCAGGCGTGGCGCGAGCTCGCTGCTCAAGATCGTTGACAAGCCAGAGCGCAACCTGCCCGTCGTGCTGTTCGCCCTCGAGATCTGCACGCTCGTGGCTGCGACTGTGGTCGGCGTCGTGATGAACGAGGTGTTCGGGGCTTGGGGCGTGCTGGTGGCAACGGTGTTCGAGATAGCCGTCATGTTCGTTTTTGCAGAGCTGGCACCGAAAATATGGGCCGTGCAGCACCTCGACAGGGCTGCGTTGTTCATGGCGCCGATCGTCTCAGCCTTGATCGCCTTCCCGCCCATGCGCTGGCTCACCGTCGGCCTCATCTCGGTGGCCAACTTGGTGCTCCCGGGCAAGGGCATCAGAGAAGGCCCTTACGTGACCGAAGAAGAACTGCTCGCCATGGCTGACACGGCCGCCGACGAGGAGGTCATCGAGCGTGAAGAGCGCAAGCTCATCCACTCGATAATCGACTTTGGCGACACGGTCGCACGCGAGGTGATGGTGCCGCGTCCCGACATGGTGACCGTGAGCGCGCAGGCCACCGTGCGCGACGCCGCCGACGTGGCGTCGTCTGCGGGTTTCAGCCGCATACCTGTCTACGGCAAAGGCATCGACGACATCGTCGGGATCGCTTACGTGAAGGACATGATGCGTGCCGAACGCGACGGCCGCGGGGCGAGCCCGGTCACTGCGGTCATGCGCGAGCCGCAGTTCGTGCCCGAGAGCAAGCGTGTCGCAGAGGTGATGAGGGACATGCAACAAGGAAAGCAGCACATGGCGATCGTGGTAGACGAGTACGGTGGCACCGCCGGCCTAGTGACCCTCGAGGACATCTTGGAAGAGCTCGTCGGCGAGATCTCCGACGAGTACGACGTCGACAGGCCGCGGGTCGAGAGGTTGGAAGGCGGCAAGGTCGCATTGGACGCAGGCCTTTCTATCGACGAGGCGAACGAGCTGACGGGCCTCGACCTACCTGAAGGCGACTGGGACACTGTGGGCGGCTTCTTGTACAGCCTCCTTGGGCACGTGCCCGTCGAGGGAGAGGGTGCTGATTACGACTCCCAGCACCTAGTGGCGCAGAAAGTAGAGGGCCGGCGCATCGCCCAAGTCGTGGTGTCGGCCTTGCCTCCAAAGGCAGGCCCTGACAAGGCGGGCAACGACAAGGCAGGCCCTGACAAGGCGGCCAACGACAAGTCAAGCCCCGCCAAGGCGGGCGACGAGCGCGCCGGCGAGCAAGCAGCGCGGCGAGCTGGCGAGGACGCTGCCGGCGGCGCCGAGGCGGAGGGGAGCGCAGGTGCCGGGCAACCCGCAGGTGCCGGGCCCGCAGGTGCCGAGCGGCCCGCCGGCGGGGCGGCCTGACCTTGGGGAGCGGGGGAGGGCTGCCGGCGGCCTCACGGCCTGGCGCGCCCACTCGCTGCGGGGTGGTCGCGATCGCGGGGCGCGCCAACGTGGGCAAGTCCACCCTCCTCAACTGCATCGCCGGCAGGAAGGTCTCGATCGTCTCACCGAGGCCGCAGACCACTCGCTTCGCGGTGCGGGCTGTGTTGACGAGGGCCGAGGCCCAAGCGGTGTTCGTGGACACCCCTGGGCTGCACAAGCCGAAGAGCGCGCTCGGCCAGCACCTCAACCGCAGCGCGCTGGCCATGGCCGACGACGCCGACTTGGTCATGCTCGTGGTGGACGGCAAGGCGGGAGCCGGCCGGGGCGACTACTTCGTCGCCGAGAGGCTGGCTCGGCGGGACTTCTTGGTGCTCAACAAAGTGGACCTCATGAAGCGGGCACAAGTGCTGGGACAGCTCAGCGCGGTGTCCAGTTGGGGTTTCGAGGAGTACTTCGCGGTCTCGGCGCAAACGGGCGAGGGCGTCGACGAGCTCGCCGCTGCCCTCCTGGCAAGGCTTGGCGAAGGCCCGTGGCTGTTCCCCGGCCCAGGCGAGGGCGGCGCTGCGCCGCCGAGCGGCATTGCTGGCGCCAGCGTCTTGGTGAGCACCGACGAGCGCCAGTGGGTGGCCGAGCTGGTGCGGGAGCAGCTGCTCGCCATTATGGGCGATGAGCTGCCCTACAGCATTGCCTGCGAGGTGACCGACTGGGACTGGCCGTTCGTGCGTTGCGAGATTTGGGTAGAGCGCCGCTCTCAGATGGGGATCGTGATAGGCAAGGGTGGTTCGGTGCTAAAACGGGTAGGCACCCAAGTGCGCGCGCAACTGCCGCCTGGCACGTACCTGGAACTGCGAGCGCGCGTAAGGCCGAACTGGCAAGCCAAGCCCGAGGCGCTCGCCCGCCTGGGCCTGTCGGCCTTCTGAGGCCTAAGTTCGGCTGATGGACCGGCTTGCCGACCACCGCAACCTTGACCCCAAGCGCATGCCGCGCCATGTCGCCTGCGTGATGGACGGCAACGGCCGGTGGGCGCAAAAGCGAGGCCTGCCGCGCACCGAGGGCCACCGGGCGGGGGAGGAGGCGCTCTACGAGGCGGCCAAGGCGGCAGTGGACCTGGGGCTCGAGTGGTTCACCGTGTACGCCTTCTCGACCGAGAACTGGCGCCGGCCCCACGACGAAGTGCGCTTCTTGCTCAACGTGATAGCCGACGACCTGCTGACCCGCCGGCGCGACCAGCTGCACGCGCTTGGGGTCCGTATCCGCTTCGCAGGACGGCGCGATTGGCGCGTGCCTAAGTGGGTGCTGCGCCGCATGGACGAGGCGGCGGAGCTTACCAGGCACAACAAGGGGACCACCCTCACGGTCGCGTTCAACTACGGCGGGCGCGCCGAGATCGTGGACGCGGCCCGTGCGATGGTGGCCGAAGGCTTGAAGCCCAGCCAGGTGGACGACAAAGCCTTCCGCCGGCACCTCTACTTGCCCGACATGCCCGACCCCGACCTTTTCATACGCACCTCGGGCGAGTACCGCATCTCGAACTTCTTGCTCTGGGAGATCGCCTACAGCGAGCTCGTGTTCTTGGACGTGCTGTGGCCAGACTTCCGGGGCGAGCACCTGTGCGAGGCCATTAGGGAGTACCAGCGCCGCGAGCGGCGCTTCGGCCTGCTTGGCGACCAGGTTGGCGACGCGCCGCCCGGCTGAAAAAGCCTCGGGCCGCTGAGGGCCGCCGTGGGATGATGTTGCAGGCATGTCTTTGTACCGTGAACGAGGCGTGGTCCTCCGCAGCTACAAGCTCGGCGAGGCAGACCGCATAGTCGTGCTGCTCAGTGAGGGGCGGGGCAAGGTCAGGGCGGTGGCCAAAGGGGTGAGGAAGTCCAAGAGCCGCATCGGCGGCCGTTTAGAGCCGCTCAACCACGTCGAGCTGCTTGTGTGGGAAGGCCGCGACCTCGACGTCGTGCGCCAGGTGGACCTCCTCGAGCCCTGGCACGAGCTGCACACCAACTTGAACTACCTGTCGCAAGGCATGGCCATGGCCGAGGCGGCCGAGCAGGTAGCCCAAGAAGGCGAGCCCTCCTCCCGGCTTTACGCGATGTTGGTGGGCGCCCTGCGGGCTACGTGGCAGCGCCCAGGGCCGCTCGTGCTGGCCTCGTTTTACTGGAAGCTGCTCGCCTTGGACGGGGTGCAGCCACTGCTCGAGGCGTGCGCCGGCTGTGGGACAGCGCCGCCGGCAGCGAACCTCGTGGCCTTCGACATCTCTCTGGGAGGGGCGCTGTGCCGAGCGTGCCGTAGAGGTGAGCCAGTGAGCGCGCCAGCCCTGGAGCTCATTGGGTGGATCCTGGGCGGCAAGCTCTCCCGAGCCCTTGAGCTGCCCGCGAGCGCGGCGACAGCGGAAGTTTCCCGCCTCGCCACCGTGTCGCTCGAGAAGCACCTGGAGCGGCGCCTGCGGACGGCTCACGCGCTCGGTTGAACGGCTAGCCTGCTCGTATGCCCGTTTCGATGGAAGAGCTGGTGCGCCTGTGCAAAGCACGCGGCTTCGTCTACCCTTCTGCAGAAATCTACGGGGGTTTCCGCTCGACCTACGACTACGGGCCGCTCGGCGTGCTCATGGCCCGCAACGTGAAGGACGCCTGGTGGCGCTCGATGGTGCAGATGCGCCGGGAGGTGGTCGGCCTCGACGCCGCCGTGCTTTCGAGCCCGAAGATCTGGGAGGCGTCAGGCCACCTACAAAACTTCACCGACCCCCTTGTCGACTGCAAGAGCTGCAAGTTGCGCTGGCGGGCCGACGAGCTGCCTTCGGCGCCCAAAAAGCCGCTCCCAGGCGAGGATGGCCAAGCAGGCCAGGTGGTGCCGACTTGCCCCAACTGCGGGGGCCAGGACTTTACCGAGGCGCGCCCTTTCAACTTGATGTTCAAGACCTTCGTGGGCCCAGTAGAGGACGAGGGGGCGGTCGCGTACCTGCGGCCCGAGACCGCTCAGGGCCATTTTGTGAACTTTGCCAACGTCTTGCAGTCCGAGCACCTCGTCCCGCCCTTTGGGACAGCCCAGATCGGCAAGAGCTTCCGCAACGAGATAACGCCGGGCAACTTCGTTTTCCGCACTCGTGAGTTCGAGCAGATGGAGCTCGAGTACTACGTCCCGCCGGCTGAGGCGGGCCGCTGGTTCGAGTACTGGGCAACTGAGCGCTTCGAATGGTACGTGCGCCTCGGCATCCCGCGCGACATGCTCCGGCTGCGCCCGCACGACAAAGAGGAGCTCTCGCATTATTCGTCGGCGACGGTCGACATCGAGTTCGCCTTCCCCTGGGGTTGGGGCGAGCTGGAGGGAGTCGCGAACCGGACCGACTATGACCTCAAGGCGCACGCAGCTGCGAGCGGGCAGGTGCTCGAGTACTACGACTCGGCCAGCGGCGAGCGTTACGTGCCCTACGTGATCGAGCCTGCCGCCGGGGTGGCCCGGGCCATGATGGCCTTCCTCATAGCTGGCTACACGACCGACGTAGTTGCGGGCGAAAAGCGCACGGTGCTACGGCTCCACCCCCGTATTGCCCCGTTCCAGGTCGCCGTCTTGCCACTTTCGAAGAAAGAGGGGCTCATCTCGCTGGCACAGGAGGTGCTGGGGCTCCTCCAGCCGGTCGCGATGTGCGACTACGACGAGACGCGCTCCATAGGCCGGCGCTACCGCCGCCAGGACGAGATCGGCACGCCAATGTGCGTGACGGTCGACTTTGCCTCCCTAGAGGACAAAGCCGTGACGGTGCGTGACAGGGACTCGACCGCGCAAGAGCGCGTGCCCATCGAACGCCTGGTGGAGGTGGTCACCGGCCGCCTGGCCTGGTAGCGTTTGTAGCCTTGGCGGCGTGGGCATCCTGGCCGAGGACATCGAGGCCGTCCGTTCGGCCGCCGACCTCGTGGCGCTGGTGTCCGAGCGCGTGGCGCTCAAACGCGTGGGGCGGCGCTGGGTCGGCCTGTGCCCTTTCCACGCCGAAAACACGCCGTCTTTTTCGGTAAACGGGGAGCTCGGCGTCTATTACTGCTTCGGTTGCCACGCGCACGGCGACGCGATCACCTATGTACGCGAAACCGAGCGGGTCGACTTCACCACAGCCGTAGAGCTTCTCGCCGGCCGAGCAGGCGTAGCCCTGCGCTACGACGCCTACAGCGGGCCGGGCGAAAGGGGCGCCAGCGCTAAGAAAAAGGCTGAGCTGACCGAGGCGCTGGAGCGGGCGGTGGAGTGGTACCACCAACGGCTCGTTTCAGCACCGGACGCGGCCGAAGCCCGCAAGTACTTACGGGGCAGGGGCTATGACGGCCAGACAGTCCGACGCTACAAGCTCGGGTGGGCGCCCGCGGGCCACGACGCCCTCTGCCGCGAGGCGGGCATCAGCGTAGAGCTGTTGGAAGGCGTGGGGCTCGCTCAGCGCGGGCCGTACGGTACGGTGAGCGATTTTTTCAAAGGGCGCGTGCTGTTCCCCATCTACGACTCAGCGGGCCGCCCGGTCGGCATGGGCGGCAGGTCCCTACCAGGCGGGGACGGCCCCAAGTACAAAAACACCCAGGCGACCGCCTTGTACGACAAGAGCAGGGCCCTCTATGGGCTCAACTGGGCCAAGGCTGCCGTGGTCGAACGGGACCAGGTCGTGATCTGCGAGGGCTACACCGACGTAATAGGCCTGCACTCCGCCGGCGTTGCAGAGGCAGTGGCTACGTGCGGGACGGCGCTGGCAGAAGGACATGTGAGGCTGCTGAGCGGTTTTACTCGTCGCATCGTGTTGGCGTACGACGCCGACTCGGCCGGCCAGGGTGCCGCCGAGCGCGTCTACGAGTGGGAAAAGCGCTTCAAGGCAGACATCTTTGTCGCAGAGCTGCCAGCGGGCACAGACCCTGCTGAGCTTGCGCAGTCCGACCCGGGGCTGCTGCGCAAGTTGGTCGCGTCGGCGGTGCCCTTTTTAGCTTTTAGGCTGCAAAGGCTCTTTTCGGCTTCCAGCCTCGCCACCTACGAGTCGCGGGCCAAGGTGGCGGAGGCCGCGCTGGGCCTGGTCGCTGAGCACCCCGACCCTTTGGTGCGCGACCAGTACCTCATGCAGGTCGCGGACCGTTGCCGGCTCCCGCCGGGGCAGCTCAGGGCGGTCAAAGTTGCGCGCAAGCCCGAGGTGGCAGAAGCCTCTGTTGCGGAGGCGCCGAGGCCGCCGGTCCCGCCGCCCGAAATGGAGGCTTTGCGGCTGGCAGTCCACTGCCCAGAGCAAGTCGCCGGCCGCATCGACGCTAGCTTTTTCGCCTCGAGCCTGGCGCGCTCGGCCTATGAGGAGCTCGCGTCGGCGATGACTTTGCACGAAGCCATCGCCCGGTCCCGAGACGAGGTCGCTCAGCTGCTCTCTGAGCTTGCGGCGAGCGAGGTCACCCTTAGCCCAGACGACGTAGTGCGCAGGCTCTTGGACAGGGCTGCGGTGCGGGCGCTGGCGGAGCTCGAACGTTCGGTACGTTCGGAGGAGAGCCTGGGCGCCGTCGGCGAGCCCGAGCTGGCGGCCAGGGCCAAGGCGTTGAAGCTCGCCCTCGAGGAGCTGCGCTCGCTGGAGCCGGGGCCAGGCACACAGGGTGCCCTAGCTAGAGCCGAGCAGCACCTGCTAACTTTGTTGCGAGGCTAGGGGGGAGCAGGGTGCGAGAGCCGTTTCTGGCCACGGGGGAGCCGACAGCTGAGTTCGCCGCCTTGTTGCGCGCTGGACGCGAGCGTGGGTACCTCACGCCCGACGACTTGATGGACGTGCTCCAAGGCGTGGAGCTGCGGCCGGAGGTCATCTCTGCAGTCGTGGGCCGCGTCGAAGCTGAGGGCATAGCTTGGCGCGACCCGGGAGTCCTGCTATCCGACGAGGGGCTCCGCAAGCTCGCTTCGGAGCTGACCAACGAGGCCGGTGGGGGGGCGGGCCGCACGGCCACCGACGGCCAACCCTGCCCAGATGCCGGGCCGGGTTTCTTGCGCCGGCGCCCCCGGTCCCAGCCGGCTGGCAAGCAGCGGCTGTCGGTGGGAGGGCTCAAGGTCGACGTTGGCGTGGCGGGTGCGAGCGGCGCCGACTCCGTTCGGGCCTACCTGCGCGAGATAGGCCGCGTGAAGTTGCTCACTGCCGAGCAGGAGGTTGCCCTGGCCAGGTGCGCAGAGCGGGGCCGCGCAGCCGCGGCGTGGCTCGACCGTTTGTCGGTGGCCGACGAGGAGCCCGGTTGGGGTGGCCCTGCCGCAAGGGCTGCCCGGCGCCGGGCCCTAAAGCGCGAGCGGGAGGCGCACGAGCGGCTCCGTAGGGAGGGCATGCTCGCTCGCCAGGCGCTGGTCGAAGCCAACTTGCGCCTGGTCGTGTCGATCGCCAAGTGGTACCGCAACCGAGGGCTGGCCTTCCTCGACCTCATCCAAGAGGGCAACCTCGGGCTAATGCGCGCCGTGGAAAGGTTCGACCCTGCAAAGGGCTTCAAGTTTTCTACCTATGCCACTTGGTGGGTCCGCCAGGCCATGAGCCGGGCGATAGCCGACCAGGCCCGGACCATCCGCATACCCGTCCACGTAGTCGACAACCTCAACGCCGTCCTTTCGGCGCAACGCGCCCTGCTCCAAGAGCTGGGACGGGAGCCTTCGGTGCACGAGGTAGCCGCTCGCGCGGAGATGCCGCCCGAGCGAGTGCGCGAAGTCCTCCGCGTGGGCCAAGGCACCGTGTCGCTCGAGCAGCCCTTGGGCGAGGACGACTTCAACCTCTACGACACTTTGGAGGACCGTTCGTCGCCGTCGCCGGCGGACGCCGCTGACGCCGCCATGTTGCGCGAGGCCCTCGCCGGGGCCCTGGCAAGCCTTTCGGAACGTGAGCGGCGGGTCGTGCGCCTTCGCTTCGGCCTTGAGGACGGCCAGGCTCGCACCCTCGAAGAGGTGAGCAGGGAGTTTGGCGTGACCCGGGAAAGAGTGCGCCAGATCGAGTCAAAGAGCCTTGCCAAGTTGCGCCAGCCCGGCAGGCGGGTGCAGCTGGAGGACTACCTGAGCGGCTGAGGTGCCCTGCCGGCGGGCTGGGAGGCCGGCAGCCCGGGCGGCGTCAACCGGCCCTGTGGGCCAACTGAGCCCGGTGGGCCAGCGCGCCTGGCGCGGCCTGCTAGCCTGGTCGGCGGCCTTCCGGGGTAGCTCAACAGGCAGAGCGGGTGGCTGTTAACCACTAGGTTGAGAGTTCGAGTCTCTCCCCCGGAGCAAGCAAAGTCGGCCAAAGCCTGTTCAGGGGGCCAGCGAAACTTGCGCACAGGCTGCTACTCCCGCAGTGTGCTCGGCGAGGAGCTGCGCGCCGAGTTCGACCAGCTTGGCCACGCGGGGGTCGGCCGTGCGGTAGTAGGCGTAGCGGCCGCATCGGCGCACGTCTACGAGCCCGCAACTGACAAGGCAGGCGAGGTGCGCCGAGACGCGCCCTTGGGAGAGCCCGACGTGGGCCACGCAGTCGTTGCCGGTCCGCTCCCCTTCGGCGCAGAAGGCCAACAGGGCGAGCCGGGTCGGGTCACCGAGGGCGCGGAAGAAGCGGGCTAATAGCTCACGGCCCGCTGGCCCGTCCGGTACGGCTGGCGCAGGCGGCGTCGTCTTTGCTGTGGCGCTTCTCATGCCGCGCAGCACGACAGCTTGGCGACGTCTGTGCTGAAGGACTGGGCAGCGAGCTTGATGCCCTCTGCCATCGTCAGGTACGGGCACCAGGTGGTGGCGAGCTGGTCGGTGCTCATGCCGGCTTGGAGGGCGTAGGTGGCGGCGAGGACCATGTCCCCCGCCCCATCGGCGAGCATGTGGACGCCGACTACACGGCGTGAACGAGCTTCGGCGACGACCTTGACCAAGCCCCGTATGTCCCGGTTGACGACCGCCCGTGGGACGTACTTCAACGGTAGGACCGAGCAAGTGCAGCTCAGGCCAGCTTGGGCCGCCTGGGCGTCGGTCAATCCTACGGAGGCGATCGTGGGGCTAGTGAAGGTCACTCGCGGCAAGTGCTCGTAGCTGAGCTCCCGCTCGGCGCCGAAGAAGGCGTTGCCAACCATGGTGGCCCCTTGTGCAGCGGCTACATAGACGAACTGGGGTGCCCCCGTCACGTCGCCGGCCGCCCAGATCCTAGGGTTGGTGCTGCGGAGCTGGCGGTCGACCACGACCTCGCCCCCAGGGCCGACTTCGGCCCCCACTGACTCGAGCCCGAGGCCCGCCGTGTTGGGCCGCCGGCCAGTGGCCATGAGCAGCTCGTCGGCGAAGGCCACCCCTCCTCCAGCCAGCTTCGCCTCGACGCCAGGCCCGTGCCTCGCCACAGACTCAAGCGGTGCCGAGGTGCGGACCGTTACGCCCTCGTCGGCTAGTACGCCGGCGATGGCTTCGGAGATCTCAGGTTCTTCGCCTGGGGCTAGGCGGGGGAGGGCCTCCACCAGCGTCACTTGTGCGCCCAGCCTGGCGAACAGCTGGCCAAGTTCCAAGCCCACGTAGTTGCCACCCACCACTATGAGCGAAGCGGGCAGGTGGTCGAGCTCGAGCGCGCTGGTGGAGGTGAGGTAGCCGGCCTCGGCCAGCCCGGGTACGGGCGGCACCCACGGCGAGGCGCCAGTCGCTACCAGGTAGTGGTCTGCCTCGACCCTCTCACCCCCTACCTCCAAGGCGGGGCCCGGGACGAAACGTGCCTCGCCGCGGCGCAGCTCCCAGCCGTAACCGGCGGCCAAGTCTTCGTACTTTTCCTTCCGCATGGCCGCCACGAGCTGCGCCTTGCCGTCGGCTAGCGCAACCATGTCGGTCGCCTCGGCACAAGTGGAGATACCGGGGAAACGGGCGTCGGAAGCGACGTGGCGTGCTTCGGCGGCCGCCAAGAGCGCCTTGGAGGGGATGCAGCCGACGTTCACGCAGGTACCCCCTATCGTGGCCCGCTCGACCATCACCACCCTGAGGCCCCGGGTCGCCGCCGCGATCGCGGCAGCGAACCCCGCCCCGCCAGAACCGACTATCGCCAAGTCGAAGTGCACCAGACGTCCTCCTGCCGACAGATTCGCTTATCCGGACCTTAGCATGTCTTGGCACGCGGTGTGGCTGACGTGGCCCCCTGGTACGGGCCCACCCCGGATGAGAGCCCGATGCCCCAAGATTGGCAAGGAGGCACACCCAGGTGAAGCGACCCCGCCGCTGAGGACGGACAGCGCCTGCGGGCCTGGCTGCAGGCCTCCTCCGCCCGTCACCCGCGCTAGGGCCTCCCGCAAAGCGGCCGCCTGTGCCCGTAAGGCCGGCTTCGCGGCCAACCGCAAGCGGGGTGCAGCGCCTGTGGCGTGAAGAAGGCATCGACGAGCCCACCCGGGAGTGCCTGGACATCGTGGCCGCCCGGCCCATCGACGCCGACAAGGTGGTGGCCACGCTCGAGGCGCCGGCGGCCAAGAGGGGAGCACCCTAGTACCTGAGGATGGGCAATGGCTCCGAGCTCGTCGCTCACGCAAAAGCCGGCTGGTGCCGCTTCAACGGTACCGGCACCGAGTACAACTACGACCGGCCCCACAGCGCTCTTGGCATGCTTAGCGCCATCGAGTTCGCCAAGGCCCGGACCGATAAGTACAACCAAGCCAAGTTCTCATATGGGAGGGCCCGTTAATGGGGGCCCATCACGAGTATTCCCGAACGCTTTTGAACTTTCACCTTCTTTCTGGTGGACCGTTCCTGAAGCAGCTCTACCAAAGGGCCCAGCGCCCCCTTTTGCCATAGGGGCCACTCTCAGAACCAGCCAAAACGACAGCCTTTCTTGTACGAGGCGCTTTGTGTAACGAACGGGCAGGCACTGCTTGCCCAACCGGTCGTTGCAATATCGCGATGTTGGAGAGCGTATGGCTGCTCCCTCCCCGAGTACTTCGGCCGGAGCCTTCCAGTCGAGGATCTTTTGGGGGCGAGCCCTACCGCTTCACCCACACGGCTCTTGGAGGGCGGCTGTAGCGTCTTTGCATGCCGAAGATGCCAGTAAGCGAGCGTGACGTGCGTAGCGCAGCGGCCCGCATCGCCGGGGCCGCGCACCGGACCCCAGTGGCCCGTTCGCGGACGCTCGACGCGATGGTCGGCGCCCAGGTCTTCCTCAAGTGCGAGAACCTCCAGCGAGCAGGTGCTTTCAAGTTCCGGGGCGCCTACAACGCTGCTTCTCGCCTTTCGCGCAAGAGGCTGGCTGCGGGGTTGGCCACTTATTCCTCCGGGAACCACGCCCAAGCTGTCGCCCTGGTCGCACGTGAACTGGGCACGACGGCCGTAATCGTCATGCCAAAGGACGCGCCCAGGTCGAAGCTGGAGGCAGTGGCCAACTATGGGGCCGAGGTCGTCACCTATGACCGCTACGTCGAAGACCGGGTCGCCATCGGCGAGCGGGTCGCATCCGAGCGGGGCCTAACGCTCATCCCTCCCTATGAGCACCCTCACGTAATAGCTGGGCAAGGCACGGTCGCGCTCGAGTTGCTCGAAGACGAGCCGGAGCTCGACGCCATCTTGGTCCCCGTCGGTGGCGGAGGCCTGGCGGCTGGGTGCGCCACGGCCGCCACGGCGCTGCGCCCCAGTACTCGCGTGGTCGGCGTAGAACCTGAGGCCGGCGACGACACAAAGCGTTCTTTGGAGGCGGGCCAGCGTGTCAGGATCCCAGTGCCTCGCACCATCGCCGACGGCCAAGCCGCCGAGACACCTGGAGAGCTCACCTTCTCGATCAACCAGCGGCTCTTGGACAGCGTCGTGGTCGTGAGCGACGAACAGATCTGTGAGGCGATGTGCTTCGCGTTCGACAGGCTCAAACTGGTTGTCGAGCCAAGTGGGGCGACCGGGCTCGCAGCGCTGCTGGCGGGCAAGCTCGGGCAGGGGCTTCGCAAGGTCGGCGTAGTCTTGAGCGGGGGCAACGTCGACTCCCGCCGGTTCAGCGAGCTAGTGACGTCGCGTGGCTCACTTGCTGGGGGTGGACAAGGCGGCCTACCCAAGGCTCCGGTGGGCGGGTACAGTTAACTTTGGTGAAAGACTCGTGAAAGAACCTCCCGCTCGCGAGGCATGGAAAGCTATGTACAGCCTTGTCATGCAGGAGTCTGAGCAACGCCGCCGGGAGGTCTCTGAAGAGCTTGGGATGCCGTTCGGGCACGTGAAGGCGCTGTTTAGGGCCGCCTCTCACGACAGTTCGACGATGGGAGACCTCGCCAGCTCGTTGGGTTGCGAAGCCTCTTACGTCACGAGCGTGGTGGACAGCCTAGAGCAGCGGGGGCTCGTAGAACGCCGGCCTCACCCAAGGGACCGGCGGGTCAAGGTGGTTGCCCCGACGCCTGAAGGGCTGGCCGTGGTGAAGCGCGCCGAGGACCTGCTGTGGGGCCCGCCTGAGGTGCTGCGAGCGCTACCTGCTTCAGACCAGCGCCTGTTGCGGGACATAATGGCCAAACTGCGCGAGCAGCGAAGTTAGCCCCGGCCGTTGGCGAGGCGCCCGGGCACCTCCCAACGGAACCCGCCAATGCCAACGGTGGCCAGCTGGCGAGGTGCTATCGTCCTCGGGCAGCGGCGTGCGGCCCCAATGCGCAGTAGTGGCCGTTGCCGCCCAAGCAAGCTTTGGGAGGTAACAGTTGCTCCACTACAACTCTGGGGACACGGCCTGGGTCCTCGCTAGTGCCGCGCTGGTACTTTTTATGACCCCGGGGCTGGCCATTTTCTACGGGGGGATGGTCAGGCGCAAAAACGTGCTCGCCATGCTCATGCAGAACTTCGCGACGATGGCGGTCGTCGGCCTTGCTTGGGCCTGGTTTTCCTACAGCCTCGCTTTCGGGCCTGACTGGGGAGGCCTCGGGCTGCTGGGCGATTTTCACTTTGTGGCACTGAGCGGTACATCGGGCGCCATCCCTGGGATGGCTCACCAGACCATACCCCAGCTTGCGTTCGTCGCCTTCCAGATGATGTTCGCGGTGATCACGGCTGCGCTGCTGACCGGCTCTTCAGCGGACAGGCTCAGCTTCGGTGCCTTTTGCATCTTCGTACTTGTCTGGTCGGTAGTCGTGTACGACCCCATTGCGCACTGGGTCTTCTCGCCCGAAGGCTGGCTCGCAAAAAGAGGCACCGAGGACTTCGCCGGCGGCACTGTCGTAGAGGTCACTTCCGGGGTGAGCGGGGCGGCGCTGGCTTTGGTGGTGGGGCCGCGCCGGGGTTGGCCGCGCGAGTTGATGCGCCCCCACAACGTGCCCCTGTCTGTCCTCGGGGCGGGGATCTTGTGGTTCGGTTGGTTTGGTTTCAATGCCGGCTCGGCGTTGTCTGCCGGGCGGGCGGTTGAGGCATTCGTCAACACCAACACTGCCACGGCAGCAGCCCTTCTCGCCTGGCTCGCAGTTGAGAAACTAAGAGATGGTAGGCCCACCACGTTGGGAGCGGCCTCAGGAGCGGTCGCGGGAGCGGTCGGGATAACGCCGGCCTGTGGCTATGTGAACACCGTCGGGGCTACCGTGATCGGCCTTGCCGCCGGGGCGGCCTGTGCGCTGGCTGTGAGCCTCAAGTTCAAGCTCGGCGTGGACGACTCGCTCGACGTTCTCGCCGTCCACGGCGTCGGTGGCTTCGTCGGGATGCTCATGGTCGGCTTCTTCGGTGCCTCGGCAGTGGGCGGGGCGAACGGCCTCTTTTACGGTGGAGGAGCTGGCCTACTGGGGCGCCAGGCGCTGGCGGTAGCCGTCACCGCCGGCTGGGCCTTTTGCGGCACGGCAGCAGTTGCCTGGGTTGTCCACAGGCTTGTCGGCATGAGGGTTGGCCCAGAAGAAGAGCTTGCTGGCCTCGACGTCTCCTTGCACGAAGAGAGCGCTTATGACTTCGAGGCGCTGGGCAGCAGCCGGCTATGGCCTTCAGCTCCCCAGCCCACCAGGCGGCGCTTGGAGAAAGATTAGGGAGGATGTGCCGATGCGCTTGGTCACCGCGGTAATAAAGCCCTTCCGCCTCCAGGAGGTCCAAGAGGCCCTGCGCGCTGTTGGGGTGGTCGGCATGACGGTGAGCGAGGTCCATGGCTACGGCCGCCAGCACGGCCACACCGAGGTCTACCGAGGAGCGGAGTACCGTGTCGATTTCGTCCCCAAGGCCCGGGTCGAGGTTGTTTGCGAAGACGAAGAGGCAGAGCGGGTGGTGGAGGCGATCGAGTCGGCTGCCAAGACAGGCAAGATCGGCGACGGCAAGATCTGGGTAGTCCCAGTTTTGGACCTGGTCCGGGTGAGGACCGGTGAACGGGGGCCGGCGGCCCTCTAGGCCCTACCCCTGGCCCCGCCAACTTCTAGGCAGGCCAACCCTCTAGGGGGGCGAACCTGTAGGAGCTGGTGGTCGTGGTTCTGGAGTTCTCAGTGGAGAGGCACCGTGGCGCCGAACCACGTGTGCGCCCTGCCGAGCAGCAGGAGCCCGAGCGGGATGCCGACCGCAAGGCTGGCAGCGACTGCCCACTGGCGTAGCCGGGCGCCCCGAACCTGTCGCGCCGTGCGTTTGTACCAGTCCAGCGGGGCCAGCCGAGCTGTCTCGGCTATGTGGCCGAGCACGTGCACGGTCATCACGGCGAACCAGATGACAAAGCTTGCTTTGTGGACGAAGAGGAGCTCGTTTCGGCTGTTCCCCGGCGGGAGGAACAACAGAGCGGTCCCGCTGGAGAGCAGCACGAGCGTGCTTAGGACCACGAGAGGCCCGAGCACGCGCAACAGCGCCGGCGGCGGGCCCTTCCGCCGATAGGCGGGGCTGCCTAGGTAGTAGCGGGCGAAGCGGTAGCCCGTGCTGGCGAGCTTGAGGAGGACGGGGGGCACCAGCGCCATGCCGACCAGTACGTGGAGGCCAAGCAGGGACCTGATCCTGAGGACCGTCACCCCCTCGATAGCCAACAGGACGAAGATCAACGCCCCGGTCATCGCGGTCAACCTGGCGTTCGACTCAACTGCACGTTCGGCACGCTTGGCCCGGACAGGGGGCAAGGGCGCCGGCGGCTCCTCGAGGCGTACACGCACCGGCTGTGTGGGTCCCGACGTGGCGCGCTCCACGGTGCCAGCGTGGTATCCGAGCCTTGCGGGACGATGAAGGGGCTCCGAGTTGGCGGGGTTTCCCGGAGCGGCTTGCCGGTTACGCTGAAGGGTTGAGGGCTCGCTCGGCGCCCGTCATTGGACGGTGCACGGTGTACCACTGGACCTTGGTGGTGACGACGAGTCGCCTGTTGCCACCTAGGGCGCGCGCTGGGTTACACTAATGTCGCCGCGGTCCCGCTCGCAGGTGGCGGCTACCAGCCCCCGTAGCTCAGAGGATAGAGCGTCGGTTTCCTAAACCGTGCGTCGGGCGTTCGAGTCGCCCCGGGGGCGCCAGAGATCCGGCTGTTGGTGTTCTGCGGGGTCATGGACCACGATCGGCCCGAGTACCCGCCAGTTCGGCCTGCGGTGTAGACTTTTGGGCTGCTCGGCGCGAGGTCTTCCTGGCGAGAAAGAACAACGCTGTTGGTTGCACAAGGCCTCCATGACAGCAAATTGCAATAGAGGAGAACGACGGGGACTGAAAACCAGAGCACGGAGTACGGACCCTCACAGCCTCGCCGCCATGGTCGCTTGCACAACATTTGACAATTCCTCTGGCGGAAGATAGACTCGTTACGTTCATGTCACACCGCAACTCGTCGCCAGATCAGGCCCGACCCTCCCAGGTCTGCTCCTATGTTGACGAGCATGCCGTGCGGTCCTCTGAGGGATGCGATTGGTCACACGTATCTCCGGAATCCAGTACGCCCAATGAAGTTCTTGAGTCTCACATGAAACGGCTATGTGTTGTGGTCCCTGCATTTAATGAAAACCAGACCGTTGGCCACGTGGTCAATCAGCTTCACGCTGAACTACCTTTGGCCACACTTGTCGTCGTTGATGACGGCTCTACTGATTCCACGGCCGATATCGCGCTACAGGCTGGCGCCGTCGTACTCTCTCTCCCAGTTAACCTCGGGATCGGCGGAGCCGTCCAGACTGGGTACAGATATGCTCTAAGCCACCATTTCGAGTATGCTATGCAGGTCGATGGTGACGGCCAGCACCGCGCTGAAGAGGTGATGCGCCTTCTTGACCCTGTTTTTGCGGGAGCCGCTGATCTTACTGTGGGCTCCCGCTGGTTGGGTCGGGGAGAATACAATGCGCCACGCGGGAGACGCCTCGGGATGCGCATATTGTCGGCTCTCGTGCGGTGGCGTACTCACAAACGATTCACAGACACGACATCTGGCTTCCGAGCACTCGGTCCTAAGGCACTAAAGTTGTTTGCTGTTACTTACCCAACTGATTTTCCAGAAGTCGAGTCTCTGGTTCTCGCGTGCAAAGCAAATCTAGTTGTCGCGGAGGTCCCTGTCACCATGAGCGAAAGAGCACACGGCCGCTCAAGTATTACCGGTCTTAGATCCGCTTATTACATGGCCCGGGTCGGCGCAGCACTCCTACTTGGCTTCCCAGGGCCAGTCCAGCGCATATGAAGCCACTCGTCGTGTCGCTGGCTGGCAGCTTGGCGTTTTTCGCGATTGCAGCTCGCGCTGTTCGCCACCGTCAGCTTCGAGAACAATCAGCCGTACTATGGCTGGCCGTTGGGGCGGTGATGATTTTCTTCAGCGCAACCCTTCCTGTCCATCTGATCAACTGGCTCGCCAAACAGGTTGGTGTCGATTATCCGCCAGCCCTCCTGCTGATCCTGGCATTAGTTTTTCTCGTCCTGCTCGTCTTGCATTTGTCGATAAACCTCAGCCGACTAAACGAAAAGTACACTAGACTAGCACAAGAGTTTGCTATATTTACAGCAAGGAAATTAGATTCTCGACTCTCTCTTACGGTTGACCGGACGCAAACTGATGAGAACACTTTCAGTTCGTAATGTTTACAGGAACAGCTAATCGTTTGGATACCTTGGTCTCTCATACCTCGACTTCTCGCACAACCGTGAACCACTACGGCGGCGGTATGAAGGCGGACGACGCGAAGCGGCTCAAGAAGCTTGAGAAAAGAAGACCAGCGTCCAAGAAGGCATTGGCGAACCGGTCGCCGTTGATGGAGGACCTGTCACCTCGTCGCGGTTCGGGAATGACCCCGCGTTCACTGCCAATGAAGTGGCCAGCTGGTGGCGCACCCGCGGTACTGGCGAGCCGTCTATTGACTGCTTTCCCTGGCGGGATGCGAAGAGCTTTAGCGGTCGCCCGGGGGACGAGATGTTCCTACCAGTGCCAGTTCGGCGTACTGCTAGGCGGGTTGCCAGTTTGCTTCCGCGTGGTGATCATTTCGTGAATACACCTTGACCAGCCAGCTAACCGTCCCTATAAGGGTGCGCCCTGTCGGCCGGAACGAAAGCGACGACTTCGGGTTGGCCAGTTTTTCAATGGGGTAATCGGTCCACGCTTTCTTGTATGATCGAGTCAAACCACTAACACCGAGACGACATAGGGGGCTATCTTGCAAATAACAAAACGTAAGCGTGTTACAGTCTTGGGCGAATTTGCCGCGTAACGACGAACAATTACACTCACCATGAGCCACCGAGCAGCTGTGCCCGTCCTCGTGCTCGTCTCCCTTGCTTGGTATCTGGCGAACCATGTTTGGACTCAACCAGCATCCGACACTGTTGGACTAAGTTATATCCCCTTCGCGATTCTCCGAGGACATACCTTCTTCCTCGATGACTACAAGCCTCTGGTGGGTACCATTATCTCCCACGGCCACGTTGTCAGTAAATCACCGATCGGAACGCCTCTTACGGTCCTGCCCTTCTATGTGCCTTATGCCTTGTCGGCTGCGCATGTCACTCCGAGCGTGGCTGCCGCTGCCGGAAAGTTAAGTGGTACTGTTCTGACAACTGCGGGTAATGTGATTTTCTATTTCACTTGCGTCCGGCTTGGACTTCGTCGCTGGATTGCATTAGATGGGGCACTCCTCCTCGGTTTAGGAACAGAGACGGCGTCGATCGCCTCGCAAGGAATGTGGCAACAAAGCGGCGAGGCTTTTTGGCTTGCAGTCCTTCTTCTCGCTTCGGCGATCATATGGTGCGGGTCGTCAACGCGGGCACCATATGTTTGGCTGGGCTTCTCGGCTGGCATGGTCGCTGTGTGCAGAGTGCAGGATGTAATTATTTCTGGATTAGTAATGATTGTGGTACTAGTAAATGTATACCAGAGACGCATCAAAGGTAGCCTGTTTCGCGAGCAGCTACTTCTGACCAGCGTTGGCTTGGCTCCGTGCATTGTATTTCAGGCAGTGTACAATCTTGTCGTATTTCGTGCTCTTGTAGCAACAGGATATGCTAAGGACAATAGTGGGGGTGCTCTTGCTTCCTTTGACGGGCCTTTGTTATCAGGACTACGCGGTATGCTGATAGGACCTGCGAAGGGATGGTTAGAGTACACCCCATGGGTCATCGTAGCTTTTTTTCTGCTCGCTGTCAGCGTGCGCCGAATTGTTCACGGTTCACGTCCACGACCTTTAGCTATGGGTCTGGTGGTTTCGTCTGCCCTGATTTGTGTGCCGTACACCATTATGCTAGGAAAATACTTTCGGTGGCCAGGTGGTTACACATTCGGTCCTCGCTATGAGATGGACCTCGATCCCCTTCTTGTGCTTGCGTTGGTGTGGTCGATAGACTGTCTTTTGCCACCTCGTGCGGTATGCGGGTCTATTTTCGGCAAGGCATCGGCCATACTGCTAGTGCCCCTAGTTCTATGGTCAGCGTTTCTGCAGTATTTGGGCTTATTTGTGTCTTACGGAGCAACATGGAACGACGTTGCCACGACCGCTGATCTCTACTCCTGGTCGCGGTCGCAGCTGGTCTATTATCTCCGTTCTTTTATAGCGACATTGCCAGGTTCGTCCGCGAAACCGATTGATTCGAACATTTCTATTGGTGATGTGTATTTTACGAGTCCAACCAATCCGTTCGGTAACTCGGATCCCAATGCGCCGAGGATAAGTTGCTTTGCTCCCGATCAGTCATATTGGGGCTTTTTGACTGTACGTAACCTCGGACCCGATACTCTAAGGGCATTTCCTGACAGTTCTGGAGTTGGGAACTTTCTTATTTCATACCATGTGAGTGAGGGCAAACGTATGCTAGTCTACAACGGAGAGACTGCTAACCTCATGGCTGACCTTCGGCCTAACGCACAGGAACGTATTGAAATACAAATACGAACTCCTGGTACAGTAGGAGAGTTCAAGTATATTTTCACCGGCCTGCAGCTAGGTTTCCATTGGTTTCAAGCAGGTGTCGGCCATCAGAACGCGGACATTGTCAATATTACAGTCGTGAAGAAGTGTACCAGCTGAGGGTGTCGTTCTCAGCTTGGCTAGAGTTGGTTAGCCTTGCTCTTTCACGGCAGTACGGCTTTTGAGCTGGGAGGGCCCGCCAAGGTGCCTAATTTGTGCGGGAAATGGGATGGCTCAGATCTCATGGACTTTCATAGGAAGGCACTTCGCAGGTGAATAGGGTAGCCTTCGCTGGGCCAAGCTGAAGGTGACCGCCGACGGTGCTGGGGTTGACCCCAAGGCTTGCTGCGAGGTGCTGAGGGAGCCGGCCACAGCCACCAGCCTGGTCAGGGCCTTGGGCGACGCGCTCATGGGCACCTACTCCGGCGCCTCCTCGGACTTTCCAGGGCAGGTGCTGACGGATCTGGCCGTCGCCATCGCCGACAGGGCCACGTCGATCTCGGGCTGACGTAACGGACGCGACGAGCCAGGGCTTTTCGGGCAAGTGGCTTCTGAGCCGACGACATGGAGAGTGCTCGACGGGGTCTTGGAGGTACGGCTCGGCCTCGTACGGGCCGGCAGGGCGAAGGCGCGGGAAGCGGCGTGGCGAGCTGGCGTGGTGCCGGACCTGTCGAAGGGAGCTGGTGCTCGAGTTCGACGCGAGGGCGGTGATAGCCGACTCCGAAAATAGAAGGCGCGGCGCGAACCGGGAAGCGCACCTTCGACTTCCGCCCTCTGTACTGCTTCTTGGGCCGTGCCGAGGTTTCTTCCGGGGAGCCCTGGCCGGGCTGTTGCGGCCCGGCAACGCCGGCTCCAACGCCACCTGCGACCAGATAGCGGTGCTCGACATGGCGCTCTGGCAAGGCTTCGCCCGTGGCGCCCGGGCCGTGAAGGTGGCCGGTGGTTGGTGGAGCGTGTGGGCTCGGCGGGCTGGGCCGCTGCGAGGTCCTCGTGACGGGATCCCCCTAGATGGGCCCACCTCGCATGGGTCAAGTCAGGAGCGTCCTGTAAACGAAGGTGGCCTGTGTCATGCTGCTGCCCTTTGTGGTTGCCTGCTTTGGTGCCCTTTGTCGTAGCCGGCAGGTGGGGGGTCAAGGCCGAGGCCTGCTCGGCCAGCGCGAGCTGGCGGCGCTCGAGCTCGTTCACCGGCAGGCGGCTCCAACGTCCTGCGGAGCGCATCATGGTGGCAAAGACGAGCTTGATAGCAGCCCTTTCGCTCCGTAGCCTCGGGACGACTTTGGCCCTCCGGCGTCCTTCTTCAAAAGAGCGCTCAGCCAAGTTGGTAGTGCGCAGCGCCACCCTGTGGCGCACCGGCACCCTGTGCAGCCCAAGGAGCGCTCCCAAGTCGTCTTGGGAGCAGGCCACAGCAGAGGGGTACTCGTTGGCGCAGGGACGCGTAAACCGGTCTGCGGCTGCCCTGGCGGCGTCTAGGGTGGGGGCGTCCCTCACGGCGTAGACATGGGCCATCACTTCTCCAGCGGCCTCGTTAGCCAGCTTGGGGCGCACCTTGGCCAGGCGGTGGGCCCAGCAGCGGGCACGGGTGCTCTGAGGGAAGACGGCCTCGACCGCATTGGCCAAGCCGGGTGCCCCGTCGCTTGTGAGCCTGGTCGGTGCCCTTGTACCCCGGGACAGCAGGTCCCCCAACAGCTCGGCCCAGGCGGGCCCGGCTCCTTATTGCCGACCGCCAGGTGCAATAGGTGCTTGCGCCCCTCGTCGTCTACCCCCCAAGCCACTGACCTGACCCCCTGAAAGTGGTCCACCCGTTGTGAGAGCCCGAAGGCCCAAGATTGGGCTAAGGAGGCGACAACGTGAAGCGACGTCACCACACACCCGAACAGGTGGTCCGCAAGGTCCAAGAGGGCCAAAAGCTGCTGGCCGAAGGCAAGCCCGTCGACGAGGTGGCCAAGTACCTAGAGGTCACCCCGGCCACGTGGTAGCGCTGGGTGAACCAGTACGGGGGCATGAAGGCCGACGACGCCAAGAAGCTCCGCGAGCTGGAGGAAGAGGACCAGCGCCTGAAGAAGGTCGTGGCTGACCAGGCCCTCGACATCGACATGCTGGGGGAGGTGGCCCAGGGAAAATTCTGGCCCCGGGGCTGCGCCGTAGGGCTGTAGTGCACCTGCAATGCCGCTTGGGGGTCTCCGAGCGCCGAGCATGCGCCGTGGTGGGCCAGGACCGCGCCACACAGCGCAAAGCGTGCCGTCCCGTCGCCGACTGGAGCAACGGTTGCGGGCGTGGCTGCGGGGGTCCTCGGCCAAGCACCCTCGTTGGGCCTGGCGCCGGGCCGCCGCCTGTGCCCGGCAGGCCGGCTTTGACGTCAACCGCAAACGGGTGCAGCGCCTGTGGCGCGACGAGGGCCTGAAGGCCCCCTACAAGCCTAAGAAGGGCCTCCGACCGGCATCGGCGTCCAGGTCGGTGCCTTCTGCCCAGCCCGGCCCAACGTCGTGTGGGCCATTGATCCCCACTTCGACCAGACCGAAGACGCCAAGGCGTTGAAGCTGCTCAACATAACCGACGAGTTCACCCGGGAGTGCCTGGCCGTCGAGGTGGCCCGCTCCATCACCGCCGACAAGCTGGTGGCCGTGCTCGAGCGCCTGGTGGCCGAGCACGGTGCTCCCGTCTACCTTCGCCTGGGCAACGGCCCCGAGCTCATCGCCCACGCCCTGGCCGACTGGTGCCGCTTCAACGGCGCCGGCAGCGTGTTCATCGACCCCGGCTGCCCATGGCAGGACGTCTGGGCCGAGAGCTTTAACGGCCGCCTACGGGATGAGTTCCTGAACAGCTGCCAGTTCGGCTCCGTGCTCGAAGCCCAAGTCCTCTTGGGGGACTGGCGCACCGAGTACAACAACGACCGTCCTCACAGTGCTCTTGGCATGCTTAGCTTAGCCCTGCTAAGTTCGCCTTGGCCTGGGCTAAGAAGTTCAACCAACTACAGCTCGCATAGCGGGTGGACTACTTAATGGGGTCCCGTCACCACCAAGAGGGCCTCTTTGGCACCTTGGGCCCGCAGCGGCTCGAAGATGGCGTCCAAGAACAGGTAGTGGACCTCGTGCGTATTCCAGCGATTGCGGACACCGGTTCCGATGCCGGCCTCAAGGGGTGACCGCGACAGCTCCTGACCAGGAGGTGCCCGATGGCCCGAGGAAGGAAGCGCCGGAGCTCCCAGGCGGATCTCGATGCGGCTGTCGAGGCGGTGGTCGCCGGAGCCAGCTACAAGGCCGCCGAGGAGCTGACCGGCGTCCCCCGCTCGACGGTGAGGGACTTCGTGGCCCGCCATGGTCTCCTACGACGCTCGGTCCCTTCGCCGGGCC
>Ga0209061_1000332_pt1 | contig 133816 bp, 114 predicted proteins | sample Coa_R1_10_FD_187157 | JGI IMG/M metagenome (GOLD analysis project Ga0209061, IMG submission 187157) | Surface soil microbial communities from Centralia Pennsylvania, which are recovering from an underground coalmine fire - Coalmine... | ecosystem: Environmental > Terrestrial > Soil >... | reverse complement strand
CCTCCGGCCCGTCAGGACGGGAGGGGAAGCAAGCGGGGACACCCCGCACCCCGGCAGGGGTGAAACCCCTGCACCCCGAGTTATGAGTGGATGTCAGGATGTTACGAGCTCGCTCTAGTTATTCTTTAGCAGTGTTAGCAGCCGGAGCATATATTTAACAAAATAGTCCGGCAAGCGGCCGATGAATCAGTCCCACGGCGGAGCCGTAGGGGCCGATGAATCGGCCCAGGGCCGCTTGATCAGCCCGGGATAGTCAGATGCATACATGAAATTCGATAATCTGGCCCCTACAATTCGGAGCTATGGTTTCACGTGGGCATAAACTGACGAGTAAGTGTTAATGGACTCCCAATCGCTGATCGGCCAGTACACCATCACTGCCTCACCGATGATGTCATCTCGCGGTAAGAAGCCCCAGTCACGTGAGTCGTCGCTAACAGGACGATTATCTCCCATGACGAAGTATTCATTGGCCGGAACGGTCACGGTTTCTGCTGGAAGGCCGTTGGGCGCGCTGATATACGGCTCATTGATCGTCACACCGTTTATCGTCACAGAGTTTGGAGTAATCACCAGTTTATCCCCGGGCAAACCGATAACGCGCTTGATCAGGTTTTCGCTGGGATCCCCTGGCAGTTCAAAGACGATCACATCGCCTCGCGCTGGTTGGTGGAAGGTATAGGCCAGTTTGTTCACCAGCACATATTCACCGGTGTGCAGGCCTGGCCGCATGCTGGGTCCATCGACTTGAAAATTCTGCACGGTAAAGCGAATGGCGAGGAAGATCAGCACCGTCAGCGCGACAGTTTCGAGGATTTCTCGTGAGAAGCTCGATGAACTTTTCTTTGCCGGAGCCTTCGTTTCTGTTTTTTGCTGAGGCTGGTTATCGTCTACCGGCTTTGCGCTCTGCTGGGGCTGGCTATCGTCTGCCTGCTCTGTGCTTTTTCCCGGCAAGCTGTTCTCTGATGAACTCATGAATTTGAACCTCTTCTTTCACGAAATACGGGTACATGTTCAGTATTCGACTGAGTTTGCGTGAACGAAAGACTATCCCCCGATAGCCTTTCTGAACTGTTTCAAAGATGCCCTTTTACCGGAGCTGTCGACGCGACTGAGTCGGCCCAGCCAGAAAAGCATGAATGCCCCGGTCGAGAGCGCGGCCAGCACGACCTTCGTCATATCCATGATAGGCTCTACCCTGACGTCTTCGCCGGTTATGATGATAGCCGCGATTGGCCGCCCATTTGCGCCTCCCCCCATCCCATATCCTCCGCCCATCGAATTTCCCTTTTCATCGATTGGTCCACTGCCCGAACCCAGGCCCATACCGACCGAAACTTCGGAGCAGGGGATAACGGTGGCATTTCCGCGCTCCACCGGCTGGCCAAAAACAGCATCTGCCTTTGCCGCGCTCACCAGCTGGTTGAGAGCCTGTTCTATCGTCTGGTTCGTGGTGGCAGGTCGAGTCGCCTTCTGTTCTTCTATCACAAGGTTTTTCCCTCTAGCTAAGAGTAGCTAACTCGTTAACTGCGTGGTTGCGAAATATTCTTGACTATCATACCACATGTATTAAAGAGTTTCTCTTCCAAATATTTTATTATTTTATTTGAACCGTTCCGCCGAAAACCAGCTCACGATTTCCGGTGTCCGCCCCGTCGTTACCAGTTCAGCGATAGCCTGCCCTGTAATCGCGCTAAGCAAAATGCCCACACTGCCGTGACCGGTGGCGAGGGTGACGTTTTCCCAGCCGGGCGCCGGGCCGAGAATGGGCCGCTGATCTGGCGTCTTGGGTCGTAGCCCTGTCCATAAGCGTTCAATTGCGCTGTACTCGAGCGAGGGAATAAGGCGCATTGCCGTATCGAGCAGCCATCTCACTCCTCCTGCCGTAAGATGCCTGTCAAAGCCTGCCTGATCTTTGGTGGCGCCTACGATGATGGTTCCATCTTTCCTGGGCGCGAGATAAACCGCCTCTCCAAAGACGATATGGCGCAGTGGAGGAGACGTTTGGCGGAGCGTGAGCATCTGGCCGCGTTGCGGGCTGACCGGCAATGAGATATTGAGCCACTCACTGCAACGAGCAGACCATGCCCCTGCCGCGATCACCAGGTGATTGCAGTTAATCGGTGCTCCGCCGGAGGTTTGTACGCCTGTCACCCTTGTTTTATGCTTGGTAATACCTGTGACCTGTGTAGAAGTAAGAAATGTTGTGCCCTGGTTTGCCGCTGTTCGCGCGTATGCCTGCACTACCCGCGGTGCCAGTATTTGTGACTCCTCCGGCGCATAGACAGCGCCAGTGATCTCTGGCGTTAACAATGGTTCGCGTTGACGGCTTTCTTCGCCGTTTAGCCAGTATGTTTGCAAGCCGAGCGGTTGCCATGCTTTCAAGCGTTTGCGCAGGTTGGGAACACGCTTCGCATCGCGCACAACGCGTAGCGCGCCCGTTTGCTCATATTCCAGTTCGATACCTGTGGCCTCTTCAAGTTCGGCAACAAGTGATGGAAACAGCTCAAAACCTGCGAGTAAGAGATCAGCGAACGGGCCGGAACCCGAAAGTGGTCCCAGCGGGGCCAGCAATCCAGCTGCGGCGCCCGAAGCCTCAGCGCCGATCTCGCCTGCATCAACCACCATAACCTCCGCACCTGCTTTGCAAAGATAATAAGCAATGCCGCAGCCTATCACACCGCCTCCCACAATCAGTATGTCGGTCGAAGTTTTCATGGTTAGGAGATTGGGTACCTTCCGCAAAAGAAATCGTCGTTGAAGATGACGATGAACATGTTATGATTATTAAAAAGTGGCCGGGCACGTCATTCTGAGCATAGCGAAGAATCTGGGGCCTCCGGTCGAACCCGCTCACCAGAGATTCTTCGCTATGCTCAGAATGACATGCGAGAGGATCTTCTTCATGTAATATTATTCCCAGATTCTTTTCTCATTCATCGCCTCTTTCTCACGGAATGCCTGCTCCAGATCGACCTGGAAATAGTTAGCCAGGTCAAGAAGATAGCTGAGTACATCGGCAAACTCTTCGGCCAGTTCGATCTGTCTCTGTTTTGCTTTCTCCTGGTACAGACCCCTTGCTTTGCGCATGGCTTTGGCGAGCTCACCGACTTCTTCGCTGAAGAGCAAGAACTTTTCCGACCAGCTATCCTTCGTCCAACCTCGTTCCTGGCAGACGGCGTCCATATATGTTTGCAAGTCTTTCAATGTTGGATGTTCAGGTAACGATGCCATGGTATTCCTTTCAAGATGCTACAGGTTCCTCTAAAACAGTTGTAGTATACACGATAGAGGCTTATGGTGAGGCTTTCTAATCATTTTAAAGGACAGGCTGAGCAAAGCCATTTTCACCACGTGGTTAAAGCTGCTCGCTAGCAGAAGTTAAAAAATGTTAGTTTTAGCTGAAAGACAACTTAGAGTTTTTACTGCTGACTTGTTGAATCGCCAGGTTACAGTTATTATTAGTAGGAGAAGTGAAAAGAGAAGCGAGCTTCATCAAATACGGTAACAGAAAACAGTTACTATTTGCCAGGAGATGATAATTAATTGATGCAGTTACATAGAGTTGAGAATTGCGATAGATGTTAAGTCATAAGGAATGGGCGGTCCAGGCGCGCGCAGATCAGCCGGTAACGACGGAGATAGACTATCTTGGTGTTGTTCTAGATGTACTTGCTCTTCGTCGCAGCGTATTGGATGACGCGCTGCGGCAGTTCGCAACACGGGCGCAAGCATTAGCGCAGATTGCGAAACTACTGGTTGAGGCCTTACGCGCCGGACATAAAGTGCTTGTTGCAGGGAATGGGGGGAGCGCTGCTGAGGCGCAGCATTTTGCCGCGGAACTGGTGGGCCGATTTAAGCGCGAACGTCTACCCTATGCGGTCCTGTCTCTTACCACTGATACTTCTATCCTTACTGCTGTGGCCAATGATTACGGCTATGCTGAAGTCTTTGCGCGCCAGGTACGAGGATTCGGTCTGCCGGGCGATCTGCTGCTGCTTTACAGCACCAGCGGCGAATCCGAAAATCTTGTGCAAGCCGCGCTTGAGGCGCAGCGATGCCTGATGGGCGTAGTAGCGCTCACCGGTGATCGTTCCAGCCGCCTGGAGCAAATTGCCGATGTCACGTTGCGCGTTCCGGTCGTCGATGCTGCCGTAGCTCAGGAATTGCACATGATGGCGACACATATTCTCTGCGATATTACCGAAACTGAACTCGCGAAATGGCAGGCGCCAGCCTTGGGCGAGGATCGTTTCCGGTTGGAACAAGAGGGCATATGAGGCGACCGGCTCTCTTTCTCGATCGTGATGGAACGCTGGTCTACCCTCGTCACTATCCATCCAGACCTGAGGAACTGTGCCTTTATGATGGTGTGGGGGAAGCCCTGAAAACGCTCCAGCAAGCTGGTTTCCGGCTGGTAGTGATAACAAATCAAGCAGGCATTGCGCGCGGGTATTTCACCGAGGACGATCTGCGATGCATGCATACATACCTGGCAAGGGAACTGGCGAAGTCAGGTGTTCATCTCGATGCCATCTATTATTGCCCACATCATCCAGAGGGTATCATCCCGGAGCTGGCCATCGCATGTGATTGCCGCAAGCCGCAACCGGGGATGTTGTTGCGAGCCGCCAGAGACCTGGCCTTGAATCTGCCGCATTCGTGGTTTGTGGGCGATATTCTTGATGATATCGAGGCGGGAAACCGGGCAGGCTGTCGCACTGTTCTGGTTGATCTAGGAACCGAAAAACCACCCGCAAGTCTGGCGCGCCGCCCAGATTTTATCGCGCGCAACACCATACATGCGCTGCGTATCATCGCTGCAAGCGAGCATCTGGGGCCGGCAACGGAGTTCACATACCGTCCACCGGCCTGGGAAGAGGAGGCCGCATTAACGGGACGCGTTACACTTTAGCCTTTTGATGTGGTCACAAGGGCGTAATCCCTGGCATTATCACATCTATCCAGGAGAACGGTAATTCAAACGAGTTGATCATACGAACGAGGGGAAATAATGATTGACGAGCGATGGTTGATAGTAAAAAAAGTGCTGGCTATCAGGCTTGATAATCTTGGTGATGTGCTCGTCACCACGCCTGCTTTGCATGCCATAAAAACTTCGCTGCCGCGTGCCAGTTTGACACTGCTGGCAAGCCCGGTTGGTGCGCAGGTCGCTCGTCTCAATCCTGATCTCGATGATGTGATTGTCTATCAAGCCCCCTGGATGGATCCCTGGCACAAACTGCCGCAAGATAGCCGGCGCGAGCGGCAGGTGATCGACCATATTCGCGCGCAGCAATTCGACGGCGCCATTATTTTCACTTCGTATCATCAAAGCTCGCTGCCGGCCGCTTATCTTTGCTACCTGGCGGATATCCCGCTGCGTCTTGCCGCCTCTATTGACGGCCCCGGTTCGCTGCTAACCACACGCCACAAACATCCCGAGCGCATGATGCACGAAGTTGAACGCGGTCTGGACCTGGTGGGAGCAATTGGCCTTACAACCGACAACCTCGACCTGGTTTTGCGAGTGCCAGAGGAAGCCCGCGCTCAACTCGCCCGGCGTTTATCTGCTGATGGCCTCGATGCGCGCCGTCCACTCGTTATTGTTCATCCCGGGTGCAGCATGCCGGCTCGTACCTACCCCTGGGCAATGTACGCCCAGGTTGTAGATCTAATAGTGGAGCAGCTCGGGGCGATAGTCGCGCTTACCGGCGCAGATGACGAGACGGCACTGGTCGAGCAAGTGCTCGATCAACTGCGCCAGGAGACGCGCCGGTCCACCGTTGCTTTTGCCGGAAAACTGTCTTTCCCTGAGTTTTGCGCGCTCATCGAAGCTGCGGATTTGACCATTACCAACAATACAGGGCCAATGCATATCTCGGCGGCGCTAAAAACTCCTGTCGTGGCATTGTTTGCCCTCACCAACCCTCCAGAACAATGGGGACCCTGGCGTGTGGCTCATCGTCAACTGTATCATGATGTATCCTGCCGCATCTGCTACAGCCGCATCTGCCCCTATGGACACGAGTGCCTGCGCCTCGTCTCGCCCCAGATGGTTGTCAACGCAGCAAGCGAGCTACTCGTGCAAGCTGTAGGGGCGAGGGATGAGAACTTACCCGCCTCGAAAAATGTGCCAGGAACGGTGCATCATAGGTATGAGGCGCAACAAGTGGAGGTAGAGCGATGAAGGAATGGCTTGAGGCTCGTAACATTCTGGCCGTGCGGCTGGATAATATCGGCGATGTCATCATGCTTGGCCCTGCCTTGCGGGCGGTAAAAGAAACTTCGCCGCAGGCCCGCCTCACACTCCTGGCGAGTCCTGCCGGGACGACGGCGGTTCCATTGCTGCCCTGGATCGATGATGTCATCACGTGGCGCCCTATCTGGCAGGATGTCGGCGGGCGTATGCCTTTTGACCCGCCGCGCGAGCGCCAGTTGATCGACATTCTGGCTCACCGCGAATTCGATGCCGCTTTGATCTTCACTTCTTTCAGCCAGACGCCGCACGTTCCTGGCTACGTCTGCTACCTGGCAGGTATTCCACTGCGCGCCGGTGATTCGAAGGAGTTCGGTGGCGGCACCCTGACCAATGAATTGAAAGGCTCGCCCGATCAACTGCACCAGGCAGAGCGAAATTTACGCCTCGTCGAGCAGCTCGGTTTCGTCGCTCATGACCGGCAGCTGGTGATTTCTATACCTTCAGAGGCGCGAGCCGCCATGCCGGCTTTACTCAATAACGCCGGAATCAACCCTGACAGGCCATATCTGCTGCTTCATCCGGGCGCAAGCGCGCAGGCCAGGCGCTATCCGGCAGAACGCTACGGCGTACTTGCTCGCCTGTTGATCCGGCGCGGCTGGCAATTGCTGGTAACTGGCGTTGAACGCGAAGCAGCGCTAATCGACGAGATCATTGAGCATGCGCCGCAGGCCCGTTCTCTGGTTGGTGGGACTACGCTGGCCGAGTATGCAGCCCTGGTCGAGAGCGCTGCCCTCGTCATCTGCAATGATACCCTGCCTATGCATCTTGCCGATGCCCTGAGAACGCCGGCGGTTGTCCTGTTCTCCGGTACCGACTTCGAGGAGCAATGGCGTCCGAGGGCAACTCATGCGCGCTTGCTGAGACGAAACACCTCCTGCCAGCCTTGCTATCTCTTCACGTGCCCCATCGGCCAGCCCTGCCTCGATATCTCGCCCGAAGAGGTAATCGAAGAGGTAGAATCCCTGTTGACCTCCCTGCCGGCTTCACGTAGGGGTGAATCACGTGCTGGATCAATCCGCACTCTACCGTGGTTCCCTGTCGCCGGTCATCCTGCATTAGATGGAAAGGTGGATGTATGTTAAACGGAGCAGGGGAAATACGGCGTATCGCCATCTTTCGAGCGCTCCAACTAGGTGACCTCCTGGTAGCTGTACCGGCATTTCGCGCGCTTCGCAAACGATTTCCTCGCGCCGAAATCACGCTCATCGGCCTTCCCTGGGCGGCCTCATTCGCGCGACGCTTCAGCCGCTACATTGACCGCTGTGTTGAATTCCCGGGTTTCCCCGGCATTGACGAAATGGAAGTCAATCCCCGGCGTACCGCCCGTTTTCTTGCGCAACAGCGAGACTACGGTTATGACCTGGTCATCCAGATGCATGGAGATGGCACAGCAAGCAATCCGTTCGCGCTTCAACTTGGAGGAGGTGTAACGGTTGGCTACTTCCAAGGCAAGCGGCCTGATGGCCTGACACTCGCTCGCAAGTACCCACAGCGCCTCTCGGAAATCGAGCGCAATCTCGCGTTAGTCCGATTGCTCGGTTGCCGCGACGTGAATCCCAGGTTGGAGTTTCCATTGTACAACCAGGATTATGCGGAGGCGTCGACGCTGCTTCAGCGGCTCCCTCTGGCGACGCGCCCCTGGATTGGCATTCATGCAGGCGCTCGTCCGCCGTCTCGCCGCTGGCCTGTCGAATACTTTGCCCGGCTTGCCGACACATTCGTGCAACGTTTTAATACACAGGTAATCTTGACCGGAGGTCCTACTGAAGAGTCAATCGTACAGGATGTCGTAGATTTGATGGCCACATCGCCATTGAATATAGCGGGACAAACGTCGCTCGGTGGCCTGGCCGCCTTAATCAGCGAATTGGACCTGTTCATCAGCAACGACACCGGCCCTGCCCATATCGCGAATGCTCTCGATGTGCCCAGCATCACCATCTTTGGTCCGGCGGATTACCGGCGCTGGGCGCCGCTCGATCAAGAGCGGCATCGGATCGTCCGGCGCCCGGTAGCATGCAGTCCCTGCGGTTACTGGGATTGTCCTATCGATCATCGCTGCCTGCGCTGGATTCACCCTGAAGAGGTGATAGAGGCGGCAATACCCTTGCTAGCGCTGGCTATAGCAGAGCATTCGACCATAGTGAAAGGTGTGTGAAGGTATTCCATGCGGCGTCTCAACATATTGATCTGGCATATTCATGGCAGCTATCTCAATACACTGGCCCGACTCGACCACAACTGGTACCTGCCCGTTAAACCCGATCGTCCGGAGGGATACGGCGGTCGCGGCCCAACATTCGACCTACCGGATTACATGCGCGAAGTTCCATCAGAGCAGGTGCCGAATCTCGATCTTGACCTCATCATCTATCAAACGCCGAAGAATTACTTCGAGGATCAATTCGAGCTATTGACTTCGGAACAACGTCGCCTGCCGAAAATCTATCTGGAGCACAACACGCCCAAACCTGGTGCCGTCGACACTCGTCACCCGATTGACGATCCCGATGTCCTGCTTGTGCATGTCACGCACTACAACCGGCTGATGTGGGACAATGGCCGCACTCCAACCATCGTTATCGAACACAGCGTAGCCATTGATCCCACGATTCACTATAGTGGGCATCTTGAGCGCGGTATTACCGTCGTCAATGGCATGCAGAAGCGGCCCCGCATTGCCGGCTACGACCTGTTCCTACATGCCCGGCAGAAGGTGCCCCTGGACGCTGTAGGAATGGAGACTGAGGCGTTCGGCGGCCTGGGAGATATCCCATACCGCGAATTACATCATCGCATGGCCGCATACCGGTTCTTATTCAGCCCGATTCGTTATACCAGCCTGCCATTGGCCGTGATCGAGGCCATGACCATCGGCATGCCGGTCGTCGCCCTTGCGACAACCGAACTGCCAACCGTCATCGAAAATGGTAAAACCGGCTATGTGTCGTGCGATCTCGATACACTTGTCAACCAGATGCGCTCTCTACTCGTGGATAAAGAGAAAGCCTACCACTTAGGGGAAAATGCGCGAGCCGTTGCTCGCCGGCGGTTCGGCCTCGATCGTTTCATCCGCGATTGGAACCGCGCATTTGAAATGGTCACCAGCAGCAGCATGGATGCGCTGAATTGAGCCACCTTGTGGCATGGAGAGGATACCGAATGAATATGGATCGACCAACACGGATTGCGTTTTTAAGTGAGCATGCCAGTCCCACTGCCATCCTGGGAGGAGCTGATGCGGGCGGGCAAAATGTCTATGTCGATGAGGTCAGCCGTAATCTCGCGTGTCGAGGGTACACCGTAGATGTTTTTACGCGTCGTGATAGTATCGAAACTCCCGAGATTATCGAGTGGGGGCCGGGTGTGCGCGTCATACATCTCAAAGCCGGGCCATTACAACCGCGTCCTAAGGATGAACTCTGGCCGTTCATGCCCGAATTCCGCGACTCCTTCCTCGAATTTATGCAGCGCGATGAGGTTCATTACGACCTGCTGCACGGGAATTTCTGGATGTCTGGATGGGTCGCGGTCGAGCTACGACGCCGGCTCGGCATTCCCGCTATTCAGATCTTCCATGCCATGGGCAAGACCAAGCGCCGCCACCAGAAAAAAGTCGATACCAGCCCTGGCGACCGCATCAAGACCGAAATGGAGGTCATCCGGCAGGTCGATAGGCTGATTGCCCAATGTCCGAACGAACGCGCGGAACTGGTTGATGATTACAAAGCTGACCCTGGCAAAGTCGTCGTTATCCCCTCCGCCGTCAATACGCGCGTATTCAAACCTGTGCCGCGGGAAGAGGCGCGGCGACGTATCGGATTGTCTGAAGAGGATAATGTTATCGTCTACGTTGGGCGCATGCTGCCGCGCAAGGATATTCGCAACATTGTGCGTGCCCTCGCTGTATTGCTAAAACAGGATACAGGCTCTACAAACGCATCTTGCTGGCCAATCACCTTCCTGGTCGTGGGGGGTGAAACAGAGGAGCCAGACCCGGTTGCCACACCTGAAATCGGAGAATTACAACAACTCGCCGCGGAACTCGGCGTCACCGATTTTGTACGCTTCGTAGGTAAGCGGCAGCCGAACGAGCTGCGTTATTACTACAGCGCCGGGGATGTAACGATTACCACCCCCTGGTATGAACCATTCGGTCTCACTCCGCTGGAATCCATGGCCTGTGGTCGCCCCGTCATCGGCTCAGCCGTCGGTGGCCTCACATTCACCATTAAGGATGGTGAAACTGGCTTTCTCGTTCCACCGCGCAATCCACAAGCTCTCGCCGGTCGCCTGCATGATCTTCTCACTCAACCTGGCTTATGCGAGCAGATGGGGCGCGCTGCGCGAGCGCGTGTGGAACATGAATTTACCTGGCCAATCGTTGCCATGCGCACTGCCGCCCTCTATGATGCAGTTCTCGCGGAGCGCCAGCCCGAAACATTACTGGTGGAGAGTCTTCAGAGTGGGTGGCCCCACGCGGACGCGCTCAATCTGGTTCCTACGTCTCATCCCGGGTCAAAACCTTCAATGCTGGATGACGCCTTTCCAGGAGGTAGAGACCTTGGCGCGAGTTGATGTCCTGATACCTACCTATGCTCGTAAGACCGGCCTCGCCGTCGTTCTGACCAGCCTGCTTGGTCAGACGTTTACTGATTTCGACGTCATTATCTCGGACCAGACAGACGACGACTTTTCGTACCTCGACAGCATTGAAATTACCACGCTGGTAGAGGCCCTGCGCTGGCATGGTCACCGCGTGCAATTGCACCGCCATCTGCCGCGCAAAGGCCTGGCCGAGCAGCGCAACTTCCTGCTCGAACACAGTCGCGCCCCCTATGTCCACTATCTCGACGATGATGTGCTGCTCGACCCGCCCGTTATGGAGCGTATGCTGCGCGTGCTTGAAGCGGAGAGATGCGGCTTCGTCGGCTGCCCAGCCATGGGCCTGGGCTATCTCAATGACGTGCGACCTCACCAGCAACATATTGAACTCTGGACCGGCCCTGTCTGTCCAGAGCCTTTTACGGCCAGGACCATACCCTGGGAACGTCATGCCATCAATAACGCTGCCAACCCATTGCACCTTGAACAACAACTCGTCCACTCCGGCGGCATCGTCCGCTATAAAGTCGCCTGGGTCGGTGGCGCCAATATCCTCTTCGACCGCGCCAAACTGCTCGACGTCGGTGGTTTCTCCTGGTGGCAGCGGCTCCCGCCCGTCCATGCCGGTGAAGAAGTCGTTGTCCAATTCCTCTTGATCCGCAAATATGGTGGCTGTGGCATTCTTCCCAGTGGCACCTATCATCTCGGCCTGCCCACCACTGTCGAAGATCGCACCGCCAACGCCACCGCCCTCTTCGAGCAACTCATCGAGGAATTTCACGTCTACCCACCCGTCCACGCAAATGAACATGCCGGCGGATAAAGCACGGAGTTGGGATGCAACTGCCAGATGATGAGCTTTGACAAAATCATCACCGGCCTCGTGCGGGATTTCTCCAGTACACCCAAAAGATGAAACACTCAAAAGCAAAGGAGCAAACACATGCAAGAAAATACGTTGAAAGACAAAGTTGTCCTCGTTACCGGAGCCGGCAGCGGCCTCGGTGAAGCCACCGCCCGCGCTTTTGCCGCCGCCGGTTGCGCCGTTGCCTGCATCGACATCAACGAAGCCGCCGCGCAGCGCGTTCAACGTGACCTGCAGGCGCAAGATACCCAGAGTATTGCCTTGCAGTGCGACGTCAGCAGCGCGCAGGCCGTCTCTAATGTCGTCAGCACCGTCCGCCGGCGCTTCGGGCGGCTCGACATCGTCGTCAACTGCGCCGCCATCGACCACACGCTTTCCGTTGAAGATATGTCCATCGAGCAATGGGACCAGGTCATCGCCGTCAACCTGCGCGGCTCTTTCTTATTCGCTAAAGCCGCACTGCCCATCATGCGCGAGCAGCATTCCGGCCATATCATCAACATCGCCTCCACCGCAGCCACTCGCGCCTGGGCCAACGCCTCCGCCTATCATGCCTCCAAGTGGGGACTTGTCGGCTTCAGCCGCGGCCTCGGCGTCGAGGGCAGGCCCCATGGCATTCGCGTCACTACCATCATCCCCGGCGGCATGCGCACGCACTTCTTCGACCGCTTCGTTGATCAGGGCATTCCCATGCCGGAGCAGGCAAATTTACAGGACCCGGCAAACGTCGCGCAGGTCATCGTCTTCGCGGCCCAAGTGCCACCCGAATCGGCCCTGCAAGAAGTCATCATTACGCCCTTGACTGAGACGAGCTGGCCCTGATGATAGAGGCTGACAAGATAATCCATCTGGCCAGATGGATTATCTTGTCAACCTCTATCATCCCATCTCATATTTTCGCCTGCATATTGTACAGGTTCGCATACACACCGTTCAAAGCGAGTAACTCCTCATGTGTACCGTGTTCGGCGATCCCGGCGTCAGATAACACCACTATTCTTTGCGCATTGCGGGTGGTTGACAAACGATGCGCAATCACAAGCATGGTGCGGTTATCGGCTAACTGCTCCAATGAATCCTGCACTGCCTTTTCGCTTTCATTATCCAGCGCGCTCGTCGCTTCATCAAAAATGATAATGGGCGGATTTTTGAGGAAGACGCGCGCGATGCTCAAGCGCTGCTTTTGTCCACCTGAGAGTTTGACGCCGCGCTGACCGATATCCGTGTCATAGCCATGCGGTAACGCCATAATGAAATTGTGCGCGTGCGCCTGTTTGGCCGCGTTGATGATTTCTTCCCGGCTGGCGTCAAGTTTTCCATAGCGGATATTGTCCGCAACAGTCCCGGCGAACAGGTACACATCTTGCTGGACAATACCGATATTCCTGCGCAGCGAGCGTAAGGTAACATCGCGAATATCTCGGCCATCCAGCAGGATTTTTCCTGCATTCACATCGTAGAAACGTGGAATCAGCGAGCAGAGCGTTGTCTTGCCAACACCGGAAGCGCCGACAAGGGCCACATATTCCCCTGCCCGTATCTCCAGCGAAAGGTTCTTCAGCACATCCTTCTGGTCTTCCTTATACCTGAAGCTAACATTCTGAAACTCCACGTTCCCCCGCACGTGTGTCAGATCAACTGCATCTGGCGCATCTTGCAAATCAGGCACAATCTCCATCATATCCATAAAGCGGTGAAAGCCGGTAATTCCTTCCTGGTAGAGCCTGCCAAAATTCACTAATTTCTGGATAGGATCAATCAGGATGCTGATGCATAAGAGGTACGTCACCAGGTCGGCCACATCCAGGGAAGCGTGAACGATGGCAGCACCGCCAAAGATGATCACACTGGTGGTAATGAGCTGCGTAAACGCTATCAATCCGCCGGAAAAGTACGCCTCACTTTTATAACCGTCACTACGGCTCGCCAGAAAACGCTGATTTGCATAGATAAACTTGCTTTTTTCAATATCCTCGTTGGTAAACGATTTGACCACGCGGATGCCGGCAAGAGTATCTTCAACCTGCGCGTTAATATCACCGATTCTATCCTTGCTGCTGCGTAACGCCCGATTCATCTTTTTATTGAAGTACAGCGCGAAAACGACCATCACCGGCAGAAAGAAAAAGACGATCAGCGTCAGCGCAACATTGATCTTCACCAGAATAATGAAAGCGCCCACGACCGTCAAACAGGTAATGACGATATCCTCAGGCCCATGATGATATAACTCGGCCAGCGCGAACGTATCATTCGTAATCCGAGTCATTAATTGACCAGTTCTTTGTTCATCATAAAAGCTGAACGAGAGCTTTTGATACTGTTCGAATAATTCACGGCGCATATCGCTTTCCATCTTAGCGCCCATCATATGCCCTTGAAAGTCAATGAACATGGTACAGAGTGTCTGGATGCCGACCAGCGCCAGCATAAGCGCCCCCATCAGGTAGATATCATCCAGCTTCTGAGGCGAATTGCTTCCCAGGATGTTTTTAGTGATATATTGCGCGCATAACGGGAGCAGCAGCGTGATCGCTGCTACAATCAGCGCGCAGGCCATATCCGCGAGAAACAGGCCCAGGTATGGTTTGTAGTACGACAAAAATTTCTTACCGCGTGAACGTGCCGGCGCCGTCGCGCCCCGTGCAGAACTAGCTTTTGTTGTGGCAAGATCATTTGCCGGGGGCCGGGCAGGCAGTTCTTTCGGAATCGAATTGGTTGATTGCAAAAGGATGCTCCTCATAGTCGTGTTCAAACAATCGCAAATGACACAAACCTCTCACCCCACAGCAAAAACAAACAGGTGGGGTCAGTGAATGAGGATGCGCGCGACAAGGAGTTCCAGCACAAGAGGGAATAAAGTAGAAGACAAAAGTATCTTAATAGAGACGAGACTTATGGAAGCTGAAAAGAGGATACGTTTTCTTGTAATAGAGAACGCTATGACGCGGAATGATAACTCAGCATCTGCATTCTCCAGCCCCCTCGATGCAGTTCCATGCCTTCATGCTGGATATCGATGTTGCGCGGCGTGCGCTTTTGCTCATCTTTCTACCTCCTTTCCAAACTGGCGGCGCAGGAAAGCATGCACCAGGGACAATAACGTGTGCAGGGTGATGATATCACATGGGAAATGTCTGGTCAACCCGAAACTCCTGCCATCCACTCATAATTCTTTCAGCGGGCCTATGGCCCGTCAGGACGGGAGGGGAAGCAAGCGGGGACACCCCGCACCCCGGCAGGGGTGAAACCCCTGCACCCCGAGTTATGAGTGGATGTCAGGAAACTCACATATATCAGGAGGATTGACCAGCCGCGTCAATTGCGGGCGATGGGTCGACCTCCTGATGAATTTTCCATGGTCTGGTACCTGCCTGTCTCGGGGTCGCGGGACAATACCAGAGCAGTCCTTGCAGGAGGGATTCTTATTCACTCCACTGCTAAATCGCCCGATATATATATTGAGAAGTATCAATAGGCCACCAGGTTACACTGAATAGAGAGAGCAATCATGACCATATCGCCTATAGACTGAAATACTAAATCTTTCTTCTTTCTTTCATGGTCATGGCGGCCAGAAAACTGTTTGCGCCACATACTCAACAATGAAGTCGAAGGGTAATGCTATGAAAATTGCAATAACTGGCGGAGCCGGCTTTGTTGGTTCCCATATCGCACACGCTTACCTGGATGCCGGACACGATGTCTTCGTCATTGATAGCCTGGTAGCCGGCTCAGCACAGGCCATAGACTCTCGCGCCCGCTTCTATCAGCTTGACATTCGCGATGGCAAAATCGAGATGATTTTGCGCAATGAACGTCCCGACATCCTCAGCCATCACGCGGCCCAACGGGAACGTGGCCCATTTCCGATCGGCCAATCGCCGCTGACCGACGCCGATATACATATTCGCGGCCTCTTGAATATCCTCGATAGCTGCGTCAATGCCCATGTCACTAAAATTATTTTCGCCTCAGCAGGCAATAGTCTCTATGGGGGTAATTCTGAGGAAGATGCGTCTCTCATCAAGGAAGACGCCCCGCTCTGCCCACGCCGCCCTTTCGATATCAGCAAGGTCGCCGGCGAATCCTACGTACGCTATTACACGCTCAACTATGGCTTGAAACATACCATTTTGCGTTATGCCGATATCTATGGCGAGACAAATTGCGAACTGGCGCAGCATCCACTGACCTACTTTATTTCTATGCTTATGGAAAATCGTCGCCCGGTCATTCGCGGCAGTGGCAATGAAATCCGCGACCACATCTTTATCGATGATGTCGTGCGTGCCAATCTCAACGCCCTGGAGCGTGGTAAGAACGCAACCATTCACATCAGTTCTGGACATGGCTATACACCTAACCAGTTCTATGCTGCCGTGGTTCGCCTCTTAGGGAACGATCTCTTGCCAGTCTACGTTTCCGGTTCGTTGGCAGACCCTCCGGCAACCGCGCTCGATAATACCCGCGCGCGCAATCTCCTCGGATGGCAACCCCACATTCAATTCAGTGAGGGAGTCCGGCTTGCCGTTGAGAGACTGCGAAGTGCGGTTGCGCCGCCGGTTTCAGCCATACCTCCTATCCAGTCTATGGCTGAACGACGGGCCGCGCTTGCGCTGGTGTGATGAGACCTCACTTTTTGATGAGGGCAGATATAGCGGCAACTGTCTCCGGAATTGCCAGCGGTATCGAGGCGATAGTGGTTACCGCTGCCAGGATGCAATAGCCACACAGCGCCTTCTGCTTGGTGGTCTGGTCGAGATAGAGCCTGGCGGCCTGGTAGGTATCAAAGCCGATTTTCGCTGTCATCGCCAGTGGAATCCAGGGCTGCCGCTCGGCGCGATACATGCCACCCATCGCGGCCAGCCCCGCCGTAATCGCGTAGTTGCCGATACCCAGGATGGAATCCGGCATCTCCAACTTCTGATAAGCTTCCGCCGAGGCATCCACTTTGTCGGAATTCAGACCGGGAATTGGCGGCTCCGGCAGATGCGGGATAATCCCTGTCTGGTACAGCCCGATCATTCCCATTGACCCGGCAGCGAGCAATGACAGCCCGATGATAGCGCGCCGTTGCGACAGGTAATGGCCGAAGCCATGCCGCAGTTGCTCGCTCAGTATCTCTGCTTGCTCGGGACTTCCCTTGATCTTGATCATTTACTTGCTCCTCCAGAACAGCATGGCTCCTACCAGGCTGAACAGGCCCACGCCCGCCATTGCCAGCGCCCCGCGATGCATATCGGCCCACAATTGCCAGCTACGATTCATGGCTCGCGAATCGAATGCGCCGTGCGCGCCATGATCGCTGCCACCCTTGCCATCAACCGGCTCCCACAGGTTGTTGGGACGATTGGGGTTCTCAGGTTCGCTCGTCTGCTGTGACTTGTAGCCGGTTTTGCCCAGGTACCAGTCCCCGAATCCCGGCAGGATTTTGTTGCCCTGAATCACGATCACCGTCGAGAGGCCAATGAACATCTGCCTGCGGTAGTGGTCGGCGATGTAGGTGATGGCGTCGGCGATGAGTTCCGGTTGGTAGATCGGCGGTACTGGCTGTGCCTTGTTCGGCAGGCGACTCTTGATCCAACCAAACTGTGGTGTGTTTACTGCCGGCAACTGCACCATGCTGATCTTCACATTGCTTTTATCATGAATCAACTCGCAGCGCACCGACTCCGTGAAGCCCTGGATGGCATGTTTGGAGCCGCAGTAGGCCGATTGCAATGGTATGCCGCGATACGCCAGCGCCGAACCGACGTTGATGATCCTGCCCGCGTCGCGCGGCAGCATGCGTTTCAGAGCCGCCAGCGTGCCATATACCTGGCCCAGGTACGTCACCTCCGTCACGCGCTTATACTCCTCCGGCTTCATCTCCTTTGCCGGTGAAAACACCGAAGCCATCGCCACGTTCACCCAGATGTCGATTGGGCCGAATGCCTCCTCAACCTTTGCCGCCGCCGCCTCGACCTGGTCAGAGTCAGCCACGTCGGTTTGTATAATGAGAGCCTTACCTCCGAGGCGTTCGACATCTTTTTTCGCGCCCTCTAACCCATCGGTGCCGCGGGCCAGCAGTCCAATATGCGCGCCCCGTTTGGCGAAAGCACACACCGTCGCACGCCCTACGCCGGCCGATGCGCCTGTAATAACCACAACTTCTGCTCTATTCTTTTGCATTGTTAAACAATCCTTTCTATGTGCATATAGAACGTGTCCTTGTAGGGGCGCACCCTTGTGGTCGCCCTCCCGGAATTACTCGCTCTGTAGGGCAGTGGTTTGTCCCTGTCCCTACAGTCCCTTCATTTCTCCATTTTTCGGGATGAAAAGTTCATCTTTCCGGCTCATCCTGAACCGAAATCATATCCTCTTTTGCCGTGCCTTTCTTCGCCAGCATATCCACCACCTCCCAGCGCGAGTCCCCATTTTCACGCCAGAAACGAATAGTGATCGAACAGGGTCCAACAGGCATATGTCGTAGCTCGATGGATGGTATCCAATCCGGCAGCGTCGGTTTCACGTACAGGCGTTTATTGGGCGCATCGGCGCGCAGGCCCAGGATGGTGCGAATCATGTGGAAGATGCTGCCGGTCGCCCAGGCCTGCGGTATATTCGCGCCGCCCGGATAGAGCACCGGAAAATCTTCGACGCCCTCGCGATGCGTTCCGGCGAATACCTCCGGTGGTCGAAATGACTCAAAGCGATCGATGGCGTCGAAAATGCCGCGAATCACTTTATTTGCCTCATCAACCAGCCCATAGCGCTTGAAACCGGCGGCGATGATGCCGTTATCCTGCGGCCATACCGATCCCAGTTGGTACAGGTACGGATTATAGGCCGGATTATAGGCCGAGAGCGTGCGAATGCCCCAGCCCGACCACATATCCTCCTCTAATAGCCTGTGCGCGGTGCGTTCCGCCTTCTCAGGGTCGGCAATACCGCTCCACAGCACCTGGCCGGCATTGGAGGCAATGGAAGTGACCAGCTTCTTGTGTGGGTCAAGCGCGTAGGCGTAGCAGCCCTCGTCCTCCATCCAGTACACCTGGTTGAACTTATGCTTCAGCTCCTCGGCCTGCTGTTGTAAGGCTTTGGCACGCTCATCATCGCCCAGGATTGCGTAGATTTCGGCCATGCGCGTTTTGGCATCATAGACATATCCCTGCAATTCGCAGGTGCCCTTGGGCTGTTTCACCTGGCTGCCGTCGGCATACACCACCGCGTTCCCCGCATCTTTCCAGGAAAGGTTCTCGTAACCAAGCGAGGAGAAGGTCTTGTATTCCTGAAACCCATCACCATCGAGGTCGCCGTAATGATCTATCCAGTTCAGGCAGCCATCAACTACCTTGCGCAGTTTCTTGACCAGGTCCAGGTCACCTGTCCAGCGATAATATTCGGAAAGCACGATCAAGTACAGGATCGTGGCATCGGCGGTACCATAATAGGGATAAAAAGGAATCTTATGAAAGTGCGATAATTCGCCCGCACGCAGTTCGTGCATGATCTTACCGGGCTGCGCGTCACGCCAGTCATCGCGTTCCTGGGCCTGATATTGTGCCAGGCGTTCGAGGGCGCCGCGCGCGAAAGCGGCAGAGACGGCCATGTTCTGGTACGAAACCGTCAAGCTATCGCGTCCGAAGAGCGTCACGAACCAGGGTACGCCGGCAGCCGGCACCCAGGCATCCGGCGAAACATCCATATCATAGATGCGCAGCGCGCCCATGTCATCTACTGCCTGGCGATAGGTCTTGTAGAGGTCATCATTGGGAGTCGCGATATCCGTGACCGAATCCTGCCAGTGCTTTTGCCGTTCGTCGTAATCGCTGCGCTCCTGGCTCTTAGTCGGCGGCGTCGCGCCTGACGAGGATGTGCCTTTTTGTCCAAAACTACAACTCTTCGGATTCGGCTTGCTGGTATGCTGCCCGTGTTCAAGGATAAAATCACCACACACCTGCCATTTCTCATATTGCTTCAACTCAATCTCAAAGTAGATGCGCCCGTTCGCATATCCCACAGGTGAGTTTGTATTGAGTATCTGGTAAATCAGCGCACGGTGGAAGTCCTTGTGATCGTAGTTGGTGTTGAGTTGTAGTTTTTTCTCATCCCATACCGTACGTTGCTTGCCACGCTGTACGATGTCGTGATTCTTCACCTCGAAGATGTCCGCGAAATCGGAGCGGATGCCCAGTTCCAGCAGAAATTTCGCCGCCTTCCCACTATAATTCACAAGCTCCAGTTCCTCGTGGATGCCCTCGCTCACAGTGCGATTGATCGTCAATCCCAATGTATGCGCGTCAATTGGACCCCCTTCGGTATTGATCAAAGGGTTCGTCAGGTGAAAACGCGAGGCGTAGAAAACGATCTGGCTCGAATTGATCACCTCCCACGGCACACGATTAATATAGATTTTGTAAAAGCTAATGAAACGAGTATCGAGAGCATACACTCCTTGATCGCTGTCAGTATTGATATAGCCATGTTTGTCTGTGACCATAAAGGTCCGCCCCTGGCTGATCGTAATAACCGGAGGCCCTACTTTTATCTCGATGGTCATTGTTGAGCAACCTTTCTACGGCGACCGGTAACATGCTCCGTCCCTACAGGACGAGCCACGTGGTCGTCCTGACCCTATCTCTTGCCCACGCTCTGCGGCAATGAACCTGGAATGCGGCCAGAGTCCAGGAGTCGCTGGCAGGCGGGACTCCCTGTGATGATGCGAGAATTTTTCTGAAATGTGAGATAAATCCAGGCATACTGGAGCAGCACTAAAAGACGATTTCTAAAGCCTATCAAAAAGTAGATGTGGACGAGTAGCCAGAAAAACCAGGCCAGCACTCCGGTAAAACGAAACATCCCGATATTAACCACTCCAAATGCTCGCCCTACGACCGCCAGCGTGCCCTTATCTACATAGTGAAAGGGCCTGACGTACAGTTTTCCGCTCATCCGGTCTACTATTTGCGATGCTACATAAGTTGCTTCCTGAATGGCGACGGGAGCGACTCCGGGCAGGTGTTTGCCATTCTGGGTCACTGTTGCTGTATCACCTATCACGAAGATGTTGGGATGGCCCGGTACGCTCAGGTCACGCTCAACTTTGACGCGTCCATCATGATCGACCGGCGCGTGAAGCCATTGACCTGCCGGCGAAGCCTTCACACCGGCGGTCCAGATCACATTTTCCACCGTCACATGTTCATCACCGATCATCACACCGTGCTCGTCAATATCCTTCACGTGCACGCTGGTACGGATTTCTACCCCCATCTCGCGTAGTTTCGCGCTGGCCTTGCGCGTGAGCGAGGCCGGGAATGAAGGCATGATTCTATCTTCGCCCTCAACAAGGATGATGCGCGCTGATGACGGACGAATATGGCGGAAATGGCCCGCCATCGTCATGTGCATCAAATCCGCCATCGCTCCCGCCAGCTCAACTCCCGTAGGCCCACCACCGACCAGCACGAAGGTCAAATCCTGCCGGCGTTTCTCCAGGTCGGCTTCGCGCTCCGCTGCCTCGAAAGCTGCCAGGATCGTATTGCGAATCCCCGCTGCCTGCTCTAACGTTTTCAGGCCAGGAGCAAGCTGCCTCCATTCTTCATGTCCGAAGTAATTGTTAGTAGCGCCCGTCGCCAAGATCAGGTAATCATAGGGAACAGATTCGTCACCCATCAGGACGCGCTGTTCCTCCACATCGATGCCCGTCACTTCAGCCATCAGCGCCTCAGTATTCGCCTGCTGCTTGAGAATATCGCGAATGGGCGAGGCAATGTCATCAGGGGCCAGGCCAGCTGTGGCTACCTGGTAGAGCATTGGTTGAAAAAGGTGATAATTATTGCGATCAATGACCGTTACATGAACGGGCGCATTCGCCAGCGCCTTTGCTGCCTGCAACCCTCCAAATCCAGCGCCCACAATCACGACTCGCGGTCGTGATCGGCCCGGCTCTTTTGGCTCACTAGCATCGGTATTTGTCTGCGTTGATCCGGTCATATTCACTCCCATATATTCCTCCCGCTGTATAGAAAAGGTATCTAAGATCCTCATCTTTGTGTGACGGCGGACGGTCCCACTTTTCATTCAGGCGAGGCATGTGGATACAGACCCCGCAGAGGGCGGCCACAAGGGTCTCCGTCCCACCGCTACTCTTCTCCACCCTTACAATGACCACGAGGACTATCCCACAGCGGCGCGTAGTCACTGTAAGGGCGGGGGCGGCTGGGAATGTGGGGAGGGACCCTGGTGGTCGCCCTCCATGGGGACCCGCACTTCATAGGCTTAAATTCACGCCACTGAGGGATACCATTATAGTTGCCCTGGTTCCTACCCCACATCCTTATGCCAGCCAAACCGCCTGCTTACTTTGCTACAACGCCCCCGTATTGACCGACAGTCCGCCATCGATGATATAGGTCGAACCGGTCACATATGATGCCGCGTCCGATGCCAGGTAGACGGCCAGCCTGCCAACTTCCCAGGGCTGCCCCATGCGGTGCAATGGAATTTCGTCGAGCAGCGCCTGCATCTTCCTGGGGTCAGCCTTGACATCGGCATCGATCGGCGTATCGACCGCGCCCGGCGCAATGTTATTGACGGTAATGCCGTATGGCGCCAGTTCCAGGCAAATCGTGCGCATCAGCATGCGCAGCCCGCCCTTCGCGCAGCAATACGGCACGTTTTGTGGCATCGCCAGGTCTTCATGGACCGAAGAGATGTTGATGATGCGTCCCGGTATCTTGTTCTTGATCATCTCGCGCGCCGCGGCCTGGGCGCAGAAAAACGCACCTTTCAGGTCAATGCTCACCACCTTGTCGAACATCTCCTCCGTGACATCTACGAAAGGACTGTGTATCTCCATGCCGGCGTTATTGACTATAATGTCAAGATGCCCAAATTGCTCGACTGCCTGCTGTACCAGGCTCATGCATTGCTGGTACTGCGAAACATCCGCCTGGATCACAAAAGCCTTGCCGCCGCTCTGCTCGATGGTGTTGAGAACCTCCTGTGCCGCCTTCTGGTTGTGCGCGTAGTTAACGACCACGCTCGCCCCCTCTTTCGCGAACTCAATCGCGATGCCGCGACCGATACCGCTATCCGAGCCGGTCACGAGGGCTACTTTTCCATCTAACATTCCCATTTGAAACAAATCCTTCCTTTCCTTTTTTCACGGTTATTATAAAGAATGCCTGCCTTGCATCCTCAGTACTATCATGACACAACCAGCCAGTCTAAATCACGCGGAATCATCTTCGACAGCACTTCATTCCCATCGTTCCTCACCAGCACATTATCATTGAGACGAATACCGCCTTTCCCTTCCAGGTAGACAGCCGGCTCCATGTTATGCACCATACCATTCCGCAACACCGCGTTCGAGGCGGGATGCAGGACAGGCGCGGCAGCATGATTGATGGCCTGGAAGCCGAAGCCGTGTCCCAGGCCGTGCTTAAAGGCTGCGCCAAAGCCTGCCTTTTCCATCACATTGCGCGCGGCCCCATCTACGGCACGTGCGGCAGCGCCATCGCGAATACTCTGCAAGGCTGCGTCCTGCGCGGCGACACACGCTTCATGCGCTCGACGCCACTCGTCACTGAGGCTTCCGGCGAAAAATGAGCGCGTCAGCTCTGCCCAGTAGCCGTTGATGCAGACCTCCATTTGCACGGTAACAGTATCACCCTGCGCTATTGCATAGTTTGATGTCAGGTTGAAAGCCCGGTAAGCGAGCGCCGCGCGCGGGCCTGCCATTACATGCACATGGGGCAGCACGTGTTTTGCCCCTGGAACCGCGTACCCTGCCCGTATCAGCGCGCCACAGGTTGCAGCCGCCACATCCGCTTCCGACGCGCCCACGCGAACAGCATCACGCGCTGCCTTGAAGCCCTCGTATGCCACCTGCTCGCAGCGCCGCATAGCCTCTATTTCATCCTCTGTTTTAATCGCCGCCAGCTCATCGAGCATGTCTGAGACATCGCGCAGGTAGCCGCCCAGGAAAAGCTGGTGCAGCAGTTCGAGCGTGGCCGGGCCAGGCACTCCCACCTGTGTGTATGCAGTGGCAACCGGTGAATGGATGCCCTCATACCCGATCACGGCATTTTCGTTGATGCCTGCCGAGCGAATCAGCTCCGCCAGCGGCTCGCGAACCGCTTCAATCGTATTAGCGATGTAATGCATCGTCTCTTCGGCATAGGTCTTCACCTCGATGGCTGTGCCAGGCGCGACAAGGTCCTGTTCGTCAACCGGCAGCGCCATGCGAACCTGCACCTCTTTTGTAGCTGCATCTACCGTTACGAGGCAAAACGTGTTGCCCAGGATGGGTTGATAGCCGGTCAGCATCACCACATTTTGCGGCAGGCGGCAGATCAGCGCGTGAAAGTCTTCACCTCTGTTGAGAAACATCTCTATAATGCGCTGTTTGCGAGCGGAATCCATTGTTTTCCCTCCATTTCTAACTCTAGGGGGCTAAACGAAACAGCCCTGGCGATCATTCCGTATAACTAATAGGGACTGGCAGGTGACCCTTAGCAGCCAGAATGGTCGCGCCCATCTATGGATGGGCGGCCCATCCTTGTAGTCGCCCGCTCTGATCCTGTCTCTAAAGTTTGACTGAATAGAACTTTGCTCAAATAGCGGTAAAAGGCGCTTTAAATTCATGAACAATTCCTCTGCTTCAAACCACGTAACTTCTCATAGATCCGACCGGCAACTGATCTATGGCTTGACCTGTCTCCTGCTCGCCCTGTTGAGCCTGACGATAGGCGTCTTCACTGGCAATCCGGTAGGTATATCGGGAATAGCCTCCCTTGCTTTAGGCCTCCTTTTTGCTTGTACTATGATCTTCTTTTTCTTCCGCTATGCCCACTTCACTAAACAGGAAGAGAAGACCCAAAATAAATAACCGGGAAAGCGTTATTGGCAATCTCTTTATGCTTCTATATATCGTCTTACGATATAATTTCTTGCTGTCTTTCCTTTGCTAGAGCCAATTGTCTGCCTCTCTTGCTCTAGCGCATGGCGGAGAGCGCCCCTTCTGGCTACGAGCTCGCATGTGCCTGTTGCCTCTGCACAAGTAGAGTCAACACAAGGAGCGAGACAAGTAATGCTGCCAGGAAGCCATAGGCTGCTTTATTCTCCCTTACCGGCGGGGCCTTCGCTTCAACCTCCGCTACTGGTTTTGGGATAGTAATCAGCGCTACTACCCCGGCAAGTCCTAGAAAAAACAGCACGATAAAAGCATAATCAACATATGCTAACATAGTCATTGGTTTTGCCACCTCAAGTCGCCTTCTCCAGGCCCTTTTCGTGAACTGGCGGCGGCTTTTCTTCCACCTTAAAAACATGCAACAACAGCCAGATTGAAGGAAGCAGAATGACCATTCCTACTAAAGCGGCGATGAAAAAGGCCTGCATCGTCGGGTAGGGGCTGGCTGCTCCGGTAATCGTCAGATCTGGCGGGACGATATACGGGAGCTGCGAAATTCCCCAGGTACCGATGATGCCTGCCGTTTCCATCTGCACCAACACTCGCGCAAGACGGAAGCGGCGGAAAAACAGCGCCGCGGCGGTAGCCAGCCCGATAGCCATCGTCAGCGCAATAGCCCATAGCCCTTCGTCCAGCATGCCGTGCCAGATAACCGGCGCCTCGAATGGGGACAACCCCAGAGTGATGGCCGCGAGAACGGCAGTAACGCCGCCGGCGATAAGAGCGCGAATACGAAAAGCCTCGATTAATGCTGGCTGTTCCTGCCTTTCGGCTTCCACCGTCAGGTACACAGCCGCCAGCGTCGCGCAGATGCCGAGCCCCATCAGGCCGACGATAATGGCGAAAGGCGTCAGCCAGGCGCTGAAAACCGCTACCGGAATCCTGCCGTTCGCGGGACGTAGTTGCCCGCTCGCTACCGCCGCCGCGCAAGTTCCCAGCAGGAAAGGCGCGATGATACTGGCCGCGCTGAACACGCGCCCGAAAGCCGCGTGCACATCCACCGACTGCGGAATGCTTTCCTCGAAAGCAAAAGCCGCTCCACGCAGCACGACGCCGATCAGTGCCAGGCTGAAAGGGATGAACAGGGAAATAGCCAGCGTCCCGGCCACAATAGGGAAAGCCGTAAAGAGGCCAACCACCAGGTAAACCAGCCAGACGTTATTCGCCTCCCAGACCGGCCCTATCGCCTGCGTGATGATTTCTCGTTCTTCCTTCGCTTGCTTACCGGAACCAAAAGCAAACATTTGCCATATGCCTCCACCAAAGTCGGCGCCACCAAGCGTTGCATAGGTAATAATCGACAGCCACAGCAGGACGGCAACTGCATAATCCAGAATCATCGCGCACCTGCCTTTTTCCGTTCTAGACCTTGTGACCTCTGCTCTTCGCCCTCTTCCTCTCTCTGCACAAACTCATTCCATACCATAGGTGTTTTCGGCCTGCGAGCCAGCCGCAGCAGCAGCACGATCAAAGTCGTTCCCAGCAAGACATAGATGCAGGAGAAGACGATAAAGCTCACGGTTATCCATTGGGCCGGGTTGGGCGCATCTCTCACCAGCATAAGATTGTAGATGATCCATGGCTGTCGCCCCTCCTCGGTTACTATCCAGCCGAGTTCGACGGCTATGAATGAGAGCGAGCCGGCAATGGCCGCTCCCCATAGCACCAGCTTGTTTTCTGGCACTCGTCGTTTGCGACTCAGAAACAGCAGCCAGAAGACCACGGCTACCAGCAGTGAAAAGAATGCAATGAAGACCATGCCATCGAATGCCAGGTGGACGGCCTCGAAACTCCCCGCCGTTTGGTGGTCTTGCGCCGGTATCTCATTGATTCCTCTCGCATATGAATTCAGGTCGAAATGCGCGAGCAGGCTCTCACCATGCGGGATTTCCAATGCGCCGTACACCTGGCCGGTAGTAGGATCGGCTATTCCACCGATATACAGGGGTAGCCCATAGCCCGATGTCACCAATCCCTCGATGGCCGCGTACTTCGCCGGTTGTCCCTGTTCAAGAAAGCGCGCATTAAAGTCCCCGCTTACGATTTGTAGTGGAATAGCAACCACGGCTAAAGCCATTCCCAACAGCAATCCCTTGCGGTGATAATCATCGCGCTTGCCGCGCAGCATCCCGGCGGCATAGACAGCCGCGGTGCCAAAGCCGACGACCACATAGCATGCCAGGATCATATGCGTCGTCTCAAATGGCGTACTCGGATTGAGAATAGCCGCGAAAGGGTTGATATTCACGGCCTTGCCATTCACCATCTGAAAGCCGGAAGGCGAATTCATCCACGAGTTCGCGCTGACCACAAACCAGGCCGAGAACAATCCGCTCAGCACAATGGGCAAAGAACACATCCAATGCACGACGGGTGAAAGCCGGTTCCAGCCATAAAGATAGATGCCGAGAAAGATACCCTCCAGGAAAAAGGCGAATCCCTCCATCGCGAACGGCAGCCCGATCAGCGCCCCGGCAAAGCTGATCCATCTCGGCCACAGCAAACTCAGCTCGAACTCCACAATCACGCCCGATACAGAGCCTACGGCAAAGAGGATGGCGAAGGCCTTCGTCCACTGGCGGGCCAGCGCCATCCAGCTCCCATCCTTTCTCAACAGCGCCAGCCCCTCCGCGATGCACAAAATCAATGGTAGCCCCACGCCCAGCGCGGAAAAGATGATGTGAAATCCCAGTGATAGGCCCATCTGAGACCGTGCTGCTAGCAAATTGGGCATGATACTGATCCTCTCATTTTTGGCGTACTTTTTTACTCTTGATGCGCGGCATGCCGCGTCCCGACGTTCCACGCGGCGATAGATTATGCCGCACCGGTGGCTCTTCGACATTGACAACGCGCGGCTGTCGCATCAGCACATCTGGCCCGTTCGAGATCAGGAAGTCGGCAGTACGCGCAGCCAGCGCCTGGATGGTCAATCCTGGATTGGCCGACCCCTGGGTTGGCAGCAGGCTACCGTCACAGACAAACAGGTTCGGAATATCATGCGCGCGCCCCCACTTATCCGTCACTGATGTGCGCGGATCGTTGCCCATGCGCGCGCCTCCGACCAGGTGCGCGTAACGCGCCTCCTCCACTACCTCCTCGGCTCCCGCCGCGTACAGGATTTCGGTCGTCTTCTCGACGCCCGCCTTGGCAATCTTCTTATCATTCTCATGCAAACTGAACGTGATCTTTGCTACAGGGATACCGAAGCGATCTGTCTCCCCGGCAATCTCCACACGGTTATCCTCCCAGGGCAAGATTTCTCCCAGCACGCCGAGCGCCGCCCAGTGGTTGTAGTCCATCATCACCCGCCGCATGCCCCACCCCCAGGCTCCCTTGGCTACCATCATCTGCTTCGCGAAGGCAATGGGCAGCGGCCCTACCGTCTGGATGGCGAAGCCGCGTACGTAATCGTTCTTCGGGTCCGTCTCATAAAACTCCTCGGTCAGCGCGTGCGCCGGCGGCGCTTTGTACATGCGCACCAGTCCTGGAAAGCGCCCGGCCACTACGTTGCCTATCTGCACCATCAGATACCTGCCAACGGTGCCGCTGGAATTGGCCAGTCCGTTCTCGAAGCCTGGGCAGGCCGAGTTCAACAGCAGGCGCGGCGTCTCAATCGCGTAACTGGAGACGATGACCGCCTTTGCCTTTTGCTCTCGCTCCACTCCATGCGCATCAAAATAGGTCACCCCGGTCACGATACCGTTCTTGTTCATATTGATACGCGAGACCATACTATTAGCACGAATCTCCGCTCCGTGACGGATAGCATCGGGCACGTGACTTACCAGTGTGCTCTGTTTGGCCCCGACTTTGCAGCCCTGAATGCAGAATCCACGATAGATGCAGTGCGGCCGGTCGGCATGCGAGCCTGAAGTGATAGCAACCGGTCCACCGGCAACCGAGCGGATGCCCAGCTTCGAGCATCCTTTCACCAGCACGTCGCCTACACCTCCTAGCGGATGCGCGCCATAGGTATAGCCGTGTGGATCGCCCCATGGATAGTATGCGGGACCCGCTACAGGAATCTCTTTCTCCAACAGCTCATAGTACGGTTTGAGCTCATCGTAGGTCATTGGCCAGTCCGCGCCCACACCATCTTCCGAATAGACGCGGAAATCCGATGGGTGAAAGCGCGGCGTAAAACCCGCCCAGTGCACCGAGCCTCCGCCGACTCCTTGCCCGCTATTGTTGGCACCCAGCGTAATCGGGTCTGAACCACCCGTAATGCGCAACTCGTTCCAATAGAGTTTATGCGAGCCTGCCTCGTCGCTCACCCAATCCCGCTCCGTATCCCAGAATGGCCCCGACTCGATGCCAAGAACCTTGAAACCGGCACGGGCGAGGCGCTGCACCAGCACTCCTCCCGCCGAGCCAACGCCGACAATGCAAAAATCGACCTCCTCATTCGGATCGAATCGACGCATCGGCGTATCAATCTTCTGGATTGGTCCAAGCATATGTTCCCCAGGCTCGGGGCTTTCAAATTCACCAAAAATTGGACTTTTCATGTATCTTTACACCTCTCAAAGGCGACCACAAGGGTATGCCCTTACTATGACCTGGCCCTATATCTTGCACATTGGCGTTCCATTTGGACTCTCAAAGGCGACCACAAGGGTACGGCCCTTACCAGGACTCTCCTCCATTGCGGGACGGCCCCGTGGTCCTCTAGTAAGGGCGTACCCTTGTGGTCGCCCTCCACGGGATCGTACTGGCCCTCCACGGGATCAATGTGTTCCCTCCTGGCCTGGCGTCTGGCTCTCATGATGGTGCTTTGGCCCACCTATCGGCTCGTAGCGGTCAGAAAGCGAGCCGGCAGGCGCCTCCCATTCGTAGCGTTTCTCATCCACTTCCCATGGCTCCGGCCTTCCGCCCTCCAGCCGCATGTAGCCACGTGGATAGGCCGGGCCGCCAAAGCCAATCTCATCCCAGGCATAAGGATGAGCGTAGTACACTTCCACCGCATCTTGTAGCAGCAACATCCAGAAGTGCTGAATCGACATCTTTTGCCAGATCTCGTGCGCCCCTACCGGAGTCGCGTCGTGAATAGATTTGAGAATCGTATCTTGCTCGGTCTGGTTCAACTCGGTGAAAGACCTGCTGTACATCTCCTTCGACATCTGCTCAATCGCCTGCAAGCCGAGGCGATGCGCTTCGTGATCGGGCGGCATGTCCTCGAAGCGATAGCCATCGATGCGCCGCTCATACAGGCGCTCGTCAATGTAATTGACCAGCGGTATTTTATGCGCCTCGTCGCGGTCATCCTGCGGCAGCAAACGATCGCAGACCGCCTGCATCAGATAGGCCTCTTCAGTCGTAAAAAAGCGGATCGGCGGCACATTATTCACACGGTCAAGCACCACCTTCCGCGTGGCTTCGTCCCAGAATTCCTGCTGGCTCAGCGTGGAGAAACCAGGATAGTAACCCGGTTGTGCCACCGGTGGAATCGGTTTGCCCGTTTTAGGAGTGACGGGTAGATGGTCTTCGCGTACCGGCATGGTTTTATCGACTTCAAAGACCTGTTCATGAGGCGCTTTTGGATTACGTTGCACTTTCATGTTATTTCTCTCTCCTTAGCAGGCTTGCCAGTACTCCGAGAAATCCAGAGGCGGCAAACAGCAGTGGCGCGAATATCGGCGGCCCATAGATGGTGTTGTACAGGAGCTTGCTGCTACCGGCCGGGCGGCGTAATATGCCGCGCAGGTGATAGAAGAAGCCTATGCCTCCATTGAGCAGCGCCAGTATCGAGGCAACCGGCAGCAGCGTTCGCGCCACGGCGCGGCTCCATACTGTGCCAAACCCCGCAATCATCAAGACCGGCGTCAAAAGAATTGGCGTCCACTGTATGCGGTAGGTGAAGTTATTCTTGTAATGTGAATAGAGCGACTCGAAGCCGCTGAAGAATGCCGAGATGGCCGTCGCCACTCCCAACATGCGCTGGAAACGCCCCTCGCGTATATCCTGCTCAAACACCAGTCCCTCGCGCGAAATGCTATGTGGCAGCAGGTGCATCCATGCCGGGCGCGGCTTCAACAGTCCACCAAAAGTAGGAAAGTCCGGCGCGTCCTCGCGGCGCAAAAAGGCCGTAATCAAGCCCAGGAAGCCGCTCAGACCAAACAGCAGCGGCGCGAAAAGCGGTGGCCCCATAATCAGATTGAACACCGGAATGCGCCAACCCCCAGGTTTGCGATGAATCCCGCGAATATGGTAGAAGAAGCCCACCAGCCCGTCGAGCATCATCACCAGCGAAACAATCGGCAGCACCACACGCGCCGCGAAGCGACTGAACACCGTCCAGATTGCCGCGATGCATATCAGCGGCGACAAGAGCACCGGGCTATACATAATGCGCTCGCTATAGCTGCCCCGGTAATGTTCATAGGTCACCTCCAACCCTGCCAGCAAGCCTGAGAAAGCGGTGATCAGCGCCAGGCTGCGCTGGAAGCGCCCCTCGCGGATGTGCTGCTCCAGAATAACTCCCTCGTGCGTGATCTGCCGCGGCAGCATATCCAACAGCGTTGACTGTCCTGGTTGACCCTTGCGGCTCAATGCACGCCAGAGCCGTACCACCGCAATCACGCCACTCAAAATAGTACCGGCAGGCAAACGGTCCCGTGACAATGTGCGTGAAGGTGTCACAACATTGCTTACTTGCTGAAGCGCCTTGCGCGTCGTTCCGTTTTGCGCAAGATCGATAGGTATTTTAACAGCCATGGTGCTTTTCCTTTTCCTCTATCTAGCGATCTCCCTGTAATAGCTTCCACATCCACACTCCTACGCCTCCCACCAGCATCACTCCACCTCCAATGAAAGCGGCAGCGCGTATTTTTGACAGTGGCGACGAGGGGCTCTTCGTAAACTCCTCTTCTGGGTAGGTGCGCCCTACAAATTCGCCCTTCTCCTTATCCATCGCCATCTTCAAGACCTGGGCCACGTGCAGCGCCTTACGATCTGTACACTGCTCGATCTGCTCGCGGCAGCTAAAGCCGTCGGCAATGATCAGTGTCTCCTTACCGGCGTCCCGGACGGCGGGAAGCAGCACGCGCTCGCCAGCCTTGATGGAGACATCATAGTGACTTTTCTCAAAGCCGAAGGCGCCCGCCATGCCGCAGCAGCCGGAGTCCAGCACGTGGAAATCAAGGCCAATCTTCGATAGCAGCGCCTCCTCGTCATTCATCTCCATAATGGCCTTGTGGTGGCAATGGCCGTGCACGACGGCTTTGCGATTCAGCTTTGGTGGCCGGTAATGCTCCGCTTTCCTGTTTAGAAATTCGCTCAGCAGGAACGATTGCTGGGAAAGCCGCTTCGCATCCTCGTCATCAGGGAAGAGGTTGACCAGTTCGTCGCGAAAAACGGAAACGCAGCTTGGTTCCAGACCAATGATAGACATACCGGCGCGAATCTGTGGCCGCAGCGTATCGAGTATTTGCCGCAGCAGGTCTTGCGCCAGGTCAAGGAAGCCGAAATCATAGAGCGGGCGACCGCAGCACAGCGATTGTTCAGGCACTATCACCTGGTAACCTGCCGCTTCAAGCACCTCGACGGCGGCGATAGCGGTCTCTGGATGAAAATGATTATTGAATGTATCGGGCCAGAGCAATACCTGCTGTTGCCCTACGTTTTTAGGTTCGTGCTGCCTGAACCACTGTTTGAATGTCATGGGAGCGAATTTGGGCATGCTGCGCTTCTGCGAAATGCCGCCCAGAGCTTTGACAATGTTGCTCAGAATGGGCGCCTGCGTGAAGAAATTGACCACCTCCGGCGCGAAAGCCGCCAGCCCTGCCCACCGGTAGATCAGGCCCATCGAATAGCCCGAAAGGGGCCTTAGCTTTCCCTCGTAATAGTGCGAGAGAAATTCCGCCTTGTACGTCGCCATATCAACATTGACCGGGCAATCACCCTTGCAGCCCTTGCACGCCAGGCAGAGATCAAGCGCATCTTTCACCGCCTCGCTGTGCCAGCCTTCTTCCAGAGGATTGCTTCTCAGATCGCCTGACTGCGAAGCAGTAGCCGCGGACGAGCGGCGTTGGCGATCTGGATAAGAACTGCCTTGCAACATCTCAAAGAGCAAGCGCGCGCGCCCGCGTGTTGTATCGGCCTCCTCGCGTGTCACCATGAAACTGGGGCACATGGTACCTCCGCTTATCCTGCGGCATTTGCCCACGCCGATGCAGCGTGTTGTGGCCCGCGCGAAGCTGCCGTCCTCAGGGAACTTGAAATGAGTTGTGACCGTGGGTAATTGATGAAAGTCGCGCAATCGTAGGTTTTCGTCCATGCGGTATGCGTTGACCATCTTCCCCGGATTCATCTTCCACTCCGGATCCCATATGGACTTAAATTCGCGGAACGCCTGGACGAGTTCATCGCCATACATTTTCGGCAGTAGTTCGGCGCGCGCCTGGCCATCGCCGTGTTCGCCGGAAAGCGAGCCTCCGTATTTGACAACCAGGTCTGCCGCCTCGTTCATAAACGACCGGAACTTAGCGATGCCCTCGCCGGTTTCCAGATCGAAACTGATGCGCGTATGGATGCAGCCCTGTCCGAAGTGTCCATAGAAAGCCCAGCGATAATCGTAGCGCTTCAGCAGATCGCGCAAATCACGTAAGTAATCGCCTACTTTATCGAGCGGAACGGCCGAATCTTCCCAACCCGGCCAGCTATCTTTCTCACCTGGCACGCGCCCGGTTGCCCCCAGCGCCGACTCGCGCACCAGCCAGATTTTCTCTTCGTCCTCGCGTTTGTCGAAGAGCTTCATATCGGGCGCGTTATTTTTCTTCTTCAGTTCCTCCATCAACCCGTTGGCCTGGTTACGAGCCTCCTGAATCGTATCGCGGCCAAACTCGACCAGCAGCCAGCCACCTCCAGAGGGCAGGAGCGAAACATCGCCGGGGAGCAGGTTCTTCTTTTTGGCATCCTCGATCATCAACCCATCCATGCCCTCCAGAGCGATGGGCTTATGCGCCAGGATTTCCATGATATGATCGGTGGCGCTATAGACATCTGGATAGCCGAGCACAAGCAGCACGCGCGCCGGGGGACTATTTACCAGGCGCGCCTTTGCCTCCAGCACAGTAACGCAGGTGCTTTCCGTTCCAACCAGCGCCCCGGCCACATTGAAGCCGTTTTCGGGCAGCAGTTGATCGAGATTGTAGCCTGAGACGCGGCGCGGTATTTTGGGAAAACGCTCCCGGATCAGATCGGCGTATTTGTCGCGCAAATCCTTGAGGCGAGCATAAATCTCGCCCCGCCTTCCGCCCTCCGAGATGATGCGTTCGAGCTCCTCGTCGCTCGTCTTACCCACACGCATGCGCAGGCCATCGTAGGTGAGGATATCGAGTTCGTCGATGTTGTCGACCGTCTTTCCCGCCATCACAGAATGTGTTCCACAGGAGTCGTTACCGATCATGCCGCCCAGGGTGCAGTGATTATGCGTGGCCGGGTCTGGCCCGAAGGTCAGTTTGTAATGCTCTGCTTGATGCCGCAAATCGTCGAGGATAGTGCCCGGCTGTACGCGCGCCTGCTTTTTGCCCGGGTCTATCTCAATCACCCTGTTCATATACTTGGACATGTCGATGACCACGGCGACGTTGCAGCACTGCCCGGCCAGACTTGTCCCGCCACCGCGTGAAAAAATGGGGGCGCCGTAGCGATGACAGATCGCTACAGTTTTGATGACATCATCCACATTCCTGGGAATCACAACACCTATCGGCACCTGGCGATAGTTCGAGGCGTCGGTTGAATACATCGCCCGGCTGCCATCATCAAAACGAACCTCTCCGCTGACAGTTCCACGCAAATCGCGTTCCAGGCCACTGACATCTATTACCGAGACAGCCATCTGCCCGCCACGCACATTGCTATTTTTGAGATGCGTGTTGATGTTCTCGTTTGCGACGACTTCTTGTTTCATTGGCAAAATCCTTCAAGGGATAAATATTTGGGATCAGCATGTGCATTGGCTTGAGGCCGGTGATGCTTTTTGACAACCGGGTGACGGGAAATGGCTCTACAGGCCATTTCCATTATCACCGATTTGAGCAACCGCATCTCTCTTAAAAAGCCACCCTATACTTCTCCGCGTCCGCGTGCTTGAACTCCAGCCCCAGGCCGGGTCGCGATAAATCAGGCCACAATGCACCCCTGACAGGCGTCAGTGCCCCATCGAAAAGCATATGCTCGATTCGCGCATGGTCATGGAAGTATTCCAGGTGCCGGTACGAGTTGATGGCGCAGCATGGATGGGCGTGGATCGATGGCCCGCAATGCGCCGAAAGCTGCATCGAACGCGATTCCACCAGGGCGTCGGTTCGCATGAAGCCGGTGATACCGGCGCAGCGTGTGGCGTCCGCCTGCAGCACGTCCACCGCTCCGGCTTCTAGCATGCGCCGGAAGTACCACAGATCATAGCCATATTCTCCGGCGGCAATATCCATGCCGGCAGGCGCGCGGTCGCGAATCAGGCGCAATCCCTCCAGATCATCCGAGGAGACCGGCTCCTCGAACCACGTTACCCCGTATTCGGCGGCGAATAGTTCCGCGAAAGCCAGCGCCTCTTTGCGGCTGTAGGCTCCATTCGCGTCGACGAACAGTTCGGTGTCGGGTCCAATCGCCTCACGGGCCTCGGCTACGCGCCTGGGGTCAGCATCTGGGTCTCTGCCAATCTTCATTTTCACGCGTGGAATGCCCATCTCCACCCAGCCGCTCAGCTGGCTCTGTAGCTGTTGCTTCGAATAAGATGTAAACCCGCCACTGCCGTACACTGCCGCGCACTCGCGTCTCTGCCCTAGCAGCGTCACCAGCGGTAGATCAAGCAGGCGTGCCTTCAAATCCCACAATGAGTTATCGACCGCCGAAATCGCCATTGAGCTGATACCCGGACGTCCAAGATTGCGAATGGCATGCACCATGTCAAACCAGATTCCGGGAATAGACATGGCGTCGCGTTGTAGCACGATAGGCGCCAGTACATCCTTCACCAGTCTTGCCGTCGCGGTATCGGCGTAAGAATACCCGACGCTCTTTTTCCCATCAGCGGTTATTTCAACCAGCACCAGCGTCGTGCTATCCCACTTGATCGTGCCGTCCGATTCGGGAGAATCGGTCGGCACTTTATAAGCGGAAACATCAAGTTGCTCGATGGGAACTCCGTTGTTGCCAAATCGTGTGCCTGTCATTTTCGCCTAACCTTTATGGGGCATAATGCCCTCGACTACACTCTTGACAGACTCCACAATGATCGGTCCCTCTTCGGGGTCACCTTTCAGCAACGCTGTACTGTAGTTCTTCGCCTGCTGGAATGTGATATGCGGCGGCAGCGTGGGCACGTTGGGATCAGTATATACATCAAGCACGACAGGGCGACTGGAAGCAAGCGCCTCGTCAAGCGCCGGCCCCACATCTTCCGGCTTGTCTACACGAATACCCTTCAGCCCTAGAGAGTCCGCGAAGGAGGCGTATGGGAAGTCGGGAATAGCCTGTGTCAGCGGCAACCGGGGATCGCCGCCCTCGATACGCAGTTCCCATGTCACCTGGTTGAGGTCTCTGTTGTTCAGCACAATGAAGATGATGCGTGGGTCGCTCCAATTCTTCCAGTACTTCTCAACTGTGATCAATTCATTCAGGCCGTTCATCTGCATCGCGCCATCACCGGTGAAGCAGATGGAAACTCGCTCAGGATAGGCAAATTTGGCGGCGATGGCATAGGGAACAGCCGCGCCCATCGAGGCCAGGCTGCCCGATACCGAGCCTTTCATCCCTCTACGGAACTTCATTGTGCGCCCATACCAGTTGGCCGTCGTGCCGGAGTCCGCGCTGACAATGCAGTTATCGGGCAGGCGCGGCGACAGTTCCCAGGCCACGTATTCCGGGTTGATAGGGTTCGCGCTCTCTTTGGCGCGCGCCTCAACCACTTTCCACCAGTCGCGAATGTCTGCTTCGATCTTCTCGCGCCACGACCGGTCAGTTTTGCGCTTCAGCAGGGGAATCAGCGCGCGCAGCGACTGCTTGCTATCGCCAATCAAATTTAGTTCCATCGGATAGCGAATGCCAACCAGTCGCCCATCAATATCGATCTGGATACCACGTGCCTGCCCCTCCTTCGGTAAGAACTCGGCGTAAGGAAAGTTGGAGCCGACCATTAGTAGTGTGTCACAGTCCATCATCATGTTCCAACTGGGCGTCGTTCCGAGCAGGCCGAGGCCGCCGGTCACGAATGGCAACGTATCGGGCACCGCCTCTTTGCCGAGCAAGGCCTTGGCGACGCCGCAGCCAAGCAAGTCTGCCACTTCAACGATCTCGTCTGTAGCGTGTTTGGCACCCGCTCCAACCAGGAAAGCAACTTTTTTGCCCTCATTGAGGATATCGGCGGCTTTCTGCAAGTCTTCCTTGGTAGGGATGATGTAGGGGGCGGAATAACCAATGCCCGTATGCACTGAATTATGTACATGCGGCGGCTTCTTCTTGGCATCCAGGTCCTGTACATCTTTTGGCATGATAATGCAGGTCACCGTGCGCTCCGCTATCGCAATGCGCATCGCGCGGTCGACCAGTTGCCGCATCTGCACAGCATCCGTACAGGTATGCACATACTCACCTGCTACGTCTTTGAACAGGCTCATCAGATCGACTTCCTGCTGGTAGTTGCCACCAAGAGCGGATCGCGCGGATTGACCGACGATGGCAAGCACCGGCTGGTGATCCATCTTGGCATCGTAGAGGCCATTCAAGAGGTGAATTGCTCCTGGCCCCGAAGTTGCCATACAAACGCCTACTTCGCCCGTATACTTCGCGTGCGCGCTGGCCATAAATGCGGCCATCTCTTCGTGACGCACCTGCACAAATTCGAACAGGTCTTTGTTACGCTCCAAAGCGCCCAGGATGCCTAGAATGCCATCTCCGGGATAGCCGAAAATACGCTTCACGCCCCATTCCGAGAGACGTTGTAATAAAAAATCACTGACTTTTTCTGCCATGGATACTTTTTCCTTTCTGTTAGAAGCAACATGCTGTAGGGACAGTGCCTGCTGCCTGTCCTGGGACACGCAAAATCTCGCTCCTGATAGTCTCACTGCATCATGATGGAATGCCCAAATCTGGCAACTGATCCTGTTCTCACGCGTTTTCGTACCTACCTCGGTTACGTTTAAAAAACCAAAAAGGTCGCAGCAAGTGGCCAGATAGCCAGGTAACACCGGCCCGCAGTATTCCTACCTGATTCGGTCACGTTCAAACAGAGGAAATTGATACTCTACAGTTAGAAATAGTAGAAGAGCTCCATTTTAAATATATGTGCTTCTACAAACAACTCTGCGAAGTTTTTGTTGCGATGCGAAACCGCTTTGGCGTGACCAGACCAGCATGCCCATATATTTCTAGATTAGCCCATCGAGGTTAAGGCATGGTAAAATTCAGGTTAGAGGCTTCTTAGGCGCTACTTAGAAAATGATAAGGCCCGGATTTTCGAACCATCATGCTGTGGGGAGGGTAGGGGCTAGATTGATGGCACCGGGAGAGAGCCTTCTCCAATCTTTCTGAAGAATGAAGAGTCAGGATAACGCTGGAGCCAAAGTGTATAGTGTGATAGAGCGACGAGTACTCTATCACACTATACAACGACTAGAGAGGAGGAGAAAAGGTTTAGCTTCTAGGTCTGCCTTATTTCTACGCTCTTGCTGATCCCTATTCTTAGCTTACCAGCAACAAGTAAATGCTTTGTAAAAGCAGGATTAGAAAATGATAAGAGACTGCCGTAGGGACAGGCCCTGTCCCTACGGCAGTCCCCCTACTGGTGAAGGACATGGCTGGTGGGTAGCCAGACATAGAAGCATGTTTCTTTCCCGGGTTCGCTCTCTACGGTGATATAGCCCCCATGAGCCTCAGCAATCATTTTTACAATAGAGAGGCCCAGACCAGCACCCATTTCGCCGCTTTTTTCTATTTTCCTGGACCGGTAGTAACGTTCGAAGATGTGCGGCAACTCCTCCGGGGTGATGCCAGGCCCGCTATTACAGATAGTGAGAACAGCCCATTCAACCTGGCTTCTTGTTATTTCCTCGCCTGGAAAAGGCAAAGTAGGTGGCTTCCGTGTCAATGAAACGGAAACGTGCCCCACCGGTGCAGAGTAGGTGATGGCATTATCTACCAGGTTAAGTAATAACTGCTTGAGCAAATCGGCATCGCCAGGAAGCTGTATTTGTTCGAGTTCACCAATACGCACAAGATCCTTGCCCGACTGCTCGCGCCTGTGATAGAGGAAACTGGCCTCGCGCAGGACATCTACCACCAGCGAATCCAGTTCAACCATCTGGACGCCATGCACAAAAGGCTGCGGCGGCATACCCGCTTCTTCACGCGCTGAGGTCAGCAGGTTGGTTATCAGGTGAGAGATTCGCCTTAATTCGGTGCGAATATCCTGCAAATACTGCCGCGTGCCGTCTTTTAGTTCAGGATCGATCAGCATCACATCCACCTGCCCCAGAATGGCGGTTAAGGGCGTCCTCATCTCATGTGAGATGTTCGCGATGAAGTTTCTTTGCAGGGCAAAACTTGCTTGCAGGCGGTCAAGCATCGCGTTGAAAGCCTCGGTCAGCTGTATCACCTCGATGGTCAGAATGCGAGGATGGTAACGCACCTCGTCTAAACGCTGTGCATCCAGGCGCTGCATCGTGCTGATGAGCAGGCGCAGGGGTCGCAACTCTCTTCTCGTTAACATCAGGCCAACCACATAGGCGATAGCGGTTGCCATAATACCCCCCGCTCCGAGTATTATCCCGAGTGTCAACTGTAGTTGTTGGACAATTTGTAATGATTGAACCAGCTGGGCCACGGCGACCAGCTTCGACGTTTTATCATATAAAGGCAGCACCAGAATATGTGCCTGGTTTCCACTCTTATCGCTCATGCTACTGGTAATATGATGTCCTTGTAGCGCTGATCTAAAATCGACCTGGTTCAGCGGCAGCAGCACCTGGCTGAGATAGGGTGACAGGGCCAGCAGGCGACCTGTGCGCGCGTCGTATATCTTAATAGAAAGGGAGACTGTAGAAAATTCATTGATCGGTTTGTCCTGCACTAGCTGGTTCAAAAATGCCATATCGGATGGTTGACCGGTCGCCGTCCATTGTTGGGCCTTTGCCTCAATTCTTCTTCCCTCAGCATTGAGTTGCCCATCCAGGTTAGCTATGACCGTATAGATGACAAGCTGATAGACCACCAGCTCGATCAAGGCCAGCGCGATGAACAGCACCAGCGCATTCCACTGCGCGAGCTTGCTTCCAAGCGGTCGAGGCCCTTTTAACCATACCATAAACCCGCGCATGCCTCTTCCAGGTTCATGGGGGTGTTGCTGCGAATCCTGGATAATTTCTAACATATTCAGCCTCCATATACAGAGGATGGGCGGGGCACAGGCGGTATGTTGTAACCCATGAATCAAATGCCTCGCGACAAAGCCCTGGTTTCCCATCAGGGTGACCACAAGGGTGTCCTTACTATGACACCGCGCCTCTGTGGGCTGGTCTCGTCGTCATAGTAAAGGCGTACCCTGGTAGTTGTCCTCCGCCTGCCTGTATCAGGGTTTCAGCATATAACCAACCCCACGCACAGTGTGAATGATATCCGGTTTGCCCTCAACGTTGAGCTTCGCGCGCAGATAATTGATGTAAACCTTGATGATATCTAACCCCGCCTCATTATCATATCCCCAGATGCGTTCGAAGATACTGTCTTTCGTCAAGACATGACCAACATTCTGTGCCAGCAGCTCCAGCAGGTCATATTCGCGCATCGTGAGCTCGATAGGGATGCCTCCTCGTGTCACCTGGCGCGCGGCTGTATCAATAATCAGGTCTCCTACTATCATCTGTGCAGTATGACGGCTCTTCGCTTCCACTCGTCTCAACCCGGCCCGGATGCGCGCCAGTAATTCCTCGAAGGCGAACGGTTTCGTGATGTAGTCATCCGCTCCACTATCCAACCCGATAATTTTATCGGAAAGTTCGTCCTTCGCCGTTAGCATCAGGATGGGTAAAGACTCATCACCGGTCGCGCGCATGTAGCGGCATACCTGGTAACCGTCTATATCTGGTAACTTGATATCCAGTATCACCAGGTCCGGCGGCGTGGCCTGAAATAGCTGTAATGCCTCCTGACCATCCTGCGCGGCCAGCACATCAAAACCCTTGTAGCCCAGCCCTCGCCTCAGCAAATCTACGATTTGTGGCTCGTCTTCAACAATAAGAATGCGCTTTCTCTGTTCCACTTTGAACCCCCCTGACTTCAGAAATAGAAGCGACAAATTGACTTCCTACCCTCTTCACTCATGAACACGATTGAAAGTTATGAATATGATACCCTGCTTTATGGATCACTATCAGGCCCTAGCATAAGAGCCTGTTTGATTGCGCCCGACGCGAGGTGGCCTGGTATAGTGGCAACCCAGGAAACCTTTGGTGAATAACCTCCGTCATTTGCCGTAATGTATTTGCACTCGACGTATCCAGGCTCATGCGATGCGCAATCACAGATGAGGGATCGATCTCGTGGCCTTGAATACGCTCGAGCAACGGCTGCAGATAGTTCTGTACATGTGTCTGCCCACTACTTACCTGCTCGCCAGTTCCGCTTACCGGACTGCCAGCGCTGGTTGGTGTCGGAACCATTTTCTGTTCTCCTCCATAAGCTGGCGCATACTAAAGCAATTGGAATCTCTCAGCCTGGCCCACCTAGAATGGCATTGGAGGGGAAACGATCTCTACAGAGGCTTCTTCCACTGTACCAAAGTGCAGGAGAAAACTGGCCTTTCGTCTGAAGTCGCGTACGGCTCTGGGGGTATACTATAAGACAGGATCAAATTGATTGGAACGGAGACCGAAAATGACAACACAAACAACTCGTACCGCTCTCATTACCGGCGCATCCCGTGGGCTTGGCCTGGCGCTGGCCCGGCAGCTCGCGACCCTGGGATGGCTGCTCATCATCGATGCGCGCGGTGCGGATGCCCTCGAAACCGCCCGCGCGGAACTTGCGCAGCAGACGCGCGTGATAGCTATTCCTGGCGATGTAACGGATGCCACTCATCGCCGCGCCCTTGTGCAGGCCGCGCAGCAACTCGGTGGATTGGATGCGCTTGTGAATAATGCCAGCATCCTTGGCCCGAGCCCGCAACCCAACCTGCTCGCCTACCCGCTCGATGTGCTTGGCCGCGTCTACCACACCAACGTCATCGCCCCGCTGGCCCTGATTCAAGAGCTTCAACACGAATTGAAACCGGGGGCATGCTTGGTGAACATTACCAGCGATGCCGGTGTCGAGGCCTACGCAGGCTGGGGCGGTTATGGATCGAGCAAAGCAGCTCTCGAACAGCTTTCAAATATTCTTGCCGCCGAAAATCCTGAACTGCGTGTCTACTGGGTTGATCCCGGCGATATGCGCACGCAGATGCACCAGGAAGCTTTTCCCGGCGAAGATATCAGCGACCGCCCATTGCCAGAGGAGAGTGTGCCGGGTCTGATCGAATTGATTACAGGCCAGCGCCCCAGCGGGCGCTATTCCGCCCGAAAATTGATAGAAGAAATCAGCAAAACATAATGCCATACGATTTTGAACTTCCAACCGAACTCGAGGCAGGTGAGCCACCCGAGGAGCGCGGCCTGGCACGGGACGAGGTGCGCCTGATGATCTCATACCTGGCGGACAACCGCGTGGCGCATACGCAATTTCGCGAACTTCCAGATTTCCTGCAAGCCGGCGACCTGCTGGTAATCAATACCAGTGGCACGATGAATGCGGCTTTGCACGCCACACGCAGGGACGGTACTCCTTTTGAACTGCATCTCTCGACCCACCTTCCGGCGAATATGTGGATCGTCGAAGTGCGGCAGCCTGGTGAGACCGGCACGAAGCCTTTCTACGATGCTAGAGCGGGTGAGACACTACAACTGCCGGGCAGGGCGACAGTGACGCTGCACGTACCCTATTCTTCGGATCGAGCCGGCAAACCACTTGCCGGGAATAACGCGCAAACTCGCACACGCCTGTGGATTGCCACCTTGCAACTGCCCTCTCCTTACATCGCTCCTGACGGCGAAGTAGAGTATCTTAATCCCTTGCAGGATTACCTTGCGCGCTACGGCTTCCCCATCCGCTATAGCTACGTGAAGCAGGAATGGCCCGCAAGCTATTACCAGACGGTCTATGCAACTGAAATGGGCAGCGCAGAGATGCCCTCTGCCGGGCGTGCCTTTACCCCTGAATTGATAACGCGTCTCGTTGCGCGCGGTGTTCAGATCGCTCCCCTGATCTTGCACACTGGAGTTGCCAGCCTTGAGGATCACGAACCACCCTACGAGGAATATTATCGCGTACCCCTGGAGACGGCTCAACGTGTAAATACAGCGCATTTGACGGGCAAGCGCATCATAGCCGTCGGAACGACCGTAGTACGCGCCCTGGAGACGGTTACTGATAGCGAGGGAACCACACATCCCGGCGAGGGCTGGACCTCTGTGATAGTGACACCTCAGCGCGGCATCCGGGCCGTGAATGGCATGCTTACAGGTCTGCACGAGCCGCGCGCTTCCCACCTCTCGATGCTAGAGGCTCTTGCGGGGCTGGAACATTTGAAAGTGACCTATGCCGAAGCGCTGCGCGAGCATTACCTCTGGCATGAATTCGGAGATTTGCACCTGATTTTGCCTTGATATATGCAAGCATGAGGATGGACAAATAAATCGGCCGGGTCTATAGCGACCCGGCCGATTTATTTGTCCATCCTCATGCCTACACATATGAACTGAGGTATATAATGATCTGGAAATGAGGCGTACTAAACCTTACCCTCGTGTCTAAAAACAGAAGCAGCAATAAAACAGATACTATTCTGACCATACCAGCTTATCGTCTACGCCCTCGAAAAGGAGTGCATCGCATGCAGCAACAGGAACAGAAACCGCTTAAACCAGGAGAAGAGCAGGGAAAATTGCTACCCGCTCAACAGCAGGAACTACGCGTAATAGCCTGGAAAAACGGCCAGCTTAGCACAGACATCCCACTTGAAACGTTGCCTGAAATCCTGCTTGATCCACACACATTGGTCTGGCTCGATATCACCGGCGATTGTAGCGACTGTGAGACTCAACTCTGTGACATATTCAAGCTCGAACCTATCATTGTCAAAACAATGTGCGAAGAGCACGAGCGGGCCAAATTTCTTGAAAGAGACAACTACTTCTACCTGGTTGTGCATGGAATGACTTTTGACCCCGCAACCGGTGAGGCTGTGACCCCTAAACTGGACGTGGTCTTCGCAAAAAATTCTATCATTACCTCGCATCGCGTCTCTTTCGAGTGGATAGATAAGTTGCAACAGGAAGCGCGAGAAAAAGATTCAGGAGAGCACATCATGAGTCGTGGTATGCCGTTTCTCTTGTATACCCTCCTCGATGCGCTGGTGGATAGCTACTTCCCCGTGTTGGATGATATCGATGATATCATTGACGATCTGGAGGACGAGGCTGTAAGCAGCGGCTCCAACGATGTACAGGTGCGTATCTTCCGCATGAAAAGAACCCTGGCGCAGCTAAGAAGAGTCATCAGTCCACAGATAGAGGTTGCCAATGCGTTAATAGCGCGTACTGGAAAACTGATTCCGGCAAAAGCCGAGCCTTATTTTGCCGATGTGCATGACCACCTCGTGCGTGCCTTTGAAATACTGGATTCTTATCGCGACTTGATGAGCGGTATGCTGGATGTCTACCTGACGACGGTATCGAATCGACTGAACGTGGTCATGAAACAACTGGCGATCATTGCGACAATATTTATGCCCATCACCTTTATCACAGGCGTTTTTGGACAGAATTTTGGTCATCTACCACAGGTCGAGCACGATAATGGCTACCTGTTCTGGTATGTGTTGGCGGGAATGGCAGTTATTACCGCTATCCAGATTCTGTATTTCAAACGCCGTGGATGGCTCTGACATGTTCGTTTGAACCCGTTCTGTAGGGACAGCGCCTTGTCCCTGTCCTCTTTTGGGCGGCCAGGACAGCCCCATCGGCCGATTCTTACGCAGTTTTTACCCGCAGTTCGTATCCCTAGTAGTAGGTGAAAGATCAGAGGGAAAGAGGAAAAGTTGTGAAGAATCGCCTTGTTTTTGGTATAGTCCTGCTGATAATCGTGGCTATCGTAACGGCCTGTGGTGGCTCAAAAAGCTCAGAAAGCGGCGCGAATACGACGACGAAGACGCCGGTTCCAACGTATACACCCTCGCGACAGGTGAGGGTAACGATCACCGATAAAAGTATTAGTTCTTCTATGAAGACCTTCCAGGCCGGCGTACCGTATTTTTTCGTCGTCACAAATAACGGGAGTTCGAGCCATAACTTTATCATCAAAGAGAACCCATCCAGATCAGAGCCGGGCAGCCCGCAATCGCAGGAAGGAATCATCTATTCAGTTGGCAGCATACCGCCGGGGGCAACGCACACCTTTACCTACCAGTTTCCAATCGTGTCCCCGAATACACATTTGCAATTCGCCAGCCAGCTGAATGGACCCGGCGGCCATGAAATATATGTTCCGGTACCAGAACGAGAATAGGCGAACCGGACTGCATGTTGCGGAATTGGATGGCTCTGGCTTTCTGGTTGGATGATGACATCTTGAATACTCCCTTCATCATTCTCTTCCTTAAAAGAAGAAAGAACCCCTCGGCTCTCATGTGAGAGACAACTATACGATACCATAACCTTGCGGCCAGGGTTACGGCCAATGTAGCGAAAGGGGATCATCTAATGTTGTTTGCCGTTGAGAACGCTTATCATGCAACCATATTTCATAACAAAATAGAATATAATAAATAACTTGATAGAATGAATAAAATATGGTAATGTTGGGATGAGTAAAGGGTTGCAGAAAAAAGTCGGGAGCGAAGATTGATAGAAATTTTAAAGAGATCGATCAGGCAAGCACCTCTTTCCCGCTTACGGTATAATCAAGAGTAATACCCTTGTTCAACGGCGAAAAGGATGAGCACTCATGACGAAATATGCCTTTGTCATCGACCAGCGCAAATGTATCGGTTGCCATGCCTGCACCGTGGCGTGCAAGGCGGAACACGATGTGCCCATCGGCGTCTACCGCACCTGGGTCAAGTACATCGAGAAGGGCGAGTTTCCCAACTCCCGCCGTTACTTCCTCGTCAACCGCTGCAACCACTGTGATGACGCTCCCTGTGTTGCCATCTGCCCAACGAAAGCTCTTTATAAGCGTAAGGATGGCATTGTGGACTTTGATTCTTCGCGCTGCATCGGCTGCAAATCGTGCATGCAGGCCTGCCCCTATGATGCGCTCTATATCGAACCCAATACGCATACTGCCGCCAAGTGCAACTATTGCGCCCACCGCACCGAGCTTGGATTAGAACCCGCCTGCGTGGTTGTCTGTCCAGAGCATGCCATCATCGCCGGTGACATGCACAATCCACAGAGCGAAATTGCCGGTTTGCTTGCTCATGAACCGGTACGCACACGCAAACCCGAACAGGGAACCGGCCCTAATGTCTATTATATAGGAGCGGATGAAGCTGCCCTCAACCCGGAATCAGCCGTAGAAGCGCTGCCGCATATGACCATGTGGAGTACCCTGCTCAAGCCAGGCTATGAAGATGAAAACGACATCGAGAAAAATACCTCGCTCCGCACGCTAAAAACCATCAATCCGCTCAAACCGTATGCACCATTGTCCGAAACGAAGGACGGAAAACCCACGGCGCAAATCGTCTATGATACACCCAAAAATAGCGCCCCCTGGGGCTGGAAAGTCTCTACCTACCTGGGCACGAAATCCATCGGAGCCGGCACAATGATCGTGGCAACTCTGGCCCTGGCGCTCTTTGGGCTAAACGGAGCTATCACTGGCGTCATGAATGCCTTGCTCGGCATTGGCGCCCCCATCATTGGTGGCTTTTTCATCGCCCTCACGCTGTTATTGCTGGTGGCCGACCTCAAGCGACCCGACCGTGCGCTATTTCTCGTGACGAAGGCGAATCCGACCTCCTGGCTCGTCTGGGGCGGCTTTCTACTCGCCATCTTCGGCCTGCTCGAAGCGGCATGGTTTCTGGCGGCGATCACCGGCTTCGTCAATGTCTTATTGTGGCTACTCATTCCGACCGCGCTCTTCGGCATTGGAGCCGCGTGCTACACCGCCTTCCTCTTTGGACAGGCCGAGGGACGTGACTTCTGGCAGGGTCCGCTCTTGCTGCCTATTCTATTTGTGCAGGCTTTCCTGGCCGGTTCTGCCGCATTGAGTCTACTCGCCTGGGCGCTCCATCCCGGCAACTCAATCGACACGTTCTTCACTATCAGTCTGCTCATTGCTATCATTGTACATGTGTTGCTCATCTTTTTAGAAGTCTTCGGTCCTCACGCCAACAACCACGTCGCCCTGGCGGCCCGCTTTATGAGCCGGGGTGGCCTGCAAGGCATCTTCTGGGGCCAGTTCTTCGTCATTGGTTCGGTTGTTCCTCTAGCCATACTCATTGTTGCCCTGTTTGTTCCGGTTGCCCAACCTGCTCTCAGCGGTGTCGCATCGCTATTTGCCCTGGTTGGCCTTTTTGCATATGAGCATTGTTTTGTAGTCGCCGGACAAATCGTCCCACTGAGTTAATGTCGCGCGTAATAAGGAATAGTACGATGCTTTGCCTGGCAGGAATATACAAACCACACGCAGAGATGGTCTGAGTATCTATAATGGAGAGACATATGAACGAAATCCCTTTAAAACAACATTTTGCTCCCAGCGGCGAACAGATGACCGTGCGAGACCTCGCTTCCTGCCCACCGCCGGAAAAATGGGATGACTGGATCGAATATGATGCGAAAGCCTGGCCGCGCAAAGTTGAAAAGCATTACGCCATTATCCCGACCATCTGTTTCAACTGTGAGGCGGCCTGTGGCCTGCTCGCCTATATTGATAAAGAGAGCGGAAGTGTCAAAAAATTCGAGGGCAATCCTTACCACCCGGGCAGTCGTGGACGAAACTGCGCCAAAGGCCCGGCTACCATCAACCAGGTCAACGATTCTGAGCGCATCCTCTATCCCCTGAAGCGTGCGGGCAGGCGTGGCGAAGGCAAATGGCAGCGCACGACCTGGAACGAGGTGCTGGAAAGATTCGCGACAAAGATTCGTGCCGCCATCATTGAGGGCCGCCGTGATGAAGTGATGTACCATGTCGGACGACCCGGGCACGACGGTTATATGGAGCGCGTGCTGGGTGCGTGGGGCGTGGATGGTCATAACAGTCATACCAACGTCTGCTCATCTGCTGCCCGTTTCGGCTACCAACTCTGGTGCGGATCCGACCGCCCCTCACCCGACTATGCCAACGCGCGTTTCATCCTGCTCATCAGCTCGCACCTGGAAACGGGTCATTATTTCAACCCGCAGGCGCAGCGCATCATAGAGGGTAAGATGCAGGGCGCTAAGCTGGCGGTTATGGACCCCCGCCTCTCCAACACTGCCAGCATGGCCGATTACTGGCTCCCAACCTGGCCCGGTTCAGAAGCGGCGGTACTGCTGGCAATGGCGCGCATCCTGCTGGTGGAAAACCTCTTCAATCGCGAATATATGCGCCGCTGGGTCAACTGGCAGGAATACATGGCCGCTGAACATCCTGGCGAGCCACAAACGTTCGAGCGCTTCATCGAACTGCTGATCGATCTTTACGCGGAATATACGCCCGCTTTCGCCGCCCATGAAAGTGGACTCCCCGAGGAAACGATCATTACCATTGCCCGCCAGATCGGTGAGGCCGGCACAGCCTTTGCCGCCCATACCTGGCGAGCCGCCTGCGCCGGTAATCTGGGTGGCTGGCAGGTTGCTCGCGCTCTCTGGTTTCTCTCTGTGCTTACCGGCAGTATTGGCACTCCCGGCGGGACAGCGCCCAATAACTGGAATAAATTTGTGCCCGCGCCATTTCTCAAACCGCGTCCCTCAGAAGTCTGGAATGAACTGCTTTTCCCGCCGGAATATCCTCTTGCTAACTATGAAATGAGCATCCTGCTGCCCTACTTCTTGCGCGAAGGACGCGGCAAGCTCGCCGCCTACTTTACCCGTGTCTACAACCCCGTCTGGACAAACCCCGACGGCACCTCCTGGATCGAGATGCTGACCAACGAACAGCAGGTCGAACTACATGCCGCTCTGACACCTGTCTGGAGCGAGACGGCCTGGTATGCCGACTACGTCTTGCCTATGGGCCTCGGCAGCGAGCGCCATGACCTGATGAGCCAGGAGACGCACGCCGCTCGCTGGATCGGCTATCGCCAGCCCGTGCTGCGCGTCTACAGGGAACGTAACGGCGAGCCTGTTCGCTACACTTACGAAGCCAATCCGGGCGAGGTATGGGAAGAGGATGAGTTCTGGATCGAGCTTTCCTGGCGCATTGACCCTGACGGCAGCCTCGGCATTCGCCAGTACTTCGAATCGCCCTACTGCCCAGGAACGAAGCTTTCTATCGAAGAATATTACCGCTGGATTTTTGAGAACAGCGTACCAGGCTTGCCGGAAGCCGCCGCGCGCGAGCATCTCTCACCGCTGGAATACATGCGGAAGTATGGGGCCTTTGAGATTCCCCAGCACAAGGCCCCCGTTTTCACCTTGAATGAGCGGAAACTGGCCCCATCCGACCTGCAAGATGCCCAGGTAGATGAGGCGAGCGGAAAAATCACGCGCGATGGCGCTGCCACCGGCGTGATGATCGATGGCGGGGCCTATGAGGGCTTCCCTACTCCCTCCCGCAAACTGGAATTTTATTCGGCGACGATGAAGGAATGGGGTTGGCCCGAATATACCATTCCCGGTTATATTCGCAGCCATGTCCATCGTTCTACTATTGACCCCGAACGCGGCGAATACCTGCTCATCCCCACGTTTCGCCTGCCCACGCTCATCCATACACGCTCCGGCAATGCCAGGTGGCTGTATGAGATATCGAACAACAATCCCGTCTGGATACATCCGGTCGATGCCGGGCGCATCGGTGTGGAAACCGGAGACCTGGTGCGCGTTACAACTGAGATTGGCTATTTCGTCAATCGCGCCTGGGTCGCTGAAAGCATCCATCCCGGTATCGTCGCCTGCTCTCATCATCTTGGGCGCTGGCGCTTACATACAGATCAGGGCACGGACCGTTGGGCCTCGGCCCAGGTCGAATTGAAACGCGAAGCTGATGAAACCTGGCATATGCGCCAGTTGCAGGGCATTATGCCCTTTGAAAGCGGTGATCCCGACTCGGCGCGCATCTTCTGGCGCGAAGGCGGCGTTCACCAGAATCTCACCTTCTCCGTTCATCCCGACCCTATCAGCGGCATGCATTGCTGGCATCAGAAGGTGACGGTTGAAGCTGCTCACCCTGAAGACGCGTATGGAAATGTCTATGTCGACCCACGTAAAGCATATCAAGTATATCAGGAGTGGTTGGCGATGACTCGCCCGCAAACCAATCGACCCGACGGTTTGCGCCGCCCCCTCTGGATGATCCGTCCCTATCGTCCCGCCGCAAGCGCATTTAAGAGAGAAACATAAAGGAGACCCCCATGTACTTCAAACAACTTGTCAAAGAAGACTTAGGCTGTGCCAGCTATATCGTTGGCTGCACCAATGCCGGCGTCTGCGCCGTCGTTGATCCGCGTCTCGACATGGCCGACGACATCCTGGCGCTGGCGGAAGCGAAAGGTATGCAGGTAACCGCCATCATCGAGACGCACAATCACGCCGATCACGTTTCCGGCCATGGCGAAATTGCGCGCCGCACCGGCGCCGAGATCTATGTGCATGAACTGGCTGATGTGGACTATCCACACCGGAATCTCAAAGATGGGGACGAACTGCGCTTCGGCGTCGCCAGACTGCGCGTCATCCATACGCCCGGCCATCGCCCGGAACATATCGCCCTGGCCGTCTCCGATACCAGCCGCGGCGATGACCCCTGGCTCGTGCTGACCGGCGATTCCCTCTTCATCGGCGACGTGGCTCGTCCCGATCTCGCCGTGCCGGGAGAACAGGGGGCCGCTGCCCTCTACGATAGCATCTTCGAGCGCCTGCTTCAGCTCGAAGACGGCGTGGAGGTCTATCCCGCGCACGTGGCAGGCTCGCTCTGCGGGCGTGGCATGAACGCGAAAGCCAGTTCCACCATCGGCTTCGAGCGCAAGCACAATCCCGCCATCGCCCCGCGAACACGCGCCGAGTTCATCCGCGCCATGAACGAAAATCTACCACAGCGCCCGCCCAACATGTCCAATATCGTGGCCCGCAATCGCGCCAACTATCTCCACGCCGAGGCTCCCTTAGACCCGCGGCCACTCGACCTGCGCGCCTTCCAACATGAGATGGCACGTGGCGCGCTGGTAATTGATACCCGTTCGCCCCACCAGTTCGCCGAAGGTCACATTCCCGGCGCCATCGGCGTCTCCCTGCACGGCTCCGCATTTCCCACCCGCGTCGGCTTTGTCGTTCCACCTGAAAGCCCCCTGCTGCTGGTCGTCAAAGATGAACGCGACCTGGTCGAGGCGACGACAGAACTTGCGGTCGTCGGCTTCGACTCCGTGCTGGGCTATCTGGATGGCGGTATGGAGGCGTGGCGCGAGGCAGAGTTACCCTTGCAGACCTTAGACCAGATCACAGTCGGAGACCTGCATAGCTTGCGACACGACCTGCAAGTGCTGGATGTGCGCGACCCCGGTGAATGGCAGGAAGGGCACATCAAAGGCGCCCTTCATATTCCTTATTATAATATCGAACAGCAGCTGTCAGCATTGAATCCTGCCCAGCCGATGGCCATCGTCTGTGGCAGTGGCCAGCGTAGCACTATTGCCTGTTCGCTCTTGCAACGCCACGGCTTTACCCAGCTGTTCAACGTCGTCGGCGGTATGGAGGCCTGGGACGAAGCGGGCTTTGAGAAGGTGTAGGGCAGCTTGTTGCGTCTATTCATATTTCCATTACGTGATACAAGCAGTCAACCCAGAGTCGTTCCTGATGAATGTTGACGAACCAAAAAGGGAATGGGGAGATGTCCTGTAGGGACAGGACTTTGTGTCTGTCGTCTCCAGGGTCGAAGTTCGCATTGACAAGGAGGAACCATATGACGATGATCGTAGGGTCTAAAGTCCTGGGTGTCCTTACAGAAAGCCAGCAGTTGGATCAGGCTATAGATGAACTGCAGCGTTCTGGCTTTAACAACATCGATTTTGCCCATCCAGGTGAAACGGCGAGCAGCTTTAACGCGCGCAGTGGCTTAACGGGCTTTATACGGGCCGTCTTTTCACCAAATGAAGGAGACATCAGGGGTAATATTGTCTCCGACCTTACCAAAATCGGCGTACCGGATGAGGAAGCCCGTAATTACCAGCGCGAATTCGAGCTTGGCCGCAGCATCATTATCGTCGATGCTCCCAGTCGCCAGGAACAGGCTCTTGCCATCCTGCGCCAACACGGAGCATTTGATCCGGCGACCCGTTCTACAAACGGATGATACGCCGAGAGGGTAGGGGCGACCTTTGCGGTCGCCCTCCAATCTGGCTTTTCGCCCTCTCTAACCCCACTTGTCAGAATACAGGCCTACCCTGGATAATGTAATGCGCTACCGGGCGCCGGAACCTTGATACCGATTCGCTCGCACTTTCGGCAGGTTGCTGAGCGGTCAGGGCATTCGCGCTCGCCATTTGCTCGCGTAGAACTTCCACCTGCGCGGCCATGATTTGCTCCATCGTCTCCTGGCCGATCCGGTTGATCCAGCGCATCATCGAGGAGAGAAAAAGTTCTTTCAGATAGGCGAATGAAAAGCCCTCGCTCTGCTCGGCCAGTTGCGCCTGCACATCACCGGAGATCTGGAGCGCATCTTGTAGAGACTTGTTCCAAGTCACCAGTGAGTCCAGGTCTTCCAGCACCAGGATGCAAGGAGCCGATTTACGGGCGCGGTCGAATATCAGGCGAATATTGTCCTCGTCGGTACGGTACTCGGCTTTGAAGCTTTTGACATACAGGCAAGGTTGCTGGATGGCGTTAATGATGGCTTTGACGGCATGTGTTTTGCCGTTTCCGGGCGGGCCAACGAAGATGACGCCTCTTTTCCATGGTATGCCGTATCTTTCATATGTCTCGCGGGCCGCGAAGAACTGCACAAGGTCGTTGTAGATTTCCTGCTTGAGGTTACCACGTAAGATCAGATTGTCGAGCGTGGCCCCTTTAATCGATTTGAAAAGTTGCCGGTCTTTTTTCCAGCAGCCACCATCGAATACCAGCACCTCGCCGCGCACCTCGATATTCCAGGCGCATACTCCCACGAGAAAGAGGCTGTGTGGCAAAAGTCGTCTAAAACGGCCCCACTCCCAGACCATGCAACATCATCTCGATGGCCGCCGCCACAATCACTGGCAGGAAGATCAGGCGCAATGTGCGATTACTCAGGTGCAGCAGCAGGCGTGCCCCTACTAATGCGCCGATTAGAATGCCTAGCGCCACCGGAGCCGCGATCATAGGTGGAATATCGCCGCGTGAGAAGTAGATGCCCGCGCTGGCCGCCGCCGTCACGCCGATCATGAAATTGCTCGTTGTCGTCGAAACCTTCATTGGCAATCGCATAATCGTATCAAGCGCCAGCACTTTGAAAGTGCCGCTACCGATGCCCAGCAGGCCAGAAATCAGGCCCGCGATGTACATCATCGCCATCCCCAGCGGGGTGCGCGTCACCGAGTAGGAAACCTCCATTCCAAGGTGCGCGTCTGGATAAGTGCCGTTGAGGCGCAGCCAGGTGGCCCAGCGATCACTCTTCACACCTTTCGGCAATTCTTCGCCGAGTTTAAAGAGGATCGGCGCCGCCGAAACCAGCAGGATAATGCCAAAGATCACCGCAAGAATTCCCGGTGCCAGCAACCCGGCCACAAACGCGCCACAGATCGCGCCCGCCGTCGTAGCAAGCTCAAGAAACATTCCTACGCGCAGGTTGGTCAGGCGATCTCGCACATAGGCCGCCGCCGCACCGCTCGAGGTCGCAATCACCGAGATGATGCTCGCACCAATCGCGAAGTAAATCGGAAAACCAAAAGCCAGCGTTAGCAATGGCACGATCAGTACCCCGCCGCCTAAGCCCACCAGCGAACCCAGCAGGCCCGCCGCGATTGCTCCCGCGAAAATCAGTATGACCGTCAGATAGGAAAAGTGCAGTTGCGCAATTGTTGCCTCGTGGCCATGTGTCACCACATTTCCAACCACGAAGATGCTGACCAGCAAGATTGCCAGCACCCCCAGCGTAATCACTACGTAGCGCCGGTCACGCTCCAACGCAAAAGCCGCCACCGAGACTGCCACTCGCAGCACCGGCGTCGCGATCAGCAACAAAAGGCCCAGCGTGATTATCGCCTGTGCTCGCAGCACCAACAATCCCGCCCACACTTCGCTCAGCGTTTGCGGAAATGTTAGCAGCCGCTCAGTCGAAAACCCCCCTGCACGGAATGGAAACAGGATCAGTCCAAACAAAATCACTGCCGCGCTGAGCATAACACCGCCCTGGAGTATCCATCCGATGATGGCGTTGGTCTTGCCCAATGCAGGAACTTTTTGACGTACCGGAAGAGTAGAGGAGGCTAACAATTGCGAACCCGCCTCACGTGGGCGGGTCAAAGTTCGCGGTTCAAGTTCTGTTTGCATAAGTCTTTCATCTCTTTGCTAGTTCCCGCTCCTGATAAATGTTGACAATCGAATGGGGGCATTACGATCATCGTCCCCGGCAGGGACAGCGGCGGGTGCCTGTCCCTCCAGGATTACGGCCAGGTAGGCAGTGGCGCCAGGCCAACCATTATGCCTCACGATCCCACCCCCACTAAAAACATACCAGTTGAAACACATAGATAATAAATGATTTAGGATGAACTCCCGTTAATTATTATATTCTGCCTTCCGTTATAATTCCAATATATAGTTCTTATATTTAGCATAATCTTATGGAATGAATTTCGGCACAGGGCGAAGCCGGTGAGCAACTGACTGCTTGTTGATACGTACCTATAGTAGGGCATAAATTTGCTGCTCTTGACGTTATAAAATAATGAATAGAATTGTCCTCCTATGCCGGTCAAATACTAGAAAGGTCAGCAACTTCTATGCTTCAGTTGCAAAATATACGACTTTTCCGTCCTCCGTTGAAGCGAATAGTGATCGGTGGAGTTGGTGGCAGTATTGGTTTGATAGGAATTTTGTTTGGTGTAGCGGTCTATCTTGTAGAATCTCTCACCCGTCCTAAACGAAGTACTCCATTTGATAGCTATACGTTCAGTCCATATGAACTGGGGTTGCCTGCGGAAGCCATCACGTTCTCCCCGCTCAGTGGAGACCATAAGGTAAAAGGCTGGTATATTCCCGACGAGAAAGCGACCACCACAATTCTGGTTTGCCCGGGCTATCGCAGTAGCATGGCGGATGTACTCGGCATCTCCGCGCATCTCTGGAAGGCCGGCCATAACGTCCTGGTATTCGAGTATCACGGGCATGGCTCAGAGGTTGGCGCTCAGGTCACCCTTGGCTATCGCGAGATCAATGACTTTCTCGGGGCGGTCGCCTATGCAAAGGAGCGTGCCCCCCACACCCACATCGGCGTCATCGCCTATTCCATGGGCGCAGCGGTTGCTATCATGGCCACTGCCCGTAATGAAAGTGTAGAGGCGATCGTTGCCGATAGCGCATTTGCCACCCAGTGGGGTGTCGTCGATTACAATTTTCGTCGTGCTGTGCGCATCCCCTCTGCCCCATTTACCTGGGTCGCCGATTACCTGCTGGGATGGCGTGCCGGTTATCATTTTCACCAGGTTGAACCCCTGCGCGAAATTGCTCGTATCGTCCCTCGCCCCATCCTGATTATCCACGGTGACAAAGACTCCATTGTCGACCCGCGCGATGCCACTCTGCTCTACAATGCTGCCGGTGAGCCGAAGGAATTATGGATAGGAGCGGGCGCCGATCATTGTGGCGTCTACTTTCAAGACCGCATCGCCTACGTCAAGAAGGTCACGGAATTTTTTGATCGCTACCTCAAGCCTTCTCGCTCGCGTTTGCTGCTGGTAGAGTCCTCCACTGAAGAACAAGTCCGCTTGCAAGATGGACGTAAGGGCGAAACGGACCTCTCGGAAGCGAGCTAGGAGGGGAAATCAAGCGTCACAATCATGCCATCTTTTGCGGCCCGTGTGTTCGCGAACACACGCTGTGCCGCTTTTTGCGCCAGCGATGTATCGGTAATCTTCGGGCTAAAATGTGTCAGCAGTAGTGCATGCGCTCGTGCCGCCCTTGCTATACCCGCGGACTCCTGCGCCAGCATGTGCGCGTGTGCTTTCGCCAGTGGCAGATCCTCTGGATCGTCATACATACTTTCGCAGATCAGCAAATCAACATCATGCGCAAATGCAGCCAGTTGCCGCGTTGGCCGCGTATCCGTAATGTAAGCCAGCGAGATGCCGCGGCGCGGAGGGCCGAGCACCTGTTCAGGCGTCACGGCTTGCCCTTCATATTCAACCGTCTCGCCATGTTGCAGTCGTGACCACAACTGCACCGGCAGTCCCAATGCCCGCGCCTGTTCTGGCAGGAAAGGCCGGTTGCGCGCCAGTTCCAGCCGGTAAGCCAGGCAGGGTACGTTATGCGCAGCCGTTGCACAGGTACCATGCAGCCCTCCGGGAAGCGCGAATTGCTCCCCGCCTTTCAACTCGTGAATATATACCGGAAAAGGCAGTTCGGCAGCAATGCGCCGCAGCCCATCCACGACATAAGCCGTTCCGGGTGGCCCATAGATATCCAGCGGTTCCGTTCGCTCCGCGTGCGCGATCATAAACAACACGCCCGGCAAACCTGCCACGTGATCGGCATGCATATGCGAAAAGCAGATCGCTCCAAGCTGGCGAAAGCCCCAGCCAAGCGCCTTCCACGGAATCTGTGTTCCCTCTCCACAATCCAGCAGCGTCAGCGCCGGCCCGCATCGCACCAGCGCGCACGACAGCCAGCGCCCCGGCATCGGCATCATTCCGCACGTTCCTAGCATACAGATATCAATCATTTTTGATCCCTTAACTTCAGTTGGCGAGAGACCTGATAAATTCTTCCCACCGCATGGGCAACTTCTGTAGGGACAGGTCTGGTACCTGCCCACCTCAGGGGTGCAGAACACGCTGGTTTCTTCGCTGAGGCGGTTGTTCCCTTTCTGTAGGAGCGTACCACGTGCTGGACGAATCCCATTCTACCCTGATCGCCCGCCCTCATAGGCTTTCTAGCAAAGAATATATTACAGATAATAATGAGCTTCCTCATAGGGCATTATATCAGACGCAGTAGAAATAAGGATGAGAGTTCCTGTGATCATGCATTGACATGAGGGTGCAACGGTGTATACTAATGCAGAGGAATATCCTTGCAGGCGCCCTGGCCGGGAAAATTCACCTCTTCTGTTAAGGACAGTACTTGTGCCTGTCCTGCCTTGTATACAAATGTAGGGGCAGCGCCTTGTGCCTGTTCTGACTCAATAACTGGAAAGCTATCTTATTTATGAGCATTATGCCACGCCGCCTTGGTAAATATGAGCTACAGGAACGGCTGGGAAGAGGTGGGATGGCCGAAGTATGGAAAGCCCTGGATACGCAATTGCAGCGTTACGTTGCCATCAAGCTACTCCAGGCTAATTTGCGCGAAGACCCCAATTTCGTCATCCGTTTTACGCGTGAAGCGCAGGTCGTCGCCTCCTTGCGTCACCCCAACATCGTCCAGATCCATGACTTCTATAGCTCTGAGAGCAGTCCGGCGGGAAGTCCAGGGTCAGAAGCAATCGCCTACATGATTATGGAGTATATTCCCGGCCCCACTCTCGCCGATTATATTCGCGGTACCTCGCGCCAGGGGCATATTCCTCGCGCCGATGACATCATTCGCCTTTTTACCCCCATCAGCCTGGCCATTGATTACGCTCACCGGCAAGGCATGATTCACCGCGATATCAAACCGGCCAATATCCTGCTCGATTCGCGCAACACTGCATACAACCCCATGGGCGAACCTATGCTTACCGATTTCGGCCTTGCCAAAGTCCTGGGCATAGCGGGCCAGACACTTACCAACTCTGTCATGGGTACCCCTCTCTACATCTCGCCTGAACAGGTGCAAAACGCTCCTGTCAGCCCGCAGACCGATCTCTACGCGCTAGGTGTCATGCTCTACGAGATATTCACAGGTACGCCACCTTTCAGAGGTGAGAGTGTCACCGCCATTATGATGCAACACCTCACAGGCACGCCCGTCGAGCCGTACAAGCTTAATCCCGATTTACCCCCCGCGCTTTCAAACGTCTTGCGCAAAAGCATGGCCAAAAACCCCCAGGAACGCTATTCCAGCGCCGCCACCTTGATTGCGGACGTTGCTGCTACTTTCGATATTGCTCTTCCCGATGACTTAAAGCGCGCGATCTCCAGGTCGGGCGGCACAAACCTATCAACCGACCAGACCGTCATCTCCACCCCGGCAGCAGATAAAACGCCTTCCTCGCCCGGAAATCAGATCACCAGCCCCGGAAGTGATAAATCCGCTCAAAGGCCACCTGCATCTCCAGATAACGCAACCGCGGTCACCCAATATAGCCCGCCAGCCAGGATGGAGCCCATAAAACCCGCCTATCAGAATCTAGCGGTCAATTCATCAGATTCCGCCGGAAATTTGAACGGGCAAGTGAACAGCGACGCCGGCCTGGGAGCTCATGCGCAGGGGGTGGGTCCATCTCACGTAGACTCATCTCCCAATACACCATTCCAGAGAGCCAGGCCATCTAGCAATCAGCAGCCTGCAGGTATATATGGGCCCACGCCGCTGCCACCGGTACTCGAACCGGCGCCGGTACAATCCCCGCCTCCCGTGTCCAAACGTCGCGGAATCATTCCCAGCCTGATTATATTGCTAGTAGTGATCCTCGCAGGATCAGGGCTGGGTGCTTTTTTCCTCTTCAAGCCTCACAGTCCAACCAACCCGGTCACTACCAGTACCAGTGTTGGACAGGCCATCTTTATGAGCACCGGCCAGCTAAATGAGACCACCAACGAGGGCAGTAACGACGAATTACAGATCACTCTGCACAACATTCCAGCGCCTCCGCCCAATACAAGCTATTACGCCTGGTTGCTGCCAGATCTAAGTCAGAGCGAGGAACCGCCGGTCTTTCTTGGCGCCCTCACCGTCAATCATGGCAATATCGATTACCTCTATAAAGGCGATAGCAACCACACCAACCTGCTCGCTATCACCAGCCGCTTTGTCATTACCGAAGAAAGCTCGGAAGTAACGCCTGTCGTGCCATCTCCCGACCTCAGCAAATGGCGCTACTACGCCGAAATGCCTCAGACCCCGGCCCAGGGACAGACCTATAGCCTGCTCGATCACCTGCGCCACCTGCTGGCAAAAGACCCCGAACTCGAACCATATCACCTGCCTGGCGGATTGAGCATCTGGACCTATCGAAATATTCAAAAGGTCATGCAATTTGCCAGAAATGCGCAGAAAGATTGGAACTCGCAGAATTATACCGCCGCGCGCCAGCAAATCATAGGCGCTCTCGATTACCTGGATGGCGTCAAATTTGTTGGTCAGGACGTGCCGGCAGGCACTCCCATCACCGCGAACACGACATTCGCTCAAATAGGATTGCTTGAATTGCACGCCGGGCAAAATCCAGATGGTTATCTTTATCACATTCAACTCCATTTGAATGGCGTGGCTGCCTCACCGGGTGCCGCGCAGTCTCAGCACCAGCTCGCCGCCCGGATCGATACGGCCATCACCATCATGCAGAGCTGGTTAGAGAAGGTACGCAATGATGCCATAGAGCTGGAGCAGATGGATGACACTCACCTGGCTCAATCATCTTCCGCACCAATCTTAAACGATATGGTAACCCAGTCTACCTATGCTTTCACGGGGCGCAATGATTCCTCGTCTGGCAATCAGGAGGGTTTCTCGCAAATTTATACAGATATACAGCGCATGGCAACTTTTGAGGTAATGCCCTACAAATCATGATGAACAATTTGTTTCCAGGAGAGATAGTTCATGGTAGGAGAAGAGAAACAAGCCGGTCAGGTAGCTATCCGGTTTCTCACCGGTCCGCTCGCTGAAAAAGCCTTTGTTATTTCAAAACCGGTCACCAGCATTGGCCGCGATGTGCAGAATGATATTGTCGTGCTTGATGAGCATGTCTCCCGGCAACATGCATCTATTCGCTGGCAAGATAGTGCCTGGACGATTGAAAATCTTTCGTCAACGAATTTCATCACCATCGATCAACAGCGCGTACCTCGCGGTATACTCAAGCATAACAGCGTTGTGAGCCTTGGTAGATATGTGAGCTTTGTCTTCCTTATCCGGCAGCCCACACTTGAAGTTACGCCACCGCCTGCTTCGCAGCCGCTATTGCAACCAGCTCCGGCCCGTGCCATGGCCGGTGGGCCGGCATCAGTGAAACCGGAAACACCGGCCACAACGTCATCCGTTGCCTCTCCTTCAGGAACAGTGCTTGCCTCCCTCTCTTCAATCGGCATACCTTCACTAACGGTGAGTAGCAATATTCACAGCGAGGTAAAAGTTCACCTTTTACCCAAGCCGGTTATCGACATTGGGCGTGACAGCGAGAACGATATCGTGATTGCCGAGTCTATCGTTTCTGCCCATCATGCCCAGGTTGTGCGCGAGGGAGATCATTTCGTTTTTATCCATCCCCATCCCTCGCGTGGGAAAACCCTCAATGGCCTGTGGTATCACGGGCAGCGTATCCGCGGAGACCAGCCATTCCGCAAAGTACTGGTGAAAGGCGATATTTTCCGCATTGGTGATGAACATGGAACAATGATTACACTCACCTACGATGATGGCGCTGGCGTGGCCACAGAAACGCTGCCCGAATTGCCGCCTGTCCCTTTAACTGCACCCAAGCTCACCATTGGACGTATCCCGAACAATACTATTGTACTCGACCATCCACAGGTCTCATCCCATCATGCCGTTCTTGAAAATGTTGAGGGCAGCTATCGCATTATTGATACCAACAGCACCAACCATGTCTATGTCAACGGCCAGCTTGCCACAAATCAGGTGCTGCGCGCTGGCGACGAGATTCGCATTGGCCCCTATCGACTTACTTTTACCGGCACCGAACTGCGCCAGTACGACGAGAGCAGCCACATTCGTATCGACGCGCTGGGCCTCAGAAAGCTTGGCAACAACCATATCATCCTGCTCAATGACATCTCACTGGTCATCCCGCCTCGCAAGTTCGTCGCCCTGGTAGGTGGGTCTGGCGCCGGTAAATCTACGCTGATGGATGCCCTGAACGGCCTGCGCCCGGCGCAAGAAGGAACCGTCTTGTACAACGGCGTCGATTACTATCGCAACCTTGCCGCTTTCAGCACCCAGCTCGGCTACGTGCCGCAGGATGACATCGTACACCGTGAACTCACCGTCGAGCGTGCCCTTTACTATGCCGCCAGGTTGAGGTTGCCCGGCGACTTCACACAGGAGCAGATCGACAAGCGTATCAATGAAGTCCTCGAAGACGTGGAGATGACCGAACGCCGCAGCCTGCTGGTCAGCAAGCTCTCAGGCGGTCAACGCAAGCGCGTCTCCATCGCCCTCGAATTGTTGGCAAATCCCAGCATCTTCTTCCTGGATGAACCCACCTCGGGCCTCGACCCCGGCCTGGATCGCAAAATGATGGCCCTGCTGCGCCGTCTCGCCGATCAGGGCCGCACCATCATCCTCGTCACTCACGCCACCAACAACATCAACGCCTGCGATTACGTCTGCTTCCTGGCGCAGGGCGGTCGTCTTGCCTACTTCGGCCCGCCAAATGAGGCCAAAGTCTACTTCGACAAGACCGACTTCGCCGAAATTTATAGTACGCTCGAACCGACAAAGGAGCAACCCGATATTCCCGTACAGGCCGAGGCCCGTTTCCGCGCCTCACCAGATTATCAAAGCTACGTTGCTCAGCCTTTAAAAATCGCTCGGCAGCGCCAACCACAGCCGCCATCCAGCAAAGACGGCCTGAAGCGTCCTAAACGCGGCAATGCTTTCTCGCAGTTTGGCCTGCTATCGAGGCGCTACCTGGAATTGCTCAAAAATGATACCGGCAACCTGCTTATTCTCCTGCTGCAAGCGCCGGTAATCGCCATCATGCTTGTATTGATGGTGCGTTTTGAAATTGGCACCGGTGTCTTCAATGCCAATACTCTCGTGCAATGCCGCACCTCGATACTGACCTCTAGCGGCCCACTCGCGCTTCCACAGGCCAATTCAACTGACCAGGTAGATTGTTCGCAAGTGCTCGCCTTTCTGAAAAATAATCCCAGCGGGCAGGCATTTGCCGCCAGCAAGGGTGGCCCGAACCAGGCATTGCAGGACTTCATCTTACCAGGCCCCGGTTCCGATGCGCAAAAAGTGCTTTTCATTATGGCCTTCGCCACCGTCCTCTTCGGTTGCATCAATGGGGCGCGCGAGATCGTCAAAGAATCGGCCATTTACAAACGCGAGCGCACTGTCAACCTGGGTATCCTGCCCTACATGTTCTCCAAAATCGCTGTACTCGGCGTCCTGTGCCTGTTTCAGAGCGCGACCCTCGTCGGAGTCGTGCAACTGGGCGAGCCGTTGCAGCAAGGCGTCCTGCTGCCGCCGCTGCTGGAAACCTACATCACGCTCTGCCTCACATCGCTCGCCGGATTGATGATCGGCCTCACCATCTCGGCCATCGCGCCCAACAATGACCGCGCCATCAGTTTTGTGCCCATCATTCTTATTCCGCAGGTCATCTTTTCGGGCGCCATCATCCCGCTAAAAGACTGGGTCACGCAGGTACTCGCCGTCGTTTTCCCCACGCGCTGGGCCATGGCCGCGTTAGGCACATCTATCGGCCTGCATGCTGACAAGATCGGTGGCGACCACCTGTTCGGCAATGATCCCACCTATCACAGCACGCTCTACTCCATTTATAGCCAGGCCGATGCTATACATCGCCTCGTCCTCTCATGGATTGCCCTGGCCGCAATCAGCATCGTGCTGGCATTTGTGATCGGCATCTTCCTGAAGCGTAAGGATAGCAGAGCTTGATTTTTCATAGCTCTGCATGGCACTATTAAGCCATGGTTATAAAACGCAAACGCCCGCAAGGGTCCATCCTGCATCAACAGGAACCCCTCAGATGTCACTTTTGAATCGCCCTGGCCACAGCGCGCCTGCGTGAATTGAAGTTGACAGCGGTGATATAATTCTAGCGATGCACCCATAGCTCAGCGGATAGAGCACTAGTCTTCGGAACTAGGTGTCGGGGGTTCGAATCCCTCTGGGTGCGCTATTTTATTAGTCTTTGGCTATTAAAACTGTGAAAGCCAACGGGCCACGCTCCACTACTTCCCCTGATTTTCATACATCTCGATCAGTTCTTTCACCGTTGTTGCATCCTCTGGCCTTTTATCCTGCTCGCGAAATGAGACAAGCCTGGGGAAGCGCAGCGCGTAGCCGGGTTGATCGCCTGTTTTACCGGCGGTGTGAATGGGCGAACGCGTAATTTCATCGGCCAGCACCTCGACAACGATGCGCGGCTCAAGCCAGACGGTCGGCTCGATCAGCGATGAGACGCGGGCCGGTTTGGCATCAACCACCAGGTCTTTCGTACGCTCTCGAATACTGCGCCATTCTTCATCGCTTAAGCCGGTGCCAATTTTTGTCACGGTGACGAACATGTCCTGATCCGGGTCATAGACGCCAACCAGCAGCGCGCCCACACCCACTACTGCGCGTTTACCCCTACCGAAAATGTAACCAAGCAGGACGCAGTCGATGGTGTCCTGCAAGGCTCCGGCGGAATGCCGCTTGAGTTTGACCCAATTGAAATTTCTCGCGCCCGCTTCATAAGTGCTTTCCGGCTTCTTGACCACCACACCTTCCAGACCTTTGCTGATAGCCTCGTCGAAGAAGAGTGTGAGCGTATGAGCATCGCTGATGATATGATTCTCGGTGGGCATAAGGATATCGCCGGGCGAAATGGTCGCGGCGAGAATTTTCATACGTTCGCTCAGGGGCTTTTCCAGAAGCGACACGCCATCTTTATAGAGAATATCAAAGACAAAGGCTTTGAGCGGCATTTGCTCGGCCAGCGCTTCGATGTTATGTTTGCGCCGCCTGCGTGTTGTCTCCTGAAATGGCAGGAATTCTTCCGATGCCGGATTGTAGGCGAGGGCTTCCGCATCGAGTATGGCGCTCTGAGCCTGTACCTGCTCGCGTACCCCTGAGATGATTTCTGGAAACATATGCGACATGTTCTCCAGGTTGCGCGAGAAGATAAAGACGTCCTGCCCGTTTTTATGAATCTGGGTGCGAAATCCGTCATATTTGTATTGCGCATCTACCGTACCCATTCTGGCGATGATGGTTTCGGCGTCGGGCAGGCGTTCCGCAAGCTCCGAGCGGATGGGCTTACCTACCTGGATATCTAAGCCTTCAATCGCTCGCCGCGCCTCTTCCGGGTTGGAATGTTGCCATAACGTGCTGGCGATTCCCCCAAGATCGGATGTTTTGTTGTAAGCGGCCTCCAGTAGTTTGCGATATGACGTATCGTGGAATTTAGCCCTTGCCAGCGCATCGAGTATGGTCGAGTCGCCAATGCCGAGCCGCAAATTTCCGAGGGGAATCCTGATGACATACCTGGCGGACACACCGTGCACCTGCTTGAGCAGGGCAGCAAGCAGCGCAATACGCCTTTCTACGGCTCCCTTGCCCGATGTTTGCGCGATGGTTTTCAAGACCTCGAAGACATCGTCCACCGCCAGGACACGCGGCGCGATCTTTACTTCCGCACTAACCTCTTCTGCAACCAGCCCCAGGTCGCCTAGCCTCGCATAAAGTGCCAGGACATGTTCGAGTTTCGTGTTATATGCATCCGCTATTGACCTGGCAACGGTTTTCTCCGCCATGCCAATCTCAAGCGCCTCAAAAAAAGGGGCGACTCTTCCTTGCACCAGGTAGCAGACCTTTTCTACCTCCTCGGGGCGCTCTATAGAGGTAAAAAGTTCCGATAAAATCTCTATCATAGCAAGCCGCGAGCTTGTTCCGTCCAGCTTTTCAAAATAGCGCGCAAGTTCAGCAAATTCCACGGGTTCCTCCATGCATAAGAGCCTCATACTCTTGTTCCGGCCCTGCACCGGCACATCCAACCGTATTATAGAACACCGGAGAGAAATGGGGGCGTAATGAGTCTCTTTGCTTCGATGCCTTGCCACATCATTCCAGGGCAAGAGTTTCTGAGTATCCGTTTCCAGATGGTTGGACTTGAGGAGTTGCCAAACGCCATCGCGCAGCTTGCCACCCCTCGCTACCTGCAAGGGCGCGTGGCCGGGCTTTACAGCTAAATTCCTCAGGCGCCAGTTTGTCTGGTGCGTTGCTGGCCGGTGATCTGGCCGACCTGGACGGCACCCCACTCGCCTTCATAGTGGCAGGGGTATCGCGCTCATCTTTGCCACCCTCGGGATAATCTACCGCTGGCACGGTTTCACAAGGGAACTTTTAATAGGGCTTGGTCACCCGAATCCTATGTATCTCCCTTGTCTCTGTATGACAATATGCTACTACCTGCCGCTCGCGGTCTATCTCATAACTGCCGTCCGAGACCTCGACTCTGTATCCTCGCGGATACTGGTAATTGGGCACGAACAACACGGTCGGCGCGCTAATCGAGGCATCATGGCGAAACTCGAACACGAACATCTTGCGATCTATGTCAAAAGTCATGCGCAGTGGCTCGCCCGCCACCGATCGCGCGTATGGCCGCACCACCGCCTGTAGCGCTCGCCCGCCCGAATGCATATCCTGCGGATGCATTTGCTGATCGCGACTGAAGATCGAGAGGTCTTCGTCGTTCCATTGGTCACCATACTGGTTCGTGTTGTCCGCTGTATAGTTCCACAGCGTGCAACTCAGCAGCGTATCCTCCAATGCGCGCATGGTTCGATCCATCGCTCGTATCTGCTTGCTAAAATCACCACAGCGATACGCTTTCTTGTTATCCAGGTCGAATGGGATACCAATCTCACCAATAAGCACAGGCGCGCTACCCAGGAATTCTGCCGACTGCCGCTTGAACATCGCTAATTGCTCTGCGAATGATCTGCGAATGCGGCGTGGCCCGAAGACCAGCTTCCTGGTAAATATATCGAAGCCGACCCATGGCGAGAACTGCTTCATGAACAGTACGAATGCATCGTACCAGTGCGGAGCGTAAACGATTCCTGGCCCATCCTCCGGCCTCCAATAAGGTGGTTGGTGGTTGATCTCACACTCGAGAAAGATCAGCGCCCCTGGATGGGCCGAGTGTATCGCGCGTGCGAAACGATTGGCGAATGGCCGGTAATAATCCTCACTAAAATCCACCTGTCGTCCATTCACCATGCTGAAATAATCCGGGCGCAGCAGGCGCGGCGCTCCCTCGGGCGCTACATCCCAGACTCTATGCCGCTTCCAGATGCATGTCACATCGTCGCGCCAGGCACGTACCATCTTAGCGTTAACCGTGTGGTGACCAACAAGCCTGGGACCTGTCATGCGCTGCTCCCACACCTCCACCTCCTGTGGATACCCATCGCCAAGCAGCATCGTCTGAAACACGGTTGGGCATTTGCCCATTTTGAATAGCCCGTTATACGTATTGGCATCCTTGCAACCGATGTAGCCACTCAGCGGCTCGTTCATCATATCGTAGCCAATCACGTTCGGTAATTCGCGCACGCGCAGCGCCACCTGCTCCAGCGCCTCGATATAATGCCGCTGCAAGTATTCCTGCACTGGCTCACCGTCTATGAGCGCCAGCGGAGCGAAGTCGTTGCCGCCGAAAAAGAGCGTAAACATCGTCGCCGCCGCGAGTTTCGCGCCATTTGTTGGCCAGATCATACGCGGGAAAGGGCCGCCGCAAAGCTGGTGAGTGATGGCAGCGCCCGTCTCCTGAAATCTCGTAATATCGAGCCCCACTGCCTCGAATGTCCAGCCGGGCGCTCCATCTCCGCCTGAGAAACGACTCCAGACATCCTGGTGCGGATCGATAAACACGTGAAAACCATACTCTCCGGCCTTTTTGAGAACCGCATAAATATAGTCCAGGTAATCTTCGTCATATATCCCAGGTCCGGCATGCTCTAGCGCCTCCCAGGTTACCAGGAACCTCAGAAAGTTGAAGCCCCATTCCCTTAAACGTGAGAAGTGCTCATCAGCCTCATCAAACGGAAAGGGGCGCCCGACAAACGAGATATCACGATGTTCAAAGAAGCCATCGCGAATATGAGTGGCGCCATCCGGGTTAAACGGCACCTTGGAACTCCCGCCGAGATTGATCCCTCGCAACAGCAGCGTTCGTCCCATCTCATCTTGAAAATGGGAGCCCTTAATCGAGATCATGCAAAGTTCTCCTGTGACGGCCGATGATGCAGTTGAACAAGCAAAATCGGGAAGAATCGATTTACTGGTTTTGGTCATTAGCCTTCAGCATCGGTCTTGCGGCCATTCCCGCGTTAATTTGTCAAATCCATTATTGCTCTCTACCGTAGGGGCATACCCTTGTGACCGCCTGTCCCCTCACGCTCGCTGAGTTCACGCACATCTTGCTCAACAGCACTCACCAGTTGCTCGATATCGTCAAAATCACTACGATAATGCGGGTAACCAAAGCGCACAGTAGTATGCCATCGCTTATCCTGCTCGCGTGTGTAACTCAATCCGGCAGGAACAATCGCAACCCGTGTCTTTCGATCCTTTTCCGCCAGCTCTATCAGCTTGGCGAAGCCGGGTTTAAATGGCATAAAAGCCTCCAGGTCCGGCTTCGGTGTTGGATGCGGATCAATGTTGGGATAACCCTCTGGAAAAATGACCATCATTTCTCCCGACCGGAACAATCGCACCGCCGCTCGCGTCAACTGCCGCAGATATTGCCGTGCCTCGATGGGTGTATAGGCCCACTGCTTATCTGGCTCGTGCTCGTGAAACTGCTCGCTGCGCAGCACCACGGGCCAATCGGCCAGCAAGCAGGCCAGTTCTATGACCAGGCGCAACTTGCGCGATGTCACCCAATCCAATGCTACAATCGTATGCAAGCGCCGGGGAATGGCATGCACCAGAATAAACCCGTCATAGAAGTAATGGAAGTGGCGTGCGGCAACTAATACCGGCCCCGACTGTGGGACATGTTCGACTCCCTCAACCTGGATCACCATTGTTCGCCAGCCAATTACCAGGCTCATACCACGCATCACCAACCACACAGATTGGCTCAGAGCCGCGCGCCCCCGGCCATACGGCGAAGCTCGTATTTCATCATTGCCCGGCACAAGCACTAACGATTCAGGAAACAGCACGAACACGATCAATAAAAACGGCGTAAACCACAGGCCACTACCAAGACTCAGCATCATAGCGAAACCGGTATTCACCGTGTAGACCCCAAACGGAACCCAGGTCGTCACGTGCCTGGTGTCAAGATTGGAGCGCCACAGCAGCCTGCATACGGTAAGCAGGATCAGCACATCAAGCGTCCAACCAGCAAGACTGCTCATTGGCAAGCCGAAGTAGGAAGCGTACTCCTGCCAGTGCCATATTTGTGTAGATCCTCCCTGTCTTGCCAGTGACGCGCTGAGCGCCAGGTCCCAGGTCATCAAGAAATAGGTGCCCAGGACCAGCGACCACAGCGCCTGGCGATGCAATTCAAGTTTCGCCGCCAGTTTGTTTGCCAGCAGGTAAGATGTGAAGCCCATGTAAAACCAGGTCAGTAGTATGGAGTAGGAAACGAGTCCGGCCACTTTCATATCGGCCAGCGGTGTAGCGGAAGAAATGCCAGATGGGAAACCAACCCTGCTATTGAGCAGTTCAATACCCAGCGTGACAAGTATCGAGGCGGCAAAAAAGATCAGCGTCTTGCGCGGGCCGATGCCCAGCAGTCCAAAGAAAAACATTGTCGCCGCGCCAAAGATGATTTGCAGCGTCCCGGCGCTACGCAGGACAAACTCAAAGACGGCCACCCCGACGGGATTTGTATCCCATAGTTGCGGATGCGGCGCAATGATCAACAAGACGCCCAATCCACAAATCAAAGCCGCAAGATGACAGGTGAAGAGTACTTTGACTATTCTCATGAGACCTCCGCGTGTGAACGCCTGGCCTTACCTTTTCATATATTTTCGCACATCAACTGGTCTACGAACCCGGATGAATTTCCCCCCGCATGAGCAACTCCCGCCGGGACAGGCCGTGTCCCTACCGGAGCGGCGAACTCGCAGGCTTCTTCCCCGATGCGATTGTTACACTCCGTTAGGAACCGCGCCAGGTGCCTGTACAATATCTATCCTTGTAGAAACAGCGCCAGGCGCCTGCCGAGCTACCTCCGCAACTGTGGGTTTGATCGGCGACAACGTTCTCTCGTGTATATGAATCTGGCGCCCTTTCCATTGCGCGCCATGCCCTGTCAAAATCAGGCGCGCCACGTCAAGCACCATGACGCCAAAAACAGCCCAACTCAGAGGGGCGGTGAGGGACCAGGTTACGGGCAGTCCATGTTCACGATCAAAACAACGTTTGGCATCGATCTGTGCCAGCAGGGTTATACTCGCAAGTAGTGTAGTAAGGCGAGACATTTTTCGACGCCCCTTTCCTGGGGGCGAGATAGAGGGACCAGGTTGATCGCGCCCGGGTTGGATCTTCCCGCTCATTACTCTGCTGATGAGCGCATAAAGAAGTGTGCAAAGCGGCCCCAGACCATAAATAATCAACGCTAATCCCGCGTGTAGACCGCCAAATGGCACGCGTGAACGGATAATTTCGCTATAGCAACTCTTCCCCCACCCCTGGCGGGCGCTTTTCCAGGTCGTCCACTGCCGGTTCGAAATCAGGCCACGCCCATTTACCAGCTCAACCCGCTTTCCAGCTTGTTTGAACTGTTCGGCGAGCGCGAGATCATCGATGAAGGTCGTACGCATGTAGCTGGCTGCATACCCGCCCGTCTCGATATACGCCTTGCGACGCAGCAGAATATATTGCCCAAATGCAAACGCGCGCGGGTGCGCAGGATCGCTAATCTCATCCGGTGTAACACGATGAGCCAGGATAACCTCGCTCAAAGGCATCAGCAAGGGCATTGCCGTGCCACTCATATCCATGAGATTTGTATACATGGTGAGTAAATCGGCCTTCCGGTCCAAGGCGTAGCCGACCATCAGGCGCAGCGTCTGGGGGGCATGGCGCGTGTCGGCGTCCGTAAACAGCATCCATTCGCCGCCGGTAAGTGTGGCTCCCATATGTAACGCGTGCGGCTTGCCTGCCCAATCGGGGGGCAGTTCGTCAATCCGGCGCACCATGATACGCGGATCACGTCCTCTCCACCGCTCAAGCAGCCATGGTGTAGCATCAGTTGAACCATCATCGATAACCATGATGTTGAAGTTCGGATAATCTTGCGCCAGTAGCGATTCGAGACACGCATCGATATTGATCTCCTCGTTGCGTACTGGTAGGATAATGGAAACATGTGGTGCCGTTCCCGGCAAAGGAAGATCGCCGGGTGTATGCAACTCTCGCACGGCACGATGCGCACGATAACTCTGATACAGCGCAACCAGCGCCATGATGGAGAGTCCACCCGGAATGAAAGAGTGCGGCAGCAGTTTTCCTCTGCCACCTGCGGTTCGACCTGAAAACATGATAACTCCTGCTAGAAAAATTGATGAGTAGATTACTCAGGTTTATTATCGCATAAAGTGAGAAGCAGCAACTCTCTCTGACCCTGGTGGTCGTCCTCCAGGAGGTGATATGCGCTTGCCGGCATCAAAAATGTGTTGAGAGAACTCTACTTGCGCTATAGTCCTAAAAAAGACCTTTTACCCTAGATTTGGCTACCAGCAGGAAATAGCATACAATATCTGTATGCAAAACCCGGCAGGGATAACAAACAGGCTGCTAATTTCAGTATGAAGGTGCATGCAGGCGAAATGAGTAATTACAAGTTGATTTTAGGCGATAGCTCCCAGCTCATCAAAACCATACCTGGCCAATCCATTGATTTGATTTTAACAGACCCACCCTATAATCTAGGATGTTACTCTACCGGCAACATCAAAATGTCCTGGCGGAAAGATTTCAATAACGATGTTGCTGAATGGGATACCAGCATCTTCAATCCCGCCGAATGGCTTGAGGACTTCAAGCGCATCCTCAAGCCAACAGGCACCATATTTGCCTTCACCAGCTACAACTTACTAGGCCAGTGGCACCAGGCGTTTGATCCTGCCTTCGATACATTTCAGTTTGTCGTATGGCATAAGCTGAATCCCCCGCCTAAGCTCAGGCGAGCAGGCTTCTTGAATAGCTGCGAACTCATCGTATGTGCCTGGAATAAAGGACACACCTGGAATTTTACCCGGCAAAAAGACATGCACAACTTCATCGAAAGCCCCATCTGTATGGGCAAGGAAAGAGTAAAAAATCCGGTTCACCCGACTCAGAAGCCCATTAAAGTTCTCAGTCGCCTCATACAATTAGCCACCCATCCTGGCGATCTCGTGTTCGATCCCTTTATGGGAGTTGGTTCCACCGGAGTCGCGGCATTGCAGCTTAACCGGCGTTTTACCGGCATAGAAATCGATCCTACCTATTTTGCGGCAGCTAAGAAACGTATAGAAATGGCCGCGTTTACACCCGAATTTTTTGCATCTGGGTCAGAAGACCGTGCGAGTAACGCCGGTGTAGATAACCTCAATGAGGGCAGTGAAGAACAGGCATTTTTCACACCGAACTAGTAAGCGGTCCTCGCTTCAGCACTCTTAAGAAAGAGTTCGCTTATCACATCCAAAATGTTAAGTGAATGATAAATCTGCCCGTTTACTTTAGGATGCATTATCGGTTATTCTCAACGCTAGCGGCATTAGCTGCGCAGATTTTGATAAGCATTTGCTTTTTGTTGTTCCAGGAGGAATTCCTAGTATGTATGAACTTATGATTCGCGCCCAGGTTGATGCAAGTGTATTCCCCTATGAGCTAAAAAATGTTGAGCTGGCGGAAATGACCATAGAGGGCGCAGTAGCCTGCGTGCTCGAAAAGCTGTTCCTTGTTGTCAATATGAGAGAAGTAACGATGACGCCCTCTTCACGAGAGTATGAACGAGATTGGGATAGCCTTCTCTCACAGGATTGCTAGCAAGCTGCAACTACCTGACAGGCCCCCGCCCTCACACCATAGCAGCTAGCGCTAGCCCCGTTCGCAACACATTCGTCGTCTCCAGGTTGCTCAGCACGACGACGACAAGATTGCTTTTGGGATAGAAGCCGTTGTAGGTGAAGAATCCGTCAATATGACCGACGTGATAGATGAGCCTACCCTGTGGCTCCGCGGCAATGAACCAGCCATAGCCGTATCCCAGGTCCGCATGCTGTAAACATCCCCCTGGTCCAGGCGGCGGGCATGGAATATGCAGGGTAAACATGGCATTTAGCGCCGGTTGGGAAACCAGTTTATGCATCATCAGAGCCTGGTCCCATATATTCAAATCTTCCACGGTCGAATACAATGCCCCTGCCGCGTAAAGTACGGAGGGATCATATGGTGCGGGCTTGATATACCCCTGGTAGTAGCCGGTGGCATGTTGTGGCAGCGCCGGATAAGTCGTATCATAACCAGTATTATGCAATTTGAGCGGTGTAAAGATATTTTGCTGCAAAAACGTCGCAAACGATTCCCCGCTGACACGCTCGATGATATAGCCCAGCAGGGTATACCCTGAATTGCTATACTTGAAACGCGAGCCGGGCTTAAATTCAAGCGGCAGGTCCTTAAAGCGCGCAACCAGTTCTTCGGGAGTGGCAGGCTTGAGCCAGAATGTCAGAAAATCGGGTGAGTTAATGTAATCAGGAATGCCAGAAGTGTGCGTTAACAGATTTTCGATGGTGATGGCTTGCCAATCCTGCGGGCAATCGGGAACATAAAGACAGATATGGTCCTGCACATGCAATTTGCCGCGCTCCTGTAAGATAAGTATCGCCATGGCCGTAAACTGCTTGGTATTCGAGCCAATACGAAACCGTGTCTGCGGGGTATTGGGAATATGAGCATCTTTGTCTGCCAGGTCGTAGCCCTTCTCGAAAAGCATACCGTCGTGTGCCACGAGTACGGAACCGCTCAAAACGCCGTGATGCTCCAGATCTGTCAGATAAGCGTCGATTTGAGCTGCATTGGGAAAGGGCCTGGCAGATGTTGAAAGGGCTGGAACATTCGAGGTAGGAGTAACACCCGATTTTTGGGGGGCAGGAGCAATACTTGATGTTGCGCAACCGGCCACAATCAAAACGAGTATAAGCATATAAATAGAGGAATAGATTTTGTGATCTCTTTTGATACGATGTTCGCTTATCTTCTTCATTGTATTCCTCTTTGGACAGGCAGCCTGCTCTTCTCATCTTGAACACCACCCAGCATAACATGAAAAAGCGTGTAAGTCATTCGCCAAAGGACGTATCTCGAATGATCTAGATAATAATTTGTCCCGTATATAATGACAGATAGCACTACTGATAGCTTCAGGCGGTGCTAGACGGAAGACAAGTAGTTCTTCGTATCTTCGCTGCTGTGTTCAGCAAGGTCATTATGAAAGGAACTTTTTAATGAACAGTATTCGTTTTGTGCCCACATCGATTCATGGCATTTTCGATTACATTGGTGGCATAGGACTGATTGCCGCCCCATTCGTTTTCGGCTTCTTCAACGTTGGAGGAATGGCCGTTATTCTGCCTATGGTGCTCGGCGTCGTCCTCATCATCTATAGCCTGTTAACCAACTACGAGCGCGGCATTCCTGGCCTACGCTTCCTGCCCATGACCTATCACCTGGTGATAGACTTCCTGGCCGCCGCATTTCTCGCGGTCTCACCATTCCTGTTCGGTTTCTATAAAGATACTCCGAATGTCTGGTTGCCGCATCTTATCGCCGGTATTGCTGTGGTAATTCTCGTGCTGGTCTCGCAGACAAAGCCACGCACCACAGCCATGGCGAAAGCCACAGTGTAAGTAATAACTCAGGTTTCAGCAATAAGAGCGGCGGGAAACTCAATCAGGCCTGATTGAGTTTCCCGCCGCTCTTATTGCTGAAACCTAATAAATGCATTTCCCAAAAGCGGAGAGCATCAGATCGACTGCCATCACCGCCGTCCGGTTCTTGTTGTCGAGTAGCGGATTATCTTCAACTATGTCCAGCGAGGTCATCTTGCCGGATGCCGCGATCTCTTCCATCACCACGCTGGCCTCGCGGTACGTCAAGCCCCCTCTCACCGGCGTACCCACACCGTGCGCCTCTCGCGGATCAAGCACATCGATGTCAAAACTCACATGCAGGCCGCGTGTACCATCGGTTGTAATCGCCAGCGCCTGTGCGATAACGGCGGCAATACCCATATGATCAATGTCTTTCATCGTAAAGACATGTACCCGGGCCGCCCGCAGCAGCTCCTTCTCACCCACATCGAGGTCGCGCACCCCGACGATGGCGATATGCGCTGGGTCCACCTTTGGACTGAATCCGCCCAGCGAAACCAGCCGCTCATCCCCGATGCCTGCCAGCGCCGCCAGTGGCATGCCGTGAATATGGCCGGAAGGCGATGTCTGATCGGTGTTGAAATCGCCATGCGCATCAACCCATAACAGACCCAACGGTTTCTGTATCTTCGCGGCTCCGGTGATCGATCCCAGCGCCAGGCTATGGTCACCGCCAATCACGAGCGGAAAATCACCGTCGGCCGCGATGTTTTCTACACGCGTCGCCAGCTCTGTACACACTTCCAGAATAGGCTCCAGATTCATCAGCTTTGGTTCGCCCAAAAGGGGCGTTTGGGGACCAGGCACAAGCAAATTTCCTTCATCAATAACGGTATAACCCAGTTGACGCAGTTTTTTATTCAGGTCGGCGTAACGTATTGCGGCAGGGCCTAAATCGGCTCCATGCCGGCCCGCGCCCAGGTCTATCGGGACTCCGATAACACGAATGTTCACCATCTTTCCTCGTCTCTTCTCCGTTGAACAGCGAAACTGTGCCTATTGTAGCCCTACATTTCGCACTTGTCCAGACGGTGTAATCACTGAAGGCTTGACACATGGAATATGATTGAAGCTGATCTACAAGTGCGCTAGAGCGCTATGAGACTGGAGGATTTCTGCATGTTTGGTCACCATGAATCTGCCCAGGCAAAAGTTCTGTACGCCGAGATGGTGTTCAGCCGTTGGGAAGAAGAGCATCATGACAAAGTGGAGTTTGTGCTGGAGGTACATCCTCCAAACCGGCAGCCGTTCAGGGCAAAAACTACGCACCACTTTCACTCGTTTACGCCCTATCCCCAGGTGGGCGATACAGTGAATGTGAAGTATGATCCCAAAAGCCTGGAAGTTCAGCTTGATCTGTCCCATGATGACCGCTATGACTTGAAAGGAATGAAACATAAGCAGCAGGCCGAGCGCCAGGCAGAAAAGGCCAGGCGTGATGCGCTGCTCTCGGCCCCGCCCGGAACACCGGCTTCATCCGCCGCCGGCGCTGGAATGGCCGACCTTGATCCAGAATTGCAGGAATTATTGGACCTCGAAGAAGCTGAGCGTCGAGTAGCACAATCTGGTGGGCAATCGTGGACTGTGCAAGATGTTCAGGTAATCACTAATTTCTCTGGAACAGCCGCCTCGGTCAATGCACAGGCAGCAGTGGCACTGGCACAGGCGGAGATGCTGTGTCACCACCTGGAAAAAAAAGGAGTATCAGGGCAGGCGACTATCCTGCGAAAGCAGCAGACAGGTGACCCAATTCAACGCTTCGCTCCGTTTTCCGTTGAGGTGCAGGTGCAACCGGATAATATGGGGTTCCCTTTTCAAAGCTCCTTCACTACCTGGATCGATACCAGCAAGATAACGCTAATGGAAGGGTCCACACTTCCGGTCAAATACGACCCTCAGAACCCGTCGCGCATGGTGTTTCTATTTCCAGCATAGGCAGGCTATCAACGCCAGCACCTTCTTCATGCTCTTTGCCTGTTCTTGCCTGGATTGCTGATCCTGTTGTCAAACTCCCTGGTCACCTCCAGGAGGAAGGGCTATCTGCTACATAGAGGGGAACTCCTTTGCAAAATAACTGGTATAACGTAATGCGAGATTACACGCTGCGCCTGGTAAGGATACGCAGCGTCAACTCGACCGGTGGCGAATTGCGCGTTGCTGAAGAGGTACTGCACTTACTGCGATCAGATGGCCTGGAAAAGGCCTATACCGACACCGGACTTGATCCGCTCCCCAATGACCCTTATGGACGCGCGAATGCCTATGCCTTCCTGCGCGGCAACAGCCCCCGCACGCTTGTACTGCTCGGGCATATCGATACCGTAGATACAACGGACTATGGCCCGCTCGAACCGTGGGCGCTCGATCCCCAGGGCCTTACGGAACGATTGGACATATTAACGAACTTGGCCCCCGGCCTCGCAGAAGACTTGCGAATTCACCCTGACGATTGGATGTTCGGGCGCGGTTCCGCGGATATGAAAAGCGGCGTCGCTGCCAATATCGCCGTCATGCGACGGCTTGCCCAGCGGTCCAGGGAAGGCAGTCTGCCACTCTCGGTTGTCATGCTGGCGGAAGCCGATGAAGAAAACGCGTCGGCAGGTATTTTGCAAGCGGTGAACTTTCTCTTGCGCTTGCGCGAGCAGTACAGATTGGAATATCTGGGGGTCATAAATACCGACTATACAACCGCGCGTTATCCCGGCGATCCGCACCGCTATATCTACGCTGGCACCATAGGTAAACTCCTGCCCAGTTTCCTTATCATCGGGCGCGAATCGCATGTCGGTCTGCCTTTCGACGGCATCGATGCCAATCTGCTGGCAGCAGAGTTGATTCGCAACCTCAGCATGAACGACGAATTATGCGACATGGTGCCCGGCCAGATACTCCCTTTCCAACCAGGTGACGGCGAAGCCGTAGCCGTGAACGAGCGGCATTGCTGGTCGGAATACAAGCAGATTACGCCGCCCCCCGTCACGTTACACGCGACAGACCTCAAAACCCGCTACGATGTGCAGCTCCCCTTTATGGCCTATTTCTATCTGAACGTTCTGACCTACTCCACCACACCCGGCCAATTATTGACACGTTTGCAACGCATTGCCGGGGCAGTACTGGAAGAGAGCCTGCGACGCATTGATGACGCCGAGCAACGCTGGATGGAGGCTGCCGGCAACCCCTCACCGGCCTCAGTATTTCAACCGCGCTCCGGTTCGGTGCTGACCTATGCCGATCTTTGCGCTGCTCTGGCGCAACAATTCGGCCAGCAGCGCCTGAATGCTGAACTCGATAGAGCCTGGGAAAGCTGCCCTCCTGGTATAGATGAGCGCGAACGCGCTCTTCACCTGGTACGCAGCCTGTGGAAGCTCAGTGGTAAAGCCGGACCGGCCATCATCATTTACTATTCGCCGCCCTATTACCCGCACGTGCCGCCAACTCCATGCGCGTTAGTTGACGCCGTTCAAACCGTAGCAGAGTCGCATCCCGAACTGCACCTGCTCGTCCAGGAATATTACCCCTATATTTCCGATATGAGCTACCTGCGCCTCGATCCAGGCACCAATGTCACTGCTTTGACGGCCAATATACCCACCTGGCAGCCAGGTGCTAAGAGCGCCCGCCCCGGTTCCTACAGCCTTCCTTTGCAGGCTATTGCGGACCTGGGCATACCCGTGGTCAATCTTGGCCCATATGGGCGCGGCGTCCACCAATCCGGCGAGGGCGTGTTGATGTCCTACTCGTTCGGCGTCTTGCCGCAACTGATCTACGAAGTCACCGAGCAATTGAAAGGGTTGGGGGGCCGATAAATCGGCCCTGGTCTGCTTCTTATTTCAAACAGACTATTCTTGGATGCTTCACCATCGCTAGATGCTTTCCAACGGCACAAATCCCATAACCCGCAGCGCATTATCCAGCGCCTGTACCGTCGCCTGCACTAGCCGCGCGCGGAACGCTTTCACTCGCTCATCGGCCTCTCTTAAGATGGGGGATGTGTGTTCGTAGAAGTCGCTGAAGTGAGATGCGAGATCGAACACGTAGGATGCCAGCATATTAGGAGCGAGCTGCCGGCTCGCCTCTGCCAGACTTCTGGGATAAGCATCGATCTGGCGCAGCAGTTCCCATTCGCTTTGCTCAAGCCTCTCAGGCAGGTCGTCCAGCCGCTCGGGAATCTCGTAGCCAGTCTCCTCTAAGCGTCGCACAATGCTGTTGGCCCGCGCATAGGCATATTGCAGGTAGACACCCGTATCGCCATTAGCGCGCAAGGTTTCGTTGATATCGAGGGCGATGGTCTGTTGCAGTCCGAAGCGGATCATATAGTAGCGAATAGCCGATGCCGCCAGGGCAGTTGCTGTTTCAGCGGGCAGGTCCGGCTTTGTCTCTTGCATACGCGCGATGGCCGCGTTCATCAGATCATCGGCTTTTACTTCGATACCTTTGCGCCCGGAGAACGCATACACCTCGCGCCCATCCGATGTATCTATGCCCAGTTGCGCTGCGGTAGCGGCGGAAAGTGCGACGATCTCATAAGCCAGGTGAATCGAGTTATTAGCCTGCTCAACATAGCCCAGTCGCCGCAGGCTTTCGTATACAATCTGCTGTGGGTACGATTGGCGCACATCGATCACGTTGATCACCCGTTTGGCGTGCCCGAAACGTTTAGGATTCGTCTCTGTCCCCGGTTCGATACCCTCTGCTGTTCCGCGCATTGTCCACAGGATGCGTCCATCATGCTGGTGTCCCCATGGCACAAAATGGAAATGCACATCCAGATCATCGGAGAGGCCGAATTTCCAGAGCTGGTAGGCGATATCCTTCCCTGTATAGGTCGCCGTCCCATCGCTTTTCACCAGGATCTTATCGCTGCTGTGGTCCCCATCTTCGGTCTGTGCCTCTCCATCACCGAAAGGAATCACCCAGCAGCCGGCCGCTTTGCCTGTCTCGGGATGCTCCAGCACCCCTCTATCGCGCAGCATTTCAAACGTGCGTTTCCACAGGCCTGCGGCCAGGATCGCGGACTCCCAGGTCAGCAGGTCATACGAAACGTTGAGCCGCGCCATCGTGTTCAAGTGGGCCTGTACGATTTTGTGCGAGAGATCGGCAGCCATTTCCGCGTATGGTTCGTCACGATGCTCGATGGCGCGCAAGACTTCCTTGCGTCGTTCGAGCAATTCGGGGTGGCTTTCATAGGCCTTACCTACCGCAACGTAGAGGCGCGAACAATAGTAGTCAAAAGATTCACCTGGCAGGCGGTCCACCCCCTCCGGCATGTCCAGAATGCCCTCGTTAAGGGTGGTGAATGCCACGACCACATCTGCCACCTGCACGCCTGTATCATCAATGTAATTCTCTGCCTCGACCTGGTAGCCCTGAGAGCGCAGCATGCGCACCACGGTATCGCCAATGCAAGCATTACGGACATGGCCCACGTGCGCAGCCTTGTTACTATTGATATTTGTATGCTCGACAATTACTTTAGTACCGGTACCTGCGTCGCTCTGACCAAAATCCGCCCCTGCTTCCAGCACGCGCTCGATTATCTGCTGCCCTACCTGCGGATGGCTCAGCCGGAAATTGATATATCCCGGTTTGGTAGCTGTAACAGCTTCAATAGCGGGAATAGGCATCGCATTCAATAGTGTGGCCAGAGCCTCGGCAATCGCCATGGGTGGACGACCCAACTTATTCTTACCCGCCCAGGACATCACGGGCATAGAATAATCGCCAAAACTGGCTTGGGCCGAGAAGCCCAGGTTAAAAGGCAATTGCTCGACATCGAAATCTATTTGTTCTTGGGCAAGATAGGTTCGAACCGCCTGTTGAATGATTCGAACAAGGTATTCATAAAGGTCTTCTGGTTGTGTTTCAGCAGTTTCCTGTTCCTGACTCGTTATTGACATTACTCCTCCACTCTATTTATCTCTTCATATACTACTATTGCCGCTCCTGTAGGGACAGCGCCTGGTACCTGTCCACCTGGGGGCCCTATAGAGAGATATTCCAGGCTCATACGTGTTTGCATCACTATAACCTACATCTATCTGTCCGGTCAAGAATTTTTCTGAAGAACAATGTTGCAATATCGCGCTATACTACTGAATGGGGCTCACGCCTCTCAGCTGGTAGCGTTTGCCATATATACTATAAGGAAAAAGTTATGCGTCGTATCTGTGTGTTCGCAGGATCAAATAGAGGAAATCGCCCAGAGTATGCGGAGGCAGCTCGCGCCCTGGGCCAGGAACTCGCGCAGCGCGAGTTGGGACTGGTCTATGGAGGAGCAAGTGTCGGTCTGATGGGCATCGTCGCCGATGCTGTTCTGGCAGGAGGAGGCCAGGCCACTGGCGTGTTGCCACGTGGCTTATTTCGCCGCGAAATACCGCATAAGGGCCTGACAGAGATGCATGAAGTTGGCAGCATGCACGAGCGTAAAGCGCTGATGGCCGACCTCGCCGATGGGTTCATTGCCCTTCCCGGCGGTTTTGGGACGTTCGACGAACTCTTCGAAATCGTTACCTGGGCACAGCTTGGATTGCATAAGAAGCCGGTAGGCCTGATTAATGTAGCCCATTATTTCGATCCATTGCTCGCTCTTGTCCGCCATGCTTCGACAGAAGGCTTCGTTCCAGAGGTTCACCTGCCCTTTCTCATGTATGAAGAGCATCCTGCCCCCTTGCTGGATCGCTTTGCCCAATACACAGCGCCGGATACATCTTCTAAATGGGCTGATCTTCCACCCGAGCGCTAGTGATGGGGTGTAGGGACCAGGTTGATCGCTGCCCTGTCTGGGGATAGGCAATAAGGGCCGGGCCGAGCCGGGCCGTCCCCCCCAAAGGCTAAAGGAGAGAACGTCTGGCTAAAAGCGTAGACCCCACTTGAGTGTATCTGGTACAATACGGGTATCAACACGATGTCGGCTTTCATCTAGTAAGCATTCATCAAAGGAGGTTTTTGTGGCTAACAAGGAACAGAAAAAAGTACAAAAGGCACCGCCCAAGTCCAATAAACAGAAGAAAGAGATGCAAAAAGAGAAAAAAGCTGCTAAATCAAGCAAGCAGTCCGGCATTTAATAACTGAAAGGGCGACCGCAACAGTATAGTGCGGACCTATTCAGCACGTGGTACGTGCTTGCCCCTGGCCGGAGCACCGTGTAGGGTAGGGGCGCGCTCTGGCGGTCGCCTGGCTTTCCCCATCCCCATCCCCATCCCCAATTCATACTTACTGGTAAGCACTTTTCCTCTTCTCATTCGTTAATGCTAGTAGACAGGTAGGAGTCCGCTCGCTCTTGACAGGATTGTTACAATGCGGAAAGAAAAGCCATCCAATGTTGGAGATAACCTGCTCAAACCCTGCGAGTAGCGGAGTCATAGTAGGGGCGTACCCTTGTGGTCGCCCTCCGCGGAACAGCAGTTGCTGTCTTACAGTTATTTCTCAGTTAACTCGCTTATGAGCGGGATGAGCAGAAATGGGGGTATTGTGCAGTATAAGTCTCACGACGATGCGAACAAACGCGAGCAGGCCCCGCAGCAACGCCAAGGAATGGCTCCAGGAAAACCGGACATGTACCGGGAGCAGGAAGATCAATGGGCCGTACTCCGGCATGAAGTGGAGGAGGAGGATATGAGGAGGCAAGATGAGCTAGGCCGGCCAGCCTGGGGTCAGCGGGATACGGAGGATGACGCCGTCTCCTCCCAGGCCTCTCTGGATGATGTGCTTGCGGAAGCGCCCAATCAGGTGGATATCGTTGTCGCAGGCATTGGCGGAGCAGGTATGAATGCCGTCAACCGCATGATTACCCGGCGCGTGCGTGGGGTGCGGTTCATTGCCATGAACACGGATGCCCAGGTGCTTTCCCTATCTGAGGCCCCGCAGCGTATCTGCCTGGGACAGCACTATACCAAGGGCCTGGGCGCTGGCGGTAACGCGGCTGTAGGCGCGCGGGCCGCCGCCGAGAGCGAAGCAGAAATTCAAGCAGCGCTCAATGGGGCCAATCTCGTTTTCATCGCCGCTGGTATGGGTGGAGGAACGGGTACCGGAGGCGCCCCGGTTGTCGCTTCGGTTGCCAAAAAACTGGGCGCCCTCACTATCGGTATCGTCACACTGCCTTTCACTTTCGAAGGCAGGCGGCGACGAAAGGTCGCAGAAGATGGCCTTGCGGCGCTGGGCGCCGAGATCGACGCGCTGATCACTGTACCTAATGATCGGCTCCTGGCCGTAACCGGAAAAGATCGCAGCCTCGCCGATGCCTTTAAGCTGGCGGATGATGTGCTGCGCCAGGGCGTACAGGGGATCGCCGAAGTCATTAATGTGCCCGGGTTGGTAAACGTAGACTTTGCGGATGTTCGCAGTGTCTTGCGCGAGGCAGGCACCGCGTTAATGAGCATCGGTCAGGGGAAAGGACGCAATCGCGCGCAGCTTGCTGCTCAGGAAGCGATTGCTGGTGGCTTTCTCAATGTGACTATCCGCGGCGCGCAGCGCGTGCTGTTCAATATTAGCGGTGGAGAAGATATGACATTGTTCGAGGTCAACGAAGTGGCCGAATACATCGGCAACGCGATCGACAACACCGCCGATATCACCTTTGGCGCCGTTGTCGACCCGGCGCTGGATGACGTCATTCATGTGACGTTGATCGCGGCAGGTATGGAGGAGCTGCGAACAAAACGCTTTCCCGCTCTCAATGTAGAGCAATCACACACGCCCTCCATAGCATCGCATCGTGCAGGAACCGCTTCACCGGGCCTCTCTAGGCCACCGCAGCCACCCTACGCGCAATCTGTAGGGCAAGCGCCTCAGCCGGCATCAACGCCAAAACCACCTCTCGCCCGGCCCCTTGGCCCGGCGGGCTCAGGGCGCACACAGCGCAGCCTGGATGATTTGCGTGGCCTGCGCGATATGGGGCGTCGCCAGGCTCAAGAATCTCTACGAGGAAAGTCCCGGCAAACAAATGACGACGATCCGGCAGAAGATACCGGTGTAGATGTCCCCCCTTTCATCAAAAAGTACCGCTAGTTGCAAGTATATATTCTCGAGGTAAGACAGGCCGGTAAAGGCCTGTCCCACCCCGTGAAACTATTCTTTATCAGCTGCGACAGCGCGACCGCGCTCTCCGCCTTTTTTCCCAATTTTAGAATAGAACTCAGAGCCTTGCTGGCGCTTCGTGGACTCGCCACCTTTCTTTCCAATCTCGGCATAAAATTGTGGCCCACGTTTCTCCTTTACCGTTTCGCCGCCTTTTTTGCCGATTTTGGAGTAGAACTCCGCACCGTACTTTTCACGTACGGCCTGGCCGCCTCGCTTCGCCTTTTGTGACCCAGGTTCTGGTCCGCGTTTGTTATTTGCCATAGAAGTTCCGCCCTTCTTAAACTCAAACTACCACACCCAAACAAAGCGGTGAGACATCCTGTTGCCAGAACACCTCGCTGCTTCCCTACTGCGCTCGATGTTCTCGCGCCTGTGCCACGCGATTAGCAATAATCGCGGCAGTACTTCCAGCGCCTACGCCGTTGTCGATGTTGACCGCAGTAAGACCCGGCACACACGTTTGTAACATCGAAAGCAACGCGGCGACACCTTTGCCGCCCATTCCATAGCCAATTGAGGTTGGCAAGCCAATAACAGGGACAGGAACCAGTCCTGCCACTACTGACGGTAACGCACCATCCATGCCCGCAGCAACAATGATTACATCTACGCCGTTGGAAAGGAGATTCCGCAAGGGTTCCACCAGGCGATGCAATCCTGCTACCCCCACATCATAGATGCGCGTCACATGACAACCCATCTCTTCCGCAATCAGAGCCGCCTCCTCTGCCACCGGAATGTCAGATGTGCCGGCGCTGATTACACCAACAAGCCCTCCCGTGCTATGTCGCGCATAGTCAGGCTTGTAAATAACTACTGCCCGCGCCTGTTCGCGAATACGAATTTCGTATCCCTCAAACTCCTCGCGCAGTACCTCTACGATCCCAGGTTGGACGCGACTGATAATCGCACGCCCAGAAGCCGAAAGCAGGCTCCTGGCCATCGCTATGATCTGCCCCGGCTCTTTTGTCTCCCCCAAAATTACTTCGGGGACGCCTTTACGCCTTTCGCGTTCGGGATCTGCACGTATCTCGATTATCGATGAGATGTCATCACTCAGAATTCTATGTAAATCCTGCCTTACATCACCGGCAGGCTCTTGATCACTTTGCCGTTCGTTCAATGACAAACTACTCCCATCACTTTGCTAAATTGCTTCCCACAGAGCAAGAGGTCAATAGCAGTACATCATAAGTTGTACCCTCAGCCTGGTGATTCATTAGGAATATACATCCTTACTTGAGCTTGTAGGGTAATGCTCTCTCTCATCCAGGAGTCTTCCAACCAGTCATAGTTTAACATAGTCGAACCAATTGAGCAAGCCAACAATTCCACAATCTTTTGGTAAAACCGCAATAAATCGCAACGCTCCTCCATACATTATAGAAAATATGCAAAATATCCGCTCTCCCCCCGGCTCGCCCTACCTGTACGAGGCGAATGTCTCACAGCATTTGCACAGAAAGCCATACTTTGCTATAGTAAAGCGCAGGGATATTCTCGAGACGATGTTGATGAGTCGTTAGTTTGATAACATAAGCTATATAAAGATGACGAATAAGATTATGAACAAGTTCCGCTTTCTCGCGTTAGGATCAGTTTTCCTTCTCGGGTTGCTCATGACAGCATGTGGTAGCTCCGCAACCGCTATAAAGCCACAGCCAACCGTCGTAATCAGCAAATCATTCCAGAACCAACTGTCGCCAATTCCCTCGCCTCCCGCGTATAGCTGTGGGGCGTGGGCATCAAACAATACCCCCGGCCCGGGCGCGACGATTAACATTTATGCCAGAATCATGCATAACCTCAAGCCCGTCAGCGGCGCAACCGCTTCGGCAGTGGCGCACTTCCAAAACTTTGATCAGCAGCTTGGTCAACAAACAAGCGATAGCGGCGGCTACGTTACCTTCGCGCTCTCCCTGCAAGGTCACCAGCCAGTAAATATTCCCGCGACCGTCGATGTCACCGTGACCAACTTAGCTGGCGGCGGAACCCTGCACTGCACCCCGGCATTTTTCACTCCGGTATAAACTTTTGGCATGTGGGACAGAAATGGGTTCCGCGTTGACCAACCACAATGCGCTTGATAAGCGTTCCGCAGCGCGGGCAGGGCTTTCCCTCCTGCTGGTACACACGGACATGGTTGTAGTTATCGCCAGCCTCACCCCATAGGTCGCGATACTCATTGAAGGATGTACCCCCATGTTCGATGCCCAGCGTCAGCACCGCGATAATCCCCTCATGCAGTAGACGTACTTCCTCCGTCGTGAGCGACCCGGCGCGGCGTAGGGGATGAATGCGGGCGTAGAAAAGGGCCTCGTCCGCATAAATGTTGCCCAGGCCCGCTATCACCTCCTGCGACAGCAGCACCTGTTTGATCGCGCCCCTGCGCCCCGCCAGGCGCTCTGCCAGGCTTTCCACCATAAACTCGTCGCTTAAAGGCTCCGGCCCCAGCCTTGCCAGCGCCTCCGCCTCCTGTGCTCGCGGCCATAACTCGATGCGCCCGAATTTGCGCGGATCGGTGAAGAGCAGCCGCCTCCCATCGGTAAGATTGAAGCAAACGCGGCAGTACGCGGTTTCAGGAGAGGATACGATGGTTTGCTGATTTCCCTGCTGCCCGGAATGAGTTTCGCGTAGAGAAAAGGTTGGCCCTTTTCGATCCCATGTCGCCAGATCGCCCTCGCGCAGGCTGGTATCGATCTCCCAGCCAGGCGGCAGCAGCAGCAAGTTCCCCGACATACGCCGGTGAATGGTCAGGAGCAGGTCTCCTTCCAGGTCCATCACCAGAAATTTGCCACGCCGCCGGACGCCAAGGATACGGCGGTTTGCGATTTCGGCAAGAAAATTCGGAAGGTCGGGGTGGCCAATGGTGCGCTGCCAGAAGACAAGCGCCTCGGATATGGTTGCATCTATGATGGCATGCTGCAACTGGCGGGCAGTGTATTCTACTTCGGGTAATTCGGGCATATTCCTCTCCATGCTCAAAGTGGTTGTGTATGTTAGTCTTTTTAAAGACTCTTTGTTCTGGCTCTTTTGCCACTCTCCGATTTGTTCATAGCGGTGTTGGGCTTTGTGGTCGGATTATACCATGGAATATGTACTGAATGAGCATTGAAAGGAGTTATGCCTTGAAGGTTAGCCTGGGGACAATAATGGAAAACTCATCCTCACCACCGAAAAAACAAAAAGGAGCAGGAATAATCCCACTCCTCCCCCACTTCTTCCCCTTCTAGACACGTAGCAAGCAGGCAAAAAGTTACATTACATGTTATACCCTGTACCTGCCTGCTATTGCATGATCTCGATTTCAAAACGAGAGCGTGCTAGCGATGGTTATAAAATTCCAGGCTCCAGCGCCATTCCTGGTGCTCTGCATCATTCCACCACAAGCGCAGCTTTCCCACCTCGCCTCCTGCCACAATGACAGGCGTTCCATAATCTGACTCCGCCGGCCAGATATCCTCGCGCGTGATTTTGTTGCCTTCAATACGCAGGCGAGCCATCGGCGTATCTGCCGTGCGTGTTAGATTCTCTCCACGTGCGATAACCTTCCCGCCAGTGTCACGTACCTCGACATCCAGCTTCTCAGGCGTGGCATGCACGATTATCGTACCAGTTGGGTCCATGCGGCCACGAGCGAAGGAGATACCGGTTGCACCTACGCCGGCTATCCACAGGTCCCAGAGGTATTGGTGTTTCGTTGGCATTGATGGCCCCCTTTCCCTGAAACGGTAGAGCTCCTTCCGTTCGTGTTACAAAAAAGAGAGATTCCTTTCCTGGTAGGAAGAAGCATCCGCGCAAAAAAAGACAATAGACGAAGGAGATACTGCATGGATTCGCCACAAATCCTTCTTGTTGATGATGATAGAGCATTACTGCAAGCGCTGCCTCATATGGTTGCGTTGCGCATCCATGGCGTACAGGTGGATACATCCGATACGGCCCAGCAAGCGCTCGAGCAGATTCGGGAGCGTGACTATGATGCCATTGTCACCGATATCAAGATGCCGGGCATGGATGGACTGGAGCTGCTGGCAAAGATACAGGAACTGCGACCAGAGATACCAACCTTACTGATTACCGGACATGCGGATCAGTCGCTTATTATCCAGGCCCTGCGCTGTGGCGCGTACGATTTTATCGAAAAACCAATCGATCGTGTCTATTTTGTAGCTGCGCTGCATCGCGCCATTTCAGTGCGCCAGTTGCGACGACAGGTACGCGAGCAGCAACAGTCCCTGGAAATGCATGCCCAGACGCTCGAGCAACTGGTGGAGCAGCGGACACGGGAACTGCTCGTGGCCAATGAACTCATGGACTCACTTGTCCGTGACCTGCTCGATTATTCTCTCATTCAATCAGACGAGTTCGTCCTCCATCCTGAGCGGTGCAACCTGGTCGAACTCTGCCAGCAAGTTCTGGACGCTTATACGACCGGTGCAGGCCTCGCGTTAGTCTTTGAATCTGATGCAACGCCGGTAGAGGTCGATGTGGACCGCGAGCGCCTGGCCCAGGCGCTCATTCACCTGCTTTCACATGCGCGTAAGCATACTCCACTCGGGTCCCCTATCACGATTACGCTGCATCAAAGAAGAGATCAGGTACTCATAGAGCTGCAAAATAAGGGTGTTGGGATCACACAGGATCAACTTCCGCACCTCTTCAATCCATTCTATCGCATTCCAGAAGTTGAAACGTTGACCACAAGAACCCCTAATATCAACTTGGGACTCTATCTCTCGCAGCAGATTATAGAGCGGCATGGCGGACGTATCGAGGTTCAAAGCACTCCTGGAGAAGATAATACGTTCTCCGTCATACTGACCCTTGCCACCGCTTCAGCTGGGGAACAGGCAGGTGAACTGGTTTCTGTGGGACGTGAGTCATCCCCGTTTCAGCCACCGCGCTGGCTTGTTTCGTGAACTCACTCATCACCCTCAGAACCTTGCCCCTCAGGAGATTCAACCATTTCCAGCGCTTCATATAGCCATTGCAGGTAGGTTTGCTCAAATGCAACAGCAAAGCGAGCAATCAGGTTGGGATAGGGATTTTCCTGACTCATAGTGGTGTAGGGATTTGGGCGCTTGTTATCGTGCCGGAATGCTCCCTGCATAGACATAGAGAGGGCATTCTGCCGGTAGGCAAGCAGACGCATCGCATGCTCGGTGATGCTGGCTCGTAAGTTCCGTGCCAGATCATTGGGAGAGGCAAAATTGCCGAACAGGACTTTCAGCAGCAATTCATCACAAATTTGAAAGACATCTGCTGGCTGTGCCTGCCAGCTTCGTAGTGCCGTGTAGCCTTGCTCCGTAATGGAGTAGACCTTACGGTCGGGACGCGATTCCTGCTCCTCACGCTTCATTTCGACCCAGCCAAGTTCTTTCATGCGCCGCATTTCCTTTAAGAACTGATGAGATAAGCGAATCAAGTGGTTTCCCACACCCTGTATCCCGCCTCTGTATCCTCCACCAGCACCGATTTCGGATACCTTAACAATCTGGCGACGGTCCAGACATCGCCCGCCGCGCCTGAGACGTTGCCCAGGCTGGCAAAAAGCGTATACGAGGCCAGCACGGGAGTGAGCAGAGTGAAGATAATGCCTGCCAGGGTCAGCATAACGAGCGGAGCCAGGCCGATCACAAGATACTGGTTGCGGTGAAACAACTGATTTTTCGCGCCACAGTAGAGCGCCAGCGGCAGTTTCGTGCCAAAATAGGGCCTGCCACCCCAGAACAGGAAGGCTAACGCATGCACGACTTCATGAATTGGCAGAATAAGAACGTAGCCGATGATATTGATTACCAGCCACAGCAGTACGCTTTCCACCGTAATATGCAGGGCAAGCGTGTGCGTTCGCCAGTAATAGGCGGCATAGTTCAGCACAACAAAAAATACCGCGCCGATGCCCAACATTTGCAGGCTGATTTTTGCCAGGGGTTGCAATTGTTCAGGCTCGAGCAGTGCAAGTTCTTCGAGCTTCTGAATTTGGCCGGCGTCTACTGCTTTCTGCTCCTCACGCGCTAAGTCAGGGTGAAAGCGATCAATGATGGTTAATGACATGGCCTTCCTCGGTTCAGGTTATCCCTATTGTACCATAATACCTGCTATACTATACGTCTGAGGGCAACCTGCAGGAAGGAGAAGATGTCTATGCAGCAAAAGCAGGCCTGGAAGGTGCTGGCCGTGATATGCGCCGCGTTCTGGGTGGTATTTGCTGTTTTCCTCTTTATCTCCCAGCTGCCTTTTTACATCATCAGCATTGCGCTTTCGACCATTTTTATGCTTTCAATCGGGGTTGTCGCGCTGGCGTGGGCGTATACACATGATTTTTGATATGAGAGAGTTCAATAACAAGCTGGCGCCAGACCATACTCTGGTGCCAGCTTGTTATTGAACCTTCCCGAACTCATTTCAGCTACTCAGCAATCAGTTCCCCCTTTAAAACCGTCACCGCCTGCCCTCCAAGGTATACCCGGTCGCCCTCCACGCGTACTCGTATCGTGCCGCCGCGTGCCGAGGCCTGGTAAGCCACAAATTCATTTTGCTCCAGGCGCTTGCTCCAGTAAGGACCCAGGCAGCAGTGAGCGGAGCCTGTAACCGGGTCCTCGGAAACGCCCACCTGCGGCGCGAAAAAGCGCGAGACAAAATCGTAGCCTTGCTTGCTGGGGATGCTCGTCACCATGATGCCACGCGCAGGTACCTTCGCCAGCAGCGTGAAGTCCGGTTGCATGTTGCGTACCACCTCTTCCGAATCTACCTCGATCAGGTAATCGAACTTATTCTTGCCGATATAGGCCGGAGGGACGCCCAGCGCCTCTATCAGACCTTCAGGAGCCTCTGCTGGTTCCTCGGGCGTGGCCGGAAAATTCATCTCAATCCAATCGCCCTTACGCTCTGCCGTCAGCAGGCCGCTGCGAGTGCTGAAACGCGCCAGCTCCTTCGGCTTCAGATAGCCTTCTTCCCAGAGAATATGCGCGCTGGCAAGCGTCGCATGCCCGCAGAGATCAACCTCCACAGCCGGCGTAAACCAGCGCAAATTATAGCCATCTGCCTGCTTCAGCAGGAAAGCAGTTTCAGACAGGTTCATTTCACGCGCTACATTTTGCATCCAGGTATCGTCCCGTGGCCCGGACAGGACACACACGCCCGCAGGATTGCCCGCGAATGGTTTATCTGTAAATGCATCTACCTGGAAAATTGTTTGTGCCATATGCTTTATACTCCTCGCTCCTTGCCTGGTAGGTGGGTGGCTCGCCCTTGTTTTTGCGAGTCATCACAATTCGTCAGCTCCGTACAACAGTTATAGCATAGGATAAAGCATAGGCAATGTAAACAGCCAATAGGATACAGGCAGGGCTATTTAAAAGTGACAATGATTTCCTATTTAGCCGCTGTAGTTCATTATGAACCGGGTGAGCGTGTCTTTTTGCGAATTTCTAGTGTTGGAATGATCTGTTGCGTTTCTCCTTCAGCAACGGAATCGTCATGGGGAAACAGAAATTCGCTCGCGGGGTCGTGTGCCTTGTAGCGTTCCAGCGCCAGGTCGCGATGCTGCACCGCATAGCAATACGCGCATCCATGCGGGCACGTATCGTATTCGCCGATATCTCTCGACTCGTAGCAGCCGCACTCCTCGCGATTACCCTTGAGCTTAATGCGATTGATCAGGAGCTTACCGGAAACCTTTTCAAGCTGCTCCGCATCGACACAGCGGGCCTCCTGGGTTACCCCGGAAATCACGAAGTCTCTCTGGGAGCAAATCTTCACCTGCATGCCATAGGAACTCGCTATCTGGGCAAGTTCGGCAATCAGATTCCTTATATTTTCTAGCGGCATGGCCTCATGCCCGTGCCAGTGGAAGCCGAATTCTTTTGCCGCCCAGTCCATATTGCGCCGCGTCTTCTTGTAGATTTGCGCGAACGAGATAACCACCTCGTCCGTTGCACCTTCTAAAGCGCGGGCGAGCTGCTCGAAATTGCGCCGGTGCCAGTCCGCGTCCGTGAGAGAGGAGATCACGATGGGATCGTAGCGCCAGACCGCAACGTATGGCCCATAATTGCCTGCCAGCGCCTTCATATGCTCGACAGTGTGTGTGTAATTGATGACCCGATATTCCAGCTCGCGTGGATAGCCGGTGATGGTGTGCTGCACAATGAACGGATAACCGCGCTGTCGCACTTCCGGCAGATATTTGAGGAAAGGGCCAATATTTTTCGTCCAGAAGACAAAACCATCCACGCGCTCAGGTGTAAGATCGACGGTATAGAATCGCCTCGCGTAAGGGCTCGCCGTCTTACAATAGCCCGCCCGCAGACGGTTCATGAACCATTCGCCATAGAAAGTCGGAATATCGGTCCTGTAACTGGCAGAGATTATCATGGTATCGATCTCCTCAAGCATCGACTTGTTCGAATGTAGTACAATAGTCTCTTCTTTTTCAGGATATATTGCCATCGCTTCGTTGATTCTGCTATAGTACTCCTGGATATTCAGTATATTGGACTAGCCTTTATATTGTGCCTTTACTACAAGGCAGAAAAAGCATGGCTAAAAGGATGGAATCGTCGTGTTAAAGGAAATGAGGCGGTCATCTAATCGGCCTTCAGCGCCCAGTTTTAACCATCGCCTCTACAACCTGCTCTGGCGTCCATCGCTCGTTGTGGCCGTCGCCTACCTGCTTTTTCTCGCTTTTTTCACCACCAGTCATCATTACCAGCTCTTCGATTACGTTCATATCGGCACTCGCTTTTCGCTCCATGACCCTCATGGCACCAATGGTTATGATGGGCAATTCTATTATTATATAGCACGCGATCCCCTGCACGCCTACCGGTATATGGATAGCGCTCCATATCGTTACCAGCGTATTCTCTATGGCATTGTCATCTATGTCCTCAGTCTGGGAAATGCCTCGCTGATCCCATTTCTCATGCTGTTTGTCAATTTTCTCTCCATCGTGCTCAGCGTTGAGATCGTATCGCGCTTGCTTGCCAGGAGAAACCTCTCGCCCTGGTTCAGCCTGGCGCTTGCTTTCTATTTCGGCCAGACGGCGGCCCTGCTTTTTGATACGGCCGAACCATTTGCGATTCTCCTACTGTGCGCGGGCTTGTGGCGCCTGGATGAAGAGAACGTAACGCTCGCCGCGATTTTTATGGGACTGGCCGCGTTGACACGAGAAACAACGATTTTCTTCCCGCTCGTGTACCTGTTTGCTTTTCTCTGGCAACGGCGGTGGTGGGATGCCATCCGTTTCCTTGTCCTGGCCATATTGCCACTGGTCGCCTGGTATATTGTCATCTGGATCATCTTCGGACAGCTGGGAGCGGCGGCGGCGCCGGCATTTGAACGCATCCCATTCGCGGGCATTTTTGCCTATCTTTCTCAGTATCGCTATTTCCTGTCTCTGGTTGCTCTGATTCTCATCCCAACCGCCGGGGGTTGGCTTTATGCGGTGCGAGAAATATTCCGCCAGCGCTGGCGCAGTAGCGTTTTCTTTATCTGGGTGCTCAATCTTATTCTCGTTACCTTTATGTCAGCAACTTCGTATGAAGATTATGTCTCTTGCGGGCGCATCTCGACAACGTTGATCCTTGCCACTTTGCTTTATGCCTGGTCTAACAAAGACAGGTGGCTTCTGCGGGCCTCGCAGTATTACTTACTGACGGTCCCATTATATGTGATTGGGCTCAGGCTCATTCATGCCTGAGCAGGAGTACAAACGTGATTGACCGGTTGGGTTCAGAGGTGAACAGCCTGGACCCGGTTGAAAGTCCCTCTGAAGAGGAAGAGAAAAAAGCGCGACCCAGGTCTTTCTGGCGTATGCGGGCCATCGAAGCCGGCATGATTCTTTCGATGGCGCTCTATTATGTTGCCTGTAACCCAAACATCCGCATTCATGCTGTGCATCTGCCGGCGCAAAATCTCAATCCCCTCTATTCTCTGCCATTTTTATTGATTTTCGCGCTATTGTGCTGGTATCGTTTCCCGGTTGCTATTGCCCTGTTGCCCCTTTCTCTACCATTTTGTTATGTGCAGAAAGATGTAACCCCGAACCTGCGTTTTAGTCTGGTAGAGATTACTTTATATACCTGCGTAACTGTCGGGGTATTGCAGTATCTCGTCTACCTTCTTCGAGGGAGAAGGTGGCCTTACCTGCTCTCGTGGTCTGCTTTGCGCGATCGCTATGGCCCGTTTCTCTTGCCCATAGGTATCTTTTTTCTGGCGGCGCTGGTCTCGGTTGCGATTGCGTATTCGCAGCGCAATGCCGCGCGCGCCTTTCGCGAAGAGGTTTTTGGCCCGCTGCTGTATGTCGTGTTGATCTTCTGGTGCTTGCGCACGCGCCAGGATTTACTGCGTTTGCTGCTGGCTTTGTTTGGTTCTGGCTTGATCGTTGCCTTAATAGGCTGTGTGCAATATTTCTTCTTTAGAAGTACCATCGTTCCAGACGTAGATGGTCTCAGGCGCGTTACAGCCGTCTATAGCAGCGGGAACGGGATTGGCACCTTTTTTGATTATATGCTCCCGCTCGGGCTCGCCATCATATGCTCTCGTCTCTCATGGAAATGGCGCCTTTCCATCCTGATCTGCTGCCTTCCGTTTTTGTTCGTGCTATACGAGAGCGGCTCCCGTGGCGCGATTCTGCTGGCAATTCCCACGGCGCTGGTATTTATCGTCGCGTTCGCTATTCGCAATCGTAGCATATTGCTGATCGCCTCCGTCTCTTTGGTAGTCATGGCTGCTATTGTTGGCAGCCTCTATTCGCAAAAAATTATCAATGCCGTCTTAGATGGCCATACCAGCAGCAGCGGGCAGAGTACAATCCTGGAGCGCCCCTGGCTCTGGCTTACCGCTCTTGATATGATTCATGATAGCCCCTGGCTCGGCTATGGCATGGATAACTGGCTCTGCCATTACAGCAACAGCTACTACAACGTCTGCCTGTATCCCAACGGTTTCCCCGGTGGCAAGTGGGTGCCCGGCTCACCGCCTCATCCACCGCTGCACGCCTACTGGATTACGCGCACCCCCTCGGGCCAACCAACGGGCCTCGGCAATGAACCGACCCTCTCGCATCCGCACAATGTCTTTTTACAGGTCTGGGTCAGCATCGGCATTTTTGGTTTGCTGGCCTTTCTCGCCATCCTGGTGCTCTTCTACTGGACATTCGCTCGCCTCTTACGCTATCTCCAGAAAGTAGGCCCGCCCGATTATGAGTTGCAGCGCACCCTGCTAATCGGCGTCGGCGCCGGAATGCTGGCAGCGCTTGTGCAGGGCCTGGGCGATAGTTCTTTCCTGGAGCAAAACCTGGCGTTCTGCTTCTGGATACTGGTCGCTGCTCTGCTCCTCATTCGTTTTCGTCTTGGCATGCCCTGGCGCTCTTTACCTCCGCACAAATCAGGCGGCGAAGAGGAAAAAGAGCAGCATGAGCAGAAAGTAGAAATGCTACAAAAATAGCATTTGTCCAGAAAACCGAAAACACAAGGAGATATTCTTTTCTGCAACTCATCAATTTAGCAGATTTGCTAGTTGTGGCATCTCATTCCATACTTGTCCTTCAAGTTCTCGCCCTGTTTTCTTTTTGTTAACACCCCCCCATTGCTTAAAAAAGAAAGGAACATTTGCTGCCTTGCATTGATTTCGAATATCAACAACCCAGGTCGGATCCATAGGGCGTGATTGAGGACCGGATTCTCCTCCAACTATTACCCAATCAATACCCTCTAAATTAAGATTATGTAAAGGTCCAAGAAGCGGCTCTAATGAGAGGAACTTTATATAAGCCCCCGTTTTACGCAAGTCATCAATTCGAAAAGTGTACTTCTGGCTCTCGACACTGACACCCATCCAAATGTGCGGTTTCCATGGGAGCTCTGCGCTAAGCATAAGGAGACGATCAGATCTTTTTGTTAGAATCTGGTAGCGATGCCAATCTGCCTGTTCCATAACAGCGAATACTTTATGAATGAATTCGATGGGAACGTCTTTGTGGAATACATCACTCATCGAATTCACGAAGATAGTTTGCGGTTTCTTCCAACGTAATGGCACCTCTAGAACATGCTCATGCATTGTAAGCCTAAATCCATTGCTATAATTGGGTTGTCCCATAGCTTGTAAGCGTTTTGCCATACGCAATGCATAGCAATGTTTACAGCCAGGGCTAATTTTGGTGCATCCAGTAAGTGGATTCCAGGTTGCCTCTGTCCATTCTATACTCGATTTTGTTCCCATTTTATTTACTCCTTGCCGGAAAGGTTATCATAACTTTGTCTCCAAAGGTTCCTTTCTTTCGCTTTGCCGCTGGCGGATCTGCTGTAATCTTCCTCTCGATTTCCATCTTACTTAAGACCTCCTTGTAATTCTTTTTTATGTACGGCCTCCCAACAAGTTCCCGCTCATAAGGACTCAATAGCTCAAGTCGTTTTCGTAAGTCACGTGCGCGTTTTTGCCCAAAAAGGGCATCCATATGCTGATCTACAATCTGATTAGGCAGGCCCATATTGATTCGGTTATAATTAAAAAAGAAGATACAATCACATCCCCAGTCTTTGAGTACTGAATTCACAAGCCGAAGTGATAGCCCTTTATAACCCCAGGGATCTACGAAAAATAGAGTGGGAATTAAACTCATTTGTTCGAACATTTTAACAATCTCTTCGCCTATTTCTCTTGCATATACACAAGGAGCATATTTAAGAGAGTCTATTCCAGAGAGAGCCTTGATGGCATTTTCTAAAGAGCGAGAGTTATCTTTATCTACGTCATTAAAAATTGTGACCAGCATTTCTCTCATATCTTTGTCTTCTATAGCCTTTTCAAGTACTAAAAGCGGTGTAGATTTTGTGCCATCTTTATAGCGTCCAGGGCCGGCAAAAAGATCAATGTATGCAATTTTACCACCGTATTTTTTGGCAGTGGGTATAATAACCTTTGCCCAGGCCCAGAAGTACTTAGATACGATTGCTGTTTTCACCAGTGATTGTTCGGTCATTTCATCGAAGAATTGATTGCCACTCATGATTATCCTCCTTACCCATCTCGGTGAAATTAACCTGTTTGCTCATCAAGGTTAAACTTTTACGAAATGAAGCTCCTCGCTAAAGCAAACTTTTCCTCCTCTACCTCTTTCCTCGCGAACCTTCCCAACCTGAACCTCTCCAAAGGCACCACCGGCTCCCTGTCGCACACCATGCTGGCCAGCAGTTCGCCAAGCAGGATGCCGAACTTGAAGGCGTGGCCGGACATGCCGGTAGCAAAGATAATGCGCGGGTCTCCTGGCACGCGATCAAGAATGAAGTTCTCGTCGGGCGTCACGTCGTACATACACGAGGCGACGGATGCGAGCCTGGCGTGCCGCAGATCGGGTAGCAGTTTGCACAGCTTATCCGTGATCTGAGCTATCATCTGCTCATCGGGCGGCGAGATTTCGTCTGGATGCACGGTTTTGCCGAAGCTGTGCGAAGATGCTTTGATCCAGCCGTTGCAGCCCTCATGGATGGGGAAGCCGTAGAGGTCGTCGACGATGAAGGCCGGGAATGCGCCCGCGCTGTATAACGATGGCGATTCAACGGAGAAAAAGAGCAGGTATTGGCGCGTTATTCGTACAGGAAGGCGCAGGTGTGGCAGTAATGTATGCACCCAGCCGCCCGTTGCCAGCACCACACGGTCCGCCACCAACTCATCTCCTGAACTCAGTTCCAGACGAACAGGTCGATATCCTCCCTCGCTCCACAGGTGGCTGACGTGGCAGAACTCCCGAACTTCTCCTCCAAGATCAAGAATCAGGTCTTTCAATGTACGCAAACATGTTGAGGCGTGGAGGATACCCGCCTCGCTGTTGTAGGTAAATATATCGTAGCCTCGCGTCGAGAATTGTGGGAAGCGCCGGCGACATTGGGTTTCGGAAATAAGCTCGGTTGGCAATCCCATTGCTCGCAGGATAACGTAGCCGGGGTATGTACAATTATCAGCTACAGTTCCCATTGAAAGCAGCCCCGTCGGTGTATACAACGTACGTTCCACCTTTGACTGCAAGGTTTTCCATCGCTGCAAACTCAAGTCTACCATCCTTGAATAGAAGGAGTCCGCGCCGTATTCAAAGCGCAACAGCCGCGAGAAACCATGCGAGCTACATCCCTCGTGATCGACCGCCTCCTGTTCCAGGACGGTGACATGTCGCATCCCCTGGGTTAAGAGAGCATAGGCAGTCGAAAGCCCGATGATTCCTGCCCCCACGATCAGTATGCGTCGCTGAAAATCCATGTTTTCCCCCTTTGGAACGAAATTTTTTACACGTACGTGAGTATAACAGAAAGTACACCTGGAGTCAATATTTACTTATAAAACTGCCCGGTTGAAAATAAACTGCGAGATGTTATATATTACACTATATTTTGCCAGTACTCTGTAATGCCTTTGTTTGTCTTTCTGTTAGGGAAATGTATGGAAAAAGATGAGCCAGGAGAATAATCCTGGTCATCCTCGAATGAACGTTGTGATACACAAATGTCGTGTTCGTGCGCGCGCTTGCGAAACTTTACACAGCGGCCCTCCAAAAAAGGGAAGAGATAGACTTATGTGGTAAAATGTCTCTTATACAGGTAATATGGCTTTCGATCAGTGGGGAAAATTATCGTCTGCGCGTTCTCTTAAAGTAGCTGGATTTCAGATCGAAAGGAAAAGAAGTTGTACAGGTTTAAAGGCTTTGATAGTGCCGAATGCGGTGATAGTATGTCTGCCCTTGAAGCCATGATCAATGCCTGGATGGAGGAGGATCGCCCTCGCATTCGACATGTCTGTCAAACCATGCGTGGTGAACACATCCTGCTCAGTTTTGTCTATGAAGAGACGCGCGAGTTGGAGCAGCGCGTTGCGACACAGACGCAGGCGGCAACATTATCTCACTTTTACGACGATGACTATATGGTTGAAGAACGGCCTACCGGCTCTCATATTCCGGCGACCCCACCGCCTATGCATTAAGTATACGTAAGGATAAGCATGACTATTCCATATCTCATCTATTGTACTCCTGATGGAGAGATACGCGAGGAGCCGCGCCTGCGTGCCCTCGCTTTTGGCGATCAACCTCTGGCGGCGGACGACCTTATTCCTCTGCCTGACGGCGTTACACTCTCGATGATGCCTGACCGCCTGGCGGTGGGCATGAAGCGTTCGGGCGGGCCTCAAATCGTTGCGCAGTCGCGTGGCTGGGCCGCCGCCGCCTTGTTGCCCATTGGATACACGCGCACTCTCTTGCCAGCCTACGAAAGAGTGCCCGGTACCGATCCCCTACCTTTTTTTGGCTACAGCGCTGTTGCCGGCATGCATGGCCGGCTGTACGTAGCTGCCATGCGCACCGATGATCCACGCAAATGGCATCCACGTGCTTTCAACAAACGCGCGTTGACGCCCCTGGTGGCCGAGAAGAAGGCTGCTCATCCCCATAATCGCATCATCGCGCAACATGCCCATTGCGCCCTCGACTACTCCTGTCCTACCGCCAGCAACCTGTTCTTTAGACGCTGGGAAATGGCGATAGCCGTTTCTCCGGGCTGCAATGCGCGCTGCATCGGCTGCATTTCCAAACAGGAAGAGGAAGCTCTGATCTCACCGCAGGACCGCCTGACCTTTATTCCTAGCGTTGAAGAGATCGTAGAGGTAGCCGTACCCCACCTGGAGCAGGCGGAGGATGCCATCGTCAGCTTCGGCCAGGGCTGCGAGGGCGAGCCTTTGTTGCAGTGGCGGCGTATCGAGCAGGCTATTCGTGCTGTGCGCGCAAAAACCGCTCAGGGCGTAATCAACATCAATACCAACGCCAGCAATCCGCGCTGGCTGCAGCGGCTCTACGACGCGGGCCTCGATACCATTCGCGCCAGCACCATCTCCGGCCATCCTGCAACCTATACCGCCTATTATCGTCCCCTGGGATACACATTCGAGGACGTGAAAGAATCTTTAAAACGCGCGCGCGATGTGGGAGTATACAGCTCCATTAACCTCTTGTGCTTCCCAGGCATGATCGATCGCGAGCGCGAGGTAGAGGCGCTGCTCGCATTTGTGAAGGAGACCGGCCTGCGACTGATTCAACTGCGCAACCTCAATATCGACCCCGAAGTGCTGCTGCCGCGCATGCCTCCCCTCGACTCGATGGGCAAGGCGCTGGGAATGCGCGTGCTGATAGAGATTCTCCGCCGCGAAGCTCCCGGAGTCGAAATCGGAAATTTTAGCCGCCCTGTGAAGAGAGAATTTATTGCACAGTGATGAAGAACAAGCCCTGGGCTTGTTCTTCATCACTGTGCAATTAAAAATATTATTTTTCTGTCTATTTTCTTGCGTGATTGTTTAGCCATCTTACTTTTATTCTTCTGGCTGGCCTTACTTTTATGTGGTGAATGCATCCTGACTGGTGTCATAAGCTGAGCCGCTCAAATCCGGCACAGAGCTCCTCCAGACTCACAGAAGCTGTGCCAACCTTACCAACCACGATGCCTGCGGCGTAATTGGCTAATCGCGCGGCCATTTCCAAATCCATACCTAAAGCGAGTGACAGAGCAAGGACGGCGACAACCGTATCGCCCGCGCCGGTTACATCATAGATAATACGCGCCTCAGCCGGTATGTGCAAGGCGCGACTGTTCCGCCGGAAAAGCGACATGCCCCTGGCTCCCTGGGTAATCAGGAGCGCCCCATCGCAAATGTCTCCCAGTAAGCGGCCCGCCACTTCCTCCAGCGTCAACTGCGCCTCGTCCGTATCCACTGCTAAATGCGCTTCAGCCAGGTTTGGTGTAACCACTGTAGCTCCTCGATAGCGTGAGTAGCGGTGCCCCTTGGGATCGACGATCACAGGAATCCTGGCCTGCTTGCACAGCAAAATGGCTGAGTTGATCAACTTTTCGGTCAGTGTGCCCTTAGCGTAGTCCGAAAGCACGCAGGCATGCAGGCGCGGCAGCTGCTCCTGTATGTAGGCAAGAATATGTTCCTCCGCCTCGGTGGGTATGGGGCGCTTCTCCTCGCGGTCGGCGCGCAAAAGTTGCTTACCCTCAACAATGATGCGTGTCTTGATGGTCGTCGGTCGATCCTGGCATGGATAGAGATAAGGAATAATATTAGGGCTCAGCGCGAGTATTTCAGCGATCTCGGTGGCCTGAGCGTCTGTTCCCACGACTCCCACAAGCGAAACCCTGCAGCCCAGGGCGGCCAGGTTGGCGGCTACATTGCCGGCCCCCCCCAGAGCATGGCTTTGACGTTCGACTGCCACAACGGGTACCGGAGCCTCTGGCGACATGCGATGGACGTTGCCCCATAGGTACTCGTCCAGCATAACGTCACCGGCAACTAGAATATGACGACCAGGAACTGTCTCCATTAACTCTTCGACACGCATACGTACCTCTTACACATACAAGGTGAATATTATTACGATGTCTTGCTTTCCTGAGTTTTGCTGGATGAATTTCTCAACAACCTGCGAGCTGCGACTGCTACCGGATCGACGCCCAGCATTGCCAGGCAATCGCGCGTCATACAACCCTCCGGCGTACCAAGATCATGACCGCGATAGAAACAGGGCATGCAGGGCAGGTCTAGCCTTACGATAACTGCCTGTTCTTTTGACTCGCCGGCCACATACGGCCCCCATGCCTTCCAGTTCGAAAGACCGAAGATAGCCACGGTGGGTGTACCCATAGCTGTGGCCAGGTGCATCAGGCCCGCGTCATTGCCCACAAAAAGATCGGCCTGTCCTGCTATCGCCGCCGCGACCTTGATGCTTCCCTTACCCGCGAAATTGCGCACCGGCATGCCTGAACGCATCATACCCATGATACGCCGGTTCAACTCGGCCTCTTCTGGCCCGCCCATCAAAAGCAACTGCCCCCCTGCGTCGTGAAAGAGCGTATCGGCCAGTTGCGCGAATTTCTCCGGCGCCCAGCGGCGGGCTGTGCTGTAGCCACCGCTTCCGGCATGCATGGCGATGATCGGGCGCGGCACGCTATCAAGGGCTTCATCTCCATACACGAGTTTCCATGCCTGCGCGTATTCAGCCTCGCTGAGTGGCACCACCAGCCGCCTATCACCAATGGTTGCGCCCACGGCCTTTGCCACCGCGAGATTGTAATCAACCTCATGCATCGCTCCAAAGCCTTTGTCCCTGACGCGCACGTTGAGAAACCAGCCATGTCCATTATCCAATCCTACGCGCCATTTTGCGCCTGTCGCCCGCATCAGCAGTTGATGCTTCAGACGCCCGAAAGGTAGCGTAAGGTGATGAAGCAGGAGAACGGCGTCGTAGTGGCCCGCGCGCAGCTGCTGCCATAGCGGTCGCAGGCGCAGCAGATCGTGTGGGTTCTTTAATATCTGCCAGCCGTAGTCGTAGAGGTACTTGTCCAGGACGATTACGTGGTCGATTACATCCCAGTTGTCGAGCAGTCCTGCGGAGCCTGGTGTCACGAGCAGATCGATGGTTGCGCCCGGATACCTCTCACGCAGCGCGCGCAACGCCGGCGTAGCCAGCAACAGATCGCCAATCGTTGCCAGTTTGACGACAAGAATACGCGCATTTTCTGGAAGCGCAACCGCTTGGAATTTGTTTCGCATGGTTTGTTCGCTTTATTGGCCTGCCTGCTATGGGTATGATTCCGCCAGACCTTTTCGGAGAGGAGAAGTATCCTTTCCTCGTTGGCACCGCTACCAGCGCTCAGGATTGCTCAACCCGTTTGGGATTGAAATTCTTGCGTGCCGCAGCAAGCACCGTTGCTGGCAATATATTTTTCATGCATTGCGTCGTGTAGAACGGGCAATCGGCAGGGTCTTTTGCATTATAACATGGACTGCACCAGATATGGCTGCGTAAGATAATTGCGCCAGGACTGACGGGAGCATACCTTGCTGGGTTCGTGGGGCCAAAAATGGCGATGAGCCGGGCATCGACTGCTTCGGCGATGTGCATGGGGCCGCTATCTCCACTGATAACGAGGTCCGCTCTCCACAAAAGCGCCGTAAGTTGAGGCAGGCTGGTTTTACCTGCGAGATTAATAGCAGGTTCCCGCGTGCGCCGCAACACGCTTTCAATGATAGGCAGATCACCGCTAGCGCCCGTGAGTACAACCCGCGCGCGGTCCTCGCGTACCAGGCGATCAATCAATGTCGCCCAGTAGGGAATAGGCCAGCGTTTGGACTGCCCGTTATTAGAACCAACATGGCAGATAATCACCGGCTCGCCCGGCGAAACACCGGCGTCGTCCAGCATCCGCTCGACCTCGCGCCGCGACTGCTCATCTATATAAAGATGAGGGGTGCGGTCTTCAGGAGTTAGCGTTGCCCCGGCTACTCTGGCCAGTTCGAGGCAGTAATCAACTTCGTGCTTCCTGTCAAGCGGTTCATATTGCTGCCGGCGCGCGGGAATGCCTCGCGGCACAGGATCGGTCATAAAACCTGGATAGCCCTCCTGACGGTAACCAACGCGCCGTTTTGCCCCGCTCAGCACGGCCAGAACAGCAGCCCACTGAGCGTAGACGCTGATCGCCAGGTCGTAATGGCGCGAGCGCAGGCGACGCAAGAGGTTACGCGCATCGCGCCAGTTTTTCAACCGCACCAGGGCCCTGGGACGACGCCAGATATTGGGATCATAGGTGATGATCTGGCTCAGGTTAGGATCATGCAGGACTACCTGGGCGCTGGCAGGCGTGGCGAGCAGGTCGATCTCTGCGCCTGGATACGTGTGCTTCAGTGCCTGTACCATGGGCAGCGTGAGAACAAGGTCCCCGATCAGGTCGAGCCGTATCACCAGGATGCGCCTGGGATGAAATGTTGCGGGCTCCAGCGCTGGCTGCGCCCTGCCCAGCCTTCCCAGCGATAGCATGCTCCCGGCAATGCTCAGGGCCAGGTAGATGCATTTGCCCAGCAGGCTTCTGGCCGCCTTGGTGCTGTGCTTCCGCCATCTGCGCCGCGAATCCGGCGGGAACGGGTAGCCATAAGTATCCAGGTCTACTTGCTCTTTTGCTAACATACTCTAAACTTTTCAGCCCCGGCCAGCACCTGTTGTTCGCTGATGAGCCGGACGCAGGGATGAGCCGGTAGTTCCGATGGAGAAAATTCCAGGCGCCCGCAAGGAATAGCCGGGCAGGTTGGGCAGCGCGCCGTGGATGCGAGTACGACATGCTTTTCCGCCGCACCCCAGGGACCAAAAATGCGCTGGTCGGTTGGCCCGAAGAGTTCCACCGTTGGCGTTCCCTGTGCCACCGCGATATGCGCCGGGCCGTTATCGACGGCCAGCACCATCTGCGCTCGACTCAGCAGTGCCGCCAGCTGGCCCACCGTCGCGTCTGTTACTATTATAGCAGGCGAGGTCATTTTTCTCGCAATCTCTTCCAGCATAGATCGCTCATTCCTGCTGCCCGTCAGTATGATGCGCGCCGGCCTCGCGCATTGTGGTGAGTTTACGAGTGCGTCCGCGCAACTGGCCCATGCCTCAGTACGCCATAGCTTGACAGGCGCTCCAGTTCCCGGATGAATGATGATGAAAGGGGTTTCCGGGTCAATGCCCTCGCCGCTCAATCGTTTTGTCGCCCACTGCTGCTCCTCCTCGCTAGGAACAAACTGTAATGGGTATCTCTCCGGCGAAAGAGGTTCTTCCAGCGGGGAATAGCCCAGCATTTCTAGAGCGGCGCTGGCCAGCCGCAGGTTGGAGACGGTGGCATGCTCAGGCGAGTGGAATGGCAGCGCGCCTGTCAGGAAAGGTTTGCCCGGCTCAAGAGCGTAGCCGGCGCGGCGTGGGATGCGCGCAAGATATATCAAAGCGGCGCCCCACCAGAAATCGGGACGCAGGTTAATGGCCACATCATACTGCCGGAGCCGCAACTGCTTCGCGGTTGTCCATAAGAGGATATATGGGGCCAGTGCTGGTTGCGGGGCGCGTTGAAAGCCGGGGAATGGGCAGGTCAGCAGGTGATCGATGTCAGCGTGACGCGCAACTATCGCGCTTGACCACGGCCCAACCATCATAGTGATCTGCGCATCAGGTGCATGCTGCTTCAAAGCGTGCAGCACCGGCGTGGTCAATACCATATCACCCAGGTGATCCGGGCGTATCAACAGGATGCGCGGCGCTGCGGAAAGAGGCTTTCTGGCATGCTTCGAGGCAGCCCACGCGCCAGGCATACCCACCAGGCGTACCAGCAATAACATAATTGTACGGAGCAGGCGTTTCAATGTGCGACCTCTTTGCTTTGAATGCCAGAAATGATCTGCTGCACTGCCTGCCACACTTCGTCAAGCGTCACGGACTCAATACACCTGCATCCCTCGCTGCTCCGCATCTTGCCCATGAAGAAACACGGTTGTGCCGATGCGGGATGCCATAAAGAGACATGCATGGGATCATCTGGTGGATAAGGCCCATACTCTTGCGGGCTGGTAGGCCCGAAAATGGCGATCACCGGAGTGCCCACGGCAGCGGCCAGGTGCATAGGGCTGCTATCATTGCCGATAAAGAGCGCGCAACGTTCTAGCTGCGCCGCCAGTTCTCCGAAGCTGGTTTTGCCCGCGATGTTTTTGACGCTGCCCTCTGGCACGTCAAGACCCTCCAGCAGCCGCGCGTTCAGCTCTGCATCCTCTGGCCCGCCGATCAGCAACACTTCGACATCCAGCTCTCGCACCAGCCGTCTTGCCAGTTCCCGGTAGCGATCCAGGGGCCAGCGTTTGGCGGTCAATTCCATGCCCGGGTTGCTACCACCACCCGGCAATATTGCTACCTGCATATGAGAAGAGCCTAAAGCACCCCGCCTTTCCTCTGCCGTGGGTTCAAACCGCATACGAGGCTCGCGAACAGGCAGTCCGATAGCTCGGGCAAGATTCAGGGAAATTTCGGCCTCGTGCTGTAGCTCGTTTGGTGAAGTGGAAACGGGTACGCGTGTGGTGAGCGAAAAGCCACGTCCGAGACTATCAGGCCCGACGCGACGCGGTATACCGGCAAGCCAGGGCAGCAACGTCATCATAGGAGAGCGGTCAAGAACAAAGGCGAGATCGAAATGATAGCCGCGCAGCCTGCGTGCCAGTTTCATATAGTCAGATAAACTGTAGCGACCGGGAATGCCTGTGCTGCCGCAGTCGATGATAGCGCTGATTGCCTGGTGGTGTTCAGGCACTACTTTCGACCACGAACCTGCTACATAGGTAATTCTTGCGTCCGGGTAGGCGGAATGGATAACGTCCAGCAACGGCGTTGTCATCAACAGGTCGCCCAGGCAACACGGTTTAATGACTGCGATGTTCTGTGGGCCGCGACGCGTGCGTGGGCGAAAGAACAGGGATATGCCATTCAGCAGCGCAAAAGGAATGCGTAATATAAGACACAGTGCGGTAATGATGCGCTGGCGCAGCGTTTTCTCCTTCGATCGAATCGCGACCAATTTTTTGTGGGACTCTATCTCTCGCACTTTAGTTTCTCGCTTACTGCCCCGACAGTAAGCGAGAAACTAAAGTGCGAGAGATAATGCTTATGCCTTCTTTTCAGAGCTGAGGATCGTGTTGATCGTCGTGCCGCAGACGGAGCACTGACCCTTGAGAGCCGGCTTCCCATTCTTCATGGTCACCTTCTGCGGGTCTTTCATCTCCCGCTTTGTTTTACATTTCACACAATAGTACAAATCTGCCATAGTAAAGTTGCCTCCTTACATTCGCTTTATCTGTCGGAACCGCTTCATCGTGTCCACCGCCGGTTGATTGGCCTGTGGGTTGCCGGATTAATTTGTCAAATCCACTATCGGTTCCTACAGGTTAACAAATCCATACATTCCCGGCGTCGGGATGTATCGCACGCGACAGGTATACATCATATCCCTGGGCCTGCATATCTTCCTGCACCTGCCTGGCGCGCAGAAGCTCAGGAAACGGTGCAAAAAGCGTCGGCCCGCTTCCAGAAAGCCGTACACATGGGGCACCTGCATCCAACAGGCCCTCCCTGGCCCTGGCAACCTCTGGATATGTTTCCAGTACACAGCGTTCCAGGCCGTTGTACAGGTCTCCCAAGCGCGGTGTACTCCTGGCCTCAAACGCGGCGCAAACAGCGCCGGTATGAGAGCCGTCCGTGTAGTCGCTGGCAGGTAAGGCGCGGAAAACTGCCGCCGTTGACACGCCGATTGGCGGTTTAAGCAGTAGCAGCCAGCGCATTGTGGGTGGCCAGTAAGGAGCGAGCGCTGTCACACGTTCGCCACGTCCCTCACAGAGCGCAAGCCCACCTGTTAAAAAGAACGGCACATCCGAACCCAGGGCCGCTGCTATATCCAGCAGCTCTGATGCGGATAGCGGTAATTGCAACCACTGCCGCAAGGCAAGCAAGACAGCAGCTGCGTCACTACTTCCCCCGCCCAGCCCGGCCGCCGTGGGAATACGCTTGTACAGTTCGATGCCAATCCCCTGCTTCAGAGCAAAGCGCTGGTGTACTAGCCGCGCGGCGCGCACGGCCAGGTTTTCATCGTTGCTCAATTCGGGTGTCGTACAGATCAAGCTGATCCCGTCATCACCTGTAGCAGTCAGGCAGAGGGTGTCATAGAGATCAACAGTCTGCATCACTGTTGCCAGGTCGTGATAGCCGTCGGCCCGGCGGCCTAAAATATCAAGCGTCAGATTGATCTTGGCATACGCCCGGACGAAGCAAACGCTGCCAGGGGTTCGTGCTTGCTGTGCGTGACTCATGCGTGCATTGTGCATAGAAATCAGAAACTTGTCAAGCATGAGGGCGGAATGGCCTATAGAATTAAATTCCTGATTACCAATTACCTATAGTACGCGAGTCTGTGCCGAAACTATGTTATACTTGAGCATGTAGAAGGTGAATCTATTTACCATTTTCTCCTATGTTGTTTATTATTGCCTATCTCTGGTAGTTTAGCAGGTCACATGGACATAATCGTCGCATATTTTCATCCGTTGTTACACACCGGTATTGTGAAACAGGATTTTGAGCAAATTCGCTCCGCAGGAGCAAGCAGCATTCTCTATACCATTCACGAACAGGAAGAGCAGCGCCTGCAACGCGATATGGAGCGCGGTCTGCGGCAGGCGCAGGACGCGGGTTTGAAGGTGCATGTAAGTCCTGGTCGCCATGGCAATCTGTTCGCGGGCCCCTCGTTTGTTCCCAGCTGGTATACATTTCGTCATCCGCAATCGCGTGTAATGGACCGTCATGGACGATATCATGATATCACCTGTTTCAATCACCAGTCTTTTCGCTCCTGGCTCTTCAAGGAAATCGAACATTACCTCACCTCGTATCCGGTCAACGGTATTCTGATCGATGAGCCGCGTGGCCTCGAAGTCACCTGTTTTTGCTCGGTTTGCCGGGCGCTCTGTCCCGATGTGACCGATATCCAGCGTTTTCGCCGGCGCTCCATGATCGAGTTCCTGGGTGAGTTGTGCTCCTGTGTCAAGCGCGTTGATAGCAACATCAAAACAACCATCGTTCTGCTGCCGCAGGATACATCGCAGATTGAAGATATTGCCACCATTTCGGATCTGGATACAATCGGTTGTCACCTGTTCTGGAATTTACTGAACGAGGATGTGACGTCTGTTGGCCAATGGAGTCAAGAGCTCGTCACTATTGCTCGCCGGCAGGGGAAACGCAGCCAGCTCTGGTTACAAAATTTCAATCTGGACGAGGAGAGCCAGAAAGAGCTCGACACAGCCTTCACTCAGATTCTAAGCGCCGACCCCGATGAACTGGGCTGCTATTACTTCTGGCGCAATAATGCCAATCCCCTCTCGGTCTGGCAGGAGACAAAAAAAAACCTGCAGCGCATCCCACGCCGCCAACTCTATTGGCAAGTGAAGTAGGGGCCAGCTTGATCGCTCCCCGGCCGGGGGAGCGATCAAGCTGGCCCCTATAGTCTTATCCCCTCCCGGACATATTTGAGGACTCTTTCTCGTCCTCGTGTACCTTTTCAAGGACTTCGCGCAGCGACTGGATTTGCTGGCCCATCTTTGTTTCGCTATCACCAGCCGTCAGGACCACCGCCTGCACGCCCAATGTCGTGAGGGTGAAAGCATCATCTTCGTCGATGTTTTCGCTCACGTTGAGCAGCGCGGGAAAGCGTACCGCCTCACGCACCGCGCGGTAGCGCAGCATATCCTCGATAGTCATCGTGCTGACCTCATCTGACAGCCCGAAATCCAGTAAAACTGCCGCGATATTGTCAAATGCGGTCAAATTGCGTATATAGACCGGATACATATCCCCTTCGCGCATAGGCACGGAAACGGCCAGTTCCAGGTCCTTTATTTTCAGCGCCAACAAACGTGCCGGGGCCTGTAGCGGAATTATTACAAAACTCAACCCCAGTTTCTTTAAGTGCTCGATGTCTCTGGGCTCCAATTTGTTCCAGCCGCCGGTGATCTCTAGGCCGCAAATGAGATTTTCGTTACCGGTTTGAGCGGCCTCTATCGTTTTTTGCAGCGTCTCAAGCGCGCTTGCATTCCCTTTGCCATCCCAGTTGAACAGCAACCCATCCGCTCCAGCTTTAACAGCTGCTTCTGCCGTTCCTGCATCGAAATTGTTCAAGGCGACAATCAAGGCGGCGGCGCGTGGTTTCACCATCGATTTACTTTTACCGACAAACCCTATTCCGCCGCTACTTTGTGCCCGGCGTACCTGCGTAAACAGGTCCTGTAATTTACCCATCTCTTGTGTTACTCCTTGTCCTCTCCTCTCGTCCTGTCTCGGTGCTAGCGCACTCAGCCATGGAGCGTGCGGGTTTATTCAGCACGTCGGCTTGGCAGGACGGATAAGTGCCATATGTATCGAAGGACGGAGATCATCGCTCGAATCTACCGCCCCTGTGTCATTCTGAGCATAGCGAAGAATCTGCGTGCGAGGCAGAACAGAATGGTAATTCATTATAGCACTTCTGGAAAAAATCTGATTTCCCCTCCCCAGTGGTTGAGGGCGATTTACCCGGCGGTGGGCAGCGAGGCCCCGCTGCCCACCGCCCGGGCGCCGTAGGCTTCTCCTCGTCCTGGGGTGGATACTGCTGGGGAATCACCAGCCTTCTCCTACTTGCCCTCCATCGCCTCATCGCTTATAATGACCATGGCCGTAACTTATAGCCTTTTCTTTTGCCTGGCACTGTTATCACACAATGGGTCACGGCAATCCGGGCGGTTGTCCTGGGGTAGAATCGCCCCTCCGAGTATTTCTTAATGCGTAATCTGTAATAAATAAACGGAAGTGTTCTATGTTAGAAGACGTCGTTGATGAGTATATTGCCTCGCTTTCTGTGAGGGAACAGGGACGAGATAGCACCAATCATAACACAATCGCGGCCTATCGCAATGATCTGAACCAGGTCTGCCTCTACCTCAGACGACAGAAAGTGGAAAACTGGCAGCAGGTCACGCGCGAACATATAGCAGCGTATCTGCTGGAAATGCGCGAGGGCCAGGCCTATCGTCCAACCACCATAGCCCGTAAGCTGGCGGCCTTGAAAACCTTCTTCCGCTATATGCGCAGCAGTGGCCTGATTATCGCTGATCCTATCGAGAGCCTGGAGGCCCCGCGCATACAGAAGGAGCTGCCACATGTCTTGAACGCCGCGCAGCTTGCCAGCCTCTTCCGGCAGTTGGAGGTCGAGACTCCGGGAGGGAAGCGCGATTTCGCTATGCTCCACATGCTCTATGCTACCGGTATGCGTGTTGGTGAGCTTGTATCGCTGAACCTGGACGATTTCGATGCTGCGAAAGCTACAATTGTCTGCCCGGGGCGTAATGGCCGCGTCCGGCGTGAGCGCGTCTTGCCGCTTTCCGCCATTGCCGTGGAGGCCACAAAACAATACCTGGAACTGGCCCGTCCAGGCCTCCTGACCCGTCATCCGCAGGAGCAGGCTTTGTTCGTCAATCATCATGGCGAGCGCCTCACCCGGCAGGGTTTCTGGCTGATTATCAAGGGCTACGCGCGCCAGGCTGGCATCATCACCATCACACCACATATGTTGCGGCACTCGTTTGCTATTCTGATGCTTCAAGGTGGCATGGAACTGCGCTCTGTGCAGGAACTGCTCGGCCATGCTCATATCTCTACCACCTTGATCTATACGCAGCTCGCACGCGAAGGCTTGGCCACAGGCGTTTGACGCCTGTAGGGACAGGTCTGGTACCTGTCCCGGTCGTCCAACGAGGACAGGCACAAGGCAGTGTTCCCACAGCAGTGGCAGGCAGGCATACGATTGCTATTGAGGAAGAATGGCTATGGAACTCTACGACCAAATAAGCGAAGCGGCGGCAGCTATTCAACTACGCGCGCCCCTGCGTCCCGACGTAGCGCTTATCCTTGGTTCTGGCCTTGGAGACCTGGCCGGCGATTTAAGCGATGCCACCGCCATTCCCTATGAAGAGATTCCGCATTTCGCGCGTTCAACTGCTCCCGGTCACTTGGGCCGCCTGCTGCTGGGAACCTTAGAAAACGTCCCGGTCGTAGTCATGCAGGGACGCTTTCATCTCTATGAAGGCTATGCGCCGCAAGCACTGACCTTTCCCATGCGCGTTATGCGCACGCTTGGCGCGCACACATTGATCGTGACGAACGCGGCGGGCGGCGTAAATCCTGCCTATGCAGCCGGCGATTTCATGCTCATCCGCGACCATATCAATCTTCCAGGGCTGGTAGGGATGAATCCCCTCGTAGGGCCGAATGATGAACGCCTGGGCCAGCGCTTCCCACCTTTAGCCAGAGCCTATGATGCGGGCTTGCGTGCACTGGCGCAGAAGGTAGCCGCTGCGCAGCCAGAGATCGCACTGCATGAAGGTATTTATGCTATGGTTGGTGGTCCAAGCTATGAAACAGGCGCGGAACTACGTTTCCTGCGGGCCATTGGCGCGGATGCCGTAGGAATGTCAACTGCGCCCGAAGTCGTTGTCGCCCGTCACATGGCGATGCGCGTTCTGGGGATCAGCCTCATTACCAACATGGCGACCGGCGACGATACGGAAGAGATCATGCATGAGGATGTGTTGAGCGTCGCGAATGCCGCGCGTGCTAAGTTCGCGCAGTTCGTGCTGGGCATTTTGCGGGGGATCGCTAATCTTCCTTTATGACGGTGATCCCTATCCAGTACCAATTGTAGTGGATTCCATTCCAATCCGCCAGGATAACCAGGTAGTACTGGCCATGCCCAACTGAATTGGCTATGCTGTAGTTCCATGTCACCTGCCCGGCAGCGTTTGTGGTCTGTACCTGCGAAGAATTGTCGTTAAAGTTCAGCGCTCCCGCTATTTCTCCAGGAAGCGGTTGTGAAAGAGTATCAACCGCTTTGAGCCTCTTATAGTTATCCATCTTCAGGTCATTATTAACATTGCTATTTTTTGTCAGCCACATCTTACAGGTAATACCGGCGGCATGGATAGGAGGACCTGCCTTCTGGTCTTTGGTTTCGCTCACCACCTGGATAGAGAGTATGTACGCAGTAGTGCCATCTGCTTTCTCGGCGCCTGGAGGTTCCTGGAGAATCTGCGGCCAATAGATAGGCGAGGGGTGAATTGTTTTTGTGCTGGCCGCCGTCTGCGTCTTTTGAGGTGCGGCCTGCCCCGTATGAGAACCTGAGTTGCCCGTCGTCGTTCCTGTCTTCGGATGAATAAATGCGCCGGCAGCAAAACCGCTGATGAGTCCCGCGAATGCAAAAAGAATGACCGCTAACACGGCAATCGCGCGCGTTTGCGAACGAACGTTATTTGGGCTGCGATCGGCTATAGTTTGCATTGGTGAAAACGATCCTCTAGTCAAATCCTTATACATACGCACACCTCAGCATATCACAAATATACTCCCTTGTCTGCCAAAATAAACGTAGCATAGCCACTTTTGGCCCCTATGAGGGTTCATTAGAGCCAGGTTCATCATAACCTCACCTGGACCCAAAGCCGTGCTGCGGGCCAAACTCGCTCACGTAGTGTTGAAAGCTGGTAAAGGCTTCGATGCATGACCAGCTTGTCCTGGTCAGTTCCTCGCGCCTTTTCTCCAAAGCCGTAATAGCTTTGCCGCTGGCCGAGCAAATGCGACAATATGGCACTGATCCGGCTCTGGGCCAATCGTTGATCCAGGGGCTAAGCGACACCTTTTGTTACTCTGTACCAGGCTTTGCAGGGATTTGACGACCGTGCTGTCCAGGCGCGGCTCACCTGTCCTCGCCTCTGCTTTGCCGGTTCGAAGGACGAGATCCAGTACCCTAAAAGCTGGGAGAACGTGTATGTGAGCTTAGCGGGTCCAATTGTACAGGGACAGGCACAGCTCCACGACCTGGGCTGGGATGTGCAAGTACTCGATGGGCTTGATCACATTCAGGCCATGCAGGCAAAATATGTGGTGCCAACCCTGCGTTCATGGTTGACACCCCGTCTCCGGTCATAATCCGTTTTCCGTGCAGAACGCTGGCAGTCCCTTTCATGGCCGGGGCGGGAGCGTGAACGATTCCCGCCATTCAACATTCCCGCGCGATTTCTGGTTAGTGACCGAGGAGGCCCCTGTAGGGATAGCGCCTGGTGCCTGTCCTCGCCCGCGTGTCAATCACAGAGCATAGGCCGGTTGCATATGAAGCAATTTCGATTGCATGCTGCCGCAAAAGAGGTTGGTCAAAGTGGGATCGAATTGCGTTCCCGCGCATCTACGCAGCTCCGCCAGCGCCTGTTCCTCCGTACGCCTGACCAAGTAGGGGCGAGAGGCGGTCATTGCATCAAATGCATCGGCAATACCGATAATGCGTGCCCCCAGTGGAATTGCCTCACCCTGCAAGCCCATGGGATACCCACGTCCATCCCAGCGTTCGTGGTGGTGGTATACCAGCAGTACCACCTCTTCCGGCGCTCCTATTTGCCTGAGCAGCATTGTGCCATATGCTGGATGCTGCTTCATTTGCTCGAATTCCCTCGTGGTCAGCGGTGATGGTTTCTGGAGCAGTGCATCATCGATGAGGATTTTACCGAGATCGTGAAACAACGCCGCCTGCTCGATGGCCCTCACTTCAGATGCGGCCAGCGCAAGTTTTTGTGCGAGGTGACGAGCAAATTGTTGTACACGGCGCGAGTGCTGGTAGAGGGACGCATCCTTTTCTTGCATCAGCTGCCGCAATGTATTGAGTTGCTTCTGCAACCCGGCGTTGCCACGGAAGTATAATTCAGCACTTATAGACGAGGCTGCTGTTTTATCCAGGACAGCAGGCGAGGAATATCCTCTCTCGAGAGGTATCAAAGTATGTAAAGTGTTCATACTCCATCTTCTTCCCTGTGCGGCCTACTCAAGAAGGTATATCGGGCTTCTTCTTATCAAAAAGTCTAACATATCTTCTTGAATTCAAGCTGTGAACAGGCTGAGAAGATTATAAGAGAGTAAGCGAATGCAAGTATAGCCGTGCGCATCTTTGCGTTTGAGGTAGCCAACCGTGTGGTGAGACTAGTAAAAGACCAGTAGCAAATCTTATCTTTAAGAACGCACAGCATGATTGGAACACGCAAAACTTTACGGACCTGCACCAGCAAATCGCCGGTCTCCTCGCTGGCAGCAAATATGTCTGGATGGAAGTACCTGCCGGTACTCCCATCATCGCCAATCCTACCTATTCGCGCACCGGTTACTGTCTGCCCTGCCATTGAGCAAGGTTAAAGGCCCTGCTCACCTGGGCCCGGTTTCTCCTGGCCTGTGTGTTCCAGTAGTTGGTGGCGATAGTGTCCCTGACGCCAGAGCCACCACAGAAAGAGGGCCAGGGGAATAAGGCCGATGAGCCATCCGAGCCAGGTTGGCATATCAAACGGAACCTGGGCAGTGATAGAAAGTGAGGCGGAAGCAGGTCCCAGCGGGCCGTTGAATTCGAAGATGAGACGCCAGTCGCCACGTACAGAAAGACTCAAAATCCCTACAAGTGTGCCGGGGTGATCTGGCGGCGCATTCAGGTTCGCATGTGCTGGAATAGCATCGGTGCCGTTTTCAGGCTCAGCAATGACGCGGCCTGCCAGCGCCAGATCATCCTGAGAAACGACTGTGATAGTGAAGGTTTGCCCAACGGAGGGTGGGTTCTGTGAGAGCGTGACCTGTACGAGGTACGGACCGGCTTGTAAGGATTGCCCTTGTGTTGATTGTACGCCATTTGTCGCGAGCGCCGTCCCTGAGCCGAGCCTGAGTGTTAATAAGATTGCCACACCATATATGCCAATTCTATACATGGAATGTTCTCCTGATTAACGCCTGTTCCAATGCCAGATGTCCCCGAAAAATGCTCCCAGAAAAGCTCCAAGTAGTCCTGCCGCGAGCGCAACCGGCAATCCGAGCAGGGTGTTGAACCAGCCTGGCTGCAAGACTTGAGAGCCCTCGTATGGCAGGCTGGAGGCCATCTGGAGTTGCACGAGGAAGGGTGGAACCAGCGCAGCCAGTATCCCGATCATTACCCCTGGCAGCCAGGTACCTCGCAGAAGGCGAGGTATGGTTTTGCCGCGTTGCCCCAAAAGTGCCAGTCCATCTATGATGAGAGCCGTTATCAGGAAGATACATGGTACCAGCGCAATAGTCAGATTGAAAACAGGACCGGTGTTGTAGCGATAAACATAGCCAGTTCGAGGCACAACGAGATTGAGTGCAGTGGGTATGGTGGTCTGGGTCGCTAGCGACTCAATCCATACCATGAGAGCCGTGAGCGTTGCCGCGCCGGTTTTGCCAGTCAGGCGCTGGATGCTGAGCAGGCAGCCCGCGCCTGCCAGAGCAAGTGGCATGGCATAGGTTGGAATCTGCGCTGAACCGGCAGTAATGGGCACGAAAGTTGTGAGCGCCGGCAGGATGAATTCCATCACCGCTGCGAGGGCAATCATAGCCCCTATTTCTATCGGAAGCAGTCCCAGGAACCCGTGGCCAGGATGGTCGTATGCTCGCTCGATGGCGGCCTCGGATGCAAAGAGGTAGATCAGCCCCAATCCGGCAATAATTCCACCGATAGTGCCCATCACATGAAAAGGCGACCACAGCGTCAGGTCGATACCGTAAAGTTCGTGCCAGTAATTGTCGAGAGGGGCGGCTACCAGGTCGGTGAGCGCGCCGAAGCCCAGCAGAACAAAACCCAGTGGGGCATGGAAAAGGCCGAAGATGCTGATGGTCGCTTCGTCATCGACGCCTGGTTTGCCCTGATAGTAACGAAAAGTATCTAGCAGCACAACGAGTAGCGTGACGAAACCTGCCCCGGCCATCCCGCTATACAGTGTGATGTGCGGGGGTATCCAGAACTGATCGCGTCCGACGAGATCATGCCAGCGCCTATCCCAGGCGAGGCCAAATTCGGCCTGCAGAAGCAAGTACAGGATGAGCCAGGCCGCTACCTGCCGTAACCTACGTTCACCACGATCTGATTCTGGAACAAATTTCTCCTGAGGGATTCCGCTGTCATTTACTCGACCGGCTAAATGTTCCATCATTCACGGATACTTTTACTATCACATCGTCATACGCTTTCCACTAATGAGCATATCATATCGGTGAAGAACTTGCATATAGAAAAACAACAGGCATAGAAAAAAGAGACCGGTCGCTGTCCTGGGGGAAGCACGACCGGTGAACCCAGATTAAGGGGTGTGTGGGGGAAGTCCTGGGTACTGAATACCGCCCATCGCGCTCCAGCGAGGATGGCTCAAGTGCAGGAGCCTGGTAGTCGTCCTACCTTGCCCGCCCTATCGTGAGGCTGCATTTGAGCCATCCTGCCTCTTCGCGACTTCTTGTACACTCTCTACCTAAAGAGAACGTGACTGCTCTTATTTTTTGGGGAGATTTCGCGCAATTGTTATCCCTTCTTCTGGTTCTTCCGTATGATATGATAGAAGAGCGATGTGCGAATGTATGGGGTAATGCAATCACCTGGCGAAGATGGAGGGTACTATGGGATTTCACTTGTTGGATCTCCTCCCGATTCTCGTGATCGGACTGCTCATTCTGGGTCCGAAAACGTTTCAATCGGTGGCACGCAACGCGGGCAAGGGGGTAAAGAAGGCCAAATCAGCAAAGGATGATCTCCTGGCGGACTTACCCGTTGAAGAAATAAATAAAATAGCACAACAAATACCAATGAGTCCCCAGCAGGCTGTCCTGAAACTCTTGACCCCTCAGGAGGAAGAAGCCCGGCATGCGAAGCGCAAAAAGAAAAAAGTACCATCCGTCTCCATCGAGGAAGAGAGCTCAATTGACAACGCATAGAGGGAGATTGAGAGCCATGGAAGAACTGGCGCAGTTGAAATGTACCGCCTGCCGGGGCGGTGAGCCAACCCTGACAGACGCGGAGATTACCGGGTTGCAGCCGCAAGTCCCAGAGTGGCACGTCATCGAAGTTGACGGCATCAAACGGCTGCAGCGCGTTTTCACCTTTAAGGACTTCGTAGCCGCGCTCGCCTTTACCAACCTCGTAGGCAATCTGGCTGAGGAAGAGGGTCATCATCCCGCCATCCTCACTGAATGGGGTAAGGTGACGGTCACATGGTGGACACACAAAATCAGAGGCCTGCATCGCAACGATTTTATCATGGCCGCCAAGACCGATGCGCTGTATCAACTGTAGGGACGCGGCTGATCCCTGTCCTCGCCCCGGCCTGGACAGGCACCAGCCGCTGTCCCTACAGTTGAATGTTGTGTACGTTCTCCACGCAAATCCACGCCGCCATTGCTCCGAATCCTTGCTTATTGATCTCAAATGGCTCTACACGGCGCGCATTTTTCAGGTAGATCAACATGCAGTAGCGCTTTTGTTTGAAACGTGCAAAAAACTGCGGAATGTTCTCCTCCTCAATCCCAGCATCCTTTGCATAGTTTGCTAGAATCTGCGACACCTTTTCGGGCGTAAGACCGGAAAAATAGTGTACCTTTTCGACCTCTGCTACCAGCGTGACCGGTTCACCGGCGTTCTTGAAGTAGACGTTCTCTCCCGGTTCAATGCGCCCCCATGGAGCATATCTGGCCCTGTACCAGCGCGATTCAAGGATCTTTTCGCCGGACGCGATCTTCGGAATGAAGCCCCAGGATTTTCTCATGATGGCAATATGCTCCATGTTTCAACCCTCATCCAACCCGAAGGCTGGATGCCACAGAGAGTAACCCTGGTCCGGACTGCTCTCTTTATAGAACCGGCGTTTACCTGACTGGTCCTATCTACGTCCCATAGGCGTAGAAATTTCCATCTTTATTGCCAATATACAACACGCCATTTGAAATCGAAGCTGCTCCATAGTACTTCGATTGATTGTTATTGTCCCAGGCTTTGAAGACGTTGCTGCCATTCGCTGCGGCTATCAGGTCAATGGCGGTGCCTTCTCCAATCGCTACAACGCCGGGTACAACTGTAACGGCCCCGATAGCCGGTCCATCGGTCAGGCAGTTTTCCCAGATGTAGGCTCCGGTCGCCGGATTGACAGCGCGCAATCCTCCCTGGCAATTCTGTCCCTTGATGGTTGTGTTACCACCGCCGACGTAGAGCATCTTACCATCCCAGGCGCTGGGTGAAATTGTTCCCTGGCCACTCTCAGGCCCGGAGCCACCTATCGCAACCTGGTCTTCCCAGACAGGACCCTTGCTCAGGTTCGTGCGATCGAAGGCATAGTAGTAGCCATTCTTGTTGCCGACACCCACCAGCTTATGCACCGAGCCATTAATAGTGGCTGTAAAGAGGGTGGGAGTAGAACCAAAATCACCATCGCTTACCTGTTGGCTCTTTGGTACCTGCCAGGAGCTTATGACCGATAGGTCGGAGGCTTTCAGTTTGACGATAGCCTCGGCGTATGGTTCCGATTGCCCGCAGACGTTGCCGTTGCCAGTGGCGAAGTAAAGTGAATTATCGCTGGTGTCATACGTCACGCTGCCCCATACCCCCGCGCCGGTACAGCCATCAGGCACGACGTTAAAGGTATTCTCGATAGTGCCATTGCTCGCCTTTAGCTTAAAAACTTTGCCTTGTACCAGCGGGCAATCTCCGAAAGATGCCAGTCCGATGTAAACGCTGCCCTGGTAATAGACAGGCGAGGCCCAGATGATATTATCGGGTGATGTTCCCAGGCGCGTCTTCCAGAGTATCGCGCCCGTATTGGCATTAAGGGCGTAGAATTGCGCATCGCCTCCTCCTACCAGCAACATGGAAGTCGTTTTACCGCCGCTTTTCACCCTGGCTACCGTTCCTGTGCTCAATACGCCTAGCGTAGCGCCCCCACAACTTGGATCCGTCGTTTTGCCGATGAAGGTCGTCCAGGCCTTGCTACCATCCAGGTGCGTCGCGTACTCATTACCATCCCAGGCGCCCCAATAGACCAGGCCGTTGGTCACAACGGGCTGTGTAGAGATGGTATTTTTCCCCGGAATCATCCAATGCTGCTTGAGATTCTTTGCCGAGCCCGGGTTGATAATCTTCTCAGCACTGTTATAACCACTGTGATTCTTGTCATACAGGTAGGTAGTCCAGTCGCCCGCCGATTTTGATTGTGGCGAGGCGATGGACGCGGCATGAGCCCCAATGTTACTACCAAATGTCGCGAAGAGCAGTGCCAGTATTCCTGCTGCCATTAACGCATGCAGCGCGTATCGTCTTTGGATCCACAGGCCGGGTTTATGCCTTTGTAATCTCTGCATATGTAGGATTCCCCCTCAAAATAAGTGTGGCCTTGAGAGGGGATGATCAATCGCGCAGTTCTGCAAGCCAACGTATCAACTTTTGCCGTAAGTCGTCAGAGAAATCTACACAGGCAAATACATAAGAATATGCCAATACATAATGTAGGTTGCTGTTAGAAGGCCATCCCCCCATTGCCTCTCGTTTCATCATGGCATCTACTAAATTAAACGAGCATGAAGAAGACAGTAACCTGTATCAGTATTATTGCTGAGGATGCGACGCGTTAGTTGCTTATAGTGATAGTCTGCCTTATGGATATACTCTGGTCACTGGTCGGTGGTAAACTATTACTAGCAAAGAAAAGGAGATTACTATGATCACGAACAATAAAGAAGAGGGCAATGTCATGAGTATTGTCCGGCAACGCGTGTACTACGCCGTTTTTGCTGTGACTCTCTATGAGTCCTTTGATGACGCTCTTGCGCGCGCTCCCGAACTGATTGCGGCTCATATCGCGCGTTCGAAAGAGTTACATGCGCGCGGCACACTCCTCATGTCGGGCGCCTTCCTGGATAATCCACAGGAGGCATTGAGTACGATGGGTATACTTACTACCCGTGAGGCAGCCGAAGAGTATATCAAGGGTGATCCGTTCGTCCTGAACGGTATGGTAAAAACATGGTATATCCGTGAATGGGCTAATATGTTTGCGTAGGAGCTGCTCGAAATATCTGAAAGCCCGTTAATTCTCGATCAGGGCCACGGCGTAGCAAGCGATACCTTCCTGCCGTCCCGCGAACCCCAGCCCGTCAGTTGTAGTCGCCTTCACGCTTACCTGTTCTACCTGAACGTGCAAGTGTTCGGCCAGGTGCGCGCGCATTGGCTCTAGATGGGGAGCCATTTTGGGGCGTTCGGCCACAATGGTCGCATCGATGTTACTGATCTTCCATCCATGGTGCCGTAATAGATCGCGGGTATAGTCAAGAAAGAGAGAACTGGACGCATTTTCCCATCGCTCATCGTTCGAGGGAAAGTGGTGGCCAATATCGCCGAGCGCCGCCGCCCCAAGCAGCGCGTCCACCACAGCATGGATAAGCGCATCCGCGTCAGAATGTCCGGAGAGGCCACGATCGTAAGGGATAGTCACGCCTCCCAGCACAAGAGGTCGGTCAGTCGCGAAAGGGTGAACATCATAACCGCAGCCAACTCTCATCGCCATTATTGCATCTCTCCATCCATTGCATCTCGTCGCCGCAGGAGCGCCTCCGCGATAGTCAGGTCTTCCACCGTGGTAATCTTGATATTGGTATACGCGCCGGGAAAAATGGCCACCGGTTGTCCCAGGCGCTCTAACAGCGCCGCGTCGTCGGTGACATCCTGTTCTGCCTCTGGCGCATGGTGAGCGGCATATATAAGCTGAAAGGAGAAAACCTGTGGCGTCTGCACGGCCCAGAGTTGCGAGCGATCAAATGTCGTATGCACTATACCCTGCCGCACCTGCTTAATCGTATCCTTCACAGGCATACCGGCAATCGCTGCTCCATATTCCTGCGCGGCTCTCAGTCCTGCCTCCAGTATGGCAGGTGAGACCAGCGGACGCGCGCCGTCATGAATCATCACCCAGTCGCATTGAGGTACCCCCTGTGGCTCTCCCTCCTTTGAGGGAAGGTCAGATTGATCGCGTCCAGTGTAGGGTGGCCCTTCCATCATTCGTGCCAGCGTATCGAGTCCTGCGCGTACCGAGTCTTGCCTGCGCATTCCGCCTGGCACAATGCCGGCAATCTTACGCCATCCTTCTTGCCGGCAGAGTCTCTCAGCCTCGGCGATGCGCTCTTTGGAAAGCACGAGCACGATAGCATCTATCACCGTGGAGGCTTCAAAAACATCAATAGTGCGGGCCAGCGTGATACGTCCGGCTAGTGGAATCCACAGTTTATCGTGGCCCTCCATACGGCGGCTGGAACCCGCGGCAACGATAACGGCAGCAACCCTGTCTTGCATCGTCATAGTTCGGTCATAATTGCTTTGATTTTGTGGATGGTTGCGATGACAAACTATTGCCACCGCCTGTCTGTTTTGGGTGCGCGAAAATCATGCGGCCGGCAACCGTTTGCAGCACACGCGTCACCGTGACCTCGATGGTCATATTCATATACTGTCGCCCTCCCTCGACCACAATCATGGTGCCATCGTCGAGGTAGCCCACGCCCTGGCCCAACTCCTTACCATCCTGCATGATTTTGATATAAATGTCCTCACCTGGAAGCAGCACCGGTTTGACGGCGTTTGCCAGCTCGTTGATGTTGAGCACCTTCACACCCTGTAGCTCGGCCACCCGGTTGAGATTAAAGTCGTTGGTAATGATCGGGCAATGCCAATCCTGCGCCAGTTTCACCAGCTTACTATCGACCTCGCTGATACCCTCCACCTCGGCATCTGTAATTTCGATCGGCACGGTTGTATCTTTTTGCAGCCGGTTAAGCATCTCCAGCCCGCGCCTGCCGCGATTGCGCCTCATGGCATCCGCCGAGTCGGCAATGCGTTGTAATTCATTCAATACAAAGCGCGGCACCACCAGAACGCCGGAAACAAATCCCGTTTGACTGATATCGGCAATGCGCCCATCGATAATTGCGCTGGTATCCAGCAGAATGCGCGTCACAGGCTGGAACTCAGAAGTTGTACTCGTTTTCTCCTGTTCCTTACGACGGTTGTTCTCTTTATCGTGCTCCTCGTCTCCCCGGTCGCGCTCTCTGGAGCGGCGAGGAAGTAAACCCGATTGGAAGAGGTGCGCCATATCATTCTTGCGCTGCACGGCCAGGGCCACCCCCAGGAAGCTGAAGACCACCGCGCCTACAAAAGGAAGTACATGCCCCAGGTTAGCGGGAAGATTGGCCAGTGGGATAGCGAGTAACACCGATATGATGAGCCCGACGATCAACCCGATGACCGCCGCGATCAGATCGCTGGCCGATGTTTCACGCATCCAGCGATAGGGTACAACCGTGATATAAGGGGTTATGATGAATGCGACAACGGCGCTTCCAGCCGCAATGCCGACCATCCACCACAGATGAGGTTGTGGAAACTCGGTCCGGTCCAGGAAGTAGAGCCCGACGACAATGATAATAGCGACGAGAAACCCGCCGATGCGGGCAATAGTTTTTGCAGACATCCCTTCGTCCTCCAATTCGGTGCTGTTTTGTTGTGGGATGCACCGGTGAGGGGCAGCGTGGGACAGGAGATCACAGCGCAGGCAGTGATGATGAAGATGATGAAAGATAATAGCATGATAATGATACCTTTTCTGCCGTCCTGAACCATAAAACGCGCCCGTTTTGATCTAAAAAGACGTTATAAAAACACCCTGACGAAGAATGAGTATACAGTATCGGGGAGATGTTCGCAAGAGCGTCACCTCTTCGTTCATACGGCAATCCGTATTGGCTGTACTGCCACAGCCTCTACCCCATTGGGAAATCCGTTTGGGGATGCCTTACGCAAAATGTTATAAGATAGTTTACCAGGTTGTAGAGGTTCTTGGAGGCAAAAGCGGCTGCATCGTTGCGTTTGATCATATGTTGCTCAACGAGTTGCATCCTCGGTCTCCAATTCGGTTATCCCGTCTAACCTCATTATTGGCGTGTCAGATTGCGCACAAGGTCTGTTACTCTCTAGTGTAACGCAACTTCTATCGCAACTGCAAGTGAACTAGAAGCGAAAATCTCAAAGTCTGCCGGAAGTCCGGCATCTTTTAATTCGTTGGCCACATTTGCTCCCCCTCCCGCCTTGGGGATGATGCAGCGTTTGAAACCGAGTTTGGCCGCTTCACGTATACGCAGGCCGAGGCGGTTGACCGCGCGTAATTCGCCCGAAAGTCCGACCTCACCGATGAGCGCCAGGTCCGGTGGAATGTGTTTCTCGCGGTAGCTCGAAGCGATCGCAGCCGCGATTCCCAGGTCGATAGCCGGTTCTTCCAGGTTAAACCCACCCACGACGTTGGCGTAGACATCGTGGCTGCCGACGGCCAATCCCACTCTCTTGGTCAGGACGGCGAGCAGCATGAGCAGGCGACTATACTCGATGCCATTGGTGGTGCAACGGGCATTGCCGAAATTGCTGGGAGTGACGAGCGCCTGCACCTCTACCAATAAGGGACGTGTCCCCTCCATACTGACGACGACCGCGGAACCCGTGGCCCCAACGGCGCGGTCGGTCAAGAAAATGGCCGATGGATTGGAAACCTCTGCCAGGCCATCTCCATGCATCTCGAACACACCTACCTCATGGGTTGCTCCGAAGCGGTTTTTGACACCGCGCAGCAGCCGGTACGTGTGATAGCGTTCGCCTTCAAGATAGAGAACGGCATCGGCGATGTGTTCCAACGCTTTTGGACCTGCCACTGTTCCCTCTTTAGTGACATGGCCGATGATAAAAATGGGGGTCGCGGTGTTCTTTGCCAGTTGCATCAGTTGCAGTGTGCATTCGCGCACCTGGCTGATGCTGCCGGGCGCCGAGGTCAGGTGGCCGGAGAGAATGGTTTGAATGGAATCGACCACGACGAGCGCGGGTTTGAGGCGTATGAGCGCGTCGGCGATAGTTTCAAGCTCGATGGATGCCAGCAGGTAGAGCCGCTCACCGCTGATATCCAGGCGCTCGGCGCGCATCTTGACCTGTTCAATCGATTCTTCTCCTGAGACATACAGCACAGGGCCTGTGCGCGCGGCGATGCTGCCCGCGACTTGCAATAGCAGGGTGGATTTGCCGATGCCAGGCTCTCCCCCAATCAGAATCAGTGATCCCGCGACCAGCCCTCCGCCCAGCACGCGGTCCATTTCGGGGTATCCAACCGAAATGCGTTCCTGAGCCAGTGGCTTGATAGCGGGCAGCATAAGCGGAATCTGGGTACCCTGGGCGATAGAAGAACCGCCCAATGAGGCGGGCCGTCGCTGCTGGACCGCGCTTTGCGGGGCCTCTGTTGTTTCTTCCAGGGTGTTCCATGCGCCGCAGTCGGGGCATTTGCCCACCCATTTGCTCTGCTCGCCGCCGCACTGCTGGCAGACATATTTTACACGTAGTTTTGCCATGATAACGTATTCTGCTTCTAAGATAGAAAAACGGAAGTCCGCCGGACTTCCGTTTTTCTATCTTGAATAGTCTTATCCTTGCGCTGACTCGCTTCCACCATCACTGCTGCCAGCGGAGAGAGCGGCTTCGGGCGAAGCGGATGCGGGCGCGGGCAACTGCTCGATGCGGTTGCGCACTTGCAGTACGAGTTCATCGTCGATGACCACTCCCTCCACCAGGTCTCCCGGATGGAATTTGCCCTGCAAGAGGCCTTCTGCCAGCGGGTCTTCGACCATCCTCTGAATGGTGCGGCGCAATGGGCGCGCGCCATATTGCGGGTCGAAGCCCTTCTCGATCAAGAAGTCCTTGGTCGCCTGCGGGATCACCAGCTCCAACTGTTGTTCGGTCAGTTGCATGCGCACCCGATTGAGCAGCAGGTCAACGATGGAGTACATCTCCTCGATGCGCAGCGAATGGAAGACGATGACCTCATCGATACGGTTCAGGAACTCAGGCTTGAAAGTGTTCTTCAATTCGCCAAGCACCTTCGACTTCATCGCCTCGTACTCGCTCTGGTTGACCTTCGCCTTATCCTTGGACTGCTTGAACCCGATGGATGCTTCCTTGTTCAAGAGAGCAGCACCGACGTTCGAAGTCATGATCACAATCGTATTGCGGAAATCTACCGTGCGGCCCTTGGCGTCGGTCAGCTTGCCATCCTCCAGAATCTGGAGCAGCATGTTGAACACGTCGGGATGCGCTTTCTCGATCTCGTCCAGCAGGATCACGCTGTATGACTTACGACGCACGGCCTCGGTCAGTTGGCCACCCTCTTCGTAACCGACATACCCGGGAGGAGCACCAACCAGGCGAGCCGCCGCGTGACGCTCCATAAATTCAGACATATCAATCTTGATGAGGGCCTCTTCACTGCCGAACATAAATTCGGCCAGGGCCTTCGCAAGCTCGGTCTTCCCGACGCCCGTTGGTCCCATGAAGATGAACGATCCAATGGGACGTTTGGGGTCCTTCAGGCCAGCACGCGCGCGCCGTACGGCCCGAGAAATCTTTTCAATCGCTTCGTTCTGCGCAATGACGCGGGCATGCAGTGCGTCCTCCATCTGGAGCAGCCGCTGCGACTCCTCCTGGGCGATGCGCATGACGGGGATACCGGTCCACATCGAAACGATCTGGGCGATTTCCTCTTCACCGACGGAAGGCTTCTCACTGCCGCGTTCGCGATGCCAGCCCGATTCGAGCTTGGCGATGCGGTCGCGCAGTTTCACTTCGCGGTCGCGCAGTTCCGCGGCCAGTTCATACTCTTGTTGCTGGATGGCCTGCTCTTTTTCACGCAGCACCGACTCCAGGCCTTTCATCGCTTCCTTGAGATTGAGAGGTGCCAGGGAGTTCTGCATGCGCACGCGGCTGGCCGCTTCGTCTATCAGGTCAATGGCCTTGTCAGGCATGAAACGGTCGGTAATGTAACGGCTGGCCATTTCAGTGGCCGCCTTAAGCGCCTCATCTGTAATAATCAGGCGGTGGTGTGTCTCGTAACGCTCGCGAATGCCCTTGAGGATTTCAAGGGTCTCCTCGATTGAGGGTTCACGGACGATGACTTCCTGGAAGCGGCGTTGCAAGGCGGCGTCGCGCTCGATATACTTGCGATACTCGTCAAGCGTAGTTGCGCCTATGCATTGCAGTTCGCCACGCGCTAGAGCAGGCTTCAAAATGTTGGCGGCATCAACTGCACCCTCCGCGGCACCGGCGCCCACCAGAGTATGTACTTCATCAATGAAGATAATGCAGTCGCGACTATTGCGAATCTCCTCGATAATCTTTTTCAGGCGCTCTTCGAATTCACCGCGATACTTGGTTCCTGCTACAAGCGAACCGACATCCAGTGTCAGCAGACGTTTCCCGGCCAGTGTTTCGGGGACCTCGCCGGCAACGAGACGTTGCGCCAGCCCTTCGACAATGGCGGTTTTACCGACACCAGGCTCACCGATAAGTGCCGGGTTGTTCTTATTGCGCCGTGAGAGTATTTGAATGACTCGCTCGATCTCTTGATGACGACCGATGACAGGATCAAGTGTCCCTGCGCGGGCCGCGGCCGTAAGATCGATGCCCATCTGATCAATCGTGGGGGTTTTGGAATGCTTGGCGTCCCGTTCGTGTGGCGCACCTGACTGGCTGAGTACCTGGATGGTCTGCGTACGGACCTTCTCCAGATTTACACCGAGGCTTTCCAGCACACCGGCTGCAATGCCCTCACCCTCGCGGACCAGACCTAGCAGAAGATGCTCTGTCCCAATATAATGATGATTCAGGCGACGCGCTTCATCGACGGCCAGCTCGATCACCTTTTTGGCACGTGGAGTCAGGCCGATTTCACCAAGCACGATGCGATCTCCGCGGCCAATGATAAATTCAACGGCGCTGCGAACCTTGTTCAGTTCAACGCCCAGATTACTCAATACTTTAGCAGCAACGCCTTCACCCTCGCGCACCAGCCCGAGCAGAAGGTGTTCTGTCCCGATGTAGTTGTGTTGGAAGCGCTGGGCCTCCTCTTGAGCCAGGCTCAGGACCTTCCTGGCTCGCTCCGTAAACTTATCAAACCTATCTCGATCGTTCACCTGTTTGTCACCCCCCTTTCAGTGGCAGAGGGTGGAACCGAGCCCTCTGTGATGCTCAGGTAAAGCGTATGATTCATGATACAACACCGATCACTTAGCGTCAAGGATAGCAATCCTTTATCCCTTCTTTGTATTTCAACACGCTGTTATTCACGTATAAGGTTCAACTTTCTTACCGTCAAACAATCGACCTCCTCACCGCAATACATTAGTGTATGAGCGGTAGGGAGGTCGTGCGATCAACTGTTCAGGTGCGGAAACATAGCTAATGAGCAATAGCTATTCCTCAGCGCCCTCCGTTTCTTCCTTGGAACGCTGCCGGGCGGCCGCGCGAAATGCTTCGGCCATGGCAGTTGTTTCGCCTTCGTCTTCCAGTGGTAGGTTGCCGAGCAGCCGGTTCTCGTTGGTGCGTTCCTGCCGTTCGCGCCGCTCACCTCTGCTTTCGCGGCGTGAGGATGGACTGGTTTCTTTCTCTTTCTCCGCCGTTGGAGGATTACCTTCTGGACGTACCGGTAAATCTTCTAATGACATCCCTGTCAGTTCGTTCGCAGCACCGGCAGCGGGCGTCTCGGCCTCTCCTGCCGCTGTCTCGGTGGTTGTCTCTTTGGTATCCAGTTCGTCGGCTTGACGTAGGCTCAGACCGAGACGGCGGCGATCCGCGTCAATGCGCAGGATACGCAGTTGAAGTTGCTGCCCCTCGTGCAGATTGGTCTTTGGGTCCATGCCAGGGGTCAACTCTGACAGGTGAATCAGTCCCTCGATGCCATCCTCGATACGGGCGAATGCCCCAAACGGAGCAATCTTGGTGATGGTGCCCGTTACCACCTGCCCCACCTTGTAACGCTGCTCCACCGTCGTCCAGGGGTCTACCTCAGCGCGCTTGATCGACAGGGCAATCTTCTTCTTGTCCTTATCGACGCTGAGTACCTGAACCTCCACCTCCTGGCCAACTTTGAGCACTTCACTGGGGTGGTTCACGCGGCTCCAGGCCAGCTGGCTGATATGCACCAGGCCATCAGCCCCCCCCAGGTCAATAAAGGCGCCAAAGTTCGCCAGGTTGCTGACAACGCCATGCCTTATGTCTCCTGGTTTCAACTCGTCTAACAGTTCCTCCCGGCGCCTCTGCCGCCATTCCTGGACGGCCAGCCGCTCTGAAAGAATCAGGCGGTTGCGCGCACGGTTGATCTCGATGATTTTGAGCTGGAGTTCCTTATCTTTCATGCTCGCCAGCTTGGCTGCCGTCTCCTGATTATCGCCTCCCGAAGCCACCTCTTCGCGCTTGAGGTTGAGAATCTGGGAGATCGGCACGAAGCCCCGGATGCCCGATACATCGACAATTAACCCACCTTTGTTGTAATCGATGACGCGGGCTTTGAGCAGTTCGGCGTTCTTATACTGTTCCTCGGCGATGCGCCACTGGCGCTCGGCGTTGGCTCGCTTTAGCGAGAGCAGGGCATGCCCATCCGGCGTCTCCGGCTGGATCACATATACCAGCACCTTGTCATTGAGGTGCAATTCGTTGAATGAGCCATAGCCGCTGGCAGGTAGCTCTTTCGTCGAGAGGACGCCTTCTGATTTGAGGCCGATATCGACCAGAATCTCGTCCTGATCAATACGCACGATTACGCCCTCTACGACATCGCCGCGTTTGATATTGATGGGCGTCGTTGATTCTGCCAGCAACGCTGCCATATCGGTGATTTCGCCCACATCTTCGGAATTCATGTTGTTGTTTTGCTCTGCTGGGTCGTTTCCTTCGTCGTACATCGTCTGCACCCGTCCGCTTTTAAAATTTGCCGCTGGCATTGTCGAAAGGTCGCCGTGCTTTCGTACTTGCATGGGTAAAATACCCCCTTCGATCCACGGTATTTCCCACCCGTTGAGGCATCCGCTCATCCCGCCGGACGTGTGCCGTAGTTTCGCAATCTTCTTTCAGGTCTCTTACCTACTGAAGGTGACGAAAGGATCTACACACCGGGATCCTGGGGATGCGTCATTGGACTTGGGTTTATCGGAGGGGCTGCTCAGGCTGAGATTAATCTATACATTCAGTCTTTATGCGCCATTGGCATGCAGACCGATCCAGGTAACTTTTTTACGTTTGCCTACAAAACGGTCATACGATACATCGCTCGCAGACAGGTAAGCCGTGTTATGGTCATAATTAGAACCTAAGCACAGAATACCCCCACTCGATGCTCTAATTATACCAAAAGCCCCCTCTAATTGCAAGACGCTACACAACCTATTTAGCAGTTTGCTCCGATGTTTTTTTATCAGCCACATTGTACCACAGGTGAGCAAGAAGTATCAATTGTTTTTGTTCGTCTCTATACGAGATTGAAGGAGCGTGACTTGTGCTACAATAGAATCATGAATCTACGCGACAGCTCTCAGGTCATCACGGCCCTGCGCCACCGATTGGAGCCGGTTGAGCGCTCTAAAGCATTAATAGATATCATCGAAGGAGCCCGCCCTGCTGCCCGCAAAGCGGCAGTACTCCTCGGACTTTTTGAGCAAAACGAGGAAACATATCTCGCATTTATTCGCCGCTCTACCTCTCTTCGTTCCCATAGTGGGGAGATTGCTTTCCCCGGCGGCTCTGTCGATCCCACCGATACTTCCCTGGCCATGACTGCCCTGCGCGAAGCCCAGGAGGAAATAGGTCTGAACCCGGCGCGAGCGGAAGTACTTGGGATTCTGCCTCCCGTCTTCACTGTTGTAAGCAATTTCTTGGTCACACCTGTCGTCGCCTACCTGGCTCAGGGGCCTGGAACACTCCAATTGCAGCCCGCCGAAGTTGATGAAGTTATACTCCTGCCCTTGCAGGGGCTTGCGAATCCTGCCATCCTGCATACTGAAGAATGGGAGCGCGCTGGTCTGCGGCGAACGGTCTATTTTTATGACTACGGCCCATACCGGATCTGGGGAGCCACTGCCCGTATCTTGCATGAATTATTGCACCTCTTGCAAGCTTAGCCAATAGTCATGGTTACCTTGAAATCCTCCGTCCGTTGACTACAATAGAGAAGGAATCCTGCAGTTGTATCAAATAGGTTCGTAGTGCGTTTCACGTAGATCGTCCTTTTCAGAGGCGGTAGCCCTACCGGTTCCTGACGGAGAAAAGTTGTGACAATGTCAAGCCCCGATCCTCAATCAGCGAGATTGCTGTCTCAACAATCACACTCGATGCCACCAACCCATTCGATGCCTCCCGGTATATCTCACCCTTTGCAACTCCCTGCAACTCCCCAGGCTCCAATTGTACCCCCTGCGGCACCGGCTACGGAACCTCTGCATAATGGCATACCCACACGAGACGAAGATTTCGCGGATCACTCATGGAATCTGGCTACTGGAGGTTTAAAGACTTTGACTGCCAAGCGAGAGCTTCCGCCCGGCCTTGAGCGGCGTATGGCGACGACTGGCAGTTGGCAGGAAGCCGAAGGCACTATTCGCAGCTACACATTTGCCCTCGTTGTTCTGGCTTGTGTCCTCGTTATGCTGATTAGCGGAGGCATAGTTTTATACATGATGCTACAACCCTGACTCTCCATCAGTTCTGGACAGGCAGGCTATAGATGAGTAATTACAGCTTCCTGCACCTTGCGCACAATGTCATCTTCAGGCGCTAGTGGCAGGCACGCCATGCAGTGAAGTTGCACTACGAACAGCTTTGACAATCGCTCGCCCAAGCGTAATAGCAGCCGCTTCACCAATCATACTGGTCTGCAATGCCTGCGTTGCCATATCTGGCCGCGTTTGGAGTCCTGCTCCCAGCGCCAGGGCAAAAACCGTATCGCCATCAAACATTGTATGGGCCGGGCGAACGACCTGCGCCAGGCCATTGTGCGCCATTTGCGCAACCTTATTTACCTGTTCCTTGCTGAGCGATGCATTGGTGGCGACGACGGCTATGGTCGTATTGCCGAAAGGGTTGAGTGACCGTAAATCCGCCTCCGCAGGTTTGCGCGTGCCCGCGATGACTTGCTGCGTTTGTGGGTCAATCACATCCCCCGAGGCGTTGACAACGACCAGCGCCCCTACCAGCGTTCCATCGACCAGTTGTGCGCTGGCCGAGCCAAGTCCTCCCTTCATCATAAAGAATGGACCCGCCATCTTACCCACCGTCGCGCCCGTACCTCCTCCGACATTCCCTTGCGTCACGGGCCCGGCGGTGGCCTGCTGGCAGGCGCGATAGCCTGCTGCCGCGTCTGGCCGGACGCCGGCGGAGCCAAAGGCAAGATCGAAGATAGCGGCCGCCGGAACAATCGGCACGCGCGCTACTCCTGTATTGTAGCCAATGCCCTTCTCTTCCAGGTAACGCATCACCCCGCTGGCGGCATCGAGTCCAAAGGCGCTCCCGCCGGTCAGCAGCACCGCGTTGACTTCTTCTACCAGGTGCATTGGGCGCAGCAACTCCGTTTCGCGCGTGGCCGGCGCCCCACCGCGAACATCCACACCTCCCACAGCGGGGATATCGCAAAGAATAACCGTGCAGCCCGTACCTGCCTCCAGGTTAGTATCGTGCCCCACACGAATGCCCGCAATATCGGTAATGTCATCATGCATGGCAGTATTTCTCTTTCATTTTCCTCGCCGTCTGCGCTCACCCTGAGGTTTCTACAGTCCCACCGGAATAGCGTTGCGCAGTCGCGTCATTGCCTGGGTCACGCTTTCATGCTGGTTATAGACGGCAGAACCGGCAACCAGCAAATTTGCCCCCGCCTTCACGACCACGGGAACCGTTGCCTCGTGGATGCCCCCATCAACCTCGATATCGCAGCGCAACCCACGTTCGGCGATCCTTTGGCGCAGGTGAGCGATTTTGGGCAGTGTTTCGGGAATGAATTCCTGCCCGCCGAAGCCAGGATTTACCGTCATAATTAGCACCATGTCGAGTAGCGAGAGGATGTTTTCGAGCATGAAGACCGGTGTTGAGGGCGTGAGGGCGATGGCCGCCATTTTTCCTGCCGCTTTGATCTGCTGGACGATGCGATGGAGATGGGGACTGACCTCCTGGTGCACGATAATGACATCGGCTCCGGCCTGCGCGAAGTCTTCGATGTATTGTTCGGGATTGGTGATCATCAAGTGCGCTTCAAGAGGCAGCTTTGTGCAGCGCCGCACGGCCTCAACCACCATCGGTCCCATGGTGATATTTGGCACAAAGTGTCCATCCATCACATCTACCTGGATGCGCTCTGCTCCTGCCGCCTCCGCCTCGCGCACCTGCTCGCCCAGGCGCGTGAAATCGGCGGAAAGAATAGAGGGGACTACTCCAATCATCAGTCATGTTCCCCTTTAGTTTGTAATTGCTGTGCCGCCGCCGTATCAATCATCCAGGTCACCTCGCCGTCGGGTGGACGCACGATCTGCGCGGGATATTCATCGGGATTGTATGGGCTTTCAAGAACAGCGTGCACCGCCTCGGATTTGTCGCTGCCGGTCACCAGGAATAGCACGTTGCGGGCGGCATTCAAGAGGGGTGGGGTAAAGGTCAGGCGATCAGGGGGAGGCTTGGGAACCGAAACCGGCATCACCAGGCGCTCCTGTTCGCGTAACGAGGCCTGGTGCGGGAAAAGCGAGGCTGTGTGGCCCTCCGGCCCCATTCCTAGCTGGATGAGATCGAAATCCGGTACACCACTCGTGCCAAAAACCCGCCGCATCTCATCCGCATATTCCCGCGATGCTGCCTCGCGGTTAGGCATATCGGCTGGCATGCGATGCACCTGAACCGCGGGAATAGAGATTTTGCTCAGAAGCACCTCGTGTGCCAGGTGATAGTTGCTTTCTTCGTTGTCTGCTGGCACGCAGCGCTCGTCTGACCAGAAGATATGCGTCAATTTCCAGTCGATCTGGCTGCGGTACGGCTCATCGCCTAGCAGCCCATAGAGCTTCCGTGGTGTTGTGCCGCCCGACAATGCAATAGTGAAGCGGCCACGCGCCGCAATCGATTCTGTGGCGATGCGCACGATATAGTGTGCCGCCTCCTGACTAATCACATCGATATTCGGATAAATCGCAATATTCATGGATAAATGCTCCCGTGCTTATTTTAGTGCGCTTCCAACAATCCGGCCACCTCACGCAATATTTGCTCAAACAAGTAGTCGTGGCTCAAGACCTCTAATTCGTTGTGCAGCAGTTCGCCCTCGTTGTGTACTGCCGCCAGGCTTACCAGCCGCTTGGCGCGTGTTTCGTGCCCCAGTTCGACAGCGGTAAACACATGCTCAGTATCCCCCGCAAGATTAATCGTAAATGTCGCACGTTTGTTTTCGATATTGCTGGTCAGGCGCACGAGGCAAATCGAACCTGGCCGCATTTCAGCTTGCACTTGCGGTCGAATGGAAATGTTTGCGTTTCCTTTCCCCACCTTACCCCTGGGCGATGTAAGCAGACGCGTTGAACGTGGCGATCGCTCCATCGTCCAGTAGTATGTGCCACCGGCAGTATCGTGGTGGTTTTCACTTGTATCCGCCGCCAGCTCCCAACCAAGGCGCGTCTTTAACCAACCCGCCAGCAGCAACGCCCGAACCGGATTGGGAGACACATCACCTTGCTCCGTACGTACCGGCGCCAGCAAAGGAATGACGGCGTGCTCAATCTCTATCGAATTGACGCCTGCAAGATAAGGCCGGTACTCCGGCGTATCGAAGAATTGCGCAACCAGTTGTAGCCAGGGTGTAATGCGTCCCCAATTCAGGTCACTCAGCGCCGTGTCAGGATAGGCATCAGGGAGTGCCGCAAGCGTATATATGTCTTGCTCTGGATTGAAAAATCCCGTCGAATCAAAGATAACCCGGTCGCTTATTTCCATCAGATTGTTGAAGGTAGGATCTTTGATATCCGGGGGATCGCCCAACCACCACAGGTAGACCGGCAAATCCGGTTTGAGCAAGGGCTGCATAATATTGCCGATAGCCCGTATCGCGCTACCCGTCGCCAGCACGGTCGTCTGCTCGAAACAGTGCCGCATCAGGTCTGAGAACATCGAGAAACAACGCAGTGTTACCCATGTCCACAGTCCATCGGGTTGTTCCTCGCTTTTATCCAGAATCAGAATGGCCACGCGTGCCAGGTGCGTGCTTGATAGCTCGCGTAGTACCCTGCTGGCATGCTGAGCAGACTCGATATCAGGCGCGCAAATGACGAGGTTGAGAACGCTCGTACGTACATTGACATTCTGTCCAGTGCGCATATTATCGGCGGATATTTTCCACAGCAGTGACAGTTGCGTCTCAACATCCTCTATGTTTACTATTTTCCCTGCCCATGGTAAACGAACTCCCGGGCCTCTGGCGATATCATTCGTCATTCCCTTTTCCCTTGCATAAGAAGAGCACCCTTGTCTTCTCTCCTTGCTCGACACTGACACAACGCGTGACCGGAGTAGAGGCCTGATTTATTGCGCCCCTGGTATGCCTTTACTCCACAGCTTAAACGTTTGGTGTGAAATAGAAAGGACTTGAAAGAAGGGTATCCTGTATCCTACAGTGAGCTTGTCTAACCAATCCACAAGGAAAAGGAGCTCGCTGATGGACCAAGATACCTTTCTGACTACA
>Ga0209061_1000331_pt1 | contig 134869 bp, 107 predicted proteins | sample Coa_R1_10_FD_187157 | JGI IMG/M metagenome (GOLD analysis project Ga0209061, IMG submission 187157) | Surface soil microbial communities from Centralia Pennsylvania, which are recovering from an underground coalmine fire - Coalmine... | ecosystem: Environmental > Terrestrial > Soil >... | reverse complement strand
ACGCGGGCTTCTCCGGCTCCATGGGAGGCCACCCCCTCAATGCGCCTGTGGTGGGGATCGCCGTGCCCTATGGTGCTGGCGGCTACTGGGAGGTGGCCTCCGACGGGGGGATCTTCGCCTTCGGGGACGCGGGCTTCTCCGGCTCCATGGGGGGCCACCCCCTCAACCGGCCCATCGTGGGCATGGCATCGACGTGATTGATTCCCTCGCCCGAGCGCATGAACATTGCGGCGCAGGACCGCTCGCCATTTCCCACTGGCCACCGGCCCGGCCAGCCAAAGCGTGGGGCAGGTCTGGCATGAGGGTCAACTGTGCCAGACACCATCCCCGGAGGTCGGGGCATGACTGCCGCCGGGGCCGGCGTCCGGAGACGGAGGCCAGCGTCGGGCAACGGCGGTAGGATCGACCTCCGATGCCCGCGGAGCACACCGCTGTCCTGGTCGCTGCCGTGGCCTGTGCCGTATCGGTGGTGGTGCTCGCCGTGGTGATCGCAGTGCTGGGGCGCCGGGTCCGGGAGTTGCACGCGGCGGTCGACGCCCTGGAACGAGAGGCACTTGCCCTCGTGCGCGAGACACGGGTCGTGGCGGACCACGCCGCCACCGAGATGCAGCGGGTGGGCGACGTGCTCGGATCGGCAGAAGCCGTGTCCGCCACCATCGATTCTGCCTCGCGCCTGACCTACCGGGCGTTCTCCAACCCGGTGGTGAAGGTCCTGGCGTACTCGACGGGCCTGACCGGTGCCCTGAGGCGCTTGTTCTCACCGCGACCGATGCCGTCGGGGTCAGGTCGCGTGCCCTCGCACGCGCCAGGCGCGCGACGTCGTGGCCGGACGGTCCCGGCGCAGGTGCAGCGACGCCAGCCAGCGGCAGTACGGGCGCCGCACGCAGACGAGGCGCTGCCGCTGCGGGCGAACGGCACCCGGTGAGTTCCGGGTGAGTCTTCACCGGTGAGTCTTCGTATGGGACGGCAACGTGCAGGGCACCCACCGCTGCATACGACCCGGTCGGCGGTTGCAGGACCCCAGGGTGTCGCCTGATGCGCCGCACCCTGTGGCTGGGCGCCGGTGTGGCGGCCGGCGTGTCGGGGACGGTGTGGGTCCGGCGCCGGCTGGCGACCCTGTCGAGGCGCGTCCGGCCCGGCTCTGTGGCGGACCAGGTGACGTCGGTGGCCAGGGCCGTGCCCGGTGCCCTGTCCGGCCGCGTGCGGCACGCGGTCGAGGGGGGCCGTGCCGATGCCCGCCGCCGCGAGGCGCAGCTGCGACGCCGGTTCGGGCTGGCGCCCGAGGATCTCGCTGACCGGAGCGAGCTCCTCGAGCTCGTCGAGTGACCTGGCTCGAGCTCGTCGACGGACGAGCGCCGGGCTCGCACGATGCGGTGCCGTGGCCGGCGCGTCGAGGTGGCTGGACTCGGCCAGCTGCCAGCTTCCCATGCCAGGCGCGCTGACACTGCCCAACCCGTGCCGGCTCCCCTGAGCAGCGGATCGGCACCAACCTGCCGGTAGGATCGCCAAGATGGACGCCAACCAGCTGCGCGCTGCGTTCACCGGGTTCTTCGCCCAACGCGGCCACACGGTGGTGCCGTCGGCCAGCCTCATCCCCCACGATCCGACGGTCATGTTCACCATCGCCGGGATGGTGCCGTTCAAGCCGTACTTCGTCGGCGACGAGCCGGCACCCTGGCCCCGGGCGACCTCGGTCCAGAAGTGCTTCCGTACCCTCGACATCGACGTGGTAGGGACCACCGAGCGGCACCTCACGTTCTTCGAGATGCTGGGGAACTTCAGCTTCGGCGACTACTTCAAGGCCGAGGCCATTCCCTACGCGTGGCAACTGGTCACCGAGGTGCTCGGCCTGGATCCCGACCTGCTCTGGGTGACGGTCCACGACAGCGACGACGAGGCCGAGGAGATCTGGGTCGAGTCGGTCGGCGTCCGGCGCGATCGCATCCAGCGCATGGGCGAGGACAACTTCTGGAAGATGGGTGACACCGGGCCGTGCGGACCGTGCTCGGAGATCTACGTCGACCGGGGCGAGGCGTTGGGCGAAGCCGGCGGGCCAGCGCACGGCGGGCCCGAGCGCTACGTGGAGATCTGGAACCTGGTCTTCATGCAGTACAACCGGCTGCCCGATGGTTCGCTCGTGGACCTGCCCACGAAGAACATCGACACCGGTGCCGGCCTCGAGCGCATCCTGCCCATCGTGCAAGGTGTTCGGTCGCCGTTCGATACCGATGTCCTGCGGCCCATCGTCGAGACGGCTGAATCCATCACCGGCACCGTCTACGGCCGCGATGGTGCCACCGACGTCTCCCTGCGCATCCTCGCCGACCACGCCCGGGCCATGGCCATGCTGGTGGCCGACGGCGTGATGCCGACGAACGAGGGCCGGGGATACGTCCTGCGCCGGGTGATCCGCCGGGCAGTTCGCCGGGCGCACCAGCTGGGCGTATCGGAGCCGATCACGCCCCGCCTGGTGGGCACGGTGGCGGCCGTGCTGGGACAGGCGTACCCCGCCCTGGTGGAGGAGCTTGACCTGGTCCAATCCACGGTCGAACGCGAGGAGGCTCACTTCCGCCGCACCCTCGAGTCGGGGTCGGCCATCTTGGAGGAGGAGCTGGCCAAGCAGACCGGCACGATCCCTGGTTCGATCGCCTTTCGGCTGCACGACACGCACGGGTTCCCTATCGAGCTGACTGTCGAGATGGCCGCCGAGGCCGGCGCCACCGTGGACCTCGCCGGGTTCGAGGCCGAGATGACCGCCCAACGCGAGCGCGCCAAGGCGGCAGCGCGCGCCAGGAGGGCGACGGTGGGCGAGGAGGCCGTCTACCGCGAATTGCTCGACAGCTCGGGGCCGACGCGCTTTACCGGCTACAGCCACCTGGAGGAACCGGCCACGGTGGTGGCCGTCCTCGCCGGTCCGCAGCCGGGCACCGCCGAGATCGTGTTGGACCGTACGCCGTTCTACGCCGAGGCGGGCGGCCAGGTGGGTGATACCGGCGTCATCACCACGGAGACGGGCAAGGCCACCGTCGTCGACACCCAGAGCGTGCTGCCCGGGCTCGTCGTGCACCGGGCCCGGGTCGAGGGCGAGCTGTTCCCCGGCCAGGACGCGTTGGCCGTGGTGGACGCGCCGCGCCGCGAGGCGATCCGGCGGAACCACACCGGCACCCACCTCCTGCATGCCGCGTTGCGCCAGGTCCTCGGTGACCACGTGCGCCAGCAGGGGTCGCTGGTGGCGCCCGACCGGCTCCGGTTCGACTTCTCCCATCCTGCAGCGGTCCGGCCCGAGGAGCTGGCCGAGGTGGCGGCCGTCGCCAACGCGGATGTCCTGACCGATGCCCCGGTGGAGGTGGTCGAGACCTCGCGCCAGGAGGCGGACCGCATGGGGGCCCTGGCCTTCTTCGGTGACAAGTACGGGGACCAGGTGCGGGTGGTGCGAGCCGGGCCCCATTCCACCGAACTGTGCGGGGGCACGCACGTGCCTGCGCTTGGGATGATCGGTCCCATCACCATCGTGTCCGAGAGCTCCATCGGGGCCAATACCCGCCGCATCGAGGCGGTCACCGGCGCCGGGGCGCTCGCGGTGCTCGGGGAGCGCCAGCGCGCCGTCGACGAGGCGGCCCGCCTGCTCAAGGTCGAGCCCGAGGGAGTCGTCCCCGCCCTCGAACGGCTGCTCGAGCGCCAGCGGCAGGCGGACAAGGAGCTGCAGCGCCTGCGGGCCGAGCAGCTGCAGGCCGAGGCGGCGCGCCTGGCGGGCAGCGGCGAGGGCGGCGCGGTGGTGGGGCGCGTCGACGGCCTGGGCCCCGAGCAGCTGCGCCAGCTGGCGCAGGCGGTGCGCGGCCGCGGGGTGCCGAACGTGGTACTGGCGGGGTCGCCCGAAGCGGGCAAGCTGTCTGTCGTCGCGGCGGTGTCCCCGCCACTACACGCAGGGGAGCTAGTGAAGGAGCTGGCTGCTGTGGCCGGGGGCGGTGGGGGTGGCTCCGCCGAGCTGGCGGTGGCCGGTGGCCGCGACACGAGCCGCATCGACGAGCTGCTGAACCTGGCCCGCCAGCGGCTTGGTGCAAGCTGAGCGCACGGTGCGGGTGGCCGGCGTCGATCTCGGGCAGCGCCGCATCGGGGTGGCCGTCTCCGACCGCGCCGGCATGCTGGCCTCGCCATGGTGCACCCTCGAGCGGTCGGGTGACGACGAAGCCGACCGGGCAGCCGTGGTGGCCGCGGTGCTCGAGGCCGGTGCCGAGCGAGTCGTGGTCGGCCTGCCGGTGAGCCTCGACGGGCGCCACGGGCACGCAGCGCGAGCCGCACGGGCCGAGGCGGCGGCGCTGGCGGAGCTGCTCGATCCTCACGGTATCGAGGTCGAGATGTTCGACGAGCGGTTCACCACGGTGATCGCCGAGCGCCAGCTGGCAGCAGCTGGTCATCGGCGCAGGGCGCGGCGGGCGGTAGTCGACCAGGCGGCGGCCACCGTGCTCCTGCAGGCATGGCTGGACAGGTACCGGACCACGGCCGATGACTGATCGGGGGCCCACCGGCCCACGCGCGCCGACGAGACCGGCTGCAGCGGACGCTCCCGCCATTACGCCAGGAGCCCAGCCCCCGGCCGCCGCTGTGGGCGATCCGGCCACCGGCACCGAAACTGCGCACCCCACGCGCCGGCGAAGCGGCCGCCACGGTCCTGGGCACGGTTCGCTGGCCACGATCGGGCGTCATCGCCTCGGTGGCGCCGTGGTTGCGCTGGCCGTCGTGGTGCTCGGGCTGGTCGGGTGGGTCCTCGCCTGGTACGAGGGCCAGGTTGCCGGATCGCCAGGCGGTGCGCAGGTGGTGCTCACCGTGGCCGACGGGGCACCGGTGGGCACGGTCGTGGGCGACCTGGCCCACCGGCACGTGCTCTCGAGCACCCTGGCCTTCCGCGTCTACCTCGTCCTGCACGGCACCCCGGTCGTGCGTCCCGGGGGCTACCTGCTCTACGAGCACGAGCCATTTGCCGACGTTCGACGCGCCCTGGCCCGGGGGCCTGACGTGTTCCCCGTGCGCGTCCGGGCGGGGAACACCTTGAGCGAGATCGCCCGCGAGGTGGACGGGATCCCCGGACACAGCGGGGCGGCGTTCCTGGCGGCGGCACGCTCTGGCCAGGTCCACTCGCCGTGGCTCGGACCCGGCCAGCTGCAGGTGCCCGGCTCGGTCCAGCTCGACGGGCTGCTCGCCCCCGGCACCTACCTCGTGCTGCCGGGCGAGACCGACGTGCAGCTGCTGCAGCAGATGGCCGATGCCATGACGACCCTGGCCCACACCGCTGGCCTGCCACAGGCCGCCGCGCCGCTCGGGATCACGCCGTACCAAGCCTTCATCGTCGCGTCCATCGTGCAGAAGGAGGGCGTCTATCCCAAGAACATGGCCAAGGTGGCGCGCGTCGTCTACAACCGCCTGGCGCGCGGCATGCCCTTGCAGATGGACTCCACCGTGCTCTACGCCGAGGACCGCGACGGTGGGCCGGTCACCGCAGCCGACCTCGCCCTCGACACCCCCTACAACACCTACCTGCATGCCGGGCTGACGCCCACCCCCATTTGCTTTCCGTCCGCAGCCGCCCTGCAGGCGGCCCTGCACCCGGCTGTGGGCAACTGGCTGTACTTCGAGCTCGTCTCCCCGGACGGCACCGAGGCCTTCGAGGACACCTATGCCCAGCACCAGGCGGACGTGCAGCGAGCCCGCCAGGAGGGCCTCCCGTGACGGAGCACCCACCAGCACAACCGGCAGCGCCCGTGACGCCGGCGCAGCCGGGCCGGCGCGAGCTGCTGGCACGACAGTCCCCGTTGTGGCCCTCGGCGGCGTCGAGGGTCGTGGGTGTGATCGGTGACCCCGTGCGCCACTCGCTGTCCCCGCGGCTGCACAATGCGGCGTTCGATGCCTTGGGTCTCGACTGGGTGTCGGTGGCCTTCGAGGTCCGTGCCGGGGGGGCCCGGGCAGCCCTCGAGGGCATGCGGACCCTGGGGATCGCCGGGTTGTCGGTCACCATGCCCCACAAGGCCGACGCGGCCGTGGCGGTCGACGAGTTGTCGGCGGTGGCACGGCGGCTCGGTGCGGTCAACTGCGTCACCAACAACGGGGGACGCCTGCTCGGAGACTCCACGGACGGCCAGGGGTTCCTCGAGGCTCTGCTGCGTGCCACCGGCATGGATCCGTCGGGTCTGCGGTGCGTGGTCGTGGGTGCTGGCGGCGCGGCCCGGGCGGTCGTGCTGGCGCTGGCGCAGGCCGGGGCAGCTGAGGTGGTGGTGGTCAACCGTACGGCGGCGAAGGCGTCGGCTGCCGCAGCGCTGGCCGGGACAGTGGGGCGGGTGGGCCGCGGGGAGGACGCGGCGGAGGCGGATCTCGTCGTCCAGGCCACACCGCTGGGCATGGTCCACACCGCGCGGGACGCCACCACCATGCCCCTCGATCCGAACCACCTGCGCGCTGGCCAGGTGGTGGTCGATCTCGTGTACGAGCCGCCGACCACGCCCTTGCTCGAGGCCGCGGCCCGTCGGGGGGCGCGCACCGTGAACGGGCTGGGCATGCTCGTGCACCAGGCGGCCCTCGCCATCGAACACTGGACGGGACGGCGTGCCCCGGTCGAGGCGATGTGGGCCGCCGTGGCGCCGCAGCGGGCGGAGCCGGCCCGGTGACTGCTGGGCCCGGCACTGCTGGGACCGGTGACTGCTGGGCCCGGTGACTGCTGGGCCGGGTGACTGCTGGGCCGGCGACAGGTCGATCCATGACCACATGGCCCGGCAATGCCTCAGCCGGGATCGGGGCGGCTGGGTGGGCCGTCATCGGTCGGGCCACCCTCGAGAGGCGGCGGACCGAACACGCCGGCGTGGCGAAGCCGTCGGGCCAGTGCCTCGCGCAGCGCCAGCTCCACCCTGTCGCGCTCGCCGTGGGGCACGGTGACGGTCACCCGACTGGTGAGCGTATCGGCGGTCGTGCGCACCACGGGGTCGATCCGGGGTGTGTCCAGGCACAGGGGACCCGTGACCTCATGTGCCTGGATGTCGTCTGCTGCCCGGCGCACAGCGCCCACCACGGTGTCGACGTCGGCAGTAGCCGGCACGTCCACCTCGACGATGGCCCGGGCCCAGCCGCGGGAGCGGTTGGCCAGCTGGCGGATCTCACCGTTGGGGACGAACACCACGGTCCCGTCCTGGGCACGCAGCCGCGTGACCCGAAGGCTCATGTCCTCCACCACGCCGGTCACCTCGCCGACGGCCACACTGTCGCCGATGCCGAACTGGTCCTCGACCACCAGGAAGAATCCGGCGAGCAGGTCGCGCACCATGGACTGAGCGCCGAAGCCGATGGTGGCGCCGATGACGGTGGCACCGGCCAAGAATGGCGTCAGGTTGATCCCGATCACGCCCAGCACGCTCAAGAAGGCCAGGACCCCCACGACCAGCCGCCACAGGCTGGCCACCATGGCGGTGATGGCCACGGCGCGTGCCTCGGCCCGGGGTGACTCGGCACGCGACGCAGCCCGTCGGGCCGCCGAGCCGATCCAGCGCCGGATGACCCGGTTGCCCAGGGCTCCGGCAGCAACGGCGACGAGCACGACCACCATGGCGGCGACCGGCTTGCCGACCGCGCTCTGGACGTGGCTGGCCGTCTGCGGGTCGACGCCTGCCCAGCGCAGGAGGTTCTCGAGCCAACCGGTGGCGCCGGTCACCGGCGAGCCGGTTGCCGACAGGAGGTGCGCCGCTGCACCGTGTGCTGGGCGGAGTCCAGGCGCAGCGGGGAACGCAGGCGCGGCCGGAGGCGGGAGCAGCGGCGGGACTCCTGCGACGGCGAGGCCGGTGCCGAGCCCGGGCGACGGTGCACCGGCCAGTGCCGGTGAAAGGGCCGGGAAGGGCACGCCCGGTATTCTGTCCGGCCGGACGCCACCGGGGTGCACGATCCCTGGAGGGCGGCGCCGCAGCATCGGGTGCCGGACCGGGTGCCAGGCCATCGGCTGCCCGACCGGCGCGGGGCGACGCGGTCGGAACGGGCCGGGATGAGCGACCGAGGTGGTGGACCAACCAGCATGGTGGCCAGCATGACGGACCGACAGTGAGCACCACGTTCGACCACCGGGCCACGCTCGGCCGGCAGTTGGCCCTCCGGGTCGATTGGGCACTGCTGGGCACGACGTTGGCCGTCGCCGCGCTGGGCGCGGTGATGGTCTACTCCGCAACTCGGGACAAGCTGGCCCTGGCTGGGTTGAACCCCCACTACTACCTGGAGCGCCAGGCAGGGTTCGTGGTGATCGGCGCACTGGTCATGGCGGGTCTGGCGGCACTCGACTACCACTGGCTCGAGCACGCGAGCATGGTCCTGTACGCAGGGATCATCCTGGCGCTGCTGGCCATGTTCGCCGTGGGCCACAGTCAGCTGGGAGCTACCCGGTGGATCTCGCTGGGCCCCATGCAGTTCCAGCCCTCCGCCTTTGCCACGCTGGTGGAGATCGTGGTGGTCGCCACGTTCTGCGCCCGCCGTCCGGAGGGCCTGCAGCGCCGCGACCTCGCCAAGGTGCTGGCCCTGGCGGCGGTGCCGGTGCTGCTCGTGGTGAAGCAGCCGGATCTCGGCAGCGGCATCGTCATGTGCGTCGTGCTGCTGGTCATGCTGATCGTGGCGGGCATCCCCAACCGCTACCTCGTGCTGCTCGTGCTGGCGGCCGTGGCCGGCGCGTTCGCCGTGATCCACTTCGGCTTGCTCAAGCCGTACCAGGTGCAGCGCCTCACAGGGTTTCTGAACCAGCACGGTGATGCCCAGAGCGGCACGTACAACCTGGCCCAGTCGAAGAACGCCATCGGATCGGGCGGCTTGTGGGGAACGGGGCTGTTCAAGGGGCCGCAGACCAACCTCGCCTACGTCCCCGAGCAGCAGACGGACTTCATCTTCTCGGCCGTGGGGGAGCAACTGGGCTTCGTGGGCTCGGCCACGGTGCTGGGGGCACTGGGCGTGGTGCTGTGGCGGGTGCTGCGCACTGCCCAGATCGCCCGCGACCCGTTCGGTCGGCTGCTGGCCACGGGGGCATTCACACTGCTTGCCTTCTCGGTGTTCGAGAACGCGGGGATGACCATGGGCATCATGCCCATCGCCGGGATCCCCCTCCCGTTCCTGAGCTACGGCGGTTCGGCGACCGTCGCGTTCTTCGCCGCCGTCGGCATGACGCTGTCCGTCCAGCTGCGGCACCAGCGGTGACCACGGACCAGCCGGGTGCCGGCCAGGACGCGAGCGGCGCGGCACCCGCAGATCAGGCGCCCGCACGAGAGGCATCGAGCGCCGAGGCAGCGCCCGGCCCGACGACAGGCGATCGGGTGGCGCCGCTGGAGGCGGCCGGGTCCGCCTACGACCACGAGGTGTGGCGAATCGTGGTGGTGGCCGGTGTGCGCCTCGAGCTGCCTGGCGTGCACCCGGAGGTCCTGTTGCACGAGACGGTCCCCCCCTACCGTGAGCTGCGCATCCCGGTGGGGTTCGCCGAGGGGACGGCCATCGCCTACGGCTGGCGGGGGGTCGACACGCCCCGGCCGCTCACGCACCAGGTGTTCGCCGAGGTGCTCGAGCGTCACCGCATCGAGCTGGAGGCGGTGCGCATCACGGCCAGACGGGGCAACCTCTTCTTCGCCGAGCTCGACACCATGGGTCCGCGGGGCCGTCAGATCGTGCCGTGCCGACCCTCGGACGCCATCGCGCTCGTCGTCCGGCGCAAGGTGCCCACCCCGCTGCTCGTGGCGGACTGGGTGTTCAGCGGGCCGGAACCGTAACGGCACCCGCGTTCGCCGGACCTCCGGCCACCACCACGGTGGCGGTGGCCTGGGCCGTGACCGGTGGGCGGGCTCCCTCGTCGGCGATCCGCATGAGCAGCGCGATGAGGATGTAGTTCGCCACCAGCGACGAACCGCCGTAGGCCATGAAGGGCAGCGTGATGCCCGTGAGCGGCAGGAGCTGCACGATGCCGGCCATGATGAAGAACGCCTGCATGCCGAGGATGAAGGTGAGCCCGGCCGCGGTGAGCTTGGCGAACTCCGATCGGGCAGCCTGGGCGATGCGCAACCCCGCTCCCACGAGCAGCGCGAAGGCGAACACGATGAGGCTGGTGCCGAGGAACCCGAGCTCGGTGCCGAACGCCGCGAAGATGTAGTCGCTCGAGATCTCCGGGATGTGGGTGATGAGGCCGAACCCCCAGCCCGTGCCCACGAGCCCGCCGGTGCCCAAGCCGAACAGGCCCTGGAGCAACTGGTAGGAGCCGTCGGGCAGGTTGTAGCGGGACTGGGGGTGGAGCCAGTTCTGGATCCGCACGTCGACCTGGCTGAACAGATGGCTGGCGACATAGGCCCCCAGTGCGAACAGCACGAGTCCGAGCACTACGTAGCGCCAGCGCCCCGTGGCCAGCCACAGCATGGCGATGAACAGCAGGAAGATGAGCAGCGCGAAGCCGATGTCGCGTTCGGCTCCCAGCACGAGCATGGCGAAGCCCCACGCCACCGCAATGGGACCAAGCGGGCGGGGGTCGATCACCAGGCGGTCGCCGACCCTGGCCGTGGGGATGGACAGCAGCTCGCGCTTTTCGGTGAAGTACGACGCGAAGAAGACGCACAGCAAGAGCTTGGCCAGCTCCACCGGCTGCCCGTTGATCGGACCGAGGGCGACCCACAGCCGGGCGCCGTTGATGTCCTTGCCGAAGTGCGGCACCAGCGGCGCCAGCATCAACGCTGCCGCCAGCAGGAGCAGCACGTACCGGTAGCGGTCGAGGTCCCGGGAGCGGCGGACGACGGCCAGGGTCGCCACGTAGGCCACCACCCCGATGGCGGTCCAGCCGGCCTGCAGCCGAGCCAGGTGCCCGCTGGGCTGGCTCAGCCGGGCGATCATCACATAGCCCAGGCCGTTGAGCAGGGTCACGATGGGCAAGAGGACGGCGTTGGCATCGGGGGCGAGCGCTCGCGTGGCGAGGTGGGCGGTGAGCGCCAGGGCCACGATGGCCGCCAGGAAGGGACCCAGGTTAGGAGGGATGCGCGACGTGGTCCCGAGGGAGGCGAGGAGATAGGCCGCCACCACGACGACGATGGCCAGCAGGAGCAAGCCCAACTCCGCCCGGCGTCGTGGGTTCCAGCCCTGCCGGCGGGACGGCAGGATACGGCGGACGAGGCGCAGCACCGGGGCGAAGCCTACCGTCGGCCCGCTCGCGCGACGGGGCGGAGAGGACGGAGGACGTCACCTTGAGACAGACGTCACCCCGAGACAGATGTCACCCCGTGGCAACGGTGTCGTGCCGGTCGCCGGCGGTGGCGGCGGTAGCGTGGAGTGGTGGACTCCGAGGCTGTGGCGGCGCCCGGCCAGCTGACCGAGGACGAGCTCGACCGGCGGTTCGGTGCCGGGCGGTTCACCAATCGCGAACTGTCGTGGCTCGACTTCGGTGGACGGCTGTTGGACCTGGCCGACGACGACACCCTGCCCCTGCTCGAGCGTGTCAAGTTCCTGGCCATCTTCGCCGAGGGGCTGGACGAGTTCTTCCAGGTCCGGGTGGCGGGCCTGAAGGACCAGGTGGAGGCGGGCCTGCGGACCCGCTCCGTCGACGGGCGGCGGCCCAGCGAGACGCTGCGGGCCATCCGTGAGCAGGTGGCGGTGCTGGTTGCGCGCCAGTCGACGATCTTCGTCGAGCACGTGGCGCCCGCGCTGGCCGCGGCGGGCATCACCTTGTCGGACTGGTCCACCCTCGACGACGACGACCGCGAGTACCTGGTCGAGGTCTTCCACAACCAGGTGTTCCCTGTGCTCACGCCACTGTCCGTGGATCCGGGCCACCCCTTTCCCTACATCTCGAACCTGTCGCTCAACCTGATCGTCCGGGTGGGGGACCCGGTCACCGGCGAGGAGCGCATCGCCCGGGTGAAGGTGCCGCCGCTGCTGCCCCGGTTCGTGGTCATGCCCGACGGGGAGCGTTTCGTCCCACTCGAGCAGGTCATCGCCGCCCACCTCGACCGGCTGTTCCCCGACATGGTGATCGGCGAGCACTACGCCTTCCGGGTGACGCGCAACGCCGATCTCGCCCTCGAGGAGGACGAGGCCGACGACCTGCTGGCCGCCATCGAGCTCGAGCTGCGCCGGCGGCGCTTCGGCCGGGCGGTGCGCCTCGAGGTGGCGGCGGAGATGTCCTCTGACATGCGCGAGCTGCTGGTGCGGGAGCTCGACCTCGGTCCCGACGACCTCTACGAGATCGCCGCCCCCCTCGACCTGAGCGGGCTGTGGGCCGTGTACAGCCTCGACCGGCCCGACCTGCAGGTGGAGGCATGGGCGCCGATGACGCCGCCGCGCCTGGCCAACGCCGGCAACGAGCCTGCCGATTTGTTCGCGGTCCTGCGCGAGCGCGACGTGCTCGTGCACCATCCCTACGACTCCTTCGCCACCTCGGTCGAGGCATTCATCGCCCAGGCAGCCGTCGACCCCGACGTGCTGGCCATCAAGCAGACGCTGTACCGAACCTCGGGGGACAGCTCGATCGTGGCCTCCCTGATCCAGGCGGCCGAGCTGGGCAAGCAGGTGGCCGCCGTGGTGGAGCTCAAGGCACGCTTCGACGAGCAGAACAACATCCTCTGGGCCCGGGCGCTTGAGGAAGTGGGAGTGCACGTGGTGTACGGCCTGGTCGGGCTCAAGACGCACTCCAAGGCAGCCCTGGTGGTCCGCCGCGAGGAGGACGGGATCCGCCGCTACGTCCACCTGGGCACGGGGAACTACAACCCGAGGACGGCGCGCCAGTACGAGGATCTCGGCCTGCTGTCGGCCGACCCCGATCTCGCCGCCGACGTGGGCGACCTGTTCAATTTCCTGACCGGCTACAGCCGCCACAGCCGCTACCGCAAGCTGCTGGTGGCGCCCCTGCAGCTCAAGCGCAGCATCATCTCGCTCATCGAGCGCGAGGCGGCCTACGGTCCGGACGGGCGCATCGTGGTGAAGGTCAACGGCTTGACCCACCCCGAGGTCATCGACGCCCTGTACCGGGCATCGTCGGCGGGCGTTCCCATCGACCTGATCGTGCGGGGCGTGTGCTGCCTGCGTCCCGGGGTGCCGGGCCTGTCGGAGACCATCCGGGTGCGCTCCATCGTGGGCCGGTTCCTCGAGCACTCGCGCATCTATCGCTTCGGTGGCACCGCCGGTCGCCCGTTGACGCTGTACATCGGTTCGGCCGACCTGATGGAGCGCAACCTCGACCGCCGTATCGAGGTGCTCGTCCCTGTGGGCGACGCCGACCTGCAGGCACGCCTCGTCGAGGTGCTTGAGCTCAACCTGGCGGACGACACCAACGCCTGGGAGCTCGGGGCCGATGGCCGATGGGCACGGGTGCCCCGGCGCAAGGGGATCAGCGTGCAGGGTCGTCTCCAGGAGCTGGCCATCGAGCGGGCCCGGCGCCGGCGCGAGCCCGAGCCCCTCGGTGCGCCGGGGACGCCCCGCGCCGACGCCCTTCGTCGCTGATCGCCGGCCGCCGGCCCCCTGCCTCGGGCGGCAGCACCAGGCGTGCCGCGCCGGCCCGTGCCGGTGGCGCCGGCGTCAGAGTTCCCCGCCGGCCACCTGGGGCCGGCCGCGCAGGAACCGGCGCACGGCTTCGAGCCCGCTGGCTCTGCCCTGAGGGCGCTCGTCGTCGTCGGTGGTTCCGGTGGTGCCGAGGGCGCTTGTCCCCCGGGCCGGGCCCGTGTCGGTGGGGGGAGTGGCGTCACGCACGGGCTCCGGTTCCTCCTCGGGGCTCCGGTCTCCGCCGAGGCCCCGGTCACCGATGGGGCCCCGGTCACCGATGGGGCCCCGGTCACCGATGGGGCCCCGGTCACCGATGGGGCGTCGTCTGCCCCCAGATGGGCCCCGTGCCCCGATGGTCCCGGGCGAGGCGGGTGCGTGCTGCTGGCGGGTGGTGCCCGTCGACCCGGGCGGCACCGTCGACCCGGGCGGCGGTTGTGACCCAGGCGCAGCCAGTCGGCGTGGTTGTCGGGAACCGGCGGGTTGCAGGGCGCCGGTGGGGGGTGCGCCGGTCGGGCTCGTGCCGCTGGGCTGGCCCGGTGGTGGACCCGCCTGGGTGGTGTCCTCGTCGTCGTGGACGACGAGCTCGCCCCGGGCATGGGCCAGCCGCGATCGCCAGCCCTCGCCGGAGAAGCGCAGGGACAGGTAGCAGCCGCCTCCGACGGGGATCGGGAGCCAGAAGTTGAACAGGCGGTAGAGCAAGACGGCGAGCAGTGCCTCGCGGTTGTGGTTGGGCACGCCGAACCCGACCAGGGTGTAGACGAGGGTGGCCTCCACCGTGCCCAGGCCAGCCGGGGTGATGGGGATGACGGCCACGATGTTGGCCAGTCCGTAGGCCACGAGCAGGTCGATGGGCGACAGCAGCGTGTGGAACGCGGCGACGCATACCCACAGCGACGCGGCGTCGAGCAACCAGTTGGCCGCCGCCCACACGATGGCCCGGCGCAACAGGAGGCGGTCGGCACCCAGGGTCCGTAGGCGGTCGGCGACGCGTTGCACGGCGTCGGCCAGCCGTTCGGCGTCGAGGAACGGGACCCGCCCACCGTAGCGGCGGACGAGGTCGGCGGCGCGGTGGTGCCCCCGCAACAGCACCACGATCACGGCGGCGAAGGTACCCATGAGCACCACGCCAGCGCCCGCCGCCAGGGCGTAGGCGGGGTTGTAGCCGTGGATGAACAGCGACACCAACAGTGCCACCCAGAAGATGGCATTGAGCACGACGGCAGAACCCACCCCTTGCATGGCGAGGGCGAAGGCGGCATCGGCCCCGCTCACGCCCGACTGCGTGAAGAGCCGGTAGGCGAGCGGCGTCCCCGCCATGGTGCCCCCGGGCACGACATGGCTGAGGGCCATGGTCGACAGGTCGATCCGCACGACGCGCCCGATCGGGGGACCGCCGGGCGGCAGCACGGTGTGGGTGAGCTGCGCGTACGCCAGCAGGGCTGCCGCCTCGAGCACGAGGCCGGCGGCCACGTAGGCCAGGTTCACCCGTCCGAGGGCGTGCAGGGAACGGCTGGCGCCGCCGAGCTGGGGGAGCACCAGGTACTCGAGGACGAGCGCCACGACGAAGGCGACGACGCCCCATTTGATCTCCCGGCGCACCTTCGGGCGCCGCTGGGCAGGGTGCCTCCCCGTGGACTGCACCATCGGGTCATGCTTTCACGTCCACCGCGGCAGCACCTGCCATGCTGGGCAGATGGCACCCGAAGCGCCATCGCCCCCGGGGCGGGCCGAGCCAGGCGCAGCCGTGCCGGACGCCCGCGCCGGCCGGGGCCGGGCCGAGGTGACGTCGCGCACCGCAGGCCCCCCCGCTGCTGGCCGGCGAACCGGGGCCACATCCGGCGACGATCCCTTGACCGGCGCCACATCCGGCGACGACCCGCCCACGGAGGCCACCACCGCCCACGACCTGCCCACGGAGGTCACCACCGGCCACGACCCGTCCGCTGGGACGGGATCCAGCGAAGGCCGCTCCGCCGGGCCGCAGGGGTCGTCGGAGGCCCCGACCCGGCGGGCGCGGCTGTGGGAGGCGGCGGAACGGCGGCGCATTCCCCTGCCGGCCATCCTGGCCACGGTCGGTGTGGTGGTCGGGGTGTACCTGGCCGGGCGCGTCCTCTACGCGCTGCGGTCCATCGTGCTGCTGGTGGTCGTGGCGTCCTTCGTCGCGTTGCTGCTGAACCCGCTCGTGGTCGTCGTGCAGCGGATCGGCCGCTTCGGCCTGCGCCGGCGCGGCGTGGCGGTGGGGATCGTGACGGTGGCGGCCCTGGCCGCCTTCGCCGGGATCGCCACGCTGTTCGGGGTGCCGCTCACCAACGCCCTCGTCCGCTTCTTCGGCAACCTCCCCAGCTACGTCGACAAGGCCGAACACGGCAAGGGGTGGATCGGTCACCTCGTCCAGCGCTACCACCTCCAGGACTGGGTGCGGAAGAACGCCCCCAAGCTCCAGGGCTATGCCAAGGACCTCACCAAGCCGGCGTTCAAGCTGGGCACGGGTGCTGTGACTTTGCTCATCGACCTGTTCGCCATCTTCATGCTGACCCTGCTGCTGCTGCTCGAGGGACCGAAGCTGCGCTCGGGCGTGCTGCGCGCCATGGAGCCGGCCCGGGCACGTCGGCTGGCCCACGTGGCGGCCGAGGTGAACCGTTCGGTGACCGGCTACATGCTCGGCAACTTCATCACCTCGGTCGTGGCCGGCCTCGTGGTGTGGGTGACCCTGCTGGGCTTCGGAGTGCCCTACTCGTTCCTGTGGGCGCTGTGGGTAGCGCTCGTCGACTTCCTGCCCATGATCGGCGGCGCGCTGGCCGGCATCCCGACGGTCCTGTTCGCCTTCACCCAAGGGGTGACGGCGGGCGTGGTGACGGCGGTGGTCTTCCTCGTCTACACGCAGGTGGAGAACCACGTCCTCAACCCGGTCGTGATGAGCCGGACCGTCAGGATCAACCCGCTGCTGGTACTGCTTGCCATCTTGGTGGGCGCCAACCTCGGCGACCTCGCTGGCGGCTTCTTCGGCGGGTTCGTCGGTACCTTGTTGGCCATCCCGGTGGCCGGCTCGCTCCAGGTCATCGTGCGGGAGCTGTGGCAGCAAAGCGCCACCCAGGACCTGTTGGCCGAGGAGGCCGCACGGGTGGTGCCGGAACCCCAGGGACGCCGTGGCCCGGATGGACCGACGGGCCAGGTCCGCACCCGGGCGGCCGCGTGGTGGGGGCTCGTGCGTGGCAGCCGCCGCTGAGCAGGGGGGCAGACGGAGCGCCACCGAAGGCCCGACGGGGGTGGGGGACAGGTAGCCCCTCTATGCTGCCCGGGATGCGCGTTCTGGTCTGCCTGCCCACCTACAACGAGGCGGAGAACATCGACCGGGTCCTGCGGCGCATCCGGGCCGCACTCCCCGATGCCGGGGTGCTGGTCATCGACGACGGCAGCCCCGACGGGACTGCCGACCTGGCCGAGCAGGTGGGCAGGGAGGTGGGCGGCGTCGAGGTCCTGCGACGCCGGGCCAAGTCGGGCCTGGGCAGTGCCTATCGCGCCGGGTTCCGCTGGGGGCTCGAGCAGGGCTGGGACGCCATGGTGGAGATGGACGCGGACCTCTCCCACGACCCCGACGCCCTGCCGGAGCTGGTGGCTCCCCTCGAGGAGGGCTACGACCTCGTGGTGGGCTCGCGCTATGTGCCGGGCGGGTCGATCCCCAACTGGACCTGGCACCGCCGGCTGCTGTCGCGTGGCGGCAACCTGTACGCCGCTGCCCTCCTGGGTCTCCACGTCACCGACTCGACCTCCGGCTTCCGGGCGTACAGTGCCGCCATCCTGCGGACCATCGACCTCGACGCCGTCCACGCCGAGGGCTACGGCTTCCAGATCGAGATGGTCCACCAGGTGCTCCAACACGGCGGTGCGGTGACCGAGGTGCCCATCCGGTTCGTGGACCGGGTGGACGGCACGTCGAAGATGTCGATGGCCATCGTGGTCGAGGCCCTGGCCCTGGTGACGTGGTGGGGGCTGCTGCGGGCGCTGCACGCGCTCACCGGTCGTGCCCGAGGTGCCCGGGGCCGCTCGGGCCGAGCGCGAGCCGGGTGACGGCTGGTCGCGCCACCACCGATCGGGCGGCGACGGACGGCGCCGCCGCCTCCCCGAGGATCTCGACCCGGCTGACCGCACGGTTGACCGCACGGTGCTGTCCATCTGCGATCATGGCCGGGTGAGCGAGGCCAAGATGCCCGCTGGTGGCCAGTCGAACGGGGCGGCCCGGATCCTGGTGGTCGACGACGAGCCCTACATCACCGACCTGCTGGGGGCGGCGCTGCGGTTCGAGGGCTTCGAGGTGGACGTGGCCGCCAGCGGTGGCGAGGCCCTCGTCCACGCACGGGAGGGGCGCCACGACCTCGTGCTGCTGGACGTCATGCTGCCCGACCTCGAGGGCACCGAGGTGTGCCGCCGGCTGCGGGAGCAAGGCGTGGCCACCCCCGTGCTGTTCCTGACCGCGCGCGATGCCACGGAGGACAAGGTTGCCGGCCTCAGCGCAGGCGGTGACGACTACGTGACCAAGCCCTTCAGCCTCGACGAGCTGGTGGCACGCATCCACGCCGTGCTGCGGCGGGTGGCGCCGCGGTCGGAGCACGGTGCCCGCCTGGCCTTCGCCGATCTGGTCATGGACGAGGACACCCACGAGGTGTGGCGACAGGGCGAGCTGATCGAGCTGACCGCCACGGAGTTCAACCTCCTGCGCTTCTTGCTGGCCAATGCCCGGCGGGTGCTGTCGAAGTCGGAGATCGTCGACCACGTGTGGGACTACGACTTCGACGGCGACCCCAACATCGTCGAGACCTACATCAGCTACCTGCGCAAGAAGGTGGACCGCTTCGACCCACCGCTGCTGCACACCGTGCGCGGCGTGGGCTACACGCTGCGGCTGCCTCGAGAGCGCGAGTAGGACCACGGGGAGCGGGCGATGTCGCTGCGCCGACGTCTGGTGCTGGGCATGTTGGTCCTGCTGGCGGCAGCCATCGTCACCACCGACGTGTTCACCTACTCGTCGCTGCGCTCGTTCCTCGTGGGACGGCTCGACGAGCAGGCCGATGTCGCACAGGACCAGGTCCTCGGCTACATCTACCGGGTGTACCTCCGCGACCTGCAGGCGGGGGACCAGCTGGCACGGCACGACACGGCGGCGTGGCTGGCGCAGCTGGCATCGCCGGCGGGGCCCAGTGCCTGTGGCGTGCAGGCGGCTCCGTCATCTCTTGCTCCCGCCCAGGGAGTCATGCAGCGGGGCCCGCGCCTCAATGCCCAATTCCTCTCGGCGAGCATTGGGCCCGACGTCTACGTCGAGATCATCGGGTCGACCGGTGCGCTGCTGTTCTGCCGGCCGTCGGGGTCCAACCCGCCGGACCCGCCGCCGCGGCTCCCGGCGTCGATGCCCGTGCAGGCGGTGGCCAATCCGCACGTCTTTGGCAGCCGGCACGGCCCGTACTTCCCGGACCAACCGGCCGTCTCGGTGGGTGCTGTCGGTTCCTCCACCCGCTACTGGGCCCAGGCAGTGGCCCTCCCCGGGGGCAGGCTGGTGACGGCGGTCTCGCTGGCGCCTGCCGACCAGACACTGGCGTCGCTGGTGCGCATCGAGCTCATCGTGTCGGTCGTGGTCGGCGTGGCGCTGGTCGGCCTGGCACTGCTCACCGTGCGCTTCGGCCTCCGCCCGCTCGAGGCCATGGCCGACACGGCCGGGGCGATCGCGGCCGGAGACCTGAGCCGGCGGGTGGCACCCACCGACGAGCGTTCCGAGGTGGGGCGACTGGGCCGAGCGCTCAACGCCATGCTGAGCCAGATCGAGGCGGCGTTCCGAGAACGGAGCCGGTCCGAGGCGCGGCTGCGGCGGTTCGTGGGGGACGCGTCGCACGAGCTCCGCACGCCGCTGACCTCCATCCGCGGGTACGCCGAACTGCTGCGCAAGGGCGCACTGGGCGACGACGACAGCCGGCGCCGGGCGGCCGAGCGCATCGAGCACGAGGCCGCGCGCATGAGCGTCCTGGTGGACGACCTGCTCCTGCTGGCGCGCCTCGACCAGGGCCGGCCGCTGGAGCTGGCACCGGTCGACCTGGGGGCGGTGGCGGCGGAAGCCGTCGAGGCGCTGCGGGCGGTGGACCCGAAGCGTCCCGTCACCTTGCAGGTCGACGGGGACGTCACGGTGCTCGGCGACAGCGGGCGGTTGCGCCAGGTGGTGGACAACCTGCTGCGTAACGCCGCCGTCCACACGCCACCGGGTACGGCGGTGCAGGTGGCCGTGGTCCATGACCGGCACGAGATCGTCCTGACGGTGGCCGACGAGGGCCCGGGGCTCACCCCCGAAGACGCCGAGCGGGTCTTCGACCGCTTCTACCGCGGCAGCCGGGCACGCACGGGCGCGGGCGTGGGACTGGGGTTGTCCATCGTCGCCGCTCTCGCCGCTGCCCACGGGGGCGCCGCCTCGGTCCGTTCGGTCCCCGGTGAAGGCGCTGCGTTCACTGTCCGCTTGCCCGCCGCAGCCCCCGAGCGGGTCCCCGAGCCCGCCCCGCCCTCGGCGGGCCCGGCGGCGACCGGCGCGACCGTTGCGGCCTCGACCGATGCAGCGAGCGTCGCAGGGCACTGACGGCGGCGGCGACGCCGGCCGCGGGACGCGCCGGCCCGTGCTGTTGGTGCACGGGCAGCCTGGCGTGGGTGCCGACTGGTCGCCGGTCACGTCCCTGCTGCGCGCCGATCACCAGGTACTGGCGCCGGACCGTCCGGGCTACGGAGCGAATACGGCGCCCGTCACGTCGATGGCTGCCAACGCGGAGTTCCTGGCGGGGATCCTGCGCACCGCCGGCGCCACCCCGGCGGTCGTGGTGGGTCACAGCTACGGCGGGGGGATCGCGCTCTTGCTGGCCGCGGGGCATCCCGAGTTGGTGGCCGGGCTGGTGCTGGTGGCGTCGGTGGGCGGTGCCGGCAGCGTCACTGCCGTCGATCGGGTGCTGGCGGCACCGGTCGTGGGGAGTGCCGCCATGCTGGCAGGGGTGTTCACCATCGGGCGGGTCCTGCCCGAGGTGCGCCGTCGGGCCGGCGTGCTGCCAGAGCCGTGGCGATGGTGGGCGGAGACCCACCTGCCCGACGACCGCTACGGTCAGGCGCCCCTGCGCGCGTTGTGGCGGGTGGTGAGCACCGAGCAGCGGGCGCTCGTGGCGGAGATCGGCGACATCCAGGCGGCCGCCCGTGAGGTGGCGGTGCCCGCCACCGTCGTGACCGGCACGCGCGACCCGATCGTGCCACCGGGAGCCGCCGTGCACCTGGCGGCTGCCATCCGGGGGGCGGAGCTGGTCACCGTGGCGCGCACCGGGCACTTCGTGCCCCGGGATCGGCCGGACGTGGTGGCGCGCGCCGTGCGGCGCCTCACCCGCCGCAGTTCGTGACCGGACCGGCTCGTGACCGGACCGGCTCGTGACCGGACCGGCTCGTGACCGGACCGGCTCGTGACCGGACCGGCTCGTGACCGGGAGCCGGCCGCTTCGCCCCTGGGCTGAACGGCTACGGATGCAGCGGGACAGCTGAGGGCGAGCCGATAAGGGCGTCGAGCGCCGTGGTGAGCTTGAGCGTCGTCTCGGCCAGCTCCTCCTTGGGATCCGACCCGGCGACGATCCCCGCCCCGGCGTAGACGCTGGCCCGGGTGGCGGCGACCTCGGCCGAGCGGATGCCCACGAAGAACGCGCCGTCGCCCCGGGCGTCCATCCAGCCGACAGGCCCCGCGTACCGGCCGCGACCGGTGGGTTCCAGCCGGGCCAACAGCGCCAGGGCCGCTGGCGTGGGCGCGCCGGCGACCGCTGGCGTGGGATGCAGGGCGGCGGCCAGGGAGAGTGCGTCCGTGGCCGGCGCAGCCCCGAGCGTGCCGCGCAGCCACGTGCCGAGATGGGCGATCGTGCGCAACCGGACGACCTCGGGCTGTGGCGTCGGCTCGAGGGCCGTGCAGCGTGGGACGAGAACGTCGCGCACGGCGGAGACGACCGCAGCGTGCTCGGCCAGGTCCTTGGGCGACCGGGCCAGGGCCCGTGCGGCAGCAGCGTCGCGCAGGCGGTCACCGGGGAGGAGCGCGGTGCCCGCCAACGGGTGGGACTCGACCCGTGTGCCGATGCGTCGCACCAGCAGCTCGGGAGTAGCGCCGAGAAAGCCGCGCCTGCCGTCGAGCACGGCGAAGACGGTGCACGCGGGCTCGGCCTGCGACAGGCGGCGCAGCGTGATCACGGGGTCGATCGGCCGAGCGAAGGATGCGTCGATCCGCCGGGCCAGGACCACCTTCGTGAGCTCGCCCCGGGCGATGGCCTCCAGGGCCGCCTCGACGGCTGCCACGAAGTCGCCCTCGGCTGGCACAGGGGTGAGGGTGGGTGCGACGGCCCTGTGCGCCACCGCCGTCACGCCGGGTACGGCCTGCGGAGCACCGCCCGCCCTGGGGCCGGGTGCGCTCGGGTGCTCCTCGTCGAGGTCGTCGAAAGGAGGCGGCGGGATGCTGTGGGGCAGGGTCCAGGTGACCCAGGCGTGCCCGGCGGCGTCGGCACCGGCGGTCAGTACCGGCACCACCAGTTCGGCGGGCTCGCCGGGGACGAAGGGGAGGGCGCCGATGGCGAGCGCGCCGGTGCCGGGATGGTGGACCCTGTCGTCAGCGGGCACCGCTGCCAGCCAGGCGGCCACCTCGTCACCTGCTCCCTCCAGTCCGCCGGGGAGTGGGATGGTGGCAGCGATCCCGACGGCGACGACGACGGCGCCTGCAGGGTCGGCGACCAGCGCCGTCCAGGGACGACTCGGCCCGCTGGCGCCGCCGGTGGTGGGCAGGGCGCGCCACAGTCGCGCCAGGAGACCGCCCGGTGCCAGTGCACCTGCCGGATCGCCCCGCAGGGCCAGCGCCACGGCGGCGGGTGCTGCCCTCGTGTGCGCGTGCAGCGTGGCCGGCGGCGGCAGGCGACCGCTCACCGGTCCGGCCCGGTTGTCTCGGGCACGCCGCCAGCCCGTGGCACCGTGCGTGCACGGCGCGCGCCGCCGGCCTCGATCCCGCCGCCAGCGGGGGGCAGGGTGGCCGACCGGGTGGCCGTGAGCAGTTGTGCCACCCCGCCGCTCAGTGGGTGGCGGTTGACGGCCGAGAACCCTGCGGCCCGCACCATGGCCTGCAGCTGCGGTGGCGGCGGGAGGTATGCCACCGATCGGGGCAGGTAGCGGTAGGCGGCGGCGTCCGACAGCATGCCGCCGAGCACCGGCACCGCGTGCTCGAACCACAACCGGTGGCCGGCGCGCAGCAGCGGGCTGGTGGGCCTGTCCACTTCGAGCAGGGCGATCCGCCCGCCGGGCCGAACCACGCGAGCCATCTCCGCCAGCACCGCTGGCAGGTCGGCCACGTTGCGCAGGGCGAATCCGGAGGTGACGCCGTCGACGCTGGCGTCGGCCAGCGGGAGGCGTTGCGCGTCGGCCTGGGCCACCGCCGGCCCGGCGCGCCCGTGGCGCAGCATCCCGAACGACAGGTCCACGCCCACCGCGTGCAGACCGGCGCGTCGCAGCATTCGGCACAGGTCTCCGGTGCCGCAGGCGACGTCGACCACGACCGATCCCGCCGGCAGTCCGAGCATGCGCACGGTGCGGTGGCGCCAGGCAACGTCGAGGCCGAAGGTCATGAGCCGGTTGACCAGGTCGTAGCGGGGTGCGATGGCGTCGAACATGGCGCGCACGGCCGCCACCTTGGCCTCGCCCGTCGGGAGGGACGCGAAGCTGGCATCCGAGCGCGGCGCGTCGAACCGAGCGCCTGTGGTGGCGGGGGCACCGGCCGTGCCGGTCGCCGAGGCCACGCCCCAGGTGCCGGCGCGGCGGGATTGCCTGCCGCCGCTCACGCCCCGACCTCGCTGCGCACTGCCTGGAGTTCGTGGGCCGAGCCGACGTGTTCGATGTGGTCGAGGGCGGCAGCCAGCAGGACCCGGGTGAAATGGTGCGCCACCAGCGTCGTCGTCGCTGGGAGCACGGCGCGGAACGCCTCCACCAGGCGGCGGGCGGCGGCGTCGGGATCGTCGTGGCGGTGGGGCTCGCGCACGTAGGTGTCGAACAGCGCCACGGCCCGTTCGGCGACGGCCCGCGTGGCCTCGTGGTGCCGGCGGGCCAGGTCGAACAACTCAGGCAGCGGGATGCCCCATTCGAGCAGGGTGAGCCCAGCGGCCGCCGCCGCCACGTCCTCGGTGGTGTAGCCCTCCTCGTCACCCACCCGCTGGGGGACCAGGAGCCCTTCGCGCTGGACCGCCTGGAGGAGCGGGACCGGGATACCAGTGCGCTCGGCCAGCTCGTCGAGCGACAGCAGCCGGCCGTCGTCCCCCCGCACCTGGGCCGACAGGGCGTCCACCAGGGCCTCGTCGGCGGTGTCGAGCTCGCCACGGAGCACGCGGGCGATGGTGGCCAGGGTGAAGCCCTTCGCCTGCAGGGCGCGGATGCGCTGCAGGCGGGCGAGGTGGGTGTCGTCGTACCAGGCGACCCGGCCCTGGCGCCGGGGCGGGTGCAGCAGCCCCTTGGTCTGGTAGTAGCGGACGGTGTCGACGCTCACGCCGCTGCGCCGGGCGAGGTCCTCGACACGCAGGTCCACAGTCTCACTCTACGAGCAAACACTCGCATTGTGCGAGTCCCCGGGTGAAGGTCGGCCATCGCCGTGGTGGCCAGTCGGCCACCTCCCGCCGCACCGGCGCGGCGAACCAGGGCCACCGCCGCACCGGCGCGGCGAACCAGGGCCACCGCCGCGCCGGAGGTGGGAGACTCGGTCCATGGCCATCGACTTCACGTTCGCTCCCGAGGTCGACGACGCCCGCCAGCGGATGCGGGCGTTCATGCGTGAGGAGGTCGGGCCCACCGAGCGCCGCCTGGCTGCCGAGGGGGCCGGGCGGGCTGACTGGCGTGCCGAGCTCCAGCGCCTGCGCCGCCTGGCGCGCCACGAGGGCCTGTGGATGCCGCACATGCCGGCCGAGTGGGGGGGCATGGGCATCGGCCCCACGGCGCTGGCAGCGGTGTCGGCCGAAGCCGCCACCACCCGCGTCGGGCCCTATGTGGTCAACTGCTACGCCCCCGACGAGGGCAACATGCACACGCTGTTGCACTGGGGGACCGACGACCAGAAGAAGCGGTACCTCGAGCCCATGTGCGAGGGGACCATGCGCTCGTGCTTCGCCATGACCGAGCCCGAGGTGGCGGGTTCGGATCCGACGCTCATGCAGACCCGTGCCGTCCTCGACGGCGACGAGTGGGTCATCGACGGCCACAAGTGGTTCATCTCCGGGGCGCGTGGCGCGCAGTTCGCCATCGTGCTGGCCCGCACCGAGGACGAGCCCGAGGTGCCCCAGGCCGCCACCTCCGCCTTCATCGTCGACCTGCCGTGCCCGGGGTTCGAGATCGTGCGCGACATCGAGACGATGTCGGGCAGTCACAACCACTGCGAGATCCGCCTGCACCAGGTGCGCGTGCCAGCCGACCACCTGCTCGGCGGGCGCGGCCAGGGGCACCGCTTGGGCCAGTATCGCCTCGGCCCCGCCCGCCTCGCCCACTGCATGCGGTGGCTGGGCCAGATCGAGACCGCGCTCGACCTGATGGTCGAACGGGCGACGCAGCGCTACTCGCACGGATCGTTGCTGTCGGAGAAGCAAGGGATCCAGTGGCTCATCAGCGAGTCGGCCATCGAGCTGTACCAGGCCAAGCTCATGGTGCTGCACGCTGCCTACCGCATCGAGCAGGGCCTGCCGTTTGCCACCGAGGTGTCGATGGCCAAGCACCACGTGGCCAACACGTTGTGGCGGGTGGTGGACCGGGCGGTGCAGGTCCACGGCGCGTTGGGCTACTCGAAGGATTCGCCGCTGGCCGACATGCTGCTCCAGGCCCGCTGGAGCCGGTTCGCGGACGGCGCGGACGAGATCCACAAGTGGCGGGTGGCCGAGGCGGCCATCGACGCCTTCCGCCAGCACGGGACCACGCGGGTCGCCACCGGCGACCTGCCGCTGTGACCGGCCCGGCGGCGCCCCCCGGCTGGTACCGGGACCCGTGGTCGCCGTGGGCCGTGCGCTGGTGGGACGGCGGGGCGTGGCACGGGTCGACGGTGCCGTGGACCTCGTCCCCCTGGGACGCGACGGCGGCCATGGCGCGCGAGTGCACGGCGGCGCGCTGGGCCCGCGTCGGGATGTGGGGCCTGGCGGTCACGGCCCTGGCCGGCACGGTGGAGGTCACCGCGGTCGTGCGGTCCTTCGCCGACCTGCTGGGTCGGGCGGGCACCGCCGGCGTGCGCGCGCCGCTGGCGTACGGCGCGCTGTTCCCGTTCCTGGGAGTGTGCTGGCTGCTGACCCTGGCGGGCGAGGCGGCGCTCATGGTGTGGGGCCACGCTGCTGCCGAGCACGCTCGGCGCCTGGGCCTGCCCGCCCGGCTCACGCCGGTGTGGGCGGTGGTGGGGTGGCTGGTGCCCGTCGGAGCGCTCTTTTTGCCCTACTGGGTGCTGCGCGACTGCCTGCCGCCAGGTGCGCTGGCGGCACGGGCCGCGGTGCTGCGGTGGTGGCTGCTGTTCGTGCTGGGTGTTCCCACCGGCATGGTGCTCGGGCTGCTCGGCCTGGCGGGGTGGGCCGGGGCCGCCGCCGCCGTGGTGGCCGGTGCCGGCTACGGCGCCGTGCAGGCGATGCGCGGTCGAGTCGTGGTCGACACCATCACCGCCGCCCACGAGCAGGCCACGGCTGCCATCTGGGGACGCGCACCGGCGGCCTGACCTGCTCGCCCGTCGGCCATGGACGAGGCGACCGGCCGCTGCCGGCGCAGCGGGGCGTGGCGGTGCCGGTCGGGTCAGCGGTAGTAGCGGTACACCACCTGCGCGACGCACGCTGGCTTGTCGGCGCCCTCGGTCTCGAACGTGACGTCCAGGACGACCTGCACGCCGCCCTCGACGTCCTCCACCGAGGCGACCGACGCGCCCAGGCGCAGCTTGGTGCCCACCTTGACCGGTGAGGGGAACCGCACCTTGTTGCAGCCGTAGTTCACGCCGAACGACGCGCCCTCGACCTTCATGACCTCACCGAGCAGCACCGGTGCGAGGGACAAGGTGAGATACCCGTGGGCGATGGTGCCGCCGAAAGGGCCCGTCGCGGCGCGCTCGGGGTCGACGTGGATCCACTGGTAGTCGCCGGTGGCCTGCGCGAACAGGTCGACGCGGGCCTGGTCGACGAGGTGCCAGTCGGAGTACCCGAGGTGCTGGCCGGCCAGCGAGTGGAAGGCGTCGATGCCGTTGACGGTGGTGGTCATGGGCGAGGACCCTAGCGGGTGCCGGCCCGGCGGCGCAGCCCGCCGCGCAGCGATGTTCGGGCCCAGGTGCGCGTGCGTCGGGCTGTGGTTGTGTCAGCGGAAGTAGATACGGACGTAGGCGCGGCTGTGCGGATGCGCCAGCAACGCCACCAGCGCCACGGCGAAGGCAAACTGGATCAGCACCACGAGGGCGTGGTACACGATGAGCACGCCCAGCAGCACCAGCGCGAGGACGGCGCCGGCCACCAGGGCGAGGACGTACCCCCACTTGCGGTCGTTGGCCATGCCGTAGGCGCCGACACCGAGCAGGATGCCGGGCAGGCCATAGCCACCACCGAACCACAGCCCCAGCAGGGCCAGCAGCGTGAACGCCGCCGCGAAGTAGCCCAGGAGGACCGCGTTCTGGAGCGTGGTCGGCTGGGAGCGGTCGAACCACCGGTGCTCCTGCATCCTGCCATTGTGGCAGGGGAGCGGGCCGTGACGGCGGTCGGGTGGCGGCCGGTAGGCTGGCGGGCAGTGTCGACCGCCGATCGAGCGTCCGTCGCCCTCCGGCCCACCCGTGCCCGAAGCGGCCGGCGGCGCCACGCCCTCCCGGGTGAGCTGCACACCCGCGACCACCACCACCGCAGCCTGCAGGGCGGCGGGGCCCGCGCTGCCGTGTTCGGCGTGAGCGACGGGCTCGTCACCAACGTGTCGCTCATCCTCGGCATGGCCGGTGCGCACCCCGGCGGCAGCGTGGTGCGCCTGGCCGGTCTGGCCGGGCTCATCGCCGGGGCCTTCTCCATGGCCGCTGGCGAGTACGTGTCGATGCGGGCCCAGACGGAGCTGCTCGAACGGGAGCTCGCCCTCGAGCGCCACGAGATCCGCCACCGGCCCGAAGGCGAGCGGCGCGAGCTGGTCAAGATCTACACCGACCGGGGCATCGACGCCGCGCTGGCGGGCCGGATCGCCGATGAGGTCATGCGGGACCCGGAGCTGGCCCTCGAGACGCATGCCCGCGAGGAGCTGGGCATCACGCCCGGTGCCCTGGGCTCCCCCGTGCAGGCGGCCGTGTCGTCCTTCCTCACCTTCGCGCTGGGCGCGCTGGTGCCCCTCGTCCCGTGGCTGGTGGCCTCGGGGCTGGCGGCGGAGGTGGCCTCGGTGGTCGTCGGCGGCGTGGCGGCCCTGGGGGTCGGCATGGCGCTGGCCGTCTTCACGCAGCGGTCGTGGTGGTGGTCGGCGGTTCGCCAGCTGCTCATCTCGGCCGTGGCAGCCGCGGTCACCTTCGGGATCGGCCACGTGGTGGGCGTGTCGGTGCACTGACGCCGCTGGCTGGTGCGGCGGCCCGGCACGAGGAGCGCACCGCGTGGGGCCCGGGAAGCGAGCACTGGCCGTTTCGCCCCGGTAACGTTCCGCCGAGGCTGGTGGTGGGCCAGCCCCGAGCGACAGGGGGTGGGACCTGTGACCGTACCGGGCGACGCGAACCAGGCCGACGCCGGTCAAGGCGCCGGTCTGGCCCCGGTGCCGGTGCCGGTGCCGGGGCTGCCCCTGGACCCGGCGGTGCGCCGGGCCAGGAACCGACGGCTCCGCCACCGCCGGCGGGTGCGCCCCCGTGGGGGCCGGGCTACGGCCACCCGCCGGCCCAGGGCGTGCCGCCGTTGCCCCCAGGGGTCACCCTGGCGCCGGTCGGTCGTCGGATCGGCGCGTTCTTCTTGAGCATCCTGCTGTCCATCGTCACGCTCTACATCGGGTATCTCGTCTGGGGCCTCTTCTTCTGCTGGCCGCAGGGCACGACGCCTGCCCTGAAGGTGCTCAAGATGCGCTGTGTCAAGGCGGACACCGGGGCCAAGGCCACCTTCGGCACGATTGCATTGCGCGACATCCTGGGGCGATTCGTGGAAGGCATCTTCTGGATCACGGAGCTCGTGTCCTTCGTCCTGTTCCTGGCGCGAGGGGATCGCCGAAGCCTGCACGACCTCATCGGGGGCACGATCGTCGTCCACGACCCCGAAGGACGGCTCGACGCCGTGTCGTGACCGTCCGGCACGGGGAGCGGCCGCCGGCGTGGCCAGGGTGCGCCTGGCGGTCCGGAGCGGGTCCGGCGCAGCGTTACCCGGGCGCCACGTCGCCGGTGTAGGCGCGGTCGACGTGGTCCACCTCGAAGCCCAGTGACCGGTACAGCGACAGTGCCGGCGTGTTGGCGGCGTCCACGTAGAGCATGCCGACCGTGATGCCCACCGAGGCCAGGTGGTCCAGGCCCGCCACGGTCAGCGCCCGGCCGAGCCCGAGACCTTGGAAGTCCGGGTCGACCGAGATGACGTAGATCTCGCCCAGCACCGGGTCGTGGTCGCGGTGCACCTTGGTCCAGCACGAGCCGGCCAGCCGCCCGTCACGCTCGTAGAGCAGGAACCCCGCGGGGTCGAACCACGGCTCCGCCTCGCGCTCGAGGAGGGTGTCGAGCGTCCATCCCCCCTGTTCGGGGTGGTTGGCGAAGGCGCGGTTGTTGACGGCCAGCCACGCGGCCTCGTCGCGGCCGGGCTCGAAGGGCCGCACGGGCAGCGGGGATCGCTCGCCGGGCACCGGCAGGGGGCAGCGCATCTGGTACAGGTCGCGCCCGCGTGCCAGCCCGCAGGCCGCCGCCATGGTGTCGGTGGCGGCCGTGGGCTTGGGGACCCACCAGTGGACGTGGCCGCCGCCCTGGCGGCGCACCTCCTCCAATGCGGCTGACACCAGGTCCGTGCCCACGCAGCTCTCCGGTCCCCGCTGGTCGGGCCGGATGACCACCTCGAGCCCCCAGGTGGCATGACCCCGGCTGAGCTGGGCGTAGCCGACGAGGGGCCCGCCCCGGCCGTCGCGGGCGACGAACCCCGCGAACCCGGTGCGTCCACCGTGCACGAGGTCGAGCCACTTGTGCTCCCCCAGTGGTCGGTGCCCGTCGGCAGCCGCCGCCTGCTGGAGCAGTTCGGACACCTCGGCGATGTCCTGCTCGCCCATGCGGCGCTTCACGTCGACGTGGTGCACGCTGGCAGGCTATCGGGGCATCCGACCGGCGGCTGGCGGCTCGGTAGCCTGGCTGTCGGTGGCACGCAGCGGGACATCGGGCGGTGGGCGCACGTCGGCACCGGCGCGCCGCACGACGTCCCAGCCCGATCGCCGGCCGGCAGCGTCGCCCACCACCCGCCGCCGCCCGCCGCGGCGCAACCGGCAGGCCGTGGCGCGTGAGATCGTGGCCCGCCTTGCAGCCGAGTACCCCGGCACCGCCCCCCAGCTGTGCGCGTTGGACCATCGCAACGCCTTCGAGCTGCTGGTGGCCACCATCCTGTCGGCGCAGTGCACCGACGAGCGGGTCAACATGGTCACCCCCGCACTCTTCGCCCGCTTCCCCACGCCGGAGGCCATGGCCGCTGCACCGCCCGCCGAGCTGGAGGAGATGATCCGCTCGACAGGGTTCTTCCGGGCCAAGGCCCGCAACTTGATCGGGATGGCCAGCGCGCTGTGCGAGCGCTTCGGGGGCACGGTGCCGGCGGCCATGGAGGATCTGGTCACGCTGCCTGGCGTGGGCCGCAAGACGGCCAACGTGGTGCGGTCCGTGGCCATGGGGCTTCCTGGGCTGCCGGTGGACACGCACGTGAGCCGCCTCGCCCGCCGCCTCGGGCTCACCGAGTCGGCGGATCCGGTCACGATCGAGCAGGAGCTCGACGAGCTCGTGCCCCCCGAGGAACGGGGAGCGTTCAGCCTGCGGCTCATCCTCCACGGTCGTGCCGTGTGCCGGGCCCGCTCCCCCCGCTGTGGCGAGTGCATCCTGGCCGACCTGTGCCCGTCGGCGCGCGTGCCGGTCGTTTCGGCCTCGTGACCTGCCTGACTGGCATCGCGATGGTGGCCGTGATGATCTAGGACGAGCGGAACCGGTTCCCGCCACCTGGTTCCGTGAGAGCGGTGCCCGGGATCCGCCGCCCGGCCCGCTCGCGCGACGGCGCCCTTCGGGGCGCCGTCGCCGCGCTCAGGACCAGTGCTTCGTGGAGTGCCGCCACCGCAGTGTGTGGTGGCTGTGTCGAAGCGTGCGGCTCCGTTCGCTCAGCGACGTGGCGACGCCAGCCGTGCCAGGCGTCGGCCTGCACCGCGCAGCGCGCGTTCCACTGCGAACAGCTCGGTGGCCGCCTCGTCGTCGTGGCGGGCCTGGGCTCCTTCGGCGATGGCTGCTATCCGTCGGGTGAGCTCCTCGAGGGCGCTCGACAACGATGAGAGCTCGGGCTCGACACCGGGCACCGCCCGATCATGGCGCGTGCAGCAGGCGGGAGCACGCGACGTTCAGGCGGCCGCCGGCGATCGGTGGCGCCCGACCGGCGACCGGGCGGTCAGCAGTGCTTCGGGCGCGGCCCTCGGCGGGGCCGGCGTGCCACCCCAGGTAGCATCGGTGCTCCATGTTCCTCTCCCGCCTCGACCTGCGTGGGACGCCCGCCGACCGGCTCGCCGGCCTGCTCCCACGTCCTGCGGCCGAGGTTGCCTTCCCCACCGAGGCGGTCCGGACGATCCTGGAACAGGTCCGTGCGGGGGGCGACCAGGCGCTGCGGGAGCTCACCGCCCGCTTCGACGGGGTGACCGTTGAGGAGCTGCACGTGGACCCGGACGAGGTCCGTGGGGCCCTGGAGCGTGTCCCGTCCCCGCTGCGGCGCGCCCTCGAGGTGGCCTACGAGCGGATCACCGCCTACCACCGCCACGAACCCACCCTCAGCGGCGAGGTGGTGGTCGACGGCGTCGTGGTCCGCCAGCTCGTGCGGCCGGTGCGCCGGGCCGGTCTCTACGCCCCCGGCGGGCGGGCCCGCTACCCCTCCACCGTGCTCATGTGCGCCGTGCCCGCAACGGTGGCCGGGGTGGACGAGCTGGTGCTGTGCGTGCCGCCCGGTCCAGACGGGCAGGTGGCCGACGAGACCTTGGCCGCGGCCGCCATCGCCGGGGTGGACGAGGTGGTCCGGGTGGGTGGTGCCCAGGCGATCGCCGCCATGGCCTACGGGACGGAGTCCATCCGCCCCGTCGACGTCATCGCCGGGCCGGGCAACCGCTTCGTGGCGGAAGCCAAGCGTCAGCTGTCGGGCGTGGTCGGGGTGCCATCGGCTGTCACGGGCCCCTCGGAGGTGGTGGTGGTGGCCGACGGCTCGGCGGATCCCCGGTGGGCGGCGGTGGACCTGGCCGTGCAGGCCGAGCACGGACCCGACGGGTTGGCGTGGCTGGTCACGTGGGTGCCGGCGGTGGCCGACGCGGTGGCCGAGGCACTGGCCGAGCTGGTGGCCGGCTCCCCCCGGCGCGCCGAGCTCGAGGCGACGCTGGGCACGGGCGGCTACGCCGTGGTGGTCGACGGCCCGGCGCAGGCCATGGCCGTCGCCAATGCGGTGGCGCCCGAGCACCTCGAGCTGCAGGTGGCGGAGCCCGAGGTCCTCCTCGGCCTGGTGCGAAGCGCCGGGGCGGTGTTCCTGGGCCCCTGGTCACCGGCGAGCGTGGGCGACTACCTGGCCGGGCCGAACCACGTGCTGCCCACGGCCCGCACGGCGCGCTTTGCCTCGGCCTTGCGCGTGGACGACTTCCGCACCCACATCCACGCCGTGTCCCTCGATGCGCCGGCGCTGCGGACGCTGGGCCCGTCCGTGGTCACCTTGGCGGAGGCCGAGGGTCTGCCGGCGCACGCCGACTCGATCCGGCTGCGCACCGAGCGGTCGGCGCCCGGGGTGCCCGCGGCGGCGGGGGTGGACCCCGGTGCCGTGCGCGCCGGCGCGGGGGAGCAGGCCCGGGGGCACGCGCCATGAGCACCCACCCCGTGCCCATCCGCCCGGATCTGGCGGCGATGACCGGGTACCACTCGCCCCAGGTCGACGTCGAGGTCCGGCTGAACACCAACGAGTCGCCGCTTGCCCCGCCGGCGGAGTGGCTCGACGAGCTGCGTGCCGAGCTGGGCACCATCGCCTTCAACCGCTACCCCGACCGCGATGCCGCCGCCCTGCGGGACGCGCTGGGCGAACTGCACGGCGTAGGACGGTCGCAGGTGTTCTGCGCCAAGGGCTCGAACGAGGTGCTCCAGTGCCTGCTGCTGGCCTATGGGGGCGCGGGGCGCAGCGTGGCGCTGTTCGAGCCCACCTACGCCCTGCACCGCCACATTGCCCAGCTCACGGGCACGGCGGTGGTGTCGGCCTGGCGGCGGCCGGACTTCTCCTTGGACCTGGCGGCGGTGGCGGAGGTGCTCGGCACGGCGCGGCCGGCGGTCACCTTCCTGTGCTCGCCCAACAACCCCACGGGCCGGGCCGAGCCGCCCCAGGTGGTGGCCGAGGTGCTCGCCCGGACCGACGGTCTGGTGGTGGTGGACGAGGCCTACGGGCAATTCGCCCGGTGGAGCGCGCTCGAGCTGCTTCGCTCGGGCGCACCGGACGCGCAGCGGCTGGTGGTGGTGCGAACCTTCTCCAAGACGTGGTCCATGGCGGCGTGCCGGCTGGGCTACCTGGTGGCGGCACCCGAGGTGGTCGAGGCGTGCCAGCGCGCCGCACTGCCCTACCACCTCGATGCCCTCACGCAGGCCGCCGGGCGTCTGGCGCTGCGCCACGTGGGCGCCATGGAGGCGCGTGTCGCCCTGCTCACCGAACAGCGCGAGCGCCTGTCGGCCGCCTTGGGTGAGCTGCCGGTGGAGCACTGGCCCTCGGAGGCGAACTTCGTCCTGTTCCGGCCGCTGCACCGTCCGGCGCGGGCGGTGTGGGAGGACCTGCTGGCCGCCTCGGTGCTGGTGCGGGACTGCTCCACGTGGCCGGGCCTGCGCGAGTGCCTGCGGGTCACGGTGGGTACACCCGCCGAGAACGACCGGTTCCTCGAGGCGCTGCGGGCGAGCCTGGCGGCGCCGGCTGGTCACCGCACCCCGCCTGTGTCATCACCGGCCAGCGAGGCCCGCGCATGACGCCGCCTGCCCGGCGCGCCGAGCGCACCCGGCGCACCAAGGAGACCGACGTCACGGTGGCGCTCGCCCTCGACGGCACCGGTGGAGTCGAGGTCGGGACCGGCCTGCCGTTCTTCGACCACATGCTGGCCCAGCTGGGCCGGCACGCCGGCTTCGACCTGACGGTGACCGCCACCGGGGACCTCCACGTGGATGCCCACCACACGGTGGAGGACGTGGGGATCGTGCTGGGAGAGGCCCTGGCGGCTGCCTTGGGGGACAAGGCGGGCGTGCGTCGCTTCGCGTCGATCGCCTTGCCCCTGGACGAAGCGCTGGTGGAGGTGGCCCTCGACCTCTCGGGACGGCCCTACCTCGCGTACGGCCTGACCGTGGCGCCCGACGCGGCGCCGCTTGGCACGCCCCCCTTCGACCCGCAGCTGGCGGAGGAGTTCTGGCGCGCCCTGGTGAGCGCGGCGGCCCTGACACTGCACGTCCGGCAGATCGCGGGCAAGAACACCCACCACGTTCTCGAGGCGTCGTTCAAGGCGGTGGCGCGCTGCCTGCGTGACGCGGTGCGCATCGAGGGGGGCGGCGTGCCCTCCACCAAGGGCTCGCTGTGACGGCAGTCCTGGTGGCGCCATGACGGGGAGCGACCACGTTCCCGGCGCAGACAACGTGCGCAGCGCGCGCATCGCCGTGCTCGACTACGGGATCGGCAACCTGCGCTCGGCCGAGAAGGCGCTCCAGCACGTGGGTGCCGACGCCCGGCTGGTGGCCGACCCGGAGGAGGCGCTGGGCGCGGCCGCCGTGGTGCTGCCGGGTGTGGGGGCCTTCGGCCGCTGCGCCGAGGCGCTGCGGGCCAGCGGCCTGGCGGCGGCCGCCACGGAGGCCATCGCGGCCGGGACGCCGTTCCTCGGGATCTGCGTGGGGTTCCAGCTGCTCTACGAGGGGTCCGAGGAGGCACCCGGCACGCCCGGGCTGGGCGTGCTGCCCGGGGTGGTTCGAGCCCTGGCGCCGGGGGTGAAGCGGCCGCAGATGCAGTGGAACGTGCTCGAGCGCCGGGGTCACCACGGGGCGGCCAGCCGGATGCTGGCCGGGCTGGGGGAGGCGCCGTGGGTGTACTTCGTCCACTCCTTCGCCCCTGAACCGAGCGAGGACGTGGTGGCCACCTGCGACTACGGCGGCGAGGTGGTGGCCGCCGCCGAGCGGCACCGGCTGTGGGGGACGCAGTTCCACCCGGAGAAGTCCGGCGCCACGGGACTGGCCATCCTCGCCAACTTCGTGGCGCTGGTGGCTGGCGGCGCCGGCGGTGCCGGCGTCCCGGCGCCATAGCCGGCATGCGCCGGGCGACGATGCACGACACGATGCGACAGGCAGGGCAACAGACAGGGCGACAGGCAGCGCAACACGCGGTGCAGGAGACGGCGCAGGAGACGGCACGGATGGAGCTCTACCCGGCCATCGACCTTCAGGGGGGTGAGGCGGTGCGGCTCACCCAAGGGGACTTCGCTCGTCGCACCGGCTACGGGGACCCCCTCGTGCTGGCGCGACGCTACGCGGCGGCCGGCGCCCGGTGGCTGCACGTGGTGGACCTCGACGCGGCGCGCACCGGCGCGCCGGCCAACCGGCCGACGGTGCTGGCCATCGCCGCCGAGGTGCCAGCGGCGGTGCAGGCCGGGGGCGGGGTCCGCAGCGTCGCCGATGCGGCGGAGCTGCTCGAAGGTGGGGTGGCCCGAGTGGTCCTGGGCACCGCCGCGGTGCGCCAGCCGGAACTGGTGGGGGAGCTGGCCGGTCGCTATCCGGGGCGGGTGGCGGTGGGGCTGGACCACCGGGCCGGTGTGGTGGCCACCTCGGGGTGGGAGGACGACACCGGTGTGCACCTGGGCGAGGTCCTCGAGCGCGTGGGCGAGGTCGACCTGGGTGCGGTGGTCGTGACCGACATCGGGCGCGACGGCACCCTGCGCGGTCCGGATCTCTCCGGCCTGGCTGCCGCGTTGGCGGCATGCCCCCACCCGTTGATCGCGTCGGGCGGCGTCCGCTCCGTCGCCGACCTGGCGCGCCTGGCCGCACTCGAGGCGGGCGGGCGGCGCCTGGCCGGGGTGATCGTCGGCAAGGCCCTGGCCGACGGCGCGCTCGACCTGCACGAGGCCCTGGCGGCATGCGCAGCATCCGGGTGATCCCCTGCCTCGACGTGGACGCCGGCCGCGTGGTCAAAGGCGTCCGCTTCGTCGACCTCGTCGACGCCGGGGACCCCGTGGAGCTGGCCGCCCGCTACGACGCCGAGGGTGCGGACGAGCTGGTGTTCCTCGACATCACCGCCTCGGCCCACGGGCGCGGCACCATGGTCGAGGTGGCGGCCCGCACCGCCGAGGAGGTCTTCATCCCCTTCACCGTGGGCGGTGGGGTGCACGGGGCCGACGGTGCCCGCCAGCTGTTGCGGGCCGGAGCGGACAAGGTGTCGCTCAACACCGCCGCCGTCGAGCATCCCGCACTGGTGGCGGCGCTGGCCGACGAGTTCGGGGCGCAGTGCGTCGTGGTGGCCATCGACGCCCGCCGCCGGTCCGCCGGTGGCGGGTGGCAGGTGTTCACCCACGGCGGGCGCCGGCCCACCGGGCACGATGCCGTCGAGTGGGCGGCGCGCTGCGCCGCGCTCGGGGCGGGCGAGATCCTGCTCACCTCCATGGACCGCGACGGCACCCGCGACGGCTACGACCTCGAGCTGACCCGGGCCGTGGCGGAGGCCGTGAGCGTGCCGGTCATCGCGTCGGGAGGCGTGGGCACCTTGGACCACCTGGTGGCCGGCGCCATCGAGGGCAAGGCTGACGCCCTGCTGGCGGCGTCCATCTTCCACCGGCGCGAGCACACCGTGGGTGAGGCTAAGGCCCACCTGGCGGCAGCAGGCGTGCCGGTGCGGCCCGTGCCGCACGCACCCCCCCTGCCGGCTGCCCGGTGACCGTGGGAGTGGGGCCGGTGGTGGTCGTGGCCGGGGGATGGCGGACCATGCGGTACCGTCGGGGTATATGGCCGAGCCCGCCAAGCAGCCCATCACCATGCTCGCCGACCGCGTCCTGGCCCAGCAGCCCCAGGCCGAGGGCGAGCGCCGATCGCGCGCCGGGATCCTGATCCCGGCCACCGCCCAGGTGTCGCGGCGGTTGGCGTGGGCCGAGGTGGTGGCCGTGGGGCCCCACGTGCGGACCATCAGGCCCGGCGACAAGGTCCTGTTCAACCCCGAGGACCGCTTCGAGGTGGAGGTGCACGGCGACGAGTACGTGATCCTGCGCGAGCGCGACATCCACGCCGTTGCCACCGAGCGCATGGACTCGGGCACCGGCCTGTACCTGTGAGCGTGTCCCTGTGAGTGGCACGTGAGCGTCTCCGATCGCACCCCGCTGGTCATCGAGGCTTCCGACGAGGAGCTGGCCCTCGTGCGCTACGGGCCCGACGGCCTCGTGCCCGCCATCGTCCAAGATGCAGGGGATCGCACGGTGCTCATGCTGGGCTACATGGACGCCGAGGCGCTGCGGCGCACCCTGGCCACGGGGCGGACGTGGTTCTGGAGCCGCAGCCGCCAGGAGTACTGGTGCAAGGGGGAGACCTCCGGCGACCGCCAGTGGGTGCGCGCCGTGCACTACGACTGCGACGGCGACGCCGTGCTGGTGGAGGTGGACCAGGAAGGGCGAGGGGCCTGCCACACCGGCGAGCGCACCTGCTTCTACCGCTCCTTCGGCCGGGGCACCCCGGCAGACAGGTGACCCGCGCTCCGGGGGCGGGCGGGTCCCGCCCCGATCCGGAGCACTTCGTGGCCCTGGCGCGCGACTCGCGCATCCTGCCGGTGTGGCGCGCCCTGGTTGCCGACACGCTCACTCCGGTGGCCGCCTTCCTGACCGTGGTGGGCGATCGGCCCGGCTTCCTGCTCGAGTCGGTGGAGGGGGGAGAGCGCTGGGGCCGCTACTCCTTCGTGGGCCGCGACCCGCTGTGCACCGTGGTGGCGGCCGGGGGCTCGACGACGGCGTCGGGGGCGCTGGCGCTGCCGCCGGCGGTCACGGCCCGCACGGGCGAGGGGGTCCTTGCCACCTTGCAGGCGCTGCTCGAGGCCTACCGGTCGCCCGACCTGGCCGGCCTCCCGCCGCTGCACGGCGGGGTCGTGGGCTACCTCGGCTACGACGTGGTGCGCGAGGTCGAGCACCTGCCAGCGGTGCCCCCCGACGACCAGGGGCTGCCCGACGCGGTGCTGAGCGTCATCGGCCAGTTGTGCGCCTTCGACCACTGGCGCCAGCAGGTGGTGCTGGTGGACAACGTGGTGGTGGACGAGGGCTGGGACGAGGGCCAGGTCCGGGCCGCGTACGACGCGGCGTGCGCCCGCCTCGATGCGCTGGCGGCCGAGCTGTGCCGGCCGCGCCCGGAACCGCCGCTGTCGATGCCCGTCATCGACGACGAGCGGCCCGAGGTGCGCCGCACCATGACCCCGGCCGCCTTCGGGCGAGCGGTGGCGGTGGCCAAGGAGCACATCGCGGCAGGCGACGTCTTCCAGGTGGTGCTCTCCCAGCGCTTCGACCTCGAGCTCGACGCCGATCCCTTCGACCTCTACCGCGTGCTGCGGCTGGTGAACCCGAGCCCCTACCTCTACTTCCTGCGCACCGAGGCGTGCACGGTGGTGGGCTCGTCGCCCGAGCCCCTCGTGCGCCTGCGGAAGGGGGTGGTGGTCTCCCGTCCGATTGCCGGCACCCGCCGGCGGGGTGCGACCGACGAGGAGGACGCCCGCCTGGCAGCCGAGCTGGCCGAGCACCCCAAGGAGGTGGCCGAGCACGTGATGCTCGTGGACCTGGCCCGCAACGACGTGGGCCGTGTGGTGCAATTCGGCACCGAGAAGGTCGACGAGCTCATGACCGTCGAGCGCTACAGCCACGTCATGCACCTCACCTCCCAGGTGTCGGGGACGCTGGCGCCGGGCAAGGGGCCCGTCGACGTGCTGCGCGCCACCCTGCCCGCCGGCACGCTGTCGGGCGCGCCCAAGGTGCGCGCCATGCAGCTCATCGACGAGCTCGAGCCCACCAAGCGCGGCGTGTACGGCGGGGTGGTGGGATATGTCGACTTCTCGGGCAACCTCGACACCGCCATCGCCATCCGGACCATGGTGGTGACCCCCGACGGCCGGGCCTCGGTGCAGGCGGGCGCAGGCATCGTGGCCGACAGCGACCCGGTCGAGGAGGACCTCGAGTGCGTCAACAAGGCGGCCGCCATCCTGGCGGCGGTGCCGGCGGCGAGGCACATGACAGCGGCCAGGGCGGCGGCACGGCGCGCCACCGAGTCGCACGCGCACGAGGCTGCAGCCGAGCCAGCCACCGACGCTGTGCCGCCGCCACCGCCGCATGCGCCGACGCCCTCGGACCAGACGACGGCGGTGGCACCGTGACCGACGCGTGGGCTGCGGTGGTCACCCCGAGCGGCCCGGCGCCCGAGCTCGCCGCCGACGACGCGGCGCTGCGCCACGGGGTGGGCGCCATGGCATTGCCCCGCGACGTGCTCGAGGTGCGCGGCCGCGACGCCGTGGCGTACCTGCAGGGCCAGTGCAGCCAGGACGTGGCCGCCCTGGCCGAGGGTGCATCTGCCGATGCCCTGCTGCTCAGCCCCCAGGGCCGCCTTGACGCCCTGGTGCGGGTGACGCGGGTGGCCGAGGACGGCTTCGTGGTCGACGTCGACGGCGGCTTCGGGGACGCGGTGCTGTCCCGGCTCCTGCGGTTCCGCCTGCGCGTGGCGGTGGAGGTCACCCTGCTGCCCTGGCGCGGAGTCGCCCTGCGCGGGCCGCAGGCTCCCGAATTGCTTCCCGAGCTGGCCGGCGCGTCCGGGGTGGCCCTGGCGCTGCCGTGGTCATGGCATGGGCTTGAGGGGGTGGACCTGCTCGGGGAGGCGCCTGCCGTCCCGGCCGGCGTCCGCTGGTGCACCACGCCGGCGTGGGAGGCCCTGCGGGTGGAGGCCGGGGTGCCGGTGATGGGTGCCGAGCTCGACGAGCGGACCATCGCGGCCGAGGCGGGCCTGGTGGCCCGCACGGTCAGCTTCACCAAGGGGTGTTACACCGGCCAGGAGCTCGTGGCCCGGCTGGACGCCCGGGGGAGCAACGTGGCGCGGCGCCTGCGGGGCGTGGTGGTGACCGGACCGCTGCCTGCCGGGCACGTGGTGCCGCCGGTGGGAACACCCCTCCAGGTGGGAGGCAAGGCGGTGGGCATGCTCACCTCGGTGGCGTGGTCGCCCGCGCTGGGCCTGCCGGTGGCACTGGCCTACCTGCACCGCTCCGTGGAGCCGCCGTGCCCGGTCGAGCTGCATGTGCCCGACGGGTCGCCGTCGGGTGCGGTGGCGGTGCCCGCCGAGGCGCGTCCACTGCCGCTCGTGGCCCACTGACCGTCGCGCCCACGTGCCCATGGCGTGCGCCGGCACGCGACCCGTCGGTGGTGCACGCTACGGCAGGGGTGGTGCCGCCAGGTCCTCGGGATGGATGCCGTTGGCGATGGCCACGGCTGCCAGCTGGGTGGTGACCTGAAGCTTGCGCAGCACGGCGCGGATGTGCGAGCGCACGGTGCTGACCGACACCACCAGGGCGGAGGCGATCTCGGCGGCGGAGCGGCCCTCGGTCATGTGGAACAGCACGTGGCGCTCGCTGGCGGTGAGGCGTACCAGCGTGTGGAACGGTGGGGGCAGGGGCGCACGTTCCCCGCTCCGGTGCGCGTGGGCGCCGGTGTGTGGGTGGCGCGTGGCGGGCCGTGCCAGCACGGTGCCGAGCACGCCGGGCAGCTGGTCGACGTGCATCACCCCGAGCGCACCCTCCTCCACGCACCAGGCCAGGGCCGCCGCGCTGGCCCACATGCTGAGCGCGATCACGTCCGTGCCCCCCTGCACCAGGGCGCCGGTCAGGCGGGCGGGTGCCTCCCACGTCTCTGCCCACAGGTCGTGCCGCCCCCGCGCCTCGGGCGACGGGTGCAGGACCAGCACCACCGCCCGTGGCTGGGTGCGGCGCACCTCGTCAAGCGCGTCACGGCCGTCGGCGGTGGAGGCTCGCACGCCCAGATGGCTGACGAGGGTGGCCACAGCAGCGATCTCGATGGCGGCACCCCGGTGTCCCGGCACGGCGTCGACCACCAGGACCGTGGTCTCGGGGCGCGCCACCCGGGCGCCGAGGGCGGCGGCCGAGCCGGCGGGGTGCCGCCCAGCGGCCCGGTCCCGGCCGTCTCCGGGCACACCGGCGCGGCGTGCGTCCAGGCCGAAGCGGTCCGCGCCGTGACCCGGTGGCGGCCCGCCCGCGGGTGGCAGGCGCTCGCCGGTGGTGGGTGGGGAGAGGCTCATCGGACGAGCAGACCCGGGCCGGACCGCCACGGCGGCGCATCGGGCTCGCCATGGGAAAAGGCTGTGTCGTTCCGGCCTGCGGCACCACGCAGGGCGTGGGCCGGCTGCCGGCCCGTTGCCGGGGCACCGGCGGGCAGGGTCCCGGTGGCGAGCGCCGGCTGGTCGCTGGCCCGGCGCCGGAGCAGACTCCCACGCCCAGCGGCGGCTGCGGGCGCCTCGGGCCCGGGCCGGGTGCCGGTGGCCACGGCCACGGCTGCCAGCTGGCTGGGTACCTGCAGCTTGCGCAGGATCGAGCGCACGTGCGAGCGGACGGTCGACAGCGACACCACCAGCGCGTCGGCGATCTCCGCCGTGCTGTGCCCGGCCATCAGGTACTGGAGCACCCGCCGCTCGGCCCCGGTCAGCGCCTCCAACCCGTCGAACGGGGCCGGCAGGCGCCGCCGCTCCAGCCGGGTGCGGCGAGGGCGGTGGTGGGCGCCAGGGTGACCCACCCCGCCGGTGCGGGCGCCCGGGGGATGGTCCTGGCCGGCGGCCGCGATGCGGGCCAGCGTGCCGCCGAGGTCGTCGAGGGACAGCAGCCCGAACGCGCCGCGTGCCGTGCAGGCCGCCACGGCGCCGGCACCTGCTCCCATGTCGAGGGCGACGACCTCGACGCCGAGCGCGTCCAGCTCGGCGGTGATCCGCGCCCCGAGCTCCCAGCAGTCGCGCTCGGGCGTGCACGTCGCGTGCGCCGTGGGACCGTGCAGGGCCACGATGGCCACCATGGGTGGGGCGTGCCGGGTGCTGTCCACGGCACGGCACAGGTCGGCGACCATCACGGTCGACCCCAGCTGGCGGGCGGCGAGGACCACGGAGGCGACCGCCAGGCACGGCGCGGCGTCGAGCGGTGGGTAGGGCTCGAGCACCAGGATCCCCCCGGTGCCCGTCCCTGGTGCCTCGGCCGGTCCCACACCCGGTGGGTGCATGCTCCGGGCTGCAGGCGGCCGCGCCCGGGCCACCGGCTGCGCCGGCGGGCGTGCGTCGTGCGCGCGCCGCCGGCAGGTGCCGTCGCTGGAACCCCCCGAACTGCCTGTCATCATGCCCCCGAACGTCGACCGCGCCCCGCACCAGCCGAACGACGGCACCGTGCCCCGGCATCCCCGGGCGGTGCCGTTGATGCTCCCCGCTTCCGTTCCCCCCGTTACCGTTCTCCTCCCGGTAGGTATCGCGCGGTTTGGTGCCAATGGCAACCCAATTCTTGGCGGGCGACCACGCACCGTGGTCATCGTAAGATGCACGGGGACGGCACCGGGCCTGCGGGCCCGGCCGTTCCCGGCCGCTCGGGGGGCGGACACGACCGGGAACCGTGCCGGGCCGACGCGCCCGCCGGGGGCCGGCCTCGCCCCCTCGCCACGGACGCTGGCTCGCCGCCGGGCCCGCCGCGCTGCAGCGTGCGACGTCGGCTCCCCGCTGCCACGCTACGACCGGGACGCTGCGACGCGCATCGACACGGTTGACGATCTTTCCGGTTTCTGCGAGCGCCGTTCCGGCCACGGCGCGCGCCGGCTGCGACCGGACCGGCAGCGCCGACCACCCCGTGGCCGCAACCCGTCCTGGCCGCAACCCGACCTGGCCGCTGGGTCGCACATCACCGGCATGCGGGCACGGGTCAGAAGCTGGCGGGGAGCGCGGCGCTCAGGTGCGCGAAGCACTCGAGCAGCACGGCGGCGAGCACCGGCAGGCCGACGACGCGCACGGGCCAGCGCCAGCGCCGGGCCCGTCGGCTGGCGAGGATCAGAAACAGCGCGCCCAGCGCGAACCCGGCGCCCCATGCCAGCGCCCCCCACAGCGCGCCGGCGACGCCCGCCAAGCCGTCACCGGCGAGCGACCCCGCAGCCGCGGCTGGCGCCGGCGGCGGACTGGCGGCGGGAGGGGCGGGGACGGTGGTGTGCATGGTGGCCACCACCACCAGGCGGGTGGCCGCGCTGTAGCGCGGGTTGCAGGTGGTGAGCGTCAGCGTGGGGGTGGCCGTGGGATCCAGCACCGCGACGTCGGTGGGGGCGACCACCTCGGTGCGCGTCACGTCGTAGCGGAAGAGCCCCTGGCCCGTGAGGACGTAGATGGGATCGCCCGGCTCCAGCGCATCGAGGTGGTAGAAGGGCGCGGCGTAGGTGGTGCGGTGTCCGGCGATGGCCGCGTTGCCGGGCTGGCCCGGAAGTGCCGTGCCCAGGTAGTGGCCTGGCCCGCCGCGCAGCTGGGGGGCGTCGGTGCCCTCCACGATGGCGTCGTCCAGGCCGATGCGCGGGATGGCGAGCAGGCCGACGGGGTCGCCCACTGCCGGCGCGGGCGTGGGCGGCGCGGGGCTGCCGGCGAGTGGTGGCAGCCCCGCGTGTGCCGCCGGTCCCGTGGCGCCGGCCCCGCCTGCAGCACTGGCAGCACCCCCAGCTGCAGGCGCGCCGGGGACGGGCAGGGAGCGGTCGTGCAGCTCGGTGGCCAACTGCGAGCGCAGGCGGCTCTGGGCGCGGTCGGTGACCAGCGCCGTGCCCCACAGCTGGTAGGCGACGAAGGCCAGCAGCAGCCCGCCCACGCCGAGCAGGGCCGCGCCCAGGCGGACCAGCACCCTGACGCCGCGTCCGCTGCCCCCCGGCACGGCCGCAGTGTAGGGCCCGATCCTCGCCGCCGGCCCGGCGCGCCCGGGTCGCGGCGCGCAATTTCGTCAAAGGTGACGATGCGGCTGGGCGCCGGCGCACGTCACGATGCAACCCAGTGCGGGGAGCGGCGCGGGCAGGGCCGCCCCTGGCGGCTGCGGGCCGCCGCCGGAGGAGCCGGCGCGCACCTGCTGGGGGAGGAGCGAGCGCATCGGCGCCAGCCGGCATGCCGCCGGCGGTGACGGTACGACGCGGCAGGCGGTCGTCGGGGTGGTCCGCGCTCGTGCCTGGTGTCCGACTCGGCCCGCATGTGACCAGCGGCGACGTCGCCTCCGGCACGGCGCCCGCGGGGGTGCGGGCCTCATGCAGGACCGAGGCAGAACCCGAAGGAGGAACCACCGTGCGAGATCGCATGGGATTGAGGCGGCGGCTGGCAAAAGGCGTCGCGTCGCTCGTACTGCTGGGCGGCGTGGGAGCCGGCGTCACCGTCGTCGCCACCACCGCCGCATATGCGGCAGCAACCTGTACGTTCAACGGGCAGCCGTCGCAGACGGTCGTGACCGGCATGCCGGGCAGCGTGACGATTTCCTGCACCGGCCTGACGCCAAGCGGCTCCTACGTCCTGGCCGAAGCGAGCCCCCTGGCGGGGTTCCTGACGAACCCGTCGCTCGGTGCCCAGGAGGCCATGCTGGTCGCGGGTCCGACGTTCGTCACCGCTGACTCCAGTGGGAACCTGAACGCCACGTTCAGCATCGCGACTGGCCACGGAGCCGACCCGAACGCCGCGTGCCCGCCCACCCAGGCCGAGGTGGACGCCGGCTTCGTGAACTGCGCCGTGGCCGTCGCCGACACGTCCGGCAACCAGTACGGCGTGGCGTTGTTGAACTTCGGCTCCGCGCAGCTCACCCCGGACACGCCGACGCTGACCGTGACGCCCAGCTCGGGCGTGGCCGGTGACAGCGCCACCCTGGCCGGATCGGGCTTCTGGGGCAGCCTGTACGGGTCGCCGGGTGTGACCACGAGTTCGTTGGCATGCAACCCGTCGGCGGTTGCTCCGGCATCCATTCCGGCACCCACCGTCCTGGTGAACGGCAGCCCGGCCACCGGAACGGCCACCATCACCCAGTCGTGCTACACGGAGAACTCCACCAACAACGGTGGCACGCTCATCCCGGGCACGCTTTCGGGGTCGGTGACCATCCCCAACACGACACCGGCAGGTGCGGCCACGGTGACGGTGGCCGAGCCCAACGCCCAGCCCACCGGGCCCAACGGCAACGCGCCGTACAACACCAGCACGACCAGCACGCCGAACCCGCTGACGGTCAACGGCAACGCCACGTACACGGTGTCCGGGGCGCCGACCATGACGGCCACGCCCAACTCGGGCAGCGCACCGTCCACCACGGCACTGTCGGGTACGAACTGGGACCCGCAGGGCGGCAACGTGACCTGCGCCTTCAGCAACGGCACCTCGCCGTCCACGGCCAACCTGGGGACGCCCAACGCGTCGGGCAACGTGTCGGGGACCATCAACGTCACCACCGGTGACGCCATCGGGTCGAACCCCATCAACTGCACGCAGACCGCCGCCGGTGGCCAGACCTTGACCGCTTCGGCGGCCTTCACGGTCACCAACCTGCCGGCGCAGTGCTCGATCGGCCCCAACGGCACCGCCGGTGGCTCGGTGAACCCGGCGAACACGTCGTGCACGATCAAGCAGGTCATCAGCGCCACCGTGAGCGGCACCGACCTGACGATCTTCGATGTGCTCAACAGCACGCCCAACCCGACGGGCGGGGTGAACCCCGACAACCAGCACGTGCTGCTGTCGGGCGTCACCCTGGGTGACACCAACCCCGACGGCGCGCTGTGCCCGGCCACCACGACACCGGGGCCGTGCAACAACCAGCAGTTCGCCGGGGCGTTCGGCAACCTGAACACCGTGCAGGTCTCCGACAACCGTGGTGACCTGGTCGGCTGGACGGTGACGGGCCAGATGGAGACCGACTTCAACGGCCCGCCCACCGGCAACGACCACACCATCCCGGCGTCGAACCTGGTGTGGCTGCCGGCGGTGAGCACCACCACCCCGAACAGCTGCGTCAGCCTCGGCGGCGTGCAGGTGTGCGGCCCCTCCGACGTGCTCAGCGAGATCACGGCCGGACCTGCAGCGCACCTGTCGACGAGCAGCGCTGACGTGCTGTGCTCGGCGGCACCCGGCGGTGGTGGTGGAGGCACGAACTGCGACGCGCAGCTCATGCTCGGCATCCCGCCGTACGTCGCCCAGGGCACCTACACGGCCACGATGGACATCGTCGTGAGCTAAGGCGGTAGCCCGATCGGCGAGCGTCATCACAGCCAAGGCCAGGGTGGGGGCGGAGCGATCCGCCCCCACCCTGCTTGGTACCCGGGTGCAGCCATCCGGGCAGGTCGAGGTGCTGCCGGCACCAGCCGGCAGCGTTCCGGGGAAAGGGGGGCACGATGAGCACGCGGTGTGAGCTGTCGGCCGGCGAGGCCACCTGCCGGCGATCTCGCTGGCGACAGCGGTGCGCCGCCGCGGTGGCGGCGTTCCTGGGCGCCGCCGCCGTCCTGGCCGGCGCGGCGGCCCCGGCGTCAGCCGCCTCCAACGGGCAGTGGTCGATCTTCCCGTACCGGCCGCCGGGCACCTTCGGCAGCGGCCGGGCCATCTTCGACTACGACGCCCACCCTGGTGACAGCTTCACCGACGAGTTCACGATCTCGAACTTCACCAACGCACCGCTCGACTTCTACATCTATGCCGGCGACGGCTACGACGTCGCCAACGGTGGCGGATTTGCCATCCGGGCCCGGGGTGAGCCCAACAGCGGGGTCGGCACCTGGATCCATCTGCCGGGCACGCTGAACACCGTCTACACCCTCCCCGCCCGCACGGCGGCCAATGTGCCCTTCACCATCGACGTGCCCACCGACGCCGCCGTGGGCGATCATGCCGGGGGGATCGTGGCACTGGACGTGACCCCCGTTCCCCAGGCCAACGGCCATCTCCAGACCCAGCTGCGCCGGGGCGTGGGCGTGCGCGTCTACGTGCACGTGCTCGGCCCGCGGCACCCGGCGCTCACGGTGTCGGGCATCGCGGCGTGGCCGGCGGTGCCGGCCTTCGCCTTCGTGGAGGGTACGAGCCACGCGGACGTCCGCTTCCAGGTGGCCGACACCGGCAACACGATCTTCGACACGGTGATCGCCACGGCGTGGGTGACCGACGTCTTCGGCCACACCGTGCACAGCTACCCGAAGAAGTTCATCGAGGGCATGCTGCCCGGCAACCGCGTGACGCTGTACGAGCCGCGCTGGAAGCCGCTGCCCGTTGCCGGGCCGCTCACCATCCACGTCCAGCTCACCGCCGCCGGCACCACAGCAGCAGCGACCTCCGGCTTCTGGGTGGTGCCGTGGGTGCTGCTGGTCGTCGTCCTCGTGCTGCTGGCGCTGGCCGGCGTGTGGTTCTGGCGCCGCCGGCGCCGCCGGCGCGCCGCCCGTGGCGGTGAGCCGCCGGAGCCCGGCGCGCAGGAGGAGGCCACCCTGAGCGGCGCGTCCCGTTCATAGGGGCAAGGTGACGCCGTGGACCCGCTGCTCGACGCGCCCGGCAGGGGGGCACCTGCCCGCCAGCGCGGCGTGCGTTGGCGCAGTCGGCGTGTCCTGTTCGGCGCCGGTGTCGTCCTGGCCGTCGGCACCGGTAGCGCCATAGCCGGCATCTTGCCGGTCGCGCCCGCTGCGTGGGCGGCGCCCGCTGTCGTGGTCTCCCCGCCGGCGGTCGCGCCCGGCGGGTCGGTGACAGTTGCCGTCACCGGGCTGGCACCGGACACCAACTACCGGATCCAGGTGTGCGGGGCCGGCGGGCTCGCCGGCTCCGCCGGCTGCGACGTGGGCGATGCCCAGATCGTCCCGAGCTCCTCGCAGGGGGCGCTCGGTGCCGCCCTGGTGGTGCACGTCCCGCCCGTGGCATGCCCGTGCGTGGTGCAGGTGGCGCCGGTGGAGGGCGGGGCGTCGGCCCAGGCACCGCTGCAGATCCTTGGCGCCCCGGTCGGCCCTGTCACCGCACCCGGCGCCAGCCAGGGCACGGTGTCGGTCAACGTCGAGCTCGAGGGTTCCTCGTCGTGGGGGGAGTGGTTCGGGGCGGCTCCCCGGCGCACGGCGGTGGTGGTCGTGACCAACCGCACCGGCTCCACCTTCGTGGACCCGGTCGTGGTGGTGTCCGTGGGGAACCAGCCCGTGTCCTCGCCCGCCCTGGGCACGGTGCGCTCGGGTGCCAGCGCGACCGTGCGGGTGCCGGTGGCCTTCCCGTGGCCCGCCGTGGGGTGGCGGACGGTGCAGGTCACGCTGGGCGCGACGGGGCAGTCCGTTGCCACGGGGAGCACCCGTGCGCTCTTCGTGCCCTGGGGCCTGGTGGCCGTGGCCGCACTCGTGGTGCAGCTCCTGCTGCTCGGCCTGCGCAACCGCGCCCGCCGGCGCCTTGAGCACCGGGCGCGGGCCTCGGTGCCGGGCTCAGTGGCTGGGAGCGGGGTGGGGCACGAACTCGCTGGGCTTGAGCGTGAGCGTGCCCACGTTGACGCCGATCCACCAGCTGCGGGGGGACGAGGCGCTGGCGCCGGCGAGGTCGTCCATCACTAGGCGGGCGCGGCCCACCTGCACCGCCCGGAACGAGAACAATGCGGTGCCGTTGGGGGCCAGGACCGGGCCACCGATCTGCTGGAGCACCTGCCCGGTCAGATGCGGCGACCACTGGTGGCCCGCCGCCGGCACGCTGACGGTGAGGGTGTTGCCGAGGATCAGGGCCGCCGTCTGCCCCGCGTTGGCCTCGGTGACGGCGGCGAGCCCGTTGGTGGTCAGGATGGGCTTGCCTGCCGCCTGGGCAGAGGATCCGCACGCGCCCGCCCCGCCCACCAGCGCGGCAGCCACCACGGCGGACACAGCCCACGAGCGCCACGACCCGGCTCGCATCGACACCCCCCTGGACGCGTGCACGAACACTCGACCGCGGCGTGCCATCGGCTGCCGCGGTCTCTCCCCGCATTCAACCAGCACACACCCGGCGGGGGAACGGACCGTCGGGAAAATCCCCAATCGTGACGATGCGGCGAAGAGGGTGTGCTCCGTAACGTCGGAGAGAGGAGGCGCGCGGCACCCGCCGCCGCCGAGAGCACGCGCGGCCCCGTCGGGGCGGTGCCGCAGCCGTGGAGGAAGCGGTGTGGTCGTTCGGGCGGCGTAGGGGAGTGCCGACCCGGCCCCGCAACGCACGCGGGGGGGTCACGATTGGCGCGGGGTGGGGCGCGCCATGGGTTCCGGTGGGGTCCTCGGCCGTCTCGACCGCCAAGCCCCGGAGCGGCCGAGGACCTGCCGGGCATGCCGATGCGGGCGGGGCGCCCGTACCGACGTGCCTCCAGCGTACCGGGTGGATCGGCGCCGGGCGGGGACAGGCCGGGCGGGGACAGGGCCGTGGGGGGCAGCCGGGCACGGGACGGCACGCCGGGTGGCGAGATGCGACGGCGACCGCCGTGACAGGGCTCGTCGCCGCCGCGGCGGGCCTGCTCGCCGGCAGCCTGCCGGCTGGCGCCACCGCCGTGTCCCCCTCGACGTCTGTGTGCACCTACACGGTGGGCACGCAGTCGAGCACCTCGGCCCTGACGGGCATGAGCGGCGGCACGGCGGTGTCGATCACCTGCACCGGGCTGGGAGCGGGCGAGACGGTGTCGATCGCCGAGGCCAGCCCACTGGCCGCCGTGGTGAGCCCGGCGGCCGACCGCCCCGACGAGCTCGACACGGCTGCCGTCCAGAGCGCCACGGCAACCAGCACCGGGTCGCTCAGCGCCACCTTCACGCTGCCGGCCACGTTCACGGCCACCGACCCCAACGCCACCTGCCCGCCCAGCCAGGCGCAGGTGGACGCCGGGCTGGTGGCCTGCACCTTGCAGCTCGCGGATGCCACCAGCGGCACGGTGCTCAACCAGGCGGCGCTGCTCTACAGCGGCCAGCCCACGCCGGCGCCACCCACCCTGAAGCTCAGCCCCACCTCGGCCGCGCCCTACGACACGGTGACGGTCTCCGACGCGTCGGCGCCGAGCGGCTACTGGTGGGGCAACGCCACCCAGGCGACCTCCATCCCGGCAGCCGACATCGTCGTGGGCACCTCGGCCGCGCTGTCGTCGTCGGTGAGCGTGTCGGCCGCGACGTACGTGGTCACGAGCACCAGCCCCTGGGCGTCCACCCTCACCCCGCCCGCGCTGAGCGGGACGTTCGTGGTGCCGGCGGGTGCGGTGGCCGACGGTGCCACCACGGTGGCGATCTACGAGCCCGACAGCGCGCCGCTGCCCGGCAACAGCACCAACGCCACCTTCGCCGGCGACGTCACCGCCTCCGCCTCCTTCTCGGTCGTCGACACGGCGGCGACCACCGTCCTCATCAACCCGGGCGCGGGCGGCACGGGCTCGGTCATCGGCGTGGCAGGGTCGGGGTTCGACCCGCAGGGCAGCCCGGTCACCATCGAGTTCGCCCAGAACGCCACAGCCCCGTTCACCGAGATCGGCACGGACAGGGTGACCGTCACCGTGCAGCCCAACGGCACGTTCCTCACCGCCATCACCATCGGCTCGAGCGAGACCAGCGGGCTCAGCGGCAACATCACCGCCTACGTCGCCGCCAGCCAGACCGCGGTGAGCGGCGCGGTGCCTGCCACCCTGTCGGCCTCGGCACCGCTCACCCTCGAGCCGGTCACCGCCATCTGCACGGTGAGCGGCACCGGCTCGTGCCCGGTCGACCAGGAGCTGGCCGCCCAGGTGCTCGGTTCGGTGCTCTCGGCGGTGGACACCCAGACGGGGTCCAACCCCGCACCGGTCAACGTGGCGATGTCGTCCGTGACCCTCAACGGCCAGTACGCCACCTCCACCGGCGTGCTCAACACCGTGCAGGTCACCGACGCCCGCGGCACCCTCAGCGGCTGGACCGTCACCGCCCAGCTCGAGTCGGACTTCTCCAACGCCGCTCCCTCGGGCAACAGCACCGACAACACCATCCCGGCGGGCAACCTGAGCTGGGTGCCCTCGGTGACGGCGGTGACCGGCACCGCCGGCCAGGCGAGTGCTGGGCCCTCGGCCACCTTCACCGTGCCACCCGCGCCCGCGGTCACCCTGTGCGCCGCGCCCGCGGGCGGGGGTGGCGGCACCTTCGACTGCAACGCCTCGCTGTCACTCGCCGTGCCACCGTACGTTGCCGCCGGCACCTACCAGGCCGTGATGGACATCGTCCTCACCGGCACCTGACGGTGGACAGGGCGCGGCACAGCGCGGGCCGAGGTCCATCCACGCGGCCCCCGCGACGGGTGGGGGTGGCGTGCGCCGGCACGGTCGGTGTGCTGGCCGTGGTGCTCGTGGGCCTGCTGGCAGTGGTGCTCGCGGGCGGGGTGGACGTGGCGGCGGCGGCCGGCGGCAGCCCCACGGTTCCCGGGTCGGGGGCGGCGCCGGTGGCATCGTCCGCAGCGCCGGCCGCCCCCCCGACCGGGGCGGTGTTCGCCATCGCGCCCGTCTCCGCTGCCAACGTGGTGTCCCCGCGCACGAGCTTCGACTACGACGTGCGGCCCGGCCAGCAGCTGGTCGACTCCTTCAGGGTCGACAACTTCAGCTCCACGCCCCAGGCCTTCGAGCTGTGGCCGGCCGATGCCTACGACACCGCGGTGGGGGGCTTCGCCCTGCGCCCCGTGGGTTGGCACAACACCGGGGTGGGGTCGTGGGTCACCTTGCCGGTGGGCTCGTTCACGGTGCCCGCCCATACGGCCACCACCTTCACCTTCGGCCTGCGCGTCCCTGCCAATGCCACCCCGGGCGAGTACGCCGGGGGGATCGTGGCGCTCGACGTGAGCGCGCCGGCCGCCGCCACCTCGGGCGCCGCCCAGGTGACGGTGCACCACGGGGCCGGGGTGGCGATGTTCGTGCGGGTGCAGGGGCCGCTGCACCCCTCGGTTGCGCTCGGCGCGCTCGACGTGCGCGCTGAGCAGCCGCTGTTCGGCTGGCTGGCGGGCGGATCGGGCGCCGATGTGCGCGTCACCGTGCGCAACACCGGGAACACCATCGTGCGGGGCGTGGCCAGTGCGCGCGTGGTCGACGGGTTCGGGCGGACGGTCAAGCGGTTCCCGGCCGTGCGGGTGAGCGACCTGCTGCCCGGCAATCGCGCCGTGATCACCGAGCCGCGCTGGCAGCCCCTGCCGTTGTTCGGGGCGCAGCACGTGCAGGTGCGCTTCGTGGCGGCCGGCATCCGCCCGGCATCGGCGTCGACGACGTTCTGGGTGGTGCCGTGGACCGCTCTGGCCCTGCTGGCACTGGCCGGAGGTGGCGCCGTGGCGTGGGTGGTGCGCCGCCGGCGGGTCCGGCGTCATCGGCCTCGCCAGCGGCAGGGGCCGCCTGGCGCCGGTCCCGAACCCGACGGCGATCGGCTCGCGCACCAGTCCCGGGCACACGCTCGCGCCGGCCGGTCCGAGACCCGGCGCCCGGTGGGCGCTGGCGTGCGCAGGGGGGCGTCGGAGGCCAGTGGCGCCGCGGTGCCGTCGGCCGCCGCGCTCGGCACGCGCAGGTGGCGGGTGGTCCGGCTCGGCGCGGCCGGGCTCGGGACGGTCCTGGGTTCGCTGCTGCCCGCCACTGGCGCCTGGGCCGCCGGGGGCACCGGCAGTGCAGGGGAACCGGCGCCGGCACCCGTGGACGCGGCCTCGCCGGCCTCGCCGGCGCCGTCGGCCGCGCCGACGGCGAGCGCCCCCCAGGTGACGGTGACGCCGTGGCTGGCTCGCGTGGGTGCGACCGTGACGGTCCGGGCCTCCGGGCTGCCGGCGCACGCCGTGGTGCAGGTGACGCTGTGCGGTGAGCTCGGTGTCACCGGCTCGGTCGACTGCTCCCTGGATGCTGCGACCACCAAGGTGGCCTCCGAGACGGGCACGCTCACCACGCCCTACGTCCTGCACGCACCGCCCGCGCCCTGCCCGTGCGCCGTGGAGCTGCTGTCGCCCCAGCTGGCGACCCCGCTCGACGCCCCGGTGCTGGTGGGCGGGGTGCCATGGCAGCCGGGACTGCTGCACGTGCCGGCGGGGACGGCTCCCGCACCGGCGACACCGCCTGCGGCCGCCCGCCAGGGCACAGCACGCACCGTCGCCGGCACCAGCGGGGGCGGGGCGGGGGCGGGGTGGGCCCCCGTGGCGGCAGCTGGCGGGTTCGGGGCGCTCGTCGCGCTGGCGCTGGGGGTGGCGGCGGAGTGGGCTCGACGGCGTCGTGGCCGGAGCCATGGAGTGGCGGGCAGGGCAGCGGCGGGCAGTGGATCGGCGCGCAATGAGGTGGTGGTCAGCGCAGCGGCGGGCAGTGGACCGGCGGGATGTGGTGCAGGGGCTGGCACGGAGACGACGGAGGAGACCATGACACGATCACGAACGTTGCCGGTGCCGCACCTGGCGCGCCGCCGTGGCTCGGATGCGATCCGCAGGCAGCCGTTGCGGCGCAGCACGGTGCTCGCGGCCGGGGTGGCGGCGGTGGGCGTGGTAGTGACGCTGGCCACCATCCCGGCGGCCTTCGCCGCGCCGAGCCTGACGGTCACGCCCGACAGCGGGCTGACCAACGGCCAATCGGTGACGGTGAGCGGCTCGGGGTTCCACGCCAGCAGCCCCGGAGGCATCCTCGAGTGCAATGCGGCCCCCGGCGAGCCCACGGTGGCCGTGGCCGGCAGCCAGGTGCCCGTGGGGTGCACCAATCCCCTGAGCAAGCTGGTGACCACCACCAGCACCGGCACGCTGGCCGCCACGTCGTTCACCGTGCGCACCGGGACCATCGGCCCACCGGCCTCGGGGACCGACAGCGCCGGGAACTCGGCCACCGCCGACGCCGCCAACTACCCGTGTCCCCCCACCCCGGCCCAGCAGGCAAATGGCGTGACCTGTGTCATCGCCTTCGGCGACCTGGCCGGTGACCAGGCCACTGCCCAGATCCTCTTCGAGGGCGAGACGACCGGGACGTCGACCACGACCACGACCGGGGCGAGCACGACCACCACGAGCCCCACCACCACGACCACCACCACCACGGGGGCGTCCACCACGACGACCACGGCACCGCCGTCGCCCACGACGACGTCGGCCTCGACCACTACCACGGTGGCACCGGCCACGGCCGGCGCCACGGGGTCCACCACCACCACGGTGGCCCCGGCCACCAAGGCGCTGGCGTTCACCGGCCCAGGCCCGAAGCTGTGGTGGGTGGCGCTGGCAGGCGTGGTGCTCGTTGACCTCGGCTACCTGGTGCTCAGTGCCACCTGGCGACCCCGGCTGCTCGGTGCAGGAGTGGGGTCCAGCTCCGGTGGCAGCGGCAGCGCCGTGCCGGCACGTCGCCTGCCGTGGGCAGCGCGGCTGGGCAGGCGCCGGCCTGATGGTGTGGACGGGAACCGGTCGACGCACGCGCCGGACGGCGAGGCCTGATCGTGGCGCTGTCCAGGGGCGGGCGGCTGGTGGCGGGTCTGGCCACCAGCACGCTGCTCGGCGCGGCGCTGGGCGCCGGCCTGGGCGCGCTGGTCGACGGTGGCGGGCCGGCCAGCGCGGCCACGGGCCTCGTCGTCCAGCCCTCCGTTGGCCTGGTCGGCGGCCAGGTGGTGACCGTGACCGCGTCCGGCCTGGCCCCTGCTCAGCAGGGCTGGCTCGTCGAGTGCAACGACGCCCGGGGCCAGCCCACCGAGGTGGTGGACGGGTGGCGGCTGCCGGTCGGGTGCACCGAGCCGGCCCAGGCACCCGCCGGGACGGACGGCGCCGGTGGTCTGTCGACCACGTTCGTGGTTCGCACCGGCACCGTCGGTCCTCCCGCGCCGGGCACCGACAGCACGGGGGGTGACGCCACCACCGACGCCGCCGCCTACCCGTGCCCGCCCACGCCCTCCCAGGAGGCCGGCGGGCTGCACTGCGACGTGGTGTTCATCGACCCGGCCGGCGACCAGCCCATGGCCGCCGTCACGTTCGCGCAGACCGCCGCTGGCGGGGGGCTGTCGACCCAGGCCAGCACGGTCACCGGACCGAGCCCTCCCATCAACCAGGTCATCGAGGTGCCGGTCGGCCGTCCGGGAACCCGGCCAGGCGGGCCGCCCACCACCATCCCGCCCGTGAGCGTGCCGCCGGGCCCGGTCCCCCCGGCCTCGGTGCCGCCGGTGGTGGCGCCGGCCTCGGGGACCAGCGTGACCACGGTCGGTGCACCCGTGGGGCCGGTCACCGGACCACTGGCGTTCACCGGTCCGGGGCGGGGCCTGTGGGTCCTGGCCGCGCTGGGTGCGGTCCTGGCCGATCTCGGCTACCTCGTGCTGACGGCGGCCGGCTGGCAGCCGGCCGTGCGCGGCCGGTGGCGCCGGTGGGCGGTGCGCGGTCCGTGAGCGCTGCCCACGCCCGCCGCGCCTGCGTCCAAGACGCCTGCGTCCAAGACGCCCGCGAACACCCTGTCCCCGGGCGTGCACGGCCCCGACCCACCTGACCCGAACCCGGTCGAGCGTGGCCGGGGTCACGACGTTCGTGCCGCGGGCGGTCCCGGCACGGCATCGGCATCGGGGGCGGGCCGGGGCGTGAGCCAGAGCACCATGCGGGTGCCCACACCGTCGGCCACGGGTGACTCGGCCCGCACCGTCATGCCCATGGCCGCCGCCAGCTCGGCCACGATGGCCAGGCCCAGCCCGGTGCCGATCCGGCGTGCCGGCGCCCGGTCCGAGCGGTAGTGGCGGTCGAACACCCGGGGCAGGTCCTCGGGCGCGATGCCCGGCCCGTCGTCGACCACCCACAGGGCGGAGGAGGCGGCGACCCGGCCGGCGCCGACCACCACCCGGTGGGCCGCGTACTTGAAGGCGTTCTCCACCAGGTTGGCCACGATCTGGCCCAGGCGGTCGGGGTCGGCATCGACCCACAGCGCCTCACCGGGCAGGTGGCATTCCAGGCGGAGCCCGAGCTCCGCTGCCTGGGGCCGGAACCCCTCCACCACGGTGGCGAGCACCGGCACGCAGTCGATGCGGCGCGCTGCGAAGGAGAAGCGCTGCGCGTCGAGGCGGGCCATGTCCAGCAGGTCCTGCACCAGGCGCTCGAGGCGGCGGGCCTCGGCGCCGATGACGGCCATGGCGCCGGGGACGTCGTCGCTCACCCCGTCGGCGACGGCGTCGGCGTAGCCCCGGATGGAGGTGAGCGGGGTGCGCAGCTCGTGCGACACCGACAGCAGGAATTGACGCTCGAGGCCCTTGGCCCGGCTGAGCGAATCGCCCATGGCGTTGATGGCGTGCGCCAGCTCGGCCAGTTCGGGGTCGTCGCCCGGCGACAGGGTGACTCTGGCCTCGAGGTCCCCGCCGGCGATGCGCCGCGTGGCCTCCACCGCCCGCAGCAGCGGCGAGGTGATGCGCCGCGCCAGGTAGACCGCCAAGGCCGCGGCCAGTGCGAGGACCCCGAGCCCCACGAACAGGAAGTACGACAGCCCCGACACCGGGCTGCGCACGTGGCGCACCAGGACCAGCACGGCCTGGTCCTGGACGGGGAGGCCGCCCAGGGTGCGCTTCTGCAGGGCGTCGAGGGTCACCGGCACCAGCGCGTACACCGTGGTGCGCCCCACGTGACCCACCACCATGTTCCCTGCCTGAACGGCGGCCGGGTTGGCGAGCGCGGGCTGTAGGGGCGGGGGCAGGAAGGTGAAGGTTCCCTGGGGCGTGATGCCCACGACGCCGAGGAAGCTGTAGGAACCCACCTTCTGCACCGTGGCCAGCGTGCGGCGCTGGACCAGCTCCTGGCGGTCGAGGGTGGTGCCGATGGTCTGGGCCTCGGCGGTGAGCTCGGCCTCGGCCGTCGAGGTGCCAGCACGCGCCGTGAAGAAGAGCCCGCCGGCCGCCGTGAGCACCAGGGTGCCCGCAACCAGCCCCACGATGGCCAGGGTCAGCCGGCGCCGCACGTGGCCGACCCGCCGGTCAGTCGAGCCGGTAGCCGACGCCCCACACCGTGGTGAGGGGCAGGTCCTCGCCCAGCTTCTTGCGCAGCTGGCGGACGTGCACGTCCACCGTGCGGTCGTCGCCGTACCAGCCCTCGCCCCACACCCCGTCGAGGAGCTGGCGGCGCGACAGCGCCAGGCCGCGGTTGGCGGCGAGGTAGGCGAGCAGGTCGAACTCGCGCGCCGTCAGGGCGACGGGGCCGTCGGGACCGGTGACCTCACGCCGGCCGGTGTCGACCGTGAAGCGACCCACCGCGAACTGCGCGGCCTGCTGGCGTGCCGGGCCGTCGGCCCGGCGCAGGATGGCCTTCACCCGTGCCACCAGCTCACGGGGCGAGAACGGCTTGGTGACGTAGTCGTCGGCACCGAGCTCGAGCCCGAGCACCCGGTCCACCTCGTCGTCGCGCGCCGTGAGGATGACCACCGGCACGTCCCCCGCCGCCCGCACGGTGCGGCACACGTCGAGCCCGTCGATGGCGCCGGGGAGCCCGATGTCCACCACGACCAGACGCGGTCGCTCACGCTGGATGTAGGTGAGACCGCGCTCGCCGTCGTCGGCCTGCAGGACGCGGTAGCCCTCGCGGCGCAGGTACATCGCCACCAGGTCCGAGATGTTGTGGTCGTCCTCGATGACCACCACGGTGCCCGCGTCGGTACCCACCTCCACAGCTTCCCATGCTCGGCTGGCCCCGTGGGGGGACGATGACGCGAGTGTGAGGATCCGATGAAGCGCACGGTGCCGCCGGCAGCGCGCGTGGTCGAGATCGGCACAGGGGATCGGGCGGGGCGCCGGTGCGGACGAGGGGCACCCGCACCTCCCCGGGGTGCGGTCGGAGGCGCCGGTAGGCTGGCGACCGGTGGCGACCCGCACGTACCTCTCCGACATCCTCGCTGTGCACCGGGCCCGTGCCGCCGCGGATGGGCGGGACGTGGCGGCGTTGGTGGCCCAGGCGGAGGCGACCCCCCCACCGCGGGGGTTCGCGGCGGCCATCGCCGGCGCCGGCGGCCTGGCGGTGGTGGCCGAGATCAAGCGGCGCTCACCCTCCAAGGGCGACCTGGATCCGGCCCTCGATCCCGCCGCCGTCGCCCGCAGCTACGAGGCGGGCGGGGCGGCGTGCCTGTCGGTCCTCACCGACGCGGCGTTCTTCGGGGGATCGGCCGCGGACCTCGCCGCGGCCCGCCAGGCCTGCGGCCTGCCGGTGCTGCGCAAGGACTTCACGGTGTGCGAGGCGGACGTGGCTGACGCCCGCCTGATGGGGGCGGACGCCGTGCTGCTCATCGTCGCCGCCCTGAGCGACGCCGAGCTGGTGCGCCTGTGCGCGGTGGCCGCCCGGCTCGAGCTCGACGCGCTGGTGGAGGTGCACGACGAGGCCGAGCTGGCCCGGGCACTGGACGCAGGGGCTCGGGTGGTGGGGGTGAACCAACGCGACCTGCTGACCTTCGAGGTCGACCCGCATCGGGCACTGCGGTTGGCGGACGCCATCCCGGGCGACGTGGTGGCGGTGGCGGAGTCGGGTCTCACCGGCCCGGGCGACGCCGTCCGGCTGGCGGCTGCCGGCTACCAGGGGGTGCTGGTGGGCGAGCTGCTCGTGCGCTCGGCCGACCGGGTGGCGGCCGTGCGGGCATTGGCGGGGCACCCGGTGGCGCCCCGCCCCCTGCTCGGGCACCAGAGCGCTGCGGTGGCGATCCCCCACGACGCAACCGGCGGGCCGGCGCGTCGCCCGGACGGCGACCTGCCGGCCACGGCCCCGAGTGCCACCACCTCAGCAGGGGGCGAGCGCCGGTGCTCGTGAAGATCTGCGGCATCACCACCGAGGCCGACGCCCTCTTGGCGGTGGCGATGGGTGCGGACGCCGTTGGGTTCGTGTTCGCCCCCTCGGTGCGCCAGGTCTCCGCCCAGGCGGTGCGGCGCATCGTGGACCGGCTCCCCCCTGAGATCGTGACCGTGGGCGTGTTCCGCAACGAGGCGCCGGCGCGGGTGGTCGAGATCGTGAACGGCATCGGCTTGCGCGTGGCGCAGCTGCACGGGGACGAGGCGCCGAGCGAGGCCCGGTACGTGGCCGAGCGGGTCCCGTGGACCATCAAGGCGTTCCCCGCCGGGCACCCGAACGTGGCCCGCTTCGCCGAGTACGGCGCGGCCGCCGTGCTGATCGACGCTGCCTCGCCCGGTTCGGGCGAAGTGTTCGACTGGCGCCTGGCCGAAGGGGTGGTGGACCCGGCCCGGCTCATCGTCTCCGGCGGGCTCACCCCGGCGAACGTGGGCGATGCCGTAGCGCACCTGCGCCCTGCCGGGGTGGACGTGTCCTCGGGCGTGGAGTCCGCCCCGGGGCGCAAGGACCCCCGCAAGCTCCGTGCTTTCGTCGCCGCCGCCCGCGCGGCGGAGGCGGCCCTGGGCGAGCGTGCCGGTGCCGCGGCCGGCACCGGGGTGGACCCTGGGGGTGGGGCCGGTGCTGGTGCGGCCGAGGGCGAGGGGGCGCTCCTCGGGGACGAGGGCGGCGGGTTGTTCGACTGGCAGCGTGACGCATGACCCGGCTGATGGGCGAGCCCGATGGTGCCGGGCGCTTCGGGGACTTCGGCGGGCGCTTCGTCCCCGAATCGCTCGTGCCGGCCTGCATCGAGCTCGAGGACGCCTGGCGCCGGGCGTGGGCCGATCCCTCGTTCCATGCCGAGCTCGACGCCGTGCTGCGCGACTACGGCGGCCGGCCCACGCCGCTGACCGAGTGCCACCGGCTCTCCGAGCGCCTGGGCGTGCGCGTGCTGCTCAAGCGCGAGGACCTGGCCCACACCGGGTCGCACAAGCTCAACAACGTGGTGGGCCAGGCCTTGCTGGCCAGGCGTATGGGCAAGGCCAGGCTGGTGGCCGAGACCGGGGCGGGCCAGCACGGCGTGGCCACGGCGACGGCGGCCGCGCTGTTCGGCCTGTCGTGCACCGTGTACATGGGGGCGCTCGACACCGAGCGCCAGGCGCTCAACGTGTTCCGCATGGAGCTGCTCGGCGCCGAAGTGCGCCCCGTGCACGCTGGCAGCCGGACGCTCAAGGACGCCATCAACGAGGCGCTGCGCGACTGGGTGGCCACGGTCGAGACCACCCACTACTGCTTGGGCTCGGTCATGGGACCGCACCCGTACCCGTGGATGGTGCGCGAGCTGCAGCGGGTGGTGGGCGACGAGGCCCGGAGCCAGTGCCATGCCCTGCTCGGAGGCGACCCGGACTGGGTGGTGGCTTGCGTGGGTGGCGGGTCCAATGCCGCGGGCACCTTCGCCGGCTTTGTCGACACCGACGCCGAGCTGGTGGGCGTGGAGGCGGCCGGGGGGGCGGCCATCGGCCGGGGCGTGCCCGGCGTGGTGCACGGCATGAAGTCGTACCTCCTGCAGGACGAGGTCGGCCAGGTGCTCGAGGCGCACTCGATCTCGGCCGGGCTCGACTACCCCGGGGTGGGTCCCGAGCACGCGCAGCTGGCGGCAGTGGGCCGCGCCCGGTACGTGCCGGCCACGGACGACGAGGTGCTGGCCGCCTTCGGGCTGCTGGCGCAGACCGAGGGCATCATCCCGGCGCTCGAGTCGGCCCACGCCCTGGCCTGGGTGGTGCGCGAAGCCGGGCGGACCATCCCCGCCGGAGCCAGCGTGCTCGTGACCCTGTCGGGCCGGGGGGACAAGGACGTGGCCCAGGTGCGGGAGCTGCTGCAGTGACGGGGCCACGCCACGACCGGGCGCCGAGCCAGACCCTCGACCCGCAGGCGAGCGCGCTCGGGCGTCTGCCGCCGGGACCGGAAGCGGCCACCGGTGCTGCGCCCGCGCCCGGCGCGCTCGAGGCCCACCTGCGGGCCCGGCGGGCGGCGGGTCGCAAGCTGCTCGTGGTCTATGTCACCGGCGGCATGGACGCGCAGTGGCTGGACGTGGTCCATGCCGTGGTGGAGGCGGGCGCGGATGCGGTGGAGGTGGGCGTGCCGTTCTCGGACCCCATGATCGACGGTCCGGTCATCCAGCGCGCCTCGCTGGCCGCGCTGGCACGGGGGACGACGCCTGCCGGCCTGCTCGACGAGCTTCGCCAGGCGGAGGTGGGCGTGCCGGTGGCGGTCATGACCTACTACAACATCGTGTTCCGCGCCGGCGAGCGCCGGTTCGCTGCGTCGCTGGCCGATGCCAAGGTGGCCGCTGCCATCGTGCCCGACCTGCCCCTCGAGGAGGCGGGGCCGTGGTGCGCCGAGGCGGATGCGGCCGGGGTGGAGACGGTGCTGCTGGTGGCTCCCACCACACCCGAGGAGCGTGCGCGGCGCATCTGCGCCCGGTCGCGCGGCTTCGTCTACGGCGTGGGGACCATGGGGGTGACCGGCGAGCGGGCGGCGCTGGCCGCCAGCGCGCGGCAGGTGGCCCGCCGCGTGCGCGGGCTCACCGACCTGCCGGTGTGCATCGGGATCGGGGTCTCCACCGCCGCCCAGGCGGTCGAGGCGTGTACCGAGGCCGACGGGGTGGTGGTCGGCTCGGCCCTGGTGCGCCGCCTCCTCGACGGCGAGGGCCCGAGCGGCGCCGCGTCATTCGTGGGTGAGCTGCGCGCCGGCCTCGACACCGGCACCACGTCCGCGTGAGCCCGCCACGAGCGGTGCAGGGTACGGGGAGGCCGTTTCAGGGTACGAGGAGGCCGTTGGCGATGGCGTAGGCGGCCATGGTGCCGCCGTCGATGCGGCGGATCACCTGCAGCAGGTCGGGCCAGCTGCCCTGGACGTCGGCCATGGTGTAGCTGGGCTTGCCTCCCACCCCGGCCACCACGGCGGCGGCCAGCCAGTACGACAGGGCGTAGATGGTGACGGTGGGGTTGAAGCCCGGCGCCGTCGGGAACAGGGCGCCGCCTGCGCAGTAGAGGTTGTCGAAGGCCCACAGCCGCCCGTAGGGGTCGCACACGCCGTGCGCCGCGTCCAGCGCCGCCCGGTGGGTGCCCATCAGGTGCTTGTCGGCGGGGATGTCGGAGAACGGGGTGGCTCCCGTGACCGGCGTCAGCCCGCTGTCGAGCTGGCCAGGCAGCGCGGCCGGCGTGGTGGTGTTGAGGGCGGCCACGGCGATAGGGCGGATGGCGGGCGTGCGCGACCCGGGGCCGCCGATGGCCTCCATGATCTCCATCATGCGCGGGGTGTAGTAGGCGGACGCCGCCAGCTCGTAGGGATGGTTCTTGTAGGTGATGCGGGGAACCGGGATCCCCCAGATGTCCACGATGTCGGGGTCGAGGTCGACGGTGTTGGTGACCTGGGGCATGTCCTGGCCCTGCATGGTGAAGGTGGTGATGCGGTTCACCACCGGGGCGAAGCGCATGACGAGCTGGTGACGCGCCCCGATGCCGAGGGCAGCGAAGTTCAGCGCCTGCTGGATGGGGTTCTCGTTGCCGCCGATCTCGAGGATGCCACCCATGGGGACGGCGGGATCGAAGGCCGCGGGCGAGGGGCCCGGTCCGGCGAAGGCGTCGAGGGTGTGGGTGCTGGTGCGGCCCCGGAAGGAGTGGATGTCGGTGTTCAGCACGGCGAGGACCACCGTCTGCAGGTGGAGCATGAGGTTGCGTCCCAGCAGGCCACTGGGGTCGGTGGCACCGGGGTGCAGCACCGCCGGCTGCGCGTCCGACGGTGGGGTGCCGATGCCCGACAGCAGGCACAGCCGGGTGGCCTCGATGGGGTTGTTGGCCAGCACCACGAGGTCGGCGGGCTGCAGGTGAGGCTGGCCGTCGCGGTCGAGCCAGCGCACGCCGGTGACCGCCAGGCGCCCCGTGCGGGGGTTGGGGGCGTCGCCGTACTCGAGGCGCACGGCGTTGGCCCCGGCCACGACGGTGGCGCCAGCGGCCACGGCGTCCACCAGCTGCCAGATGCCGCCCCCCTTGGCACCGTTGGGGCAGCCGAAGTCGTTGCAGAACCCGCAGTCGTTGCAGGGGTTGGGGCGGCCCGGGTACGGGCGCGACAGGGCGGCGGTGGGCACGGGGGCGGGGTGGTAGCCGAGCCGCCGGGCCGCCTCGGCCGGCAGCAGGCTCGAGAGCATGGCCACGCCGGGCGGCAGGGGGAACGGCGTCGAGCGGGGTGATTCGTAGGGGTTGGGGTTGCGCACCGCCCCGTCGACCCAGCGGGCGGGTCCCTGGATGCCCACGACCTCCTCGGTCACCGCGTAGAACGGTTCGAGCATCTGGTAGGTCACGGGCCAGTCGGCATAGGTCGTGCCCGGGATGGCCGGGGTGTCCGGCGTGCCCCCCAGCAGGCTGTTGGCGATGAAGTCCACCTCACGCAGCCGTCTGGCCTTCACGTCGGCATGGGCGTAGCTGCCGCCCACCGTCGTCGCCAGGTTGTCGACGTCGCCCACGTACGACCGGGTGACCGAGGTGTCGGTGCGGAAGGTACGCGGCTCGAGGAACGGGTCCTGGTCGAACAGCGCCACGGCGTCGGTCTCGTAGTCGATCTCGTCGTTGGCGAAGGGCCACCGCAGTTTGGCGGGGTCGCCGGTGTCGAGGCCGGTGAAGAGGTTGCGACCCTTCTCCAGCACGACCACGTCGAACATGCCGCTGCGCGCCAGCACGCGTGCGACGGTGGCGCCCGCCGGCCCGCTGCCCACCACCACTGCCGTCGGGCGGGTGGCGCTCATGGCCGGACCGCCGAGGTGCGCAGCACGCCCAGGCGCTCGAGGGCGTCGACGACGAACGCGGCCGCCGAGGCGTCGAGCACGGAGCTCCCCGGTGCCACGAAGGACACCGGCCGGTACTCGCGGTACCCGCCTCGGGGCACCCCCGCAGGGGTGGGATGGCCGTCGATCTGGCCGAAGCCGGCGTTGGGCCCCTCGCCTGGACCGTAGAGGTTGCGGTCGTAGACGCTGTTGCCGAGGGGCTGGGTGTCGCCGTCCCAGCCGATCTCCGCCCACAGCGGGTTGCCGTCCAGCCACCGGTACTCGGGCAGGCCGTAGCAGCCCTCGAAGGTGTGGGCCACCACGTAGGGGTACAGCGTCTTGGCGTCGGGCGGCGCTCCGGGTGGGGAGGGCAGCGGCACCTGGCTCACCGCCGGGTTGCCGGCTGCCTCGAGCATGGCGTCTTGCTGCGCTGGGGTGGCCTGGGCGAAGGGCACGCCGAACGCCTGGGATGCGTAGGCGTCGAACGCCGCGAGCCCCGCTGCGTACAGCTGCTGCAGGCCCCGGGGATCGGGGCCGGGGATGGTGCCGGCGCGGACCTGGGACAGCCAGGTCCCGCCGGACCCGTGGAGCAGCCCGTCGAGGGTGCCGGCGCTCGTGTTGGCCCACGCCAGCGCGGCGTCGAGGCCCTCGACCAGCACCCGCCAGGAGAACTCCTGCAGGTCGTCGAGCTCGACGAAGTGTGCCTGGCCAGCGTCGGGGCCGGTGGTGGTCAGGAAGTCGTCGTCGGGGTAGACGGGCGCACCCGCCGCGTCGGTCTTCGGGGCTCCCGTGGCGTAGTCGGGGAGGGGGTTGCGGTTGCTGTGGGGACCGTGCAGGTAGACGGCGGGGTTGTCGGCCACGGTGGCAGGCAGGCGGAAGGCGGCCAGGAATCGGTCGATGAAGACGACGGCCTGGGCTTCGGTGGCACCGGGCACGGGCGCGCCGGTGACCGGGTCGGTGCTCGGGACCACCCGGGCGCAGATGGCGGCGCACGTCGCCGCCTGGTCGGCGTCGAAGAAGTAGAACGTGGGGTCGGCACCACCGTTGGTGGCCGCTGCCGTCTCGGCGTCCGGGCCGGCACCCTCGAGCGCGCCGGGTCCGCCGGCTGCTGGAGCGCCGCCGGCCGCCGGCCCGCCACCACCCACCGGCCCGCCACCACCCACCGGCCGAGCACGCGGGTGCACCATGGCGCTGCGCGCCAGTGCGTGCAGCAGCGGGGGGATGCCCGTTGCGGCACCGGTGGCGGCCGCCGCGGCCAGGAATTGGCGCCGGGTGATCCCCCGGCGTGGCTGGACCTGCTCGAGCATCCTCCCCCTCCGTCGTCGTGCCGCTGCGACAACCAGGAAGGGCCGGCGTTCTTGCGCACAGGACCGGCACGTCGCTCCCCGTGAGCGAATCGTCCCAATTGAGGATGGTTGCGCCCCGGGCCTGCTCGTAGCATGGGTTCGGGAGACCAGGGCCGGACCGGGCCCAGCGTCGACGCCCGGAGCGGCCGGAAAGGAGGGCCGGCAGGCCGAGCGACCCGACAGCGACCCCACAGCACTGTCGCCCGGTGCCCCAATCAGCCCGAGGCGTCACGATCCGGCGGTGCCGGCGGGCCTGGGACCCCGTCCGCCACCGACCGCCACGCTACGCGCGCAAGACGGCGGGACTCGCGTCGTTTCCGTGATGACGACCCCGCTCCGACTGCGCTGTCGCCGGTGGCAGGGATGGGTCCGGATCCGACGTCCGGACCCGAGGTCCGGGGTGGGGCCACGGACCGATCCGACGCGGACCGCGGGAGCGTGGTCACAGAGGGCACGGTGCGTGACGGACGGGTGGGTCCAGCGAACGAGGACATGGGGACCATGGGCAGAAGGCAGGCGGGAACCGCAGGTGCGACGCTCGGGCCCGGTCGAGGGGTGGCGGGCCCCGCCGGGCTGGCAGCCCTCGCCGGCAACGAGCTGGTGGCTGCGGCAGCCGCCGACGTGGGGGCGGCGCGCGAGCGGGCTCGCCGGCAGCGCCTGCGGAAGGTGGCCTTCGTGCTGGCGCCGGTGGCGGTGTGGCTCGGGGTGCGCGCCGTGCTGTGGCCCGGGCGCACCGTGGTGCTGCCCCACGTGTCGCCCGCGCTGGTGCCCTACCTGCCGGGCGTGGCCCTCATCGGCATCCTCGTCCTCGTCATGGTCGTGCCGTTGCTGGGCACGGGCTGGTCACCGCACATCCTGTACCGGCCGGGCGAGATCGACGTGCGCTTCGCCGACGTGCACGGGGCCGACGTGGTGATGGAGGAGGTCGTCAAGACCCTCAACCTGTTCCTCGCCCACCGGACCTTCTCCGAGCAGATGGGCGGCTCTCCCCGCCGGGCCATCCTCTTCGAGGGCCCGCCGGGCACGGGCAAGACCTACATCGCCAAGGCCATGGCGGCCGAGGCAGGGGTGCCGTTCCTGTTCGTGTCGTCGTCGGCGTTCCAGTCGATGTTCTACGGCCAGACCAACCGCAAGATCCGCGCCTACTTCCGGGCCCTCCGCCGCTACGCCCGGCGCGAGGGCGGGGCCATCGGCTTCATCGAGGAGATCGACGCCATCGGCGGGGCGCGCGGCGGTATGGGTGCCGGGCGCCACCACGACGGGGTGGCGGGCGTGGTCAACGAGCTGCTGATCCAGCTGCAGAGCTTCGACCAGCCCACCGCCGGCGCTCGGCTGGCGGGTGCACTGGTCGATGCACTGAACACCTGGCTGCCCGCGAACCGGCAGCTGCGCAAGCGCCCGGTGCCGAGCCCCAACATCCTGGTGATCGGCGCGACCAATCGCGCCGGGGACCTCGACCCGGCGCTGGTGCGGCCGGGCCGGTTCGACCGCAGCATCTACTTCGACCTGCCCACCCGTGCCGGGCGGCGGCAGATCCTCGGGTACTACCTGGCCAAGAAGGCACACGAGCCCGAGCTCGACGACCCGCAGCGGCGCGACGCCCTGGCCGCGTTGACCTCGGGCTACTCGCCGGTGATGCTCGAGCGGCTGCTGGACGAGGCGCTGGTGTGGGCGCTGCGGCGGGGTTCGGACCGCCTGTCGTGGGCCGACGTGCAGCGGGCCAAGATGACCTCGGAGATCGGCCTGGCCCAGCCCGTGGAGTACACCGAGGCGGAGCAGCGCACCATCGCCACCCACGAAGCGGGTCACGCCACGGTGGCATGGCTCGTGGGCAAGGGCCGCAAGCTCGAGGTGCTGTCCATCGTCAAGCGCAAGGAGGCCTTGGGCCTGCTCTTCCACTCCGACCGCGAGGAGCGCTTCACCAAGAGCCGCAGCGAGCTCGAGGCCCTCATCCAGATCGCGTTCGGCGGCATGGTGGCCGAGGAGCTGTTCTTCGGCGAGACGAGCTCGGGGGTGGCGGCAGACCTGCAGGCGGCCACGGCCACGGCCTGCCAGATGATCGGCTCCATGGGCATGGGCAGCACGCTGGTCTCCGCCGGGGCCCAGGAGGTGGCGGGCGCGCTCAACGTGGTGGCCAAGGTGCTCGCCACCGACGCCGGGCGCGAGGAGGTCGAGGCGTTGCTGCGCCGGTGCAAGGAGCAGGCCCACGCGCTGCTGGCCGCCAACCGGCACGTGGTGGAGGCCCTGCGCGATGCGCTGCTCGACCGGCGCGAGCTGGTGGACGACGAGATCCTCGAGGTGATCGTGGCGGCCCGACCCCATCACCCGTCCACGGGGCCACCGGGCCCCGACGCCGGGCCAGGTTCCCCCGTGGGGCTCCCCGTCGGCCGGCCGGCGAGACCGGCCGTGGTGGCCGGTGAGGTGGCAGCAGCAGGGCCACCGGTCGCCGGTGGCGGCGGGCCGTCGGGCGCCCGGCCCACCGTCGCGCCCGCGGAGGGCGGTGCTGGCGGGTCATGATGGATCCGTGGTCGGCGGCGACGGCTCGAGGCTGAGGGCGACGGCGGGCGGTGCCCCGGGCCTCGGGGAGCTGGTGGCCCAGGCCCGGGCGTCGGCACTCGCCATGCTGCGGCTCCCCGAGGTGCTCGTGGACGGGCTGGCCGCGCTGGCTGGGTTGCCGGAGCGCCTCGACGCCCTGTTCGAGCTGATCGAGGCCACCAATGCGGCCGTGGGCGGTGCCGTGCACGGGGTGGAGGCGGCCGCCGCGGGGATGTCCCGCGCGGTGGCCGGCATCGAGCGGGCGCTCGACCTGCTCGACGGCTCGCTGCCCAACCTGGCCGAGGGTGCCACGTCCCTGGTGGAGCTGGCCGAGCGCCTGGGCGGCGTGGCCCGCGAGCTGGCCACCGAGCTGCCCCGGGTGGCTCGCACCTTGGAAGGGGTCTCTCCCGAGCTGGCCAGGGTCGTGGGCACCCTCGACACCCGCCTCGATCACCTGGACGGGGTGGTGACCGAGCTGAGCGGGGTGTTCACCTCGATCGTGGGCGCCATCCCCGGCGTGCGCCGCGCCCTGCGGCCACCCGTCGGCGGTTCGTAGCACACGCCGGGCGCGGCTCAGGGCGACGACTCGTCACCGTCCGCCCGGGTGGGGCCGGCTGGTGCCGGCCGGCGGGTCGCCCGCAGCACGGCACGGCGGTAGAGGCCGGGAAAGAGGGCGCGTGCCACCGGGGCCAGGCGGGCCAGGCGCGTGGCGTCGAGGTCCACGCGCCGGCCGCCCATGCCCGAGAGCAGCACGCGGGACACCTGCTGCTCGCTCCGGCGCACGGCGCGCGGCGGCGGTGGCATCCCGGCCTCGATGGCGCCGGTGCCCATGGCGGTTGGGACCCAGCCGGGATACAGCACGTGCACGTGCACCCCGGTGCCCTCGAGTCGCAGCGACAGGCTCTCGCTGAAGGCGCTGAGCGCGGCCTTGGTCGCGGCGTAGGCGGGCTCACCCGGACCGGGGGCCCGTCCCGAGTCGGAGGAGACGTTCACCACCACGCCGCGGCCCCGGCGCACCATGCCCGGCAGCACGGCCAGCGTGCCTGCCACGGCTGCGAAGAAGTTGACCTCCATCACTGCCCGGTACGCAGCGAGGTCGCGGTGCTCGTCGGGCGGTTCCCCCACCCCGGCGTCGTTGACGAGCACGTCGAGGCGTCCGAGCCGGCGCTCGGTCTCCGACAACACAGCGGTGAACCGCGCGGTGTCGGTGACGTCGCAGACGACGGTGCTCGAGGCGGGCGAACGGCGCCGGAGCTCGGTCTCGAGCTCCGCCAGCAGGCCCTGCCGCCGGGCCACGCCCACCACCGTGGCCCCGGCCTCGGCGAGGTCGAGCGCGAAGCGACGTCCCAGCCCCGAGGACGCACCGGTGACCACGGCGACCGCACCGTTCAGCTCGAACACGGCCGACCTCGCGGGGAAAGACCACCTCGGGCACATGGCCCACTGGCGCGCCGGGCTGCCCGCGTCGGTGCGCCGGTGGTCCTGGCGGTCACGGGACGAGCACCACCTTGCCGGCGATGCGCCGTTCGATGAGCCCAGCCATCACCGCGGCGGCGTGCTCGAGGGGGCACTCCGCCGGCGGCGGCGGATGCAGCCGCCCGTCGGCCACCATGGCGAGCAGCTCGTCCAGCATCAGCCTGTTGTCCTGGGGATGACCCATGGCCCAGGCGCCCCAGTCGACGCCCACCACCGTGCGGTTGTTGAGGAGTACGTGGTTGAGGGGCACGGCCGGGATGGCCCCACCGGCGAACCCGATGACGAGGTGCCGGCCGAAGGGGCCCAGGGCCCGCAGGGCTGCCTCGCTGTGGCGGCCGCCGACGGGGTCGACCACCACGTCGACGCCGCCGCCCGAGAGCTGGCGTGCGCGGCGCTTGAGGTCGTCGTCTTCGTAGGCGATGGCGGCCTCGGCACCCACGGCGACGGCTGCCGCCCGCTTGTCCTCGCTGGAGGCGGCGGCGATGACCCGGGCACCGAGCGCCACCGACACGTCGACGGCTGCCAGGCCCACGCCACCGCCGGCCCCGAGCACGAGGACCCATTCGCCCGGCCGGAGGCTGGTGCGCCGGGTGAGGGCGAACAGCGCGGTGCTGTAGCTCTGGACGACGGCGGCCGCCTGGGCGAAGCTCAGCTGGGCGGGGATGGGCACGACCGACCCCGACGGCACGGCAACGTGCTCGGCGAAGGCCCCGAGTCCCGTGAAGGCGAGGACCCGGGCGCCCACGGCCACGTCGTGGACCCCGGATCCCACGCTCGCCACCACCCCGGCAAGCTCCCCCCCGGGCACGAACGGCGTGGGCGGGGTGATCTGGTAGCGACCCTGGCACAGCAGGCCGTCGACGTAGTTGACGCCCGCCGCCCGCACCGCCACCACGACCTGGCCCTCGCCCGCCGCCGGCGCGGGCCGGTCCTCGATCACCAGCTGGTCGAGCGGTCCCAGCGCTCGGCAGACCACGGCGCGCATCGCGGTCACTGTAGGCCGACGCCGTCGGCTCAGCGCTCCCTGGCACGGCGTTCGCCTCGAGCGCGCCGCCAGCGCCAACGGTGCCCACGGCTGCTGGCGCGGTGCTCGAGGCGCCGGCGGATGAGGGCGCGGCGCTCCTGCAATTCCCGGTAGGTCAGGGGCACCGACTCGTCGGTGAAGCCGAACGACGCCCGGATCCCCGACAGGTCGACCACGGGCTGCGCGGTGGGGTCGAGCCCGATCTCCTGGGCGATGCGCGGGCCGTGGTGCTCGTGGAAGTAGGTGACGACGCTGGCGATCTCCTCCAGGATGTCGATGTCGGGCGCCATCAGCGCCATGGCCCCGTCGAGGAACAGCAGGTCCTTCACGAACAGCATGAGCGCCTTGGGCATGCGGGCCCCGTAGCCGAGCAGCGCCTTGGCCAGGTCGCGCAGCTCGGCCATGAGCTCCTCGGCGCTGAGCTGGGTGGGGTCGAGCAGGGGGCGGTCCAGGCCCAGGTCGCGGATGACGGCGTCGACGTCCACCTCGGCGGGCAACGCCCCCAGGTCGCGCATGGCTGCCACCTGGGCCGGCAGATCGTTGGCCGTGGCTCCCACCACCAGGCGCAGGAAGGCCTGGCGCTGTGCGGGGGAGAGGCGACCGGTGATGCCGAAGTCGAGCAGGGCCACCGTCCCGTCGGGGCGCACGAAGAGGTTGCCGCCGTGGAGGTCGCCGTGGAACACGCCGTGCAGCAGCGTGCCCTCAAGGAAGGCGATGAGCCCCGCCCGCAGCACGGCGTGGGTGTCGAGGCCGGCCGCCCGCATGGCCTCGGCGTCCCCCCAGGCATAGCCGTCGAGGCGCTCCATGACCAGCACGCGCCGGGTCACCAGGGTGGGGTGCGGCCGCGGGACCACGAGCGGTCGTGGCCGGTCACCGGCGGTATCGGCCAGCACCCGGGCCACGTCCAGCATGTTCTGGGCTTCCAGGCGGAAGTCGAGCTCCTCCACGATGGTCTCGGCGAACAGCTCGACCAGGGCGGGGGGATTGGCCAGGGCGGCGACCGGGATGCGCCCCACCAGCAGTGGGGCCAGCCAGCTCATGGCGGCCAGGTCGCGTCGCACCAGGGAGGCGACCTGGGGCCGCTGGACCTTGACCACCACCGGTTCGCCGGTGAGCAGGCTGGCTGCGTGCACCTGGGCGATGGAGGCAGCGGCCAGGGGAGCTGGATCGAAGGAGGTGAACAGCTCTCCCAGGGGCCGGCCCAGCTCCTCCTCCACGATGCGCCGCACGGCCCGGAACGGCTCGGGCGGCACCTGGTCGCGGCAGAGGCGAAACTCGGCCACGAGCTCCTCGGGGAACAGCCCTTCACCCGAGGACAGGATCTGGCCCAGCTTGATGTAGGTCGGGCCCAGGCGCTCGAAGGATCGGCGCAGCCGCCGCGACAGCCCGGCGCGCGAGGTCGCTGTCCCGCGGCGGCGGTCGAGGGCCCACCAGGCGCCCACGGCGCGGCCCAAGGCGGCGGCCGAGCGCACCACCCGGATGCCGGGTGGCAGGATCCGGCGCCGGAGGAGGACGGGGACCTCGGCAGCGGTGTCGTGGCGCAACTGGTCGATCTGCTGGCGCCAGCTCAGGTGGTCGAGGTCGACCTGCCAGGGCGGACGAGTCGAGAAGGCCCCGACCGCCAGGTCGGCGGGACGCTCGGGTCCTGGAGGTCCGGGCGCGCCGTCGGGGCGGCCGGTGGCGGGGTCAGCCGCCAACCGGGGTGATCACCAGGCAGCCATTGTGGCCGCCGAAACCGAAGGAGTTCGAGAGCGCCGGCGCCGGCTTCCACGGGCGCGGCTGGCCGGCCACGACGTCGAGGGCGATGTCGGGATCGGGCTGCTCGTAGCCGGCGGTCGGCGGGATGAGGCGGTGCTCGATGCTCAAGACGGTGGCGACGGCCTCGATGGCCCCGGCCCCGCCCAGGGCATGGCCCGTGACGCCCTTGGTCGAGGTGACCGGGGGGCCGGGCGTGCCGAACACCTTGGCGATGGCCTGGGCCTCGGCCAGGTCGTTGAGCGGGGTGGAGGTGCCGTGGGCGTTGATCTGGCCGATGTCGGCCGGAGCGAGCTGGGCATCGGCCAGGGCCAGCTCGATGCACGCCGCCGCCCCGGCTCCCGACGGCGAGGGTGCTGTGATGTGGTGGGCGTCGGCGGTCGAGCCCGCGCCGGCGATCTCGGCGTAGATGCGTGCGCCGCGCCGGCGGGCGTGCTCGATGTCCTCGAGCACCAGCGCGCCCGAACCCTCGGCGATGCAGAACCCGTCCCGCCGGGCGTCGAAGGGCCGGGACTCACCTGTGCTCGACAGGGCGGTCATGTTCGTGAACGCCGCGATGCCCAGGGGCGTCATGGCGGCTTCGGCCCCGCCGGTCACGACCACGTCGCACCGGCCACTGGCCACCAGCCGGGCCGCAGCGGCGATGGCGTGGGTGCCGGCGGCACACGCCGTGGTGATCGTCTCGCACGGGCCGCGCCATCCGTTGCGGATGGAGATCGTCCCCGCACCCGCGTTGGGCATCATCATGGGGATCAGGAACGGGGAGACCCGACGGGGGCCCTTGGCGTCGAACACGCGCAGCTGCTCCTCGAGCGTCTCGAGGCCGCCGATGCCCGTGGCGAAGATCACCCCGGCCCGATCGGGGTCCACGTCCAGCGCGCCCGGCCCACCCGCGTCGGCCAGGGCCTGCTCGGCAGCGGCCACCGAGATCTGGGCGAAGCGGTCGACGCGCCGGACCTCCTTGGGCCCGAAGTAGGCGGTGGGGTCGAAGCTGTCGGGGATACGCCGCTCGCCGCCGGTCCACGGGCGCAGGAGGCCGGCCCAGAACGCCTCCGGGCCGATGCCGCAGCAGGCGAGCACGCCCAGCCCCGTGACGGCCACCCGCCGTCCGGGGACCGGTCCCTGGGGTCCGGTCCCGAGCAGCATCAGAGCTTGGCCGAGATCAGGTCGAAGGCCTGGCCGACGGTCTCGATGCCCTCGAGCTCGGACTCGTCGACCGTGATGTCGAAGGTCTCCTCGAGGGCCATGACGAGCTCGACCAGGTCGAGGCTGTCGGCGTCGAGGTCGTCGGCGAAGCGGGCCGCAGGCACCACCTTGTCGGCGGGCACCTGGAGGACCTCGACCGCGCAGGCCTTGAACTTCTCGAAGGTGGCGTCGTCGCTCACGTGCTCCTCCTTGTCTCGGCGAATGTGGCTCGTGTGTCGGCGGGTACCGCTGTGGTTCCGGCGAGCGCCGCTCGCCGGTGGTCGGACTCGAAGTGATCGGAACGATGCCGCCTGCGGCGGCTCACAGGCCCATCGCCAAGCCCCCGTCGACCGGGAGCACGGCACCGGTTATGTACGCGGCGTCCTCGGACGCCAGGAAGGCCACGGCCCCGGCCACCTCCTCGGGGGTCGTGGTCCGCCCCAGCGGCACGAGCGACCGCAGCTGCTCGACGCGGGCCTCACCCAGCGCGGCGATCATATCGGTCTCCACCACGCCCGGGCAGACGACGTTGACCGTGATGCCGCGGCTGCCGACCTCACGGGCCAGGGACCGGGCCATGCCGACCAGCCCGGCCTTGGCGGCACCGTAATTGACCTGGCCAGGCGAGCCGAAGAAGGCGACCACCGACGACACCAGCACGATGCGGCCCCGGTGGGCCCGGACCATGGGCCCCAGGGCGCGGCGCACCACGCGGTAGACGCCGGTCAGGTCGGTGTCGATCACCTCGGCCCAGGCGTCCTCGCCCATGCGCAGCAGCAAGGTGTCCCGGGTGATGCCGGCGTTGGCCACGAGGACCTCCACCGGGCCGAACGCGGCTTCGACCTCGGCGAAGGCCGCTTCCACCTGATCGGGCCGGGTCACGTCGCAGCGAACCGGCAGCAGGTCCACCGCGCCGGGCTCCTTGCCGGCGAGCTCGTCGGGGGGCGCGCTGCGGTAGGTCACCGCCACCCGGTCGCCACCGGCCTGGAAGCGGCGGGCACACCCCAGCCCGATCCCCCGCGACCCGCCGGTCACCAGCACCACCCGGCCCCCCGTCGTGGACCGTTCGCTCATCGACCCTCCTCCTCGCCCGCAGCGGCCGCCCGCGCCTGGCGAGGGGTGCCGCCGGCACCGGCCGTGGACGCCGGCGTGCCGGGCGCCATGGTGGCACGCCTGGTGCCCGAGCCCCAACGCAGCACGGCGCTGGCCCACGACATGCCTGCGCCGAACCCCGACAGCACCACCACGTCGCCCGGCGCCAACCGACCGGCGTCGGCTGCCTCGGCCAGGGCGAGGGGGATCGACGCCGATGAGGTGTTGCCGGTGCGATCCAGCACCACCACCGTCTGCTCCAGGGGGATCCCCAGTCGTGCTGCCGCCGCCTCGATGATGCGGAGGTTGGCCTGGTGGGGTACGAACAGCGCGACGTCGCCCGGCGTGAGCTTGGCGCGCTCGAGGGCGGCGGTGACCGAATCCACGGTGATGCGCACGGCCCGCCGGTAGACCTCGCGGCCCTCCATGGTCAAGGTTCCCCCCAACGGGCACGACAGCAGGTCGTGCGCCGAGCCGTCGGTGCCCAGGTCGCTGCCCAGCAGGCCCGGCCCACCCTCGAGCGGCTCGGGACCGCCGGCCGCCTCGAGCACCACCGCTCCCGCGCCGTCGGCGAAGAGCACGGCGGTGGCGCGGTCGGTGGGATCGGTGATGGTCGACAGGCGGTCGGCACCCACCACCAGGACCCGGCGGGCCCCGGTGGACAGGGCGCCGTACGCGCTCACCAGGGCGTAGACGAAACCGGCACACGCCGCGTTGAGGTCCATGGCACCCCCGCCCAGGCCCAGGGCGTGGTGGACGGTGGCCGAGGCATGGGGCACGGTCTCCTCCGGCGTGGTGGTGGCCAGCACCAGCAGGTCGATCTCGCCGGGCGCGACGTCGGCAACCGCGAGGGCACGTGCTGCTGCCTCGGTGGCGAGCCCGGTGAGCGTGCCGCCCACCCGCCGCTCGCGGATCCCGGAGCGTTCCACGATCCACTGGTCGGAGGTGTCCAGCCGCGCCTCGAGATCGTGGTTGGTGACGACGGTGGGCGGCAGGGCTGCACCCCAGCCCGTGATGGCGGCGGCCTCCACGGTCAGCGCCCGGCGTCCTCGACGCGCAGCCAGGCCAGGGGCTGTCCCGGCGCCACGCGCTCGCCAGCGTGCGCCAGGAACCCGACAAGGCGGCCCGCGAAGGGCGTGCGCACCTCGGCACCGCTGACGGTGCCCAGCAGGTCACCGACGGACAGCACGGGACCCTCGCCGGCCGCAGGGCCGTGGCCCGGCGCCGGGGCGTGCACGGCGGGGTCGGGATCGAACACCCCGGCGGCGGGGGACACCACCACCCGCTCCGACGCGTAGAGGCGTTCGCCCTGGTGGGCGGCGGCGTACGCGTGCCACGTGTCGGCGCCGGCCACGGCGTCCACCAGGGTGTCGAGGTCGGCCGGCGTGGCCACCGCCACGGCTCGGACCTCGGGCAGGGTCCGGCGCGCCAGGCCGGTCAGCACGCCCCCCGGGCCGATCTCGACGACGGTCGTGGCGCCCAGCGCGTGGAGGGTCTCGAGGCTCTGGCGCCAGCGCACCGGACTGCACAGCTGGGCCGAGAGCAGCCCGGGCCAGTCCTCGGCCGGTTCGTGCACGCGTGCGTCGACGTTGGCGACCACCGGTACCTCGGGCGCCTCGAAGGCGGTGTCGGTGAGCGCCTTGCGCAGGCGCGCCCTGGCACCGGCCATGAAGGTCGTGTGGAAGGCGCCTGCCACCGGGAACGGCAGCACCTTGCGGGCCCCGAGCTCCTTGGCGATGGCACCGGCCCGCGCCACGGCGGTGGCCTCCCCGGCGATGGCCACCTGCCCCGGGGCGTTGTAGTTGGCGACCCACACCTCGCCCTCGGCGCGCTGGCAGGCGGCCTCGACCGTGTCGTCGTCGGCCCCGAGGACCGCCGCCATGGTGCCTGGTCGTTCCTCGGCCGCGGCGTGCATGGCCTCGCCCCGCTCGACCACGAGCCGGATGCCGTCCTCGAACCCGAGGGCCCCGCTGGCGGCCAGAGCCGTGTACTCGCCCAGGCTGTGGCCGGCGACCAGAGTGGGTGCCAACCCGATGCGCTCGATGGCGTCCAGGACCACCAGGCTCGAGACAAAGGTGGCGAGCTGCGCGTTGGCGGTCAGCGTGAGCTCGTCCTGCTCGGCTTCGAGCAGGAGCCGGGCGATGTCGCGCCCGGACAGGACGGAGGCCTCCTCCACCACCTCCCACGAGGGATGGTCCACCCAGGCCGCGCCCATGCCCGGCCGCTGCGATCCCTGCCCCGGGAAGGTGAACGCCAGCACCCCAGCTCCTCTCGCTGCCCCTGCCACTGTTGGACCCGGAAGGCGGCCCCAGGGTTACACGGGGCGTGGCGGGCCGTCACCTTACCTGCAGGTAAGCGACACGCGACCCGCCAGCGAGAGGCTCCTTCTGCAAGCGCGACGTTCGGTGCACGCGGGCAGCCAATCCAACCGTTCCGGGCGCGCCGCGCCGCCCGGGGGGCGACGGGTTCGAACTGTGAGTCGGCAGCGCCCTGGACGTCGGCAGCGGGTGGTGGTGTGGAGGACGCTGGGTCACTGGGAGGGCAGCGCGTTGGCAGCGCCACCGGCGCGGTGCGGCGGCGAGGTCACGCCTCAAGGGCGCGCTGGCGTGCCCAGCGGTAGTCGGCCTTGCCCGAGGGCGAGCGCTCCACCCGGTCGACGAAGACGAATGCCTTGGGAAGCTTGTACCGGGCGATGTGGCGGCCGGCCTCGGCCAGCAGCTCCTCGGTCCCCACGTCGGCGCCGGGTGCCAGCTGGACCACGGCGACGACCTCGCTGCCCCAGCGGGCACTGGGCCGTCCGGCCACGACCACGTCGGCGACGGCGGGGTGGTGCAGCAGTGCCTGCTCGACCTCCTCGGCGAAGATCTTCTCCCCGCCGGAATTGATGGTGACGGCGTCGCGCCCGAGCAGCTCGATGGTGCCGTCGGCCAGGCGACGGGCGCGGTCGCCCGGCACGGCGTACCGGGCACCGGCCGCGGTGGGGAAGGTGCGGGCGGTCTTGTCGGGATCGCCCAGGTAGCCGAGGGGGACGGCGCCACCCTGGGCCAGCCAGCCGATCTCGGTGTCGCCCGGCTCGAGCTCGCGGGTCAGCGTGTCGTCGAGCACGGTGGTGCCCGGGCCCGGGGCGAAGGTCCCGGTGGCCACCGACCCCGCGGTCGACACGTGGGTCATCTGCGCGCCGGTCTCCGAGGCGCCGGCCGAGTCGGAGACCAGCAGGGTGGGGACCACGGCGAGGAGCCGCTGCTTGATGCCGGGGCTCATCGGTGCGCCCCCGTTGCCGACGCCGATCAGCGAGCGCAGGTCGTAGCGACCCGTTTCCATCTCCTCCATGAGGGGGCGGGCGATGGCGTCGCCCACGACCGTGACCAGGTTCACCTGCTCGCGCTCGATGGTGCGCAGCACGCTCGGGGCGTCGAGCCGGTCCACGGCGTCCGGCAGCACGATGGTGCCGCCCATGCCCATGGCGATGAACGCCGCCCACTGGGCCGCGCCGTGCATGAGCGGGGGCAGGAGCAGCAGGCGCACCGGGAAGCCCGCCTCGGCGCGGGCGGCAATCTGGGCGTAGCTGGTCACCTCGTCCCACGTGCCCAGCGTGCGGCCGCCCATGGCCGCCAGGTAGATGTCGTGCTGGCGCCACAGCACGCCCTTTGGCAGACCGGTGGTGCCGCCGGTGTAGAGGATGTAGAGGTCGTCGGGGGAGGGCGTGACCGGTGGGCGCGCCTCGGGCGCACGTGCGAGGGCGGCCTCGTAGTCGACGGCGCCGGGTAGCAGGTCGTTGCCCGAGCCGTCGGCCACCTGCACCAGGACCTCGACCTGTGGCAGGTCGGGCAGCACCCGGGCCAGGGTGGGGGCGAACGTGGCGTGGTAGACGATGCCGCGGGCCCTGGCGTCGGCCAGCAGGTAGCGCAGCTCCTCCTCGACGTAGCGGTAGTTCACGTTGAAGGGCGCCACCCGGGCCTTGTAGCAGCCGAGCATGGCTTCGAGGTACTCGTTGCCGTTGTAGAGGTAGAGCCCGACGTGGTCCTGGCCCGACTCGTGGTTGGCCAGTTGGTCGCGCTCGACTCGTACCCCGAGGCCGCGGGCGTGCAGGTAGGCCGCCAACCGGGCCGAACGCTCGGCGACGTCGGCGTAGGTGAGCCGGCGGTCGCGCCAGACGACGCACTCGCGCTCGGCAAGCACCGACGTGAGCGTGTCGTGCACGATCGCCAGGTTGAATTGCTCGCGTCCCACGTGGCCGTCCTCCCGGTCTGCCGAACGGCAGCGCCATCATGGCAGACACCCGAGGTCGTCTGGTCGCCCGACCGGCGTGGGGTCTAGGCGGTTCGCCGCTCTTTTCGGTGCGTCAGGTGCGCTGCGCGCGGCGCGACAGCTTGGACCGGTACATGGCGACGTCGGCCTGGTGGACGAGGTCGCCGGGGCTCGAACCGTCGTCCGGGAAGCACGCGATGCCGATGGAGGCGTCGAGGCGGACGAGATCGCCGCCCACCCGGACCGGGCTGGCTTCGAGCGCACGTGCGATGCGGGCTCGTGCCACCTCGGCGTCCTCGACACCCGCCACGCCGGGCATCAGCACGACGAACTCGTCGCCACCCAGCCGCGCCACGGAGTCGGCTTCCCGGACGCAACGTCGGAGGCGCTCGGCCACCTCGCACAGCACGCGGTCGCCTGCCGCATGACCCAGGCGGTCGTTGACGTCCTTGAAGCCGTCGAGGTCGACGAACAGCACCGCCAGCGACGCCGCCGAGCGCCGGCAGGACGCCATCGCCGTCGACAGGCGGTCGCCGAACAGCCGCGCGTTGGGCAGCCCGGTGAGCGGGTCGTGGTTGGCCTGGTGCTGCACGGTGTCGAGGAGCCGGGCGCTGTGCAGCGCAGGTGCCGACAGCGTGGCCACACCGGCCAGGCGTCGGGTGATGTCGTCGGTGAGCTGTGAGCGCTGCTCGTCAACCTCCACGACGAGCACGCCCAGCAGCTCACCCTGGGCCGCCAGAGGTACCGCCACGCCGTCGGGGAACTCGGCAGCCCGGAGCAGGGGAGCGAGGAGCGGGTCATCGCCAACCGGCCGAGCGGTGCCGTGGGCGCCCAGGGCCCAGGACTGCAGGGCACCGGCATCCATGGCCGCGGCCGGACGCGCCGTGGTCGGTGACGGCGCCGGGGGCGACGGTGCGGCCGAGTCAGGGACTCCCGGCGCGTGGGTGCTCGTGGCGTCGGTGGACGGTAGCCACGATGCCGACGCGGTGCGGACGAGGAGGGCGTCGGCCTCCTGCCACAGGAAGACCGAGGCCCGGCCCGCCGCCGAGACCCGGAGTGCGGCCTGCGCGATGCGGGAGGTCATCTCGTTCGTGGACGCGATCTCGGTGAGCTGAGCCGAGTAGTCGAGCAGCATGCGGGTCTCGTCGAACGCGACCGCGGCGTCGAGCGCCGCAGCAGCGTGACCCGCGTAGGCGGTGAGGAGTCGGCGGTCGTTGGGAAGGAATGCCCCCCGTGCGAAGGCGGCCAGCTTCCCGTACCGGCGCCGCGACGACACCACCTCCACGGCCAGCATCGTGCCGCTCCACGATGGAGGGACGTCGTGGTCGGCGGACAGCAATTCCGCCGCGAGGACGTCTGCCTGCGCCGCTGACATGCCCACGGCGTGGACGCGCGGCGAGCGCTCGCCAGGAAGACGGACGGCGAGCACGTGATGGAGCGCACTCACGGCTACGCCCGCCAGGTGCACGATGGCATCGAGGACGGCTGTGATGTCGTGGGTCGAGCTGAGGAGGGCAGAGACGCTCTGCAGGTTCTCGAAGCGTACCGACAGCGCCTCGATGCGCTCTTCGAGCACCGCGATGCGAGCCTCGGCGTCGGTGGCGTTGGTCGACTCCGGGTCCCACGTCACCCGGTACACGCAGTGCGAATCGCCCCGCGTCTGGCAGGCCAGTTCGGTCACCTCGGCGTAGGCGAGGCCGAACACCTCGGAGAAGCTCGACAACGTTCCCCGGGTGTAGGTACACATGATCGGGTCGCGCGTATAGGGTGGCCGGGTGACGTAACGGACGACGGCGTGGCGGTCGCCCACCTCGACAGCCTCCGCGTCGGTGACCGTGGTGACGCGAGCCGCGATGGGGCCGATCAACCGGAGGAGCTCCCCCGGTCCGCTGAGGGCTCGCAGCGCGTCGACGAATTCGGCGTTGGCGACCACGCGGAAGCTCCACTGTCCCGCCCGGAACGGCACGTCGGGATCGCCGGTCACCTCCACGGCCGCCTGGAGCAGGGCGACGGCCTGGGCAAGCGTGCTCCACCCGAGGAGATACGTCATCTCCCCGACCGACCGCCGCTCCCCGGCGCGCCGGCGCACCTGCTCGACCAACTCGTCCCCGCCCATCTGCCGCAACTCGGCGACCAGGTTGGCGAGGATGGCATTGGTCAGCTGCCGGCCTGCTGCCGCCTCGTCATGCCTCGACAGCGGTGCTGCCTGCTCCGGGTTGCTCGGCCCCGGACCGCCCCCCTCGTCCGCGCCCATCATGGGTGCTATCGGCCGAACGCCCGTGCATCTTGACGGTTCTCACTGCCGCACAGCGGTGGAGACGTTCGGTGGCGTACCACGCCGGCGATGCCGCGGAGCCGCGCGGGGACGCCACGAGCGGAAGGGGCCCGAGCGGCGCTGGGGAACGCCACGCCCCGGCCCTGCAGCGCTGCGCCGTGCCCGGAGCGGGACTCGAACCCGCACGCCCAGAGGGCAAGGGCTTTTGAGGCCCCCGCGTCTACCGATTCCGCCATCCGGGCGGCACTGCGGGCAGCCTAGTGCGGCGCCGTCAGGGCCAGCCTCGGCCGCGCTCGTCGCTCACGTGCCGGCGACCGGTCCGGCCGGGTCGCCTTCACGTGGCGGCCACGAGGCCTCCACGTGACGGCCATGAGGCCATTTTCGCCACATGGGTCGTCGCCCTCACCGCATGGGTGGTGCCGGCACCTGGCACCGTGGTCACGAGGCCCCGTCACCCCCGTCGGCCCCGTAGGCTACGGCGGTGCGGTTGCTCGGCGTCGAGTTGCGCTGGCTCGACCTGCACCTGCGGACGGCGCAGCGCACGGCCTACGGTGCGGTGGCGCATCGGCCGGTGGTGCTGGCGCGGGTGGTGACCGACGTGGGCGAGGGCTGGGGCGAGTGCGCGGCGCTGGCCGAGCCCACCTACAGCGAGGAGTACGCCCAAGGGGCCTGGGACGTGCTGGCCGAGCACCTCGTGCCGAGGTTCCTCGCAGCCCCACCGCCCCTCGACAGCGCACTCGGGGGCCCCGAGGCTCCCGGCGGCAACGCCGGGTGCGAGGGTGCAGTCGACGACGACGGGATCGTGGTCACCCTCGGCCGCTGGGTCCAGGGAGCACTGGCCGGCATCCGCGGCCACCGCATGGCCCGTGCCTGCCTCGAGATGGCGGTGGTCGACGCTGCCTTGCGCGCCCAGGGCTGCTCGCTGGCCCGGGCCCTCGGTGTCGACGCACGGAGCGTCGAGGCCGGCGCCGTCGTCGGCCTGTGCGACGATCTCGGCCTGCTCGTCGACGAGGTCGGGCAGCTCGTGGCGCAGGGCTATCGCCGGGTGAAGCTCAAGATCGCACCCGGCTGGGATCGAGCGCCCCTCGAGACGCTGCGGACGCACTTCGCCGACCTGGGCCTGCAGGCCGACGCCAACGGTGCCTACGACCCCGGGTCGTGGCAGGACCTGGTGGCGCTGGACCGGTTCGGGCTGCTGTGCCTGGAGCAGCCCTACGACCCCGAGGACCTGCGCGCCCACGCCGCGTTGTCGCGGGTCCTGGCGACACCGGTGTGCCTGGACGAATCGGTCACGTCCCTGGCGCGCCTCGAGGAGGCGCTGGCTCTGGGTGCCTGCGACGTGGTGTGCGTCAAGCCCGGTCCCCTTGGCGGCCTGTCGGTGGCGCTCGGCGTCCACCGACGGTGCCGGCGCGCCGGGGTGCCCCTGTGGGTGGGCGGCATGTACGAGACCGGCCTGGCGCGGGCCGCCAACGCGGCGCTGTCCGGCCTCCCGGGCTTCGACCTGCCCGGCGATCTGGACGGGGGGGATCGGTTCGTGGAGGGCGATCCCTCCGGCGCGCTGGCGGTGACCGGCGGCCGGGCACCGGTGTGGGACGCGCCCGGTGTCGGCCCCCCACCGGCCGCCGGTGCGCTGCAGGCCGTCAGCGCCCGCGTGTGCTGGCTGCCGGCGGCGTAGAATCACGAGCCGATGCAGCGGTCCACGGTGGAGCGGTCGCTCAGGGACGTCCACGGCCGCCTGGTCAAGGCGCGCCAGGAGCTCGCCGTGCTCGACGAGCAGCTGGCCGTCCTCACCGATGCCGCCGACGAGGCGCGGCTGCGGTCGCTCGTATCGGAGACACCGATGGCCGCGCACGAGTACACCGACGCCCAGCGTCACGTGGACGCGGCAGCGCGGGCGCGCCGTGCGCTGGCCGACACCATCATCGAGCTCGAGCGCCGCCAGGACGAGCTGCTGGGCCAGCTCGCCGTCGATTCGCGCTAGACGGCCGGCGGCGCGGCGGCCAGCGGCACATCCACCAGCGATCCGAGGAGGCACACCCATGGGCAGGCGCGTCGTGATCGCCGAAGACGAAGCCATCATCCGCTTGGACCTCAAGGAGATCCTCGAGACCGAGGGGTACGAGATCGTGGGCGAGACCGGCCGCGGTGACGAGGCCGTGGAGCTGGTCGCGCGCACCAGGCCGGATCTCGCCATCCTCGACATCAAGATGCCCGGCATCGACGGGATCGAGGCGGCCCGGCGCATCACGGCGCAGCAGAAGGTGCCGGTGCTGATCCTGACGGCCTTCAGTCAGCGCAACCTCATCGAGGAGGCCCGCGACGCCGGCGTGGCGGCCTATCTCGTGAAGCCCTTCCAGGCAGGCGAGCTCGTGCCTGCCATCGAGGTGGCACTGGCCCGCTTCGAGGAGTACCGGGCCATCGAGGAGGAGCACGATCGGCTGGCCGGCGAGGTGGCCACGCTCGAGGACAAGCTCGAGACGCGCCGGCTGGTCGACAGGGCCAAGGGCGTGCTCATGGACCAGCACCAGATGACCGAGGCGGACGCGTTCTCCTTCATCCAGCGCACGGCCATGAGCCGCCGGGTGCGGATGCGCCAGGTGGCGCAGGAGATCCTCGACGGCACGCTGACACCGGGCTGAACCTCTGGCGGACGCACCCCGCGGCCCGCCTGGGCGGCGGGGCGTACCATCGGACCATGCCTGGTGGTGGCACCGGCCCCCTCTACGTCCTCGACGGCAATTCCCTCGTCTTCCGCGCGTTCTTTGCCCTGCCGGCCGACCTGGCCACCACCTCCGGGCAGGTCACCAACGCGGTGCACGGGTTCACGTCGATGCTCGTGAACCTCATCCGGGACCACGACCCGAGCGGGATGGCCGTGGCCTTCGACCGCCCCGAGCCCACGTTCCGCGACGAACTGGTCGAGGAGTACAAGGCCAATCGGCCCGAGATGCCGGACGTGCTGGGACCACAATTCGACCTGGTACGCGCCATCCTCGATGCCCTGGGCATCCGCCGGCTCGAGGTGGCCGGCTACGAGGCCGATGACGTGCTCGCCACCCTCGCCACCCAGGCCCGCGACGCCGGCCGCGACGTGGTGGTGGTGACCGGCGACCGCGATGCCTTCCAGCTGGTGGAGGATCCGCACGTCAAGGTGCTCTACACCCGCAAGGGCATCTCGGACACCGTCCTCTACGACGAGGCCGGCATCGAGGCGCGCTATGGGGTGACGCCCGCCGAGTACCCGCTGTTCGCCGCCCTGCGTGGTGACCAGTCCGACAACCTTCCCGGCGTGCCCGGAGTGGGGGAGAAGACGGCCGCCACGCTGGTGCGCACCTACCGCACGCTGGACGGGATCTTCGCCCACCTCGACGAGCTGAGCCCCAAACTGCGCGCCAGCCTCGCGGCACACGAGGACCAGGTCCGGCGCAACGCCGTGGTCACGCCGCTGGTGCGCGACCTGCCGCTCGACGTGAGCCTCGACGAGCTCCGCCTGGGTCGATGGGACCGCGACGAGGTCCGTCGCCTGTTCGGCGAACTCGAGCTGCGCACCCTGTGGCAGCGGCTGGCGCCGCTGTTGGGCGAGGGGAGCGGAGCCGACGGCCGGGGGGACGAGGGGGCAGGGGGTGGCGCGCCGGTCCGGGCGCTGCTCGATGGCGCCCACGTGCGCCGCGTGGCGCGAGCGGCGGAGGCGTGCCGTGTCCTTCAGGAGCTGGCTGGCGCTGTCGGACCCGGCGGTGCCGTGGCGCTGGCACCGGCATGGTCGGGCGAACCAGGCCGGTCCGCCCTGGGCGGACTGGCGCTGGTGCGCACCGCGGCGCCGGGGTTGGCCCGGCAAGGCGCAGGGGGTGAGGAGGCCCTCTGGCTCGAGGGCGCCGTCCTCGATGACACGGCGGTCCGTGGGGCGCTGGCGGCGCTCGTGGGGCCGGGCGGCGTGCCGATCGTGGCCCACGGTGCCAAGGAGCTCATGCGGGTCCTGCTGCCCGCCGGGGTGGACGTCACCGGTCTCGTGCTCGACACGGCCGTGGCCGCCTACCTGCTCGACCCGTCGGCGGGCCGCTACGGGCTGGCCGACGTGGTAGAGGCGTACCTCGGGACGTCGTTGGACCCGGATGCGCCCGCGGCGGCGGGGCAGCTCGCGCTGGATCGGGTGGACGACGCCGCCGATGCAGACGACCGGGCCCGCGGCGCGGCGCGGCAGGCCGCGGCGGTGGCCCTGCTGGCGGGGCGGCTGCGCCCTGCCCTCGAGGCGGAGCGCCTCGTGCGTCTGCACGACGAGGTGGAGTGCCCGCTGGTGCGGGTGCTGGCCCGCATGGAGGTGGCGGGCATCGCGGTGGACGCCGACCAGCTGCGCCGGACCGCCAAGGAGCTGGCGAGCGAATGCGAGCAGCTCCAGCGCCAGATCCACCGCCTGGCGGGCGAAACCTTCAACGTGAACTCCACGCCCCAGCTGCGTGCTGTCCTCTACGACAAGCTGGGGCTGGCCCCGGGCAAGAAGACGAAGACCGGGTACTCGACCGACGCCCAGACGCTCGAACGGCTGCGGGGCGAGCACCCCATCATCGACGCGCTCTTGCGCTACCGCGAGGTGGAGAAGCTGCGGTCCACCTACGGGGAGACCCTCCTGGCGGAGGTCGCGCCTGACGGGCGCATCCATGCCACCTTCCATCAGACGGTGGCGCGCACGGGCCGCCTGTCGTCGGACCGGCCGAACCTGCACAACATCCCGGTGCGCACCGAGGAGGGGCGGGCACTTCGCCGGGCCTTCGTGCCGGCGCCGGGGTGCTCGTTCCTGGTGGCTGACTACGACCAGATCGAGCTGCGCGTCATCGCCCATCTGTCGGGTGACCCGGGTCTGGTGGCCGCGTTCGCCAGCCATCAGGACGTGCACCGGGCGACGGCGGCCCGCGTGTTCGGCGTGCCACCGGAAGAGGTCACCGCGGCGCAACGCAACCGCGCCAAGATGGTCTCCTACGGGCTCGCCTACGGCATGGAGGCCTTTGGCCTGGGCCAGCGTCTGGGCATCGCCACCGCCGAGGCCCAGGAGATCCTCGACGCCTACTTCGCCGCCTTTCCCGCCGTGCGCGCCTACATGGAGCGCACCGTGGCCGAGGCCCGCGCCAAGGGATACACCGAAACGCTCCTCGGTCGCCGCCGGCCCCTGCCCGACCTGCGCTCGCCCAACCGGGGGCTGCGGTTGGCGGCCGAGCGCCAGGCCATGAACGCCGGTATCCAGGGCCTGGCCGCCGACTTGTTCAAGGTGGCCCTCGTCCGCGTGGACCGAGCCCTCGAGCAGCGGGCGCTGGCGGCGCGGCTGGTGTTGCAGGTGCACGACGAGGTGCTGGTGGAGGTCCCCGCCGCCGAGCAGGAGGAGGTCGGCGGGCTCGTGCCCGAGGTGCTGGTTGGAGTGGGCGACGCGGTGGGCCTGCAGGTGCCCCTCGAGGTGTCGGTCGCCTGGGGTGCGACCTGGGCCGACGCCAAGGACTGAACCTGGGGCCGAGCCACGGGCTGTCGGCACGGGCCGCTGGCGGCACCTGGGCCGGCGCGGGAGGTTGGCTGCTAGGATCGGCAGTTGGCCGCCGAGGACGGCGGCCGTCGTTCGCACGCTCGATGCGGGCGGCGCCCTTTCCCGAAAGCGAGTCCAGTCGTTCCATGCCCGACACCCCCGCCGGCTCGACCGGCGTCGCCGACACGGTCGCTGCGCCGACCGCCGGTGCCGGTGAGGTTCCCGGCACCACCGCCCTGCTCTCCGACGGCCCGATGGGGAGCTTCGACGAGTCGGGAGCCTACGTCCCGCGGGCGATCGTGGAGGACGACCTGGGTCCGGGTGCCCTCGAAGCCGCCATCGATGCCACGATCGTGGACTTCGACGATGGGGACATCGTCGAGGGGACGGTCGTCAAGATCGACAAGGACGAGGTGCTCCTCGACATCGGCTTCAAGTCCGAGGGCGTGATCCCCGCCCGCGAGCTGTCCATCCGCAACGACGTCGATCCGGCGGAGATCGTCAAGCTCGGGGACCGCATCGAGGCCCTGGTGCTGCAGAAGGAGGACAAGGAGGGCCGGCTCGTCCTGTCCAAGAAGCGGGCACAGTACGAGCGGGCATGGGGCACCATCGAGCGCATCAAGGAGACCAACGGCGTGGTGCGGGGCCCGGTGATCGAAGTCGTCAAGGGCGGGCTGATCGTCGACATCGGCCTGCGGGGGTTCCTGCCGGCGTCGTTGGTGGAGCTCCGCCGCGTGCGGGAGCTCCAGCCGTACGTGGGCCGCACCATCGAGGCGAAGATCATCGAGCTGGATCGCAACCGCAACAACGTGGTGCTCTCTCGCCGGGCGTGGCTGGAGGAGACCCAGAAGGAACAGCGGGGTGACTTCCTCGCCAATCTCAAGCCCGGCGAGCGGCGCCGGGGCGTGGTGTCCTCGGTGGTCAACTTCGGCGCCTTCGTCGACCTCGGCGGCATGGACGGCCTCATCCACGTCTCAGAGCTGTCGTGGAAGCACGTGGACCACCCCTCCTCCGTCGTCTCCGTCGGCGACGAGGTCGAGGTGGAGGTCCTCGACGTCGATCTCGAGAAGGAGCGGATCTCCCTGTCGCTGAAGGCGACGCAGGTCGACCCCTGGCAGCAGTTCGCCGACACGCACCAGGTGGGCGAGCTCGTCTACGGGCGCATCACGAAGCTGGTGCCCTTCGGGGCCTTCGTGCAGGTGGGCGATGGCATCGAGGGCCTGGTGCACATCTCGGAGATGGCCGCCCACCACGTCGACCTCCCCGAGCAGGTGGTGAGCCCGGGCGAGGAGCTGTGGGTCAAGATCATCGACATCGACCTGCAGCGCCGGCGCATCAGCCTCTCCATCAAGCAGGCCGCCGAGGGCGGCGAGGTGTCCGAGGAGTACCGCGAGGCGTTCGGCGAGCACGCCTACGACGAGCACGGGAACTACATCGGCTACGACTACTCGACCGCCGAGTTCACGCCCGAGACCGAGGCGCAGGCAGCCTGGGTGGACTACGCGGCCGAGCACGCCGGGGACGCTGGCGCTGGTGCGACCGACACGGCGGGAGAGCCTGTGCCGGCCGCGGACCTGCCGGCCGCGGACGAGCCGGCAGCGGACGCCACCGGCCAGGGCTGACAGCACCAGCCCACACCGACGCCAGCGGCCAAGGTCGACGCAAGCGGCGACGGCGGACGCCACCGCTCCGCTCTGGGGTTCCCGGCCGCAGCTCTCCCACTGGCGGGCGCTCGCGCCAGCGGCCAGGGTCAACGCTGGAGGGCGTCATCCGCGCGCGGGCGGTGTCGGTGGGCGCTCCGCTGGTTCAGCGCCGTGGGCTCCTCGGACGAACTCGCGGCGGGCCGAGCCGAGGGAGCGGGCCAGCTTGGGGATCTGGCTGCTCCCGAAGAGGACGACGGCCAGGACGAGGACCACCACCACTCCATCCACGCCGAAGATCTCCGCCAGCATGGCGCCCTCCCTCCTGCACGCGAGCGACCGTGCGCTCGCCCGCTCGAACACTCACGTCCCGAAGCGAGCCCCGCTCGTGGCTCGCTGCAGCAGGTGCAAGCCTGCCAGGCCGGGCAGCCGGTCGACCTGGCGGTCGATGCGCAGCGCTACTGCACGTCCGTCGTCGTCGCCGAAGAGAAAGGTCGCGAGGAAGCGCACCTCCTCGGCGGGCATGACGCCGGCGCCGACCGGCGACCACAGGCGGCGCAAGGCGAGGCGCGTCACGCGCTGTGCTCGGGGATCGCCGGCGAGCCGGACGCGCGCCTGGCTGGCGTAGAAGTCGATATGGCGGCCCTCCTGGCGCATGATGCGCCGGAGCAACTCGCCCAGCACAGGATGGCCGGCCCTCGCCGCCAGTCGCCCGTAGCCGGCCTGGGTCGTCCACTCGTTCACCGCCCCCCAGGCCATGTGCACGGCCGGCAGGTGCCGTGTCAGGGCGGAGGCAACCGTGAAGATCACGGGGCGCACACGGTCACTGCGGATGCGGCGCCGGCGCATGGGTGCCAGGCGCAGCCACCCGCCGGGCTCCCCGTGCGCCTCGAGGACCCGAGCGAGGGCATCGCCGTGCCAGTGCTCCTCATACGCCCAGCAGGCGAGGAAGGCCGTCAGCTCCGGGTCCGCGTGGACGGTCGTGGCGAGCACGTCGCGCAGGTAGCACGTGGTATGGCCTTCCACGTCGTGCATGTACCGCAGGCAGCGCAACGTGGCGGCGTCCAGCGGGTCCCGGTGGAAGGCACGGAAGTCGATGCCAGACAAATCGAGACGAGCCGAGCGCTCCAAAAGTCGCGCAGTCGTGGTGGTCATGGCGGTCGGCGCCGTCAGGTGAGGTCGCTCGTGGAGCGCGCGCTGCTCGTCGGGTTGAAGGCGTTGGGTACCGGATACGTGCCCAGGATGAGGTTCAAGATGGCCGCATGCTGCATTTCGACCGGTTGGATGGAGGCAGCCGTGGCGAGAGCCTTTGCGCCCGAGAGGGAAGCGATGCCGGCCTGGTAGGTCTGTGCCGCGATGTTCTCGATGGTCAGTGCCAGCTTGGCCAGTCCGGCGATGTCGGTCACCTGCCCGAACATCTGGTTGACCACCGGGGTGAGTGCCGGGTCGGTGACGGTCACTTTCGGCTTTCCGGCGGCTGTGATCACCGCATTCCAGGCGGCGGCGTGCTGCTGGTGCTGGGCCATGGCCGTGGTGGCAAAGGTGACCACCGCCGGAGGGACGGTGCCGAGCGTGCCAGCCTGGGCGGCCTTGATCCCGGCACCGTAGGCGTAGACGCCCAGATTCTCGAGGCTGGCGGCCAATGCGGCCACCTTCACGTCGCCGGTGATCGACCCGGCGGAGGAGGGAGCGCGGCGCGAAAGGCCGGTGCTCGACCCACTGGTGGCGCAGGCAGCGAGGAGCACGCCGCCGATGGCGGCCGCGCCCGTGCCGAGCAGCAGTCCGCGGCGGCTGATGGTTCCGGTGGCGAGCCGGCCAACTCCGGCAGCCGCGTGCTGCGTGTGGTTGGCGTCGATCCATTCCTCGACGGCAGATCGCATGGCCGGCATGGACAGGTCGTGATGGAGATCGTCCAGCTCCCTGGTGTGGCGCCGGAGCTCGGCTTCGGTGGTGGCGAGGGCGTGGTGGGTTCGATGGCCTCGACGGATCATGACAGGGCTCCTTCAGTGGCAGGACGGGCATCGCGGGTCGGGAAGAACGCATCCGGGAAGCCCACCGAGCCGGCTGCTGCCGGCAATGCCGACAACGGCGACGGCGGCAGGGCGATGAGCTGGGACGCGTTGGCCTGGAGCAGTGCCTGCACGGCGCGCAGGACGGCGGCGTGCTGGGCCTCGACTCCCATGATGCTCGCCGTCACCGCTTTGGCATTGGCATCGCTGATCGTTGCCAGGCTCGCGACGTAGGTCTCGGCGGCCCCCTGCTCGAGCTCGAGGGCGAGGGCGACGACCGGCCCGGGCCCGGTGAGCCCCGGTTTCGCCCGGTTCACCACCTGCAGCAGGACGGGGTCGGGCTGCTGCTGGGTTCGACCGCCCAGCCGGGTGATGGCGGCATTGAAGGCCTGCTGGTGCTGCTGGTGCTGTGCCATCGTCGTCTGGGCGAAGGCCCTGACGACATCGTTGGCACTGTCGCCCCCGATGAACGGCAACGTCAGGGCGGTCTGGTACGTGGCCACGGCCAGCACCTCGATGGATGCCGCGGTCTGGAGGATCTGGATGTCGGTGGGCTGGCTGGCGTCCGCCCTGCCAGCTGTCGCCGCGGCGAGCGCCACCCCGGCTCCGGCTGCAGCCAGCAGTCCGCCACCGAAGGCGGCCGCCAGGGAGCGGGCATGTCGCTGGGCGAAGCCTGATGCCTCGCTGGGATCCAGGCCTGTCGCCCGGCGCTCGTGCCCGAGCTCGACCATGTCGTCGAGGGCTGACCGTGCGGCTGCCGTCGAATCAGCGTGGAGGTCCGCAGCTTCCTCGAGCAGTGGCCGGAGCGCCGCGTCGTCGATCGCCGGTCGGTGGAATGCGCCTGGTGGCATGACATTGCTCCTTGTGTCGGGTTGCCGGGACCTCAGGTGACCGGTCCCACCTGCCGGGGTCCCTGGTTGGCAGGACGGGTGCGAATCGCCACAACGCGTCGGCGCCGCAGGTGAGGAGGCGGATCAGGAGACGACGAGGGTGCCGGTCATGAACTGGTGGATGTCGCACCGATAGGGGTAGGTGCCCGGGGTGGTGGGTGCGGCGAAGTGGGCCGTGGCGCCCCCGGCGATGTCGCCGGTATCGAATGCACCGGACACTGCGGTCAGGGTGTGGCTCACGGCGTCGGCGTTGACGACGGTGATCATGGTGCCGGGCGCAACGGTCAAGGTGCGTGGCGCGAACGCGAAGTTCTCGATGGTGACCACGGGCGACGGCGTGCGCGTCGTGGAGCGCGAGGCGCCGTCTGCGGGAGCCGAGGACGGGGACGAGCACGCGGCGACGGCGATGCCTGCAGCGATGAGGGTGATGGCAGCGACGAGGTGCCGCACGCGCGTTCGCCTGCGAAGGCACGGTCCAGTGGCAGTGTTGGGCGCGTGGATCATCGGCGCCATATTCGGAGCCGGTGATCTGCTGGATGGCGCGATGTCAGGGCGTCGGCGACAATTGTGGTCATCCGACGGTCACCCGGCTCCGAACAACTGATGGGATGAGCGCGTTCGAGCACGCCACCGACGCGGCGCTGGTCGAGGCGATCGGTCGGTGGCAAGAAGCTGCCCTGGCCGAGGTGTACCGACGGCACGGCGCCGCCGTGCACAACCTGGCCTTGCGAGTCATCGGGTCGAGCCACCTGGCCGACGAGGTCACCCAGGAGGTGTTCATCGACCTCTGGCGCCGGCCCGAGCAGTTCGACCGCAATCGGGGATCGCTGCGGGCGATGCTGATCACCAAGGCCCACGGGCGGGCGGTGGATGTGGTCCGCTCCGAGCAGGCACGAGCCGACCGCGAACGGCGCAGGGCCGAGGACCCGGCCATGGCCGGGTACGACGTCGAGCACTACGCGTGGGACCTGGCCATCGCTGAGAAGGTCAAGGCAGCGCTTGAGGGACTGCCGCTCGACGAGCGTGCAGCCATCGAGCTGGCGTACTTCGGCGGCAAGACCTACCGGGACGTGGCGGTGGCGCTCGGGACGCCCGAAGGAACGGTCAAGAGCCGCATCCGCAAGGGCCTCATGCGCCTTCGGCACGCGCTCGTGCAGCAGGGAGTGGAGGCGCCATGACAGGCCTCGATCACGACCAGATGAGGGAGCTGGTGGCGGCGCACGCCCTCGACGCCGTGGATCCGGAGGAAGCGGCTGCCGTCGAGGCGCACGTCACGTCCTGCCACCAGTGCGAGGTGGAGCTGGCGAGCTTCCGGGAGGCCATCGCCCTCGTGGCCAATAGCGGGGGCCACGCGCCGTCTCGGCCGTGGGAGGCCATCGCGGCGCAGATCGCGCAACTGGGGACCAGCCCGACCCGGCACGGTGCAGGGCCGGGGGTCACGGTTCCACCGGACCCGATGCAGCCGCCCGCCATGCAGTCGCTCGACAGCGAGCCCGGCTCGACCCGGCCCGACATGACCCCGCGGGCCACGAACCACCCAAACGCTGGGCGCCGGCCGCGCCGACTCCGGACGTGGGCCCTGGCGGCGGCAGCCGTCGTCGTCCTGGGAGCGCTCGTCGTCCAGCTCGGCCGCCTCGAGCACGAGGTGCGCCAGCTGCAGGCGGCAGGCACCGGGCAGAACCTGGCCCAGGCCGCCCAGCGTGCGCTGCAGGATCCCCGGGCCCGCCGCATCGTGTTGACCAACGCGCACGCGACCGGTCCGGCCGTGGCGGAGATCGCCATCCTCCCCTCAGGGGCCGGCTTCCTCGTCAACCACGGGCTTCCCGCGCTGGCGGCGTCAGAGACGTACCAGCTGTGGGGCCAGGTCGGCGACGAACTGGTGTCGCTCGGGGTGCTCGGTGCTGCGCCTGGGTCGGTGGCCTTCCACGTCGACCCCACGGTGCCCGTCGTCGGCTTCGCCATCACGGCCGAGCGCGCCGGTGGCGTGGTCCGCAGTACGCACGTCCCGGTGGCGGTGAGCCGGCCTGGCGCCTGAGGCGCCGGTTCGACCCGGGGGACACGCTCCTGCCATCTCCGTCACGTTCGTCGTCTGTCTGTCGCCCGCCGGCGGAAGTCGACCGACCGACCGGCGACCGGACGCGCAACGGGGCACCCGGTCCGGGTGCCCCGTTGCGGTGGTATGTGGTGCCGCAGCGGCCAGGCGGCTGCGGCGGGAGCGTGCCGGCTCAGGTGCCGGCTGCGCCCACCACGGGCTGGTTGAGCGGCGTGCCGCCCATGGAGCCGAAGAACTGGGCTCCGGTGCCCGGTCCGGCGTTGAAGGCGAACACCCCGCCGTCGGAGGCGAACTCCCAGTAGCCCTTCATGTCCGGGGCGGCGGCCAGGGCCACGATCGGCTTGTTGAGCGGATGCCCGCCCATCGAGCCGTAGAAGTGGGCGCTGCCGAAGGCGAAGATGCCGCCGTCGGACGCCACCTCGTAGTAGCCGCTGCCGTCGGTCGCCGGGGCGATGCCCACGACCGGTGCGTTGAGCGGATGCCCACCCATGGAGCCGGAGAAGCCGGCGTCGCCGAAGGCGAAGATGCCGCCGTCCTTGGCCACCAGCCAGTAGCCGTTGCCGTCAGGAGTGGCGGCCATGCCGACCACGGGCTGGTTGAGTGCCACTCCGCCCATGGAGCCGTAGAAGCCGGCGTCGCCGAAGGCGAAGATGCCGCCGTCGGCTGCCACTTCCCAGTAGCCCTGCCCGTCGGGCGTGGCGGCCATGCCCACCACGGGGGCGTTGAGCGGCTGCCCGCCCATGGAGCCGTAGAAGTGGGCGCTGCCGAAGGCGAAGATGCCACCGTCCTTGGCCACCAGCCAGTAGCCCTGGTTGTCGGGGGTGCGGGCGATACCCACCACCGGCTGGTTGAGCGGCTGCCCGCCCATGGAGCCGTAGAACCCGGTGTCGAAGGCGAAGATGCCACCGTCGGAGGCCACCTCCCAGTAGCCCTGCTTCGCCGCGCCCTGGCGGTCGGTCGGGTCGGTCAGGCCGCAGGAGGTGTCGCCCACGACGTTGCCGCCGGTGGAGGTGAGGGGCCACGGTGCCAAGCCGGGTCCTGTTCCCTGGACGCAGTCCTGCTCGGCACCGGTCGAGGTGAGGTTGCCGGCCACGGTGGTGGCGTGGATGACCCCGCCGCCCGAGCCGTAGCTGGAGGAGGAGCCGGTGCCGGCCTGCTCGAAGATGCCCGCTCCCTGGTCGGAGACGTTGCCGGCGACGGTGGAGGAGTCGAGGTCGAGGTGAGCCCCACTCGGCCCGCTCGTGGAGGCCGTGCCGGGTAGGAAGATGCCCCCGCCGGCGTTGTTGGCCCCTGACGCCGTGTTGTCCACGATGGCCACGCCGGTGCCCTCGAAGGTCCAGGCGTCGTAGACGCCGGCGCCCTGGTTGGCGGTGTTGTTCTTCACCAGCACGTTGCTCCAGTGCTGGCCGTCGCCGACGTAGACGCCGCCGCCGCGGACCTGGGCGCTGTTGTTCGAGACAGTGGTGTTCGACAGGGTGGCCACGTCGATGAGGTACAGGCCACCGCCCCAGCCGCTGGTGCCCGTGGCCTGGTTGCCGCTGACCACGGAGCCGGTGATGCGCAGGGAGTCGGCGTCGTCGGCCTCGCCACCGCCGACGCCGGTCACCGTGTTGCCGGTGATGGAGGAGTCGGTGATGGTGGCGGAGTAGTAGTCGAAGATGCCACCACCGTCCGACCGGGTGCCGTCGCTGTCGGTGGCGTGGTTGCCCGACACCGTGGTCGACGTCATGACCATACCGTCACCCTCGAAGATCCCGCCGCCCTCGGCTGCCCTGCCGGAGGGTGCCGACGCGGTGTTGGACGACACGGTCGAGGCGGCGATCGTGAGGCTGCCCGAGGTGACGTAGAGGCCGCCACCGTTGGCGTTGCCCGACCCCGTCGACGACGCCGTGTTGCCCGAGATGGTGCCCCCGGTGACCTGGACGAGCACGTCGAGTCCGTAGACGCCGCCACCGTCGGCCTCGCCCGATCCTGTCGTGGTGGCGGTGTTCCCGGTGACGGTCGTGCCGGACTCCGGTGTCCCGGAGGTGTCGTAGATGCCACCGCCCTCTGCAGTCCCGGTGCCCTTGCCGGTGGCGGTGTTGGCCGACACGAGGCAGTTGGTGACGCTCTCGAGCCCGTAGTTCGCGGCCACCCCGCCGCCTTCCGCGCTCACGTTGGTCGCCGAGGCGGTGGGACCGGCGGTGTTGTTGGCGATGGTGACGCCGCTGAGGGTCGTCTCGTCGTCGGCGTAGATCCCACCACCTGTCGCGCTGCTCGTGCCGAGTGCCTGGTTGCCGGAGATGGTGCCGCCGGTGATGGCGACGGGTCCGTCGTAGTTCTCGATGCCGCCACCGTAGGCGGAGCTGCTACTGGCGACGTTGTTGGTGATGGTGTCGGTGGTGAGCTGGGCGCTGCCATAGTGGTTGTCGATGCCTCCACCGCCGCAGGCCGCGCTGGTGTTGCCCGTGATGGTGGTGTCGGTGGCCCACAGGTTGCCGTCGTTGAAGATGCCCCCGCCGCACTGGGACGCGGTGCTCGACGCGATGGTGACGCCGTCGAGCACGACGGCGTCGTTTACGTCCGCGATGACCAGCGCACCGCCCTCGGCGGCGTCGGTGCCGGAGGAGGGGGCGGTGCCCTTCTGCAGCGTGAGGCCGGACACGAACAGCTTCGCACCGCTGGTGGAACTTCCGTGCTGCACGTCGAGCACCCGGTCGGTCTGCCCCGAGGCGTCGACCACGGTGGAGGTCGCCCCCGCGCCGGTGACCGTGATGCCGTTGGGGTTCGAGGCGACGAGGGCGCCCAGGGTGAGGTCGTAGGGGGAGAACGACGATGGCACCACGATGGCCACCGGCTGGGAGTCGGCGTCGGCCTCCTCGAACGCAGCCCGCAGGGAGCACTTGCCGGTGCTGTCGGCGCACACGTCGTTGCCAGGGTTGGCGTCATGGGTATCGGCCGAGGTGTTCACCGTGTAGGTGAACACCGGGCTGGGCGCACTGGGGGCCGCGTGCGGCAGGAAGGGCCGGTTCGTGTGCGGGCTCGCAGCGGACGCGGGCGCCGACGACGCGACCGACGCCAGGGGTGCGCTGGCAAGCGTCCCCGCCAGCAGTGCCAGGCGCAGCCGCCAGCGCATCGTGACCCGACGTCGGCCTGGCGGCGCAGCACCGCTCGGGAGCCATGGTGCACGCGGGCACCTGTCGCTGGTGCGTGTGGTGGAGCTCATGAAGTCGTCCCTCCGTCGGCGGTGCCGGTCGGGCGCACCGTAGCGGGCGGGATGGGCGCTGTCACGGATTTTGCGGGGATTTTCCCTTGCACAGGTTCACGGCCTTTGCTCGGCGGTCTGTGCGTTCGCGGTGTGTCCTCGACCGTGTGTGCTCGACAGCGTGCCGAGTTCATGCGCGCACCGACGCGCCGAGTTCGGGCGCGCCTGCGCGCCAGGTTCACTGGCCCGACGGGTCGCTGGTTGGCGGCAGTGACGCCCGTCGGTCGCTGCCGATGGACTGCACGAGGTGCGTGCTGGGTGGCGCATCACCGCCCGTGCGCCTGCCGCTGCTGCATGGCGCGTCCCGACGATGCGCCCAGTGGGCAACGTGCATCGTGGCGATGCGACCGAGGTGCCGGCGCACGCGTGGTCCCAGCGTGGTTGGCTCGACGCACTATGGCGTGGTGCGCGCGCTGGGGAGGCCGACAGTCACTGGCTGGACCAACGGGAAGTGGCAGGCGGCGAAGTGGTCGGGCCCGAAGGGCGCCATGACGGGCTCCTCCTGGGCGCAGCGCTCTTGGGCGCGGGGGCAGCGGGTGCGGAAGCGGCAGCCACTCGGAGGATTCGTGGGCGAGGGGAGGTCACCCGCGAGCGGGGCACGCCGCCGGCCGCCGTTGGCGGTCGGGTCCGGCTCGGGGATGGACTCGAGCAAGGCGGCGCTGTAGGGATGGGCCGGGCTGCGGTAGAGGACCTCGGGCGGGGCGAGCTCGCACAGCTTGCCGAGGTACATCACCGCGATGCGATCGCTCAAATGCTTCACCACCGCCAGGTCGTGGGCGATGAAGAGCATGGTGAGCCCGTAGCGCTCGCCCAGGTCCTGCAGGAGGTTGAGGATCTGCGCCTGCACGGACACGTCCAGGGCGGAGACCGGTTCGTCGCACACGAGCAGCCTGGGTTCGAGCATGAGCGCCCGGGCGATGCTGACGCGCTGGCACTGCCCGCCGGAGAGCTCGACCGGTCGCCGGGTGGCCGTGCGCACCGGGTCGATGCCCACCGCATCCAGCATCTCGGCCGTGCGCTGCCACCGCTCGGCGCGGGTGCCCACCTTCCAGATGTCGAGGGGCTCGGTCACGATGTCGCGCACGGTGCGGCGCGGGTTGAGCGACGAGATGGGGTCCTGGAACACCATCTGGATCTTCGTCCGTGCCGCGCGCAGGGCCGAGCCCCGCAGGTCGGTGAGCCGCTGTCCGTCGAAGACCACCGTGCCGCTGGTGGGGCGCTGCACGAGAGCCACGCTGCGGCCGGTGGTGGACTTGCCGCAGCCCGATTCCCCCACGAGGCCAAGGGTCTCGCCGGCAGCGATGTCGAAGCTCACGTCGGACACGGCGCGCACCCGACGGATCCCTGCGCCGAATTCGACCACGAGGTGCTCAGCCCGTAGCAGCACGCCCTCGCCGCGCAGGTGGACGGTCCCGCTGCCGGCCATCATCTCGCCCTCCGGCGGTCGTCGGGATCGGGGACCCGCACGGGCGCCGGACCGTCGGCCTGCGGTGGCCCGGCGGCAGGTGGTGCGGAGACCACCGGTCGGCCGGACCCGTGCGCCGGCGCGGCGAATGCCACGGCGGCGGGCATCCCGGCGGCCACGTTGCGGGCGAGGGCAGCCGCGGCCTCGTCGGAGCCCACGGGGTACCAGCAGCGGAACTCGTGGTCAGGCCCCGCCGTGCGAAGCGGTGGCTCCTCGCGATGGCAGCGGTCCTGGGCATACGGGCAGCGGGGCGCGAACCGGCAGCCAGGCGGCGGGGACAGCAGGTCGGGTGGGCGGCCCGGGATGGTCCGCAGCCGCACGCCCGGTGGGTCCGACATGCGAGGGATGGATCGCAGGAGGGCCTCGGTGTAGGGCATCCGGGTGTGGGCGAACAGCTCGGCGGTGGGCGCGCGCTCCACGATGCGCCCGGCGTACATGACGGCGATGGCGTCGGTGTGCGCCGCCACCACGCCCAGGTCGTGGGTGACGAGGATCATGGCCATGGAGCGCTCCTGGCGCTGCTGGTCGAGCAGATCGAGGATCTGGGCCTGCACCGTGACGTCCAGCCCGGTGGTGGGCTCGTCGGCCAGCAGCAACCGGGGGCCGCATGCCAGGGCGATGGCGATCATGACCCGCTGCCGCATGCCGCCTGACAGCTCGTGGGGGTAGGCACGCATACGCAGCTCGGGTGCGGGGATCCCCACCGAGGCGAGGAGGGACACGGCAGTGTCATACGCCGCCCGGCGGTCCAGGCCGAGGCGCAGCCGCAGGGCCTCGGTGAGCTGGCGCCCCACGCGCACCACGGGGTTGAGCGCCGTCATGGGGTCTTGGAACACCATGGCGATCTGGGTGCCCCACACCTGGCGCAGGGCAGCGGGTGGCAGCGAGCGCAGTTCCGTGCCCGCAAAGCGAACCGAGCCCGAGCACTCGACGCCGGTGCTGGGCAGCAGGCCCATGATGGACCGGGCCAGCATGGTCTTGCCCGATCCGGACTCGCCCACGATCCCCAGGGTGCGTCCTCGCTCCAGCGACAGCGTCACGCCATCCACGGCCCGCACCGCGCCCCGCGGGGTGCAGAACGCGGTGCGCAGGTCGCGAACCTCGAGCAACGGTCCCTCCAGCTGCGCCACGTCGGGGAAGCTCGCCGTGGCGCGCGTCGTTCGGCGCAGGAGGCTCACAGCTTCACCTCGCGGACCTCGAAGCGGGCCTGGAGCCGATCGGCCATCAGGTTGAGGGCCACCAGCAGCAGGAAGATGTACAGCGACGGCCACACGGCTGCCAACGGGTTGGCCTGCAGGTTCGTCTGCTGGGCGGCCTCGTTGATGACGTTGCCGAGCGAGGCCGTGGGAAGGCTCACCGACAACCCGAGGAAGGCCAGCGACCCCTCGAGCACGATGGCGATGGCCACCCCGATGAGGGCGAAGGACACTGCCGCAGGCGCGACGTTGGGCAGCAGCTCGCGCCGGATGACCCGCGCTGGAGAGGCGCCCAGCGCCCGGGCCGCGAGCACGAACTCGCGGGTGGCAAACGACAAGGTGGTGGCGCGCACGACGCGAAACAGCTGGGGGGTGGCGGCCACGCCGAACATGACGATGAGCTTCCAGGTGGCCACTGGGCGCCAGAAGGCCTCGACCACCATGATGGCCAGCAGGGGCGGGAAGGCGAGGATGACGAAGGACCCGGCATTGAGCGTGCTGTCCACCCAGCGACCCAGATAGCCGGCCACCATGCCGGCGGTGCCGCCCAGGGTCATGCCGATGGCAATGGCGCCGAAGCCGATCACCAGCGACACCCTCGACCCCCACACGATGCGCGACAGCAGGTCGCGCCCCAGCTCGTCGGTGCCCAGCAGGTGGTGGAGGGACGGGCCGCTGTTGATGGCCGAGTAGTTCTGGAAGTTCGGCTTGGGCAGGTGCAGGAGCGGGGCGGCGGCGGCCAGGGCCACCATCAACGCCACCCAGGCCGCGCACGTCCAGAACACCGGACCCAGGCGACGACGCGCCGGTGCGTCGGGGGGGAGCGTGTGGGGCTCCACTGCCAGCACGGCGGGAAGGTCGACGGCGCCGGGCGGTGGCACGTAGGGGGACGTGGCGCCGTGGGACGGTGCAGCCGAGCCGGCGGGCCCGGCATGCATTTCGCCGGTGGCCCCAGGAGGCGTAGTACCCGGAGGGTCGCCTGCGCCAGCCACGCTGGTGCCGGAGGGGTCCGGCGCGAGGGAGTCGGAGTGGTCAGGCACGGCGGATCCGGGGGTCGAGCAGGGTGAGCAGGAAGTCGACCACGAAGTTCACCACCACGTACAGCACGGCGATCACCAGCGCCACCCCCTGGACCATCAGGTAGTCGCGGTTCTCGATGTCGCTCACGAGCAGGTAGCCCAGGCCGGGCAGGGTGAAGAGGTACTCCACCACGAATGCCCCGGTGAGGAGGCTGCCGATGCTGATGCCGGCCGCGGCGAGCAGCGAGAAGGACGAGGGGCGCAAGGCGTGGCGCAGGAGGATGTAGCGCGTCGGCAGGCCCTTGGCCCGCGCCAAGGTGATGTAGTCCTCCTGCAAGGTGGCCACCAGGTCGGCCCGCAGGAGGCGGAAGTACACCGCGATCGACCCGAGCGCCAGGGCGATCGAGGGCATGATCACCGACCGGAGGTTCTGGCTCACGCTGGTGGTGAGGCGGGTGATCCCCGTGGCCGGGACCAGGTGGATCTCGGTGGCGAACACGAGCACCAGCAAGGTGGCTGCCACGAAGGTCGGCACCGACAGCATGCCGAAAGTCGTGGTGGTAGCCAGCCGGTCGAGCAGGCCGTTGGGGCGCCGGGCGGCCAGCAGTGCCAGCGGGATCGCCACCGCGAAAGCGAGCAGCTGTGACACCACCACCAGTTCGATGTCGATGGGCAGCGCGTTGGCGATGGCGTTGGTGACGGTCTGGTGCGTGGAGAAGGACTGGCCGAGGTTGCCGTGCAGGACGTTGCCGAGCCACGTGAGGTACTGCTGGACGAGGGGCTTGTCCAGCGCCAGCTGGTGCAGGAGCTGGTGCCGGGCCTGGGGCGTGTCGTTGGGGCCCAAGATGGCCACCGTCGGGTCGCCCGGCAGCAGGTGGACGAGGAGGAAGACGAAGATCGACACGAGCCACACCACGGCCACCAGTGCCACGAGCCGTTTGCCGAGGTAGCTCGCCATGGCGCGTCCGCCGGCTCGGGAGCTGCCGCCCGCGCTCATCGGGGTGCCAGCCACATGGGGGTGGGGTCGAACACGCCCGCGGTGAACCCCTGGCCGGGCGTGCCGTCGGGGAGCACGGGGTTGTCGAAGTTCTGCACGAAGGAGTTGGCGGTCATGGACCACGTGGCCTGTCCGAGCCACAGGTAGGGGAGATCGGCCGCCAGCAGCCGGTCGACCTGTTGGTAGGCGGCCGCCCGTGCCGCGGGGTCGGTGGTGGACCGGGCGCGTTCGAGGGTCTGCTCGAGTTGGGGGTCGCGGTTGCGCGAGAAGTTGAGCGCCACCTGGCCCGGTGGGGCAGCAGTGGTCGAGCTCCACCACACGTAGTTGAGGTCGGGATCGGGCGCGGCGAACTGCTCGTCGGTGTAGGCCTGGAAATTGCCGGTCACCAGGTTGGAGATGAACGTCGTCTGCTGGACCTGCGTGAGGCGCACCTGGAACCCCGCCTGTTCCCACATCTGCTGGATGGCTTGGATGAGCCGGGCGAGCCGGGGGTCGGTGATCGTGCCCAGCTCGACCGCAAGCGTGCCGCCGTGGCGGGGCTTGGCCTGGGCCACGAGCTGGCGGGCTGTGGCCAGGTCGAAGTGCGGGTACCCGTTGTCCGGCGCCCGGAAGGGGGAGCCTGGCGGGAAGGGGCTGGTGGCAGGTTTCGCGATGCCGGCGCCGAAGAGCTTGCTCAAGGTGTCGGTATCCAGGGCGTAGGCCAGCGCCTGGCGGACCGTCAGGTCGTCGAGGGGCGGCACGGCCGTGTTGAGGACGATGAAGTCCATGTCGGGTTCGCCTGTGGAGCGCCCGAGGTCGGTCACCTGCGCGAAGGCGGGCTGCGACCGCAGGTCGACGATGGCCTGGGGGTCGCGGGTGACCATGACGTCCACCGAGCCCGAGCGCAGGGCCTGCTCGCGCGACGTATCGGCCACGATGGGTTTGTAGGTGATGGCGTCGAGGTAGGGGAGCCCCGGACGCCAGTAGTGGGGGTTGCGGACGGCGGTGAAGTGGTCGTCGGGCTGCCAGGACTGGTACTGGAACGGGCCGGTCCCGATGGGGTGGGTGGTGTCCTGGCGCTCGAGCTGAGCCCGGGCCACGACGTAGCCCACCTGGGTGGACAGCGCGTACGGCAGGGAGACCAGCGGCACCGAAGTGGTCACCTGGACGGTGAGCGGACCGGTGGCCCGGACGTCGGCAATGGGTTGGAGGGCCTGGCCCGTGAGCGGCGACTGGCGCAGTGCCTGCAGGTTGGCCACCACCACGCTCGCGTCGAGGGCGGTGCCGTCGTGGAACACCACGTTCGGGCGCAGGGTGATGGTCCACACCGTCTGGTCGGGGTTGGACGTCACCGCCTGCGCAAGGTTTGGCCGCCACGAGCCGTCCCGCGCGATGGCCGTCAGGCTGTCGAACACCGTGTTGGCGTAGGTCAGGCCGGTGTTGTCGAAGTGGTTGGTGGTCGGGAGGAACCCGTCGATCTCGGAGCTCATGCCGACGGTGACCGCACCGCCGCGCCGTGGTGGCTGGCGTGACACGCCCGGTTGGCCGGTGCGCGCCGGGGTGTTGCCGGTACTCGAGCACCCGGCGAGCACGAGGGGCAGGCCCACGGCCGCCAGCCCGGCGCCGGCGGCCAGACCGGTGCCGCGTGCCAGGAAGCGCCTGCGGTCGAAGCGGTCGTCGGACACCTTGCCCCCTCCTCGCCCCTCCCGATCCCCTGTGCCGCCGCCCCTGCGCCTGCGCCGGGCACGGCCGCTGCCTGCGGCGGGCACGGCCGCCCGCCCCCGGGCGGATGTGCACTGCCGGTGCAATGGTAGACGCGCCGGTCGGTGCTGCAGCGGCGAGGCCGGCACCGGGGGAACCGGGCGGGACCCCGGCACCCCCGGGGTGGCACCCGCGTCTGGCTAGCATGCGCGCATGTTCGCGGGCACCACGGCGGGCCGGCGCCGCGGTGCGGGGCTGCCCGGCCTGTGGCGGACGGCCGTGGTGCCGTGGGTAGTGGGCCGGGTCGTCGTGCTCGGAGCCCTGGCCGCAGCCCGCGAACTGTCGGCGCGCGGCGTGCTGGCCCCTGCCGCGGCGCAGCGCGTGCGCCAGGGACTGCTCGGTTGGGACGCCGGCTGGTACCTGGCCATCGCACGCCACGGCTACAGCGGCGCCGGGCATTCGTCGCTGCGCTTCTTCCCCCTCGTGCCGGCGGCGGCCCACGTGCTGGCCATGATCCCGGGCCTGCGCCCGGCGGCCGCGCTGGTCGTGCTTTCCAACGGGGCTGCGCTGGGCGCCACCGCGCTCTTGGCTGCACTCGCGCGCCACGAGAGCGGCGACGAGGCGCTGGCGCGCCGGGTGGCGTGGCTGTCGTGTCTGGCACCACCCGCGTTCACCTTCGTCATGGGGTATGCCGAGTCGACCTTGGTGGCGCTGGCCGCCGGCGCGCTGCTCGCCGCCCGGCGGCGACGGTGGTCGTGGGCCGGCGGCCTGGGACTGCTGGCGGGACTGGCCCGTCCGCTGGGCGTGCTGGTCGCGGTGCCGCTCGCCGTCGAGGCGGCGCGGGGCCTGCAGCGGGCACGCGGCGGGGCTCGTGTGTCGCGGGCGGTCGCCGTGCTGGGCCCGGTGGTGGGGACCGGGGGGTACCTGGCGTGGGTCGGCTGGCGCTACGGCGATGCCCTGGCACCGCTGTCGATCCAGGAGACGGCGGGACATCGGGGATCGTGGTCGGACCCGCTGTCGACCCTGGCCCACGACGCCTCGCTGCTCGTCCACGGCCAGCACCTGGGGCAGGCCATGCACCTGCCCTGGGTGCTGCTCGCGCTGGGGCTGCTGGCCGTGGCCGTGGTCCGCTGGCCCGGGTCGTACGCGGCGTTCGCGGCGGCGGTGCTGGCAGCGGCGCTGACCGCCGCCAACCTCGACGGGTTCGAACGCTATGCGTTCTCGGCGTTCCCCCTGGTGCTGGCGGGGGGGACGGTGACAGCAGGCGCGCGCATGGAACGAGCCGTGCTGGCGCTGGCCGCGGCGGGGCTCGTCGCCTACGCCGTGCTGGCGTTCACCAACGTCTACGTTCCCTGACTCGCAGGGCCGACACGACGCTGGCGGCGCCGATGCTGGCAGGCGCCCGCATCGCCTCCGCCTCCGCCACCGCCTCTACTACTGCTCCGTGCCGCCTCCGCCACCGCTCCGTGCCCGTCCGGTATCCTGCGTCCGCGGCGCCGGTCCGCCCGGACCCCTGGGTTGTGTGGGGAACGCCTCGATCTGCGGTGATCGCCGGGTCGATCTGCGGTGAGCACCCGGCGGCGCCCGAGGAGTGGAGGGACGTGGGCAACGACGCAGCGACACAGCAGCGCATCGGCTGGCATGGAGGTGACCAGCCGGTGGTGGTGGTCGGCGCCGGGCCAGCCGGCCTGACGGCTGCCTACCAGCTCACCAAGCACGGCGTGCCGGCGGTGGTGCTCGAGGCCGACGACGTCGTCGGCGGCATCAGCCGGACGGTCGAGCGCGACGGGTGGCGTTTCGACATCGGTGGCCACCGCTTCTTCACCAAGGTGCGCGCCGTGGAGGAGCTGTGGCACGAGATCCTGCCCGAGGAGGATTTCCTCCTGCGCCCCCGAATGAGCAGGATCTACTACGAGGGCAAGTTCTACGACTACCCCATCCGCCCCCTCAACGCCCTGCGCAACCTCGGGTTGGTCGAGGCGTTGCGCTGCGTGGGGTCGTACCTGTGGGCGCGCGTCCGGCCACCGCGGGATCGGAGCACCCTCGAGGGCTACATCGTGGCCAACTACGGCTGGCGCCTGTACCGGCACTTCTTCAAGACCTACAACGAGAAAGTGTGGGGCGTACCGGCCTCGGAGCTGTCGGCTGACTGGGGGGCGCAGCGCATCAAGGGCATGTCGCTGTTCAAGGCCGTGTGGGAGCCGGTGCGCGCCCGGCTGGTGGGCCACCGCCGCGACAGGTCGAAGGTCGTGACCAGCCTGATCGAGCAGTTCCAGTACCCCAAGTACGGCCCCGGCATGATGTGGGAGGTGTGCCGGGACAAGGTGGTCGCCGCCGGCGGTGACGTGCGGATGTGCCACAGGGTGGTCGCAGTGGAGCGCGGCCCGGGTGGGGCCGAAGCGGTGACGGTGGCGCACGACGGCCGGACCGAACGCATCGCCGCGTCGCACGTGGTGTCGTCGATGCCGATCTCCACGCTGGTGCAGGTGATGAACCCGCCCCCGCCGCCCGAGGTCCTGGCAGCGGCGGCCGACCTGCACTACCGGGACTTCCTGACCGTGGCGCTGGTGGTGCCCGAGTCGCGCAGCTTCCCCGACAACTGGATCTACGTCCACTACCCCGGCGTCAAGGTGGGCCGCATCCAGAACTTCGCCTCGTGGTCGCCGTACATGGTCAAAGACGGGCGCACCTGTCTGGGGCTCGAGTACTTCGTCTTCGAGGGCGACGAGCTGTGGTCGATGCCCGACGACGAGCTGGTGGCCTTGGCCACCAAGGAGCTGGCCCACATCGGGCTGGTGGACGTGCCCGACGTGGAGTGCGGGTACGTCGTGCGCATGCCCAAGGCCTATCCCGTCTACGACGAGCACTACCGCCAGGCGGTCGACACCATCCGCCGGTGGCTGGAGGCGGAGGTGCCCAACGTGCACCCGGTGGGCCGCAACGGGATGCACAAGTACAACAACCAGGACCACTCCATGTACACCGCCCTGCTCACCGTCGACAACATCGTGTCGAGCGCTGGCCACGACATCTGGGCGGTGAACGTGGAGGAGGAGTACCACGAGGAGCAGACGTCGGGCCCCGGCGGCTCGGGGACCGGGCGAGACGCCCCGATCCTGCCGCGGCGCAGCATGGCCGGGACGCGCGCCGGCACCGGGTAGTGGCCTGCGCCGTCGACGGGCGCACCTACCGATGGACGGTGGCGGCCGCGACCGCTGCGGCGCTCGCCGTGCGTCTCGTGTACGCCTTCGCCGTCGAGGTGGGCGACACCTGGCACGGTGACGCGGCCTACTACCACTACCAGGCGTCGTACCTGGTGAAGGGCGCCATCTACGTCGACCCCTTCGTCTACGCCCACCATCCCCACTCGCCCCTGGCCCCCTCGGCCGTCCACCCGCCCCTGTTCACCGCCGTGCTGGCGCTGGGCGACCTGCTCGGGTTGCGCTCGATGGGTGCGCAGAAGGTGGTCGTCGTGCTGATCGGCACGGCCACGGTGCCGGTGCTGTCGGCGCTTGCACGGCGCGTGGCCGGTGCGCGCGCCGGGGCGGTCGCGGCCGTGCTGGCCGCGCTGTACCCGGGTCTGTGGATCTTCGACGGGCAGGTGCTGTCGGAGGCGCTGGTCATCGCGCTGGCGGCCGCCTTCACGCTGGCGGTCTACCGCTGGCGGGCCCGGCCCTCGGCTCGATGGGCGGTCGCGGTGGGCGCGTTGTGCGCCCTGTGCGCCCTGACCCGGGCCGAGATGGCGCTGCTGGTCCTGCTGGTGGTGGTGCCCGCGGCGTGGGGACTGCGCCGTGACGGGCGCCGGCTGGCGCGGGCGGACCGCTTGCGTGCGGCGGTGGGCGTCCTTGCCGTGGCGGGTGCGGTGGTGGCGCCCTGGGTCGTGCGCAACCTGGTCGTCTTCGACCACCCCGTGCTGCTGTCGGACCAGCTCGACATCACCCTGGCGGCTGCCAACAATGAACCGACGTACTACGGCCAGTTCTTCGGCTCGTGGTGCTACCCCTGCGTCCGCGACGTGAGGGCACCGGCGGGGGACGAGTCGGACCAGGCGCTGTTCTGGCGGGCTCGGGCCGAGCGCTACGTGAGGGCGCACCTGAGCCGCCTGCCCACCGTCGTCGGCGCCCGCGTCGGACTCACCTGGGGCCTGTACGCCCCTATCGCACAGGCCAACGCCAGCCGCATCGAGGGCTGGCCCGTGCCGGTGACCGAGGCCTGGCTGGCGTGGTGGTACCCGCTGCTGGCGCTGTCGGTGGCAGGGGTGGTGCTCCTGCGCCGGCGAGGCGTCGCCGTCTACCCGCTGGTGGCGCTGTTCGCCATCGCCACCGCGGCGGTCGTCGTCACCTACGGCAACTTCCGGTTCCGAGCCGAGGCCGAGATGTCCACCGTCGTGCTGGGCGCAGTGGCCCTCGACGCCCTGATCGGGGTCGTGGCCCGGGACCGGGGTGCCGGGCGCGAGGTGGGCACATGGCGCTGAGACGTCCGCCTGCGACCTGGCCGCCGTCATCTGGCACGGGGGCGCCCACCGGGGTGGCGGCCCCCGACGACTCGCCTGTATCGGTCCGCCGACGCCGGCTGCGCGACTCGGGCCGGCTGCTGCTCGCCTTCCGCCACGAGCAGCGCGACCCCGACCGCTTCTACCGGCTGCTGGCCGCGGACACCGTCACCTTGGTCGGGGAATTCTGCCGGCTGCCCGGCAGCAGGGTGGTGGACGTGGGCAGCGGCCCTGGGGACCTGGCCGAGGCCTTCCGCGCCGCCGGGGCCCGGGCAGTGGCCGTCGACGTGGACTTCGAGGAGATGCACTGCCGACCGCGGGCACTCGAGCAGGCGGTGGTGGCCGACGGCCGCATCCTGCCCTTCCCTGACGGTTGCTTCGACGTGGCGTGCTCCTCCAACGTGCTCGAGCACGTGGCCGATCCCGTCGCCCTGCTGCGCGACATGGCCCGGGTGGTGCGCCCGGGCGGGCTGGTGTTCGTCAACTTCACCGTCTGGCTCAGCCCCTGGGGCGGGCACGAGACGGCCCCGTGGCACTACCTGGGCGGCGAGCGCGCCCTTCGCCGCTACGAGCGGGTCCACGGGCGGCCGCCGAAGAACCGCTTCGGCACCACGATGTTCGCGCTGGGCGTGTCGCGATTTTTGCACTTGCTCGAGGAGGTCGATGCTGGTGAGGTGATCGACGCCTTCCCTCGCTACTTCCCCCGCTGGACGCGGCTGGTGCTGCGGGTCCCTGCCCTGCGCGAGGTGGCCACGTGGAACCTGGCCGTGGCGCTGCGGCGTCGGTGAGGGCGGCTCCGATGGGCGCTGCCGCAGCACCGCTCCCGGCGGCCGAGGGCCTGGCTGCCACGCGCGCCGAGACGGCCAGGCTGCGGGCCACATTCCCGCTGGTGGCGGCGGGCGTGGTGGCCAGTCTGGCCAACCTGTTGAGCACCGTGCTCGTGGCCCGCCTGCTGCCGGCGGTGGCCTATGGGGCGCTCGCCAAGTTGCTCGGGCTGTTCCTCGTGCTGTCGATGCCTGGTTCGGCGCTCATGGTCGGGGTGGTCCGGCGGGTGGCGGCGTGGGAGCTCGCCGGGCGCGTCGCAGAGGTGCGTGGCTGGGTGGCGCGGGTGCACGCCGCTGGTGTCGGTGCGGTCGTGGTGCTGGCGCTGACCATGCTGGCCAGCCGCGGCGCGATCGCCCATCTGCTGCACCTGCAGGGTTCGAGCGGGATCGTCGAGATCGTCACCGCGGGTGGTGCGTGGGTGCTTGTGTCCATCGACCGGGGCCTGCTCCAGGCGCGCCGTGCCTACCAGGGCCTGGCGGTCAACCTGATGGTGGAGGGCACGGTGCGTACGGCGGGGATGATCGGGCTGGCCGTCGCCGGGCTGGGGCTGGAGGGAGCAGCCCTGGGCATCCTGGGTGGGGAGGTGGCCGCCGCCTGCCACGCCCGCTGGCGGGTGCACGGCCTGCTGGGTGGGGGGAAGGTGGTCCCGGTCGCCACCGGGGGTCCTGGTGCGGTGCTCGCGGTAGGCGTGGACGGGGCGGTGGGAGCCGGTGCCGAGCTGGTGACCGGGCACTCAGGGCGCGATCTGGTGGCCGACGTCCTGACGGCCGTGGCCAGCCTGGCGCTGCTCGCCGTGCTGCAGAACGCGGACGTGATCGTCCTCGGGGTGCGTGCACCGGGCCGGGCCGGGGCGTACGCGGCCATCTCGGTACCGGCGAAGGCCTTGGTGTTCTGGGCGCTGGTGTTGGCCAACTACCTGCTCCCCGAGGCCACCATCCGGCACCACCAGGGCAGGCACGCCCTGGCGCAGCTGGCGCACACGCTGGCGGTGCTGGCACCACCGGCCGCCGGACTGCTCGGCGTGGCAGTGGTCGCGCCCCGTTGGTTCCTGTCACTGGTGTTCGGCAGCACGTACGCCGCTGGTGCCGGGGCGTTCTGGGGTCTGGTGCTCGCCATGGTCTGCCTGTGCGTGACGACGGTGCTCACGAGCTACCTCCTCGGCGTGGGCTGGCGGTGGATCGTGGCGCTGCTGGGTGCCGGGGGTGTGGGGCTGGCGGCGGGGACGGTGGCGGCCCGGGGCCAGCTCGTGGCGACGGCGCGTGCTGATCTGGTGGTGCAGGCCGCGCTCGCCGTGGTGCTGGCGGTTGCCTTCGGCACCGTTCATCGTCGCAGCGTGCGGGCGGGATCGCGGGGCTAGACTGCGTCGTCACGACGGGTGGTTCCTTCACTGGTCGTACGCGCGAGCCGATGGTTCGGGTGCGGGGGAACCGCCGGACAGGGGGCTGGGGCGTGCAGGATGTCGAGGGACAGAGGGGCCGGCTCGCGTCGCCCGTGGCCTACGCGTCCTCCGCCGCCGACCTGCCCACGCTCGACGGTACCGACGTACGGAGCGTCGAGCTCACGGGGCGTGACGGTCTCGGTGTCGGGATAGGCGAGCTCGACTACGGGACCCGGGTCGCTGACCGTGCAGGCCACGGCCGCCGGGCCGTGCAGGCATCAGCTCGCGCCTCGTTCGCCGATTCGCGGCTCGATCCTTTCGCCGGTGCCGTGGCGCTGGAGCCGGCACCGGCGCCGCCGGCGCGGTGCCTCCGGCGGCTCGACCTGGCCCGGCTCGACCGGGTTGCGGCGCGCGCCCACCAGGTGGGGCTGCGGCGGGTGCACGTGGTGGCCTGGCGCGATCTCGAGGATCCCGAGGCCGGCGGGTCGGAGGTGCACGCCCACCGGGTGGCCTCGCTGTGGGCCGATGCAGGCATCGACGTCGTGCTGCGGACCTCCCATGCGCCGGGGCTCGGGGTGCATGCCCGGCGTGCCGGCTACCGCGTGGTGCGGCGGGCCGGGCGCTACGCCGTGTTCCCCCGCAGCGCGCTGGGTGGCCTGCTGCGCACCGACGGGCAGCGCGACGGGCTGGTGGAGATCTGGAATGGCATGCCGTTCTTCTCACCATTGTGGGCCACAGGGCCCAGGGTGGTGTTCTTGCACCACGTGCACGCCGAGATGTGGCGCATGGCCCTGCCCCCCGCCCTGGCCCGGATGGGCGAGGTGCTCGAGCGACGCATCGCACCGCCGGTGTACAGGCGCAGCAGGATCGTCACGCTGTCGTCGTCCTCGCGCGCCGAGATCGTGTCCATGCTCGGGCTGCCGGCCGAGCGGGTCGACGTCGTGCCGCCAGGGGTCGATCGCCGTTTCTCGCCCGGTGGCATCCGCTCCCCCCAACCGCTGGTAGTGGCCGTGGGGCGCCTCGTGCCCGTCAAGCGCTTCGACCTTCTCATCGAGGCGCTGGTCCAGGCCCGCCGGCAGGTGCCGCAGCTGCAGGCGGTCATCGTGGGCGAAGGGTACGAGCGACCCCGGCTCGAAGCCCGCGTCCGGGCCGCGGGTGCGGCGGGCTGGATCCAACTGCCCGGCCACCTCGGGGACACCGAGCTGGTCGACACGTACCGCAGGGCGTGGGTGGTGGCCAGCCTCTCCCAGCGCGAGGGGTGGGGCATGACCATCACGGAAGCGGCGGCCTGCGGCACGCCGGCCGTGGCGTCCCGCATCGCCGGCCACATCGACGCCGTCGAGCACGGGGTGAGCGGGTTGCTGGTGGACTCGGTGGCCGAGGCGGCCGGCGCGCTGGTGTCGGTGCTGGTGGACGAACGCCGCCGTCGTGCCCTGTCGCGCGCTGCCATGGAGCGGGCGTCCCGGTTCACGTGGGAGGCCACGGCGGCGGGCACGCTCCGGGCCCTGGTGGCCGAAGCCGAGGCTCGCCGCCGCTTTTGACCCGGCTGAGCGCGGCCCGGTCGCGGCATCAGCACGGGCTGGGGGCTGGCCGTGCCCCGCCCTCCTGCCCGCTCGGCTCGTACGGACCCACACCCAGCGTCCCCGCGTGTGGCGTCGGGGCCGGAATCGGCCTCAGGTCCCGTCGCCCTCGGTGCCGGCGGGCGGGTTGTGGGGTCGCTCCGGTCCTGCGGATCCGGTGTCGCTGCCCTCGGGGCCCAGGATGGCGTCGATGAATGCCTGCAGGTCGGCGAGCAGGCCGCTCGCCGGTGGGGCCGGCGTGGCCGGCGCTGGCGGGGGAGGCGGCGGCACCACCGGACGTCGGAGAGGTGGGGGTGCGGGCGCCCGCAGCGGGGGGGGAGGCAGGGATGGCAGCCGCACTGGCGATGACGGTGGCGGCGGCACTGGCGGCGGTGCCGATGGCAGCGGCCGTTGCGCTAGTCGGGGTTGCTCCGACGGCGGTTGCGCCCCTGGCGGTTGCGCCCCTGGCGGTTGCGCCACTGGCGGTTGCGCCCCTGGGGGTTGCGCCACTGGCGGTTGCGCCCCTGGAGGTTGCGCCACTGCACCGGTAGCCGCGGGCCGAACACCTGCCGGCGCGCCGGTGTCGTCGGCCGCGGGTGGCGTCGTGGCGGTTGCCCCTGCAGGACCCGGTCGGGCGCGCCGGCCGATCTCGATGACGGCGTCCGCGCCGAGGAAGGCGACGCCCATCCACGCCATCACGTGGGCAAGCTCGAACTGCTCGGGCCACGACCCGCCCGGGGGTGGATGCGCGGTTGCTTGGTGGATGACGACGTAGGCGCCGGTGGCTGCCACCAGCACGATGGCGCCGACGGTGAGCATCCACCGCCCGCGGGCGACGACAAGCGTGGTGAACACCGCGAGGCCGACTGCCATCCCCGTGGTGGGCTGGGTCAGGAGGGCCACCACGACGGCGTAGGCCACGGCGATGGCCACGGCGCGCGCCCATGGGGGACGCCGGCCGCCGATCAGCAGGGGTGACGCCAGCTCCGGTCCGGATCCCGGAGCATCGAGCACCGAACCCGCCGGTGCCTGGAGCCGGACGTGCCGGCCGCGCCGTCCCCGGCGCGCCACGCCCGGTGCGACGGCCAGGACCAGGCAGGCCATGGTGGCGAGGGCCGACAGGACGAGCGCCAGGTCCACGTGGGACTGGGGCGTCCAGCGCAGGGTCATCGTCACCGCCTGCGACGGCGCCCGGGTCCCGGCGACGGCCGGGTCGACCACCCAGCCGTTGGCGAAGCCGTCGATGAGCGTGGAGCCCCCGAGGCGGGGGCCACCGTCCACGGTGGCCTGCCATCCGCGATTGACGCTCTCCCCCAACACGAGCCAGAACGGGCCGTGGGCGCCGGTCACCTGCAGGTGGATCGTGGTGGCCGTCTGGCCGGTGACGGTGACGGTGGGCGCGGGAACGGCAGGGGTCGGGGGCACCGTGCCGGCGGGGATGGCACCGGCCCCTGTCGGTCCCGCCGCCGTGGCGCCGCTGGAGCGCACGTCGAGGGGCTCGGGTCCACCACCTGGGGCGGAGTCGAGAACGAGCTGGTCGACGTCCACCCCGGCACACGGCCCGCCGGGACCGGTGACGCAGCCGGTGTGGCCCGGGACGGTGGTGATGGTGTGCAGGCCCGGACCCAGCGTGATCCCATTGGCCGCCGAGCCGCAGCCGACCAGCGCCACCGGCGAGCCTGCCAGTGCGCTGGCCGTGGTGCCCACCACCGCCACGGGCACCGGATGGCCGTCGACCGCCAGCAGGTCGCTGCGGCACGTGCCGGGCAGCTGCGCGGGAACGGGGGGGACCTGCACGCCGGGGATGCCCAGTTCGGCGATGGCCATGGGCATGGCGATGGGTTGGCGGGAGTAGTAATTGACGGTCTGCTCCAGCCGGACGCCGGTGACCGTCACCTTGATGTGGGTCCCGGTCAGGGGCGGGAAGTGCACGGGCACCGACACGGTGGCACCACGCTGGCGCCCGTCGGCAATGGGGGGCAGGGACACCTCCACCGAGCCGCTGTCGTCCTGGATGCGCAGGCTGGTGGGCACGGAGTGCAGGCCGTCGGCCACCACCTGCAGGTCGAGGTGGTCGAAGGTGAGCGGCCTGGGCAGGTCGACCTCGATCCACGCGCCGAGCTGGGCATCGGCACCGAACCCCGGCATCCAGGCCGTCGACGGGTCGCCGTCGAGGGCGGCCGACGCCCCGGCCTGCAGGTCACCGGGGAGGCGGCCGCTGGAATAGGCGACGATCCCACTGCCGTCGCTGCCGGGTCGTCCCACCAGGCGGTCGATGGCGTCGTCGGGGATGAGGCTGTTGAGCGTGGCCAGCCCCGACACCGAGAACGTGCGGGTAGTCGGGAGCCACATGGTGCGGTCGATGGCGACTTCCGGGTCGGCATGCGGCGGGTAGGGGGCGGCGCGCTCGCGGGTCATCACGACCACGAGTCGGTGCGACAGGGAGGACGAGCCGGCCATGCGCAGGAGGTCCTGGGGCATGGCGATGACCTCACTGGCCACCACGCCGGGGATCTGCACCTCGGCGAAGCCCACCGCTGCGTTGCCGTGGTCGGTCTTGGCCGTGCCGAGGTTGGTCCGGTCGATGGTGATGCGCAGCGTGGTGAAGGTGCGGCGGGGAAAGGACACGACTTGGCCGTTGCCGCGGCGCGACGGCGGCCCGAGGTCGACGGTGACGGGCCGGCCGCCGTCGAACGACAGCGTCACCTGGGTGATCCAGCGGTCCGGCGCGCCCCGGGTCGGTTGCAGGAGGGTGATGTGGTCGGTGGTGACGGGGGTGTCCAGTTGGACCTGCCACCACTGACCCTCGGGCGTGCCGTAGGCACCGGTGGTCCAGGCCGTGTCGGGATTGCCGTCGATGGCGTTGATGGGCCGGGCCTCGGGCTGGTAGCTGACGGGATTGCCATAGGAGGAGGCGGTCACGGCTGCCACCCCGAGCTGCACGGCGGTGGTCTGGGCGTCCGCCGGGGCGCCGGGGAACAGGTCGAGCGGGGCGTCGGTGGGGTCGTTGGGCTGCTGCTCGGCAGCGGTCATGGTGTAGCCCGCGGCCCCGGTGAGCGTGTTCCACCGGAAGGCCCGCTTGCGGTTGGTGTCGGTCAGCACGAGCGTGCTGTCGCCCGCCAGGGCCTGGGCGGCGAGGCGGGGTGCGCTGTCGAGCGTCCCCGCGTACAGCACCGGGGGATTGGTGTCCAGCAACCCCGCCAGCCCCGCGGCGGCGATGCCTTCGGCGTCCCCGTCGACGATGAGGGGATCGGCGACGGGCTCGGCTCGGACCAGGGGACGGGTGTTCGCCACGGGTAGCGCCTCGAGGGGGGCAGGAACGGCCAGGGCAGCGGGCGCGCCGAGCACTGCTTCGTCGACCTTGGGGATGACCGGGACGTTGGGCCGCGGGCTGCCGAAGCCCACCGGTTGACCGAGGCCGGCGGGCGGTGGGGAGAGCTCGGCCCAGAGCTCGAGGGGGTGGGGCTGGTCATACCGCTCGAAGCCGAGGTCGTTTTGGACCAGGACGTCGCCGGCGCTCATGAGCCGGGCCAGCGGGGCGATGGCGCTGGGGTCCAAGGTGCCGTCCTGCATGGGCTGGTCCAAGGCGTAGAGGACGTCGGCCGTCGGCAACGAGCCGAGGATGAGCTGCTCCCGGGTGACGAAGGGCCGGCTGGCGTCGAGCTCTCCCGGCAGCACGGGGTCGATGGTGTCGCCCCAGCGGTACTGGGCGAAGTTCTCGCCCGGGATGGCCAGCACGCGCGTGCCGGGGTGCTCGGCGTCGAGCGCGGCTGCCGCCTGCAGCACGTAGGTGGGCAGTTGTGCCGGCCGGACGAACTTGTCGGCCACGGTGGCACCGTCCCAGATGGGCGGGTTGGCGGCAGCCACGATGCCGACGACGAGCACGGTCACGATGAGGCCGACGGGACGCACCTTTCGGACGAGCGCGCTGATCCCGGCACCAAGCAGCATGGCCAGGCCGAGCACCACCAGGGGCGAGGCGCGGTCGGTGGAGCGCAGGGCGAGCCCGGCGGTGGTGTGGGTGAAGAACGCCTTGAGCACGGCGCCGACGGCCGAGGGCGCGTCGAAGGGATGGGCGCCGACGGCGAAGAGCATGCCCACCACCGTCACCAGCACGAAGTAGGCACGGTGGCGCCAGCGCACGGCGACGGCGGCGATCACCGCCAGGGTGGGCACGGCGAAGCTGAGGGCCAGCACCGCCAGGGACTGGGTGAACTGGATGGAGGTGTCGACCCACTGCCCCAGGCGGTCGCCGCCGTAGAAGTACCAGTAGCCCAGGCCGCGCAGGACCTCCGAGGCGAGGGACGTGCTGCTCACCGCCGGGACCGTCTCGGTGTACTTGAGGACGTTGACGCCGTCGGCACCCTCGATCTGGAGCCCGACGATCCACCACAGCGACACGGCCACGCTCAGCAGGCCGATGCGCCACGCCGTGTCGAGGGCCTGGCGCCAACTGTGCTCCTTGGCGACGACCACCGCGTAGGGCAGCCACAGGACGGGCGCGATCCCCACGTAGATGAGCGAGCTGGCGTTGACGCCGCTGATGGCCAGGACCACCAGCGCGAACAGCGCCGGATAGCGCCAGCCACCTTGGCGAAGGGACCGCGCGGTCATGGCAACCAGCCACGGCAACCCGGCCCACGGCAGGAGGATGACCGAGATCCTGCCCACGTACTGCAGCACGTAGGGCGACAGCATGAACGCAAGTGCGGCCACGGCGCGCCCCGGACCGCGCAGGCCGATGGTCCGGGCCAGGTACAGCACGCCCGCACCGGCTGCGAAGAGGATCGATCCGACCCACAGCCGCTGGGCTGCCCACAGGGGCACGTGGAGGACGTGCAGCAGCAGGAAGAAGGGGCCCATCGGGAACAGGTAGCCGATCTGCTCGTGGGTGACCGTGCCCAGCCCCACCGACGGATCCCACATCGACATGGACTGGTGCAGGAAGTGGGCAGGGTCCTGGTAGAGGTAGGTCTTGGTGTCGGAGTCCACGACGCCGGGCTGCGACAGCAGCTGGGGCACGTACGCCACGAGTGCGAGGGCGGCGTGCTCGAGCCACACGCCGCGACGGGCGGGCGCACCGCTGCTGCGCCGACGGGTGGCGGCCGCCTGCAGGTGGCGTGCCCAACCAGGCAGCGCCGGCAGGTGCTCGTGCCACCAGTGGCCGGCGTGCACCCAACGCCGCCGCCAACGCCGGGTGCCGCGCGCGAGGCGCGCCCGGACTCGCACGCCGATCGGCGGGCGGGGCCGCGCCGGTGGCCTCGGTGCCGTCAGGCTCAACAGTCGTCCTCCCCGGGGGCGGTGCCGGCCTGGCGGGCCGACCCACGCGGGCGCGCCCTGACACCGGTGCCCCCGGGAGCGGCCGGCGTGCCAGGGGGAAGCTGCCGGCGTGGGCCGCCCCTCGGACCACGCCCTGGTCGCCGGTAGTGTACGCGGGCGGCTCTGGCACCTGGGGGCGCGCCCAGCCGACCGTTGCGGCGGGCCGACCGGGCCACCAGGGCAACGGGACCGTGGTCCGCTGGCACGATGGATCTGGCGGCGGGCCGACCGGTCTGCCCGAAGGCCGCCGGCGAGGTCGCTCGGCGAAGGACTGGGGCCGGGCCATGGGGAGCCCGACGAGGAACGAGGCCAGGTGCGGGCCGTCCGGTGCGGAGGCGCACTCGGGCGCCCGAAAGGGAGGATCGGTGGCGAAGCTGACGGGCGAGCGGCCCATGCAGGGGGTCACCCCCGACTCGCTCCTGGCCCTGCACGCCGCGGGGTACCGGGCCGTGCTGGAGCGGGTGGGGCCCGGGCGCCTGCTGGATGTGGGCTGCGGGCAGGGGTTCGAGTCGGTGCGGTTGGTGGCGCCCGACCGAACCGTGTTCGGGGTGGACTACAGCCACGCCGCCCTCCGCCACGCCGCCGGCCTGGCAGCTCGCACCCCGCCTGATGCGCTGGTCGGGCACCGACCCGCCGGCTCGTTGCTGCTGGCGCAGATGGACGCCGGCCGCCTGGCGCTGGGTCGTGCCGTGGTCGACTGGGCGTGCTCGTCGCACCTCATCGAGCACTTCCCGGATCCCGAACCGCACGTGGCGGAGCTGGCGCGGATCCTGCGACCGACGGGGACGGCCTTCGTCCTCACGCCGAACGAGCCGGCGGACTTCGAGAACCCGTTCCACGTCCACCTCTTCCGGGCAGAGGAGCTGCGTGGCCTGTTGTCCCGGTACTTCGAGGACGTGGTGGTGGCCGGGCTGGACGCCGGTGCCGCCGTGAAGCAGGACTTCGCCGAGCGGCGCCGCCGGGCCCGCCGCGTCCTGGCGCTCGACGTCCTCGGCCTGCGGCATCGCATCCCGCGCTCGTGGTACGTGGGCGTCTACACCCGCGTGCTGCCGCTGGCGTACCGCCTGGTGGCCCGCGGCGACACCGGCGGGGCGACCGGCATCACCGCGGACGACTTCTTCGTCACCGACGAGGTGGACGACACCACGCTCGTGCTCTTCGGCATCGCCCGGCGGCCCCGGCCGCAGCGGGCATGACCACCAGCGCGCGGGTCCGGGCGGCCGCCGGTTCGCACGAGGCGGCGTCGCACCGGGTTCTCGGGCCGGGCCGGCACGGTGGCAGCCGGCGCGGGATTGCCGGGGCGAACGGCAAGGGGGCGGGGTGCTCGCCGTCGGCTTGACCGGGGGCATCGGCTCGGGGAAGTCGACCGTGGCGCAGCTGCTGGTGGCGCGGGGCGCCGTCCTCATCGATGCCGACCGCATCGCCCGTGAGGTGGTCGAACCGGGCCGTCCTGCGTACGACGCGCTCGTGGCCCGCTTCGGTCGGGGCATCCTGGCGCCCGACGGGACGATCGACCGCCCGGCGCTGGCCGCGCTGGCCTTCGGCGACCCGCAGGCGCTGGCGGACCTCAACGCGATCACCCACCCGGCGGTGGGCGAGCTGATGGCCCGTCGCCGGGCGGCGGAGGAGGGCACCGACCACGTGGTGGTCCTGGACATCCCCCTGCTGCGGCCCGAGCACCGGCAACTGCTCAAGTTGGACCTGGTGGTGGTCGTGGACTGCCCGGTCGAGGTGGCGGTCGAACGACTGGTGACCCAGCGCGGCATGGCGCGCGCCGATGCCGAGGCACGTGTGGCGGCCCAGATCAGCCGGGCGGAGCGCACGGCCGGAGCCGACGTGGTCATCGACAACGCTGGCGGGCGCGAGCAGTTGGCCGCCCAGGTCGATCGGCTGTGGGAGCTGCTGCGCCAGCGGGCAGCCGACGCGCACCGGACCGAGCGGGGCCATCGAGCCGGACACGGGTCGTGACTCCTCCTGGCGGCCCGCACCGGGAGGGGTGGCCCCTGCCCGGCGTCTGGCGTGGCCGGGTGTGCGGAGTGGGTGCAGCGCACGCAGCCGCCGGCTGACGGCGGCGTCCGCCGGGTCACAGCACGCCGGTACGCTGCAGGCACAGTGGCTGCGGGCACGGCGTCGGACGCCGATCGTCGCTTCGAGGTGGTGTCGCCGTTCCAGCCGGCGGGCGACCAGCCGCGGGCCATCGACGCGCTGGCCGCCGGCATCGCCCGCGGTGACCGGTTCCAGACCCTGTTGGGGGTGACCGGCAGCGGCAAGACGGCCACCATGGCGTGGACGATCGAGCGGGCCCAACGGCCCACGCTGGTCATCGAGCCCAACAAGTCGCTCGCCGCCCAGCTCGCGGCCGAGCTGCAGGAGCTGCTCCCGCACAATCGCGTCGAGTACTTCGTCTCCTACTACGACTACTACCAGCCCGAGGCGTACCTGCCGGCGTCGGACACCTACATCGAGAAGGACTCCTCCATCAACGACGAGATCGACCGGCTACGCCACGCCACCACCTCCAGCCTCCTGCTCCGGCGCGACGTGGTGGTCGTGGCCTCGGTCTCGTGCATCTACGGCCTGGGCTCTCCCGACGAGTACCGCAGCCGCATCCTGGTGCTGCGGCCGGGTGACACCGTGGAGCAGCGGGCGCTGCTGCGGCGGTTGGTCGACCTGCACTACGAGCGCAACGACACCGTGCTCGCCCGAGGGCGGTTCCGGGTGCGCGGTGACACCGTCGAGCTGCACCCCGCCTACGAGGAGCAGCCCGTGCGCATCGAGCTGTTCGGCGACGAGGTCGAACGCATCAGGCCCTTCGATCCCCTCACCGGGGACGTCGGTGGCGAGCTCGAGGAGCTGGTGGTGTTCGCCTCGACCCACTACGTGGCCGGTGACGACACCATGCGCCGGGCCATCGCCTCCATCGAGCGCGAGCTGCAGGAGCGGCTGGGCGAGCTGCAGGCCCAGGGCAAGCTGCTCGAGGCCCAGCGGCTCCGCATGCGCACCGAGCACGACCTCGAGATGCTGGCCGAGGTCGGGGTGTGCAACGGCATCGAGAACTACAGCCGCCACCTCGACGGGCGACGACCAGGGGAAGCTCCCTACACGCTGCTCGACTTCTTCCCGCCCGACTTCCTCACCGTCATCGACGAGAGCCACGTGACGGTGCCCCAGATCCACGGCCAGTACGAGGGCGACCGCTCCCGCAAGCTGACCCTGGTCGAGCACGGCTTCCGCCTGCCGTCCGCGCTCGACAACCGGCCGCTCACCTTCGACGAGTTCGTCCAGCGCGTGGGCCAGGTGGTGTTCCTGTCGGCCACGCCCGGCACCTACGAGCTGCAGGTCTCGAGCCAGGTGGTCGAGCAGGTCATCCGCCCAACGGGGTTGGTCGACCCCGAGGTGGTCCTGCACCCGACCACGGGCCAGATCGACGACCTGCTGGAGCGGATCCGCACCGTGGCCGGCCGGGGCGGGCGGGTGCTCGTCACCACGCTCACGAAGAAGATGGCCGAGGACCTGACCGACTACCTCCTCGACCTCGGGGTCAGGGTGCGGTACCTGCACTCGGACGTGGACACCCTGTCGCGCATCGAGCTTGTGCGCGACCTGCGGCTGGGCGAGTTCGACGTCCTGGTGGGGATCAACCTCCTGCGCGAGGGTCTGGATCTCCCCGAGGTCCAGCTGGTGGCCATCCTCGACGCCGACAAGACGGGCTTCCTGCGCTCGGCTGCCTCGCTCGTGCAGACCATGGGTCGTGCCGCGCGCAACGTCGAGGGCCAGGTCGTGCTGTACGCCGACACCATCAGCGACGCCATGCGCGAGGCCATCGCCGAGACGCAGCGGCGACGCTCCCTGCAGCAGGCGTACAACGCCGAGCACGGCATCGACCCCACCACGGTGCGCAAGGCGGTGACCGACATCCTGCAGCGGCTCCGTCCCGCCGAGGTGGTCCCGGCCCGGTCAGCCGGACGGCGCGGGCGCCAGGCGCGGGAGGGCCGGGCTCGCTCGCCGTCGCCGGCGGCGGCCGGGGTGGGGGAGCTCGGTGCGGCGGTCGTCGGCCCCGGGGACCTGGCGGCCCTGCCGGCTGGCGAGCTGCACCGCCTGGTGGAGCGCCTCGAGGCCGAGATGCGGGCTGCAGCCGCCGAGTTGCGCTTCGAGGAGGCGGCGCTGCTGCGCGACGAGATCGCCGAGCTGCGGGCGGTGCTGGCGGCGTCGGGTGGGCCGGCGCCCGTGCCCGCTCGGTGAACCGGTCGTCGGGCCGCCGTGGCTGCCCGCTGGTCGTGTCGTCCGGTGCCCGAACGCGGCGATGGCCGGTGAGCCCCGCCGACGGCGGATGAGCCATCACGACGGGCGGGTGGGTGCGCCCGGCCCGGTATCCTCCGCGCGATGACCGACCGCCTGGTGGTGCGCGGCGCGCGTGAGCACAACCTGCGCGACGTGTCGCTCGAGCTGCCGCGGGACCGGCTCATCGTGTTCACCGGCCTGTCGGGATCCGGCAAGTCGTCCCTGGCCTTCGACACCATCTACGCCGAGGGTCAGCGGCGGTACGTGGAGTCGTTGTCGGCCTATGCCCGCCAATTCCTGGGCCAGATGGACAAGCCCGACGTGGACTTCATCGAGGGGCTTTCCCCTGCGATCTCCATCGACCAGAAGTCCGCCAGCCGCAATCCGCGCTCGACGGTGGGCACGGTCACCGAGATCTACGACTACCTGCGCCTGCTCTACGCCCGGGTGGGGCGGCCGCACTGCCCGAGCTGCGGGCGCCCCGTGTCACGCCAGACGCCGCAGCAGATCGTCGATCGGGTGCTGGATCTGCCCGAGGGCACGCGGTTCTCGGTGCTGGCCCCGGTGGTGCGCGGGCGCAAGGGTGAGTACGACGCTCTTTTGCAGGACCTGGCCACGCAGGGGTTCGCCCGCGCCCGGGTGGACGGTGTCACCGTCGAGCTCGGTGACCACAGCGCCCGGACGAAGCTGGCCCGCTACGAGCAGCACACCATCGAGGTGGTCGTCGACCGCCTGGTCCGCCGCGACGGGATCCGCCAGCGCCTCACCGAGTCGATGGAGACCGCCTTGCGCCTGGCGGACGGGGTGGCGGAGATCGCCGTGCTGTCCGCCGACGGCAGCGAGGAGCTCATCACGTTCTCCGAGCACCTGGCGTGTACCACATGCGGCCTGTCGTTCGAGGAACCTGCACCGCGCAATTTCTCGTTCAACTCGCCCTACGGGGCGTGCCCGGCCTGCGACGGGCTGGGGACCCAGTTCGAGGTGGATCCCGACCTCGTGGTACCCGACCCGTCGCGCTCGATCGCCGAGGGGGCGGTCGTGCCCTGGGCGGGTGGCCGCAGCCGCTGGTACGAGCGGCTGCTCGAGGCGCTGGCAGAGGAGATGGGCTTCTCGGTAGCGACCCCCTGGCAGGAGCTGCGCAAGGCCGACCGCAAGGTGGTCCTCTACGGCGCCGGCAAGCGGCAGGTCCACCTGCGCTACCGCAACCGCTTCGGCCGGCAGCGGTCCTTCCACGCCCACTACGAGGGCGTCGTCCCGTGGCTTCAGCGGCGCCACCGCGAGGCCGAGTCCGACGCCGTACGGGAGTGGGCCGAGGGCTTCATGCGGGAGGTGCCCTGTTCTGCCTGCGGCGGCGCCCGCCTCAAGCCCGAGTCCCTGGCGGTCACCGTGGGTGGGCGCAACATCTTCGAGCTGTGCAGCCTGTCGATCGGCCGGGCAGCCGAGGCGCTGTCGAGCCTCGAGCTGACCGAACGCGAGCACCTCATCGCCGATCGGGTGCTGCGCGAGGTGCGGGCGCGCATGCAGTTCCTGCTCGACGTCGGCCTGGACTACCTGTCGCTGGCCCGAGCCACCGCCACGCTGTCTGGGGGGGAGGCCCAACGCATCCGCCTCGCCAGCCAGATCGGATCCGGGCTCGTGGGCGTGCTCTACGTCCTCGACGAACCGTCCATCGGCCTCCACCAGCGGGACAACCGCCGCCTGCTCGACACCCTGACCCGCCTGCGCGATCTCGGCAACACGGTCATCGTGGTGGAGCACGACGAGGAGACCATCCGTGCCGCCGACCACGTCGTCGACATCGGGCCGGGGGCGGGCGAGCACGGGGGGCGGATCGTCTACGACGGCCCCGTCGAGGGGCTCCTGGCGTGCGAGCGTTCGCTGACGGGTCGCTACCTGGCGAGGGAGCGGAGCATCCCGGTGCCGACTCAGCGCCGTTGCGGGTCCGGCGCGCGCCTGGTGGTGCGCGGGGCGCGGGAGCACAACCTGCAGGGCATCGACGTCGCCTTCCCGCTGGGTTGCCTCATCGCCGTGACCGGCGTGTCGGGATCGGGGAAGTCGACGCTGGTCAACGACATCCTCCTCCAGGCGCTCCTGGGCGCGGTGCACCGGGCGCGCACCACGCCCGGCCGCCACGCGGCGATCGAGGGGGTGGCTCATGTCGACAAGGTGGTCGACATCGACCAGTCGCCCATCGGCCGCACGCCCCGGTCCAACCCGGCCACCTACACCGGGGTCTTCGACCACATCCGCCGGCTGTTCAGCCAGACGCCCGAGGCCAAGGTACGGGGGTACCTCCCGGGGCGGTTCTCCTTCAACGTCCGGGGTGGGCGGTGCGAGGCGTGCGCCGGTGACGGCACCCTCAAGATCGAGATGCACTTCCTGCCCGACGTGTACGTGCCGTGCGAGGTGTGCGGCGGTGCCCGCTACAACCGCGAGACGCTCGAGGTCACCTTCAAGGGCAAGAACATCGCCGACGTCCTCGACCTGTCGTGCGAGGAGGCACTGGGGTTCTTCGCCAACCAGCCCACCATCGCCCGGCACCTGCAGACGCTGGTCGACGTCGGCCTCGGGTACATCCGTCTGGGCCAGCCCGCGCCCACGCTGTCGGGGGGGGAGGCCCAGCGGGTGAAGCTGGCCGCCGAGCTGTCGCGCCGGCCCACCGGGCACACCCTCTACGTGCTGGACGAGCCCACCACGGGCTTGCACTTCGAGGACGTGCGCAAGCTGCTCGAGGTGCTCGGCCGGCTGGTGGACCAGGGCAACACCGTCATCGTGATCGAGCACAACCTCGACGTGGTGAAGACCGCCGACTGGATCGTCGACCTCGGCCCCGAAGGCGGGGAGCGGGGCGGGACCGTGGTGGCGGAGGGCACGCCCGAGGAGGTCGCCGCCACGCCGGCCAGCCACACCGGTGCCGTCCTCCGCCCGGTGCTGGAGGCGGCTGGCCGGGTCGTGCCCCTGGGACGTCGGGCCGTGGCGGCCCGACGGCCGCGCCCGAGGACCACCCGGCGGGCAGCGGCCGCACGCTCCCGGTAAGGGGCGCGGCGACCTCCAGCGGTCCGTGGCGGCGCCTCGCCCTGGTGGCGCCGACCCACGGGCCAGACCTCCCGCACCGACGCTCGATGCAACCCGCCGGGTGTCGTCCCGCCCCGGCGGCACCGCCCGCGGTGCTCAGGTGATCTCGAGCATCCGCTCCAGGGCGACTCGTGCCCACTTGGCGGTGTCGGGGTCCACCGTGATGCGGTTGCGGACCTCGCCGGCCACCAGGCCCTCGAGGATCCACGCCAGGTGGGCGGCGTCGATGCGGAACATGGTCGAGCACGGGCACACGAGCGGGTCGAGGGACACGACGATCTTGTCCGGATGCTCGGCTGCCAACCGGTTGACGAGGTGGATCTCGGTGCCCACGCCGATCACGGTGCCGGGCGCGGCGGCAGCCACCGTCTTGATGATGGTGTCGGTGGACCCGACCTCGTCGGCCAGGACCACCACGTCGTGCGCGCACTCGGGGTGGACGACCACCATGCCCTCGGGGTGCTCGGCGCGAAAGGCGGCCACGTGCTCGGGGCGGAACCGCTGGTGGACCGAGCAGTGGCCCCGCCACAGCAGGATGGTGGCGCCGGTGACGTCCTCGCCGGTCAGGCCGCCCAGGGCGCGGCGGGGATCCCACACGGCCATGTCGGCCTCGGTGAACCCGAGCTGGTACCCGGTGTTGCGGCCCAGGTGCTGGTCCGGCACGAACAGCACCTTGTCGGCGCGGCGGCGACCACCGGGCCCGGCCTCGAGCGCCCAGCGCAGCACGGCACGGGCGTTGGCGGAGGTGCACACGGCCCCACCGTGGGCGCCCACGAACGCCTTCAGCGCGGCGGAGGAGTTCATGTAGGTGACCGGCAGGACGCGCTCGACGTCGGTGACGCCGGCCAGCTGCTCCCAGGCGTCCTCGACGTCGTCGGCGTCGGCCATGTCGGCCATGGAGCACCCGGCGTTGAGGTCGGGAAGCAGCACCTGCTGGTGCTCGGCGGTCAGGATGTCGGCGGACTCGGCCATGAAGTGCACGCCGCAGAAGACCACGAATTCGGCGTCGTGGCAGGCGGCGGCGGTACGGGACAGTCCGAAGGAGTCCCCCCGGGCATCGGCCCAGCGCATCACCTCGTCGCGCTGGTAGTGGTGGCCAAGGACGAGCAGCCGATTGCCGAGGGTCTCCTTGGCGGCGCCGATCCAGTCGGCGAGCTGCTCGGGCGACGCGGTGCGATAGCGCTCGGGGAGCGCCTGCTGCAGGCGAAGCATGCTCGATGACCCCCTTCGGGGAGGCTCCGATGTCGGCCGGCGGGGACAGCCTGGTCGCCCATCCGCGGGGTTGTCGGCCTCGGAGCGAGGTGTACGCCGGGGTACCAGGCCGGCGCTCGCCTCGCAGTGTAGCGGCCGGCCCCCGTCGGCGGCACCCCCGCCATGCCCGCTCGGACGTCTCCTGCGTGGAACGGTCGGCTCTCATCTCTCCCGCCGGGACGGCACGTCCCGGGCGCGGCGTCCGGCAGAGTGGAGGGGTGCGTGAGCGCCCAGTGCCGAGCTCCATCCCCGACGCTCCCGGCTCGTACCAGTTCCTCGACGCCGACGGGCGGGTGCTGTACGTGGGCAAGGCGAAGTCGCTGCGCAACCGGGTGTCGAGCTACTTCGCCGATCCGGCCACCCTCGCCCCCAAGGCGGCCCAGCTGGTGGCGGTGGCCGACCACGTGGAGTGGATCCAGGTGGCCAACGAGGCGGAGGCCATCCTCCTCGAGTACGCCCTGATCAAAGAGCACCGGCCCCGCTTCAACATCAGGCTGGTCGACGACAAGAGCTACCCGTGGCTGGCGGTGACCCTGGCCGACGAGTGGCCCCGGGTGGCGGTCGTGCGCGGACGGCGCCGGCCGGGCGTCCGCTACTTCGGGCCCTACGCCCACGTCGGTGCGCTGCGCGACACGCTGGACCTCTTGCTGCGGAGCTTCCCCGTGCGCTCGTGCGCGGATACGAAGCTGGAGCGCCACCGCGCCCTGGGCAGGCCCTGCCTGCTGTACCACATCGAGCGCTGCAGCGGTCCGTGCATCGGGGCGGTGGACCCCGACACCTACGCCGGCCTGGTGCGCGACGTCATGGCGTTCTTCGCCGGCGACACCGACGCCGTCGAGCGCCGGCTGGCAGATGCCATGGCGGATGCCGCCGAGCGCCTCGACTTCGAGCGGGCGGCCCGGCTCCGGGACCAGCTGGACAGGTTGCGCCAGGCCGTCGAGCGCCAGCAGGTGGTGCTCGACAGCCGTGAGGACCTCGACGCCGTGGGGGTCGCCGACGACCAGCTCGAGGCGGGGGTGTGCGTGTTCCAGGTGCGCCGGGGGCGCATCGTGGGGCGCCGGGCCTTCGTGGTCGACAAGGTCGAGGACCTGAGCCTGGCCCAGCTGGTGGGACGGATCCTCGAGCAGCGCTACGGGGACGCCCAGCCGGTGCCGGTCCCCCCGCGCCGGCGGCGGCGGGGCGCGGACGGCGCCGGCTGGTCCTCGGGTGCGAGCGACCCGGCCACCTGGGGAACCGAGGGCACGGCCGAACCAGGGGTGGCACGCCAGGTGCTCGTGCCGGTGCTGCCCGACGATCCGGAGGCCTACGAGGCGTTCCTGGCAGGCCGCCGCGGGGGGCCGGTGCGGCTGCGGGTGCCGCAGCGGGGCGGCAAGCGTGAGCTGCTGCGGACGGCGACGGCCAACGCGGCCGAGGAGCTCCAGCGGCATCGCCTCCGCCGGGCCGCCGACCACGACAGCCGGGCGGAGGCGCTGCGCTCGCTGCAAGACGCCCTGGGCCTGCCCCAGGCGCCGCTGCGCATCGAGTGCTACGACATGAGCCACCTGCAGGGCACCGACTACGTCGGCTCCATGGTGGTGCTCGAGGACGGACTGCCCCGGCCGTCGGAATACCGGCGCTTCAAGATCCGCCACGTGCCGGGCAACGACGACTACGCCGCCATGGAGGAGGTGCTGACCCGGCGGCTCACCGCCCTGCTCGAGGCACGCGCGCGGGCCGCCGAGGGGTACGCGGACGCTCGCCGCCGGCGCTTCGCCTACCCGCCGCAGCTCCTGCTGCTCGACGGGGGCAAGGGCCAGCTGGGCGTGGGGGTCCGGGTGCTCGAGCGGCTGGGCCTCCGTGGGGAGATCCCCGTGGCGGCACTGGCCAAGGCCTTCGAGGAGCTGTACGTGCCCGGCCGGTCCGAGCCTGTGCGCATCCCCCGCGGATCCGAGGCGCTGTTCCTGCTCCAGCGCGTGCGCGACGAGGCGCACCGCTTCGCCGTCGGCTACCACCGGACCCTGCGCAACCGGCGCATGACCCGCAGCGTCCTCGACGGCGTGGCCGGCCTGGGCCCGGTTCGCAAGGCCCGCCTCCTGCGGGAGTTCGGCAGCCTGCGAGCGCTGCGGGCCGCCTCGGTCGAGGAGCTGCAGGCACTGGGCTGGTTGCCCGACGCGGTGGCGGCCGCCGTGCACGAACGCCTCCACGCGCCGGTGCCGCCGGCCGGTGCCGCCGTGGCCGGGCGGGGCGTGGGAGGCTGAGACGGTGAGCGACTACCTGCTCATCACCGGCATGTCCGGCGCCGGCCGCTCGACCGCCGCGGCCGCGCTCGAAGACGCCGGGTGGTACGTGATCGACAACATGCCCCCGTCGCTGCTCACGGAGGTGGCCGAGAGCGTGGGTCGTACAGGGTCCGCCCCCGAGCGGCTGGCGTTGGTGCTCGGGCGCGGCGGTGGGGCCCGGGTGGACGAGGCCTTCCCGGCCGTCGACGCCCTGCGGGCTGCGGGCCACCGGGTGCGGGTGGTCTTCCTCGATGCTCCCGACGACGTGCTGGTGCGGCGGTTCGAGGGCACCCGCCGTCGGCACCCAGTGGGGGGGGTGACGGTGGACGAGGCCATCGCCGACGAGCGCCGGCTGCTGGCGGCGGTGCGCGACCGGGCCGACGTGGTGCTCGACACGGCCGAGCTCAACGTGAACCAGCTGCGCACCCGCATCGCCGACCTCTTCGGCGACGACCGGGCCGATGGCATGCGGACCACGGTGGTGTCCTTCGGCTACAAGCACGGCGTCCCGCTGGACGTGGACCTGGTCTTCGACTGCCGCTTCCTGCCCAATCCCCACTGGGTCGAGCGGTTGCGGCCGTTGACGGGGCTGGACGAGCCGGTGCGCGACTTCGTGCTGGGCCACGCCCAGACCACGGAATTCCTCGACAAGCTCGACGACCTGCTGTGCACCTTGCTGCCGGCCTACGCCCAGGAGGGCAAGTCCTACCTGACCATCGCCATGGGCTGCACCGGCGGCCGCCACCGCTCGGTCGTGCTGGCCGAGGAGCTGGGCCGGCGCCTGGCGGCGCGCGGGTCGGTGATCTCGGTCTTCCACCGGGACGTCGACCGGTGAGCCCGGTGGCAGGAGGGCCGGCGGTGGTGGCCCTGGGCGGGGGGCACGGGCAGGCGGCCACCTTGCGCGCTGCCCGGCGCTACGCCGGGTCCATCACGGCGGTGGTGTCGGTGGCCGACGACGGCGGCTCCTCGGGCCGGCTCCGGCGCCAGCTGGGCATCGTGCCCCCCGGCGACCTGCGCACCTGCCTGGTGGCCCTGGCGGCAGAGGGCTCGGCCCTGGCAGCGGCCTTCGAGCACCGCTTCGACGCCGACGGCGGCGAGCTGGCGGGTCATGCGCTGGGCAACCTGGTGTTGGCGGGGCTGGTGGGCGCCCTGGGCAGCGTGCAGGGCGCGCTCGACGAGGCGGGCCGGTTGCTCGGTTCCTGCGGCCGGGTGGTGCCGGCCGCGGCCGAGCCGGTGGTGCTCAAGGCCCAGTCGGAGCAGGGCGAGATCGCCGGCCAGACGGCCGTGATGCGCACGGCGCGCATCTCCCGGGTGTCGCTCGTGCCCGAGGACGCCGCGGCACCCGCTGAGGCCGTCGACGCCCTGCTGGGTGCGGATCAGATCGTGCTGGGACCCGGCTCGCTCTACACGTCGGTGCTGGCCGCCGCGGTCGTCCCCGAGGTGTGCGCCGCCCTCGGTGCCAGCCGCGCCCGCAAGGTCTACGTGGCCAACCTCCGTCCCCAGCAGGCAGAGACCGACGGGTACGACGTGGCCGCCCACGTCGACGCCCTGGCGGCGCACGGCATCGGGGTGGACGTGGTGCTGGCGGACACGGCCTGCATCGAGCTGGGCCGGCCAGCGGTCCCGGCGGTGGTGGCCCCGCTGGCTGCGCCCGGCGGGCACGCGCACGACCCCGTCAGACTGGCGGAAGCGCTGGCTGGTCTGGTCGGATAGGGAGCGGGGGAGTCGGGAGACCCGGTCGACGGACGCGGCAGCAGCCGGGAAGGTGACGAGGACGCCATGACGGTACGGGTAGGGATCAACGGGTTCGGGCGCATCGGCCGCAACTTCTTGCGGGCGGCGCTCGCGCAGGGCGCCGACCTCGAGGTGGTGGCCGTCAACGACCTGACCGACGCCGCCACCAACGCGCACCTGCTGCGCTACGACTCCACCCAGGGCCGCTTCGGGGGCGAGGTGGCCGTCGACGGGGGCGACCTGGTCGTCGACGGCCGGCGCATTCGCGTCCTGGCCGAACGGGAGCCCAAGGCCCTGCCCTGGCAGGAGCTGGGCGCCGAGGTCGTGGTGGAGTCCACCGGCCGCTTCACCTCCCGCCAGGACGCCGCCGCCCACCTCGACGCCGGTGCCCGCCGGGTGGTGATCTCGGCGCCGGCGAGCGGGGCGGACGCCACGTTCGTCATCGGGGTCAACGACGGCGACTTCGACCCCGAGCGCCACGTCGTGGTGTCGAACGCCTCGTGCACCACCAACTGCTTCGTGCCCATGGTGAAGGTGCTCGACGACGCCTTCGGCATCACCGCCGGTCTCATGACGACGGTGCACGCCTACACCAACGACCAGAACCTGCTGGACCTGCCCCACAGGGACCTGCGCCGGGCCCGGGCCGCCGCCCTCAACATCGTCCCGTCCTCGACGGGGGCGGCCCGTGCCACCGGCCTGGTGCTGGCGGCCATGCAGGGCCGCCTCGACGGGGCGTCGCTGCGCGTGCCGGTGGGCGACGGCTCGATCACCGACTTCACCGCCCTCGTTCCCGGTGCGGTGGCGGTGGACCAGGTCAACGAGGCCTTCCGCCAGGCGGCCGCCGCCGGACCGCTGGCCCGGGTGCTCGAGTACACCGAGGCGCCCATCGTCTCCTCCGACATCGTCGGCAGCCCGGCGTCGTGCACCTTCGACGCCCAGCTGACCATGGTCGTGCCTGCCGGTCCTGATGCCACCTTGGTCAAGGTGAGCGGTTGGTACGACAACGAGTGGGGCTACGCCAACCGCCTGGTGGACCTGGTGCTGCTGGTGGGCGGCCGCTGATCGCGGCTCGCCGAGTCGCCATGCCCGGATCCCGACCCGCCGCCGGCCCGCTCGCCGGCCTGCCGCTGCTCGAGGACCTGCCGCCGGTGGCCGGTCGGCGGGTGCTCGTGCGCGTCGACTTCAACGTGCCCCTGCGGCAGGTCGAGGGCCAGCCGGCGGTGATCGAGGACGACTTCCGCATCCGGGCGGCGCTCCCGACCCTCGAGTGGCTCACCAGCCGGGGGGCCGAGGTGACCGCCTGCACCCACCTGGGGCGCCCCGGCGGGCGCCCCGACCCGCGCTACGCGGTGGCGCCCGTGCGGGAGCGCCTGGCCCGGCTGGCGCCTGGGGTGGCGCTGCTCGAGAACCTGCGCTTCGATCCGGGCGAGGAAGCCGGCGACCCGGCCTTCGCCGCCCGGCTGGTGGAGGGATTCGACTGCTACGTCAATGACGCCTTCGGCGCCTCGCACCGCGCCCACGCCTCGATCGTCGGACCGCCGGCCCGCCTGCCGTCGGCGGCAGGGCGGCTCCTCGCACGCGAGGTGGAGGTGCTGGGGGGGCTGCTCACCGGCCCTGCCCGGCCGTTCGTGGCCGTGGTGGGCGGCGCCAAGGTCGCCGACAAGCTCGGCGTGCTGCGGGCCCTGCTCGAGCGGGTGGACCGGCTGGTGGTGGGTGGGGGGATGGCCTTCACGTTCCTGGCGGCCCAGGGGCATGGCGTGGGCGACTCCCTGCTCGACGAGGCGCAGCTGTCGGCCTGTGCCGAGCTGCTCGATGCGACCGGGGACCGCCTGCTGCTGCCGGTGGACGTCGTGGCTCTCGGACCCGGCGGCGAGACCGGGGCCGGCGGGAAGGGCACGGGCGAGGTGCGGGTCGTGGGTCCCGACGTGCCTGCCGGTTGGCGCGGGCTCGACATCGGCCCGGACAGTTCAGCGGCGTTCGCCGCCGCCGTGGGCCAGGCCCGCACGGTGTTCTGGAACGGGCCCATGGGCGTCTTCGAGGACGACCGGTTCGCGGCGGGGACCCGGAGGGTGGCCGAGGCCGTGGCGGCGTGTCCGGGGTTCACGGTGGTGGGCGGGGGCGACTCGGCGGCGGCGCTGGTGCGCTTCGAGCTGGCGGGCCGCATCGACTTCGTGTCCACCGGTGGCGGCGCCTCCCTCGAGCTGCTCGAGCACGGCGACCTGCCGGGCCTGCGGGCCCTGCGGGGGGCGCCCAACGCCCCGGCGGCGCCCGGTATGGGCGGGAGGTGTTGAGGTGGCCGGCACCGGCCCGGGAACACCGGCGCCGTCGGGCGCGCGACGGCTGCTCGTGAGCGGCAACTGGAAGATGCACCACGATCACCTGCAGGCCATCCGCACCGTGCAGGACATCGGCCTGCGCTTGCAGGCGGCCGACGCCGCCGCCGTGGAGGTGTCCGTGCACCCGCCGTTCACGGACCTGCGCTCGGTGCAGACGGTCATCGAGGACCGGGCCATCCCGATCGCCCTGGGCGCCCAGCACTGCCACAGCGAGGACGCCGGTGCCTTCACGGGCGAGGTCGCGCCGCCGATGCTGGCGCGCCTTGGTGTCGCGTACGTCATCGTGGGGCACTCCGAGCGCCGGCAGCTCTTCGGCGAGACCGATGCCCAGGTGGCGGCCAAGCTCCGGGCGGTGCGGCGCCACGGCATGACGCCCATCGTCTGCGTGGGCGAGACCGAGCAGGAGCGGGTGGAGCAGCGAACCGAGGAACGTCTCACGGCCCAGGTGACCGCCGCCTTCGGGGGGATGACGGCACAGGAGGTGGCGGGTCTCGTCGTCGCGTACGAGCCGGTGTGGGCCATCGGCACGGGGCGAAGCGCCACTGCCGAGGACGCGCAGCACGCGTGCGCCCACATCCGCTCGGTGATCGCTGGCCTGGCGGGTGAGGAGGCGGCGTCGGCCCTTCGCATCCAGTACGGCGGCTCGGTCAATCCCGGCAACACGGCCGAGCTGGTCCGCCAACCCGACGTGGACGGCGTCCTGGTCGGCGGTGCGAGCCTCGAGGCGGCCTCGTTCGTCGCCATCGTGCACGCCGCGGCCGAGGTGGCGACGCTCGCGGGCCGGCGATGACGCGGCGGCACTGGTGGGCGCTTCGGCAGCCCGCCGGAGGCAGGCAGCCGCCAGGGCGGTGGGGGGCACCGACGCGACGGCAGCCGCCGGGGCGAGGGGCGACCGGGCGCGGGTGGCCCGGCGCGCTAGCGTGTCGCCGTCCGTTGGGCCGCAGGAGGGGCGTGCCGTGCTGATCGCGACGTTCTCGTGGCTGACCGCCGGGATCCTGGTGGTGCACGTGATCGTCTCCGCCCTGCTCGTGCTGCTGGTGCTGCTGCACTCGGGGAAAGGCGGCGGCCTCTCGGACATGTTCGGCGGGACCGTGGGTTCCGCCGCGGCGGGATCGACCGTGGTCGAGAAGAACCTCGACCGCATCACGGTCACGGTGGCGATCGTCTTCGCCTTCACGACACTGGCACTGGCCCTGCGCGTGACGTGAGGGGGCGGGCGGCGGCCACCGGCCCGGCGCGTCGCCGCCGGTGGCGGGTGCTGCTGGCGGGCGCGGCCGGCGCGGCCGCCCTCGGCGCCACGACGCACCCAGCCGGTGCCTCGGGTGGAGTCCCGGCGGAGGTAGCGTCCCTCGCGCCGGCGCTGGTCCCCGCCTCCGGCGGGTCGATCACCGTGGACGTCCCTGCGGTGCCCACCACCCTCAACGTCCATACGGTGGCGGGCGACACCCCTGCCGGCCGCGAGATCGGCGCCTTGATCTGGCCGCAGATCTACACCACCAGCCTCGTGCTCACGCCCCAGCTCGACTCGGCATTCGTCTCCAGTGTCGAGGTGGTCGACGCACCCCCCAAGGGCCCCCAGACCGTCGTGTACCAGATCGACCCGCGCGCGGTGTGGTCGGATGGCGTGCCCATCACGGCGCAGGACTTCGTCTATGCCTGGCAGGTCCAGCGTGGTGGCGCCACCGACGTCGACGGTCGGCCCGACTCGGTCGCCGCGTCGATCGGCTATCGCGACATCGCGTCGGTGACGGGGTCGGCCGACGGCCGGACCGTCACCGTGCGCTTCGCCACCCCCTTCGCCGACTGGGGCTCGCTCTTCGACGACCTGCTCCCGGCGCATGTCGCCGCGGTTGCGGGCTGGAACGGCGGGTTCGGCCCAGGCGATGTTTCCCGACTGGTGTCGGGCGGGCCGTTCCGGGTGACGTCGTGGGTGCCGGGCGTACGCATCGTGCTCGAACGCAACCCGCTGTGGTGGGGACCGGCGCCCAAGCTCCAGCAGATCGTGGTCCAGGCCGTGCCCGGGGCGTCGGGCGTGGTGGCGGGGCTCCTGGGGCGCCAGGTGCAGGCGGCGTGGTTCGGGGGCTTCGGCCCCCAGCAGCTGGCCCAGGTCAGCTCGGTGCCGTGGCTCGAGAGCCAATCGCACCTTGGTACCACGATGCTGCAGCTGGCCTTCGACACGCGCACCGGGCCGCTGGCAGCGCCCTCGGTGCGCCAGGGGATCGCGCACCTGATCGACCGGAGCGCGCTGGTGGGTGCAGTGGCGGGACCGCTCAACCGCTTCGTGGGCGTCGACGACAACCACCTGCGTGCCAATGCGTGGCCCGACTACACGGCCAATGGTGCGGGGTACGGACGGGTGGACCGGGTGGCCGCCGCGAAGCTGTTGGCAGCCGGGGGCATCATCGCCGATGCCCAGGGCACGTGGTCCAGCGGCGGGCACCCGATGGTGCTGCGCCTCGCGTGGGCCGAGGACGACCCGTGGTCCGCTGCCGTGGGCCCGGCCATCGCGGCCCAGCTGGTGTCCGGCGGCTTCGACGTCGCCCAGGAGCCGGTGACTGCGGCCCAGCTGGCACAGGCCATCCTGCCGTCGGGCAATTTCGACCTGGCGGTGGTGCCCGTCCCCGGACAGCTCTACCTGGCGCGCATGGCGCAGCTGTTCTCCACGTCGCCGGCGGTGACCGGATCCGGTGGCGTCGACTGGACGGGCTTCGACGACCCGCGTGTGGACCAGTTGCTGCTGCAGGCGGCCCAGCAGCTGAACCTGGCCCAGGAGGCCGCCACCTACCAGCAGGTGGACCAGCTGTTGTGGCAGGACATGCCCACGCTGCCGCTGTTCGCGGAGCCAACCCTGGTCGTCAACGACGTGACGCTGGCGAACGTGGAGGACAACGCCGGCCCCGCCGGCGCGCTGTGGGCGTGCGACACGTGGGCACGGCTGGTTCCCGCGACACCGAGCCGATCAGCAGCTGCCGCACCGGCGGCTGGCAGGCAGGTGGCGTCCCGTGATGCCGGCGGCCGGTCGGGTGCGGCGCGCTAGAGTGCTGGTGCCGCTCGGCACGACCACGGTGGGCCTGGCGTGCCGCACGTCGGAGTGGCGGAATAGGCAGACGCGCTAGCTTGAGGGGCTAGTGCCCGCAAGGGCGTGGGGGTTCAAGTCCCCCCTCCGACACCGGTCCTGACCAGGGAAAACGCGAAGAGGCCGCCACGCGCCGCTCGCGGAGAAGCGCCGGCGTGCCACAAACGTGCCACTATGAATTTCGAGTGGAACGCGGAAAAAGGCCCGCGTGCCACAACGTGCCACAACGGCGAGGCCCCGACCGCTCGCCTCTGAGCGCACCGCCGAGGCCCCGACCGCCCGCCGGCCGCGGCTCCCACCGGCGCCCCTCGAGACCTCGCGGCCCCGAGGGGAGCGACGATCCTCGACACCGCCGCGCCGGCGCGCTACGGTCCGCTCGTGGCGTCCAGGACCGCCACGGACACGCCTAGGCGACCCGACGGACCAGCCCGAGCCACACGACCCGCCTTGCCTGACCCAGCCGCTCCGAGCCGAACCGGTCCTGGCCTTCCCTCCGGCGCGTCCTGGCCCCTGGTGCCGGCTGCCGCCGCGACCGCCACGCGGCGGTGGCCGGCGCCCGGGCCGTCCTCATGAGCGCGGGGTCCTGACCGCACCCAAGGAAGCACAAGGAAGGAAGGGAGCCGGACCATGACCGCCACCACCACCGAGCGCCGCTCGCCCGAGCAGATCGTCGCCGAGATCGGCGAACTGTTGGGCCTGCTGCTCGACCTGTTGGACCAGGAGAAGGCGCCCGAGGCGCGCCGGAAGATCGAGGAACGCGCCCGGCAGTCGGCGTAGGCGGCCCGTCGTCCCCGAGCGGCGTCGTGGGGGTACGGCGACCCCCCCCTAGTAGGGGATCACGACGATGGACGGGTTCGAGAAATGGACCGGCTGGCCGTACGGGGCCCGGTAGACCGCCGTGAAGGTGTGGGTGCCGGGCGCGAGGCCGGAGAGCAGGAGCGTGTTCGAGCCGGTCGACTGGATGCCCGGCACCACGCCGTTGATCGGACTGACGGACATGCTGACCGGCCTGATCGAGCTGACCGTCCCGTCGACGGTCACGCTCATCTGTCCCATCCACGGCTGTGTGCTCGCGCCGCCGTCGATGCCGATGATCGCGCCCAGGGACACGAGAGCATTGCCCGAGGGACCCACCGTGGCCGTGACCGACGGGCCGCCCAGGTCCACCCAGCTCGTCGAGCTGGTGGTCAGCTCGGTCGCCAGCGAGGCCTCCACGGGCGTGCGCAGGTAGTAGCAGGTCCCGTTCGAGTCGAACAGGGTGAAGCCGAAGTTGAGGTCGTCCTGGAGGCCGGCCTGGGCGACGCGCTGGCCGGCGCTGTTCGTCCAGATGAGCTGCTGCTGGCGCTCCAGCGCGCCGAGGCGCCGCTGAAGCTCCGAGAGCAGGTCCACGAGGTAC